>ENA-OQVM01000024-OQVM01000024.1-marine-metagenome-genome-assembly--contig:-NODE-24-length-216186-cov-13.058281_pt1 | contig 216186 bp, 190 predicted proteins | sample MGYA00237776_ERZ505498 | MGnify/ENA primary metagenome ERZ505498 (study PRJEB26159, sample SAMN06265151) | marine metagenome | isolation source: Helgoland LTER site | place: Germany:Helgoland, sampling...
TTAACATAGTGACCCTTCACGATAGTTATTAACTCTAAAACAATGGGTTAAACGTCACTTGAAGCAATTATCTGGGTTAGCACATTAAAAAAATTTTAAATTTAGGTAGTGTAGCCGTTGACACGCGCTGACGAGCTACCTATTTACCCATCGTTAGCACTTGCATAAGGTGAGTGCTGATAGCCTCTACTTCAGAGGCCAGAGTAATAACTTTGAGTTTTAAGGAGCTACAAAGATGGCATTGAAACCGCTTCATGACCGCGTGCTGGTACGCCGCACGGAAAGCGAAGAAAAAACAGCTGGTGGATTAATCATACCAGACAGCGCAAAAGAAAAGCCCAGCGAAGGCGAAATAGTATCTGCGGGGCCAGGTGCCCGTAAAGATAGCGGCGAGCTTATCGAAATGGGTGTAAAAGCTGGAGATAAGGTGTTGTTTGGAAAATGGTCTGGCACCGAAGTCACCATCGACGGCGAAGAACTGTTGATGATGAAAGAAGGCGACATCATGGGGATTATCGCTTAAGCGATTTGGATCGTTAATCGGAGCATTTAATCCGATTTAATTCCCCTTATTATTAAATATTCTCAAAGGAGAAAACACATGGCTGCTAAGGACGTCAAGTTCGGCACAGATGCCCGCAACCGTATGCTCACAGGCGTTAATACCCTAGCTGATGCAGTAAAAGTTACCCTAGGCCCTAAAGGTCGCAACGTTGTCTTAGACAAATCTTTTGGTGCACCTCGTATCACCAAAGACGGTGTTACAGTCGCCAAGGAAATCGAACTGGAAGATAAGTTTGAAAATATGGGCGCTCAGATGGTGAAGGAAGTCGCTTCCCGTACCAATGATGAGGCTGGCGATGGAACAACAACTGCTACCGTTTTGGCTCAAGCCATTGTCAAAGAAGGTATGAAATCAGTTGCTGCTGGCATGAACCCTATGGATCTGAAACGCGGTATCGACTTGGCTACGCTCAAAGTTGTCGAATCTATCAAAACAGCGTCTCGTCCTGTATCTGACAGTGACGAAGTAGCACAGGTTGGTACAATATCTGCCAATGGTGAAGCAGACATTGGCCGTCAAATCGCAGATGCGATGCAAAAAGTTGGTAACGAAGGCGTGATTACAGTAGAGGAAAATAAAGGCCTCGAAACTGAAACAGATGTCGTTGAAGGTATGCAGTTTGATCGGGGTTATTTGAGCCCATATTTTGTTACTAACGCTGATAAAATGACTACAGAGCTTGAAGATTGTATGATACTTCTGCACGAAAAGAAATTATCATCGTTACAGCCCATGGTGCCTTTGCTAGAATCAGTGATTCAATCTCAAAAGCCTCTTTTGATTATCGCTGAGGATGTTGAGGGCGAAGCTTTGGCGACCTTGGTAGTCAATAAATTACGGGGTGGTTTGAAAATCGCCGCTGTCAAAGCTCCTGGTTTTGGTGACCGTCGCAAAGCTATGCTTCAAGACCTTGCCATATTGACTGGTGGTCAAGTTATATCTGAAGATCTTGGTATGAAGCTAGAATCTGTGACGATGGACATGCTTGGAACCGCCAAACGAGTGCAGATCACTAAAGATGAGACCACTGTCATAGATGGCAATGGAGAAAAAGCTGAGATTGAAGCACGGGTTGCTCAAATTCGGGGCCAAATCGAAGAGACTACATCCGATTATGATCGTGAAAAATTGCAGGAGCGTGTTGCTAAATTAGCTGGTGGTGTTGCTGTTATTCGTGTTGGTGGTATGTCTGAAGTCGAAGTTAAAGAGCGTAAAGATCGTGTTGACGATGCTCTGAATGCGACTCGTGCTGCCGTTCAAGAAGGTGTTGTTGTGGGTGGTGGGGTAGCTCTCATCCAAGCTGCTAAATCTTTGGAGGGTCTGTCAGGGGCAAACTCTGATCAAGACGTAGGCATAACCATCGTAAGGAAGGCTATTGAAGCTCCTTTGCGTCAAATCGCTGAGAACTCCGGTGTAGACGGTTCGGTTGTCGCAGGTAAAATACGCGAAAGCGATGACACGACATTTGGCTTTAATGCACAAACTGAAGAATATGGTGACATGTTTAAATTTGGTGTAATTGATCCAGCCAAAGTTGTTCGTAGTGCATTACAAGACGCTGCATCTGTTGCTGGTCTTTTAGTAACCACTGAGGCCATGGTCGCTGATAAACCATCAAAAGATGGTGGTGGCGGTGCCCCAGGCGGCATGCCTGACATGGGTGGCATGGGCGGCATGATGTAAGGCTGCTTTAATATCTTATAAATTTTAAGGGGTCACAAATCGTGACCCCTTTGTCGTTAATTAGATCTTTAATTTCTTTTACCAAAAACGACTGTTAGTTCTCTAACTCTAGACCCTGCAGGTGAACGGGCCTAGTAAATGTCAATGCGCCTGATTTTTATGACCAGCCTTACTATGATTGCTTTTGCTGTTAATTCAATTTTGAACAGATTAGCAGTGGATAGTGAAATAATAGATCCCTCTAGTTTTGCTATGGTCCGTGTCGGTTCAGGAGCGCTAGTTCTGTGGGTTATTCTTAATGTTAAAAGCTCAGAATCTTTAACTTTTGAAAAAGCTCAGTTTTTGGGAGCATTGAGCCTTGCTGCTTATATTATTAGTTTTTCATTAGCATATGCAACTTTGGATGCGGGTCTTGGAGCTTTAATCCTATTTGGCACTGTGCAAATTTCAATTTTTGGTTGGTCGGCCCTTTGGGGCACTCGCCCGTCTATGCTCCAGATTTGTGGAGCTGGCTTAGCCTTTATAGGATTGTTGATAGCCCTTTGGCCAGCAGACAATAAAATTTCTAATATGTCAGGCGTTTGGCTTATGATCATCGCTGGTATAGGTTGGGCTTGTTACACTATAATTGGTAAGACCGCGAAAGACCCGCTGGTTACGACCACTGCAACTTTTGTTATAGCGACCCCAATCGTTACAGTTTTTTTTCTAAATGGTGAGATATTCATGACGCAATTTGGGGTCATAGCTGCATTATTTTCAGGTGCAGTTACATCTGCTTTTGGTTATATGCTTTGGTATTCAGTATTGCCGCAACTCAAAAGTGTAACGGCGTCTGTAGTTCAATTGAGTGTGCCTATTATAGCCATTGTAGCAGGTTCATTGTTATTAGACGAAGCCGTTACGGGCACTATTATCATATCTGTATTTTTGGTTTTAGGAGGAATTTTAATCGCTATTATTTCACCAAAAATTAAAGTGGATCATCTCTGAATCTCTTCAGAGTTAAATGTTATTGTTGCTATGTTATTAGTTTTGTTTGTGATATTGGCTAACACAGCTCTTCTAACTCTCGCCGTCTAGTTACTGTGTCAACGGTATTCTTCCATAATTTTTATTGTGGGCCGAGTGGTGAAATGGCGCAATGAAAAATTATTCTAACCTCATGAGAGCTTTTGGCGTATCTAGATCACCATTGACTTACCATAGTTAATCAATGGTGATTTGATAGCCGTTCTTTGTATAATTTTGCGAGCGGTTTTCCAAACAGATTGCTGCCCAATTCAATGCTGGCACGAAAGTATAAATTATAGCGGTTTTTCTACCTAGCTTACGGTGAACACCATTATGGTGTTATAGTCCAGTATAAGTGCGCTGAATTCAAAGTGAGTTGTTTTTGATGATATGTTTATTTCAGCTATAATTGACTGAAATTTTTGATTACGTATGCTGCCCCTCGAAGGTATTCCCAAAAATATGAAATTTTTTTTCCCCTTTTGTTTGATCCTAATCGCTAGTGGTGTCTACGCTCGCGATAGGTGCGCGATTTTACTGCATGGTCTGGCGCGTACGGAAATGTCGTTTGTGCTTATGGAGCAAGCTTTGCAGGCTGGAGGCTACTTTGTCGTGCGGCCTGGCTATCCATCAACCTCCGGGACAGTTCAGGAATTGGCGGCTGGAGTCATACCTAAGGCCATCAACGCTTGTGGAGATGATGAAGTGAATTTTGTTACTCATTCTATGGGGGGAATTTTAGTGCGTTATTGGTTTGCAAATAATCCACGACCAAAAAATTTGGGAAGGGTGGTAATGCTTGGGCCGCCAAACAGAGGTAGTGAAATAGTTGATGCGCTTGGTTATATTGAGGCTTTTGGATGGGTGAATGGACCCGCTGGTGGACAATTGGGAACCGGGCCAGAAGGCTTGCCTCGGTCACTACCTGCCGTGAATTATCCCGTTGGTATAATTGCGGGTGATCAAACATTTAATCCATATTTTTCTTATCTTCTTCCTGGACGCGATGATGGTAAAGTTTCAGTTTTGTCTACACTGGTTGCTGGGATGACCGACCATCTTGTACTGCCTGTAACCCATACATTTATGATGAATAATCCAAATGTAATTTTGCAAGTCTTGGTTTTTTTGGAAACTGGACAATTTGATCATGACTTACGTTGGATTGATGCTGTGTTGGGGCAATTGGTATGTCAGGATGGGAATTGTACTCTGGATGGGATAAATGCTGTCGATTGATTTTATTGGTGCAGAAGTTTTACACGCCAATGGTTTTTCTTATTGTCCTCTATCTATAGCTGAGGGTGTTGTATCACCAACTCTTACGGGGTTTCCTATTGATTTAAGCGGCTTCCGAATATTGCCAGGGATTATTGATGTGCATGGGGACGGTTTTGAGCGCCATTTGGCTCCCCGTCGGGGAGCTATGAAACAACTGGGAGAAGGGTTGCGCGCCACAGAAGCTGAATTGGGGGCAAATGGTATTACCACGGCTGTTTTAGCTCAGTTTGTGAGCTGGGAGGGTGGGTTGCGTGGCCTTGAGTTTGCTGATCGGGTATTTTCTGCAATAAAAGAATTTGGCCCTGAGTTGGTAACAGATTTACATCCGCAGTTACGGTTTGAGACATGTCTTGTGGATCTTTACGAAAGTCTCCCGGAACGCGTTGCTCAATGGGGTGTCCGATATGTCGTATTTAACGATCATTTACCTCATGCTAGATTAGCGAAGGGGCTTAAACCTCCAAGGATTACTGGTCAGGCTTTAAAAGCTGGGCGGGATCCAGATATTCATTTTCAGATGATGCTTGATCTCCATTCACGATCTGATGAGGTAATGAAGGGGCTAAGGCCGCTGTGTGCAGCACTTATTGCTAATGGTGTGCGATTGGGCAGTCATGATGATTATTCAACCGAAATAAGAGATCTTTGGCATGAGCGTGGCGCCTTAATCGCAGAATTTCCTGAGACATCCGATGCGGCAAAAGCCGCAAAAGTGGCTGGAGATTCGGTAGTTCTGGGAGCTCCTAACTTAGTGCGAGGAAGATCGCATAAAGGTAATATATCTGCGTTAGAACTTGTTCTTTTGGAAAAATGTAATGCATTGGCATCTGACTACCACTATCCGTCACCTCGCAGAGCAGCTTTAATGTTAGCACAAAGTGGCGTTTTGGATTTTAAGGAGGCGTGGGCGTTGGTATCGTCTGGCCCTGCTGACATGCTTGGTTTGACTGATAGAGGGCGGTTAGCATCTGGTTTGCGAGCTGATATCGTGATTTTAAATGTAGCCGGCCAAGTTGCTGCAACTTTTTCTGGTGGTCGTATGAGTTATATGTCTGGTAATATTGCAGAGAGGTTTATGCCTATATTTAGATAACGCTTTGTGTATCTATCTCTATTAAGATCTGTAATGCATTAATTCCCTATATTTGATTTATTTTCAGGAGATTTTTCTATTAACGTGTCCCATCTTCCGGCCGGGGAGGGCTTCCACCTTACCATACAAATGAACTGCACTGTTTGGTTCGCAGGCTATTTCTGGTAAACGTAAAATATCATCACCAATTAGATTTTCCATAATGATATCACTATGACGCTGGCCATCTCCCAGTGGCCAGCCCACAATTGCCCGTATGTGTTGTTCGAATTGGTCAATTATGCAGCCATTTTGGGTCCAATGGCCAGAGTTATGAACGCGTGGAGCTATTTCGTTTACTATCAAACCTTGCGGTGTGACGAACATTTCGACACCCATCACACCAACAAAATCTAAAGAATTTAGGATGCAAGCAGCTGTCAGGATGGCGTCAGTGCGTTGATCTGCACTAAGGCGCGCTGGAAGTGTTGTACTGCGTAAAATGCCGTCTTTATGCACGTTCTCGCCTGGATCGAAGCAGGCGACAGACCCGTCTGTACCCCTTGCTGCGATCACAGAAATTTCATGACTAAAGTCGACAAAACCCTCAAGTATTGTTGGTGCGTGTTTCAAATCGTTGAAGGCTTTTTCAGCGTCTGATCTTTCTCTTATTTGGTATTGGCCCTTACCGTCATAGCCAAACCTGCGCGTCTTCAGGATCGCAGGCTCACCAATTATGTTTAATTGGGCAAGTAAAGTAGCGAAGTCTGGCGTGTCCGCGTATGGTGCTGTTTTCAGCCTCAAGCTAGATAAAAAGTTTTTTTCTATCAGGCGATCTTGACTTACGCGAAGCGCCTCTTGGTCAGGTCGAACCGGTGCGTAGTTTTTAATTATGTTCAGCGCAAATGCTGGGATATTTTCAAACTCATAGGTGATTACATCAACAGCCTTTGCAAATGCAATTAGTGCGTCATTATCTTCAAATGAAGCAGTGATACACAAGTGAGCGACATCACTGGCTGGTGGCGACGGCGCAGGGTCAAAGATGTGACTTTTAAAGCCTAATCGTGATGCCGCTACGGACAACATTCTGCCTAGTTGTCCGCCCCCAAGAATACCAATGGTTGCGCCATATTCTAACGGTTTATTCATCTGTTGGGGCCTCACTAATAGATGCTGAAAGATCTAAACGCCACTGATCTAGTCGCACTGCAATCTCAGGATCATGTAACGCAAGAATTGCTGCTGCCATCAGTCCAGCATTGACCGCTCCTGCGGCACCAATTGCCATGGTTGCAACTGGAAAACCTCGAGGCATCTGCAGGATCGAATAGAGGGAATCAACACCGGATAGAGCTTTGGTCTGCACTGGCACTCCAATCACTGGAATACGTGTCTTTGATGCCATCATGCCAGGCAGGTGAGCTGCCCCACCGGCTCCCGCAATTATAACCCGAAGACCCCGTTCTACCGCACTCCCGCCATACTGCCACAGTCTGTCAGGCGTACGGTGGGCTGAAACGATCCGCTTCTCATAAGATATGTCTAAGCTATCTAGGATATTTGCTGTTTCCGACATGGTTGACCAGTCGGATTGGCTGCCCATAATAATACCAATCTGTGCAGTCATACTGCCCTCCTGCAACTAAGAAAAGCAAGATATAAGTGTTTTATGATCAAGCGCAATCTTTTCTCACAGGCTGAAGTTTAGAGCATCACAGGTGATTCCATTTATGAGCTTTTTAACAAACAAATATGTCAAACAATGTGTATATGTTATTTTCGGAGCTATTTAGTTCGACCTGATCACATTAATGCTCAAAAGGCTGACTATAAATGGCATCAGATAAACGATACATATTAGCGACGGCTTGGCCTGAGAATTATAACTCAAGTTGACGAATCCCTGGTATTTTTTTGGTAATGGTACGGGTAAGGATAGAATATTGCGATCAGGCTATAATATCCGGGGTTAGGCGGTCTTCAATATTGACTATCATATCTTTAAGGCGTAATTTTTTTTTCTTTAGACGACGTAAGGTCAACTGATCTGCCGCAGTGTGCTCTTGCAATGCACAAATTGCGTCATCTAAATCACGATGCTCGCGACGAAACACTTCAAGCTCGACGCGTAGCACCTCATCATTTTTCATTGAGAGATCAACCAGCGCGTTCATAATGTGATTCCAAGCAATTAATTTTTTAGTATAGTCACCTACTTGTTGCACGCCTAGACCTTGAAATACATGGGTTTCACCCATATTATCTAATAATACCGCCATTATTGGGGTGAGCAATAGACTGTCGCTTGTATTTAAAGGACGTGTCGTATGACGAAAATGACTTTGGCATCGTATCCGCATATGCTGGGATTTGAGCAACTTGAACGGTTATTGGAACGTACAGCCAAGGGCAGCGAAGGCTACCCTCCCTTTAATATAGAACAGACATCTGACTATTCTTATCGTATCACGCTGGCCGTTGCAGGTTTTGCTGAAGAACATTTATCTATAACTGTAGAAGATCGACAATTGGTAATCCGGGGTCGGCAAATCGATGATAACGATGGGCGTATTTTTTTGCATAGAGGAATTGCAGGCCGGCAGTTTCAGCGCAGTTTTGTTCTTGCTGATGGCGTAGAAGTAGGTGAAGCTATTATAGGAAATGGTTTGCTACACGTGGATCTTAGCCGAGCAAAGCCTGAAAAAATTGTACAGACGATAAACATACGGAAAGGATAGATCATGAATACAACATATGATTTGAATGCTGATGTAGGCCGTATGGTTTATGTAAAACCAATATCGGTCGACGCGCTGCCACAAGAAGTGCAAGAGCAGGCCGGTGATTTGAAAAAATTGTTTGCGGTGCACGATGCAGAGGGTCAACAGTTGGCTTTGGTCGCAAACCGCAAAATGGCCCTGGCGCTAGCAGTGCAAAACGATTACGCTCCACAACCCTTGCACTGATAGTAAGATTATCGTTTCCATAGCACAAAGATGTGGGCGTGTTTTTTAAGAATACGACTGTATAAACACCAAGTCTGTTATAGTGTTATGGGGGTGTGAGTTTACTTTAAATTTCCAGCTTATTTTTAACCTTCTTGTGGCTGGTAATTGTCATAAAAGGATAGCAAGAATGGGTGGATATGAATTACGATATAGATTGGATAGATGCATTCACTGACATTCCGTTTGGTGGAAATGGATGTGCTGTTGTTCATAATAGTGCGGGATTAAGCGACGAGAGATGCATTTCGCTAGTGCGTGAGACATCTTTAGTCGAGTGCTCTTTTACAAGTCCTTCAACCATAGCAGATTTTCGCGTGCGTTATTTTCTATATAATAGGGAAATCCCATTTGCAGGGCATCCAACTTTAGCTACTGTAGCTTCTCTGCACCATCGTGGTTTGATTGGTGATGGCACAGTTATTCTAGAGACTAAGGCAGGCCTTGTACCAGTTAAAATCGATGACGGTCTAATAACGATGACACAAATTGCACCAAACTTTGGAGCTTACGTTCCCGCAACACTCGTTGCGCCAATTGGTACAATATCGGTACGGGATATAGTGCATCAACCTCGGCTCGTGTCTACTGGTCTGCAATTTTGTGTTTGTGTTGTAAAAGATCGAGCAACATTGGAGGCCGTTCGTCTTGATACGGTGGCATTACGCGCTTATTTCGATTACCTAGAACTGCAAGAGGGTAATGCCATGGAGCCGTTTTGGATTACTCAATTTGGAGCTACATCGGATGGGGACAGTTACTCTAGGCTCCTTTTGACTCCACCGGGACCTTTAGAGGATCCTTTCACTGGTTCTGCAACAGGGGCAATGGCAGCTTATCTTTGGTCTGAAGGTTTAATCGAGAAACCAGCCTTTATTGCCGAACAGGGTCACGGTATGGGTCGACCAGGTAAAGCTCTAGTTGAGGTTCTTGGAGCGCGCGATGCGATTACTGGTGTAGCCGTATCTGGCCGCGCTCACGTACTTTTTAGCGGTAATTTATATCTTTGAAGAACACGTCTTCGCAGATGTTGACAAATAAGTAAGTAACACTTTGCTATTCGAAACCTTAACTACATTCTTATATTAACCCCATTGATTCCAACTGAAGTAAAATCTGATGTGCGCAATTATCGACATCCACGTTTTCGGTATTTATGCTTAACTCAGGGGCATCTGGCACTTCATAAGGATCAGAAATTCCTGTGAATTCTTTGATTTTTCCCTCACGTGCCATTTTATAAAGGCCCTTACGATCCCTTCGTTCACACTCCTCAATCGTTGTTGCTACGTGTACCTCAATGAAGGCACCAACAGGTTCGATGTCCTCGCGGACGGAACGTCGTGTGGCGCTATAGGGTGCTATCGGCGCACAAATGGCGATTCCACCATTTTTGGTTATTTCAGACGCAACATAACCAATGCGTCGAATGTTCAAGTCCCGATGTTCTTTAGAAAACCCTAATTCAGACGATAAATTTTTACGTACAACGTCACCATCAAGCAAGGTTACAGGGCGTCCACCCATTTCCATTAGTTTGACCATTATAGCATTTGCAATTGTGGACTTCCCTGATCCAGAAAGACCTGTGAAGAAAATAGTGAAGCCTTGTTTGGAACGTGGAGGACTGGTTCGGCGCAACTCAGTTACAACTTCAGGGAAGGAAAACCACTCTGGAATTTCCAAGCCTTCGGCAAGACGTCGGCGTAACTCCGTGCCTGAAATATTCAACACTGTAACGTCATCGTTATCTTTAATTTGGTTGGCTGGCTCGTATTGGGCACGTTCTTGAACGTATACCATATGCTTGAAATCAACCATTTTGATGCCGATTTCTTCCTCGTGATTACGAAAGAGCTCTTGCGCTTGGTACGGACCATAAAAGTCGTTGCCTGCTGAGTTTTTTCCTGGACCCGCGTGATCACGGCCAACAATAAAATGAGTACAACCATGATTTTTCCGGATTAAACCATGCCAAATTGCTTCGCGTGGGCCGGCCATACGCATTGCAAGGTTTAACAAAGACATCGCCGTGGTTGCGGCAGGGTATTGACCCAAAACAGCCTCATAACAGCGCACTCGTGTGAAATGATCAACATCGCCGGGCTTCGTTAGGCCAACCACAGGGTGTATCAACAGGTTTGCTTGTGCTTCCCGAGAGGCACGAAACGTCAACTCCTGGTGTGCGCGATGAAGTGGGTTTCGGGTCTGAAATGCTACAACTTTTCGCCAACCCATTTTGCGAAAATAAGCACGCAATTCATTCGGTGTGTCTCGACGAGCACGGAAATCATAATGTGTAGGCGGTTTAATACCCGTAACTGGACCGCCTAGATAAATGTCGCCAGCCGTATTGTGCAGGTAGTTTACAGCAGGATGTGCAATATCGTCCGCGCCAAATACTTTTACAGCTTCAAGACCTTTGTTTGGTGCCCATCGATCGGTTATGGCCATAGTAGCGAGAATTACGCCTTCCTGATCTCGTAAAGCAATATTTTGTCCAATTTTCAGTTTGGTTGCAAATTTTTTATTGACGTCCAGAGTTATTGGGATTGGCCAGAGGTGCCCGTCGATTGTACGCATATCGTTAATAACGCAATTGTAATCAGCTTCAGACTGGAAACCTCTTAGCGGATGAAATCCGCCATTCATAAGAAGTTCCAAGTCACAGATTTGACGCGGCGTTAAGTTCCAACTCACTAAATTAATTGCGTTCAATTTGAGATTTTTAGCACTGTCATTGAGGGCGTATAGCTCTGGAACAGGGGTGAGGTTATCTACCATTAATTTGCTCCTGAATTTTAAGAGGCTAAAACTGTGCTTTGTAAAGGTTAATTCTAAACAGGCCACCTTCTATTCTGCTAATTCACCATTTACAAATTGGTAAAAATGCAATCTTTTATGGCACCACGTGCTTACTACCTAGAGTAATACTTGCGAAGTTTGGTAGATTTGCTCTGCTTGTTTACTTGCATGGAAAAAGTTGCGAGTTATGCCCCGCAGCGATGCATTTGATTTATCAAATGATATATCAAATTATTCCAGAGGCTTACGTTGCGCAGGCAGTGGCATTAGATGAAGTTGAAGTAAAAAACAAGCGACTTGCCTTACCTTTTCTGTGAAGGTTTTTACAGTTCGTTTTCCTAATTTTGTTCAAGTATGACTACTTTTTACTATCGCGGGTTGTTTGTGAAGCGAAGTGTGAAAAAACTGTGATGAGCTGGCCATAAATATCTCTTTTAGAAAGCCGCAGTTTTGCCTATTATTTTAGTAAGAACGCGCTTGAATAATTTCGGTATTGCTTGCATCTATCAGCTGTAAAGCCTTCAATGGAGCTTCTCGGCCGCGCAAATTTAGTGAAACAACATAATCATCTGGAGCCCAGAACTCTGCTGCGTCAAGTGTATCCAGTGAAATAAGTGCCTGCACCCCGTTGGTTTTAGTATGACTTTCGAGCCGGGACGCTATATTTACGGTATCCCCTATTAATGTTCGTGGTGCTTTTCCAGCGGCACCAATTTCACCTAAAACGACTGTTCCAAGATGAACTCCAATGCCAATTTTGATAGGGGCGCTACCTTCTGTTCTAAGCGTTTTATTAAATTTCAAAAGAGCCGAGCCCACTCCTTTGACTGCCCTGATCGCTGAACGGGCTGAACTGCTTTTGTCTTTTGTCTCAAATACGGCCATTAGCCCATCACCCATATACTTATCTATGGTGCCATTTGCCGCCAAGATGGGTGGAACGATTTCATCAAAAAAGCGGTTCAGGAGAAACACAATATCATAAGGTAGTTGCCCATCTGTTCGTGCGGTAAAACTCCTGATATCAAGAAATAAAACAGCAAGCTGTGCCTCTTTCCCCTGACTTGCAGGCGCACGACCGCGGTTTCCGTTTTTTTGAAATACTCGAAAAACGGTTGTGTCGCCTTGAGGTCGGACTTGACATGCTAGTCTTGTATTATTTGGAGCTCCAACGGCGTTTAATGCACGAAGTTCTGAAGCAGAGGGAGGCGGTAAGTCTTCGAGACCGTCTTCGACAATTATACGACAAGTTGTGCATCGCCCACGCCCGCCGCAAAGAGCTGTATGGCCCACTCCAGTGGCCTGTGAAGTTTCCAAAAGGGTTGGGCCGCGAGCGGCTCTGACTGTTGGGCCATTCACATAAGTAATCCGCACTGGTTTTTGAATGCTTGCTACAACCGAGCGGATCAAAATAAACATGGCTAGAGTTGCTAGAATAGACCATATGATCAGGTCTGTCTGAGTATCGATTGTTCTCAAAAAGCTAAAGTCCTGATTGTCAGGAAAATTCCATTCTTTAAATGCTGCCTTTCGCGCGGTGTCGTCTTGCATGAGTTGATCAACAGCGCGGCCTGATGAAACGAAACCAAGCAACGCAAACGTTGGTATTAGAACGCTGACACTTACTAACCAAGGTATGTGACGAGACCACCAAGATGTCATTCTCAGCCACATATGGATACCAATTATTCCGTGTATCCAAGTTATGACCATCAAAACGACTTGTAGCCAGCCATCTGTCGTATTCCATATCAATGCAGAAACATAGCCCAATTTGGTATCTACTGCTAGAGATTGAAATGCTATTTGAGTATAGATCACATGGCTGCTTAAGATTAAAGGTATGCTTAAGCCGAATGCTATTTGAACGCCATCTACAAAAGGCATTTTTAGTGATCTGCGCATCGAGACTTTGTAAATTGAGAGCATAAGGTGAGCAATTAATGCACTGCTTATAACTACCTTTCCAAAGTTACTCCTTGTAATCATGAGCCGCACTTCTTGGAACGCATTAGCAAAAGATGGTGAGTACAACTCAGCACCAATGTTTATAAGGTGCATGGTCACGTAAATCATAAGCACCAGACCGGATACGATCCGTATCCGAGTTGTCCAGCTGCCGCGCCATAGCACGTTTTCCATTATGCCCCCAATCAACAGTATTTTTTTAATTGTAGGTTGGCGTTAGAAAGCTTGTCGGTCAACAGTATTTGGAGGTAGTATATCTGGAAATTATTTTCAGATCTTTCTTATTGAAAGTAATGGTGAATTTCAAAAACCATTTAGAGAATTAGCAAAGAAAAATTATACCTAACGCATACGCTGAACTTAAATAAATCCAAAAGCTTTATTCTACGACTGCACGACCCACAATTTTATCTCATTTATTATTAATATCCGCAATAAACTTCTCTGCTTCTAGGGCCGCCATACAACCCATGCCGGCAGAAGTAATTGCTTGCCTATATTTATAATCGGTCAGATCACCAGCAGCAAAAACGCCAGGAATCGATGTTTCGGTACTGTCAGGCTTTGTCACAACGTAACCACCCATATGGGTCTCGAGAATATCTCTGACTAATTCGTTTGCCGGGGCATGCCCAATGGCTACAAACACGCCTTTAGCCGGTATTTCACTAATTTCGCCTGTTTTCGTATGTTTAACTTTAACGCCTTCAACACCCCGTGGGCTATCAGTTCCATAAACTTCAACTAATTCGTGGAACCAAAGTGGTTCAATTTTTGGGTTTTTGTTTAATCGATTAATCAGTATTTTTTCAGCGCGCAGTTCATCCCGGCGGTGGATAAGCGTTACTTTAGATGCAAAATTTGTTAAAAATAGTGCTTCCTCAACTGCTGTATTACCGCCACCAATTACAACAATTTCCTGTCCACGATAGAAGAATCCGTCACAAGTTGCACAAGCTGAGACGCCAAATCCCTTAAATTTTTCTTCAGATTGAAGGCCAATCCATTTAGCTCTTGCGCCAGTTGCAAGTATAATTGACTCTGCAATGTAATTAGTACCGCTATCAGATTGCGCTACAAATGGTCTATTAGCGAAATTAACAGAAGTAATGATGTCACTGATGATTTCACAACCCATTGCCGTAGCATGATCCTGCATTCGCATCATTAAATCAGGGCCTTGAACTTCTGTGTCGCCTGGCCAATTTTCAACTTCTGTTGTTGTCGTCAACTGGCCGCCAGGTTCAATCCCTTGAACCAGAATTGGCTTTAGCATTGCCCGACTGGCATATACGCCTGCTGTATAGCCTGCTGGGCCTGACCCAATGATCAGAGTTTTTGTACGTTTTGTCTTAGTCATTATAACTCCTGGTCGAAATGCTTTTATTTAGCTTGATATAGCTATACTTATTTAAGATTTGAACCCAGGTAATTGGAGTTGAAAACTTTAAGAAGTCTGTGAAACGCAGAGAGTGATTTCCAATAATTGCGCTGAGGCGAAATATTATTGCGCATATGGGTAAATGTGATACAATAATTGGAAAATTAAGGAGGCGCCTATGGCTAGCACGCGACTCGACCCTATAGATCGGAAAATTCTTGCGGAGCTTCAGGCGGATGGTCGCATGACCAACGTTGAATTGGCGAAAAGGGTGGGAATATCTGCACCGCCTTGTTTGAGACGCGTTAGGTCTTTGGAAGAAAGTGGGTACATTAGCGGATATCATGCGGACGTGGATGCACATGAATTGGGTTTTGAAGTTCAAGTATTCGCAAATGTTGGACTGGCCAGTCAAGCTGAGGCTGATCTGAGTATATTTGAGAATCGATGTCGAGCATGGCCTTTGGTTCGTGAATGTCACATGCTCAATGGTGAAGTGGATTTTATCCTGAAATGTGTTGCTCCTGATTTGTCTAGCTTTCAGAGTTTCCTAACCGGGGAACTTTTAACTACGCCTAATGTTGCTTCTGTCAAGACGTCATTGGTGATTAGGCAGGCTAAAGACTCACCTGGCGTTCCTTTTGATGTTTTGGAAGAGCGCTTACTTAAAAGAGCATAACAGTGTGTGTCAATTATTGGCTGGGTTAACTGCGAGTAAAACTTAGCGTCGGTGTTTAAATTGGGCTAATCTCATTAACAGTCCATCTTTATAGTGGAGATCAGCCGACCGTAATCGGCATCGTTGTTATGTACTGACCTGCGATAAGAAAAGAAACGTTTTGGATCAAAATAGGTGCAGTGTTGTGTCCAAGTAGCTGATGCAATTCCACAAGCGCGTAATCGTAAGAGACCGTAGCTTGGAAGATCAAAATGCATCCGGTCACCTTTGCCAATTGCAAAAAAACAAGTGTTTATTGGGTTATCTTTTAAAAAGATATTACGAAATTCAGGCCCTACTTCATAGGCTCTTTGGCTGATAGTAGGTCCAATTACAGCATGAATTTGAGCACGCTTGGCTCCCATTTTGATCATCTTGTTTATTGTTGCTTCTAATATTCCGGCTTGAGTACCCTTCCAGCCAGCATGTGCGGCCCCGATCACGCCTGATTGAGCGTCTGCAAAAAGAACGGGTTGACAATCGGCGGTCAATATAGACAGCGCTATGCCGGATGTTCTTGTTACTAGTCCGTCGGCCTTTGGTGGGATATCAAATGGGCGGTCTACCACTACAACATCAGTGGAGTGGACTTGGTGAACTCCAATCAGCCGATTAGCTGCTACGTCCATTACTTTCGCAACACGAGCGCGGTTGGTGGCAACAAATTCATTTTTATCACAACTGCCCATACCACAGTTTAATCCGGCAAATATCCCTAAGGATGCTCCACCTGCCCGAGTAAAAAACCCGTGTCGGATTGGTGTAAGCGTATCAGAAGTTAAGAACTCAAGTGTCATTTTGTTAGGCCTGGTGGTAGTTTGGAATTTGGAGGGAAAATTCCTAAAACTTTAAAAATGGTTCCCATTTCTTCAGAATGCGTCAATCGCTTATGTGCCGCTATATGTGAAACCAATGCAGCGCCAGACAATCGGCCAGCAAGCTGGTTGGCACGCGCAGTTATCCCCAGACGTTCAAGGTAAATACCTTGTGGGGTAATGCGAGTATGTGCAGCAGGAGTAGATGACTGGGCCAGCGCTTCGAAGTCGACATGCGCTGTTAAGTCTGCAGCGCCAGGCTCATCTAACGGGTTAACATGCTTATGGTTTTGAATTGCTTGTAAAGTATCCCCCTGACTTCGCCAATCACCATAATCAAAGATAAGTGCGCATCCTCCCTTAGAAGTGATTTGGTTGCCAACATAATTAATGATATTTTTCGCTGCTGTGCAAATTTCAACTATATCACCTTCTTTAGTGTCTTCCAAACGGTGGGCTAAATCTAAGCGAGAATTTGCTAAAGACACGCCAAAACAAAGTGAGCCTTCTATCAGTCCTATATGACGTTCTTTCCAACCGTCATTTGAACGTTCAAATTGCTGAATTGGCAGTGCGTCAAAAAACTCGTTGGCAACTAGCCATAGCGGTGCTTGTGGTAAATCGTCAATTTTGGATATCCATGTTGGATTGAATCGACTGAGGATGGTTTTTTGGATATTTTTAAGGCTTGCAGAGGCTTCGACTAAGAAAAGTCTTGCGGCTTGATTAAATCCTTTAATTGAGTGAGTTGCGCGTAATATATCTGACATTAAAGTACCGCGACCTGGGCCCAGTTCGGCAAGTACAAAACTTGAAGGTGCACCTTGATCAAGCCAGCTTTGGGCTAGGCTAAGTCCTATAATTTCGCCGAACATCTGACTGATTTCTGGAGCAGTTACGAAATCGCCCTGAGATCCAAAGGGGTTATGACTGGTATAATACCCTTTAGTAGGATGCAATAATGCCTCAGTCATAAAATCGGCAATTGAAATAGGCCCATTGGCTTTGATACGCGCAATAAGTTCTTTCTTTAGTGTCATTGTGACAAGTTAAATCTGCGATTAGCAGAGCGAATGAGCCAAAAACCCAGAACTACCATCGGTAATGATAGGATCTGGCCCATTGTAAGTCCGTAACCATTAATATGCCAAACTAGACCAAGTGGGTTACCGACCGAAATAAACTGTGCGTCAGGTTGCCGGACAAATTCAACCATAAAACGAGCAAAGCCATAGCTTGTGAGAAATATCCCGCAGGCTAAGCCAGGCCGTTTTAAAGCGCCGCGTCTCCATACAACCCAAGACAGAAGACAAAGAAGTAAAAATCCTTCTAGGATTGCTTCATACAATTGTGAGGGGTGACGTGCACAAACACCAATCAAATCTGGGCAAAATTGAGCAGCACTTCCTGGAAAAGCGACACCCCAAGGTAGGTCTGTAGGCCGGCCCCACAGTTCTGCGTTTACAAAATTAGCCACACGACCTAGCAAAAGACCTGGGGGTACGCCCAATGCTATTAAGTCTGCTGCGCTGAGCCGATCAATTTTGTGGCGGCCTGTATAAATAAAAGCAGCAAGCACTACTCCGATTAGACCACCATGAAAAGCCATCCCACCTTGCCAAATTGCCAGAATGGCAGACGGGTTTTCAAGATAGTCGTTTGGTTGGTAAAATAAGACATATCCAAGCCGCCCTCCAATAAGTATACCTATAATAATCCAGGTCAGCATATCCTCAATTTGCCTCGGGGTCATTACAGGGCGATTATTCTTCCAAATTTGGGGGGTTTTCACTGCCAGTAAAACTAACTGCCAGCCGATAAGGATTCCTGTGATATAAGCTAGCGCATACCAGCGAAGCGCTAGCTCGATACCAAAGATTGAGATTGTAAAAATCTCAGGCGAAATGTTTGGGAATGGAATAATAGCCTGCATATTTCGTTGAATGCCTCTGTGTAGGGGCAAGGTCAACCTTGCAGGCAGTGTCTAGGCACTCCATATATAAAGAAATGGTTTTTTTGGAGGCTGACTTATGCAATCACGAGGCAAGTTTTTTGATGATATTTCGCAATTAATGACAAATGCAATGGGCGTGGCGCAGGGCGCGCGGGGTGAAGCTGAAACAGCGATGAAGTCTATGATTGATCGTTGGTTGGCGGATCGGGATTTTGTGACCCGTGAAGAGTTTGATGCAGTTCGGGCTATGGCGCAGAAAGCTCGTGAAGAGAATCATGAGTTAAAATCAAGACTTGATAATATGGAAAAAAAGTAATCTGGCTTGTTGCTGCGTCACTAATTATCTTGGAAATTTGATATAAAACGCCTGGGTTTTTCCGGGCGTTTTATTTTGATTATTTTTTAATAAACCTGTTTCTGATTTTTTGTTTACAGCAAACCAATTTGGTTGAATTAAAAACAGCTGAAAGCACTATTTTGTATTACAGACTACTTTTTCCACAACTTATTGAGATTAACACCAAATAAAGGGTTGCCAGAATGGCTCAGCACAGGCACCATATGTTGTAGTTCAGTGTGGAACCCCCACGCTGTCTAGAGGAAGCACCTAGCAATTGGGGCGCTACCAGCCCTAGTCGCTACTGCTATTAAGAGGTGGTGAGATGGCCCTTTCTGAACAGTTTTTAGAGGATGAAATTCATCCGATTGATATAGTTGAAAACATAGCGGAGCATCATGATTGGGATTTTGAGCGTATCGCGGACGACCAGATAGCAATGGCTGTGGAAGGTCAGTGGAGAACTTATTCCATTACGCTTGCTTGGTCTGGTTATGATGAAACATTAAGGATGGTTTGCACCTTTGAGATGGAACCGCCCACTGAGAAGCTGCCAGAGGTGTACGAATTATTAAATCTAATAAATGATCAGTGTTGGGCGGGCGCATTCACATATTGGTTAGATCAGAAATTTATGGTTTATCGGTATGGTTTGGTTTTAACTGGCGGGCAGGTCGCTGGACCTGAACAAATAGACACAATGATTAGCGCTGCTGTGATGAGTGCCGAGCGTTATTATCCAGCTTTACAATTACTGGTTTGGGGTGGGCGTTCCCCTATAGATGCATTGCAAGTTGCCATTGCAGAGGCGTATGGCCGAGCGTAATCTATTTATTTGATGCGTTGAGGAACTTAAATGCAAGAAAAACGGATTATGAAGCAGGGTCTCGTACTGTTGGGATGTGGCAAGATGGGATCAGCCATGCTCGCTGGATGGTTGGAGCATGGATTGCCAGCAGAAAAAGTATGGGTTTTAGATCCGCAGCCTTCAGAATGGGTTCTGTCAACTGGAGTACACGTAAATGTATCTTTGCCTGATATGCCTGCGGTGGTTTTGGTTGCTGTCAAACCCCAGATGATGGGTGAGGCCCTGCCAGAGATTAAAGCTTTGGTGAATGGACAAACAGTTTTTGTTTCGGTTGCTGCAGGTACGCCTATTTCTGCATTCGAGAGACAGTTTGGTGCAGATACACCGATCGTGCGTGCTATGCCCAATACACCAGCATCTATAGGTAAGGGCATAACTGCTATTTGCTCCAATGTGGCAGGGAGGAGGGCTTTAGGTGAAGCAGAAGCACTAATGTCTGCAGTAGGCGATGTTGTGCTGCTTGATAGCGAACAGCAAATGGACGCTGTGACTGGTGTGAGTGGATCAGGCCCCGCATATGTATTTCATCTGATTGAAACATTGGCGTCTGCCGGTGTTGCACAGGGCCTGCCTGCAAAACTGGCTATGCAGTTAGCCAAGGCAACCGTTGCAGGTGCAGGAATGCTTGCAATACAATCTAAGGAAGGCCCTGCAAAATTACGTGTGAATGTGACAAGTCCAAAAGGCACTACTGAAGCAGCTCTTGAGGTGTTGATGGATGCTAAATGTGGTTTTCCTGCTTTGTTACCGAAGGCTGTTGCAGCTGCTACTGCCCGATCAAAAGAGTTAGCTAATGGATCAAATTAGATTTGACGACTTTTTGAAAGTTGATGTCCGAGTAGGACGGATTGTGCATGCATTGCCTTTTCCGGAGGCTCTAAAACCTGCAATAAAGATGTGGATTGATTTTGGTGGTGACATTGGAGAGAGAAAAACGTCAGCCCAGATTACCGTGCATTACAAGCCGGACCAACTGGTCGGCCGACTGGTATTAGCTGTAGTAAATTTCCCACCACGGCAGATTGGACCTTTCTGGTCTGAAGTGCTTGTGCTGGGCTTGCCAGATTCAAATGGTGACATAGTTTTAGCGCAACCTGATAAGAATGTACCAGTAGGAGGGCGACTACATTGAGCCGAATTTTCATTACCCGCCCGTTACCCGACGTTGTCTTAAATGCTGCTCGCTCATTATTTGATGTGGTAGAAGTTCGTCAAAATACATTACCTTTGATTGAAAAGGAGTTGCTTGCCAGCCTTCGAGACTATGATGCAGTTCTGCCAACTTTGGGTGACCAATATTCGGCAGATATTTTTCAAAATGTGTCTAGCCCGCGTTGCCAATTGCTGGCTAATTTTGGTGTTGGTTACAATCATATTGATGTTGCGGCGGCCAATTTAGCTGGCGTTGCCGTTACAAATACGCCAGGTGCTGTTACTGATGCAACGGCCGATATTGGCGTTATGCTAATGTTAATGTCAGCGCGTCGCGCAGCTGAAGGTGAAAGGCTTATGAGAGCAAATGCTTGGGCTGGATGGCATCCCACCCAAATGCTGGGTCTTCATATGACAGGCAAAAAAGTTGGGGTTGTTGGCATGGGCCGGATTGGTCAGGCAATCGCCCATAGGTGTCATTTCGGTTTTGGAATGGAAGTGTTCTATTTTAGCCGATCTGAAAAGATACTTAACTATCCTGCTAAACGTGTGGGCGACTTGTGTGATTTAGCAGCACAGGTTGATTTCCTCGTGGCGGCAGTACCTGGCGGGATTGAAACGCGACATATTTTTGATGAAAGGGTATTGGCCGCGATGCAGAGCCATACCCATTTAATAAATATATCAAGAGGCGATGTTGTAGAAGAGTTAGCATTGATTTCGGCCTTACAAGCTGGATCTATTGGAGGGGCTGGGCTGGACGTATATGAATACGAACCTAAGGTACCGAAAGAACTGATAGAATTAGAAAACGTTACATTACTCCCACATTTAGGCACTGCAGCTTTGGAGGTCCGAACGGCAATGGGCTTAATGGCAATAGATAACTTAAAAGCGTTTTTTGCGGGCAAAGTTTTACCCAACGTAGTTTAAGATAGTAATCAGGATAGGCTTTGGATTTAGATCAACCCGAATTTAACAAGTTTAAAATCGGTTCGCTTGAAGCTAAATTTATATTATTCTGCTTAGGCATCTAATGCCTCGCGCCAATGACGTCTGCAAAGTGATATATAGGTTTCATTTCCACCAATTTGCACCTGTTCACCATCTTTAATAATCTTACCGTCTGTATCTTGTCTTATTACCATAGTAGCCTTTTTTCCGCAGAAACATATCGTCCGTACTTCGCGCATTTCGTCTGCAATAGCTAGTAGCGTTGAAGATCCTGGAAAAAGCTTACCTTGAAAATCCACTCGTAATCCATAACACATTACTGGTAGACTTAGATCGTCAACCACTCGGGCGAGATCCCACACTTGGTCATCTGTTAAAAATTGGGCCTCATCGATGAAAACACACGCCAATGCATCTTGATTCTGACGTTTTTTAATTTTCGCAAAAAGATTATCTGAAGGAAAAAATGTGTCGGCTGGTGCATTTATTCCAATGCGTGATGCGATGCAGCCTGTTCCGGAGCGATGATCAAGTTGCGCAGTAAGCAGGTACGGGTTCATCCCACGCTCACGGTAGTTGTGAGCTGCTTGGAGCAAGACTGTAGACTTGCCAGCATTCATTGTAGAATAGTGAAAGTAAAGTTTTGCCATACTGTCAGCCAGTAATTTCTTAACGTCTTTGTGGCAATGGCAGTTTCGTGTATTTCTACGACAAAGTTTTGATGCGTTTTAAGTCAAAAGCACATCTGATTTGGTATCAGTGGCCTAAAGTGATGCGGTGATCCCACCGTCTACGTAAAGTGTGTGTCCATTTACAAAACTCGCGCCATCGGATGCGAGAAAGACTGCGGCTCCGATTAATTCATTGACCTGCCCCCAACGTCCAGCGGGTGTGCGTTTTTCAAGCCAAGATGAAAATTCCGGGTCTGCAACAAGAGCTGCATTTAATGGTGTATCAAAATAACCTGGCGCAATGGCATTGCAATTCAACCCATACTTGGCCCAGTCAGTTGCCATTCCTTTAGTTAAGTTTGTCACAGCGCCCTTTGTTGCCGTGTAAGGTGCAATACCCGGACGGGCTAGTGCGCTCTGAACGCTAGCAATATTTATTATTTTTCCTTTACCTCGACCAATCATATGCCGGGCACAGGCCTGCCCCACATGAAAAACTGAAGCAATGTTCGTTTGTAATAAACGCTCAAAAGCTTCTGCTGGAAAGTCTTCAAGAGGTCCGCGGTGTTGCATTCCTGCATTGTTGATAAGGATATCTATTGGGCCTTTTTCCGCTTCAAAAGTGGTAATGGCGCTGTGTACGCCTTCGTGTTCAGTTACGTCAAAAGGTAGTTCATGCACAATTTTCCCTGTATCTCGCAACTGAGACGCGGTGTTGGAGAGTTTAGTAGCGTTCCTGCCGTTTAAAATCAGCTCAGCGCCTGCATTTGCAAGCCCAAAGGCGAGAGCGCAGCCAATTCCTTGCGAGGACCCAGTAATAAGTGCGCGACGCCCTACAAGTGAAAAAATGGATGTGCTCATTTTGTCTAGGCCTTTATTCATGAGTATATAGCTAGATCGCGTCATTAGGCAGCAGTCGATGAAGCGTCACCTAGATTCTTACTGATTAGTGGCAAAACATAGATTGGCCAAGTTTGCTTATGTATCCATTACTGTAAACATACAAGATAGGCTGGCCTTTATCTATTCTTCTTTGGCAACTGAAATCATATTAGTTTTGTAATTTCATAACTAAGGTATTGACGCCGTTGGCCGTATTCTCGCACGGTAATACCATGAAAATATTAAATAACCCTTACAAGGGAGTGGGCTTAGGTCTCGAAACCTTTGCAGATATTCCCTACCCTAGCATTGACGCTGCAACACCTATGTCATTGCTGTCTCGTTGCCCGCATGCGGCACAAACTCCTTTGCATGATGCATTGGAAATTGCGGTAACATGTGGAGTGGCGAAGGTTTATTTGAAGGATGAGCGTGCCCGTATGGGGTTAGGTAGTTTTAAATCCCTTGGAGCCGCTTACGTGATCGCCCGAGACGCCGCAAAAGGAAAAGCGCTTGGGCAGACATATGTGACAGCAAGCGCTGGAAATCATGGATTATCTGTTGCCGCTGGTGCTGCAGCCTTTGGCGCACGCGCTATAATTTATATTGCTGCAACGGTTCCTGAAAGTTTTGCGGATCGTTTGCGTTCAATGGGCGCTAACGTTGTACGCGAGGGGGCTTTTTATGAAGCCAGTATGCAGGCGGCGATGCATGCTGCTGAGCGCGATGGCCATGCATTGCTATCGGATAGTTCATGGCCTGGTTATACCGAACGTCCATATTTTGTAATGGAGGGGTACCTTGCTTTGATGGCTGAGGTCTTTCAACAGATTGACACTCCGCCTACACATTTGTTTCTGCAGGCGGGAGTGGGGGGGCTTGCTGGAGCAGCTGCTGCAATAGCTCGTTCACATTGGGGAGATCATACTAGGATTCTTATTGTTGAGCCGGAGGTAGCGCCTGGACTCATATCTTCAATTGAAGCGGGGTTGTTGATTGAGACGACAGGCCCAGTATCATCCATGGGTCGTTTAGATTGTAAAGTACCTTCGGTGATAGCTTTGAAAGGATTGGCCCGAGATGCGAATGATTTTGTAACAATCAATGAGGATGAAGGTATTTCGGGGGCGGCAAAGGCTAAATCTTTTGGTTATGAGACAACACCATCAGGAGGAGCAGGGCTGTCTGCATTGTTTTCGTCAACTTTGGATGATCGTACCGTAATTGATTTAAATAAAAACGCCCGCGTATTGGTCATACTTTCTGAAGGGCCGGAAGGATGAATAAACTGGCTACATTGAACTGCTGCAAAACCGTATAATAGCTTGTGGAATAATTATTAAAGCTAAATCTGATGTGCCTCCAAAATCTTAATTAAGATGGTATCGGCCAATTTATGCTGAGAATTTAAAGGAAACTTAAATCAACTATAATTATGTTCCGTAAACCTGAAGACTTTCTAAAACTTCCCTATTCTATTTGTTCCAAAATTTATTTGAAACGGATCTTTGTGTCTTTACCAGAGCTATGATATTAACCTGATGTATGGAAAAGTTCTCGTACGTAAGCACCACGGATACACGGCGCAAGTTTGGTTTAATTACTTTGCAATCAGATGAGACCATTGAAGATGATATGCGTAAATTGCTTCCGTCTGATGTCAGCCTGTTAGTTTCACGGGTTCCATCAGGACAAGAAGTTTCGCTAGAAAGCCTTCAAGGGATGACAAAACATTTGACTGCCGCTGCATCACTTTTTCCCCGTGGTTTATGTTTTGACGTTGTTGGATACGGATGCACGTCAGGTACGTCCCAGATTGGTGCTCAACGAATTGCTTCCTTGGTGAGGGAAGGAACCGAAACGAACCGAGTCACAGAGCCGCTGTCGGCATTGATTGCTGTTTGTAAATTTGCTAGAGTAAAAAGGCTCGCGATTTTATCTCCTTATATAGCCATGGTATCCACTAAACTTTGTAAAGTGTTGGAGGAGCAGGGGGTTTCTACAACAATCTTTGGTAGTTTTGCTGAGCCAAATGAGGCTCGCGTAGTGTCAATCGACAACGCATCAATTATATCCGCTGCGACAAAACTAGTGAAAAATATAAAGGTAGACGCTTTGTTTATTTCATGCACAAATCTACGGACATTAGATGCTGTCGGTCCGCTAGTAAAAGTTCTTGGTATTCCTGTTTTTTCCAGCAACCTTGTTCTTGCATGGCATATGTTAGGCTCAAAAAATCCGCCATGGGACTTACTATAAATAATAAGAAAGTGAATGTTAAATGGTGCGTCTGAGCATTGTTGCGTATGTTTGATGAATTGATGTTCATAATAACTGAAAATGCCATTATTTATTCCAACTTACGATTTCAGTTTATTAATTTAAATTATTTTCTACTGCTTTAAAACGTATCGGCACTTTTCAAAATTTGATCATGTGTTAAATTTTTAAAGCTGCTGGCTTTTGGGATTTACCCTTCGAAAATTATATCTAAATAGTCATCCATCAATGAATATGAATCAACTCTGATACGGGTTTAAGGAATAAGCACATGAAACTGGGTTGTATTGGGGACGATTTTACAGGCTCAAGTGACTTAGCCAATACTCTGGCCAAGGGAGGAATGCGCGTGACACAATACAACGGTGTCCCGCAAGTTTATGCTGATCCTGCTGTTGAAGCGGGGGTAATAGCTTTAAAATCCCGTTCTATCAATAGTTTGGAAGCTGTTGCCAAATCATTGGAGGCTTTGAATTGGTTGCAAGCTCAAGGGTGCACTCAATTCTTTTTTAAATACTGTTCGACATTTGACAGTACAACTGATGGTAATATTGGTCCGGTTGCTGACGCACTGGCTGAAGCGCTGGGCGCTCATAGAGTGATTATTTGTCCAGCATTTCCAAGTGTTGGACGGTCAGTCTATCAAGGGCACCTTTTTGTGAATGATAACTTGCTGAATGAAAGTGGTATGGAAAATCATCCGCTTACACCAATGACCGATCCAGATCTACGGAGATGCATGGCTGCGCAGTCACGTTTTTCCGTGGGCCATGTGTGCTCAAAGTCTGTTTTTGAGGGGAGTGTAGCTATTTTAAAGGCGCTTGAAACACAACACAGTTTTGGGCACAGACATATTGTGATAGATGCAATTCGAGATGCAGATTTATGTGAAATTGGAAAAGCGGCTTCAAATCTGTCATTAATTACTGGCGGTTCAGGTGTTGCACAGGCTTTACCTGCAAATTTTGGCTGTGAAGTGGGAGCAGTTGTTTGGCAGGGGCAGGCGGGTAGGGGGATTGCATTATCTGGCTCTTGCTCAAACATCACGCGGGAGCAGGTTCTATTTCATTCTAGAGCGAACCCAACCCGTGAAATTATTGCCGCGGATGTAATAGAAGGTCGAATGACAGCACTTGATATAACAGATTGGTTAATGGATCAGCAAGGTATACCGTTGGCCTACAGTTCTGCTGATCCTAGTGTGGTCAGTGCTGTGCAGGAATTATATGGGCGGGACAGATCTTCAACAGTAATAGAAAATTTTTTTGCTGATACTGCTAAGTTGTGTTGTGACCGTGGAGTAACTCGCATAATCACGGCTGGTGGCGAAACATCTGGAGCAGTGATCGAAGGGCTTGGTATCTCTGAACTTGAAATAGGTCCAGAAATTGATCCTGGAGTGCCAGCCTTACGTGCGGGACCAAATCTAGTTGTTGCACTAAAGTCTGGAAATTTTGGGGGAAAAGACTTTTTCGTCAAAGCCAATAAGGTTTTATCAGTTTCATGAACTCAGAGAATAATCTTCGTGAAAAAATGTGTTTACTGGCCAAATCTCTTTTTGATCGGGGACTAACCCATGGCAGCACCGGGAATATTTCTGCGCGTATGTCGAATGGCGGTCTCTTAGTATCACCGACTGGAACAAGCTTTGGTCGATTAGATCCTGCGCGTTTAAGTCAATTTAATGAAAAAGGCGAATTTGTCGATGGTGATCCACCGACAAAAGAAATGTCCTTGCATACTGCGTTTTACGATACACGAAGTGTGGCAGGATCAGTTGTGCATCTTCACAGCTGCCATTCTGTGGCGTTATCTATGTTGCAGAATGAAGACGTAAATAATTTTCTACCGCCTTTGACACCTTATGGAGTTATGAAGCTTGGAAAAGTGAAATTATTGCCATTTTTTCTGCCAGGTGATCCCGCTATGGGTGAGGCAGTCCGTGGATTGGCGGGTAAGCGTACTGCTGTCATGCTGGCAAATCATGGTCCAGTTGTGGCAGGAAAAGACGTTGAAGCGGCCTGTAATGCAATTGAAGAATTTGAAGAAACTGCTCGATTAGCTTTGTTAACGCGTGGATTATCACCTAGGGTTTTGACTGAAACGCAAGTACGTTCCGTTGTCACTCAGTTTGACATACAATGGGACGACTAATAGTAGTTAATATCATACTAATTTGGTAAAAACACAAATAATATGTAAATATAGTTAATCATCAGACTTACAAATAATGAACATAAATTGCGTGTTTTTTTTTAGTCTATCTTAGAAATATAAAGTCTTATCGGTGCTCTAATAGTCGTATTCTATATATGTAAATTTCATCTCTGCCCTTTGAAAAAATTTACATCGGAATGTCGTAAGACCATTTCGTTAATTTGTCTGTATCCAAATTGGTGTTTACTAGAGAAAAGTAGGATTAATCGTACCAGGACGTAAGAATTCTATCTCTGTAAGAATGTCAGAGATTGATCCTTTGAAAGCCTCTCTGATTACAGATTTGTAGGGGGGTAAATTCGTACATTCCATTAATAAACATTTACAGGTTGGTGCGAGTTCGGTCTCGATTATTGTTTTTATTTCTGATCCAGCTTTGTGTTGATCTAGTGTGAGGCTATCCAGCTCAATAACGTTCCGTAAGTGTGTGTCACTGTGTAAACCAATTACTTGCTTAACGTGGTTCTTTAGTAGCTTTACTTGTCCTGAAATTAATTTCTTATGATCAAATGTAAGCACTGATATGCTTTGTTTTATTGCTGCTAAACGAGGCAAGGAGACGAGTGCTGAAGCTAAAACGGGTCGCATGGACACAGATTGCAGATCTTTTTGTCGACTTGCTAGAAAACCACAAGATGTCGTGATGATGTCACCTTTTGATGCTTGCATAGCAGTAATGAAGGGTTGGATATCAATCTGGTTAGGGTCTTCTGTGACTATGTGACTAACTGAGGCCTTGGGTATCCGGATGATCTCAATTTTATCCAAGTATGTTTCTGGACAAGCAACATCTCCTGGAATGCGCGGAAACTGCGTGTCAAGTTGTAATACGGTTACAGCAGGTCTCATTCTATTCTGGATGACCGAATATTATCTGGCAACCAAGTTGCTAATTCTGGCCAAATTACGAGAATAACAACCATCAGTAACATCAACACCACCATAGGAACGGCGACCTTAGAGATGTATGAAATTTCGTGTTTTGTCATACCCTGTAGTACAAAAAGATTGAAGCCGATAGGTGGTGTTACTTGCGCCATCTCAACTACTACCACAATGAAGATGCCAAACCATATTACGTCAATCCCAGCCTGACGGATCATGGGTTCTACTATAGCCATGGTCAGTACGACTGATGAAATTCCATCAAGGAACATACCAAGAATGATATAAAAAACTGTTAATGCAGCAATTAAGGTAATTGGAGAAAGATCGAATCCTTCAATTGCAGTTGCCAGTGCTCTTGGCAGGCCGGTAAAGCCCATAGCAAGGGACAAGAATGCAGCACCCATGAGGATTAGTGCGATCATGGCCGAGGTGCGTGTTGCACCCATTAGTGAGGCAAAGAAAGCTTGTTTAGTTAATGACCTTTGAAATGCGGCTAAAACTAAAGAGCCTAGCACTCCAACTGCTGCAGCTTCAGTAGCTGTTGCCCAGCCAAAATACATTGAACCAATTACCGCAAAAACCAAGAGCAAGACGGGCACAAGAAAACGGCTCTCGATCAGCATAGTTCTAAATGTCATAAAGGGTTCATCTTTTGGACGCTCATTAGGCCGAAAAAAATGCCAACCAATAATATAGCTGGCAAAGAGTGCTGCCAGGACAAGACCTGGTATTATGCCTGCCATGAAAAGCTCAATGATGCTTTCGTTTATAGAGACACCATAAACTATAAGCGTTAATGAAGGTGGGATCATTAAGCCTAAAGTAGCTGCACCTGCTAATGTGCCAATAATCATGTACTCTGGGTAACCCCGTGCGCGCAGTTCTGGTATAGACATTTTACCAACAGTAGTCAGTGTTGCGGCTGAGGAACCTGAGACCGCCGCGAAAATTGTGCAGCCGGCTATATTCGTGTGTAATAAGCCACCCGGCAACCAACGCATCCATGGTGTTAGTCCTCGAAACATGTCCTGTGAAAGGCGAGTACGGTATAGAATTTCACCCATCCAGATGAATAATGGTAGAGCGGTCAGGGTCCAACTGCTTGCACCTGTCCAGATAGTAGTTATCATCGCATCACCGGCGGGCCTCGTAGTAAACAATTCCATTCCAACCCATGCAACGCCCATCAGCGCAAGGCCAACCCAAATCGATGATCCGAGCAGTGCGAAAAGAACAAAAAGGAAAACGATTGTCGCGTAAGCTTCGGTCATGCCGTGACTTCCCCACGTGTCGGATTTTTGTTAGTTGTAAGCGTCCTGTACAGTGTATCCCAAAGTGCGATTGCCAATATGATTGTTCCAATTGACATAGCTAGTTGTGGTACCCAGACCGGTGTGTAAACAAGTTCTGAAGAAGTGTCTGCTATTGAATCTCCCCATCTTCTGGGCGAAATGGAAGGTAGGCTTATTAGTGTAATTATCCATTCTGGGATTTGGTCCTGCCCTTGAGTACGATCATTTAATATTTTAGAAAAAATATTTGTTTTTACCGCATAACGTGCAAAATACGTGGCAATCACAGCCGCTCCGAAGACTGCAAAGACATCCAGCCAGCGACTGAAAAATGCATTCGCATTTAGCAATATTGATACGCGGATATGCGCGCCCCTTGTCATGGCATATGACAGTGCAAAAAACGAAGTTGCTGCCATTGCATAACCAGCGAACTCGGTTGTGCCAGGTAATGCTACTCCACTCCAGCGGGCAATCATACCTGATACGATTAGAACAAGTATTGTAACCATAAAACAAGCTGCAGTAATGCCTGATGCAAGATATAAAATATCTAAAACTAACCAAACTGGCTTCAGAAACCTGACTGCACTCGGCCCAAGCCACCAGAGGATTATAGCAACAATGCTTGGAAAAATGAAAAGCCAAACCCATAGGGGCAGGCCTAAAATTGGGGACCAATCATGCATTAGTTGGATTCCTAGAAAAAAAAGGGGCGACTAATTTATCGCCCCATCCAACGATTTAGTTAGCATTATAAGCGTCGATGATCGCTTGGCCAGAATCTCCAGCATTGACTAACCACTCTTTGGTCATTTTTTCACCAATTGTTTCCAGTTCCTTAAGAAACTCGGGGCTAGCATTCTCCACAGTCATACCATTTTTCTCCAATTCTTCGAAGTAAAAATTGGCAAGATCTTCAGACTTAGCGGCACAGGATGCTGCTGTTTCATCAGCTGCTTTTTGAATTGCGGATTTAGTTGCATCGTCAAGTTCATCCCAGACTTGCGTATTAACCATTACGTAATTTCTAGGAAGCCAGGCGTTGACTTTGTAATAGTGGCTCAGATGCTCCCATACTTTTCTGTCGTAGCCGGTCGAGCCAGAAGAAATGAAAGATGATGCAACTCCAGTGGCTAACGCTTGGCTTAACTCGGCGGCTTCAATTTGAACAGGAATCATGCCTAACTCTTGGGCAAATGTTGCGGTGGCTGAGTTATAGCTGCGAAACTTTATTCCTTGGGTGTCCGCTGAAGACGCCACTTCTTTGTTAAAATAGAACCCTTGGCCTGGCCATGGACATGTGTAGAGAGCTACAAGGTTCAGATCAGCAAGTTGTGCATTCACGCTGTCGCGGGCAGCATCCCATAATTTTGCATTATCTGCATAGCTCGTAGCAATAAATGGCAGGTTATCCCAACCAAGTAATGGTGCTTCATTGGCGTGCGCTGACATGAACCGCTCACCGATAGGAACTTGGCCGGTTTGCACTGCTCGCTTAATATCACCACCACCAAAGAGCGAGCCTCCGGGATGAACAGTGATATTAATTGCGCCATCTGTATATTCGCGAACGCGATCTGCGAAAATCACACCCTGCTCAGAATGATAGTTTGTGGCGGCATACGCCATAGGCATATCCCAGTTTTGTGCGTGACCGTCTGCAATAGCCGCGGTTGTGGTTAAGGCCAAAGCAATACCTGCTTTTAGAAAATTTGCCATGATAACTCCTTATGACTGTACCAGTTAGCGGGTCTGGTGTTTCGACGGGTGAAATGGGGTTAGATCGATATTGGGTTTCTTCCCTGAAATCATTTCAGCTATTAGACGACCTGTTTTAGGTCCTCCTGTCAAGCCAACATGTTGATGTCCAAATGCACTATAACTGCGCCCTTGTTTGTCATTCTCTCCTATAATGGGCAAACTATCTGCAGGTGCAGGACGATGTCCCATCCACTCGTCTAAACGCTTATAAGTTACTCTCGGTAGTAAGGAAGCAAGCTGACGTTTCAGCAATTCGAATGGTGCTTTGCTGACAGCACTCGTCAATCCGCCAAATTCAATTACACCGGCGGCACGAATGCGCCCTTCCATTGGTGTAATCACAAACTTACTTTTGGCGACCATCATTGGTGCGCGTGGCATCTCGGAGGGATTGACCAACTCAATGTGATATCCGCGTTCGCTTTCTAAAGGAACTTTAACACCCAGTTTGTGGGCAATTTTTTTTGACCAAGGACCTAAAGCAAAAACTATTGCATCCGCACTCAAAACGCCGTGATCGGTTTCAAGCCCAGAAATGAGACCACCTTTTATCTGAATATCATTTATTGAAGTGATAAGTAGCTCTCCACCTTGCTCAACAAAGTGATCTGAAAGCGCCTGAACATAAGCCCCAGGATCTGAAATTCGCCCATGATCCTTACACCTAACTACTGTTTCGAAAGCATCTCCAAAGATAGGATCGAAATCAGCGTATTTTCTTCCACAAATAACCTCATAGCGCACCCCAACCGCATCTCGTTTTTGCCAGCTATATTTGTCGGCTTCAAACGAGGCTTTTGTGGCGTAACCAAAGCAATAATCATCTTCATAGATAAACCGCTCTGCAGCCGTACCCAAGGCTAACGCGCGGTGCTGGGCAGCACTGTCGAGTAGTAGAGTACTCATAGCTTGACTATAGTAATCAACATGCGCGTTTGTAGCAAAGCTCATATATTTCGGGAGAAAGGATACCAGTTTAGGCAGATAGAACCACTTCAGGAACAATGGTGAGTCCTTGTCAAAAAGCATCAATGGTGCTTTGGTTATCAGGCTAGGAATAGTTACTGGGACTATCGCACCTGCAGCCAAAACGCCTGCATTCCCGTAGCTAGTGCCAGAAGCTGGTCCCTTACGGTCAACTACAGTTACTTTATGGCCTGCACGCTGTAACCAAATTGCACTAGAAATCCCAACGATGCCTGCACCAGCTACTAATATATTTTTTTGTTTCATTTTCAAAACCAACGCTATTTCGGTTTGCTATACAAGTAACGTTAAAATTTGTAGGAATAGTATTAATAAATACGTCTGAGTAACTAGCGATTGTAGTCTATTTTTTTATTTATGATGTTTTCTTAGCAACCCAAGAAAATGATGCCTGATTTTATCGTTGTAACAGACAGGCTTCGAATTTTGATCCTCAGGAAATGTATGAAAATTTAATAATCGTTTTGAATAAAAATGCCGATCGTTGTGTCACTAGTTTCTGTTTCAACGCTACCTCGCAATGTAATACTTGGCGTAAGGTCAACATTAATTGAAACTTCAGGACCATCTTCACCGCCTATAACTATATCAGAATACACGTTTTTTGATAAATACTTACCGACGCGTAGATTGGTTTCCCCTTGGCTATCAGTTGTTATGTTCAGTTCATCAAGCTTGAAGGTGTCGCGTAATTGACCAATTAATGATACACCACTTCGGCCGGCAATGGCTGCAACTGCGTCTGCCATTTGTAGAGCTTGAAACGCTGAAAGTTGGCTTATGCTTCTGCCAAAGAAGATTTGCGATAATACCTCGTCTTCTGGTGCCTCCGGGGTAGATTGAAATTTTATAACTAAGTCGTCTGTTGGTCCCTCAATTGTTATAGTTGCAGACCCATTTGGAGTATCGGTTTCAGCAACAAACACCAAGAAAGCCTTGAATGGCCCTTGAAGGCTGATTGACCCTTTGGTCAGAGCGAGCCGCTTAGTTAACACATCGACTTGTCCACGGATTAAATCGAATTGTCCTGTTGAAACTAAGTTTTGTGTTGTCCCCGTCAGTCGAAGGCTTCCGCCGAGCTCCGCATTTACCCCACGTCCTTTTACAAAAATTTTCTTTGGAGCACTAACTATAACATCAATTGGAAATACGGGTTTCAGCGTGGTTGGGGCAGCGGTTGTGTCAATAATCCCAGCATTAACTAGAGTACGCATAACTGGGCGCGTCGTCCCGATATTATTTATTTTGGGAATTTCGCCAGAACTTGAAATCCCACTAGATGGCATCTGAACCTTAGTTTTTCCAATAGTTACTTTCCCGCTTATTTTTGCGCCATTGAGTAAGGGCCCATCAAAACGAAGTGTCCCACTAATTTTCTTGCTAGTATAAAGCTGTGGATCGATTGCCTTCACATTATTTAGATCGATACTTAAATTTGCTGATAAGTTATTATTTAAACCTATTGGACCATTTATCCTGATTGTTCCTCCTTCGGTGACGCCTGCGAGTATCTCCATATTAGCCTGTGACCCGTTTAGACTTATGGATCCATTAACGTCATTAAAAGAAAAAGGTAGGTTGGGCGTTGCCAAGCTGGCACCCTTAAATGTTATTTTTCCTGCTATGGATGACAGTGCAGGCTGTCCCTTAATGGTGAGGTTAATGTCGGCATCACCAACGATGGACCGTGGGCTAATGAAATGGTTTGCAAGCCCGAGTTGTGCTTGTATCTTAGTTTTAATATCCAGTATTCCATCATTGCCAATACGCCCTTCTAAAACTCCATTTGTACCGGATGGCCCAATAATAATTGCTTGAAGATCAAATCCTTCATGAGTCTGTTGCAAGCTACCTTCAGCATTAGTTTTACCGGTGACACCGATTACTTCACTGCTTAAGTTGGGCAAAGAGATAGTATATTTGGCATTAGCAAAGCCATTTTCGAGCTTTGCTGTCAAGTTTCCAGTAATGCTGTAGGGAGCTGTTATATTGGCGATTAATTTCCATCCATTAGAAATTTTTGAAATATCCCCATTTACTTCTAAGGGTCCTTCAGCCTTTGGGACAACTTGAGAAACGTCTGGTACATTTAAATGGTAATTCAATATAGGTGTGTCTGTTTTATCAAAATAGATTTGTATCCGACCTGTACTGTTGTAGGGTGCATCGATTTCTGAGTTGATCTGCCAACCTTTGGCGTTCTTCAGGATTTGACCTGAGGCGAATATTGGGCCAGGTATTTGAGGTGAAAATTTAGATAAATCTGTAATACTTAAATCATATTTGGCGATTGTTTTTTTTGAAGAATCCAGAATTAATACTAGGTCGCCGTGGCTGCCATAGGGTCCGAAAAAATTAGTGTTAAATTCCCATCCACTTTTAAGTTTTTCAACTTCGCCGGTGATGTTCAGTGCCTCTGATATATTTGGTGCAACTGGTGCTAAGGTAGGAATATCAAAGCTGTAGTTTGCAGAAAACTTTTCTTGTATTATCTGCCCATTAATCTTTCCTTTTAGATTAATCGGGCCTTCCATAGTTGCGTCGAATTGCAATGCATCTTTGGTTTTCACAGCACTTGCTATAATTCTGGTAGATCCAGATACTTGAGGTAGAAAAGATGATATATCCATTACCTCCGCTGTCATGTCTAATTCTAATCGATTTAGTTTTGACCCTGCTATAATGTCTGCGGTCGCATCAATAGCTCCACTTAAATCAGTGTGAATATTCCATAACCCAGTGTTCTGTTTGGCGGTGCCGACTATTGATAAAGAGCCAAACAAACTTGTTAAAGGTATTTCAGTATCTAATAGTTGGATATTAAATTTTGCACTTGATCCAATACTTTTGATAACTGCTGTTGTTTCAGCCTTTAATGCTAAATTTTGTAACTTCAGTTTATTGAAAAAAATGCCTTGTTCGTTGCGCTCCGCCGCAAGATCAAGCGTTGTTGACCCTGCCAGTAACGTATCTAATTCTGGCACCCCAACGGTTAGGTTTTCAGTTTTCCCATTGACTTGAATATTAAAAAAACCACCTAAAAGTGCTTTACCTCTTGCTCCGAGAGTTCCAGTCCCCTTGAGGGCGACACCAGTCAGTCCAGAAAAGGAAGATAAATCACTGGAAATAAGACTTGTATCAAACGTCACGCCAGACACAGTATCGGCCTTTCCTTTGCCTTCAAGATTCCAGTTGGCGCCGCTCAGGTTAATATTTGTCAATTGCAACGGTTCGCCACTTATGTAGTTGATGTCTGCCTTGCCTTGGATAGTTGACCCTAATGCTTTTGCAACATTTTGGTTGCTTGGAAAAAAATCAATAGCTTTTAAAGTTAAGCCTGCGATTAATTTTTGAACGGTATCTGCATTTGCCTGCATCAAACCGTCCAAGTCTAAAACCAAGTACTTTGCTTTGGCATTTGACGAAGAAAAATCTTGGATATTGATCTGCGCTTTAAGTTCATCGCCACTGGAGGTGTTATAGTCTACATCAAGATTAGCATAATTGATTTGGATGGGTTCTCCGAAGCTGGGCAGTAAGACTGCTTCACCAGATGGGTTGGAAACTTCTCCCTCAATATCAAGCAAAATAGGCCAAAAATTTGAATCTAAAACTGCCTGTCCTTTTAGGTTCATTGCTTTTGTTTTAACGGTTAATTCGTCCAGTGATAACGTTCCGTCTGAACTACGTGCGCCATGTGCTACGAATTGAACCTTTGGACCAAAAAATTCGGCATACTCTTTTAGTAAAAGTGTGGTAATATCTCCATTCAAATCAAAATCAAAATCAGTTGATCCGCGGCTATCACTAACAGTTTTTAGAGTTCCGTGTAGGCGTATTTGGTCATTTGTTTTTAAAGTGAGGTCGGCCAATAAATTGTCGAGTGAACCCTCGCTTTTAACCTCTAGCTCAAGACTTGGTCGGTCAGGAACTTCCATTATACGTGATATAAACCCGTCCGCTGCTTCTACTAGTCGCAAATCTACCTTTATGCTACTCGTTTGGTTTTCGAAATCGCCCACAAAATCCAGATTAGCTGATTGGCCATCAATTCTTTTAGCTTGCAACCGAATATCACCCGCACCGTTTGCTAATTGGGCATCCCCCGTTAATGATAAAGTAATTTTTTCGCCAACAACTTCAGTACCTATTGAAATGCTGTCAATGTTCATATTCTCAATGACTAGCGCTGCTGGTAATTCTGGTAGTTTAAACTGATTGGCTTCGGCCTTTATGCCTTTACTAGGCTTCGGTAGGGGTTTGCGCTTTAAATTGATGCTAGAAACTTTCAATTTTGCGATCTCAATGCGTCCACGCAGTAATGCAGATCTGGTCCACGTTACTGATAAATTATTTAAAGTCAGCCAAGTTCCGTTATCATCTAAAATATTAATTTTTTCAATTTTTGCTTCGCTACTAAACGCTCCAGTGAAGCCATAAATCTGGACAGTTCGCCCCTCTCCACCAAGACTACGTTCCAACAAGCCGGTTAGAAAACCTCTATCCTCGTTACTTTCTTGTGCGACCAAATGGATTGGCCAAACCAAAAATAATGTTAATACTGCCAGGCGCATCAAAACGATTGTCCAATCCCTATGTAAACTTCGAATTTATTATGGTCACTCGACCCTGATGCTGGAAATCCAACATCAATGCGAATTGGTCCTATGCCAGTTGCGTAGCGCACGCCTGCACCAAAACCACTTTGCCATTCGCCCGATGAGCTATCGAACCGGCTTTCTGGTCCAATATACCCAGCATCATAAAACCCAACTATACCGAGCTTGCCACTAGTGGCCAATCGCAATTCACCTGATAAACCAACGAATGATCTGCCGCCAACTGTGACGTCTTCACTTAAATTGACTCCAAGAGACTGATATCCTTGCCCACGCACCGTGCCGCTACCACCAGAGTAAAAAAGGTAATCTGCCGGTGCCTTGGTAATCGATGGGCCTGCTACAGACCCAAGTAGACCCCGAATAGCTAACGTCACATTTTTGCCAACTTTGTGATATGCACGTAAATCAGCCGTAGTCACAACGCCGTTCTTAGTTCCGGCAATGTTAAGAAAAGGTTCTATGCCTATTGCAGCATAATAGCCTGATGTTGCATCTAATTTGTTATTCCTATTATCGAAGATAGCTTTTATTGGTACAATAAGAATAGTATATTTGTTCGTGCCAAGCTCATCATTAGTCTTTGCAGCTTTGAGGGTGAGGCCAAAGCGATATTCAGTTTGGATTGAGTAAAAATAAATGCCACCTATCCCCAACTGAGCAGTACGGGCATCATAATATTCCTCTTCCACCTGTTCAAAAGCTAAAAGAGCGTAAGCTTCTAAGTCAGTACGAAATGTAGCAGGCCGAGATAGGCGGGCCGAAAGCAGACTATCGATATCAGTTTTTCCAACTTCACCGCCAATGCCTCCGATGGAGCCTTCTAATAGTAAACGTTCTGCTTGACCAAAAATGTTGCGGTGTAACCAACTACCTTCTAAGCTCAGTCCTTCTTGTGTGCTATACTCGGCACCAAAGGTATAACGGCGAGGTAATTGGTCATTAATTGTGGCGGTGAAATCAAGTGTTTTATCAGGATTGGGGGATTTTGCTTCGGTCAGGTTTGACGCGCTGAAGGTGCCGGTTCGGCGCAAACGTTTCTGAACTTTTTGTAATGCATCGGGGCTGAATATAATTCCGCTTTGCCAACCTGTAATTTCTTGGATACGTTTTTTTGAAACTGTACTTTGTCCGTTAACGTGCAGAACACCAAAACGGAGCTTTGGGCCTGGGTCAAGAACTATTTCAGCATCAAGGGCATTGGCTGAGTGGCGAGCAGTAATTTCTTGAACTTTGACTGCGGCTTTTGCATAGCCATCTTGCCTCCAGCCTGTTATTTCCGCAGCTGTAGCGTCTCGTATTACTTTTATGCTTGCAGTTTCACCTTTAAAAAAACCTTTAACAGGTTTTGCCAGTCTAGATTTTGGGCTAATTGAAACTGTGCCAAATTTAAATTTTGACCCAGTATTTACTCTGATAGTAATTTTATTTATCTGACCTGGTGCATAAACAGGTTCAATTGATGCAGCTTCGCGCCCGTCAATGGTTATGCTTATATCTGGGCCAAAATATCCTGTATCATAGAGTAACTCTACTATACGCCGATAGTCGGCCTGTGCCGCACTCAGTATTTCTATAGTACTAGTTTGTTCTTGGTTTTTGTTAATTTCTTGTACCTGAATGGCACTGACCAGCGATACTGCTCGAACGCTTTTTTCAAGCTCATTACTTGGCACCACTATATCAAGTTCAAAAGCACTAACAGGACTAAAGTCGACAGCCATTATTACTAAGGAAACCAAAAATTGGCTTATCAACATTTTCATCCGGCAGCGCTCCGCCCCGTTTTGCATTTTAGTTCTCTAGTTCAATATCAGTAAAGCAACCTGTTTCTAGAAGATAGGTTTTGGGCTGCAAAAAAGTTATTACAGAGTTAAGGTCAATATTGAAAACTGCAGATACTAGGTTTTGATATAACCTGCGATTACTTGAAGTAGCTTGAAAGCGGTGGCTCCGTCGTTTTTCACAACGGCCATAAAATCTTCTTCACTGATGCGAAGACATTTTAAATCTGATTTTGCACGCATATCTAGTGCACGAGGCTCCCCGCGTATTAGTCCCAACTCTCCTACAAGTGCTCCGGCACCAACCGTGGCAATTAGCGTTGGTTCAGTTTTTTCAATGGGTAATAACAGATCTGCCTCACCCGAAATTACTATATATGCTCCATCAGTAGATACGTCGTTTTTGTGGAATACATAATCACCAGAATGAGTTGCATGCCATCGAGCGCCAAAGGCAAGCAGTCTTAACTGTTTTCGTTTTAATTCCGAAAACATAGGAGTTTTGCTCAGAGCATCCACTTTGAGTGCTAAGTCTGCTGTTACGTCACTATCTGCTGCCGTTCTTTCGCCCTTCGCGCCTACTAAACGACCCTGTTGAACTTCATAATGGTGGTCGAAAACTTTTTCGTCATCAAATGCATCATTCAAAAAGATCAATGTAGTTTCGGGCAATAATTTTCTCAGATTAATATACAGAACCTCTTTTGCATCAGCGTCATAACTTGCCATAACCTGGTCAAGTATAAGAATATCTGGTCGTTTGATTGACGCTCTGCTTATCGACAACGGTTCAGCAAAAAGTGAAGGTAGGTTTGCTCCTCCTAAGGAAATGGGCACTTCGAAAACTAATTCAAGAACGAGTGGCTTAAGGCCTTTAACACTTAATAAGTCCAAAACCAACTTACGGATATCATCACCGCGCAAACCAGAGTTGTCTGACAGCTTACCATACAACGCATTTTCTAAAACGCTCAAGCCTGTCAAGTATTTGTTTGACGTAATTGGTGCGTAAAGATCATCCATTAGTGCTTGTAATGTGGCTGCATGTTGTTGTCGCATATCCAGAATATTATTATAGATGTTATCTTGAAAAGCTTCGTCTATTTGCTCTGCTGTGACCCGTGAGAGGACACTGAGCAACAATGCTAAATCTACCTTTTCAATTGGTGTGCCGAGGGGTGAACGAGTCACCAAATTGAGGGCTGATTCATATACTGAGACATCTAGACCAACTTTTAAAAATAAAGGATGGTCAGTTCCAGTAGTTCCAAAAATTTGGCGTAGCAGGTCAATTACATTTCGTGCTAAGGCCTCAAGGTCATCGGCTAAATTTAAGTCATACAATAATTGTAAGAAATCAACTTTGGCGGTTAAGTCTTCAGGAGTAATAGATTTTCTTGGCGTTGAATAAAGAAGATTATCAAGGACTGGTAAAGCTGGATTATACTTATTTGGGTCGAAGTAATGTACAAAGCGATTTAGATTATTTTTGGCAATTTCATCTGCTAATTCAGGTCTTAATTTGACCAGTTCATCGCATAGTTCTGGGTTGTTATTAGTATTGCAGGTCTGATCCATTGCGCGTCGTATTAGAGCTGACTCGCTCCCCATGCCTTCAATTAGCTCACTCCACCATTTTTGAAGATAACTGCTATTTTCTAAACCAGCTATTGTGGGATCAAGCCAGTTGGCTTGAAGCATGTCAGGACTGTTGCCCGTTCGTAAGGCCTCGCGGGCAAAATCCGTGTCAACCACATTTTTGGTGGGGGCAAAACGTACTGGCATTAAAACATTTTTACCAAAAGTACCTCGGAACATGACGGGTCTCGACGTAGCATGTCCAATCCGTTTAGCGATGACTGCTTGGTGAAGGCTTTTGATGTTTTGGCCTGACAATATGACTGCCCCGCTATTAGGTAGTGTTTCTCGCGTTAGCACCTCTGCCAAGGCGCGGCGGTCTTCCTCATTTGGAGCTGTAATTCCTATTAAAGACCCTCCTGGAAATACGGTAGAGATATCCTCGAGGACCGGGTTGCCGTCACCATCACGCACCGTCATATGATCCAGTGTGATATCACCTGCTAAACTAGGAATATCCGTAGGAGTGCCATAAAACAGATCCTCTTCGATCATACCATCTGGGGCGAAGCGTTCTGTAATAGTATCCCAGCGCAGCGACATATCAGCGGATTGATTGTAGTAGGCCAGTAGCTCCTTCCAAGGACTTGAGAGGTCTTTGTACGCCGCTAAAGCAGCTACCAGCGCACCTATTGTCACTTCACCTTTGATGACAAGATAACCGCCAATTGAATAGAATAAAAATGGCGTAAGTTGGGTAATGAAGTTATTAATAAACTTCATAAAAAACTTTTTCTGGTAGATTTCGAAACGTATGTTAAATAGGTGTCCGAGTCGATCACCTATCATTGCCATTTGGTAACGCCAGCCACCATTCACACGTAATGTTGATGCGCCGGCAGCGCCCTCGCCAATGTCTGCGGCCAGTGCGCGAACTTGCACTACTCGCTTTTTATTCAATAAATTAATTTGCTTTTGCAAACGTGGGATTAGCCACGCCTGAACAGGAATTAAAGCACAGGCTGCCAATCCAAATGTAATTGATTGAAAGAATAGGAATCCAAGGATTGTAAGCATTTGACCCGCTTGCAGAACAGGTTGTGCTAAAGCATCCCCCATTAATCCACCCATTGGCTCACTTTCAGCTGTAACCATGCTTACTAACTCGCCCTGACTGGTCCGCTCAAAATATGGTTGAGGAAACCGCAGTATTCGCGCTATTAATTTATATCGCAAACGCCGCAACAGACGTTCGGCTAAAATGCCTTTCATAGTATTGATTCGCATTTTAAAGATGCCGTGTACAAAAACTGCAATCAAGAAAGCAGCACTTAGCACTGTCAAATACTCTATTTGCGAAAACTCAAAACCGTACGCTGCAATAACACCTGACTTTGCTCCGATGGCATCGTTAATAATCCGTTTCGGCAACTCTAGCGTCAGATATAGAAGTGGAAACAGAGTAAGAGTAATAGCCAATAATGTAAGTTGATCTCGTTTTGAATACTTCCAGATAAAAGCAAAGAGTGAACGTTCCATAACAACCAATCAAAATTCAAAAAATAAGCATTACCCCTCTTCATTGACACTAGCAAGTTTGATCAATGTAAATCAATGCTGTGGATAGGATGATTGCAGGCTGGAGAAATGCGTTTTACGGTGGTGTGGAAAACGAAAAGGAATCTGTTTTGAAGGACCCTATTACTTTCGCGTTTGTGCTTCTTTTCTTGCTGCAAACGAAACATCTTTTTGCAGATTTCTTTTTACAAACACCACGTATGTTGCGTGATCGTGGAAAGTACTTACACTTGGGACGGCTGCAGCATGCTGGACTTCACGCAGCTGGATCAATGATTGTTATGATGCTTATAGGGGTTCCAATTGGTTTGGGGTTGACTGTTGCTGCGGTTGAAATGTTTGTACATTTTCACATCGATTGGGGCAAAGGCCGATGGTCGGACTATACTGGGTATGGACCCAATGAAGCTGGATTTTGGCGGTCGTTTGGTTTTGATCAGGCACTGCATCAGTGGACTTATCTGGTGATGGTTTGGTTTCTATTACCATAATTTTTTCTGTGGTTTGATTTTTCTTTGAAAAAAGTAATTAAAATTGACTGGCAATTAGTAGACTACTTTCACACATTCATTTTTTATTGACAGTTTTGTCTTTGCTGCCATTGATTAATTCCATATTCAGTGGAGATATACAACATGATCAAAACTCGTGCGGCAGTTGCAGTAGAAGCTGGAAAGCCTCTTGAAATCATGGAGGTCAATCTAGACGGGCCTCGAAAGGGCGAAGTCTTAGTTGAAATAAAAGCCACTGGTTTGTGCCATACGGACGAATTTACGCGGTCTGGTGATGACCCTGAGGGAATTTTCCCTGCAATTTTGGGGCACGAAGGCGCTGGTATTGTTTTAGAGGTTGGTGAAGGCGTCACAACTCTCGAAGCTGGAGATCATGTTATCCCGCTGTACACGCCCGAATGTCGTGAGTGTGAATATTGCCTGTCAGGTAAAACTAATTTGTGCCAAAAAATTCGTGTAACGCAAGGGCGGGGTCTGCTACCAGACGGAACGACCCGTTTTTCGATGCTCGATGGAACTCCCATCCACCATTATATGGGATGTTCTACCTTCGCCAATCATACAATTGTACCAGAGATTGCTTTGGCAAAGGTTCGGAAAGACGCGCCTTTTGATAAGATTTGCTATATTGGCTGTGGTGTAACGACGGGCATTGGTGCGGTCATCAATACTGCAAAAGTGGAAATTGGGTCGCGTTGCGTGGTGTTCGGTTTGGGCGGCATCGGTCTTAATGTGATTCAAGGACTGAGGCTTGCAGGTGCTGATCAAGTTGTGGGTGTTGATTTAAATGATGATAAAGCAGAAATTGGTAAGTATTTTGGAATGACAGATTTTGTGAACCCTACTAGGATAGAGGAGGACTTGGTGGCTCACCTAGTTGATTTGACTGGTGGTGGGGCTGATTACACATTTGACGCCACAGGAAACACGACTGTGATGCGAGTAGCTCTTGAGGCTGCTCACAAGGGCTGGGGAGAAAGTATTATCATTGGCGTGGCACCCGCTGGAGCAGAAATTTCAACTCGGCCTTTTCAGTTGGTAACTGGAAGAGTTTGGCGTGGGACAGCATTTGGTGGCGCAAAAGGACGTACAGATGTTCCGCAGATTGTAGATTGGTATATGAGTGGAAAAATTGAAATCGACCCGATGATTACGCATAAATTGACCCTAGATCAGATCAATTATGGCTTTGATCTTATGCACGAAGGGAAGTCTATTCGAGCGGTTGTTGAATTCTAATTTCTTAACTGATTGATTTTCTGTGTCCATTTCATTCGCTCTAAGTCGCCTAATAACAAAATAACAGCACTACGGCTTTGTTTATTTTTCAGTTTTCGTTTGAAAAATGGTAACATTTGCATGGGGGCTAGGGTTCAGAGCATGCAGACGATAGATTTGTGTTTATAGTTCGTAAACCTAAATAAACATGCTTTAAATAGAGCGTTTGCGTAACAGGTATATGTCCATTATCCAACCATGCGAGGATTTTGAAACACCACGTCTTTCAATAATCCGTGGTGTTGTTTCAGAAAGGTTCCCCGCCTCAAGCACTTGTTCTTTCATTCCTAGGTATGCCCCCCACCAAATGTCATAATCAGCTCCATCAAGTTCCTGAAATGCACAAGTGCCGTCAAGCATGACAACCAATGTTTCAGTATTTAAAGGCCATCCGTGATCTCGCAACTGACGTCCAGTAGATATTGTCACTGGTGCATTAAGGGTGTTAAGCGAAATTCCATGAGCCGCTGTTAACGCCTGAATAGAGGTAATGCCTGGGATGACAGTCAATTTTGGTACAGGATTGAGAAGGGCTGCAATTCTTATTGAGCTATCATAGAGGGATGGGTCCCCCCAAACTAATAATGCAATGCGTATCGCATTGGGGTGATTTGCTATTGCTTCAGACCAGATATTTGAGATGGCTTTATGCCAAGCGTTTACGCAATCAATATACGGCCCGGCGGCATCGCGCACTGGCATATCAAATGATACAATATTCGCATCTGAACGAATATCTGCTATAATCTGCGTTCTTAAATCTGCGAGATCTGATTTATCATTGCCCTTGTGCGGAATAAGAAAAAGATCCGCCTCTGCTATTGCGAGCCTGCCCTCAACTGTCAGGTGCTTGGGATTTCCCGTTCCGATGCCTATCAGAAAAAGATTTATCATTTGGACCTCATAAAATTGGACCTACTTGCACGGAAACTTTATCTCACTCTCCATAAGATAAACTGTCGGCTGCGCAACTTTAAGTTTATAATCTCTGGACAGAGTTATCATTATATCGAAACAACAATCTGGTCATATCTAAAAAGAGATTAATCAGATTGCGAGTGCGCCATAAATTATTAAAGTGGGAGCATCGCTAACTGAATTTGTAAGCCTTTTTGATAGTTCGCTTATCGTTGTTCGATGCAACTTTTCAGCCGGTGTGGATATACCTTCTGCAAGTAATGCCGGTGTGGACTCGGACATGCCTGCACCTATTAGCATTGTTGCTAATGCAGGGAATGTTCGTTGTCCCATAAAAACTACTGTAGTAGCATTTGCGTCTGCGAGCGCAGCGAGGTTAAGATTATCAGGCAACGCACCACGCACGTCATGTCCTGTTATATATTGCACGCGCCGTGCCGCTAGTCGGCGGGTCAATGGAATTCCTGCTGCAGCAGCAGCAGCACATGCCGAAGGGACTCCTGGAATTATCTCAAACTCTATGCCTATTTTTTTTAGAGCTTTTGTTTCTTCTTCCAACCTCCCAAAGGTTCCACCATCGCCAGATTTCAAGCGTACAACACGCTGTCCCGCTTTTGCGTAATCGACTAACAATCGGCTTACGTGATCTTGTTTTGGTGAGGGCCTGCCTGCACGTTTCCCTACGCTGACTAAATCTGCACCAGCACGGGCAAAAGCCAGAATTGGACCAGAAGATAGGTCATCAAACAACACGGCATCTGCGTTTTTCATGCGATTTACAGCCTTAAGAGTAAGCAACTCTGGATCACCAGGTCCGGAACCTACGAAGCTTACAAAGCCATTCATTAGGCTTCACCAGTAATTAAGTGGAAAAAAGTACCGGTCACTTGCTCACGCCATGATCCTGTTTGCGTAACGATATTTCCGTCTGCATCAAATACTTCCGCCAGAGCAGGGTCTGGTTGTTCTATTATAGATGAGTAATGAAATTCGTGACCACGCAAAGCGGTGCCTACTTTAAATCCAGCCATAGCCCTCTTTAGAACTGCCCGTCTGTAACCTAAGTTAAATTTACGCTTTTGATAGCTTGTGGCCAGCCCCAATAATCCTACCATTTCATGCGGCTTTCCGTCTTTATCGATCAGACCAGCGCCAAGGGCCATGTAGCCACCGCACTCACCATGGACCGGTTTAGTGGCCGCATGTGCGCGAAGACCATGCTTGAAGTTAGACGCCGCGGCGATTTTTGCAGCATGCAGTTCTGGATAACCGCCCGGTAACCAAACCAAATCTGCTGTGATATCAGGAGCCTCATCGGCAAGTGGTGAAAAAGGCATAATCTCTGCCCCTTGCGCTCGCCACCCGTCCAAAAGGTGAGGGTAGGTAAAAGAAAATGCTTCGTCACAAGCCAGCGCAATTCTTTGTGCTGGTGGGAGTGGTAAAGAATGTGCTGTTAATTTAGTTTTGGCCCGCGCGGCCAATTGAAGTGCTTTCAGATCAACATTATTACGCAAAAATTCTGCATAATCAGTGATGGCAGATTCGAGGTCCGGATGTTCGATGGCTTGAATAAGGCCTAAATGTCGTTCAGGTAATGTCAGGTCACCTCGCCGCGGCAGTGATCCAAAGACAGTCATGCCAATGTGCTCCATACCTGAGCGGATTAAGCGTTCATGTCGTGGACTTGCGACCCGATTGAGTATAACACCTGCAAACTTTAGATCAGGGTGGTACATTTTGAATCCCAGTGCAGTCGCCGCTGCAGATTGTGCCTGCCCACCAACATCAATAATAAGTACAACGGGCCACCCCATGGCTTGCGCTGTCTCTGCACTAGAACCAAAAGAAGTTTGTCCGCGTGTTGCAACACCATCAAAAAGGCCCATGGAACCTTCTCCAATGCAAATATCTGCACCATTCGACTTGGCTGCTATCCCACCCAGCAATTTTTCGTCCATTGCCCATGTGTCAAAGTTGAATGAGGGTCTGCCTGCCGCTGCGAGATGAAAAACTGGATCTATGTAATCCGGACCACTTTTGAATGGCTGTACGATCACGCCTTCGTTCTTTAGAGCACGTAAGAGACCTAGCATTACCGTCGTTTTCCCCGTTCCAGATGCTGGTGCTGAGATTAGGAGACCAGGGGGGTTAGTCATCCGCTTCGCTCCAGTTTGCCCAAGGACTTTCCGCTGTTTGAGGTCGATAGCGCCTATCGTAATCTGCCGCATAAAGACAACTTTCCTCGAAGTTTTTCGCTCCGATGACCTGCCCAACAAGAATTAAGGCTGTACGGTTAATATTTGCAGTCATGGCTTTTTTCAAAGTGCCGAGTGTTGCGTGTATAATCTGTTGGTCAGGCCAACTGGCGCGATAGACAATAGCTGCTGGGCAGTCGGTACCGTAGGCTGGTGATAAATCTTCGATTACTTGATCTAAATTCCCAATTGATAAGTGAATTGCTAGTGTCGCACCTGTCGCTGCAAAATTTTTTAGATTTTCATTAGGTGGCATGGCTGAAGCACGTCCAGGGGTGCGAGTCAAAACCACGGATTGCGCGATTGAAGGTAGAGTTAGTTCAGACCCAAGAGCTGCAGCCGCCGCACTAAATGATGGGACACCGGGCGTTATGGTAAATGGTATGCCTTCAGCTTTTAGCCGGCGTAATTGTTCGCCCATGGCTGACCATACGGAAAGATCGCCTGATTGCAGTCGTACAACGTCTTGATCATTTGCATGGCACTTTTTTATTTCAGCTATAATTTCGTCAAGACCCATTGCAGCAGTATTCACAAGGTAGGCATTGGTGGGGCAATGTTCTAGAATAGCCTCTGGTATTAAAGAGCCAGCGTAAAGGCATACGGGGCTGGCTGCAATTAAGTTTAGACCGCGTAACGTAAGAAGATCAGGAGCGCCTGGACCCGCGCCGATGAAGTGGACTGTCATTTAATTATCTCCAATCGCGATTGCACAGGTTGCCATACGGTCAGTGGATATTGAACGTGGGGCTGTCAGACGTGCATTTGCTCCAGCGGCGGCAAGTGCAGTCGCTTCAGCTACTGAGCCAGTGGATTTTTTGGTCAAGCTAATGCTGGAATGGGTTAGTGTTAATTGCGCTTGAGCTAAATTGGAAGAAATTACGATCAATGGTAACAGCCACAATTCAGCAAAACCCCGGAGAACATCTTCTTTATCTTGTAAAGTGGCAAAAGCGTTCGGGCTGAAGGTTATACAAGCCTGAGATAAAGCGTCTGCTAAACTGTCAGTGGATACACCTTTACGAAAGCCAAAGCCTGCAACAATCATTTTAATAAGCTCCATTGCACAATTGGAAAAGATGCGGCCCAGCCCCTTTTGGGACCAAGGGGCCTTGATTCTGCTAATTCAATACGCATTAGCTCGCCGCCATGCTTTGCATGGTACTCCACAAGTAGAGATTCGCCTTCCAATGTGACAGCATTCACAACTAGGCGGGATGCTGACATATCTGTAACCACGTCCAGTAATTCTGGTGCCAATCCTCCACCAACAAAGATTGCATCTGGGCTTTCAACGCCGACCAAAGCATCAGGTGCTGGCCCTTCAATTATAGTCATTCTGTCCGCAACGCCCAATACTTCCGCATTTTGAAGAATGCGTTCAGCACGATCTCTTCTTTTTTCTACAACAGTTGCTTGTGTCGAGGGATGAGCTAATAACCACTCGATGCTAACTGATCCGGAGCCACCACCAATATCCAATAAATTTTGATTTGGTAAAGGAGCAAGAGATGAAATTGTTATGGCGCGAATTGGGCGTTTGGTAATCTGATTATCGTGAACAAAGGTATCATCGGGCAATCCAGTAGCTGAAGTTAGTGCAGGTCCATCTCCTGCCACACAGATTGCAACGCAAACAGGATGCTCAAATGTACCATCTATGTTTTCTGCCGAACCTGATGTAAGCTTTTCTGCCCTAGAGCCTAAGCGTTCCATAATGGTAAGCTGACTTTTGCCAAAGCCCCTGGATTTTAAATACTTAGCAAGTTCTGGAACGGCGTCGCCGTCACGCAAAGTTGCAATAATTTTTACTCCTTGTGCAAGGTTGCGCCGTAATTTTGTAAAAGGTGCGGCATGCAGTCCGATGCAAATTGTTTTATCCAAAGCCCAGCCTGTCTGCGCGGCTGCAAGGGAAAAACAAGATAATGCTGGTAATGCATTCCATTCTGCATCATCAAATCGTTGAGCGATAATGGTGCCAGCTCCAAACCAGAACGGGTCGCCTGATGTCAGAACAACAACACTTTGACCGCGTAAGGCACTTAAAATTTCGATTCCCTTAGAAAATGGTGATGGCCATTCCATATGCTGAGCTTGATTCTTAGGTATCATTGCTAGATGGCGTGGGGGTCCAATAATAATAGCGGCGTTAATAAGTGCGACTTGACTCGGAGCCGTGAGCCCTTCAACTCCATCTTCTCCAATACCGATGATGGTCAACCAAGGAGTCTTAGACATGCAGCCAAACCTCCTTATTCTTGGTGGTACCACTGAGGCTACAGTTTTTGCCAAGGCTGCGGCAGCAGTTTGTCACAATGGCATTGTTAGCTTTGCTGGCCGGGTAAATCGTATTAAGCGTCAACCTTTGCCTCAGCGGGTTGGTGGATTTGGCGGAGTTTCTGGGCTTGTTCATTTTATGCAGACAACAAATGTCACGCATGTAATTGACGCAACCCATCCCTTTGCTGCGCAAATGAGTAGAAACGCCGTGATTGCCTGTGCACAAGCGCATGTGCCCTTGATGGCTTTGACGCGTCCGCCGTGGGTCGCTCGTACGGGTGATAATTGGACTCATGTTCCTGACATTCAAGGCGCTGTTGGCGCATTGGATCGAGCCGCGTGCCGCGTCATGCTTGCTGTTGGGCGAATTCAATTGCAGAATTTTGTGCCAAACCACCAGCATTTTTACTTGCTTCGACTTGTTGATCCACCGGTCATTGCACCACCTTTTCCCCGCTGTCATGTTGTCGTTTCGCGGGGTCCTTTTACCGCTGAAAATGATCTTAATTTGATGCAAAAGCACAGAATAAATCTTCTGGTATCTAAGAATGCGGGTGGCTCTGGTGCGTATGCAAAAATTACCGCTGCGCGCCGACTTGACCTGCCAGTAATCATGATAGAAAGGCCCCCTATTTTGAAAAGGATGGAGACTAACTCGGTGACTGATGTGCTTACTTGGATAAATCATATTGGAGCTGAACGGGGCGTGTAGACAATTGGTGATATCTTGTGAGCAATAATACGAGTTTGCGAAGATCCAATGATAACAACTGTACGCATGTCGGCCATGTCTGGTGTGGCATCAGGCAGTGTAACGACGCGAATGTTTTCTTCAGGGGTAGACACGGCACGAGCGAAAATCACAGGGCGTGTGTCTTGGCAGGTATTGCATAGTATCTTTAGGGTGCGCTCAAACCCTGTGGGTCGCGAATTAGAGCGCGGATTATAAAATGCCATTACAAAATCTGCTTCTGCTGCCAAACGCAAACGGCGTTCTATTAGAGACCATGGTTTGAGATTGTCTGACAGATTGATCACGCAAAAATCATGGCCTAGTGGTGCACCTACACGGGCCGCTGCGGCCAACATCGCGGTTATACCTGGTAGCACTTGAATTTCTAGACTTAACCATTCTTTTGGACCTTTTTCTAAAGTCTCAAATACGGCTGCAGCCATTGCAAAAACTCCAGGATCGCCAGATGAAACAACAACAACACGTTTACCATTTGCTGCCAATTCAAGTGCTTGGCGAGCTCGAATAACTTCAACTCGGTTATCGCTGGCATGCAATGTCAGACCTGAGCGCTCAGGAATCCGAGCGACATAAGGAATGTAGCCTACAATATCAGTAGCATTGGCCAGCGCCATTGTAACTTCAGGTGTAACGAGAGAATCACTGCCTGGGCCAAGCCCGGCTATCTTTAGCGAGCCTTTCATGGTCTGCGCCCTTTCCCGTGCACAACAATAATTGAGAAATAGGGTGTCACTTCAAGGTTTGCTTCAGAGAGTAATTGAACGCTTTGGTTAGGCATGGTCGCATATTCAATCAGCCATGCTTTCTCAAATCGGCCCGCGGCAATCAACGCGTTTCTTACTTTATTTATGTTCCGTCCAATTTTCATGATCACAATAGCATCAGCATTTGCAATATTCTTGATTAAAACATCTTCTGAAAGGGTGCCCATCAGTACCGTCAGAACGTCATCGCCCCACGTTATAGGAGCAGCCGTGGCTGTCCATGCGCCAGACATACCAGTTATTGCTGGAACAATTTTAACTGTATTGTTGTGTTTTAAGCGTTCATAAAGATGCATAAAAGAGCCGTAAAAGAAGGGATCGCCTTCACACAGGACAACTACATCTTTCCCTCTGTCAGCTATAGCTTGGAGCCGTGCAGTACAGTCAGTATAAAATTGGCTGAGCAATTTATTGTACAACGGGTCAGAAATTGAAATCTCTGTTGTCACTGGGTATTCCATCGAAATTTCTTGCACTTTATCAGCCAACATACCATTTACAATCTGACGGGCTTGACCAGATCGGCCTGTTTTACGAAAAAAAGCAATTATTTCGGCTTGGCGGACTAGTCTGTCTGCGCGAACACTTAGTAGATCCTGATCACCGGGGCCTAAGCCGACGCCATATATTGTACCTTTTGTTGAGGCATTTGGTTGTCTCATTCCAAGCGGCTCGCGAGAGCATTTAGAGCAGCTACTGCAATGGCGCTGCCACCTAAACGACCCTTTACGATGCAGCAGGGCACTGGTTGATCGGCCCAAAGTGCCTGCTTGCTTTCGGCAGCTCCGACAAAACCGACGGGGCAGCCAATGATGGCTGCAGGTCGTGGGTAACTGGAATCCTCAAGCATGTTCAGCAAGTGGAAAAGTGCTGTTGGTGCATTGCCAATGACGACAACAGCCCCGCTAATATATGGTCTCCAGAACTCAAGTGCTGCTGCGGATCGGGTGTTACTCATCTTTTTAGCTAATTCTCTGATGCCACTATCATGCAGGGTACAAATCACTTCATTCTTTGCAGGCAATCTTGGGCGCGTGATTCCTTCGCTAACCATCCGAGCATCACAAAGAATTGGCGCACCATTTTCCAATGCTTCCCGAGCTTTTGAAACGAAATCGTTTGAGAAATGGCAGTGTTTTTCCAAGCCAACCATGCCGGCAGCATGGATCATTCTTACGACAACTTGCTCTTCGTCTCGTCCAAAGCGTGTGAGGTCGGCCTCAGCGCGAATTGTTGCAAAAGACTGCAAATAAATCGAGGCACCGTTAGTTTGGTATTTGTATGGCATGCAGTTAGTCCAAAAGTTTTTGTAAGTCGCTAGCAGAAAGTCCTTGTTGACTCGGCTGATCCCACGGATGACCGCCCTCCACAAGGTTATACGCACCATTTTGACCTACAAGTGTTGTGTGTGAAAGGTGTGGATGAGCACAGCCTTTTGCACAGCCCGAAAGATGTAATCCAGCCAGATTTTTGGATGCCAATAAGCGTGCAACTGCACGCGTTTCTACAGTAGCAGATGAACAGGCTGGCGCTCCGGGACAGGCGTGAACTTTTAAAATTGGATCATTTGGATCAGTTATAAAATCATATGCATTATCAATTTCTTCCACGCCCTCTAGCAAAATTAAACGCCAAGGTGTGCAACGAATTGCAGTCGTTTTGGCTTGTAAAATTAGAGATGTAAACGCCTTTGCATCTAGACTTCCAAATGGAACTCCAACAAAATAGCCTTTATGTGGTGAGGGTGCAGGCCCTGGCTTCAGCGCTTTTGCTTGCGGTTGTGCTGGATGTGACTGCCACTCTTTGGGAAGGTTTTTTGTTACCAAATGACGGGCCATACGTCCCGCTTGAATGCCTCCACTCTCTTGAAACCATTTTGCCATCTGAATCAATGCTTCAGGCGCGTTGTCTAACTCTATTGCTCGCCCGTGAGTTGCTCCATCAGCGCGTAACATCAAAACCCGGCTGGAGTTAAATTCAAACCGAAAGTCAGCAGAAGCGGTCCCCAGCATTGGTACCAAGCCTGTATCCAGCGCGATACCAATTTTGCTAGGTAGGTTGGGCAAATCGGAGAGGCATTTGGAAATTTCGCTATGTAGAACGTCAGTTATATCACCGGATTGCCAAAGAGGTGTCGTCAAGATGTTGCGCCGTGACTCTGTGTTGCTGTCTTTATCTAGTAAGTCAAAAGTAGCGAGCCTATCCAGTAACTTGCGATAGTTTGTCTTACGAATTCCACGTATTTGAATATTTGCTCTACTGGTAAGGTCGATGGCTCCGTTGCCGTGAGTAAGTGAAATTTCGCAAAGTTCAAGGACTTGCTTTATAGTTAAACGGCCGAGACGCGGACGTATTCGCACTAATAACCCGTCTCCAGAAAGCATTGGCCTGTGTGCGTCTGGACACCATCCTTTTACCACGCTCATAGTGTGGCCTTCAGTTCTGCCCGTATTGAGTTGCGCCTGGTTTTCCATAGGCCCGCTGCATCCAGCGCTGCAAATTGATCTTGCATTGCCTTAAATGCTCCAAGATTGGCCTTTTGTAAAAAGTTAGCCACGCTGGGATCGCCTAGTGTTGCCTCGTAATATAAATCAAACAGATGTGGCTTAACTACTCCTGCCAAATGTGCAAATGCAGCCATGTGATCAAGAGTTGCAGCGATTTCTGCCGCGCCACGAAATCCATGGCGCATCATACCAGCAAGCCATCCTGGTTGCGTAGCGCGTCCCTGGACAACAAGAGCTATTTGCTCTGGTAAGGCTCGAGCGCATGGAGTTTCTGGGTTTGTGCTGTCAAGATGATACAGCTTTGCAGTGCCGCCGGTTATGGCTTGAGCTGCAGCAAAACCAGCTTGATGCGCAGCATAGTCTGAGGCTAATAGCAAATCAGTTTCTGGTAAGTCCTGAAGATGCACGAAACTGTCTGCGGATGCCACACGATCGCGTAACCCGGCCTCATCTTTGATAGGCTCAATGCTGTCTAACGTATAGGCGCTGGCACGCAACCATGCGGCCCCAGCCATTGAGCGACTTTCTTTGGTGAATATTGTCAGATTAGAACCCATATCTAATCCGAATGTGCCGGGCGCAGGGCCATACACACGAGCGGTACTAGTTTTGCCTGCATATGGGTTCCAATCCGAAGCCTCATCGCGAGCAGCAAGAGCACGAGTAGCCTGACCAAAAAGATTAGATAAATTTGGAAATACGTCGCGAAACAAACCAGAAACCCGCAAGGTTACATCTATTCGTGGTCGACTAAGTTCGCTAATTGGCAAGACTTCTATGCCAGATACCCTCTCTGATTTTTCATCCCAAACAGGACGAACTCCAAGCAGATGCAACGACATTGCAAATTCTTCGCCCGCTGTACGCATGGTAGCTGACCCCCAAAGGTCAACGATCAAACCTTTTGGCCAGTCTCCCTCATCCTGTAAATGTCGCCTCATTAGCTCTTCGGCTAATTTGACGCCTTGAGTATAAGCTGAGCGAGTTGGGACAGAGCGGGGATCTGTAGTGAATAAGTTTCGCCCTGTAGGTAGAATATCTTGACGACCCCGATAGGGTGAGCCTGAAGGCCCAGCGTCGATTCGTTGGCCGTTTAGGGCCGCAATTAGTGAGTTTCGCTCACTTTCAACAGATGAGCATGCTTGGCCGTTTGAAGATCGTCCCCAGATATGTAAACCATCGCCATACTGGTTTTCTTTTATATCACAAACAAAACGGTCGATACGAGTAATAGCCTCACTGGTTGATGTGGCATGCGCCAAACCCAGATCGTCTTCAACACCTAACGCTTGGGCTTCGGTGCGGATATCAACTTGCAGCCTATCGCGACGGTTTGGGTCAAGCCCATCAGCGTTGGAGAATTCGTCCAAAAGCGTTTCAAGTCGAACTAATCGATCGGGTGTTTCAGTTACCTTCATTGGCGGTGGAAGATGGCCTAGGGTAATAGCACTAATACGTCGTTTGGCTTGTGCTGCTTCGCCTGGGTCGTTGACGATAAAAGGATAAATTACCGGTAATTTTCCTGTTAATACTTCCGGCCAACAAACATTAGAAAGAGCAACTGATTTTCCAGGCAACCATTCCAGTGTGCCGTGTGCTCCTATATGAATTAGCGCATCTGATTGGTTTTGTAACCAGAGGTAAAAAGCGACATAAGAGTGTCGCGGCGTTCTGGCGAGATCGTGATATTCGCTACTGCGCTCTTCACGCGTGCCCCGTTCTGGCTGCAGCGCTAATGTGGTATTACCGAGTTGAATTGCATTAAAGTAAAAATTACCATCACAAGCTTCACTTGTTGGATCGCCCCAAGTATTTTGTAAATCATCTTGAAGAATTTGTGGTAAGGTCGAGAGAGCGTCCATGTATTTGGATATAGGCCAAGCGAATGTCTTGCGGGATAGCAATGTTTGCAAAGGAAGCTTGCTTTTGTTTACAATATAGCCGGCTTTTGACAGATCATCCAAAATCGCTTGGGCAGAGGCAAATGCATCAAGACCTACGGCATGTGCCATATTCCATTCTTTGTTGGGGTAGGTGCTGAGTATTAATGCTGGATGTCTCTCGAAAACTGGACGCTCAGATAAATTTACCCACGCCTGTAATTTGTCTGCAACATAAGCTATTCTGTCAGCATCAGGTGCATGAGTAAAACGTGAAAATTGTAGATCTGCATCTCTTTTTTGCGGTTCTTTAAACGAAGTAACACCTGCAAAAATACGCCCGTCTACTTCGGGTAAAACGACATGCATTGCTAAGTCTGAGGGTGATAGTCCACGTTCTTCGTTGTCCCATGCAGCTTTTGTAGACGTAGCTAATGCCACCTGAAAGACCGGGACGTTACCAGCATCAAGTGGCGAACTTCCAGAATTGCCTTTGCCTGAAAATGCTGTTGCGTTGAGAATTGCAGCGGGTGCTAGGTGGGCAATCTGCTTGCTAAGCCAATTTGCTGCATCTGGTGTTTTGAGGGATGGGGCAAAGAGTCCAAGAACTCGAAACCCGCGTTCGTTTAAAGCAGTAAAAAGCGCTTCCATAGGCGATAAATCTGCAGCCGCTAGATATGCCCGATAAAATGTTAATATTATTAGTTTGCGTGTGTCTGTAAGAAATGCTGCTGGACAGGTAACACCATGTTTCGGTGTCCAAGCTCCAACCATGGGTAATGCCTTAGCGCCGCATACTGGCCCAGCGTAAAGCCCTGAAGCGAGAGCCATTTGTGCCAGAGCAGACTGCGCTGCCACGGCGCCACCAGTATCACACAGTTGTGTCAGTCGACGTAAAGTGCTGACCGGCAGTGTGGAGATCTCGTCCAGTCTTGTGTCAGTTCGTCCATCCGCAGGCAATACGGCCAAAGCTATGCCCTTAGACCGGCAAACAGATGCTACTTGCTGTAGCCCGTATGACCAGTAAGGAACTCCACCAATAAGCCGGATTAAAACACCCTGAGCTTCTGAAAGGGTTTGCTCTATGTAGGTATCGATTGATAACGGATGCTTAAGACTTATGATGTTGGCCAACCGTAAACTTGGCATTTTTTTGGCCCCACCTCCGCGGTGGAAAGCTGCTGCAAAGGCCCCGAGGTCACTGTCAGAGTAGGATAACACTATAAGATCGGCGGGCGTTTGCCGCAGATCAGTTGGGGTCTCATTTTCCTCTAAGCCGTGGCTTTCGCGAAATACAACATGCATTGCAGTATACCTGTTATTTGATTGTAACTTGCGAAGAGTCCGTCAATGCTTTTTGGATAGCTATCTCATTAACATCGTCATGCTCAGCAATCACAACTAACTGACCTTGACGATCCTCATGGGGCATCCATGGCCTATCATACTGATGGCGCACTCTAGAGCCTACCGCCTGAACTAACAAACGCATTGGCTTGTTTTGAACCGATGCATATCCCTTAATCCGTAAAATATTCTGTGTTTTTACCAGCATTTCGATACGATCAATTAATTCAGCTGGTTCAGTAATCTCCTGAATATTAATTATCACACTGGCAAAGTCGTCGTGCTCATGATCGTCGTGGCCATCATGGTGACTTGGACGAGAGTCGATATCATTCTCAGCGGCTGCTTCAAGACCTAAAAGCACGCGGGGATCAATCACTCCCTCAGACACTTCTACAACAGGAACGGGCCTTGGTGATAATTTATTTATCACTGCCCTAGCCTTGGCAACGCCTTCCGGCCCAGAGAGGTCAGCTTTAGTCAGCAGGATAATATCTGCACAACTAATTTGGTCCTCAAATACTTCTGATAGTGGAGTTTCATGATCAATGCTTTCGTCTGCTAGGCGTTGGGCGTTCACTGCAGTAATGTCAGGGGCAAAGCGACCTGCTGCTACCGCTTCAGCATCCGCCAAAGCAATTACACCATCAACTGTTATTTTGCTGCGGATATCTGGCCAATCAAAAGCTTTTAACAATGGTTTAGGTAATGCAAGCCCTGAAGTCTCAATAAGAATATGCTCTGGCTGCGGCCTAATAGCCATCAAAGTCTCGATGGTAGGAATAAAGTCGTCTGCCACAGTACAACAGATGCAACCATTGGCGAGTTCTAGAATATTTTCTTCTGGGCAATCTGGAATTGCGCATGTTTTCAAGATTTCGCCGTCAACCCCAACGTCTCCGAACTCATTAACTATAATGGCCAAGCGTTTACCTTGTGGATTTTGCATCAAATGCCGAACCAAAGTAGTTTTGCCTGATCCAAGAAAGCCAGTAATCACGGTGACAGGTATTTTTTTTAGGCTAGTGATATTGTTTGACGGTATCATGCAATTAAAACTCCTGTGGGGGAATACGGGCAACGCAATTTTTACGAAAATGCTCGGATCGTGCCCGCCAAGGTACTAAGCCATTTTCAGTTTCAAAGTAGGCGGTTACACCATCAATTATAATTTCTACATGCCTGCCCTCAATTAGATTTCCATAGACATAGGTCCAACGTGCAGAACCGCCACGTAATGCGATTGAACATCCTGATGAGCAGTTAGATAAGCATTCAACAGCCTTAAGGGTGACGCCATCTGGCACGCCTTTTTTGACCAATTGCGCATGTAACATTGCTCCCGGCCTAGTGCCATCTTTTAGAGCTGCAGTGTCCCGCCTGCATTTTACACAAACTAAGAGCTCAACCGGAGAAAGTTTATTCATTATGCGTTCCTGTATGGCGGGGAAAATGGCGGGATGGCAGTATCGCAACACCCGACACCCGGAGCACCCCGTCCGGTTTCAATCGTCTATATGTTGGCAGGTCTCCCGGCTTACGGATGCAAGAGCTTGCGCTCTGTCGGCACCTCCGCCTTCCCAGCTTTATAGCCAGTGGCACAGGAGGTTCCTCTCCGGTCACGGTCGCGGGGGCGGCTGCAGTTCCAAAATTACCTAATCAAATAACCTTGGCGTGCATTCCCTTTTCACCCAAACAAAAGTAAGGGCACCAACAATTCTTTAGTGGGCGTCAGGCCCGTTGCTGTCAAGTATTTCATATGCTCTGGTATCAATCTTATTTGCGTGGCACAAACTAGTTAAAACTTGATACACAGGGAGCTCCCGATGGACGAAGTCACCGCCCGCCACAATGCTAAGATGAAGAAGATCAAGGCTGCCCGCGATAAGATGATGGAAACTAAAACTGAGCAAAAAGGTCTGATCGTTGTTCACACTGGTATGGGCAAGGGTAAATCGTCTTCTGGGTTTGGAATGATCATCCGCTGTATTTCACACGAAATACCTTGTGCTGTTGTTCAATTTATAAAAGGAAATTGGATTACTGGAGAAAAGAAATTCTTGAGAGAACGTTTTGCTGATGAATGTCGTTTTTTCGTTTCTGGGGAGGGCTTTACATGGGAGACGCAAGACCGTGAACGAGACGTAGCTGCTGCCCAAAATGGATGGAAAATTGCTAAAGAGCAGATTTTGGATCCAAATATAAGGTTTGTTCTTCTTGATGAAATCAACATCGCTTTGCGCTATGGCTACCTTGAAATTGATGAGGTTGTAGATTTTTTACTTCAACACAAACCACCAATGACACATGTGGTTTTAACTGGTCGGAATGCTAAAGATGAATTAATTGAGGCAGCTGACTTGGTCACAGAAATGTCACTTATAAAACATCCGTTTAAAGAGGGTATAAAAGCGCAGAAGGGTGTCGAGTATTAGTTGCAGAAATATTTCTCTAGCATAACTCAAAAAAGGCTTCATTCTCGCAACTCGAAAAGACAGGGACGGGTCTCCGTAGCAGAAAAACGAACTACCTTAATTTACTTCTGAAAGTCTCTATCTGATTTGGTATATTCATGACTAGCATTATGATACAAGGCACTGGCTCCAATGTTGGCAAGTCAATGCTTTTGGCAGGTATATGTCGAGCGGCGATAAGGCGTGGGATTGCAGTAGCGCCTTTTAAGCCACAGAATATGTCAAATAACGCAGCCGTGACTGCTGATGGTGGAGAAATTGGGCGTGCACAAGCATTACAAGCGGTGGCATGTGGATTACCCCCACATACAGATATGAACCCTGTTTTATTAAAACCAGAAACTGATTTTGGTTCGCAGGTTGTTGTACAGGGGAAGCGGATTACAACCGTAAAAGCCCGTCATTACGCAAAGCTCAAAAAGCAATTGATGCCTGCTGTATTGGACAGTTTTAACCGATTGAAAGCTAATTATGATTTAGTTTTGGTAGAGGGCGCAGGTAGCCCAGCCGAAATAAACTTACGTTTAAATGATATAGCTAACATGGGTTTTGCCCGTGCTGCCGATATTCCGGTAATCATAGTTGGCGATATCGATAGGGGGGGCGTAATAGCACAAATTGTTGGAACGCAAGTGGTGATGGATCCAGAAGATGCGGCAATGGTTTTAGGTTTTGTTATCAATAGATTTCGCGGTGACCCAACTTTATTTGATGATGGGTATCAGATGATAGAAAGACAAACAGGTTGGCGAGGTTTTGGAGTCGTGCCTTGGTTTTCTGATGCTTGGAAACTGCCTGCAGAAGATGCATTAGATATCTCTACCCCAAAGCGCAGATCCGGATTGCATGTCGTCTGCCTAAAACTATCCCGAATTTCAAATTTTGATGACCTTGATCCATTGGCGCAAGAGCCAAGCGTGCGACTGACAATGTTAAATGAGGGACAGCCATTACCTTTTGATACGGATGTTGTGATTTTGCCGGGCAGTAAATCTACTCGGGGAGACCTTGAGTTCATGCGCGCTCAAGGCTGGGACGAAGACGTTCGCGCGCACTACCGACGTGGTGGTCACGTTTTGGGTATTTGCGGTGGTTTTCAGATGCTTGGTAATTCAATAACCGATCCTGATGGCATTGAAGGTCGCGCGGGGGTAGCACATGGGCTCGGCCTATTAGATATTGATACAGTAATGACGAATGACAAACGGCTTACGGAAACTCATGCCAGTCACGTGCTGACTGGATGCATGATTACGGGCTACGAGATGCACATAGGGAGAAGTAAAGGGCCTGATAGTGCAAGGCCTTTTGCCCGAATTAATGGTCAGAACGAGGGTGCAATAAATTTGGATGGCAGAGTTGTTGGCAGTTACTTGCATGGGATTTTTCGTGGTGATGATTTCCGTCAGGCATGGCTCGCAAGTTTTGGTATCACTGGTTCTAATGTTATTTATGCCGAGGCCGTAGATCTTGTACTAAACGACTTGGCTGACTGGTTGGAAAATCATTTGGACATAAGTGCAATTTTAAAATGTGCTCGTTGATCCAGTAAGCTTTTGCACGCACTAAATCGCAAATAAAAAAAGACAGCAAAATATTGCCGCCGGTTGTCTATTCCTAGTAGACACGTGTTTAATTTCAAGCCACGCTGTGCACAAGTCAGAGGGACGTGAAATGGATAAGAAATTTATGAACATGAGCTTTGGCATACGAGAGAAAAATCGTAGTCTATTGGATCGAGTATCTACAATGATCCGTGAAGACATCCTTCCGATGGAAGAAGAATATGCTGCTGAAGTCGGTAAAGGTAATCGTTGGCTTTATACAAAGCGCCAAACAAATATACTCGAAGGCTTGAAAGATAAAGCAAAAGCTGCAGGCCTCTGGAACTTGTGGCTGACAGACAGTGACAGGGGGTTTGGACTTAGCACTGTAGAATATGCGCACTTTGCGGAGGAAATGGGGAGAACACCTCTTGGGGCGGAAACTTTCAATTGCTCAGCTCCAGACACAGGTAATATGGAAGTTTTCGAGCGTTATGGTACTGAGGGAATGAAGCAAGATTGGCTGCTTCCTTTACTTGAGGGGAGAATTCGTTCCGCATACTTGATGACTGAACCAGATGTGGCTTCATCTGATGCAACTAATATTTCAATGTCTTGTGTCCGTGATGGTAATGACTATCTGCTAAGTGGTGAAAAGTATTGGGCTTCTGGAGCCGGTGACCCGCGCTGTAAGGTTTATATAGTAATGGTTAAAACCGGTGGTGATCAATTGCCCAAACACAAGCGGCAATCGATGATTGTTGTGCCTGCTAATTCAGAAGGAATAGAAGTTCTACGTCCTATGTTGGTCTATGGTCATGATGATGCACCGCATGGCCATATGCATATCCGTTTTAGCAATGTTCGTGTACCAATTGAAAATATTTTGCTGGGCGAAGGCCGTGGATTTGAGATTTCGCAGGGTCGTCTCGGGCCAGGCCGAATACATCACTGCATGAGAGCCATTGGGCAGGCTGAAGCAGCCCTTGAATTGATGTGTCGACGCTCGTTGGCTAAGGAAGCTTTTGGCAAACTCTTGGCTCAGCTTGGAGCCAATTATGATATTATTGCTGAGGCGCGTATGGAGATTGAAATGGCGCGTCTATTGTGCCTCAAAGCTGCATGGATGATGGATCAGGGGGATGCGCGGGCAGCAGCACCATGGATTAGTCAAATCAAGGTAGTTGCGCCGCGGGTTTCCCTGAAAGTAATTGATGAAGCCGTGCAAATGCACGGTGGTCAGGGAATAAGCCAGGATACACCTTTGGCGCATGCTTGGACACACCAGCGCACTCTCCGACTTGCCGATGGCCCAGATGCAGTTCACCGACGACAGGTGGCCAGAGCTGAGTTAAAAAAATATACACAACTACCAATTTAAAAGTACTTCTTAGGCAAATAAAAAAAGGAAAGGCAGCGGTGACCCACCTAGTAGCTAGTGATTAAATGGTATAATTAATAAAAGTCTATTTTGACGTATTCTGTAGTCAGAATTACAGAACAGATCTTTCAAAACTAGTAGATATTTTGCTTTTTTGTTTATATATTTTTTTGCATTTTGGTATAGGGCTGCAAACCTATTTAGAAAGCCTTATAACTTTTAAACTAGTGTCAAAAAAACTGTCTCTTTATTTGGAGCTAGACCTCATGCGGCTTAGGTTGCACTTGTTCAGACTTGAAAGGGTCATCTGGATAAATAACATTTGCTAAATACAATCCTTGTGGGGGACTAACTTGTCCGCACGCAGATCTATCGCAGGCCTCCAATGCGTATTTAACATCAGTTGGCTGCATAGACCCGTTGCCAACCCTTACCAATGTTCCGACAAAACTTCTTACCTGATTGTGCAAAAACGACCGGGCACGGACATCAAATCGAACTTCTTGCCCGTGGCCCCCCTCGACTTGGCTTACATTGATGACATCTACTGTTTTGATTGGGCTTTCGGCCTGGCAGATTGACGATCGGAAGGTTGTAAAATCGTGTTGACCGATTAAGTGCTGTGCTCCTTTACGCATCGCCTCGATGTTGAGCTGATTTTTGATTTGCCAAACCAGACCATCTAGGTGTGTAGCCGGTGCGCGTCGCATGAGTATTCGAAATTGATATTGTCTTTCGGTTGCAAAAAAGCGCGCATGCCAGTTGTTGGCCACGGTGTTGCATCCGATAACTGCAATAGGATTGGGTCGAAGATGATAGTTTAGCGCTTCAGATAGACGAAAGGGATTCCAAATTTGTGCCATGTCACAGTGAACTACTTGGGCTAACGCGTGTACTCCTGCGTCTGTGCGGCCCGCCGCAACGATGTTATGAATGCGTGGTTCAAGTTTGGAAAGAGCAGCTTCAATTGTACCCTGCACAGATTTCTGTTTGGGCTGGCGCTGCCATCCAACAAACGGCTTTCCGTGATATTCTATTTTAAGGGCGTAACGCGGCATGGGCGTTTTCCTAAACGCAAAGGCAAAGACAGGCAACGGGAGTAGGACGTATTAAAAATGATATTTTATTTTTAGTGTACATTTAGATTTTTTGGTAACGTAGCCTGAGTGCTTGTGGCTAAATGCAAACGATAAATCTAGTTTTTCTAGTGAAATTAGCTCTACAGCTTTATATCATTATCAATATGGTTGTAAGGTAATGTGCTTGGTCGCAGAAGGAGTGCACCGCGTGGTTCTGACAAAGATTGCTGACGAGGTACTAGGTTTTGCTCGGGGTATTTATGGCGCTGGCGCAAACCTGTTAGGTGAATCAACGATACGGCTTGGCGTTACTGGTTTGGCGCATTCGGGCAAAACAACATTTATTACTTCACTAGTAGCTAATTTACTCGATAGGGGGCGCATGCCACATTTTTCTGTGGAGAAAGAAGGCCGCATTCTTGCCGTGTATTTGCAACCACAACCGGACGATACTGTGCCGCGTTTTGAATTTGAAAAGCATATGAGTTCGCTGATGGGCATGCCTCCTCGATGGCCTGATAGTACTAGGTCTATTAGTGAGTTACGAGTTTCTTTACGACTTATTCCAAACGGGATTTTTTCAAATATGCAAAGTCCGCATACAGTACATTTGGATATTATAGACTATCCGGGTGAGTGGCTGCTGGACCTTGGGCTGCTTGAAAAAAGTTATGACGCTTGGTCTTCTGTTACGTTAGAGCGAATAAATGCCCGTAGCTGTGGGGCACCCTATCAAGCGCTCATCAAACAAACTGACGTTTCTGCAGGTTTTGATGAGATGCAGGCTAAAGCCTTGGCTGCGAGCTTCACTGAATATTTGTCAGAAGCAAGAAACGAGGGATTCTATGACTGCACGCCTGGTCGGTTTTTGTTACCAGGGGAGCTGGCCGGGTCACCAGTGCTGACTTTTGCGCCTCTTCCTTTAGGAGATGAGCCACGCAAGTCTTTGCGTCGCGAAATGGCTCGCCGGTTTCAAGCATATAAATCGCAAGTTATCCAACCTTTTTTCCGAGACCATTTTTCCAAAATTGACCGGCAAGTTGTACTGATTGACGCATTGGGCGCAATCCACTCAGGTCCGTCTTCGGTTGAAGATATGCGTAACGCGGTGGTGGATATTCTGACAACTTTCCAGCCTGGTCAGAATAAATTCATCAACAAGCTTTTTAAAGGCAAGCGAGTTGAAAAAATCTTATTTGCGGCTACTAAAGCTGATCATTTGCATCATGAGCAACATGGTAAACTGACAGCAATAACGGATGCACTTGTTCGCCATGCTAGAGATCGTGCTAGCTTTGCTGGGGCGGATACTGCTGCTTTATCGTTAGCGGCATTGCGTGCCACTACTGAAGAAATTATTACACATGAAGCAAAACCCTTGGGGGTTGTGCTGGGTACTTTGTTAGATAGTGGTAAAAATGCGGCATTTTACCCTGGTACACTGCCGGATGATCCAGGGCACTTATTAAATCAAGCTAGATCAGGAATGACAAAATGGCTTGATGAAGACTATGAAATAATGCGTTTTGCTCCAGCATCTATTAAAATGCGTCCTGGCGATGGCCCGCCTCACATTCGCATGGATCGTGCAATCCAATTTTTGATTGGAGATCGATTGTGAGGTTGAATTATATAAATGTCATGAGTGGAAAAGAGAGGCCAAGTGATGGTCAAAGGTTCAGTTCTCATTGAGATTGGTGAAGACAAAGTCAGTCAGAATGTGGGTGATGCTCCACCTGTGCCAGATGAGGTGAAATCTATCCCAACTGGTGCTGCAATGCAGAGTTTAGCTCGATTAGCTAGCCATAGTCCTTCTAGGTTATGGCAGTTCTTTTGGTTCGTTACAGTTGCCCTTATGGTAATGGTAGTCAGTACAGTGGCTTGGGAATTTGCTTTTGATTGGATTGCGCGAAACCCAATCTTAGGATGGATATTTTCCGGGATGGTCGCCTCGCTGGCTGCTATTTTAATGGTAGTTGCACTGCGTGAACTGGCCGCTTTACTTCGAATTACTCGTATCAATGATGTGCGTATTGCTGCTGCAAGTGCGCTGGTTACCGAAGATTTTAGTAAAGCGCATGATGCGGTAGATCATTTGATTCGGCTTTATAAGTCCAGAACAGATTTGCGTTGGGGTATTGAACGATTTACTGAATTGCGAGGTGATCAAATGGATGCTGTTGGTCTTATATCACTTGCCGAGGTTGAATTACTCGCACGGCTTGACCAAGCTGCGGAACGTGAAGTGGAAGTTGCTTCCCGGCAGGTTGCTACTATTACCGCCCTAGTCCCTATTGCCTTGGCGGACGTGTTAGTAGCTTTGACCGCCAACCTGAGAATGATTCGTAACATCGCAGAAATTTATGGCGGACTTGGCGGTTTTTTAGGGTCCTGGCGCTTAACCAGAAAGGTGATCACACACTTAGTTGCTACTGGAGCCGTTGCAATTGGAGATGATATGTTGGAGCCAATCTTGGGAGTATCCATTCTTGGTAAACTTTCTCGCCGTTTTGGTGAAGGGCTTATCAATGGAGCACTGACCGCTCGTGTTGGTGTAGCAGCAATTGAAGTATGTCGCCCAATTAATTTTAACGATAAAAATAAGCCGAGTATGCGGCGTTTAATGAAACAGGCCTTGAGTGGTTTGTTTGCAAAAAGCGATAACAACAATGCCCTTTAAGTTGGATTGCGGTAATTGATCCAGCATGTTGCAGTTTATTAAAACTTAATTATAGGATTAGTTGTTTATGTTACTGTTCGCCCTCTGATCTGCCCTAAATGAAAATTAGGAAATTGATTGTGTAGTGTATCATAATCTGTCTTGTGGGTGTTAGACCTGCCGCTTATAAGAACTTTATGAACTTTTTTTACGATTACTATGAATTATATCCCCGACGCGCTGATCTTTTCTAGACGTCGGATAAAGGTGATTGAGCCTCTTCATCAAACGATGCCATCCCAAATAAGACTGATCCATAAAGGATGACTGCCCATGAGCGCTGAAACACCAGAATACAAACATACACTGAATTTGCCTAGAACTAATTTTCCAATGCGGGCTGGTTTGCCAAAACGTGAGCCCGAGTGGTTGCAGCGTTGGGCCCAAATTGGAGTATATGAAAAATTACGTAAAAAGACTGACCGTAAGCCTTTCACACTGCATGATGGCCCACCCTATGCCAACGGTCATTTGCATATTGGCCACGCACTAAACAAAACAATTAAGGATATGATTGTCCGATCTCATCAAATGATGGGATTTGATGCACGTTATATCCCTGGTTGGGACTGCCACGGCCTACCCATTGAATGGAAGATTGAAGAACAATATCGTAAAAAAGGGCAGAATAAAGACGATGTGCCTATTAATGAATTTCGCGCAGAGTGCCGAGATTTTGCGGCTGGTTGGGTGGATATTCAACGTAAGGAATTTAAGCGTTTGGGCATAACCGGCAACTGGGAGAGCCCTTATTTAACCATGGATTTTCATGCAGAGCGCGTGATTGCCGAAGAATTTATGAAATTTGTGATGAATGGCACGCTTTATCAAGGCTCCAAGCCTGTTATGTGGTCGCCGGTTGAACAAACTGCCTTGGCGGAAGCTGAAGTGGAATATCACGATAAAGACAGTTTCACGATTTGGGTAAAGTTCAAGGTTGTCGGTACGGATGATACTACTCTGAACTCATCGCAGGTTGTAATTTGGACCACTACTCCATGGACTATGCCATCAAATAAGGCAGTAGTTTATGGAACAAATATTTCGTATGGTCTTTATGAAGTTATTGGCCGACCTGAGGAGTGCTGGGCGACCATTGGGGAGCGGTTCATTATAGCTGATAATAGAGTTTCAGATGTAATGGCCAGTGCGCGTTTGGATGAAACGATGTACCGTCGGCTTTGCGATGTAACAAACGAGGATTTATCAAAAATCAAGCTCGCACACCCACTGTCCGGCGTGGAGGGTGCAAATGGTATTTGGGACGATATTCGAGATTTTCGTGCTGCTGATTTTGTGACTGATACTGAGGGAACAGGCTTTGTGCATTGTGCACCTAGCCACGGTCTTGAAGAATATGAGCTTTACCGTGATCTTGGAATGCTTGATCAGGTAATAACATATAACGTAAATCCAAACGGACATTTTCGTGAAGACTTGCCGTTTTTTGGCGGCAAGGCAATTCTTAAACCTAATGGTAAAGAAGGTAATGCTAATTCTGCTGTGATCAATAAACTTGCGGAGGTTGGGGGTTTGTTAGCGCGTGGTAAAATAAAGCACAGTTATCCCCATTCTTGGCGATCTAAAGCTCCGGTTATCTATCGAAACACGCCGCAGTGGTTTGTTTCGATAGATAAGCCGGTTGGCGATGGATTGGATACCTATGGAAAAACAATTAGAGAACGAGCATTAACTGAAATTGACAATGTTAACTGGACACCAAAATCTGGCCGTAACCGCTTGCACTCGATGATGGAGGCGCGCCCTGACTGGGTCCTCTCTCGCCAACGGGCGTGGGGTGTGCCGCTAACCTGTTTCACGAAAAAAGATACGTTGCCAACAGACGACGATTTTTTACTGCGTAATTCGCAAGTCAATTATCGTATTGCTTTGTCCTTTGAAACGGAAGGTGCTGATGCTTGGTATGCTGATGGTGCTAAACAGCGTTATCTTGAAGGAATAGTGGATCCAGACGAATACGATCAGATCACTGATATTTTAGATGTTTGGTTCGACTCAGGATCAACTCACGCGTTTACCCTCCGCGACCGTGACGATGGTACAGAAGATGGAATAGCTGATGTTTACATGGAAGGTACGGATCAGCATCGAGGTTGGTTTCATTCTTCTTTATTGCAAGCAGTTGGTACAATGGGCCGAGCGCCTTATCGCAACGTCGTCACTCACGGCTTTACATTGGATGCTAAGGGCATGAAAATGTCAAAGTCCATTGGTAATACGATCGTTCCTGAAGAAGTGGTGCGACAGTACGGGGCAGATATTTTGCGTTTGTGGGTAGCGCAAACGGATTATACTGCCGATCAACGGATTGGCCCAGAGATCTTGAAAGGGGTTGCGGACAGTTATCGTCGCTTGCGTAATACGATGCGCTTCATGCTGGGTTCCCTCTCTGATTTCAAGGAAAATGATCGAATTTTACCAGCAGAGATGCCAGAACTTGAGCGCTGGGTACTGCATCGTTTGTCTGAATTAGATGAAGTGGTATGCTCTGGATATGCAGCATTTGATTTTCAGCGGGTTTTCTCAGCTGTTTTTACGTTTGCTACTGTAGATCTCTCCGCCTTTTATTTTGATGTTCGTAAAGATGTGCTTTATTGTGATGGTGACACATTGCAACGACGTGCTTCTCGTTCCGTCCTTGATTTACTGTTCCATAGGTTGACGTCCTGGCTTGCTCCGGTGCTTGTGTTCACTACAGAAGAAGTCTGGTTGGAGCGATATCCTGGTACTGATAGCTCCATCCACCTTACGGACATGCCAAATACTCCTATAGAATGGCGAGATGATTCACTCGCGGATAAATGGGCGAACATCCGCTCTGTGCGGCGTGCAGTGACAGCAGCCCTTGAGGTTCAACGAACTGACAAGGTTATTGGTGCATCTCTTGAGGCTGCTCCTGTGGTGCATGTAGATAACGCCCAGTTGGCGCAGACACTTTGCTCTGTACCGTTTGAGGATATTTGTATCACTTCATCAATTGATGTAACAACCAATGTGGCCCCTGATGAAGCGTTTCGGTTGCCTGAAGTAACTGGCGTTGGGGTCGTCTTCGAAATGGCAGAGGGTGAAAAGTGTGCTCGTTGTTGGAAAGTTTTGCCAGACGTGGGCACACATCTACATATAGCAGTCTGTAGTCGCTGTGATAAGGCTTTGGAGTAATATGCATGAGCGTTACAGCGATATGCCCGTTGTCGAAATTTTCATATTGGTATTCCAAATTTCTTTTTCGTCTATTTTGATCGCTTTTGAGCACCTAACACAGGCTATTTTCAGTAAAAACTTTGTGGGTCTATATCTATAGAAAGTCGAGCGTCGCCTTTTAAACGCACTTGAGAAACCCACTCTACAAGAGCTGATTGTAAGGCAACCCCTTTTCCTGCCTTAACAAGCAAACGAACTCGGTGTCGGCCACGAATACGTGCAACTGGTGCTGGTGCTGGGCCAAATACTTTTGCGTCTATACGGGTCAGTGCAAAAATATTTTTGGCAAGCATATTGGCTGCTTCAAAGACTTGTGTCACGTTTGATCCACTAAGTATAATGCCCGCCATCCGTCCATAAGGTGGAACTCCAGCCTGTTCGCGTTCGAAGGCTTCAGCGCGCCAAAATTCCTCTTCCTCACCTGCCAAGATCGCTCGAATTACAGGATGTTCAGGCTGGTAAGTTTGTATAAGTGCGGATCCAGTTTTTTTTGCGCGACCAGCGCGACCTGCTACCTGGCGCATAAGTTGAAAAGTTCTCTCTGCGGCACGTAGATCTGAGCCCTGTAGCCCGAGATCAGCATCTATTACGCCGACAAGTGTGAGATTTGGAAAGTTATGCCCTTTGGCTATCAGTTGAGTACCGATAATTATATCGGCACCACCGGATGCTATCTCTTCAATTTTTTCTTTAAGGGCGCGGGCGGTTTTATACATGTCAGAGCTTAAAACGGTAACCATTGCGTCAGGGAAAAGTTTCGCCGCCTCTTCGCCAAGCCGTTCGACGCCGGGTCCAATAGGTGCCATTCGTCCGACAGTTTCGCAGGAAGGGCATTTCTCGATCATCGGCTTTGTATCACCGCATTGATGACACATTAAGCTTTTCGAAAATCTATGTTCAACCATGCGGGCATCGCATTGATCGCAGCCTATTTGAAAACCGCAAGCGCGACAAAGCGTGATTGGGGCAAAACCGCGTCTGTTAAGAAACAGCATTACTTGTTCGCGGACATTTAATCGCGCATTTATTTTGTTTTGTAGTGCTTGGGATATCCATCGATTGGCAGGCAGTTTTTCGTTTCGCATATCGATAGTTTTAATTTCAGGCAATGTTGCCATGCCAAAACGAGCATTCAGGTCAAGTCGAGTATATTTGCCGTTTTGGACATTAGCCCAGCTTTCCAGACTAGGTGTGGCAGAGGCTAGTACGACGTGAGCCCTGACTTGCGAAGCGCGCAGGACTGCCATATCCCGTGCGTTGTAGATCACGCCGTCCTCTTGTTTGTAGGATGTGTCATGTTCTTCATCTACGACTATTAATCCAAGGTTTTGATAAGGTAGGAATAATGCAGAACGTGCACCGACCACCAATTGTGCCTTACCTTGTCCCACCATCCGCCAAATTCGACGACGTTCTGTCATGGTTGCGCCTGAATGCCATTCAGCTGGTTGAGCGCCAAATCGTCTCTCAATACGAGTGAGGAATTCCCCAGTTAAAGCAATTTCGGGCAACAAAACCAATGCTTGGCGTCCAAGGCGCATGGCGGTTGCAATTGCTTCTAAATAAACTTCTGTCTTTCCTGAGCCTGTAACGCCGCGTAGAAGTGTTGTCCCGTAGTTACCGCTGGCAACCGCTGCTGTAAGTTTCTCCGCTGCATCGAATTGTTCGGCTGTAAGTTTTTTGCATGGAAGGTCCAGGTTCATAGATTGGAATGGCAAGTCGCGTGGACAATTTTCTTCGGCTATAATACCTTGTTTCACCAGACCTGTAACTACAGATGATGTCACGTCTGAGTGTTTCGTCAGTTCTTTTAAGGTAAAGGTTAAATCACCAGATTTGTTTAAAAATGTTAAAACTCGAGCACGGGCCTCTGTCATACGTGTGGGTTCGCCATTAGCCCGTCGATAAACTCTTTGTGTTGAGGGAGGGTCAGTTAACCGTGGTGCGCGTGTAGCTAAGCGCAGCATTGCCGGCATTGGTGTCAGGGTATACGCTGCAGCTTTTTCTAAAAAATCTCGTAATTCAAGCCGCATAGGGACTACATCGAAAACGCGACTAATAGTACGTATTTTGCTATACTCGTAATCACCTGTGCCTTTTCCCCAAATTACGCCAAGTACCTTACGCGGCCCCAATGGTACCTCGACAAATGCTCCCAAATGGCATCCGCCTTCGGGAGATTTATAATCTAGCGTTCTGTCAATAGGCTGGGTAGTCATTACGGTAACGAGCATGCCCTCGTCATAAAACGAATGTGTCATATTAGGGCCATGAGATCAGGGGTTTTAGCATAACGATTCATGAGGTAAGTGGTATAAGAACAAACCCCAAGCCATCAAGAGAGACTTTATATGAAATTTTTTGTAGATACAGCTGAGATAGAAGCAATAGCTGAGTTAAATGATCTGGGAATGGTCGATGGCGTTACCACTAACCCATCTTTGATTATGAAGTCAGGTCGGGATATCTTGGAGGTGACCAAAGAAATTTGTGACTTGGTTAGTGGGCCGGTCAGTGCTGAAGTCGTTGCGCTTGAAGCTGAAGCTATGATTGCCGAGGGTCGCAAACTGGCGGAGATTGCCGAAAATATTGTCGTAAAGCTTCCGCTGACCTGGGACGGTCTGAAATCCTGCAAAGTTTTGTCTGGTGAAGGCAAGTTGGTTAACCTAACGCTATGTTTCTCTGCAAACCAAGCATTACTGGCAGCCAAGGCAGGAGCTACTTTCATTTCGCCTTTTATAGGTCGGCTTGATGATATCCACATTGATGGTATGGACCTTATTGAAGAAATTCGCTCGATTTATGACAATTACGGCTACGAAACGGAAATTTTAGCCGCGTCAATTCGGTCTGTGAACCATGTGAAAGATTGTGCTCTTATTGGTGCAGATGTGGTAACTGCACCGCCTGACGTAATTAAGAAACTTGCTGCTCATCCTTTGACTAGTGCAGGACTAGAACAGTTCATGAGGGATTGGGCTAAGACGGGGCAAAAAATCATATAAGAAACCTCACGTCTAGTTTAGATAACTCTCGTGAATATTCTGTAAGTTTATGCTCAGTTATTTCCGAATGAATATGGTTTGGTGTGTTTGGCTTCTTGGGTGTTGTTACACTATTTATATGAATCCGTAGTGCAACAGTCTGTAAAATCTCCACACGTTACAATAGTTTGCAGCAGATTTTTTATTTACACTATGTTAGTTAAATAAAAAACAAATGTTGAGTACGGTATGAGTAGCCAAACAAAAATTGAAAGTGCATTGCGTGAGGCAATAATTTCCAGCCCCAACGTAATTCTTGATGACAAAGATGTAATGCGTGCGTTGATTTCAGCTAATGAGCGGGCAATGGGTGATAATGTAGTTGATTTGCGGGGTCTTGCTATGGAGCGGCTGGAAGAACGCCTTGACCATATTCAAGATACCCATCGTTCTGTAATAGCGGCGGCATATGAAAATCTGGCAGGTGCTAACCAGATAAATCGAGCTATTCTGAAAATGCTTGAACCTATGGAGTTTGCCCAATTCTTGCGTGACCTCAATGGTAAGGTTGCAGACATACTTAGGGTGGATGCTGTAAAATTGGTTTTAGAGTCTGGTAATAGTAATGCTCCTCATATTAAAGAGCTTAATGATGTATTGACCGTCGCTGAACCAGGATTTGTTGATAAATATTTAACTTGTGGACGTGGTGGCACGGTTCGGCAGGTAACCCTGCGCGGTGTGCACGACTTAGCTCCAGAAATCTATGACAAATCTAATGGAATAAAATCTGAAGCATGTTTGAAACTTGATTTTGGTGATGCGCATTTACCAGGGCTACTGGTGCTTGGAGCTAGGGACCCAGATTTCTTTAGTTCGCAACAAGGTACCGATTTATTAGTTTTTTTTACTGGTGTATTTGAAAGAGTCATGCGGCGCTGGTTAGAATGAGCAATATTGCGCAGGCTACTCGCGATGCCTTGGAAAGTTTCCTAACTTATCAAAGCGGTTTAAAGGGCGCAGCAGAAAATACCGTGATTGCCTATACTGGGGATATCACGGAATTTCTAGTTTTTATGGCTGAACATTCTGTCCATAACAAAGTGCTTGATATCAAGGCTCTTTCTAGGGCTTCCACACAGGATATGCGCGCGTGGATGGCTGGAGCCCGAAAGGGTGGTGCTGGGTCAAGGTCCTTGGCACGTAAACTGTCGGCAGTTAAAGCTTTTTATAAATGGTTGGCGATCCGTGAAGGGTTTCAAGCTACTGCTGTATTATCAATTAGAGCACCAAAATTTAATAAAAAACTTCCAAGGCCTTTAGCGGAACGTGCGGCCCATGACGTATTGGATGTTGCATTCATTCAATCTGAAAATCCTTGGGTAGGATTGCGTGATGTTGCTGTTTTAACTCTGCTCTGGGCGTGTGGTTTACGAATTTCGGAAGCAATAAGTTTAACAGGCGCGGACACTCCAATGCCAAATATTCTTAGAATAATCGGAAAGGGGGGAAAGGAACGTATTGTGCCCGTAGTTGGCGCTGCTCAGGATGCGGTCGCAGCATATGTCAGGGCATGTCCATACGATCTTTTTACCAAAGACGCATTATTTCGCGGAATTCGGGGTGGACCACTATCATCGCGGGCCATACAATTGGTAATGTCCAAGGCACGAATGCATTTGGGTCTTCCGGCTAGTGCGACACCGCACGCTTTGCGCCACAGTTTTGCGACGCATTTGTTAAATGCAGGTGGAGATTTACGCTCAATACAAGAATTGCTTGGGCATGCATCCCTTTCAACGACACAAGCTTACACGGCCGTGGACACAGTTCGTTTGATGGAAGTTTATTCAAAGGCTCACCCCAGAGCTTGATTGCATAATTTGGAGTGCGAATGTGAGTAGAAAAAAATGATCAACAGCAGACATAGCTCTCATTATTGGAGTTGAGGCAATGAAAGATAAGCTTACTGTTCAATCCCATTCTGCACCTTACTGGTTTTGTATCGAGAGATTCTTTAAAATCAGACCATGTTGAGAGCGTGATCCTTCTTGATCAAAATCATAGCATTTATGGCCTGATTTCGGAATGAATATTGCCTAGTTTGAGATTATTCAGCGTAACAAGTAATACGCTATTATATTTGCACACAGTAATTGTTTACTTTTCAGTTTGCATCGTGGCGAATCTTGTCGCATGAAGTTCAAATGATCGCAAAAAAGCATGCATTAGCTGTACATTTTCTAACTGCAACTGGGGCAGTCTTCGCCATGTTGGCTATGCTGGCTGCTGTGGAAGCCAAATGGGATATGATGTTTCTTTGGTTGGTAGTGGCATTTTTTGTTGATGGTATCGACGGTCCACTGGCACGTAAGTATGATGTTAAAACAAATGCGCCTGAGTTTGATGGTGTATTACTTGACCTAATCATTGATTACCTAACTTATGTCTTTATACCAGCATTCGCGCTCTTTAAGTCTGGTTTAATGGATGGTTGGACTGGTTGGGTTGCCATAATTCTGATTACTTTTGCCTCTGCCCTATATTTTGCGGACAATCGTATGAAAACGAAAGATAACTCGTTTAATGGATTTCCTGGTTGTTGGAATATGCTTGTTCTAGTGATCTTCGCGCTTCAACCAAATTTTTGGATTAGCTTGGCCATGGTTTCGGTGCTTGCGGTGTCAATGTTTTTGCCGCTAAAGTTCATACACCCAGTCAGAACTGAAAGATGGCGCAAACTGACCCTTCCTGTTGCTATCGCTTGGACATTTTTTGCAGGGTGGGCCGCTTGGGTTGATTTTCATTCTGAAAGCTGGGCGCATTGGGGGTTGGTAGTTACATCCCTCTATCTCCTACTGGCTGGTGTAGTACAACAGATCATCCCAAAACGGTTATGATAAATTGACTGAACGGATCTTAGTGTATCGAGTTGCCTAAAGTAGCAGTTCAATGTGTGACTTTGACGCTAAATGTCATACAGGGCCTATCGCCTCAGAGTAAAAAGGGCGTTATGCAAAATCATGACAGGTACAGTTCATCTTTCTGATGCATCAAAGCTCCCCAAGTGGCAGCGTCCGATTGCATTGTTATTCTTAATGGCTTTTGCCATGCCAATTGCGTTTTCAGTTTGGTTGGCTTTGCTAAATAACTTTGTTGTTGAGGCTGCAAATTTTGACGGCGTTGACATTGGACTTTTGCATGCGATTAGAGAAATCCCAGGTTTTCTCGCGGTAGGCGTCATAGCTGTGATTATTTTTGTTCGAGAACAGGTTCTAGCGATATTTTCTTTAATTTTGCTTGGAGTAACAACTTCTATCACAGCTCAATTTCCCGAACTACAAGGCATTCTCGTCTTAACTTTTCTGAGCTCTGTTGGATTTCATTATTATGAAACTGTAAACCAATCGTTGCAACTCCAATGGCTGTCTAAAGATAGAGCACCGCAAGCTCTGGGGTGGTTGATGGCAGCTGGATCAGCGGCGACTTTTGTTGTGTACTTTGTTATTATGGTACTATGGGAGCCGTTGGGTTTAACGTATAATATAGTTTATCTTATAGGCGGGGGGATTACAGCCGCAGTCGCTGTTTTTGCTAGGTTTGCTTATCCTCAGTTTGAAGCGCCCCATTCTCAAAACAAAAGCCTCATTCTGCGGCGTCGTTATTGGCTGTATTATGCTTTGCAATTCATGTCTGGTGCGCGACGTCAGATTTTTATGGTTTTTGCTGGTTTTATGATGGTGGAGAGATTTGGATTTGAAGTCCATGAGTTGACAGGGCTTTATCTGATCAATCTCATTGTTAATATTTTTATTGCTCCGGTTCTGGGAAAAGTTGTCGCAGTTTATGGTGAACGAAAGGCGTTAGTTTTTGAATATGCAGGATTGGTCATTGTTTTTTTGTCCTACGGTGGTGTTTATTTTTTTGGCTGGGGCATCTTAATAGCTGCGATGCTTTATGTTATGGATCATATTTTTTTTGGCCTTGCTTTGGCGCTCAAAACTTATTTTCAAAAAATTGCTAGTCCTAGTGATATAGCACCAACAGCGGCTGTGGCTTTCACAATTAATCATATTGCTGCAGTTGGATTGCCGGTACCTCTAGGGCTTTTATGGTTGGTTTCTCCTGCTTTGGTATTTTTTATTGCGGCGGGTATAGCGGCGACATCGCTGTTGTTATCATTACTGATTCCACGCTACCCGGTACCAGGTTATGAGACGCGACTTTCAATTTTTCTGTCTGCACCAGCGGATTAGGATGACAGAGGGATGGTTTCTGACAGGTTCTGTGGCGGGCCATGTAGTGGAGATGACACCTACCGAGGCAATTTGTCTGACTTTCGTTTTTCTTGTAGATGCAGCTAGTCTAATCTGCAATTGACACCTGCTTCTGACTAGACTTGGCTGTTATGGATTTTGCCTATGTGACACAATTCTTTTTGGTTTCGACTGGGAAGAGACTGATGACTGCTAGGACTGCTGAAAGTTTCTGTGGCCGGCAGCAACAATTATATTAAGTAGCTAGGAGCTGTGAGCATACTTCATGAGCGAGCAATAGTTGGCATCTTTGAAGGCGGGCTTGCAGAGACATTATGCTGATATTACGGCAATAGTCTAATAATGCACAGAGATAGCACAGGATTTTTCTGCGCATTTAGTTAAACAAACCTGATATTGGAGAAAAAATGCCTACTTGGACAGCGCTCACAACTCTTGATGGAAGGGTGGAAGCAACAGCACTCGGTAATGCGTTGGAGAGGATGACACCAGAGCCCACAGGCGTGGGTGTGTTCGAAATTGAGGATGGATCAGGTCTTTGGGAGGTCGGTGCTTACTTTACTGAATTGCCGGATGAGATAGCCTTGTTGCTTATTTCGACCGCTTTGGGATCCAAGCCCTTTGTCGTCTCAGAACTGCCAGATACTGATTGGGTAGCTCATGTGCGTCGCGAATTGGTGCCGGTAGAGGCTGGTCGCTTCTTTGTATACGGTAGTCATGATTCACACAAAGTTACGTCCGATAGGCACGCTTTGTTAATCGAAGCTGCAATGGCTTTTGGTACCGGTCATCATGGAACAACATTAGGTTGCCTGCTGGCATTGAATCGGTTGGCAGATAACGGATTTTGTGGCGAACGAGTTGTGGATATCGGCTGTGGCACGGCTGTTCTGGCAATGGCGGCAGCATCGATTTGGCCTGCCCCTGTTTTGGCAAGTGATATCGACGCTCAGGCAGTTGCCGTTGCAAAGGTTAACTTGCGTGCCAATAATATGCAAAACCGAGTAGAAGTTGTTGAAGCTGCTGGTTTTGATAATCTGGCACTCAAAGGACCATTTGATCTTATTTTCGCCAACATCCTAAAGGGACCGTTGGTGGCTTTGGCACCTGAAATGGCTGCGCGATTACTGAATGACGGATTTGCTATTTTGTCCGGAATCTTAAACGAGCAGGCTGATGATGTGGTCGAAATTTATAAAAAAATGGGAACCAAACTCACCCACCGTGCTTCCATAGGGGATTGGACAACGCTCACGCTTCAAAAAGTCATTTGAGCGTTGATATCACGTGTATTTAAAGTGATTTCAAAGAAATATGTTTTTAAAAACTGTTTGCTACTTTTTCAATTTCACTGCGGGTTAGACCAATATCATGCAATTCACGATCTGTTAAGCCTGACAGTATTTTGCGGGTTAATCGTGTGTCATTCCAAGCTATTAATGTGCTAATCAGCCTTGCAAGGAAAATAAAGATTTTTCCTGCAATGGGTGGTGTTCTATGTGCGGTTTGTGTGGTCTCAAGTACAGTCATCGATCAAGTCCTCTTAATTTTGGTGGTTAAGTTGTAATTATCCTTCAAGCGGCAAATAGGCTCAGGGTAAAAGCTCCACAAGAAGAGAAATGTCATACGCGCTATGCAAATTGTGCATGCCCTTTTAGGGCAATTTTCGTTCTATAAAATTTACAACTGTGATTTTGGCTTTCGCGGCTATGGTTAACACTTGGAGGATGTTCGCGTTTCGTGCTAATGCTTAAAAAGGAAAAATAATATAAACGGGCAAAGGGCAATTATTAAATATGCGTATATTGGGAGTTGATCCAGGACTGCGACATATGGGTTGGGGTGTTATTGACACTGATGGCCCTAGGTTGCGCCATGTGGCAAATGGTGTTTGTCACTCGGCTGGCAATAATTTGCCAGAAAGGCTTTTGAGTCTGTTTGAACAGTTGAACTCCGTCATCACAACTTATGTTCCAGACCTTTCTGCGATTGAGCAGACTTTTGTGAACAAAGATGGAGTTGGAACTTTGAAATTAGGGCAGGCGCGGGGCGTTGCCGTTTTAGCCTTGGCCAAAGCGGGCTTAAATATTGGAGAATATGCACCTAATGCTGTTAAAAAAACTGTTGTAGGTGTGGGTCATGCAGACAAAAAGCAGGTCGCCCATATGGTCCGTGTGCAGTTGCCGGGTGTGCAGCTTGAAGGACCTGATGCCGCAGACGCCTTGGCTATTGCTATTTGCCATTATCATCAGGCTGGAAGGACGTTAGCGTCTGTTATGGCGCGGGTGCGCGCATGATTGGCAAGCTAACAGGACGTATCGAATATCGGGCATTGGATCATATCTTGGTTGATGTGCGTGGTGTGGGGTATTTGGTATATTGTTCTGAGCGAACGATGGCGGCATTACCTAGGGCAGGGCAAGTTTGCACTCTTTTTACTGATCTTGTAGTGCGAGAAGATCTGATGCAGTTATTTGGCTTTATTACTTTGGTAGAAAAGGAATGGCATCGTTTGTTGACATCGGTGCAAGGAGTGGGGGCGAAGGCCTCTTTGGCAATTCTTGGCACTCTTGGTGCTGATGGTGTTAGTCGTGCGATTGCTTTAGGTGATTGGAATACTGTTAAAGCCGCCAAGGGCATAGGACCAAAGATTGCACAGCGTATTGTTCTGGACCTTAAGGATAAAGCACCAATTTTAATGGCGATGGGTGAAACTAATGCTAATGTTTCGGAGCCTGCATCTGACTGTGAAATAATTGAAACCTTGGTGGAAATTGAGGCGCCTACGAGGTCTGGGCCGTCAACAACTGCTGATACACTATCTGCCCTAAGTAATCTTGGTTATGGGCCGGCTGACGCGGCCGCAGCTGTAGCTCAAGCTACTTTTGATCTGCCAAAAGGAGAAACTTCTGAGTTGATCCGCGCAGCACTTCAGCTTTTGGCACCGAAAGGGTGAAATAATGTCAGAACCTGATCCAACTTTGCGTCCAGCAGCTTTGCCTGAGGATCATGATCGCGCATTGCGCCCACAAACGTTGGATGACTTTGTCGGTCAGGCAGAGGCGCGCGCTAATCTTCGGGTTTTTATTCAATCTGCTCGTCAGCGTGGTGAGGCTATGGACCATACTTTGTTTCATGGTCCACCTGGTTTGGGTAAAACAACACTGGCGCAAATTATTGCCCGCGAGTTGGGTGTCAATTTTCGTATGACTTCGGGACCGGTCTTAGCAAGAGCTGGTGATTTGGCGGCAATTTTAACTAATCTGGAAGCGCGAGACGTATTATTCATTGATGAAATCCATCGGCTCAATCCAGTTGTTGAAGAGGTGCTTTATCCAGCGCTAGAAGACTTTGAATTGGATTTAGTGATTGGAGAAGGGCCTGCAGCCCGAACAGTACGGATTGAGTTGCAACCTTTTACTTTGGTGGGTGCAACAACACGAATGGGCTTACTTACGACGCCTTTGCGAGACCGATTTGGTATTCCGACCAGATTGCAATTCTATAGCGAAGAGGAGTTGTTTATTATCATTGATCGGAATGCTCGCAAACTTGGAGCGCCTGCTGATGAAGGTGGAGCACGCGAAATAGCACGCAGGTCGCGTGGCACGCCCCGGATTGCAGGAAGATTGCTGCGGCGCGTTGTTGACTTCGCCATTGTTGAGGGTAATGGATTAGTATCACGAGAGTTGGCAGATAGTGCTCTGACCCGGTTAGCTGTTGATGAATTAGGTCTGGATGGAGCTGATAGGCGGTATTTAAGCCTGATTGCCGAGCATTACGGTGGTGGGCCGGTGGGAGTGGAGACACTAAGTGCGGCACTTTCTGATAGTCGGGATGCGCTAGAAGAGGTCATCGAACCATACTTGTTGCAACAAGGATTGATCCAGCGGACCCCACGTGGTCGAATGTTGGCACCGCGTGCTTGGCGGCATTTGGGTATTGAGGAACCGAGGGTCTCTAAAGACCTATTTGAATAGTTGACACTGGAAACAGTCTGTAAAAAAAGTAAAAAATTTAATTACATTTTTGGTTTTGTACAAAGCTTTAAGAATTTTTTTTAAAGTCTGAGTTGCTAGCACTTTTTTTAAATAAAGTTATCCTTAAAGTGACAAAACCCTGTTAGATCAGTTTTAAGGGTAATTGAGCTTAACTGTCTTTCAGGTTGGTGCTTTGCCTTAAGTTTACGGGGGACATATGACAGAAAGTGAAATTCGATCTTTGTTTACAAGAGAAAACGGAGACTATTCATTTGCCCGTTGGGGTAGACCGTTGGCGCCAGTCGTGTTTGGTGTCGAGGATCAGACACTTCGAACAGTTAAAGGAGCTATCGAAGCAGTTTGCCAGCTTGCCAATCATGATATTACTGAAACTGACCCTGAGCTTGGTGCCAACTTCATATGGTTTTTTTTAAAAGATTGGAGAGAACTATCTGAAGTGCAGGGCTTGGCCCGCCTTATTTCAGATCTGCCTCCCCTAGTAAGCCGTTTGCAAGCAATGGATGCAAATCAGTACCGTGTCTTTCGCTTCGATGCCATGGGCGCCGTTCAAGCGTGTTTTGTTTTTTTGCGTATGGATAAACATTTATCCAAAGTTCCGGCTGAAACTTTAGCCTTGTCGCAGGTTGTTCAGTCAATTCTACTTTGGTCAGATTTGGCCTTTCGAACAAAATCCCCCCTAGCTTTGGTTGGAGAAACTACCTTATTACGCCCAGACATCGCAGATTTGATAAGAATTGCGTATGATCCGCTGATGCCGGACGCAACGACCGATGCTTGTCACGCTTTGCGTTTGGCCGCACGTTTGGGTTGTGTCATTTAATTTTAAATTGTCTAATAAATGATGCTGGGTTTATTCTCCATGACCGTCGAAAAGAGATTTATATTCCTACTACTAAGAATGTAAAATTTTGGTACTGATATCAGTTTTATGCAAACCCGTAGATTGTATAATGTTTGGGTTTATTGTATAATGTTTGGGTTTACAGATAAAAAGATTCTAAAGTAAAATGTTTTTCTAAAGTGTGGTAAGTTTTTGTGCGGTTTGCGTCTGTATGCGTACTGCATAAATTTTTTTGCGTCATAATTTGAGGACTTCCCCCGAATTGCATTATTTCCCTCTGACCGTATTTTACGAAGACACTGACTTGGCAGGTATTGTCTATTACGCAAATTATCTGCGTTATATTGAGCGGGCGCGATCTACTATATTAGAAGAAATAGGCATAGACCAAAGTGCCATGCGAGCAGATGATACAGTTTTTGCAGTAAGTAGAATTGAGGCGGATTATTTAGGAGTAGCTAGACTTGGCGATCGATTGACAGTCATCACTACCCATCAAGCTTTAAGTCCCGTAAGATGGTCCTTCAATCAAGAGGTCCAGCTTGGTGATAAATTAATTTTCCGAGCCTACGTTGTCGCAATTTGTATGACAACTTCTGGAAAGCCAACCCGACTTCCTGCGGAAATCCGCGCAATTAAAGAATAAAAAGGTGATCCTTAGTCTCCTTTATAGCTTTTTAATAAGTTATAAGTTACGCTCCCAAAATGTGTAAAACACATCAACAATAAAGAGCAGGTAAATGGAAGTAGAGACTCTCGCCTTAGCGCATGAGATTGATTTCTCAGTGTGGGGACTTTTTGCTCGTGCAACTCTTGCGGTGAAATTAGTGATGATTATTTTAATTATTTCATCATTCTGGTCATGGGCTATAATTATACAGAAGTTAATTTTCTATCGTAAAGCAAAAAAAGAGTCGGCGCGTTTTGATCGTGCGTTTTGGTCTGGAGAGCCTTTGGACGGGCTTTTTAAGCAGATCGGTCCAGAACCAGATGGCGCTGCTCAAACAGTTTTTGCCAACGGTATGGTGGAATGGCAAAGATCACATCGTCAAGATGGTGGATTAATAGCAGGAGCTATGGCTCGTATCGATCGCAGTATGGATGTGGCTATAAATCAACAAAGTGAAAAATTGAAGAAGGGACTGACGGTGTTGGCAACGGTTGGTTCCGCTGCTCCCTTTATTGGTCTTTTTGGTACAGTTATTGGTATTATGAATGCGTTTATCGAAATTGCTGAGCAGCAAAATACGAATCTTGCTGTTGTTGCCCCTGGGATTGCTGAAGCCCTTTTAGCTACTGGGCTTGGTTTGCTGGCAGCAATACCTGCTGTTATCTTTTATAATAAATTAAGTGCAGATAGCGATGCAATTTCGTCGGGTTATGAATCGTTTGCTGATGAATTTTCTACAATCCTTAGCCGACAATTGGATAGCTGACCCATGGGTGCTGGTTACATCCAAAAGGATGAGGGTGGCAGGCGACGCCGAAGGCGCAGTCGCATCCGTCCCATGGCAGAGATTAATGTGACACCTTTTGTGGATGTAATGTTGGTGTTATTGATTATTTTCATGGTTGCAGCACCACTTTTGACAGTAGGAGTTCCCGTTGAATTGCCAAAAACTGCTGCTGGTGCGCTTTCAGTCGATCAGGAAGAACCCCTTACTATTACATTGACTGCAGCGGGATCAGTGCAAATTCAAACGACGGAGGTTGTGCGCAATGATTTATTAGCACGTCTTCGCGCTATAGCTGCAGAGAGGTCTAGTGACAAAGTTTTTTTGCGTGCAGACGGTTCTGTGCCATATTCAGAAGTCATGCAAATAATGGGTGCACTCAACGCTGGTGGCTTTGTAAATATTGGCCTGGTCACGGATGTGGGTGGCCCGACCCTGGACGGCGACGGACAGTAGTCCGGCATGTCTTTCTAGAAAGTGAATATTGGACACTTCATATCAGGCATTACTCATATAGGGCTGATTAGTTGGGCCCTTTTAAATGGCAGTTTTCAGTCTGAGCCTCGGCCATTTGCTTCAACTGACGTTTCGTTAATATCAACTGACTCTTTCGAGGCGTTATTAACGAGTGGTCCACAGCCTGATACTGCAACAGATGTCGCTTCGCCCATCATGCCTGTTGTTGATTCTAACTTAGTAGAAACTCCAAACTTAGACGAAACAGTGACATTGGAGGTGCCTGAATTATCACCACAACCTGAATCTGAAGTGCCTCCCGAAGCCCCAATAATACCAATTACCCCAGTACCAGAGGTTGTTGATGTAGCGCCCGAAGCCCCGCAGCAGCAGGACTTACTTACGCCTACACCACGACTTGTTCCACAATCGATTCCAAGGCCCTCGGAACGTGTTGCACCTAAAGCGGTCGCGCCCCCAGAATCTGAAACCAGTATTGATCTAATTGAACGAGAGGAAGTAACCATTGATGAGGACGCGGTGGCTAAGATCGAAGAACAGGCCGCAACTGGACCAGCAGAGGCCACCACTGAAATTGTAACAGAGGCTGAAAAATCTGTCACTGCGCCGCTATCCTCATTGCGCCCGCCTCGTCAAAGACCAATAGTGCCAGCGCCAACGCGTACGACCAAAGTCCTGGAGCCAGAAAGTCTGGCGGTTGTAAACACACCAGAGGGTGTAAATGATGCGCTTCGCGAAGCTCTAGCCGATGGCAAGGCTGAGATTCCCACTGGTCCTCCCTTGTCAGTCGGAGAAAAGGATGCGCTACGTGTTGCCGTTTCTAATTGTTGGAATGTTGGCTCATTGTCTTCGGAGTCTTTGCAGGTGATTGTTGTTGTGGCATTTGACATGTCCCGAGATGGTCGACCGGTTGCGCCTTCTATCCGTTTGGTATCAAGTTCAGGTGGTTCGGCCAATGGTGCGAAACAAGCCTATGAAGCCGCACGCCGTGCTATTATTCGCTGCACTAAGAATGGTTATAAACTACCTTTAGAGAAATATGGTCAATGGAAAGAGATCGAGATAACGTTTAACCCCGAAAGGATGCGCATCAAATGATGATCAGAGTGCTGAGTACTTTATTCGCGTTACTGGGTGCAATTCCCTCATTTGCCCAAAATGGACCATTAAGGATTGAGATTACTGAGGGAGTGATTGAGCCGCTGCCATTCGCCGTCCCAGATTTGATGGCTGAAACCTCTGAGGGTTTTAAAATTGGGCAAGACTTAGCTCGCGTTATAGCGGCAGATCTTACAGGTACTGGGCTATTTCGGGAGCTGCCGTCCTCCGCTTTTATAAGTCAAGTGAGTAATTTTGATGCGCCAATCCAATATGCTGACTGGAAAGCAATTAACGCTCAAGCTTTGGTGACTGGTGCCGTGAGCGTTCAAGGCAGTAAACTTATTTTAAAATTTCGCTTGTATGATGTGTTTTCGGGCGCTGAATTAGGTGATGGGCTACAAATTGTTGGTTCAACAGATGGGTGGCGTCGCATCGCGCACAAAGTATCTGATGCTGTTTACAGTCGTATTACTGGAGAGAGTGCATATTTTGATAGTCGTGTGGTCTATGTATCCGAGACTGGGCCCAAATCTGAACGACGTAAACGATTGGCAATTATGGACTACGATGGAGCCAATGTTAAATATTTGACCGGATCGGAGGCGATAGTATTAGCACCTAGATTAGATAGTAACGGTGAAAGGGTTTTGTATACAAGCTATGAGTCTGGGTTTCCTAGCATTTATTTACTAGATGTAGAATCTGTTGAGCGCCGTTCATTGGAAAGCCAAAAAGGCTCAATGAGTTTTGCTCCCCGTTTTGCCCCAGACGGGCAGACCGTTGTGTACTCTTTGAGCCAAGGCGGAAACACTGATATATATTCTATGAACATTGCAAGCGGCCAAGCAAAACGTCTTACTAGTGCACCTTCTATTGAAACAGCTCCAAGTTACAGTCCAAATGGCAACCAGATTGTGTTTGAGAGTGATAGATCCGGCAGCCAACAGTTATATGTCATGTCAGCTGGAGGAGGTGAGGCCCGTCGAATTTCGTTTGGAGACGGGCGTTATGGTACACCGGTGTGGTCGCCACGCGGCGATTTGATTGCATTTACCAAACAGTCAAAAGGCCGTTTCCACATTGGCGTAATGCGTAATGACGGAAGTGAGGAACGCTTATTGACGGCGTCATTTCTAGATGAGGGACCCACATGGTCTCCCAATGGACGTGTTATTATGTTCGCGCGTGAAACTCAGGGAGCTTCTGGTCGGACAAGTCTTTATTCTGTGGATATCACGGGGCGTAATCTTCGACCTGTGCGAACCCCTGAAGGTGGATCTGACCCGTCATGGGGCCCGTTACAGCAATAGACTACGTTTTCAAAAACTGAGTTTCTGTGATATAGTTAAAATTGGTTAGTATAATAGAAAAAAAGAGGCATTGAACATGCATTTGAAAATTTCATTCCTAATGGTCTGTGCTGTGATCAGTTTAACTGCGTGCACTAGCTCTAATCGCTTTGATGGTTCATCTACTAACCAAGCAGCAGAAAATTTTATACCGGGCAGCGCCTCAGATCCTGAATCTGTACCCTATTTTCAACAAAAAGTTGGTGACAGAGTTTTGTTTGAAGTCAATCAGTCAACTTTGACCCCTGAAGGTCGCATAATCTTGGATGGGCAAGCGATCTGGCTTATGACAAATACTGATTATACAGTGATTATTGAAGGGCATGCTGACGAACAAGGCACACGAGAGTATAACTTAGCGCTGGGTGCGCGGCGTGCTGATGAAGCACGTTCCTACTTGGTGAGCCGAGGTGTTTCTGCGGGGCGTATGCAAGTTTTAAGCTACGGCAAAGAGCGTCCAATCGAAGTATGTAGCGAAGAGTCTTGTTATGCTCGAAATCGAAGGTCGGTGACAGTTATAACTAGTGGATTGACAGGCTAACTTTAGATAGTAACAGGTTTGATATGATCCGTTTTTACGCAGTATTGGTAGTTGCGCTTATTTATATTGAGCCGCGCGTTGTATTAGCACAGTCAGATACCTTACTTGATATCCGGCAAGAATTAAATGTGCTGAATGTCGAAATTCAAAAACTGCGTCGTGAAATGTCAACTACGGGCGGTACATCTGTTTCTAATGTAAGTGGTACGATTTTGGATCGTTTGAATGTCATTGAGAGTGCGCTACAAAGTCTTACTAGTAAGACTGAAGAAATAGAGTTCCGCATTGATAGGATTGTGAAAGATGGCACCAACCGAATTGGTGACTTAGAGTTCCGTCTTGTTGAATTGGAGGGGGGCGACGCTAGTCAATTAGGGCAAACATCGACCCTTGGTGGGAACGAGTTAAAGTTGCCTTCACAAACCACAACTGAAATTGAACCACAAATGCAGCTTGCGGAGCAAGAGTCAGCAGATTTTGAACGAGCGCAGGCTATGCTTTTATCAGGTGACTTTCAATTTGCTATTGAGCATTTTACCACCTTCAAGGAGACTTATCCAGGGAGCCCTCTTGCGGTGGAGGTCGAGTTGCGTCGAGGCCAGGCGTTAGAAGGTTTGGGCGATGTCCGTGAAAGTTCACGCGCGTATCTATCAGCTTTTTCAATTGATCCACAAAACCCATTGGCCGCAGAAGCTCTTTATCGTCTTGGTGTAGGGTTAGGTGGGCTAGGTAAGACTTTGGAAGCATGTTTGACCTTAGACGAGGTTGCATTGAGGTACCCGAATTCACCACATGTGGCGGAGGCTAATGCAGCTCGATTAAATCTTGATTGTTCTTAAATAATGATCAAAACACTGCTTGAAAGTGTCCGTTTTGAACTTGGTGAAATTCCGCCACGGAGATTGGGTGTCGCGGTTTCTGGTGGTGGAGACTCCATTGCTTTATTGTCAGTTTTGACAAAGTATGCTCAGCTACAGGATATTGATTTGCATGTAGTGACAGTAGATCATGGTCTTCGTCCAGAGGCAGAGGAAGAAATTTCTTTTGTTGCAGATTTGTGCGCACATTGGCATTTGCCTCATTATGTATTGCACTGGGACAACTGGAACGGGAAAGGCAATCTACTAGCTGAAGCACGGAATGCACGCTATACGCTCATTACTAAATGGGCTAGTTCAAATATGATTTCCCAAGTTGTACTAGGCCATACATCTGATGATCAGGCAGAGACGTTTATCATGCGGTTGGTGCGGGGCGCAGGGGTGGATGGATTAAGTGCAATGGCTTCGAAAACCATCTATCGTGATATTATTTGGGTGAGGCCTTTTTTGCAGATTACGCGAGAGTCATTGCGCACTTATCTTCGGACTGAGGGTCTTTCGTGGAGGGAGGACCCGAGTAATGAAAATCGCGATTATCAACGAATCAGAGTACGTGATGCATTGACCATTTTTGCTGATTTAGGTCTTTCAGTTGATAACCTTGTGCAGGTAACAATGAAAATGGCGGATGCCAAAAAGGCGTTAAATTGGCAGGTCTCCATAGCTGCTCGCGACATGGTGACAATTTGTGGTGGAGCCGTAGTTATAGATCATTGCCAATTCCAAGCTCAACCCTATGAAATAAAGCGGAGATTGCTCGCACACAGTATTCAGTGGATTGCGGGCAACGTTTACAGCCCAAGGGGTCCTGCGGTGTTTCGTGTAATGCAATTTATGCAGGCAAAACAAACGTCCACATTGAACGGGTGTCAAATACTTACAAAAGACGATTTAGTCTATATTTTTCGAGAGTATAACGCGGTGCGGGATATTTCCTGTGCAACAAATCAAATATGGGATAAACGTTGGATGGTTTTTGGGTCAGATGATAATCCTAGTTTGTCTGTGCGTGCCTTAGGTTTCTCAGGGATCAGACAAACAAAAAGCTGGCGTGATATTGGCTTGCCAAGAGCAGCGCTCTTATCAACCCCTTCTGTATGGTGTGAAGGAGACCTTTTGGCCGCGCCAATAGTGCTGCCAGATGAGAAATGGACAGCTTTTCTGCAAAAAGGTGAAGAAAACTATTTCGCCGCACTATTATCGCATTGAACTACGCGCAGGTATGACTATCTTATGCATTGACCTGCGAGCCATTGGCTAAAGTTTAAAATTATCAGGAGATTTTCCTTGGGAAATGCACGCAATATCGCGTTTTGGGTAGTATTATTTTTACTAATACTGGCACTGTTCAACCTTTTTGGTGGATCTGGAAATTCGCTTCAAAGCCGTGAGATAAGTTATTCTGAATTTGTTGCTGCGGTCAGTGATGGATCTGTTAATAACGTTACGCTGGATGGTGAACAGGTGCGGTTTCGCCGCGGGAATGAAGATTTCATCACAATCAAACCTGAAGATGCTGAAGTAACTGACTTACTGATAGAAAATGAAATCCCAGTACGGGCAGAACAACAACAGCAGTCGGGCTTCCAAACTTTCTTGGTCTCGCTTTTGCCGTTTCTCCTTCTTATTGGCGTTTGGGTCTTTTTCATGAACCGAATGCAGGGTGGAGGCAAAGGTGGTGCGATGGGTTTTGGTAAGTCCAAAGCCAAAATGCTGACAGAAAAACAAGGTCGTGTCACTTTTGACGATGTTGCCGGCATTGATGAAGCTAAAGAAGAGTTGGAGGAAATAGTAGAATTTCTTCGCAACCCTCAGAAGTTCTCTCGCCTAGGCGGTAAAATACCGAAAGGAGCTTTGCTAGTTGGGCCTCCGGGAACAGGTAAAACCCTTCTGGCGAGAGCGATCGCAGGTGAGGCGGGTGTGCCGTTCTTTACTATTTCTGGCTCTGATTTCGTAGAAATGTTTGTTGGAGTTGGAGCAAGTCGTGTCCGTGATATGTTCGAACAAGCTAAGAAAAATGCTCCTTGTATAGTCTTTATTGACGAAATCGACGCTGTGGGACGCCATCGTGGAGCCGGTTACGGAGGTGGTAACGATGAGCGAGAGCAAACGCTGAACCAGCTTCTTGTTGAGATGGACGGTTTTGAAGCAAATGAAGGCGTTATCATTATTGCCGCAACAAACCGTAAAGACGTACTTGATCCGGCGCTGCTGCGCCCAGGGCGGTTTGACCGGCAAGTTACAGTTGGAAACCCTGACATTAAGGGCCGTGAAAAAATATTAGGTGTTCATGCGCGTAAGACGCCTTTAGGTCCGGATGTCGATTTGCGAATTATTGCTCGTGGTACGCCAGGTTTCTCCGGAGCGGATCTTGCAAATTTAGTAAATGAAGCTGCTTTGCTGGCTGCCCGTATTGGTCGACGATTTGTTACAATGCTGGATTTTGAATCCGCCAAAGACAAAGTAATGATGGGTCCAGAGCGTCGAAGTATGGTAATGACCTCCGTGCAAAAAGAGATGACAGCATACCATGAGGCGGGCCATGCTTTAGTTGGGATGAAGTTGCCTAAATGCGATCCTGTTTACAAGGCTACGATTATCCCGCGTGGTGGCGCTTTGGGAATGGTGATGAGCCTTCCAGAGATGGACCGCTTAAATATGTTTAAAGATGAATGCCACCAACGGCTTGCCATGACAATGGCTGGAAAAGCCGCTGAAATTCATAAATATGGTGAAAATTCTGTTTCAAATGGCCCTGCTGGTGATATTCAGCAAGCGTCTGCTTTGGCCCGTGCTATGGTGCTCCAGTGGGGAATGTCTGATGTTGTTGGAAATATTGATTATTCCGAAGCTGCTCAGGGCTATACTGGCAATACTGGAGGTTTTTCTGTTTCAGCCAACACTAAAGAGTTGGTTGAACAAGAAGTGCAAAAATTTATTCAAAACGGGTATGACTGGGCATTAAAAATCATTCAAAAAGATGATAAAGAATTTGAGCGTTTGGCGCAAGGTCTGTTAGAGTATGAGACTTTGACTGGCGAAGAGATTGAGCGTGTTATGCGTGGCGAACCACCGCAATCCCCGGATGATCAAGATGGTGATTCTGCTGTTAAAGGTGATAAACCAAGCCTCACGTCGGTTCCAAAAGCCAAGAAAAAAAATGGGTCAACAGATGGTAGTGGATTAGAGCCAGAGCCATCGGCTTAGTGTAGTTAACTTGCTGTAAACGGCTCTTTTAAGTATTTTTGTACCATGTTCAGTATGTGGCTGCGGCACAACCTACGTGTTTATTAGCTTGCCATACAGACGCATAAATACGCTCTCTTCGTCGTCGTTTTTAAAGTAAGGAACGCTGCTGGGTGCTTTTTTATCCATAACTCTTGCGCCAATTTCGCTTAAAACTACTTCAGTGATAAAAGGCATATCAAAAGACCGAACCTTATCAAGATAAATCCATTGAAGGTGCGAGAGTTCATCTGATGCGTGTTTGAAATCATCAAGATCTGAAGCTAAATCATTCGCGTCAACCAAGAAAAAACGCGCATCAAAGCGTCGGGGTCTTCCTGGTGGCGTTAAGGCCCGAAAGACAAATTGGAGGGGTGAAGCATGTGGTAAGTGCCCTGTTGCTGCAAAGTCTTGCCAATCTATTGGTGCATTACTCCAGGAGCCACGGCACCCCAATACCAGACCAGTCTCTTCGAATAGCTCTCGGATAGCGGCCGCAGCTAACGACCGTCCTATGCCTGGCCGACTTTGATCTTGAAGCCGTGAATCGTTCGGTGCAATTAAGGCAGAACCCAGCGGCACATCTCGATCTCCGACATCTACGGCGCCACCTGGAAAAACAAATTTGTTTGGCATGAAAGCGGCATTGGAACCACGTTGCCCCATCAAAATGCTGGGGCGAGTTTCTCGGTCCCTCAAAACGATGACGGTTGATGCATCACGGATTTTTGACTTATCAATATTGTTCACCGTAATTTCGCCCTTAATCTTGTGAAAATCTGAGAAGACATCATCTGGCTTGACCAAAACCACCCATATGGCGGGCCCATTGAAATGCTACAATAGCTCCTTTTATTCTAGGCAGGAGGTAGAGTGATAAACTTACGCAGCCAACAGCGAATATTGTAAATAAGACCATCGGTTCTGGACGCCATGTTACAAAGGAAACATGCAGTAGAGGAGCCATTAAGTGACCAACAATTAAAATCGTTAAATATGCAGGCCCATCATCTGCGCGTTGATGCGAGTAGTTTAGTTTGCAGACAGGGCAGGACTGGGCAATTTTTAGGTAGGTTTCAAGCAGTCGCCCTTTGCCGCAACGAGGGCATCGGCGGCGCCAGCCTCGTGTTAAAGCAACCCGTATTGGCCGCTGCTCAGCAGTTTGTGCTTTTGTCTCAGTGAGTGGAGTTTTTTTATCAACCATTTGAAACTACCCCTGCCGCATTTGATAAATGACGGATCTATCTAAATGAAAACGGAATAAGCTACACCAAGATTGCTTCTCAATGTCGCGCCATAACGGCATTTTGTTCAACAAATCTAATGAAAGACATATTAACATTAACCAGTCCAGAATGTTATGGATATAATGTTCCACTCCTCAAATGAATGTTTTAACGAAGACAAACGATATGATAGCTGAGAATGATACAAAACTCGAATAATTTAAATGTTTCTAAAAGGTAAAAATTTATGGCATCACAATTTACAATTATTTACGTTTACTCATCGTCTGAGTGATGGAAGACGTTTTAAAATTCACTGATTTGGTAATAATCTATTTGATATGATGAACTTTGTGGAAAGGTTTGGCCAGTAAACTTTACATTTTGAATGAAAACTAAGCATGTGAACGAGGGTGGCATATTATATTCTGAAATGTACAAGAGCCTGTTTGTGCCTTTATTTCGTTATTGATTTTTAAAAGAAGTGAATTTTACTTGAAAATAATTTAAAGTAATTTTTCCATTATTAGAAAGGTCAACCATAATGGTGATGTCCCAAGAAGCCGCTGAGGTGGTTGGCTTAAATGCTCTGAAATGGTTGGTAGGCAATGATGAATTGTTGCAGGTTTTTTTTGCAGAGACAGGAGCCAGTGCAGATGATATGCGGCCTGAGTCACTTAATTTAGTTTTTCTTGGGGCTCTTTTGGATTTTCTTACTATGAACGATGAATGGATCATAGAATTTTGTGATACGGTAAACCTGAGCTATGAACAGCTGATGAATGCTCGAATGTTATTGCCTGGCGGAGAGCAAATGCATTGGACGTAAGTAGCTCGCCTATCCGTGGTATTATCTTTGACAAAGATGGTACACTCTTTGACTTTGGTTCAACTTGGGAAGCATGGGCCTCTGCATTTTTACTTCGGGCCGCTGATAATAATTTTAGTAGGGCGGCAAAACTTGGCAAATCCATAGGTTACGATCTTTATACCCAAAAATTTACTTTAGATAGTATTGTGATTGCTGGTACCCCTTACGACATTGCAAACCTATTAATTCCTCATTTTCCGGACCAAAGCCAATCTGATTTAGTGGATTTGTTGAACGAAGAGGCAACAAAAGTACCTCAAGCTGAGGCAGTTCCTTTAATACCATTTTTGAGTGAGTTGCGTGGGCGCGGATTTAAGCTTGGAATCGCTACCAATGATTTTGAGGCCCCAGCTATAGCACACTTGCAGTCAGCAGAAATAATGTCTTATTTTGAATTTATCGCGGGATCTGACAGCGGTTACGGGGGTAAGCCTGCACCTGGACAACTGTTAGGCTTTTGTGATGTTACTGGCCTCCCACCTTCTGAAACCCTTATGGTTGGTGATAGTTTGCATGATTTACGGGCAGCGCGTGCTGCTAAGATGCGTGCGTTTGGTGTTCTAACTGGACTAGCAAATGAGAGTGAGCTTGCGCCCTTTTCAGATGCTGTGCGGCCAGATATTGGATATCTGCCCGATTGGCTTAAGCGATATGGGTGATGAACCTAATTGATCAATCAAAGTGTGGAAGACAAAGATATATATCTGGCTGCGAACACATAGGTGTTCATAGGATAGTTGGTGTGTCTTGTATAGAAATTTTGGCATAGGCTCAGGCTATGTGAGTTACTCCAAGTACCCGTAGACTACGCAGTAGCGCCCATGCCGGGGCTATTTCATGCGGAGGATTAATTGGTGTAAATAAAACTAACTTACATTCATTACCATGAGTTCACATAAGTTATTGCAAACAGTAATAGTTTCTGACTTTTATAAGGCGTTTTCAATTAATTGGTTTCTCTCCCCAATTTGCCATTCTTCAAGGCAGCTTCGCCACGCTTTGGGTATGCATCACGCCATCTATAAAAACTGGACCTGCCAATCCCAAAATATCGACAGGCTTTGCGGGCATTACCGATCTTCTAAGCGTGCTGGAGCACTCTAAGTCTACGTTGAATGTCGCGGTCTTGGTTCGTCATGAATACTTCATCCATCCCAAATCAGAGAATTTACAGGAAGTGTCTCAGGAGACTGTACATATCTACACTTTTCACAAGGAAGTTAATTAGTCATTGATATATTAGCGTACTATTCCAAACCACGAACACTTCAGAATGACGCCGATACTGGAATGGTGGTGCAGCTTTGATAGGCCACAATTCAGTTTTAGCAAGCACTCTTGATCCTGAGAAAGACAGTGACAGCTTTGCAGTCGGTAGCGTTAGATCGTCACGAACAGCTAACATCAAACGGAAGATTATGACGGCCTTTCGTGACTCTGGTAGAGATGGAATAGCTATAGTGGCTTTTGAGTTATTAGATGCTGGTGAGTTTCGTGAAGACGAAATCGAAATAGCTTTGCTGGGATTAAATGCTCCGTTGAACTATGCCACCATTTCATATGAAGACTTCAAAGAACCTGTGGCAGCTAACAAGTAAACAATCACCTTTATAATTGGGAATATTAACATGGCATCATTATGCCCTGACGATAAAGTTGTGTCGTTTAGAACTTTAGAAATGCTTTTGACTGAACACCCAGATTTTAACACTTCTAAGTGGAACCGCCTTTTTGACCCACACCAAAACTCTAATCGAGAGGCTGTGCAGTATGCAATAAAAAGCTTTGAGAACTGCCAAGCCGCTGAAGACGTTGCAGACGGTATAGATCAGTTGCGTAAATATCTGGAACGGAAATAACCAATACCAACAATGGTAAGTAAATCTACTGAGCCGTCAGGGTCATTGATTTGATTCTGGCGGTTTTGTGTCATTTCGCTATGCTATTAAAGTCTATGGAGCCTTTGAAGTGGTAAAAGTTTTGGTAAAGAAACAGCCTTTTGGTAAAGATTGCTATCTTCTGAAATCTTTATTTTTTATGGATAAAAAGACGATGGCATCCCGTAGGGGAATCGAACCCCTCTTTTCAGGTTGAAAACCTGACGTCCTAACCGATAGACGAACGGGACACTGTTCGCACGCCAGTTCTTTAGGCAATCGCTCTTTGTTCCGCAAGCATAAAAATGTATTAATATTCTAGAAACTTTCATTCGTCTGATGGTTTCCGGTTTAAGCGAATGCGGCGTCCTCCAAGCGCAGTTGTACTGATCTACGTCCGCGAAAGGAATTAATTTCCAATCTACCCGCGAGATGAAACGGGGCGCCGCCATGCTCGCTCAGTGTTGATCCGATTGGACCTTCAAATGCGCCAAAAGCAATTCCGTCTAAACGTTCACCACCTGGAGCTCCAAAGTTAATTTTAAGATGGTTTTCGCCAACCCGACGTGCGGTATTAATACGCATAGCGGGAAAGGCATAGCGGGGCGCCGGGGCTCCTGCGCCGAATGGGCCTGCATCTTCAATCTGCTCAGCGAGTTCGACCGTAGCAGCGTTAGGCACAAGTAGTCCTTCAAGCCGCAAATCAGAAGGACCAAATACATTGGTGCCCTGTTTTGAAAGTAATTCACTCAAGCGCGCCATGGCCACTTCGATTTTATTTTCAGAAACAGTCAATCCAGCCGCCATTTTGTGCCCACCGCCCCGTAGCAACAGCCCTTCATTTACAAGTCGTTGGATAGGCGCTCCTAGATCAATACCTGAGACAGAACGCCCTGAACCTTTGCCAATTCCATCTTCTATTCCAATTACAACTGATGGCCGGTGGGTTATTTCTTTAAGGCGGGAGGCGACAATGCCCACAACACCAGGATGCCAACCTTTGCCTGCAGCCCAAACTAAAGGCTCCTCTGTGCTGCGTTGTTCGCATTGGGCTAAAGCTTCTGCACGTACCCTTGCCTCTATTTCACGACGTTCGACATTTAAGCTGTTCAAACGCTGAGCAAGAGCATCTGCTTCATGCGGATCTTGAGTTGCTAAAAGGCGCGCACCCAAATCTGCCTGCCCAATTCGTCCACCTGCGTTAATCCTTGGTCCCAATAAATAACCTAGGTGATAAGTCGTCGGAGCTGTATCAATACCAACCAAGTCAGATAATGCTACTAATCCGATCCTCTTGCGCTGTGCTAGAATTTTTAATCCTTGACGGACAAAGGCTCGATTGACTCCAATTAAGGGAGCAACATCAGCCACAGTAGCCAATCCAACTAAATCAAGCATATTCATTAGGTTAGGTTCGTTCTCTCCTACGGTTCGGAGCTGGCGGCCTGCCTCAACAAGCATTAAAAAAACGACTGCTGCAGCACATAAATGTGTCAAAGTACCATTTTCATCCTGCCGGTTGGGGTTTACGATGGCAAAAGCGTCAGGCAGTTGTTCTGTTCCAAGATGGTGATCTAAAACAACAACATCAGCGCCTATTGCTGCAGAGATAGGCCCGTGAGATAAAGTGCCGCAATCTACGCATATGATAAGGTCGTTTTTCTTTGCCAACTGAGCCATGGCAGTCTCATTGGGACCATACCCTTCGTCTATACGATCTGGTATGTATAGCGTCGCGTCAGCTTGAAAATTTCGTAGCCAAGTTAGAAGCAAAGCAGCAGAGGCCCCGCCATCTACGTCATAATCCGCAAAAATTGCAATTTTTTGTAGTCCTGTAACAGCTTCTAAAACACGCTTTGTGGCTTTTTCCATATCTTTTAGGCCGCGCGGATTTGGCATTAGTTCGCGCATGGTAGGGCTAAGGTATGCTTTTGTTTCTGTCGCTTGAATGTCATTGCGGGCCAGGATCTGGCATACTACCGCAGGTAAATCCGTTTGTTGTTGTAAAGCTTCTGCCTGACGCACTAATCGCGGGTCTGGGCCGATCCAAGCCCGTCCAGTTATCGACGAATTTACCCCCAAAAAGGCCATGGCAGCCTCCATTTCTTTCTACGATAAATATTCCCTGCTTGGTTCAGGAAATTACAAACACAACAACGCTTTTGAAGCTTTAAAGAAGACTGAACCTACAATGAGTATATTTTATAAGTTGTAAAATACATATCAAACATTGTTGGTTGGTGTACGATAGCTCATTCTACGGACGGAGCCGGTCTTAGAGCGCATTAAGAGCGTTTCACAAGTCAGCCAACCGGGTTCACGTTGCACCGCAGCTAAAAGTGAACCGGCAGTTACTCCTGTTGCGGCAAAAATAACATCCTGCGTTACCATGTCGTCTCGAGTATAGATACGATCCAGATCTGTGATGCCTGCTTTAGCCGCACGCATTTTTTCGTCACTATTGCGGAACTGCAATTGTCCATAAATTTGGCCACCCATGCATTTTAGGGCAGCGGCTGCCAAAACGCCTTCTGGTGCTCCACCTGTTCCCATATACATATCAATGCCTGTGGAAGCGTCAGCGCAATGCATAACACCTGCAACATCCCCGTCAGTAATCAACCTAATTGATGCACCAGTGGATCTTACAGCGTCTATAACGGTGTCGTGTCTTGGGCGTTCAAGAATGCAAACAGTGATATCTGATGGTTCGCAGCCTTTTGCCTTGGCTAGTTCTGTAACGCGTTTAGCTGGTTTCATATCCAAAGTAACGGTGTCAGCAGAGTATCCTGGGCCAATTGCTAATTTATTCATGTACACATCTGGAGCGTGCAGCATTGAGCCGCGTGGACCCATAGCAATCACTGTTAACGCATTCGGCATATCTTTTGCGGTCAGTGTGGTGCCTTCCAGTGGATCAAGTGCGATATCAACTCCTGGGCCTTTGCCAGTGCCAACTTCTTCACCGATGTAAAGCATCGGTGCTTCGTCACGTTCTCCTTCACCGATTACTACAACGCCGGAAATCTCTAGCAAGTTCAGTTGTTCTCTCATTGCATTTACAGCTGCTTGGTCTGCGGCTTTCTCGTCGCCATGACCTATTAAGCGAGCTGATGCTAAAGCTGCTGCTTCTGAAACTCTGGCGAGGCCCAAAGACAACAAACGGTCTTGGAACTGGGAGTTAGTGTTCATCATAGTGACGATCCTTTGGAGATTTGCCCTTAAAAAGGAGAATAGTTAAACTGCTTCGATACGGAGGACGACAGGATCAGAGCCCAGCACATCCGTATTCTTAATTGCACTGAGTGCTTCATCCATCGCTGTTCGAGTGCAGTTATGTGTGACAATCAAGACTGGAGCGGAACTGTTGGCATGACCATATTGGCGCATCCGGTCTATGCTTACACCAGCATCTCCAATAATAGTTGTGATTTTGGCGAGGGCTCCAGGCTTGTCGTCAATGGTCATACGAAGATAGTAGGGTGCAGACATAACAGATTTTGCGGATGGACTTTTTGTTAGGGTGTTAGCTGGTTGCCCAAATACTGGCATTAGGTGGCCGCGTGCAATATCGCATATATCGGCTAAAACTGCTGATGCAGTTGGTCCTTCGCCAGCCCCTGGACCACGTAACGCGATCTGTTCAACCGCATCGCCTTCTATGGCTACCATATTAGTACCACCTTGAAGCTGCGCAAATGGAGAAGAGTCTGGCACTAGGCAAGGCATCATTCGCTGTTCTAAACCTCGATCAGTTTTCTGCGATACACCGAGCAGCTTGATCTTGTAGCCCATATCCGCGGAATGACGGATATCTTCGATGCTTATCCTTTCGATCCCCTCAAGTTCAATTCCATCGAAATTAATACGCGTGCCAAAGGCGATAGTCGATAAAATAGCGAGCTTGTGGGCTGCATCAATACCGCCCACATCAAGTTGTGGGTCTGCTTCAAGATAACCAAGTTCTTTAGCTTCGGCAAAAACTTCAGCATACGTTAGTCCTGCACTTTCCATGCGTGTCAGAATATAATTACAAGAACCATTCATTACGCCCATAATGCGATTAATCGTATTTCCTGCCAGGCCCTCTGTAAGTGCTTTAATCACAGGAATTCCACCTGCGACAGCAGCCTCAAAACGGAGGGAAACTTTATTCATTTCAGCGGCTTCAGCTAGTGCTTGACCATGGATAGCTAGCATTGCTTTATTTGCTGTTACAACGTGCTTACCCGCTGCAATTGCTGCCTCTGTTGCTGTTTTAGCTGTACCATCCGTACCGCCTATAAGTTCAACAAAGACATCTATGTCATCGCGGGTTGCGAGAGTGATAGGGTCATCCTCCCAAGCAAAGCTTGCGATCGATATACCTCGGTCTTTATTGCGGCTCTGCGCGCTGACTGCCGTTATAGAAATCTCTCTGCCCGTGCGAATCGAAAGCAAAGCAGATTGCTGTTTGAGTATTTTCAACACGCCAATACCGACTGTTCCCAGTCCTGCGATGCCGAGACGCAATGGATTGTTCATATAGGGATCCTTATTCGGCTAAATATGATGTGGGCGATGTAGCTGGTTATACTCGCTGGTGCAATTGTTCCTGCTTTATCAATTACTGTAGATCTCCGATTTACGAATATGCTTGGAACGCTTTTTCTAATATTATCGATTTTTAAGTGCGCGCGCGCGTGTTTTGAGGGCTAATATTCGCGCCTCCAAATTTTTTGTAGTTTTTTTGGAATCTATTCCAGCTGGTACAGAGTTGGTAATGAGGGGAGTTAATGGAACGAGCTTGGGGTAATTAGTTTTCTCTAACATAGGCGTAATTGTATCATTAACCTTTGGCATATCGATACAGGCGCATAATTGTAGACAAAGGGCGAAGCAGGCATTGCGCATGGCCTTTAGGGTCCAATTCCGGTTACGACAAACCTTTGATGCACTACGCCGTGATTTGGTGCAAGCTTGGCTTGGTTTTGAACAAGTGTTCAGTTAACTAGAGTTATGGCAAGAACCATAGGCTCACATTCTGGCAAAACAGGCCCACGCGTTCGCGATGCAGCAATGCATCTTTTCGCGCAACGTGGCTTTGCAGCTGTTTCTATGCGCCAAATAGCCTCTGAAGTGGGGGTGCAGGTGGGCGCTCTTTATAATTACTTTCCGGATAAGCAAACTTTGTTATTCGAATTAATGCGGGATCATATGCTGGAATTGCTTTCTGCAATACATGATAAGCCCGAGACAACGCCGTCGTCACGGCTTGAAGTGTTTGTACGTTTTCACATCACCTTTCATCATAAGCGTCCTGATGCAGTTTTTATTGCCTATATGGAATTGCGAAATTTATCACCTCAAAACTTTGAAGAGATTGAGGCACTGCGTCGTCGCTATGAAACAGTGCTTGAGGACATATTGCGTGCTGGCCTCGAGGCAAATGAGTTTCAGGTTGCAGATACTAAGATTACAACACTAGCTATAATTGCAATGCTCACAGGGGTAAGTTCCTGGTTTCGCTCTAAAGGGCGCTTGAGTATAGCCGATATAAAAAACCAATATTGGGAAATGGTTCAAAAATCAGTATGCCCGAAGTACTAATTCAAAACCTGTAATTGTTTCGGACATAGAAGAAAATAACTGACTTTTTATATTATATATTCTAGTGTTTAGGCTGAATAAATGTTCCGTTTTTCAGATCTAGCATTGCCTTTCGTATTTCCTCTTTCGTGTTCATCACAATTGGGCCATGCCAAGCAACTGGTTCATCAATTGGTGCTCCCGAAATCAATAAGAATCGAACTCCTTCGGGTCCGGATTGTACTATGACTTCGTCTCCTGTTCCAAATCTGACCAGTGTTCTATCGCCAGACAGGTCGCGGATGTTAACTTCTTGACCTGCTAATTCCTTTTCTAGTAGTACACCTGAAGGTGCTGAAGCGTCGACAAAAGCGCCTGCACCTTCAAAAACATAAGCGAAGGCACGTCGACTTGTATCAATTTTGAAAGTTTTCTTTCGGCCTGCCGGTACAAAAATATCGAGGTATTGTGGATCTGCCGCGATCCCATCAACAGGGCCTTTCTTACCCCAGAAATTCCCAGTGATTACTTTTACGCGAGTGCCATCGTCATCTATGACAATAGGAATATCCTCAGCTGTGACGTCTTGATAGCGAGGAGCGGTCATTTTTTGTGCGGCCGGTAGATTGCCCCAAAGTTGAAATCCGTGCATTTGTCCGCTTATATTTCCATGCGGCATTTCTTGGTGAAGAATTCCTGACCCTGCTGTCATCCATTGCACATCACCTGCGCCTAGCGTGCCGATATTGCCAAGAGAGTCTCCGTGATCAACGGTACCTTCAAGCACATATGTAATAGTTTCAATCCCCCGATGTGGATGCCAAGGAAAACCCTTCTCAAAATGTGCTGGCATATCATTACGAAAGTCGTCAAAAAGTAGGAAGGGGTCCAGCTCACTTGGATCTTGAAAACCGAAAGCTCGGTGCAGGTGAACGCCAGCTCCCTCCATTGTGGGTTGAGCAAGACGTGTTTCCAAAGTCGGCCTTATCGACATAGAATTCTCCTAATAAATGCCTTTATTTTTATATACTGTCAGGCTTGTATTTGTAACAACTAATAGTACTGAATGCTTTTTGTGGGTATGAGGGAAAGTGACGGGAACCACCAAGACCGTATGGTTTTCTCATTCCCGAGGACCTGTGTGTACAGGTGGGTGCCAGATAAACGGACCAGGATCCGCACAGAGCCAGCGCCCTCGGAATTGCTTAAGGCCACCGGAATGCAACCTAGTACGAGAAGAGTAGAACCCGTCTGTTATCACATAAGCCGAGCATGCATCTTGGGCAAGCCCTGTCTTTGGTCATTTTAGTGGCTCCAAACCTAAAACTCATTGTGGTTATATTTTATTTATTTGAGAAATTGATCTACCAAAAAATACGAATTTGTATGACAAAGGACACTGGTGTAATATGTTTATGTATGAAATTGGTCCTTTAGTATATGGTTATGCACTGTTCAGGGCGGATAGTCAGGAGATTTGATCGATTTTTGGTAGAGAGTGTTGATAATCGAAAAATTGTGGTTTCATTGGTGTAGTGGTTGTTTCAAGTAATACCCGATAGTGTGTCATTGACACGAGGCCAGTCGCTGGCGCGAGGTGTCGCTCGTCATTTTTCTTCTCTTGGCTGGGTTTCTATAGAAGAGCTTGCCCCGGTACGGGGATTGAGGGTTGATGTGATGGCTTTAGGTCCCAAGGATGAGATTTGGGTGATAGAATGTAAATCTAATCTTGCAGACTTCAGGTCAGATAGAAAGTGGGGGAGATATTTGGAGTGGTGTGACCGGTTTTTTTGGGCAGTGGACACTAGGTTTCCGATAGATGAGCTTCCTAAAATTACCGGCCTGATGATTGGTGACGCATATAATTCTGAAATAATTCGAATGGGGCCAGAAACTAAAATGGCTTCCTCTAGGCGTAAAGGCATTGTACATAAATTTGCAGTAAACGCTGCGCGTCGATTACACGAAATTCGTGATCCAATTGCAGGTCTTCAGTGAAATTATAGCATATAAATGTGTATGATATTTGCTGAGGCCTGTTCACGGGATAATCTGATTTACATTGGACGAAAATGTTCTTTTTGAGATTAACTACCTTAAATAAATTCATTTTTAAATTTTCATTCTGAAAAGAGGCCGCTTAATTTCAAAAGAAATGTCATGATGGTTGCAGAGCTAAATAACTAATCTTGCTGAAGGCTATAGAAATGAGTTTGTCGAATGAAACGGATTTCAACAACTACTATTCTAGGTTTTTGATGAAAATAAAGTAGGTTTTGTATGTTGTTTTGAAAAATAATGTGATCAAAATTTTATGTTTGGGCTATTCAAGAAACCAACAGTACCAGATGAAAAAGCTCCGCAAGCAATATCTTCAAATGATGGATAACAAAAGAAGGAATGCCAGTTTGTCTTGAGCAGAACCATAATTATCTGTAAGGCTCGGCGTGATCTCGATAGATAAGAGTGTTTCATTATGGGATGCTAAAAGACTAAATAATCCAAGGCACAAGAACTAATAAAAGACCAAAAGATTGCAGGCAATCGTCCACATCACAATTGCGATCCCTACATCTAAAATCTGCCACGTACGAGAATTACTAAATAAAGGTCTGAGCAGACGCGCTCCAAAGCCCAAACCTAGAAAAAAAGTGAAGCTTGCAAAGGTGGCTCCCAGACCAAAAAACAATGGCATTTTTGTTTGATTGGCAACACCACCTACCAAAATTACAGTATCAAGATATACATGTGGATTTAAAAAAGTCAGTGCCAGACACGTTAGTAAAGATGTCCGCAAAGACATCACATTACCATTTACATCCAAAGTTTGGTTGCCGCGCCAAGCCGAAGCCATACTGCGTGCGCCATAAAAAAATAGGAATAAAGCACCGGCATAGCGAACCCATTTAATTAGGTCGGGTAAGGTGTCTAAGATAGCGCCCAAGCCAAACACCCCTAAAAAGATCAAGAAAGCATCAGAAACAGCGCAAAGTAAGGTGATGGGCAATACAAAGCGCCGCATCAATCCCGCTTTTAAGACAAAGGCATTTTGCGCCCCGATTGCAAGGATCAATGAAAAGCCAAGGCTATAGCCTAATAATAACGATTCGATCATGCAGCGCGCCTTTAGACGTTCATCTTCAAAACAAGCCACATAAAATCGTCTAACACAACTGATCAAAAAGTTGACGAACTCCAGAGAAGTTGTGTGTATCACAGCTTTTGTTTTGGGTGCGTGATTGAGGTTTGGATACTTATAGCATTACAGCAAAATTTTAGTTTTGCCAGTTTTGGTAGCAGATTGTCTGATTTTGCATTTTATCTAATATGTGCCCTGGCCGATAATGCTCTTTTATTTTTGAATTTCACATTGCCCTAATCTCAAAGCAGGTACTTAGCCTACTTATCTTGTGATCTATTATGTCACGAATTTCTTGATCTGTTTGCTGCAATTTGTATAGCTTAAACCTGAACTGATTGAGTTGTATTTCTATGAGGATTGGAGTGTCACCGTTATGCTAGCAGATGCGACTGATGAATCCTTAAATTGTTGCTTAAATATAATTAAAGCTGAATTGGGTGGAAATTTAACGTCCCTCGCGGAATTACAAATTCAAAAAGTGTAGCGTTTGAGTGTGGATGGATAGCGGTAGGTAATCAATTTTCCGGAGATTTTTGCTTCTCAATATAATTCTTGATGATCTCCGTTGTCGCTACATCTCCAACAGAGATCATATAATAGGCTCTGGTCCAGAACCTTTCACCCTAGAGCTGCTTCTTCACATGAGGCCAGTGATCTCTTCTGACCCATCTGCTTGTGACAGTCTTGATAGAGTTCACCAGTTTTGCTGGTGTGATATTAGGTTTCATGTTTAACAAGATATGAACGTGATCAGCTTCTCCATTAAATTCAATGACCTCCACATTTGATAAGCAGAAAACACGTCTCGTGTGATCTTCGAGGTCAGATAGGATGGTTTTTGTGATCACGTTCCTTCGATAGGCTGTCACTAGAACCAAATGTGCCTTGATGCTAAAAACACAGTGAGGATGTGAGTTTAGCTGCACCATTGTCCTTTACCTCAAATAGAATGCTGTTCTATTGTTCCTTGATGTCAAAGTAAATTGCAACTCGCACAGAGCGCATCTTGGTAAAACCAGGACATGTAAATCACAGAGCTTGTAAAGCACTTTGTAGCCATGCAAGATGTGTTGCATATTCTGTCCAATATATCGTGAGACAATCCTTCTTCGAAGAATGTGAAAGGCCATCAGCACCAGAGACTGATAAGCTATTCAGGATGGACAATCCTGAATTATATAAGACAGTTTCCACTGCCCCATCTCAACGTATTGGATAGGTGATAGATAAGGATTGCAAGGGTTTTTTGAGCTTCTGACGTCATGGAAGAAAAATCCGTCCAGCTTCACAGAGAAGCCAAAGCCGCCAAACTATTCCAAATCAGCCAAGACCTTTATCGTTGGATGAAATGGCTTTCGCATCTCAGATGAATATCTCTACATCAGTGGTGGAAAGAAGATTGGTTGGCAGCCAATCAGAGTGATTTGCTGTGCAGATCAGCCCTTCAACGAGAAGAAAGACAAAACCAGGGTGGGAGATATTCGCATCGTTCCAATGGGAACCAGCTTCGTCGTGGAACTGGTATATGACAAGTACATTGACCATGACGTAAATACCGATCATAATCGATTTGCTTCAATCGATATGGGTGTGAACAGCCTTATGGCTATCGCCACAAACCAGCCGGACGTCAGTCCTGTTCTGGTGAACGGGAAGACCCTAAAGTCGATTAACGCAAAGTGGAATAAGGATAAATCGAAGCTACAAACCTATAATAAGAAGGGACATATCTCTTCTAAGGTGGTCAAGCGCCACAATAAGATCAGAGATTATTTCCACAAAAACTTCAAAGTCGTTGATTGACTGGTGCGTGGAAAATCGCATTGGCAAGATCATCATCGGCCAGTCGAAAGACTGGAAGATTGAGGTGAATATCGGCCTTAGAAATAATCAGACCTTCACCTCAATCCCTCACTTCAAGCTGATCTGAATGGAGCTTGGAATATCATGCGAAAAGAAATTGGAGATGAGTGGCTGTCGTCCCTCCTATCCAATAGGGGCCAAATGGACCGGCCCACCAGGATCAAACATATCTGTTCTTGGTTAGAAGGACGCCACCGAGCTCCCGAAACCATGTCTAATTCTTTGAACTAGGTGGATATTTCATAGTCGATCTATAAAATGCACCAGTTTTTGTTCTATTTCAAATTATATCTGGAGTATTTGGATATAAGGATTCACGATTACTGCTCCTATTAACAATGCGGTTTGCGTTGTGTTTTTCTTTCGCTTGGATGCTGGGCGTGGATTGCATAATGTGTAATGCGTAAATTTAGAACCTATTAAATGAAGGAAGAATAGTTGATATAGTAGTAAATTCATTTCTACTTTTAAGCTGATGGAGGATGCGATGACCAGTCCGCTGGCCAATCTGAAAATTGTCGAATTTGCTGGACTTGGTCCGGTTCCTTTAGCGGGTCAACTGTTAGCTGATTTGGGGGCAGATGTGATTGTGGTAGATCGCACTACAACGATCTTGGCTGACCACAGTGACGTGAATCGTCGTGGGAAACGGTCTATAGCTCTCAATCTTAAGGCCACTGCAGGTCATTCTATTGCTCTGCAACTTGTCAAGGCCTCTGATATTCTAATTGAAGGATTTCGTCCCGGTGTAATGGAGCGTTTGGGGCTTGGCCCCTTAAACTGCCCTGATACTTTGATTTATGGTCGTATGACTGGGTGGGGGCAAGCCGGGCCAATGGCGCAGTCTGCGGGTCATGACATTACTTATCTTGCAATGACTGGGGTACTGAGCATGTTGGGGCCTGAAAATACTCCACCGGTACCACCGCTAAATCTTGTTGCAGACTATGGTGGTGGATCCATGTTTCTCTTGCTTGGCCTTCTCTCTGCGGTGATTGAACGAGGAGTATCTGGTAAAGGTCAGGTCGTCGATGCAGCTATGATTGATGGTGTTCCTGCAATGATGGGTCTTATCCATAGTATGATTGCTAACGGTCATTGGGTTCTGAATCGTGGAGAAAATTGGTTGGATGGCGGAGCACCTTTTTACAGGTGTTATGAATGCGCAGATGGTGGCTATGTTGCAGTTGGCGCTTTAGAACCAAAATTTTATGCAGTATTTCTTGATAATTTAGATTTATTGCAGGCTGAACTGCCAGATCAGAATGATAGAGCCGCTTGGCCAGATTTACACCGTCGTTTTGAGGCTATTTTCAAAACACGCGATCGAGACAATTGGGCTCAAATATTTTTGGGAACTGATGCATGCGTAGCTCCAGTTTTGTCTCTTCAAGAAGCGGCGAAGCAATCACATCTATCGATGCGAGGCGTTTATGTGGCTCCCGGCGGTGTACAGCAGGCTGCGCCAGCACCGCGATTTGGTCGTTCTACAGTAAGAAAACCTTCGGTGCCAACGGGTCTGGGTGAGGACACAGAATTCATTTTGTCTGAGCTAGGTTTTGATGCAACTGCTCGGGCACAGTTGCGTTCGGAGGGAGCAACACTTTGAAAGTTCTTATTGTTGGCGGTGGTGTTGGTGGACTTGCAACGGCAATTGCGATGGCGCAGCGTGGTCAAAATGTTACTGTACTCGAGCAAGCTAAATATTTGAATGAAATTGGTGCCGGCTTGCAAATTGCGCCAAATGGTTGGCGGGTGCTGGAAGCACTCGGTGTAACTCCCTTAATAAGGAAAACGCTTTTTGAACCAGAACATATTGAAATGCGTTTGGGCGTTTCGGGGCGCAAAATATTCCGTTTGCAGATGCGCGGCTACGCTGAGCAGCGTTGGAGTGCGCCGTATATTCACATTCACCGAGCTGATTTAGTTGATGCACTTATTTCTAGGCTGAATTTTATTGCTCCAAATGCAATTTGCACTGGCAAAACTGTAACAGGCTATATGCAAGATAGAGAGAGAGCTACCGTATCTTTTGCGAATGGAGACACGATGTCTAGTGACGTTGTAATTGGTGCTGATGGTTTGCATTCGGTGTTCCGAAGCCAAATGTTTGGGCCTAGTTCCCCGCGTTATACTGGCAACGTGGCATGGCGAGCGGTAGTACCAATTGATGCACTCGGCGATGCAGCCCCGCCATTTGGTGCCTGTATTTGGGTTGGTAATAAACGTCATGCAGTTACTACTCGTTTACGAGCAGGAAAATTAGCTAATTTTGTGGGTATGGTTGAGACTCCCGAACCTTCACGAGAAGGTTGGCGAGTCGTTGGCCAGAAAACAGATGCTCAGGAAGCATTTAAGGGTTGGCATCCGGTTGTAACTACTCTTATCGATCAAGCAAAAATATTAAATTGCTGGGCTCTCTTTGATCGGACTGCGCTACCTCGTTGGCATGAAGGAAGAGTTGTTTTAATGGGAGATGCAGCGCATCCAATGTTGCCTTCTATGGCGCAAGGTGCGGCTCAGGCACTTGAGGACGCATGGATTTTGGCTGCTCTTTTGGCACAGAATGGCAACCCTGAATCAGCTTTTGAGAAATTCTATGAATTGCGTATTTTGCGAACCGCTCGCGTACAGAAAAGGTCAATCAGAAATGCTCAACTATTTCATATTGGATCAAAGTTAGGTTGCGCAGCAGTTTATGGCTCGTTGGCTATTGGGGCAAGGTTTTTGCCAAATAGAGTTCAAGCCCAGCAAGATTGGGTTTTTGGATATAACGCGTTATCGACTGTATGATTATTTGCTCAGCTAAACAAGGCTGACCTTCGTGTGAAGGCAGCCCTGAATATCTATTTTCACTATGTTTTTAAAGCTCAGTTGCAAGTTTTATTTATTACTCTCAGTTCATTCTGTTTTCAATTAAATCGTCTACGACAGAAGGATCTGCAAGTGTTGAGGTATCGCCTAGCGTTTTGAAGTCATTTTCTGCGATTTTTCGTAAAATTCGTCGCATGATTTTTCCCGAGCGGGTCTTTGGTAGTCCCGGTGCCCATTGCACGATATCTGGTGAGGCTATTGGTCCAATTTCTTGTCGAACCCAAGTGCGTAACTCTTTGCGCAGCTCTTCAGTTGGCTTTTCGTCATTCATAAGCGTTACATAACAGTAAATACCTTGCCCTTTAATTTCGTGAGGGTATCCGACGACTGCAGCTTCAGCGACCTTGGAATGAGCGACAAGTGCACTTTCCACTTCAGCAGTACCCATTCGGTGACCTGATACATTAATCACATCATCTACGCGGCCAGTAATCCAATAGTCACCATCGTTATCGCGGCGACATCCGTCACCTGTGAAGTAATAACCCTTATAGTCACTAAAATAGGTTTTTTGAAAACGTTCGTGGTCACCCCATATGGAGCGCATCTGGCCAGGCCAACTGTCTTTGATACATAGGACGCCTTCGACACCGTTCTCTGTGAGGATTTCACCGCTATTTGGTTCTAGAACAATGGGCTGCACCCCAAAAAATGGTTTCATTGCAGAACCGGGTTTCATTGCATGGGCACCTGGTAGGGGCGTCATTAAGTGCCCACCAGTTTCAGTTTGCCACCAAGTATCTACAATGGGGCAACGCCCTCCACCGACGGTTGTATTGTACCAGTTCCACGCCTCAGGATTGATTGGTTCTCCCACAGTGCCAAGAAGTCGTAGACTGGAAAGATCACATTTTGTGACGTAACTGTCTCCTTGTCCCATAAGAGCGCGAATTGCTGTGGGTGCTGTATAAAATTGGTTAACCTTGTGTTTTTCCACGACTTGCCAGAAACGACTGGCATCAGGGTAGGTAGGAATGCCTTCGAACATTAGCGTTGTTGCCCCGTTGGCCAGTGGGCCATAAACTATGTAGCTATGGCCTGTGACCCAGCCTACATCCGCCGTGCACCAAAATACATCACCGTCTTGGTAATCAAATACTACTTCGTGGGTCATTGACGCAAAAGTTAAGTAACCACCAGTTGTATGGACCACACCCTTCGGTTGGCCTGTTGACCCTGATGTGTACAGGATGAAAAGAGGGTCCTCTGCGTTCATTTCTTCAATTTGGCAATCGTCTTGTACTTTGCTTTCTTCCTCATGCAGCCAAAAATCGAGGCCCTGACGAAAAGCTACTTGTTGTCCGGTACGCCGCACAATGAGGCACTTCACCTTATTTTTATCTTGTTTTAAAGCCTTGTCCACATTGTCTTTAAGGTTTGTAACCTTGCCGCCTCTAGGAGCACCATCGGCGGTGATCACCACTTTTGCGTCACATCCATTGATGCGTGCGTTCAAGGCATCTGGGGAAAATCCGGCGAAAACAATGGAATGTATAGCACCAATCCGCGAACAAGCCAGCATTGCATATGCAGCTTCGGGAACCATGGGCATGTAAATAACTACTCTATCACCTTTTCTAACACCCATGCTTTTCAATACATTTGCCATCTTGCATGTTTTGGCGTGTAACTCTGTGTAGGTAATATGTTGGGCAGGCTCATTAAAATCATCGGGTTCAAAAATGATGGCTGTCTGATTTCCTCGAGCTGCTAGGTGGCGATCAATACAATTCTCTGAAACGTTAAGGGTGCCATCCTCAAACCAATTTATTGAAACTTCGCCAAATGAAAAGTTAGTCCGCTTCACTTTAGTATATGGTTTAATCCAGTCCAATCGTTTGCCCTGTTCGCCCCAGAATGTGTCAGGATCAGTAATAGAGGCGGTGTACATTGCTTCATATTCTTCATTTTTCACGTGGGCGTTCGCCACGAGTTCAGCCGAGGGGGGATATGTTTTGCTATTGGACATGGCTTTCCTCCAAAGATCGTTGTGATATTTATTAAATCGTCATTATTTTACGAAAGATCCACAGATGTCGGTTCGTATGGATAGTGGCCTTTTCTCGTTTCTGGCGATGATACCTGAAGGAGAAGAGAATGAAATGAAACGCTAGTATGATTGATCATTGCTGTTAAGTATTTTTTTGTAAAAATGGTATATATGTAAATAAATAATATAATTTATCATATTTATAAACAAATACAGTCGATTGATTGTAAAATATATGTGTTAGATCAAACTTTTTCGCCGCTATGCGTGGTTATCTTTTATGGTGATGTACACTAATAACAGCTTTTTAGTAATTGAGGTGGATGTATAAGTGGCTGTAATCAGCGACCTCTGTTAAGGATCTGATGCATGCATATCGCGTAATGGCTATATTATAAGTTATGAATACATTGAAATAGAGTTCCTACTTGTGGGACTGTCAAAATCTAGTTTGCATCCAAAGTCTTTTGAAAAGGAACGAAGTAGAATATGTTTGCTATTAAATAAATATTGTGAATGCTACAATAGCAAAACCAGTTAGGTATGACCTCTTGGCAGCCTGCCCGCTGCAGGCTAACTTGTCTCTTAAACGGGTGTATCTCGTTTTGTATCAAGGGAGAAAATCATGAATAAAATTGGATTGGGTGCCATTATTGGTGCCATAAGTTGCACTTTTGCATTGGAAGCCGCAGCGACAGAGTGGAATGTGTCTGTTTGGGGCAAGCGCCGCGCGTTTACAGAGCACGTTGAAAAGCTTGCTGAACTAGTCAGCGAAAAAACAAAAGGTGAATTCACCATGAATATTAGTTATGGTGGGCTATCTAAAAACCGTGAAAACCTTGATGGGATTTCTATTGGTGCTTTTGAAATGGCGCAATTTTGCGCTGGTTATCACCGCGATAAAAACCGTGTCATCACTGTTCTTGAGCTTCCCTTCCTTGGAGTTGAAAACCTTGAGCAAGAAGTGGCTGTTTCTAAGGCTGTTTATGCGCATCCTGCTGCTGTCGACGAGATGGCACAATGGAATGCGAAGTTGCTAATGACCAGTCCGATGCCACAATACAATCTTGTTGGAACTGGTGAACCGCGTGATGAGCTTGCAGATTTTGAAGGAATGCGTGTGCGGGCAACAGGTGGAATTGGCAACGCTTTTGCAGCTGTTGGTGGAGTTCCAACCTCTGTGACTGCGACTGAAGCGTATCAAGCGATGGAGTCTGGCGTTGTTGATACGGTTGCTTTTGCACAGCACGCCCACCTCAGCTTTGGTACTATTAACCAGGCCGATTGGTGGACGGCCAACCTTAATCCTGGCACCGTAAACTGTCCCGTAGTTGTTAACATCGACGCCTATGATAATTTATCTGACGAGCATAAAGAGGCACTCGACAGTTCTGTAGCAGAAGCGATTGACCATTACCTGGCAAACTATGGTAAGTTACTTGAACGTTGGGATAGCGTTCTGGCTGAAAAAGGTGTGGCCAAGGTGGAAATTTCTCCAGAAGTAATTTCTGCTTTCAGAGCTAAGGCCGCAGATCCTATCAGAGTGGAATGGATTGCGGATATGGAAGCACAGGGCCTACCTGGCCAAGAGCTTTATGATCTTGTTGTGAAAACTCTAGCAGAAGCCCAGTCGGGTAGCTAAACTACAAAAAGTAAGGCGGTTTAACTCCGCCTTACTATGCATTTATTTTAATGGGTGCCGAAAAAGAGTAAGATAGACATGTCAGTAGCTTCCGCAGTTCTCGAAGATAGTAGTTTGCTAAGCAGGTTAGATCGATCGCTACTTCCTATTGAACGTTTTATGGCTCTATTAAGTGGCATCGCTGCATTCTCGCTTATGTTTTTGGCGGCTTACTCCGTGACGGGAAGAGAGCTTTTCGAGAAACCACTTCTTGGCTATGTTGACCTAATCGAAATTTTGATGCCACTTATTGCGATCATGGGCGTCTCATATGTCCAACGTCAAGGTTCACATATTAGAATGGACATCATAATCGGCGCAACGCGTGGTCGTGTTTTATGGTTTCTTGAGCTTTTTACAGTTGTTCTGATCCTGATCTTAATGATAGCTCTTGTTTGGGGATCATGGGCACATTTTGATAGGTCTTTTGACTGTGCAAGGCCTTTGTGCAGTAGAGACAGTTCTATTGACATCTCTTTGCCTATTTGGCCCTCAAAATTTATTGTGCCCATGGCATTTGCAGTACTGTGTGCCAGACTTGTTTTGCAAGCTACCGGATATAGCCGCGCTTTTTGGCTTAATTTGGAAAGACCCGTTGCTGTACCACTAATCCAAAGCATTGCTGCACAGGCTCGCGCTGAAGCTGAAGCCTTGGATAACTTTAAGTAATGGCAGGCATTTGATGGATTCGATCACAATTGGTCTTTGGACTACGGCCGGAATGTTGTGCCTTGTATTTATTGGGATGCGCGTAGCTTTTGCGGCAGGACTCGCAGGATTTTTAGGTCTTGTGTGGCTGCGCTGGAACGGTTTTGATTATGCGCCAGAACGATTTGGAAAAGCACTTGAAATCAGTATTAAAGTGGTGGGGCAGGTGCCTCATTCTAAAGTATCATCTCATGCATTATCATTAATCCCAACATTTATTTTAATTGGATATCTTGCTTATTATGCCAAGCTTACAACGGCCCTTTTTGAAGCTGCAAAACGTTGGATTGCTTGGGTACCTGGGGGTCTGGGAGTTTCCACTGTTTTTGCTACAGCGGGTTTCGCTGCAGTTTCAGGCGCCTCGGTAGCGACAGCTGCTGTGTTTGCTCGCATTGCCATTCCCGAAATGCTTAAAGTTGGCTATAATAAACAATTCGCAGCGGGTGTCGTTGCAGCAGGTGGAACGCTTGCATCTCTTATCCCGCCATCGGCGATTTTAGTAATCTATGCGATCATTGTAGAGCAAGACGTGGGGAAATTACTGCTGGCAGGCTTTGTTCCTGGAGCATTTTCCGCAATAGTTTATGCGGGTATGATTATCACCATTGCACTTATTTGGAAGAATGTTGGTCCACCTGTTTCAGGCTTTACGTGGAAAGAAAGGATGGCATCTTTACCACCTGCTTTACCTATCATGGCGGTCGTAGTGATCATCATATTCTTTGTCTATAATCCCTTTGGTGATGCGTGGGGAACCCCAACCGAAGGTGGTGCTGTCGGAGCTTTTATAGTCTTTTTGATGGCGCTTTACCGTGGTATGCGCTTCAAAGAGCTCAAGGCTGCATTGCTTGAAACTGCAAAGTTAACGGTAATGATCTTTACCATCATTTGGGGGGTGCTAATATACGTCCGTTTCCTTGGGTTTGCTGATCTTCCAGGCGCATTTTCAGATTGGATCACATCCCTAACTTTATCGCCTATGTTAATTTTGATTTGTATACTTCTTGCCTATGCAATCCTTGGCATGTTCATGGATGCTATTGGTATGCTGTTACTTACATTGCCCGTAGTATACCCGGCCGTAATGGCCTTGAACGGTGGTGAAACAATTAGTGCAGCCGAGAGTACGTTTGGTATGTCGGGGCCAATGTGCGCCATTTGGTTTGGAATATTAGTAGTGAAAATGGCCGAGTTTTGTTTAATTACACCGCCCATTGGCCTCAACTGCTTCGTAGTAGCTGGTGTGCGTGATGATTTGAGTGTACAGGATGTGTTTAAAGGTGTTACGCCGTTTTTCATCGCTGATGGAATAACTATAGCTGTGCTTGTAGCTTTCCCTGGAATAGTTCTGTGGCTACCATCATTGGCTTCTTAAAATTTTAGAAAAGAATTTTTTGTCATAATGACCGGTTTGACGGTTCAATACTTCGACAAATTGATCAACGGTAACCCAAATTATTGATGTGAATAGAATTTATTAAATTGCAGTTACGTTATAAATATTTTCTTTATTGAAACCGTAGTGGTTTCCTAGATTGTACTATTAAATTGAAACGCTAATGGAGCTTAGTCATGTACCCAAATTCCACTCAGTTCAGTTTCGCAATAATTGTTTTCATATTTTCCGCAATTAATGGATATGCGCAAGGACGTGCGGCAGCAGTTGGTGTACAGACTGTGGAATTGCGCCAACTGGCTGAAACGATACCAGTGTTTGCAGAAGTTACAACAGCCCGTGATGGAGCGGTAGCGAGCCGTGTAGCAGGGAATGTTGATACTGTTCATGTTTTGGCAGGTACATGGGTTCAAAAAGACGATCCACTAGTAACGCTAAATAGGGATTTACTCGAAATCCTTGTTGCACAATCTGCAGCACAAATGGCTGAAGCCGAAGCAGGGATCGCTACGGCTCGAGTTCGATTAGATAGAACACAAACTGCATTAAACCGTATTGAAGCTTTACGTGCATCGAACGCTTTCAGCGAGGGTCGTTTCGATGATGCCCAAGCAAATATGCTTGAGGCGCAATCACAATTAGCAGAGTCTATCGCGCGTGAAAAAAGCAGTGAGGCACAGCTAGCTGAAACGCGTTATCAACTTGAGCGCAGTTTAATAAAAGCGCCATTTTCAGGAGTTGTAATTGAAGTAAACACTATTCCTGGAGCTTTTATCCAAGCAGGCACACCGGTAGTTAGATTGTTGGACACAAATGCCTTTGAGGTAACGGCCGGCGTTCCTGCTCAATATGTAGCATTTCTTTCGCCGGGTCAGGTGATAAAAGGAAGCACTGAGACGGGTAGATTGTTAAAATTGCAATTGCGAGCAGTACTACCGATTGAGGATACAGCCACTCGAACCCGTGCAGTCCGCTTCACGACCTCTGATTTAAGCAAATTAAAAAATGTAGCGGTGGGACAGTCCTTGACTGTTCTCATCCCGGTTGGTGTTTCCAGAGATGTCCTTTCAGTGCCTAAAGATGCGCTAATTCAGGCGCAAGGTGGTTGGACAGTTTTTGTTGCGTTAGATGGTAAAGCACAACCACGTTCAGTCACACTAGGTGTAGCGTTAGAAGACCGATACGAAGTACTTAACGGCTTGGAGGCGGGCGATCTTGTAGTGGTTCGAGGGAATGAACGATTACGCCCAGGGCAGGAAATAGCAGCTAGTCAAATGGAACCTAAATGATGGATTTAATCCGTTACGCCATTGATCGCCCTATCGCAGTCGTTGCTGTGGTAATGATGGCTATTTTATTTGGGGTCATTGCGTTGTCGCGTATCCCAATTCAACTGGCACCTGATGTCCGTAAACCTATCGTTGTCATTGAAACAAGTTGGCCGGGTGCTGCACCGTCGGAAGTGGAACGTGAAATTACCAACCCGCAAGAAGAAGCGCTTCGAGGTATCGAAGGATTGGAGATAATGACATCTCGGTCTCGCACAGGAAGCGCTGCCGTGACTTTAGAATTCAGTGTCGGCACTAACATGAGCCAAGCACTACTTTTAGTTTCTAATCGGTTGGATCGGGTAAGTGATTATCCCAATGAATCGAATGAGCCATCTTTGAATACATCTGGATCCGACGATAGCCCAATCGCTTGGGTGTTACTAACGGCTAAAGAGGAAAACAATAGAAAAATGCCGACCTATGGAGATTTTGTTGAGGATATTATTAAAGATAGGGTGGAACGAATTGAGGGTGTGTCAGCTGTAAACATTTTTGGTGGGGTGACACGCGAACTGCAGGTGGTAATTGATCCACGTCGCTTGTCACGTTATGGCCTAACAGTCTTGCAGATGGTTCAAACGCTACGTACTGAAAATATATCAATTTCTGCTGGGGATGTGGATGAAGGCAAACGCCGCTACGTTGTCCGTACTGAAGGCAGTCTTAACACTGAAGAAACAATTCGTAATGTTGTGCTGCGCTCTGGCGTTTCGGATGGTGGTATCGGACGCGTACGCGTTAGTGATGTAGCTGATGTGAATTTTGCATACAAAGAACCTACCAGTAGGTTGCGGTACAAGGGACAGCCCGGGCTGGCTTTTAATGTTGTACGAGAATCTGGCGCTAACGTCATAGAAGTGATGGAAAATTTGCGGGTAACCCTTGATGAACTGAGCAAGGGTCCAGTGGCTGATGCAGGTTTAAATCTGAAACAGGTGTATGATGAGACTATTTATATCGATGGAGCTATCAATTTAGTTACGCAGAATATCTGGATTGGTGGACTTCTTGCCGCTTTGGTATTGATACTATTTTTGCAGAGTTTGCGCGCGACATTGGTTGTGTCTCTATCAATTCCAGTATCAATTGTTGCCACATTTGTCGTTATGGCAGTAACTGGACGAACACTGAATGTAATTTCACTTGCCGGAATTGCTTTTGCTGTCGGTATGATTGTTGATGCTGCCATTGTTGTTTTAGAAAATATCTTCCGGCTCCGCGAACAAGGATATAATCGTCGAGAGGCCGCTTATTTAGGGGCTAGCCAGGTTTGGGGTGCGATACTTGTTTCCGCGCTAACAACGGTACTAGTGTTTGTACCGATTCTGATAATGCGGCTCGAAGCTGGACAACTTTTCCGAGATATCGCTGTCGCAATCTCCGTGTCGGTTCTTTTGTCTTTAGTTGTTGCGGTTACCGTAATTCCAGCATTGGCAAGCCGTATGCTTAAGGCCGGCGATCAAAAAAGGTTTCGAATCTGGGGATTATATCATGTAGCAGCAGGTTTCAGTGGATTGGTCATGATGTATGTCCGTATGACTGTCCGATTTAGAGGCGCCGGTATTATTATGGTTCTAATCATAGCAGGAGGTGCTGGGGCGGTTAGCTATATTTTCTTGCCTCGACTTGAATATTTACCCGAGGGTAATCGAAACCTTGTTTTTGGTCTAATTATTCCTCCTCCAGGATACAATCTTGAGACAACGCTAACAATAGCACAGCGGATTGAATCTGTTGCACGACCTCTTTGGGAAGCTGCTCCTGCAACCGAAACAAATGACGGAATACCTACGATTGAAAATTTCTTTTTCGTTGCTACGCCGGGAAATTCGTTCGTTGGGGCTGGTGCGCTTGATGGCAGTCGAGCTGCGGAATTGATACCGGTTCTAAGTCGTCCAATTTTTTCTGAACCAGGAACCTTTGGTTTTATGACGCAACCATCACTTTTCGGTCGGGGTGTGGGAGGTGGACGCACGATAGAGTTAAACGTATCTGGTCAAAACTTGGGCGATATTCTTGGTGTTGCCGGGCGCGCCGCTAGCCTTGTATCAGGATTACTACCTCGCTCTGAAGGACACCAGTTTCGCCCAATCCCGGGATTGGAACTTGGTGCACCTGAAGTACGTTTGATCCCAAATAGACTTCGTTTGGCCGATGCGGGGTTAAACAGCTCTGGTCTGGCCTATACAGTAGATGCCTTTAATGATGGATTGCGTATTGCTGAGATTACGGTTGGTGCAGAGCGAGTTGATCTGGTTCTTATGGGTGCCCCGTCAATCAGTGAGGTGGCCCGTACTCAAGACATTGGAAATTACCCTGTTGTTACTCCGAGCGGACAAATTGTGCCGGTATCAACCTTGGCTGACGTGGTATTAACTGCAGGACCTACGGAGATTCGACATCGTGATCGGCTGAGGACAGTAACGCTCGAAGTCCGTCCGTCAGATGCGCTTTCATTAGAAGAAGCCGTATTACTGCTCGAAAAAGACGTTGTTTCTATTCTTGAACAGCAGGGAATTCCGCAAGATATTCGCTTGAGTGTGTCTGGGACTGCAGATCAATTAAGTGAAACTTGGGGTGCTATACAAATTAATTTAGCTGTAGCGTTAGTGATAGTCTTTTTAGTAATGGCAATTTTATTTGAGAGCTTTATTTTGCCGTTGGTGATCCTAATCTCAGTACCAATTGCTGCGGCAGGTGGCGTTGGAGGGCTAGCTTTTCTTAATACTTACCAAACGCAGCCGTTAGATATGCTTACCTTACTTGGCTTTGTGATATTGGTGGGAATTGTTGTTAATAACGCTATCCTGATCGTCCATCAGACGCTGTTCCACTTACGTAACGATGGGATGGAACCTATTGCTGCTATAGAAGAGGCCACGCGAAATCGTATTCGTCCAATCTTTATGTCCACGCTAACTAGTGTAATGGGTATGCTGCCACTAATTATTTTCCCTGGAGAAGGGTCTGAGCTTTATAGGGGGCTCGGGGCTGTTGTTGTTGGAGGCTTGTCTATGTCTGCATTTTTGACTCTACTGACAGTACCACCTCTACTGCGGTTATGCGTTAGTAAGTCCAACCCTTTACTACTTTCTCCGCAGATGCGTGAAATATAAATTAAAAAATAGCAACTCTTTCTATTATTGATTTACGGTTTTCCTGCCGTTATAGCTCTCGAAATATCGAAAAATTGCATTCTCAAACCAACAGGTTTTTTAAAGATTTGGAGCCACTGCTGGTCCAACTAATCTCAAGATCTTTTGCTTTTTTGAAATTTCCTGGCCATGGCAGCCAATGCTCGTAGATCACGCTCATAGGACGATGGTCCAGCATGGCTAGTACGCCTGAGAGATTTGTGAGCCCTTGGCCCAAGGGACAACCATGTATTGCGAAGCCAACACCATATGGATCAGGTATTATAACGTAATCTTTTAAATGTAGATTTATGGTGTACGGTGCTAATATCTCGATAGTTTCTTCTGGCCACTCACCCGCACAAATAGAGTTAGCAACATCAAGGCAAGCGCCCAACGTGGGATCATTTACCTGATCAAGCAATTTTGCCATGCGACGGGATGGAAAATCGAAGTGGTTTTCGATCGCAATTTGGCATTTGGCATCACGCGCTGTTGGTAGGATTGTGGTTAATTCGCTACCCAACTTGTCTAATGGTGTAACTGCATCTTGTGCATCAAGCGCTACTCTGAGAATTTTAGCATTCAATCGTTTTGCGATTTCTAGATATTCATGAACCAGGGATGAATCAAAAGATTGAACGCCCACCTCAATTGCAATTCCATGCGTTTTTGCAGCGGTGGCCAGAATATCCAGACTAGTCTTGGAGATTTTATGTAATGGCATATTATCAGCGTATTGCACTACGCTAAAGCCCATGGTTACTGCAGTATTAAGAAGCTCTATTGGGGTCATCGGCTTTGAAGGAATACGGTCTTTATGTCCAATGGACCAACGGAAAGCGTAACTTCCAAGGCCGGCAATCAAAGTAGGGCTCTGACTAGATCTCGAGTGGTACGCGCACTGTTACCGCTTTGGATCATGCTTTTTATCTTTTCTGGGCTAATTTTCCTTAAAAGTGCGCGTAGGTCATCCATAGTTTCAAAAGTATGCATTATTGCTTCCCGCCCATCGCCTGCGCGTGTAAAAACATCATATGCGATCCAACCGTCATAGCCCAAGCTATCCATGTAGTGGATTGTTTCAAGTGTATCCCAAAGATTCACTGAGGCAACTGGCATGTCCCAGTCCGCTTGGCGATTATTATCGTTGAAATGCACATAAAAAAGTCGCCCAGCGTCAAATGCAATTGCCAGTTCAGCGGCAGGGCTTTCATTCTCTATTAGTGCATGTCCCAAGTCCATTGTTACACCAACATTATTTGCGCCCACACGTTCGCAGAAATGCAGTGTCCGCCCCATAGATGGTAAGATAATACGGTTTCTTACTTCGTAGGCTTTGTACTCTATTGAAACTTTAACGCCCTTATTGTGTGATGCGACTTCTTCAAAGGCTTCGATTGACCAGCGCCATTGGTCAATATGATTGACGTGAAATGCATGATCGCAACCGTCAATCAGGGGACAAACTGAAATCATATTAGCTCCAAAATCAGCAGATATATCCATAGCGCGCTTCATGTAATCTATGGCGCGTTTGCGCACACCTTCATCGGGGTTAGTGAATGACCCAGCCCGGAATACATCCTCACCTTTTAAGTTAACGTTTACAGCAGATACGGTTAGGCCGCTGTCTCTCATCAAACCGACGTTTTCACCTTCATGTCCTAAGTCTTGGGGGTAAACTGGTTCTACACCATCAGTACGCGGCGTATTTTTAGAAATTTCGAGCCGTTCTGCAAAACTACGCGAGGGTTGATAAGTGTGGAAACGGTCTGAATATTTTCCAAGTGTTCCTAAAAGGATTGAGTTCCTTGTGGCCATTTACAGAATTCCCTTTATTTTAAACAGGAGATAGGATTTTCGTATTATGCTGTGGGTATGAGCTGGGAGCTATTTTTGGATGCCGTTGCCCAAGTAAGGAACTTGCTGCGTACCGTTTTTTATCTTATATTGGAAATTGATGATGTAATCAGAAATACGGTGCTCTTTAAATGAAAAGTGAGAGAATTCGCGCCAAAAATCATCAATTGAGACGCGATTGGCATCATGTGTATGGAGATATACGTAATCCTTACCTGGCCGTAATATGACTTCCGGGCCAAGGTGGCGATACTGAGGGATGAACCCTGGAGGTGGGAGCATCGGCACTGGATCCAAGTTATTGATGACGCGCGTGGTTACAGGAGAAAGTTTTGGTGAAAGTTCTTCGCTAGTGACTTTTGGCTGGCCAAAGTTAATGATGCGGGACACAGTAAAGCCTTCAGCGTCGGCATAGGCGCCAAGGATTAAGGCTATAGCAGCTCCAAGAGAGTGACCTGTTAATCTGATTGAATAATCTTGCCGCAAATGGGGTTTGGCATCCGCCCAAACGCTTAATGCATCTCGTTGGAATCCGCCGTGAATAACCCGCCCCAGTATGGGGTCTTTTATTAGTGCGATTTCAAAGTCTTCCCAAAAATTTGGTTTATCAGCAGTACCGCGGACAGAAATCGTCTGTGTTTGCGATTTGTGATCAGTTTCAATGAAATAACGCACATCTACGCTCAGCAGTGTTATAACTCGTGTGACATCTGGATATGTCCGCTTAATGTCGCTAGGTGAATCGTATGCAGATTTGGCTCTGACGGCATAGAAATTTAATTCTGTAAAATTTACATTGTACGGTATGAATACTGATAGTGATTGTCGAGCGTTTTGAGATAGTCCTCCAGAACATCCAGTTAATAAGGCAACCAACAACAAACAAAAGCAAAAGATACAAAAGGATAATTTGGATTGTTTGGTTGTGTTTTGCATAATCACCATTTGAATATCATTTAATGTGGTTAACTACAGGTTCATCAACTACGTATTTTATCAATAAAGCAAGTGGCTTGAGTTATTTTTTATCTTATCTACTCCAATCATTTTGGCTTAATTCTTAAAATGCTAACTGTCAGTTTCCCGTTTTCACGATTACAGTAAGGTAAGGATTTTTGACCATCGATAATGAGTTTTGGTTTCAAGCTTACTATAAATTATTATTTTTGAGGTTTTGGGGGGTAAATGCCCCAATAAAGTAAGTTTTGTCAGGTATCTGTGGGATAAAATGACTTCCTACCCAAATATTGATATTTCCTTTCAAATAGTTTTTTAGATCAATGCAATAATTTAAACTATTGCACGCTTAATTAGTATGGAAATACTAGTACTTACTTGGTGTGTATGTGCCTACAGTGAAATACATTTGGTTACGGTTTATTTTCTGAGTGAAACAGACCTTACTATTTAAGGTTAATTTGTTTGATGGTGGTATGCTATAAACATTCGTATGGCCTTACGATAAATTAGCTAAGCTGAAATATTATGTCTCGCTTTTAGTCATATGCCGCGTCGATGATAATTTCTGCCTTCAGTTCTGCCCTAGCAAGCTTGGCTTCTCCGTATGCATGTGCCGGTTCATATCCTTCGGGCACCCAAGCATGCCAAACCTCTTTTAACTCTCCAAAGTCGCTCATATCTGCTAACCAGATTGTAGCACGTAACATTTTTTCATGAGTTGAGCAGGCCTTCAAAAGCAGTATCTCGAGCTTTTTGAGGCATTCTTACTCCTACTCTTTAACTGTTTCTCCGTTCCCTATCTAACCTTTAATATGAGCAACTCCATTATTTTTAATAATTTTCGAAGATCGCAAGCCAGTTTCGATACGCTCAATCTTAAAATAATTCTTAGTATTACATTTGATTTAATTTGTTCCGTGCTCTGACAAGCAAAGAATTTCAATTCTAATAAAATGGTAGTTATTTGGAAATGCACCATACAAATAACAGTGACATTATATTGTATGTGCCCAACGATCAAGATTACTCTGGTATTTCAGGGCTATCAGTAAGCTAACTAAAAAATTACTGGGTAGTCTTTCAACTTCAGCAGCTGATTTACTGACCGCATGAATCGACAATCATGCGGTCATATTATTATGAAGTCTTTTACTGGCTCAGGCCTAGCGTTGTCATAACGGCACTATCAATGACCCCAGCTAGTAGCGCATTTTTATCTGGATTACAGCCAACTCTGATCTCTCCGATGAATTTTTTTCTCAAAGCTTCTTTTTCTTCGTCACTATTAGCATGATCATTAATGTCGATTGAATGGTTGTACAATGATACAAAAGTCATTTTTTTGACTACGTCAATTACGAAATCTTCATCGCCATCTGCTTTGGCAAGAATAGTTGCGCATGAGTAATGCATAACTGGCATAGCGTCCATAAGCATTTGCTGCGCCTCTTCGTCAGCATGGACAATTCCTGTTCCGAAAGTTGTAGCCAAGGCAATACCACATAGTGTTTTAGTAAATTTCATTTCATTCTCCCTGACGGGTTAAAGATCAGTTGGATTATTAAAGGGCCGAGGTTACATACCGGCTATTGCACCTATAGCAGCACCTTTTTTGGCGCAATCCTTGCCGCACGCGAGTGATCCTACACTGGCACCGATTACTGCGCCTTCTAGGGCTTTGCCGGCTTTGGCAGGGCTAATTGGGGTGAAAAGAAATAATGTAACTAAGGCAAATGAACCTATTATTTTTAATGTGTTTGATAAACGCATTGAAGATCTCCTTATATGTTCTCGGGAATCATAAATCAATTAAAAGCATAAGTCTGCCCAAATCACGCCAAATTGCCAAACTAACTTGAGTCAAGAAAATTCCATTCTTTTGAGGGGTTTTCCAGGTATTCTTGCAGATCAAATTTGGTTGGCAGTTTTGAGCAATTCAAGTGTTTTATCCATGGCAGTTAAATTTTTTCTGTATATGCGTAGCGGTATAGTTCTTGGAGACGGCCAAGTGCTTAACCTAAAACCGTCAAAAGGCTATTACTTATTTTTTAATTCAGTACGTGATAGCATTTACTTTACTTCAGTCTGATATTTATTTAGCAACAAGTTTATTACGCGCCGCGTCGGGAGAACCAGGTCATCTGGTGCCGAAGGAGAAACCGCCTCGGAAACTCTCAGGCTCAAGGACCGACGTAGCGGAAAGAAACTCTGGAGAGTGGTGCCAAAGGCACCCGCCGAAGGGATAGCGATCTCAGGCGAACGGACAGAGGGGGCATCACACGAGCGGGCGTAGTCCGGTCGTTAACGTGGTGCCGGATGTGGTTTTGGTCAGACCGGCGAGATAGTTGGGAATGCTAATGTCTGAACCATTGCTCACTCCATTGTATGATCTTCATATAAAACTTGGGGCACGTATGGTGCCGTTCGCAGGTTATTCATTGCCAGTCCAATACCCGTCAGGTGTAATGAAAGAACATAGTCATACACGGGAAAAAGCTGGTCTTTTTGATGTCAGCCATATGGGCCAAGTTATTGTGAGTGGAGCGGACTATGATACAGTTGCAACTGCTCTTGAGCGGCTAATTCCCGTTGATGTTTTAGGGCTTGGACCAGATCGGCAAAGATACGGTTTTCTGACTGATGATAAAGGCGGCATTCTAGATGACCTAATGTTTAGTAACCGTGGGGATCATGTTTTTATTGTTGTAAACGGTGCTTGCAAAGCCTCTGATATTTCATACATGCAAAACGCGTTACCAGACGTCACAGTATCTGAAATCAAAGACCGTGCATTGTTGGCTTTACAAGGTCCAAGAGCAGAGATTGCGTTGTCAACACTTAACCCAGCTGTAAAATCTATGCGATTTATGGACGTAAAGTCTTTAAATTTAGTTGGTACCTCATGTTGGGTTTCACGCTCCGGTTACACTGGAGAAGACGGATTTGAAATTTCTGTATCTGCGGATCATGCGACTGTTTTAGCGAATGCTCTTCTGGAGAATGATGACGTGGAGCCAATCGGCCTTGGAGCTCGAGACTCTTTACGGCTTGAAAGTGGATTATGCCTATATGGCCATGATATCGACGATACAACGACCCCAGTTGAGGGGGCTCTGAATTGGGCTATTCCGAAAGTGCGACGCTTGGGTGGTTATCGGTCTGGCGGTTTTCCAGGTGCAAATACCATTTTAAGACAACTTGATTCTGGGACAAAACGAAAGCGAGTAGGGCTCTTGCCCTCGGGCCGCGCGCCTATGCGTGAAGGTGTGAAACTTTATGCATCCCAAGAGGATAAACCGTCTATTGGTGTGATCACATCTGGTGGTTTTGGCCCAACAGTGGGTTCGCCGGTCGCCATGGGATACCTCGCCACCGACTATGCAACTGTTGGCACGCAAGTTTTCGGTGAACTCCGAGGTAGCAGATTACCATTAAATGTTGTGAAAATGCCATTTATACCTGCAAATTTTAAACGATAATAAGGACGCTACACTATGAAATTCACTGAAGAACATGAATGGCTGCGCACAGATGGTGACGTGGTAGTCGTTGGTATAACTGAGCATGCAACCACACAATTGGGAGATCTCGTATTTGTCGAGCTGCCCGAAGTCGGCACCGTAGTGACGAAAGATGAAGAGATTGTTGTTATTGAAAGCGTTAAAGCAGCTTCTGATATACTAGCTCCGATTGATGGTGAAATTATTGAAATCAATGAGGCATTGGCCGATAATCCGGCACTAGTAAACGAAGACGCCGTAGGTGATGGCTGGTTTGTAAAAATTGCTCCATCTGATACCAGCCAAATGGATGAATATATGAGTGAGGCTGCATACCAAGCCCACATCGCTTAACCGCAGGAATTCTAAATGACTTTTACACCGATAGACTATCTACCTTATGATTTCGCAAATCTTCGTCATATTGGGCCTTCCCCTGCTGAAATGGGGGAAATGCTTAAAGTTGTGGGGGCTTTAAATTTAGAAACTCTCATATCGGAAGCAGTCCCAGCCAAAATTAGGCAATCGTCTCCTTTAAATTTTGGCCGACCATTGTCCGAGCGTGCTTTATTAGAGCATATGAAAGCAACTGCTTCTAAGAACAAAGTCTTAACGTCATTGATTGGGCAAGGATATCACGGCACGGTTACTCCACCGGCAATTCAGCGCAATATTTTCGAAAATCCTGCTTGGTATACTGCTTACACTCCATATCAACCTGAGATTTCGCAAGGCCGACTTGAGGCACTTTTGAACTTTCAAACGATGGTGTCTGATTTAACTGGACTTGATATTGCTAACGCGTCTCTTTTGGACGAGGCCACAGCCTGCGCAGAGGCGATGACAATGGCGCAACGAGTTTCAAAGTCAAAAGCTAAAGCGTTTTTTGTTGATGAAAATTGTCATCCGCAAAATATAGCAGTTATGAAAACGAGGGCTGCACCTTTGGGGATCGAGTTGATTATTGGATCGCCAGATGAACTGGATGCTTCAAATGTATTTGGAGCAATCTTTCAATATCCTGGGACTTATGGTCATCTACGCGACTTTAGTTTTGAAATTTCTAAATTGCATGAAACAAAGGCCATTGGAATTATTTCTGCAGACCCTTTATCGCTAACTTTGCTTAAAGAACCGGGTGCAATGGGGGCAGATATTGCAGTGGGGACCACGCAGCGCTTTGGTGTGCCCGTGGGGTTTGGTGGGCCGCACGCTGCCTACATGGCGACTAAACAAAATTTAGCTCGTTCTATGCCGGGGCGTATTGTTGGGGTGTCAGTTGATAGTCATGGCAACCGTGCTTATCGGCTGTCATTACAAACTCGCGAGCAGCATATTCGTCGTGAAAAAGCGACTTCTAATGTATGTACGGCGCAGGCTTTGTTAGCTGTGATGGCTGGTTTTTATGCTATCTTTCATGGTCCCAAGGGGCTTAGAGCTATTGCACAACGTATCCATCGTAAAACTACACGTTTGGCGCGTGGACTGGAAGGCGCCGGTTTTGAGGTGGGCCCAAAGAATTTTTTTGATACAATTACGGTTGAGGTTGGTCCTGCTCAGCAGGTGATAATGCAATCAGGGGTTCATGAGGGTGTAAATCTGCGATCTGTTGGCAATACTAAGATTGGGATAACATTAGATGAGCGAACTGGTACCGAAACTCTTGAACAAGTTTGGCGCGCGTTTGGAGTGATGGATCGTCACCCTGGGCAGACGGCCGAATATCGTTTGCCAGACAATTTGTTGCGAACGTCTGAATATCTGACCCATCCCATTTTCCACCTCAATAGGGCTGAAACAGAGATGATGAGATACATGCGTCGCCTTGCTGATCGTGATTTAGCTCTCGATCGTGCAATGATTCCACTTGGCTCGTGTACTATGAAACTTAATTCGGCAGCTGAAATGATGTCGGTCAGTTGGGATGCATTTTCGCTTTTACACCCATATGTGCCTCGTGATCAGGCAGCGGGTTATATGGAAATGATTGAGGACCTTTCCGCCAAGCTGTGTGACGTGACTGGCTATGATGCGATCTCTATGCAGCCTAATTCGGGTGCTCAAGGTGAGTTTGCAGGCTTGTTAAGCATTGCAAGCTTTCATCGGGCTCAGGGGCAGGGCCATAGAGATATTTGTCTCATTCCAATGTCGGCACATGGAACAAACCCTGCTTCGGCTAATATGGTAGGTTGGAAAGTCGTCCCTGTTCTAACGGCCGAAAACGGTGACATAGATATAGAGGATTTTCGTGCCAAGGCCACTTTTCACTCTGATAATCTTGCCGGTTGTATGATCACATACCCGTCAACCCATGGCGTTTTTGAAGAAACTGTACTCGATATCTGTGATATTGTGCACGGTCATGGGGGTCAGGTGTATATTGATGGAGCCAACATGAATGCGATGGTCGGTTTGTCCCGTCCAGGTGATTTAGGTGGCGATGTAAGCCACCTTAACCTCCATAAAACATTTTGCATCCCGCATGGTGGCGGGGGGCCAGGCATGGGACCTATAGGTGTAAAATCCCACTTAGTTCCTCATTTGCCTGGCGACCCGGCAACTGGAGAAGGAGCAGTTTCTTCTGCGGCTTTTGGATCTCCGTCTTTGTTACCTATTTCTTGGGCTTACTGTTTGATGATGGGAGGAGAAGGACTGACCCAGACCACGCGGGTTGCCATTCTTGCTGCAAACTACGTAGCAGAACGCCTCAAAGGTGCGTTTGAAGTTCTTTATAAAGGGCCAAGCGGTCGAGTTGCACATGAATGTATAATTGATACACGTCCTTTTGAAAAAAGTGCTGGAGTAACTGTAGATGATATTGCCAAACGGTTGATGGATTGTGGATTTCATGCGCCGACTATGAGTTTTCCAGTCTCGGGTACTTTAATGATAGAACCTACAGAATCTGAAACAAAGGCTGAGTTAGATCGTTTTTGCGATGCCATGCTAGCTATCAGGAAAGAAATTTCTGAAATTGAGAATGGTCACAGTGATCGTGATAATAATGCATTGAAAAATGCACCGCACACAATGGAAGATTTGGTGAAAGAGTGGGATCGCCCTTATTCGCGCGAAGCAGGTTGTTTTCCGCCAGGAGCTTTTAGGGTTGATAAATATTGGCCACCTGTCAATCGTGTTGATAACGTTTGGGGCGATAGAAATTTAACGTGCACTTGCCCTCCGATGGAAGCTTATGGATGAATAAAAGCATTGGTTTTAAAGTGTCACGCTCTTGCTACTGCAATAATAACGGGCTTAATATTCAGATGTATTTTTGGGCCCTCAAGCAAGGCATCGCTTAACCGCGATGCCTTTAGCATCCAATTCAGTTATGTAACTATGTCTTCGGTGAATTGTTCAAGGTCGTACAATGCCACCCTATGATAGAAATCATATGGTTTTTCCAATGGAGCGGGCGAGGCGATTCGAACGCCCGACCCTAACCTTGGCAAGGTTATGCTCTACCCCTGAGCTACGCCCGCATCCTTGGATGCGCTGGGGATACTTACCCATGCGCGAACCTGCAAGGGAAAAATCTCTGGTAGTAGAAGTTTTTTAATTCTAGGTTTGAAAAAACTAATGTTTAATCGGACAAATTAATCAAAATTGCTGCTGTAGCTAGTTGTCTACTTTTCCAATCTATTGGAAGGCATTTTACTTTAACATATAGTGATTGGTAATATTTTACCGAGTCAGCAGACTTGGGTAAATTACAAAGATCTAAGCCATTTATCCTAGTTTGATGGGTCAGAGGTTCTGCACCTTGGATAATTTTGTATGGTCGGCTTTGTGGATAAGAAATGACCATAATACTGTTATCAGGTTAATCTAATTCGACTAAAAGGTCTTTAGCATCGATCTGGTCCCCAGGACTCACGTGAACTGTTTTAACTGACGCATCACGTTCTGCGTGGATACCAGTTTCCATTTTCATCGCCTCGATGGTAAGCAACAGGTCACCTTCAGACACTTTTTGTCCTTTTTCTACTACTACAGATGCGACCACACCGGGCATTGGTGCACCGATTTGATTTTCGTTTTCATCTTCCACTTTGGGACGTTTGGCTGTCGTAGATTTTACCAGTCGGTTTGGTACTCTAATGACGCGAGGCTGACCGTTGAGCTCAAAGAATACCTTAATCTCACCATCTTGATTAGTTTCACCGACAGCCTGCAGGCGAATTTCTAATGTCTTGCCTGGGTCGATTTCTGCAGTGATTTCTTCACCCGGTTGCATGCCATAGAAAAATGTTTTTGTCGGGAGTACTCGGACTGGTCCGTAGATACGATGACGCCCCATGTAGTCTAGAAAAACTTTTGGATACATAAGATAGCCGCTGAGGTCTTCATCATCAATCTCCCGGCCGTTCATTTGTGCGGAAAGATCTACCCGTGCTTCTTCTAGGTTAACAGAAGGCAAGGCAGCGCCTGGGCGCCCAGTATTTGGTTCTTCGCCTTTTAAAGCTTTGCCCTGAATCCCAGCGGGGAAGCCACCTGGCGGTTGTCCTAGATTGCCGCGCATCATATCAATGACGGAGTCTGGAAAGGCGACTTCGGTGTTGGGATCTTCGACTTCTGTACGGGTTAAGTTTTGGCTTACCATCATCAGAGCCATATCTCCGACCACCTTTGACGAAGGCGTAACTTTTACGATATCGCCAAACATCTGGTTAACATGCGCATAGGTTTGCGCCACGTCATGCCAGCGTTCTTCCAAGCCCATAGATTGAGCTTGTGCTCTAAGATTTGTGAACTGGCCCCCGGGCATTTCGTGTAGATATACTTCAGAGCTTGGAGCTTGCATGCCGCTTTCGAAAGCGGCATATTGAGATCGCACGGAACTCCAATAATCTGATATGTCGCGAATAGAGTTGATATCAATGCCTGTGTCACGATCTGAGTTTTGAAGAGCTTCTACTATTGACCCAAAAGTGGCTTGAGAAGTGTTGCCGGATAGAGCATCCATAGCACAGTCAACAGCATCAACTCCTGCTTCTGCGGCAGCTATAATAGTGGCGCAGGCTACGCCTGCAGTATCATGAGTGTGGAAGTGAATAGGCAATCCGACTTCTTGTTTCAATGCGCGTACTAGAACCCGTGCAGCTGCTGGTTTTAACAAGCCAGCCATATCCTTTAGACCTAAAACATGAGCCCCTGCATCTTTAAGTTGGTTTCCCATATTGATGTAGTATTTGAGATCATATTTGGCGCGTTCTGGATTGATAATGTCGCCAGTGTAGCAGATTGAACCTTCACAGATTTTGTTTTGCTCTTGCACTGCATCCATAGCGACGCGCATGTTTTCCACCCAATTAAGGCTATCAAAAACGCGAAAGACATCAATACCAGTTTGTGCCGCTACACGGACAAATTCCTGTACCACATTATCCGGATAATTTGTATAGCCAACGCCGTTAGCACCACGCAGCAGCATCTGAGTCATTATATTAGGCATATGTTCACGTATGTCTCGCAAACGTTGCCAAGGGCATTCTTGTAAAAATCGATAGGCGACATCGAACGTTGCACCCCCCCAGCATTCTACAGAAAACAAATGTGGAAGGTTTGATGCATAGACTGGGGCAATCTTGATCATATCATGGCTTCGCATGCGTGTGGCTAACAAGGACTGATGCCCATCTCGCATCGTAGTGTCTGTAATCAAGAGTTGTTTCTGCGTTTTCATCCAATCAGCCACGGCCTTTGGACCTTTTTGCTCCAATAGGTTGCGGGTACCCATTTGTGCATCAGATTTGGATTCTGGAACCTTGGGGTTTTTCAGGTCGGCTCGCGGACGAGGACGATCTTTTACCTCTGGGTGCCCGTTGACAGTAATATCAGCAATGTAGGTAAGAACTTTTGTGCCACGATCACGCCTTTTAGGAAACTGAAAAAGTTTGGGTGTTTCGTCAATAAATTTTGTAGTGTATTCGTTATTTAAAAAGGTTGGGTGCTTCAGGAGATTTTCAACAAAAGCGATGTTCGTTGAAACACCCCGAATACGGAATTCGCGCAATGCACGGTCCATGCGGGCAATGGCCATTTCGGGTGTTGGGGCCTTTGCTGTGACCTTAGTCAAAAGACTGTCATAGTAGCGTGTAATTACCCCTCCAGCATACGCTGTACCACCGTCTAGGCGAATGCCCATGCCATTTGCCTCTCGGTAGGCGGTGATCCTACCATAGTCGGGTATGAAATTATTTTGCGGATCTTCTGTCGTAATCCGTGTTTGTAGGGCATGCCCGTTTAAAATCACATCGTTTTGTGTGGGTTTGCCAGTAGCTTCTTGAATAGTTTTACCTTCAGCAATCAAAATCTGAGCTTGGACAATATCTATCCCCGTGACTTCTTCAGTGACAGTGTGTTCGACCTGAACCCTTGGATTAACCTCAATGAAATAGAATTTTTCATCATTCATATCCATCAAGAATTCAACTGTGCCTGCGCATTCGTAATTCACGTGTTTACAGATCTTGTAGCCAAGCCTGCATATTTCTTCGCGTTGCTTATTGGTGAGATAGGGTGCGGGAGCACGCTCCACAACTTTTTGGTTGCGCCGCTGTACTGAACAATCACGCTCGAATAAGTGATACATTCCGCCGTGCTTATCACCAAGAATTTGCACTTCGACATGTCGAGCACGCTGGATCATTTTCTCCAGGTAGCCTTCACCGTTTCCAAATGCGGCCTCTGCTTCTCTGCGGCCTTCCAGTACTTTTTCCTCAACTTCGGCTTCCGTCATTATTGGGCGCATACCTCGCCCTCCGCCCCCCCAGGAAGCCTTTAGCATCAGCGGGTATCCCACAGTGTTGGCTTCTGCTTTGATTGCGGTAATGTCGGTTCCCAATACTTCAGTAGCTGGGATAACTGGAACACCTGCTTCCATGGCGACCCGGCGTGCGCTGGCTTTGTCACCAAGCGCGCGCATAGTTTCCGATTTTGGGCCAATAAAAGTTATGCCATTTTTTTCGCATGCATCAACAAATTCCGGGTTTTCTGATAACAGACCGTAACCTGGATGAATGGCATCTGAACCGCTTTCACGAGCCACACGGATCATCTCATCAATACTCAGGTAGGCTGCCACAGGACCAAGGTTTTTTCCAATTCGATACGCTTCATCAGCTTTAAAACGGTGTAATCCCAACTTGTCTTCTTCTGCAAATACAGCGACTGTTTTCTTACCCATTTCGTTGGCTGCGCGCATAATGCGAATGGCGATTTCTCCGCGATTAGCGATTAGAATTTTTTTGAATTTTGGCATTATACAGTAACCTTCGGGCGATATTGTGCAGCTGCAGCATCTTTAAAGCTTTTTTTTTGTGCAAACAACTCGAAGCTCCAAATTATTGTATGAAAAATATTAAAGTGTGCCTCCAGAGCGCCGAAGTGGTGGATTTAGCTTACTAGCTTTGTAGAATGATCATTTTAGAAAAAGCTGAACTTGGTAAATTTTCAGTATGGTAAAATTTTACTGCGGGGCGCCTTCTTTAGTATTTCTCCTAAGAATTGTGAAATGTATTATTCGCCAAAGACCCGTTTGAAAATTGTGTCAACGTGTTTTGTATGATATTCTAAATTGAATTTTTCTTCGATTTCTTGGGGTGACAAAGCAGCAAGAACATCAGTATCTGCAAGAAGCTCAGTCTGAAAATCTTTTCCTTCCTCCCAAACTTTCATGGCATTGCGCTGCACTAGTTTATATGAGTCTTCGCGGCTAATGCCTGCTTGCGTTAGGGCTAACAAGACACGTTGGCTCATTATCAGCCCACGGAATTTATTCATATTTGCTATCATATTATTGGGGTACACAACTAAATTATCTACCACTGATGTTAAGCGCGATAATGCGAAATCTAATGTGATTGTTGTGTCTGGGCCAATATTTCTTTCAACTGAAGAATGAGAAATATCACGTTCATGCCATAACGTAACATTTTCCATTGCCGGTACAACGGCCATTCGGATCAGGCGCGCTAGCCCGGTTAGGTTTTCCGTCAGTATTGGGTTTCGTTTATGTGGCATTGCGCTTGAACCTTTTTGGCCAGCAGAAAAAAATTCTTCAGCCTCCAACACTTCGGTTCGTTGCATATGGCGTATTTCAGTGGCAATATTCTCGATGGAAGAGCCGATTACACCTAACGTGGCGAAGAAAGCAGCATGCCGATCACGAGGAATTACTTGTGTGCTTATTGGCTCTGGCACCAGACCGAGTTTGTTGCATACATGTTCTTCAACAGCTGGGTCAATATTTGCAAAAGTACCCACAGCGCCTGAAATAGCGCCAGTAGAAATTTCAGCTCGAGCATCACGCATTCGGGAGAGATTACGGTCCATTTCAGCATAAAAGCGAGCAAAGGTTAGACCCATGGTGGTTGGCTCGGCATGAATGCCATGACTGCGCCCGATGCGGATGGTGTGTTTGTGCTCAAATGCACGGCGCTTTAATGATTGAAGCAGATGTTGGATATCTGCGATCAAAAGATCAGCGGCACGTGTTAACTGTACGTTAAAGCATGTGTCTAATACATCCGATGATGTCATCCCTTGATGCACGAAACGGGCCTCATCATTGCCGATATGTTCGGCTAGATGGGTTAAAAAGGCGATAACATCATGCTTTGTCACTGCCTCAATTTCGTCAATTCTAGCGACGTCAAATTCTACATCTTTTGCTTGCCATACAGCGTCTGCATTGGCGCGTGGGATAACTCCAAGATCGGCCATGGCGTCACAAGCGTGCGCTTCAATCTCATACCAGATCTGGAATTTTGTCGCGGGAGCCCAAATAGCAACCATGTCAGGACGGGAATAACGCTGGATCATGGCAGTACCTTTTGCATTTATGATTTTGATCAAGCCTTTAAACTGCGAGGAGCAGGGCGACAAGACAAAGGTCGACATACAAGGTACTTTTAGTCAATAAAAGACTTTCAATTTTTTGCAGTCTTGCAGACTATAGATTGACTATAATAACGAATAAAAGACAGTATGGTGAGGAGATGTACATAGTAAATGGCTATCCAAAATATTTATTTGATTAGAAACGATTTATTTTTTGGTTTTTAGCCGAACGAAAGTTTAACTATAGCTTCTATAGTTTTACCAAATAAATATTATTATAGACGCAAATTTCTTCCCTAAATATTCTTCATAAACTGGTGAGAAAGCAGGTGGTCGCCATGAAACCAATCCTACATTGTCAACTACCAGCAGATATGCGTGTAGGCCGTGCACTGCCTGGTGTTCAACCCGTGGTAGACAGTTGGTTACATGTTGATGATGCTTATGCCGCACAGATGCAGCGGCGGATTCAATTACTGGGTACTGTGCCGAATCAGGTCCTGTATTTGGATCCATCGTCTCTTCCTGCAGCACATGAATTACTGAAAGAGGTATTAAAATTACTTCCAACGCTAGGCTTTGAGATATTGAATACACTAATTGTTTGTCCGGATGGGAGACGAGTGGATGTCTCGGTATTTGATAATCCAATGATGGTTTTGGGTCAATTAATGCAAAATGACTTTGTGCTAATGGAAAAGCGTGGCAGTGAACACGTTCTTACTGGTGCAGTTCTATGTTTTCCTGCATCCTGGCGTCTTCATGAAAAAGCTGGACGTTCACTAACTGATATTCATGTGCCGGTAGAAGAATATAATGAAGAAATAGCTCGTCGAGTGCAGCGTTTATTCGATGGGATAAAAATTGGTCGCCCTATGTGGAGATTTAACCAGCTTTGGTATGAAGATCCAGAATTGTTTCAACCTCGCTCGAGCTCACAACCTCGGCGCGTCGGTTTCGACCAAATTGACGGACCTTACTATCGGACGGAACGCCAGACATTACTCCGTTTGCCGGTGTCTCGCGCTGTTTCATTCGCAATCCATACTTACCTGCTGCGCCGCGAGGATATTCTATAGAAATGTTGGATAAGCGAAATACAATTTTAATATATTAAAATTTTTTCACACTACTTCGAATTAATAAGTATAGCAGCGCTAAGCACCCAATAAATTTGACAGCAACTCAAAAAATTTGTCATTTGCTGCAATACAATTTTCTGGTTGTAGCGTCAGTCAGCATTACCCTCCTGGAAGATTTTAAAGTTAGTTAACTTTTGCGAGTTCCAATTAAAGAAGTTATTCTACCGTTCTTCTGTTAATTTAACTATCTATTTTTTCGCCAATAATCGCAATAGCCTGCTGATAAACGGTGGCAGCATTCCATTTTTTTATCACGGAAAAATTAGGTTGACCTTCTTGATAACCTTTGCCTCGCTTCCAACCTTTTTTGCGCAGATAATTGGCAGTTGATGCGAGTGCGTCAATTTGGTTATAAAAATCAATCTGTCCATCGCCAGTAGCATCTACCCCATAGATCAGTGCATTGCCTGGTAAGAACTGTGTGTGCCCAAGCTCCCCATGTTTAGCGCCTCTGGTCGTAGCTGTAATTGATCCTTGATCGACTAATTTTAGAGCGCTGAGAGCGTGCGGTTGGAAGAATGCTGAACGGCGGCAATCATATGTCAGTGTGATAATGGCCGAAACGATAGGGCTATCACCCATAAAACTACCAAAAGCGGTTTCCATGCCGTGTATGGCTATTAGTACACCCGCTGGTACACCATATTTCTTTTCCAACGTTGCATAAAAGTTTGGGCTTGCGGCCTTCCGCTTACGACCTCTTGCTACAATTGTTTCTGCACCGCGTGTTTGCATAAATTTAGATAGCGAATACCTGAAGGTTTTTTGATTGCGATCTGCTGAGATGGTATCTGTTGCGTAATTTGCTTGTGAAAGAGCACTAAGCCCAGGAGCCTTGATACCTTCTTTCTTTGCTATTTTTGCAAATGCACCTTTCCACTGGTTGAAACCTGAAACCGTGTTACCACATTGGATAGAAAATGCTGCATTTGCAAATAAAATAAAGCTAAAAGTAAGAGCTAAAAGTTTCAAAGCGTTTCTTTTCAGGACATGGTAAGTGGTGCTGTGGTTATGCTAATTCTAGGTGCAACTGCCAAGGAAATCCTTTTGCTATAACTGAAGCAATACGAATTAAAGAGTTCAGTCTTTGTGTATTATTTTCATCTTCTCATAAAGAATGTTTGTTTTACTTTGCAACGGTTCGCCACTAACACGCGCATAAAAAATTCACTAAATTGAAGTTTGGCACTTTTTTTATAGATTTGAAATACGAAGGGCATTCATAAATTTATGGCAAAATCACCGTACTATAAAAAGGCGCCCAATACTGAGCACCTTAAATTAGTTGATATTTGTCGTGTCTAACAGCTGTAGTACATGCCAAACTCGACAGGATGAGGGGTATGCTCGTATGTTTCAATCTCTTCCATTTTTAATTCGATATAGCCTTCGATTTGGTCTTTGGTGAACACGTCACCGGCCATTAGGAAATCCATATCAACACTGAGCTCTTCCATAGCTTCTCGCAAAGAGCCACAAACTGTTGGTATGCCGGAAAGTTCTTCAGCGGGTAGATCATACAGATTTTTATCCATTGCTTCACCAGGATCAATTTTATTTTTGATACCGTCAAGGCCGGCCATTAGAAGGGCTGCGAAGCAAAGGTACGGGTTTGCAGAGGGGTCAGGAAAACGGGCTTCTACACGCTTGGCTTTTGGTGACTCTGCCCATGGGATGCGAATACAACCAGACCGGTTGCGTGCAGAATAAGCACGCAGTACTGGCGCCTCAAAGCCGGGAATTAAGCGTTTGTAGCTATTAGTCGAGGGGTTAGTGAAAGCGTTAAGCGCCTTAGCATGCTTTAAAATACCACCAATAAACCAAAGCGCTTCATTCGAAAGATCTGCATATTTGTCACCTGCAAAAATTGGTTTTCCATTCTTCCAAATCGACATGTTAACATGCATTCCAGTACCATTATCGCCGGCGATGGGTTTAGGCATGAATGTGGCTGATTTACCATAGGCTGCAGCCACGTTGTGAATCACGTATTTATACTTCTGTAGCTCATCGGCTTGTTTAGTAAGCGACCCAAATATCAGCCCAAGTTCATGCTGGCAAGAAGCGACTTCATGATGATGTTTGTCTACCTTCATGCCTAGCCGTTTCATAGTAGATAACATTTCTGATCGGAGGTCTTGGGATTCATCCGTCGGATTAACGGGAAAGTAACCACCTTTGACACCAGGACGGTGACCCATGTTTCCCATTTCATACTCTGTGTCAGTATTCCATGACGCGTCTACTGCATCCACTTCGTAAGATACCTTGTTGATAGAATTCGAAAATCTCACGTCATCGAACAAGAAAAATTCTGCTTCTGGCCCCATGTAGGAAACATCACCTATACCAGAGGAAATCAAATACGCTTCGGCTTTTTCGGCGGTGCCGCGTGGATCCCGTTCATAAGCTTCACCAGTATCGGGTTCCACAATAGAACAATGTACGCAGATTGTTTTTTCAGCATAAAAAGGATCTATATACGCGCTTTCTTGGTCTGGCATCAACTTCATATCTGATGCTTCAATTGATTTCCAACCGGCAATGGATGACCCGTCGAACATAAAACCCTCTTCAAGAAAGTCTTCATCAACCTGATCGGCCATGACGGTCACATGCTGAAGCTTACCGCGCGGGTCTGTAAATCGAATGTCTACGTATTCTGCATCTTCTTTTGTAATGAGGTCTAGCACAGGGTGAACCATATTCAATTTTTCCTTTATTTTATTTAATCATGTTACAGAGCATCCGAACCGGTTTCGCCCGTCCGTATCCGGATTGTTTGTTCAACGCTTGAGACGAAGATTTTTCCATCACCAATTTTTTCAGTTTTGGCAGCTAGGACTATGGCGTCTACTGCAGCATCTACTTGATCATCATCAAGAACTACCTCAATCTTCACTTTGGGCAGAAAGTCCACAACGTATTCAGCGCCTCGGTACAGTTCGGTATGTCCTTTTTGACGGCCAAATCCTTTGACTTCAATTACACTTAACCCTTGGACACCAACCTCCTGTAAAGCCTCTTTTACCTCGTCAAGCTTGAAAGGCTTAATTATTGCTTCGATCTTTTTCACGACGTAGCTCCTCCTGCAAAGTAGCAGATTTGGACCATCTGCTGATTGTGGCGTCTATGGTGTTGATTAAGGTACAACTAAGACTCATTCTATTTTTGTGCTGAATGATTTAAATATGTGCGCTTTGCACAAAATTTAATCGAAACTGAATCGGGTAGCTGCTACTGAACGATGCCGTCTAACAAAACTTAAAAGTTGTACATATATCCATGGACCAAATAAATAAATGTCCTATTTATCAATCTTGTTGCGCGCGATCGTTGATCCTAATTTTGCATTTAAAAATTATTGTTTATGACGACGGTTTAATTAATATGCAAAAATAGGGACTTAACTGCAGAAAATGGATTGCCAGATCCTTGTATACCATCTGAATATATATTCATTGAGATGAATAACTGTAAAATTTGTTGATTAAAAATTTTGTGCTGTGTCAGATAAATTTCTCTCGCATCCTTAGGTTGGCTTTGCTAAAGAGAAGAAAATTGCGGGTGTGGCGGAATTGGTAGACGCACCAGATTTAGGTTCTGGCGCCTTTGGCGTGGGGGTTCGAGTCCCTTCACCCGCACCATATTTTCCTGTTAAGTCAACAAATTCCTTAGATTTCATCAATCAGGAAATAGATTTTATCATACATTCAGGACACAATTAAGCGATCAGGAACCCATTACTATAACAGTGGAGCTCCCAGCCATCCCGTTGATTCTGGTGCGTATGTGAGATGATTGCCGTCTCAAAATCAGGACGATAATCTAGCGTTTTCCAAGAGGATCATAGCTATATTGGATGCCTAATAGCAAACGCCGGGTCTAGTAAAATCCGTTGCCGTCTGTGCTGCGCCAAGCATATATCCAATGTGTTGGATAGGTGGGTAAAGACGGACTTTGTGGGATAGCCTATCACAGCCTGATCCAAACCTTTGAGGATCGCGTCAAGGATGTGGACTGCCCGATTGATTTATTACATCAGCTGTGTGCGCAGAGGTAAATAAATTTGATAGGGAATACTATCAGTAAGGGGTATTTCCTAGATAAATTCAGAAGTTTGTGTTTGCTATCTTGCCAACTGAACAATAAAATCGAATTAAATCTGTAAGTTTGTATATTACGTTACTCATACTCCTATAGGGTACCCCCGCACTCCACTGAAATACCAACGGGGGGGTAGGTATCCCTTTGGTGTGGGGGGTATATCAAGTACTATGCATTCTGGTCATGCCATGCTCAACTCATGCTCGTTAAGAACTAAGGGGACAATCATTTTCTCGTAATACAACTGTGGGCCGTGACTGACACGGCAAAGCACTTGTGATTTTCATCTTTTTATAGCTGTGGTCGGATACTACAACTATAGTTATAAAGTATACCTCGTGTGCTATAGGTATAGCTGGTTCTAAATCTACGTCCTCAGTGTAGATATGTACGGTTTTTGGGACACTTCTTGTGAGTTCCTGATTTGGGGTGGAGGAAGTTTTTATGATGAACGAAGAACGCGACATTCTATGCAAGCTTAGAGTGCTTCCGCTTGCCGAGAAGATCGGCAATGCATACAGAGCTTGCCGGTATTTTGGAGTTGGTAAATCCAGATTTTATCAATGGTGGGATGCCTATCAAAAGCATGGTGATGCTGTCCTCAAAAATGCCAAGTCAATTCCGAAGAACCCAGCCAATCAAACGCCACTGAAGATTATGGAGAAAGTTCTATATTTTCGGAGCAGGTATCGCCTGAGGTCCATCTGGATCGTTTAGTACTTGGCACGATACCATGACATCAAAATTTCAGACGCTGGAGCCTATCGTATTCTCAGACACAACGGCCTCAATAGACTGCCCAGAGGCACGAGCATACGAAAGCTACACAACAAGCTATATCAGAGGTAGGTGCCTACCCATCACATTCAGGTAGATGTTATGTTTCTGACCTTTATAGGAAGAACGGTGAGAAGGTTCGTCGGCTCCAATACACTGCCATCGACGATGCGACCAGAGTTCGCGCCCTCAAGGTTTACGAGAAACATAGGCAGGCAAACGCTATCGACTTCACTGACTACATCATTGAAAAGTTACCGATCCGAATCCGCGAAGTATGATCCGACAATGGCCATCAGTTCCAAGCAAAGTAACATTGGCATGTTGAAGATCTCGGGATCAGGCACGCGTACATCAAACGTGGAACGCCAAAGTGGAGCGCTCTCACCGTTACTATCAGTAGGAATTCTACAAGCTGCTCAGTCACAAAGGTGATGTCGACCTAGAGGCCAAACTTGACGAATGGGAACGGTTCTACAGCTTCGCCAGACCGCACGGCGCCCACAACGGAAAAAATCTTTACGAAGCGCTCAGAGACCAACTACAGTAAATTGGCAAGTATCCCGCCAGTCCGTCTAAGTTCCAATTTTTGCGCAGTAAGATGATAAAATTCTGTCAGTCGCGGCGTAAAAATCATGTGCCGCGACTTTGTAATGACACAAGAAAATTTGGATTACAAACCCCAACGAGCCGCGGTCTTAATGAAAAAACCTTGGGCCTTTTTCAATTCAATCCAGCTATCAACATAGTTGATCCAAACTTGATCATTTTGTGGCAACAGCATTGCGATCGGGGTAGGTGTGCGTGCTTTTGAAACTTCAATTTGCCTTAAAGTTGGGAACTTTGTCAGTAAAGTTGACCCTTCTATATTTGAGGTTACAAAGACATCAGCACGGCCTGATAAAACTTCTTGAAATCCGCGTGCCGGCGCCTCTACGACAACAATTTCTGCAGCAGGAAACCAATTTCGGACTTTTGCTTCAAATGTAGTTCCAAGAGTTGTTGCCACTTTAACATCGGCAGCATTGATAGAACCCCAATCATTGAAACGATCTTCTTTATCGCTTGTAGTAAAAGGTAAGATCTCAATGGAAATATAACTATCGGAATATCCAGCGGCTTTCATTCGGGCTGGACTGATCGAGGCGGAACCAGTTAAGTGATATTTTCCAGCAACAATACCATTGACCAGAGTTTTCCAGTCTGTTGGTACAAATTCAAGTTCTACGCCAAGGTCAGCAGCAAGCTCGGTCATAATGTCGATGTCGTAACCGACATAAGCATTTGTTGCAGGGTCGCGAACAGACATTGGGTTCCAATCACCTGTTGTGCCTACTTTCAGAATTCCATCGCTGAGTATCTCGTTCAGTGCTGATTGTGCGCTTGCGGGAGAGGTCAGTAATGTAGTGGCACAGGCCGCAGCGAGGCCCAATTTCTTAAAAAGGTTCATTTTTTTCTCTTTTTCATATTTTTATTTAAGGGTAATGCCTTACGTCTATTGCCAGTACCTGTGAATAGGTGGATGAAAATGATAACATAAAAGATCTGAGCTAATTTTCAAGGATCTGTCCATGTCTGATAGAAGAAAAGCAATCGAAGTGAGGAATTTAAATAAGTGGTATGGAGAGTTCCATGCCTTGAAAGATGTAAGTGTAACAGTCTCCCACGGTGAGCGTATTGTGGTGTGTGGTCCTTCTGGCTCTGGTAAGTCAACGTTGATTAGATGCATTAACTCGCTAGAGAAATACGACTCTGGTAATATATTTGTTCAGCAAATCGAAATGAAGGATGAAGTCTCCATTAACAAAATTTTCTCCGAAATCGGAATGGTTTTTCAGCAATTCAACTTATTCCCTCACTTAAGTATTTTGGATAATCTCACACTTGGGCCGATTAAAGCGCTTGGACTGTCGAAGACTGACGCAGAAGAGCGTGCGATGAATTATCTTAAACGTGTCCGTATTACAGATCAGGCCAATAAAAAACCAAGTGCTTTGTCTGGTGGCCAACAGCAACGTGTTGCTATTGCGCGTTCTCTTTGTATGGAGCCGAAAATCATGTTGTTTGATGAGCCCACTTCGGCATTGGATCCTGAAATGATTGCTGAAGTTTTGGACGTGATTGTTGATTTGGCTGAGGATGGAATGACCATGATTTGTGTTACCCATGAGATGGGATTTGCCCGCCGTGCTGCAGATCGGATGATATTTATGGATCAAGGTGAAGTGATTGAAACTGCTGAGCCAAAAGAGTTCTTTGAAACGCCTAAATCAAAACGTTGCCAGGAATTTCTTAGCCAGATTTTACAACACTAAGGGGTCGACATGAAACTCAAGTTTTCATTATGGCTTTTTATTGTTTTGGCCTTAGCAGGATGTAGTTCACAGCCAGGAATATGGGGTTGGTATGTGATAGACCCGCGCACTGTGGCGGGATATAATAACATTAGATTTTTGCTTAACGGGTTTGGCGCGACAATTCTTTTGTCATTAATCGCTGCCGGGTTATCGATGATCATTGGTCTTATGGTTGCTTTGCCAGGGATGTCTACAAACCGTTGGATTAGTTTTCCGTCAAGAATTTATGTTGAATTTGTCCGTGCTATTCCTTTGTTACCTATGCTGTTCTGGGTGTTTTATGGTCTACCAGTAGTACTAAAAAGCTTTGGTATAACAATTAGCATCGATGCATTTTGGGGAGCTATTATAACTCTGGCAATATCAGACAGCGCCTTTACATCTGAAATCTATAGATCTGGCATTCAGTCTATCAATAAAGGTCAGACAGAGGCTGCTAAGACAGTTGGGCTGAATTATTCGCAAACAATGCGATATGTAATCTTGCCACAGGCGATCAAACGAATTCTCCCACCTTTGGCCAATCAATTTATTTATATCGTGAAGATGTCTGCTTTTGCTTCTGTTATAGGTATGCAGGAATTGACCCGTCGTGCAAACGAGTTGGTTGTGACTGAGTATCGGCCACTAGAGATTTATACTCTATTAATTTTAGAGTACCTTATTTTAGTTCTGATAATAAGTTTTTTTGTGCGGTGGCTGGAGCGTAAAATGGGTTCCGACGAGAGCAAGTAATCGTTTACAGCCTAAATAAGATGACGTTTATAAAGAAAATAGGCTTACCTTTGGTGTATACTTGCTTTGTTACTAATATTTTCTGCTCCGCGACATTTTCAAACTCCAATAGTATGGATCGCAGTATGGTGATTATTTAAAGGATATAAAAATGAGTTGGACACAATTTTTAAACGATACAACAGTTCGATTTAGCGTATTGCAAAAAGAAACCCCTGAGATGTTTGCAGGTTTTGGTGTTATGTCAAAGGCGGCAAAGAAAAATGGAGTTCTTGATGAAAAAACAAAAGAGTTAATTGCTTTGGGTATCGCCATTTCCACCCGTTGTGAAACTTGCATAGCTTTCCATGTGAAGTCTCTGGAACGTCTGCATACTTCTCGGAACGAGCTATGCGAGGCTTTGGAGATGATTGGCTACATGGGAGGTGGGCCGTCCATCGCTTTTGCTGCTAAAGCGTTGGAGGCCTTTGATGAATTTAGCAAAGCTTAAGTTAGTTTGCCAAATAGATGTTTAAAGCTGTCTGACCCTAAAATTGCTTGTAAAATAAAGCTCGTCAAAGGGTTTTCAGGTCACAATACTTAACTTTGTATTCTGCACTAGTTAAATGGTGTAATTTTATTACGCCCGTTTGACTAATCCTACTACAAAGAGGACGACGATGGCTCCAATCGTTGCGTGGATGATAGAACCCAAAATTCCCGTGGCGATCGAAAAGCCCAGCATTGGAAAAATTAGTCCAGCAACAAAAGCGCCAATAATTCCAACGAGTATATTGCCAATTAACCCAAATCCACGCCCATCCATTATTGTTCCAGCTAGCCAGCCAGCAACAGCGCCGATTAGAAGCACAATGACGAGACTCTCAATACCCATATCCATGATCTTTCCTCTTTTGATTATAAGTGTGCAGACGTTGGCGCCTACTAATTTTTTAAGCAAGTTTTTTGATTAGTTTATTTTTGTTAGTCTCATAAAAAACACAGTAGGATTTTAAATCCGAGCAGATCTTTCTTTCTGCGCGGCTGCTGCGCATTAAATATTATAAGAGAATTTCTTTTATCATCATTTCATTCCTCACCAATGAAGCCCTCTTTCTAGTAAACAACGTTGAACCCGACCTGGGTGATCTGTGACAATGCCATCTACACCTGCACTTATCATGCTTAAGATGTCGTTTCGTTTATTCACTGTCCAGGTGGATACCAGCAAACCGATGGCATGTGCTTCGTCGACTAAATCTGACGTCACATCTGAGAAGTGAGGGCACCACAATTGTCCGCCCGCCTCTGCAATAGCCTTTGGAAGAGAATCTTTCTTACGGATAAATTTTAAATGAACTAAATCTGGTGTATCCTCATCGTGATCGGCTTCGTGAATTGATGCTTGAGATAGGTAAGAAGTTGGTATGTCAGGCGCCTGCCTTCTGCATTCTTTTAACATGTCCCAATCAAAGCTATGCAGCACAGTCCTGTCAGATACGTCATATTCGCGAAGTAGTGCCACAACTGCACTCACAAGCTGATTATACTCATGGGTTTTTTCCTTTATCAACGGGTCTGATTTCAGTTCAAGCATTAAAAAAACGTCTAAATACGCTGTTTTTGTAACGAGCTCCAAAAGTGCGGTTAGGCTGGGAACTCGAACGCCATTCAAAAAAGCCTGATCTGAAAATTTTTGACCATAACGCGTACGCCCGTCCAATCCCCCTACGTCTAATTCCTGTAATTGTGCAAGACTAAGTGTAGCCACTTTAGGTTCTATTCCTTGAAGCCATTGACCATCTGGATTTCGTGTAGCTGCGGCGGAGACACGATGGTTGTGGGTTATTACTGGGACTTGATCTGCAGTTAGTAAGACGTCAAATTCGAGGGCTTTAACTCCTAAGCTTAGGGTAAATTCAAAACCCTCTATTGTGTTCTCGGGCATTATTTCACGGGCGCCACGGTGCCCAATTACGCGCACTTTACCATTGCCGCCGCGAAATGCAGAAAGTTGTGGAAAATCAAACATTAGTTTATCCGTCTACCTGATCTAGGGTCAAATACATGGTGCAGTTCAGTAGGCATAGAAAAGCTGATCACCGAGCCACTCTCGAAGGTCATATGACCTGGTAAGCTTGCGGTAATTTCAGTGTCGCTGTTTTCAATGGTGCCATGTAATAATGTCGTGGCTCCTAGATGCTCAAGTAATCCAACTGTTATTTTAAAAAAACCGTTAGAATCTAAGATTAAATGTTCGGGGCGGATACCCAAAATCACTTCACCATTTGCAATACTTACACTGCCAAGATCTATGCCGTTATTAAGCGACAGATTGCCAATGTTCACTTTTGCTGGGATGAAGTTCATAGCTGGACTTCCAATAAACCCAGCAACAAAGACTGTGGCAGGTCGATCGTAAAGCTCTATCGGAGTGCCAAATTGTTCGACTTTTCCATCGTTTAAAACCATGAGCCTGTCGCCTAAAGTCATAGCTTCAACTTGATCATGGGTAACATAGATCGATGTCACGCCAAGCCTCTTCTGTAGCTTGCGGATTTCCAGTCGCATCTGTACGCGAAGTTTGGCATCTAAGTTAGATAATGGTTCATCGAATAGGAAAACCTGTGGATCGCGCACAATCGCACGCCCCATAGCAACGCGTTGACGCTGTCCCCCTGATAATTGTCGGGGTTTGCGATCTAGGTGAGGTCGAATTTCTAAAATATCTGCAGTTTCTTCGACTATTCGTTTGATTTCAACTTTACTAGTTTTTCGAATTTTTAGACCATACGCCATATTTTCACGAACCGACATATGCGGATAGAGAGCATAGTTCTGAAAAACCATGGCAATATCACGGTCTGCAGGTTCTAATTGGTTAACAATTTTTTCACCAATACTGATCTCTCCAGAGGTTATTGTTTCAAGCCCCGCGACCATGCGCAAAAGTGTGGATTTTCCACACCCCGAGGGTCCGACAATCACTATGAATTCTCCATCGCCTATTTTACCGTCAATGTGATGCAGGACCTTTGTTTGGCCATAAGCCTTAACGAGCCCCTTAAAAGTTATAGTTGCCATTTTTCTGCCTACTTATCTGTCTCAGTTAACCCCTTAACAAAGAGTTTTTGCATGGAAACTACCACAAATACAGGTGGGAGCATCGCCAGAAGGGCGGTCATCATAATTATGTTCCATTGTGGGGATTGTTCGGCGGCTTCAAGCATTTGCTTGATGCTCATTACTATGGTTGTCATGTCAGAATCTGTAGTTATTAGCAGTGGCCAAAGATATTGATTCCAGCCATAGATAAAGAGTATTACAAATAGCGCTGCAATATTGGTGCGGCTTAGTGGAAGTAGTATGTCCCAGAAGAATCTGAACGGACCTGCGCCGTCGATACGCGCACTTTCTAGCATTTCGTCTGGAATGGTCAGAAATACTTGGCGGAACATAAAAGTTGCAGTTGCTGAAGCTATTAATGGGACTGACAGTCCCCAATAGCTGTTCAACATACCTAGATTGGCTACTACTTCAAATGTAGGCAGAATTCGCACCTCAACGGGCAGCATTAAAGTAATAAAAATCATCCAGAAAAAACCCATACGGAATGGAAATTTAAAGTACACAATAGCAAACGCTGAAATTAACGAGATAGAAATTTTTCCCATTGAGATCATTAGTGCCATAGTCAGAGAATTCAGTAACATCCGCCAGACTGGGACAGTTTCTGATCCAGATAAGCCACCGCCAAATAAAGTTTGTTTGAAGTTTTCCCAGAAATAGGTTCCCGGCATCATTGGTATAGGAGATTGGGTCATGCGCAATGCGTCGTGTGTGGAAGCTACAAAAGTGATCCAAATAGGCAAAGCCACGATAGCTATACCAAAAAGTAGTATGAAATGGGAAATCAGATTTAAAAACGGACGATTTTCAATCATCAGTACTCCACCTTTCTCTCGACATAGCGGAACTGGACTACGGTTATTGCAATTACCATAATCATCAATATCACAGATTGTGCGGCAGATCCGCCAAGGTCGAGTCCAACAAAGCCGTCATTATAGACTTTGTATACTAGAATAGTTGTAGCATTCGCTGGACCTCCTTGAGTAATAGCATGAATGATACCGAAAGTGTCGAAAAATGCATAAACGACATTAATAACTATTAGAAAAAAAGTTGTTGGTGAAATCAGTGGGAAGACAAAATCCCAGAACCGACGTAACGGTCCGGCACCGTCAATTGCGGCTGCTTCGATAACTGAGCTTGGAATTGATTGCATCGCGGCTAAATAAAATAAGAAATTATAAGCTATTTGTTTCCAAGCTGCAGCGATAATCACTAGAGCCATGGCCTGACCACCATTTAAATAATGGTTCCAGTCGACCCCAACCATATCAAGTAAAAAAGGGAAGATACCAAGCGTCGGGTTGAACATAAACACCCAAAGTGCTCCAGCCATTACTGGCGCTACTGCGTAAGGCCAGATCAAGAGTGTTCTATAAGCGGTCGCTCCGCGGACAACTCTGTCAGCAAATCCTGCTAGTAAAAGTGCGACTGACATCGATAGGAAAGCTACCGCAATCGAAAAGAAGATTGTTCGGCTAAATGAAGACAGATATTGATCATCATCAAATAAAAATATGAAATTTTCAAACCAAACAAATTCTGTTGAAAGCCCAAAGGCGTCTTCAATTAGAAAGGATTGATAGACTGCCTGTACAGCGGGCCAGATAAAAAATATTAAAGTGATTAAGATCTGTGGTGCGACCAGAAGGTAAGGCAATGGCGAAGACGGAAAGTGGACGCGTTTAAGCACTTTTTGCCTCTTAAATTGGAGCTGTAGAAAATGGTGCCCGACAACACTGAAGTTGCCGGGCACTGGATAGGTGAAAACTTTATTTTACAGAACGTTCAAACTTGCGAAGTAGCGCGTCGCCGCGTTTGGCTGCTGCATCCAAGGCTTCTTTAGCGGTTTTGTCACCTGCCCAAATTGCTTCCATTTCTTCGTTGATGACATCACGAACTTGTACGAAGTTTCCAAAGCGAACACCTCTTGAGTTTGCAGTTGGTGTATTCAGACTTAGCTGCTGGATAGCCGTATCTGTACCTGGATTACTGTCGTAAAAACCTTGCTCGTTGCTGAGTTCGTAAGCAGCAGTGGTGATCGGAACATATCCAGTTTCTTGGTGCCACCAAGCTTGTACATCTGCAGATGAGAGGTATGTCATGAATTTGGCCAGACCTTTATACTCATCAGACTCGTGTCCGGAGAGCACCCAGAGTGTTGCACCACCAATGATTGAGTTCTGCGGTGTCTCAGTAATGGTTGTATCCAGCGGCAACATAGTTTGTGCAAACTTAAATTTAGCTTGTGATTTGATGGAGCCATAGTACGCAGATGAGTTTATCCACATACCACATTCGCCATTTGTAAACATCGGCAAGCTGTCGCCACGGCGGCCGCCGTACTTAAATAGGTTTCCGTCAGACATTGAGGCTATATCATCAAGGCGTGCAGCAACTCTATCGTTGTTGAAGGTGAATTTGGTATTAAAACCAGCAAAGCCATTTTCTTCAGTGCCTACCGCTAGGTTGTGCCAGGCAGAAAAGTTTTCGATCATTACCCATGACTGCCAGCCAAAACTCAGCCCACATTCCATACCATTGTCTACAAGTGCCTGAGCCACTGTTTTGACGTCACCCCATGTTTTTGGTGCCTTTACGCCTGCTGCGTTAATAGCGTCTACATTATACCACAGAACAGGTGTGGAACTGTTAAATGGCATAGAGAGAAGCTCGCCATCTGATGTTTGGTAATAGGAGATCACAGCTGGCAAAAAATCAGTCTTCTCAAAAGGTTCACCTGCGTCATTCATCATTTGCTCTACAGGGTAGATGGCACCTTTGGCCGCCATCATAGTAGCTGTTCCCACTTCAAAAACTTGAACGAGATGCGGATGTTCTTTTGCACGAAACGCAGCGACTGCCGCGGTCATGGTCTCGGTATAGTTCCCTTTATAGCTTGGCACGATTTTATAATTGGACTGGCTGGCATTAAAGTCGGCTGCGATTTTATCTACGCGCTCGCCATTAGTACCACCCATTGCATGCCACCACTGAATTTCAGTTTGTGCTATGCTCATACTGGCATTGACTGAAATTACAGCCGCACTCAGGCAAATGGTTTTCCACGACATAATATTGCTCCCTATTGTTTCTGCTTAAAATTCTAAGCAGTCAGAATAATAATGCAAGCCAAAGAATTTTGATATAACTTATAATGAAATGTTATGTTTAGCATTGAAAATAATTTTCAATCTTACAAAGGACAGGCCTTTGAATTTTAAACTCAGACAACTTGACGCGTTTCGTGCGATAGCTCAAGCTGGTTCTGTCACAAGAGCGGCAGTAGTACTAGGCGTCTCGCAGCCAGCGGTAAGCAGATTGCTAGCAGACTTTTCAAAGACAGTAGATTTTGAATTATTTAGACGTAAAGATGGTGTTTTAATTCCAACTCAAGAAGCTGAATACATGCTAGCCGAGACTGCTAGGGTCTTCGAAAGTCTTAACCATCTTGAAGACCTGCGTCATAACTTGAAGAAGCGTACTGCAGGCCATTTAAGGATTGCTTGCCTCCCTGGCTTTGCAACGGCGCACTTGCCTAGCGTACTGGCTGATTTCCTTAAAGATCGACCGCAGGTTACAGTAACGTTAGAACCAGATCGCCCCGAACGAATTCTGGAATGGATTATTGGCCAGCAATATGATTGTGGTATAACTGACGGATTCAACGGACATCCTGCTACTGAAAGCCACGATGTTGCCATTCCAGCCGTATGTATAATACCTTCGGGGCATTGGTTGACGCATAAGAAGGTGATCACGCCGGTCGATTTGCGGGCTGAAAAGTTAATCCACTCACGCAGAGATAGTGCTTTTTTTAATCATCTTAAGCAGGCTTTTGCTGATTGTAATGAAAAGATGAATTCCTGGATTGAGGTACGCCAATTTTCTTCAGCTTGTACGATTGTAAGTGAGGGTCAAGGTGTCGCTATTGTTAGTTTGCTTGATGCAGCTCAGCAGTATAGAGGCTCCTTAGAATATCGTCCATTCCAGCCAAAAATTATGCATCGCTTATCACTTTTGCGTCCACGAACTGGAGGAAACTCTCCTCTGGTCCTGGATTTTTTAAGATGTTTCAGAGATAGTTTGTCCCCCTTTTTGAGTTTGCCAGATTAAAGGAAATTTAATTTAAGTTTTCGAAAATTTGTTCGAATTTTAATTTCTGAATTTTGAGATTTTACCTATGGATAACGTTGCTAATACCATTACTACTTACAGGCTTAACCGATCGTGAAGACGGTAATAGGAAATGGTTGGGCCCATGAACCATGGGTTTCCTTGATAATATAGGCGGCCTAAAAATGGTATTTCAGAAAAAGCCGTCTGTCCGGTCGCATCGTCTGCGGCCATCAGACCTATTTTCATACCGAGATAGCTGGCCATACCCACACCGGAACCACAGTACCCCATTGCATAATACATCTCTTTTTGCCGTCCAACATGCATAAGTTTATCGAAAGTAAATGCCACAAAACCTGACCAAGAATGACTAATCTTTACTTTTTTAAGTTCGGGAAATATGCGAATTAGTTCGTTTCGTAGCGGTTTGGCCGTGGCTACTGGGTCGGACTCGTTTAATGATACGCGTCCACCAAACAAGATACGCTTCCTGTCGGGTGAGGGCCGGTAGTAAAAGACCATTTTCCGAGTATCGCAAAGCATTCGGTTTTTCGGCATCAAACGATCCATCACATCTTTTGGCAATTCCTCTGTTGCGATTATGTAAGATCCGATTGGTATTACCCGCTTTTGAAGTTCAGGCGTAACTTTGGTGGTGTAACCATTGGTCGCGATAATAACGCGCTTTGCCTGAACTGATTGTGTCGGTGTCTCAACTAAATAGCCATTATTTTGGAATTTTATGGAAGTAACCTTACAATTGCCTCCAACTCCTGCTCCAGCTTGCCGCACAAGCGATAGCAAACCCCTATGATAAAGTGCTGGGTGAATGCTGGCGTGGTTGGGGCGCACTATACCACCATAATAAAAGTCTGTGCCGAGCTCTGAATGCTGATCGGCGAGTGGCACCATGAAAGAACCATCTTCACCAGCTGTTTTGGCAAGTTTTTCATATTGCTTTGGTGTGTGTGCTCCATCAAATCTGCCCACTACTTTAAAATTACAATCTAACCCTTCCTCTTTTACAAAGCTTTCAATGTAATCGCGTGATGCTTTACCCTCGATAGAGATTTTGGCTGCCATGTCTGTGCCAAATTTTTTTGTCAGCTCTAGTAAATTTAACTTTATAGAGTTGGAGATTTGCCCTCCATTGCGACTGCTGGCGCCGTAGCCGATCTGCTGTGCATCAAGCACAAGCGTGGAGCGGCCTGCTCGCGCAGTTTTCAGTGCCGCGTGCAATCCCGTATAGCCAGAACCCACGATTAGAACGTCAACTTTGGCCGGAATGTCATATGGTTCAGCCGGTTCGCGAGGAACGGCGTCCCACCAGTACGGTTCAGTTTTAAAATCAGATGTAAACATTTTTCTAGATATTTTTCTCTCCATGGGCTGATAGGATTATATCAGCGGCTTTCTCGCCTACCATGATAGTGGGTGCGTTGGTATTACCTGAGGTGACAGTGGGAAAAATCGAAGCATCTACAACACGCAGTCCGTACAACCCATGAACCCGTAGTTGATTATCTACCACATCACTGCTTGCGTTTGGCCCCATTTTGCATGTGCTCACTGGGTGATAGACGGTGCCAGCAGTTTCTCGAATATAAGCCATTAATTCATCATCTGTTTGAACGTTTTGACCAGGGTGTATTTCGCTTTCGATTATTTTTGCCAATGGAGGGCTTTTGGCAAGTTTGCGTAGCAACCGTGTGCCCTCCAGTATTTCATGAACATCTATTTCAGTGCTAAGATAGTTAGGTTGGATCAAAGGTGCGACCAGTGGGTTAGCGGATTTTATCTCTATAAATCCTCTGCTGGTGGGACGCGTTGGCTGTGCGCCTGTCAGAAAACCGGAAAATGGATCAGGATTCATTAGTGGACGTTTGCCAGCTGGTGCTTTTGTGTAACTTACGGGCGAAAAGTATAACTGGATGTTAGGGCGTGGTGTGCTGGGATTTGATTTTATGAACCCACCTGCCTGATTTACACCTAAAGAAAGAGGCCCACCGCGACTAAGTACATAGCGAAGACCTTGCCATAGTTTACCCTGCCATGAATGTAACTGGTCGTTTAAAGTGGGAACAGTTGAGCGATAAAAGAAATCTACTGCTAAGTGGTCCTGCAGATTGCGCCCGACACCAGGAAGGTTGTGATGCACTTTAATTCCGTGGGAGCGCAAAATAGGTCCTGGACCAACGCCAGACAACTGCAACAATTGCGGTGAGTTTATGGCACCCGCTGATAAAATCACCTCACGCCTCGCAGTCGCCTGTTTTGACTTTCCGCCTTGCCGATAAGTCACCCCAGTTGCACGTGTGCTTTGAAAAAGTACTTTTGTGGTCAAGGAATTTTTTTCAATTTTCAAATTTCTACGTTTTTTGGCGGGTGTAATATAGGCTCTTGCAGCAGACATTCGAAAGCCACCTTTGGCCGTGTTTTGATAGGTGCCAACCCCTTCTTGGTGGGGGCCATTGAAATCAGGGTTGTATGGCCATTGGATTTCTCCCCCTGCCTCAATGAAAGTGTTACAAAGAGGATGCAGGAATGGATCCATTGTTGAAATATGTAATGGCCCGTGGCTACCACGTAGATCGCTTCCTCCTTTGTCGTTAGTTTCTGACTTTATAAAATAGGGCAGTACGTCATTCCAGCTCCAACCAGGGTTGCCCATAGCTGCCCAATCATCAAAGTCTGCATGCTGACCTCGGATGTATACCATAGCATTAATACTGCTAGATCCACCCATAACTCGCCCACGTGGCCAATATGATTTACGATTGTTCAATGCGGGGTTAGGTTGCGTTTCATACATCCAGTTAAGACATTTGTGATAAAAAGCTTTCCCGTACCCAATAGGCATCCAAACCCATGGATGTAGATCACTGCCGCCGGCCTCTAGCAAAAGCACTGAGTATTTTTCATTTTCGCTCAATCTGTTTGCCAAAACGCACCCCGCCGAGCCGGCGCCAACTATTATAAAATCAAAGTCCATTGGGTAATTGCCTTACAATATCAACTTTATGACGGGCCAGGTACTTTTTGAAATTAATTAAAATGCACTGACAAGAACACGAAAACATATACTAAAATGACTTTAGACTCTCACAAATGTTCGTATCTGATAGCCTATGTTAAATATTAGGATCAAACAGAGGCGCTTTTGGCAAACATAGTTGCTGCTATGATTAGTGCTATCTGCGATTCTTTCATACCTTTCGCTTCATTGTAAAAACCGATTGGGTCTTATCCATTGATAAATAGCCAAAGTTTTGTATCGTCAACAAAATGTTTCACCATTATACGGCATGAGGCCTTATGAAGATTAAATCAATTGAGACATTCACAAATGAATTTGTCTGTTTTACCCGCGTAACGTGTGAGAATGGTGAACAGGGATGGGGGCAAGTGGCTCCGTATTATGCCGATATTACTGCCCAAGTTGTGCACCGGCAGGTGGCTCCGTATGTCTTAGGAAAAGATGGCGATGATATTGGTGACTTGTTAGATACAGTTCGTGACCGTGAACACAAATTTCCTGGATCTTACCTACGTCGAGCTATGAGTGGGTTGGATACAGCTCTTTGGGACATCAAAGGTAAACGAGTTGAAAAGCCTGTATGCAGTTTGATAGGTGGGAGTTCAGGTCCTTTGCGTGCTTACGCTTCATCCATGAAGCGAGATATTTCAGCACAGGACGAGGCCACCCGTTTCTTACGTTTGCGAGATGAACAAGGCTTTGACGCATTTAAGTTTCGAATTGGTTCAGAGGTCGGTCGAAATCAGGATGAGTGGACTGGCAGGACTGAGGAAATTATACCTGTTATTTATAAGGCGCTAGGCGATGATGCGGCGCTACTAGTTGATGCAAATTCGTGTTATGATCCAAGACGCGCGATTGAGGTCGGCAAATTGTTAATTGATAATGGGATTTCTCATTATGAGGAACCTTGCCCCTATTGGGACTTTACTCAGACAAAAGAAGTTACTGATGCTCTCGCAATCGATGTGACTGGTGGGGAGCAGGATTGTATGATGGCTAGCTGGCAAAAAATGATTGAGGAGCGTGTTGTTGATATCATTCAGCCGGATATCTGTTACTTGGGAGGGCTTACACGTACTCTACGTGTGGCTAAGATGGCAGAGAAGGCTTGCGTTCCTGTCACGCCTCACTGTGCTAACTTATCTATGGTCACACTCTTTACCATGCACTTGCTCAGGGCTATACCTAACGCAGGCAAATATTTAGAATTTTCTATTGAGCAAGAAGATTACTATCCTTGGCAGCGCGACCTTTTCGTAAGCTCGCCCTTTCAGATAAAGGATGGTAATGTTGCTGTTACTGACGCACCCGGTTGGGGTGTTGAGGTTAATCCGGACTGGTTAGATAAAGCTATTTATAAAATCAGCAAAGTTTAAAAGAAGTTAATTTCTGCAGAAATATTTTGGGAGGCGGTAAATTGTATTATCATTTATAATGTTCTCGTCGATCGCCAAAAGAGCGGACGCGTTTCCGCCATGCTCTATAACTCCCTGGCTTGAGAGTGTGCCGCATGAGCGCCTTTACATTCTTTTCTGATAAACCATATTCATTTGTAATATCATCGAAGCTTATGTGATCTGATAGTGCCATGGCGATGATATCGCTCTTATGGGCCTCAGATAATTCTTTAATTTCTCTCATATTCTAACCTGGGCTAATGACTTTTCACACCCACTAGGACCTAAAGCAATTCGATTTCATATCAAATGGTAGCTATTTGTCAGGTATTGGAGGACAAACGACTCTTTAGAGGAGACATGTCAAGCTTTTAAAAAGGTTCTACTTTGATAGATATTTCTGAACAAGTTGCTCTGGTGGTAATCTACTACTTTCTGGCGGTGTTTTCTGGACTTAATATCGACAAAGTCTAACTACGGATTGAAGAGGCTTGTAATACAATCTCGCTCAAACGCTTATCCAACCAAGCGTCGGGAATGCTTCGCACCTCGGCAGAGTCAAAAGTTTTTATAATAGCGTTGTTTTACGGTACTTTTACAATGTTATTTCTGCAGCGGCTGTATAAACGATGATTGTATTGATGTTCTTTGGCATGACGCGAGGTCTTGGACTAGTTCCCGCCCCTGATGTGTAGCAGTGAACTTCGCTTCGATACTCCAATTCCCGATTGTATGCTATTTTCTGCTTTCGAAAGTAGGTGGAAGATTACTCACTAAGCCTGCACCTGTAGTTTTTGGCCAGATATTGGCGACCAACAGCTATGCGATCATAGCTTCAACCCAGCTGTTTATTCTATTTGTTTTTTAGACACCAAGTGGAATTATTTGATGGCAGCCCGAGGGAATACTACTGGTCACGATTTTGGATTTATATGGAGTGTTTTGGGTAATATTGGTTTGGGCCAGTTATTATGCTGGAGCTGACGTTCAGTCCGGGGCTCTCGGCTGGATATCCATGGCGCAAAAGATTAAGCCAGTTTTTCCGAAAATGCTAACCCAAGGACTTGTCAGCGTTGTGAGACAGCCAATATACGTATCTTTTGCTCTTACAATATGGACTGGACAGACTTGAACGCCGGATCAACACTGCCAAGCGCTCGCCTTGACTTTATATTGCTTTTTTGCGTCGCTGATGACAGAGCGTCGCTTCAGTAAACTCTATGCTGTCATTCTGTTACTTACAAAAAATAGTTCCTTACGCGCTTCTGCGTCTTATTTAATAAATCCTACATCTTTTAAGTTGGATAAGCAGACTAAGTTAAACTGCGAAATTGTTTTTGTGGACCCAGTCATCAATTAACATGCTGATACGTGAAACGGCAAAGACGTAATTTAAGTTAAAAACGATGTTTTTCTTGAGCCAAGGTTTTTCTCTCAGCTTTGGTTAAGGCAATAATAGTGTCATTGACGCTTAGCCCATTGCGAAGTGCTTCATCCCAAATACGTTTGCACGATTTGGGAGACCAAGGTAGTGATGCCTTTGAAATCCAGAATCGAAGTGGTTGAGGTAGTGTGTCATATATTGACATAGGATTAGTGGCACGTTGCTTTTTTTTAAGTGTTGTTGACCCAAGATTGGTAGTCATAATTTATCTTTCTAGTCTAAAATAAAATTGAATCTTACAATCTGCTGAAGCTCTTTATAAGAGGGCATTCGTAAACTTTAGAGCCATCAAGTCTAATATTTTAGAGTGCGGTGTTCACTACGAAAAAGGGATAATAGACACGACTAGTGAGTTTAGTTACACAAAGTTAACCATCCAAATTATAATATTTTACAGTCAGCGCGGTATTCGTCCTGTTTGGATAAACTTGTGAGGTTTTATAATCGATTACAGTTAGGAATCCTTTCTGGCTGGGCTCGAACAGAAAGAGCTAACGGGATTAAAATGTTAACCTTGGCCTTTTGCCCAATCATATGCAGTTAGCTAAAGCATTAGCTAGGTTTTTTATTAATTGAGGATAAAGGGTGGAGCCAGGTTCCAGATCAGATCCCAAGGGATCTAGAATGCCAGTTTGTGCATTGGTACCGTCCAAAACAGTCTGAACAAGGCCTGGGTTAAACTGTGGTTCAGCTAAAACACAATCAATGCTTTCCTCAGAAATTCGCTGCTGGATTTCTTCGATCCGTGCTGGGCTTGAATCGGTCGCGTCACCCAATGATATTGCACCCGTCGCTGGAAAATCGAAACCATTTTCAAAGTACTGATACGCATCATGGAATACAATAAACTGCCCACCACGCACGGGATCAAGAGTTGCATTGACCTCGTTAATTACAATTTCTATTTCACTACGCCCTGCTGCTGCATTCGCAAAGTATGCACCGGCATTTTTAGGATCAGCTGCAGAAAGTTTGCCTGCAATTAAGTTTAGCCACGTCATTGCATTTTGAGGTGACAGCCAAGCATGTGGGTCATGTGCCCCGTGGTTATGGCCTTCATGATCGCTTTCTTCAGTTTTATCATGTTCATCATGTTCATCATGTTCATCATGGTCATGAGCTTCAAACATTGCACTTTCGCGGAATTCTAATTTAATCGTGTCGTTACTTTCTAATACAGCGGTCACATCGGCGTTAGGTGCTAAAGTTTCAATCGTATCAGTAAGCCATGGTGTTAAATCGTCACCAATCCAAAAGACTAAGTCAGCGTTCTGCAACGCGGCAGCCTCTGAAGGGCGCAGACTGTACTCGTGAGGGCTGGCTCCTGGTTGAATAATAAGATCGGCTGTGCCCACACCGTCCATAACGCGTTGTACTAACGAGTGTAACGGGGCGATGTCGGCTGCAACGTTTATTGGATCGGCAAAAGCTGTTCCACTCATCAAAATGGCGGTGGTTGAAAGGGTAAAAAGCTTTTTGGACATCTGTCTCTCCACGTTACAATATAACATTTCATTGCTTTAGACCAAAGTTTAAAATAAGACAAGAGAGTTTAATACAACCAAAGATTTCAATGATTGCTTTGATTTACTGTGTCGCAATAATGGTGAATTACATATAGAAATTGCTCTTGTTGTGGTACTAAACACTTTGATTGGCAGGTGCCGAAAATCCATATGCAAGGAAAATACGAGCTTTCAGCTTGGATGAGCCATGGTCGCTTTGCTAAGGAATTTGATAATTTTAGCACTTGCTAATTGTCGCCTTGAATTTTTCTACTGAAATAATTTGGTTTGTAAAATTGGGCAAATCAACTTCGATCATTGCTTATGTTTATCGGTGTTAGTTTCGTTAACAGCTCACGCACAAGACACAGTTTCTTAGGGGCATGATAGATCTGCCATTTATGCTAAATCAGCAGAAGATTGTGCCTAGTGTAAAATAAAGGCTTTCTTATTTATGCTTATTTATGCCTTTTGTAACGAAACGACAGTGATCTTATGGTAGCTTGATATTAATATATTTTTTTCATCGCTTTATTTTAAGACGCTTATATGGTTGTGGCTGTTTTCTCCTCACACTTAAGAGCAATCCCACTGTAAGGATTACAAGTGCAAAAACGCTGATTAAATGTAAGTTTTCACCTAACATAATTACGCCCAGTATTGCACCTCCGCCGGGTACAGCCGCAAGTATAAAGGATGTGGTACCATTGCCAATGGTTCGAGAGGCGTGCGCGATGAACAGTAAACCAATGAGGTTCGGTACAAATCCTTGGTAAATAGCCTGTATTAAAAGTGGAGTAATAGGAGCATTTATCATACCTGAAGGAAGCCAAAGCCACCAGACTGGCAGATAAAGTGCAGCATTTACAAGTGTTCCACAAAAAATGATCTGCATGGCACCCAACCTCCAACGTTCAGACAAAATCATGTAGGTTGAAAAGAATAATGCACCTATTAAGAATAAGATATCCCCGATCCAAGCATCGTTACCACTTGAAGCGCTCGTGTCCCAAGCCAAAGCAATTGCAGAAATGAGAATTAGTAAAGCGCCTAACAATTGTTGGGAGCTTGGTATTACACCTATAAAAAAAATTGCGAAAAGGATACTGATTAACGGTAGTAACCCATTCATGAAAATTCCTCCATGAGCTGCAGGAGCAAAAAGAAACCCAGAAAAAACAATCAGGATGTAAACTGGTCCCAAAATAAATGAGAGCAATGCAATTTGTAAAAAACTTAATCCACGCCAAGGTTTGTAATAGAGGCAAAGAGGCGCTCCAATCAGTGCTGCTAATCCATATCGCATCGCTGCTAAATCATAGATAGTCAGACCACTTTCATTGGCCACACGGCTCACAATCAACCAAAGGGACCAGACTGCAACTATGCACCAAGCTGCGATGTAGCCAGTGAAATGTGAAGGGTAATTAGGAGACATTTAAAGAGCACTCGATTTTTTAATTGTGAGGATTAAGCATAATCTCAATTGGATCAGATGGTGTCCCAAGCGATCTCTGCCCACTATGCCATAAATTGCTTGAGGCTGAGCGGAGCTGGCACCTGTCACCCTTCAACCATAACTGAATATTTACTGGTAGTTAATGCAGTTTTCTCACCCTTTATTGATAAAAAACATAGACCAATAGGGGAGTTTTGTGTTTGAGAAAAAACACCACTTGTGACAAGGTCAATTATTTTTTCATTACGCAATGCAGGCTTGTTGTGGTGTAATACTGCCTCAGCTTCACAAAGCTTTATTGGACATAGAAATAGCCCATTGCCCTGAGCTTTTCGTTTAATAAAAGCGTCTTTACCATAAAAGCCTTCAGACTTTCCGCGCTTGCAGGTGAAATTAAGCCCAATTTGTTGCGGGGCCTCTGTGTGCGACATATCGTGCCCCCAATGTAAAAAGTCTTTTTCTATGCGCAGAGCGTTAAGTGCTTCACTACCCACAAGCTTAAGTCCAAACTGTAGCCCCGTGTTCACAATCCCCTCAAATACGTATTCTGCAAAATCGGGTGTTATTAATATCTCCCATCCATGCTCGCCGGTGTATGACAGCTGCTGTGCAAACACTGGCGCATGCCCAATGTTAAAGCGCTGTAAGCTGTTAAATGGAAAGGCTTTACCCGACAAATTTAGCTCTGTAATCCCAGCCGAAAGATCGCGTGCTTTTGGTCCTGCTAAAGATAATACACCGTAAGAGGATGTGGCATCGCTTAGCCAAATTGTTTTGTTTGGACGGATGTTTCGTTTTAAGTGGTTATGATCGCGATTTGTTTGCGAAATAGAGGAAATTACCATAAAGCTATCTGGCCCATGATGTGCCAGCATGACATCGCTCTCGATGACACCACGCTCGTAAAGCATCAGGGAATATATTACGCTATTGACTGGAATTGCCATATCATTGCTACAGACACGTTACAGAAAATTTTCAGCGTCTCTGCCGCTGACTAATAATTTTTGGAGCATCGAATAATCGATTATTCCAACACTTCCTCTTACCGTTTTTTGTTCTTCCTGCACATAGTTTAACCAACTCGGACGATAGAAAGAGTAATCGGATTCAGGAAACACTACGTCGGGCGCAAACCATGCAGGACATTCCCAACCTTGGACTTCATCATAGACGGCACCATGGGCCTTCATTGCATGATGGAACGGTGTGCGACGTAAGTTTCGCGCCTTTTCACGTTGGCGGCGAGGCCATTGCATTGCGTACGTCAGCACTAGTGTTTGGGGGCAATGCTCTTGCCAATATATGTCGCGTGCCCGCCAGTCTTCGATACGCGCAGAATCCATCTCTGCTGAGTCCATAGGCGGATGGCCTGTCATGATCCAGTCGGCTAATGCTTTTTCCGCTCCAGAACCTGACTGAATTCCAGTAGAGTTAATGCCTGCCAGTAAAAAGTAGCCTTTTAAATTGGGTGTTTCACCAAGATTAAAACGGCCATCGTGAGAATAACTTTCTGGGCCATTGAAAAAAGTTTGAATGCCATTTTCCTGAAGGACTGGCACGCGGTTCATGCTCATTTCTAATACTTCCATCATATCTTCTTCCACGAAAGGCAGGCTATCAAAATCAAAATTTTCAGGAATTCCAGCCTTTGCCTTAAAATTATCAAACCTAAATAATAATTTACTGGTGTCTTGTTTCCAGTAAGTACCGTCATAATGTGAGCGCAGCGCCGGCAGGTCTGATGGTAAGTTTGGAATAGGCTGCGCTACTAGATAGTAATGCTCGCAAGCGTGAATAGGTATACTTACAACGTTCTGTTGTCCTAACTCTCGCGCCCACATGCTACCACAATTGTCGACAGTATCGGTAGATATGATGCCTTGCTCCGTACTTACACCAATGATTTTACCATTTTTGGTTAGCACCTCTTTAAAGCTTATATTTTCTCGAATTGTAGCCCCATTCATACGAGCGCCTTTGGCGAGTGCTTGCGTTAGATCAGTTGGATTGACTGAGCCGTCAGATGGCAAATGTATACCTCCTAAAACGCCGTCGTCATTCATCGAAGGCCAACGCTCTAGGGCTTATTCTATATCTATGAAATTTGCTTTTATACCAAAGAAAGGGGCAAAATCAACTTTACGTTTTAACTCAGCGAGCCGCTCTTCGTTTATTGCTGTTTGAATGGATCCTGATTGTCACAAATCCAGGATTTTGGCTAGTTTCTGACTCATTTTTTTATTAATTCAATGCTATAGCTTGCAAAGGCTGTGTTAACATGGATCCCCTGCAACTGTCCGACTAGCCCAGCGGTATGCCCTGCTGTGTCGCTTGTAAGTGATTTACGTTCAAGCAGGATGATATCTTTCCAACCCGCTTTGCAATGTGATAGAATTCTGAGAAATCATGAATACCGCCGCCAATGATTACGGCTTTAGCGTGAGACGGGAGAGGTGATGGCATCTGGATATCCTATTTCAGTATAGGATAGTTTCAAAAAGGCGTCCGGCGCTCTTTGGTCTATCTCCAACCCCTGCCAGCCGCATCATATGCCACGCTAAAGCCTGATTAGAAGAGATCACTGGTTTGTTGATTATAGCTTCAGCTTTTGCAATAACTTTTAAAGCCCGCAAGCTTGTACAAGCGACAAAGACACCATCACATTCTTTATGCGCACCCACCCTCAGCAACGCATTAAGAATACTGTCTTCGCTAATCCTTGCCACCTCGAAGTCATCTGATTGATTAAAAGTAGAAGCTGTGGAGATATTAAACCCTGAAGCACGTAAGTTAGTTTGCATTTCTAATGTGACATCAATATTATAGGGAGTTATCATAGCAATATTGTTAAGTTTTAGAGCTGTCATGGCCGCCTTGCACGCGCTTAACGGATTAGTAATTTTGACTTCTGGATGTATTTTTCTGATCAGCTCATCAACACGATTTTCCCCGATCATTGTGGCGCCTGACGTACAGGCAAACCCGATCACATTAAATTCGAAACGTGGGGGTAAAAGTTCTGCAGCATGTGGCAAATTAACTGCCATTTGTTGCAGCGATCGCGGTGAGACGGTCATTGAATTAGGTATACGCGTTGCATACAAAGCTACATCCGATCGCATCCCAAAGACGCCTGCAAATTCATGCTCAATGGTTTGATCAGTTTGCAAGATAATTAAACCTAGTCGTGCCCGAGAACCAAGACCTCCATCGGTACTAAAATCCAGCATTTTTACATCATTATCTGCTTTCATTTTTTGGCTCCAATTAACAATGCGCTGGATCACATTTGTTATTTATTTTTTTATCGAAGTACGTTTTGCTTCTGTTTTTTGACCATCTTCGAAGCACCGTTTGAAAAGCAGGCTCCAAGCTGCTGATTAAGGCTCATTTCCTAGCGGTGCCACCTAAGAAGATTTTTTGCAAACAAAACTTAAAAAGTTTTGTACCTAGACAGTTATAAAAGTATAATACATATTTCCTGATTATCGTGAGCCTGCTTTTAAACCATTCAATCAATGATTGAATGAAGAGAGATTATTTGGGATAACAGCAAAATTTTCTATCTCAGACGTCATCTTCGTCACCAATTCGTAGTAACAACCTGATTAAAATTATTAAAATGAAGCTTTATTATTTTAATTTTGAGAAATGGGAAGGGTACAGTTATATTAGATAAAACTCCAAAACGTGGTTTTTCTACTGCTGAGTTCAGGCAACGCACGGCTAAAGCACAAGTGCAAATGGCTAAGGCTGGCTGTGCTGGCCTTTTGCTTACCAGTGAGCATGACGTTCGGTATTTTACGGGTTTTCATACCTCCTTCTGGCAAAGTCCAACACGGCCTTGGTTTGTATTTGTACCATCAAATGGTAAGCCTATAGCGGTTATTCCAGAGATTGGCGCTGAGTTAATGAGGCGTAGTTGGATTGATGATATCCGAACGTGGAGTGCACCCTCGCCTAAGGACGATGGCATAACCATATTAAAGGAGCTTTTACTGCCACTTTCGCGAAAATGTGCTCGAATTGGAGTGCCAAAAGGCCACGAAACGTCGCTCAGAATGCCTTTGGGAGATTGGGAGTGCCTTTTGGCGGCATTGCCTGGTCTTAAAATTTATGATGCAACTGATATTGTTCAGGGTTTACGAATGATTAAATCCGCTGCCGAAATTGAAAAGCTGGGTCATATATGTCGAATTGGTTCAAAGGTCTTTAGCGAGATGCAGCATATTATCCATGAAGGAATGCCGTTAGAGGAAGTTTTTCGCCAATTTCGACTGACTGCTATTGGACTTGGTGCTGATGACGCACCCTATGTTGTTGGAGCTGCTGATCACCAAGGCTATTCTGATGTAATCTCTCCTCCTTCGCGTCGCCCATTACAGGTGGGTGATGTACTGATGGTTGATAGTGGTAGTACTTGGGATGGTTATTTTTGTGATTTTGATCGCAACTGGGCGATTGGTCATGCCAGTGATAAGGCGCGTCGTGCCTATGACGTTTTGTGGCGAGCAACTGAAGCTGGAATAGCTGCTGCTAAACCGGGAAATACCTGTCGTGATCTGTTTTTAGCAATGTCGTCTATAATTGCGGAGATGGACGATTGTGGCGCAGATATTGGGAGACTTGGTCATGGATTGGGTATGCAATTAACTGAGCAACCTTCTCATGCTGCATTCAACGAGACGGAGCTCAAAGAAAATATGGTTTTAACTATCGAACCGTCCCTTAGCTACGGTGATGGTTTAATGATGGTGCATGAAGAAAATATCGTGTTGGGTTCCACAAATGCAGAACTGTTAACTGCTCGTGCGGATTTAGAGTTGCCAGTCGTCGTCTAAAATTTGTTGGATTTAATCTATTCCAGAATATTATAATATGTGATAAAAAAAGGTAATCGCCCATGGACAGGAACAATGGTTAACAGGGGCGGATAAAATTATTGGGAGGAAACAAAAGTGAAAATTAAATTGCAACTACTCAAAGGCGCTGCTGTTGCAGCTCTATTATCGACTGCTACCGCTGCTTTTGCAGACTGTGGTGAAGTATCGTTGACAGAGATGGATTGGCCGTCGTCACAAATTATCACGCATGTATCTAAATTTCTTATGGAGCAGGGTTATGGATGTACTGTTGAACTCGTGCCCTCAGCCACAGTTACATCTGTAGCTTCATTGGCTGAAAATAACGAACCAGATATCGTAACAGAATTGTGGTTGAATTCCGCCGGTGAAGTTTACCGGAAGCTGGAAAGTGAAGGAAAAGTTGAGAGGCTAACGGACGTTTTTAACCCAGGTGGCGTTGAGGGGTGGTGGATTCCCTCATATGTTGCGGAAGCGCACCCAGAGCTGAAGACAGTTCAGGATGTTATGGCTAATCCAGAGCTGGTTGGTGGAACTTTTAACAACTGTCCTGTAGGTTGGGGATGTCGGATTGTGAACGATAACCTTATCAATGCTCTAGGTTTGCGCGACGCCATGGAAGTATTCGATCACGGTTCAGGTGAGACGTTGTCGACATCTATCGCCGCGGCTTATGACGATAAAAAACCTTGGTTTGGATATTACTGGGCGCCAACAGCGGTTCTAGGCAAATACCCTATGACGAAAATTGAAATTGGCCCTATCGATGAAGATGCGCATCTGGGGAACCAGACTGCTGACAATGCTAATCCTGGCGTTTCTGATTTTCCACCTGCTCCGGTACTTACCGTTGCGACAAAGAGCCTCACAGAGCGTGAACCAGATGTAGCCGCGCTGATGCGAAACGTAAGCTTTGACATTGATATCTTGAATGCAACGCTTGCGTGGGCTGATAACAACGGTGCTTCTACGGAAGAAGCGGCTGTTTATTTTATCCAAAATAATTCTGATGTTTGGTCAAATTGGGTTAATGACGCCGCGCGCGAAAAATTGAGTTCGCTAATCAAATAATATACGGTCTCGCTTTAGTACCAAATTGGTATAAGCGGATAATAAAATACAGCAGCCGTTTGGAACTCTGGGCGGCTGCAGATGCTGCTAGTATTTGCAATAAGGCGTGTCAAATGGCGACATACGACCCACTTTTCAATATACTTGGTCTCAGAAATTGGTGTGACAGCGGTTCAGCTGGTTCAACACCTGCATCTATGGCTGATCTTTTAGTGTCAACAGGTGTTGATAAAGAAACCTCTATCCTTGATTTGCCATTTCCATCGCTTGATGCTCTCAATGAGGCCTGTGGCGCTTTTTGGCAGTCACGTGATGTGACAACAGGGGTCGAGGGGGGTTTTTTAGCTATGAAAGACGCCCTGCGTGTAGTGCTAGATCCGTTAACGCAGCCACTTAGTTGGATCCTTGAGGGTGCTTTGTATTTATTTCAGTCAACACCGTGGTTTATCATGGTCCCACTCTTAGCTTTGGTAGTGTATTTTGCCTCCAAGTCGATCAAATTAGTGGGTTTCGTTGTCGTATGTCTTATAGGCTTAGCCTTTGTGGATCTTTATGATCACGCGATGCAAACCCTTGCTATTATATTTGTTTGTGCCTTCCTGTGTGTATTGTTTGGGGTGCCAATAGGAATAGCTATGTCGCGAAGTAATCGCTTGCAACGCATAACAATTCCTATTCTTGATATGCTACAAACGCTACCGCCATTTGTCTATCTTATACCTTTGATTTTCCTATTCTCGGTTACTGAGCCGAAGCTGTATGGCATTGCCATCATACTCTACGCCATTGTTCCAGTAATTCGATTGACCGATCTAGGCATTCGGTTAGTAGATAAAGACGTGATTGAAGCTGCTGATAGTTTTGGTATGACTGACCAGCAAAAGTTGTTTGGAGTACAGATACCACTTGCTCTTCCTAATATAATGGCTGGGGTAAACCAGACTATCATGATGAGCCTCGCAATGGTTGTGATAGCTTCACTTGTGTCTGCTCCGGGACTTGGTGTCCTTGTTCTTCGTGGGATCCGCAACCTTGAGTTAGGTGTTGGTCTTGTCTCTGGTCTCGCTATCGTGCTGTTGGCAATTATTCTTGATCGAGTAACCAAAGCAGCCCTCGCGCGCGTAAATGCAGCGCAGAAACAATAAGGGGCGGGTCCGATGAGTGATAAAGTCCAAGTTTCGATCCGCAACCTGTACAAAATTTTTGGAACAAATCCGCAAGAAGCTTTACGATATGTACTTGGTGGAATGTCGAAAGCAGATTTGCTGAAGCAACATGGACATGTTTTAGGCCTTAAAGATATCAATGTAGATATCAAAGAAGGCGAGATTACAGTGATTATGGGGCTTTCAGGCTCTGGGAAGTCAACTTTGATCCGTCACTTAAATCGCTTGATTGAGCCTACCTCAGGCGAAGTTTTTGTAGATGGTGACAATGTACTCGATTATGGAGAAGATAAATTACGCGAGCTCCGTCGGCAGGTTATGTCCATGGTATTCCAGAAATTTGCATTGCTGCCTCACAGAACAGTTGCCGAAAATGCAGGCACTACATTGGGAGTGCGCGGTGTTGCAAAGATGGACTACCTAAAAGAAGCCGATAAATGGCTTGACCGTGTAGGCCTGCGGGGATTTGGAAATCACTATCCACACCAACTTTCGGGCGGAATGCAGCAACGTGTAGGTATTGCTCGCGCGCTGACATCAAACTCACCTATTATGTTGATGGATGAGGCATTCTCTGCGCTAGACCCTCTAATTCGCACTGATATGCAAGATTTATTGTTAGAGTTGCAGAAAGAACTTCATAAGACTATTGTTTTTATCACACATGACCTTGATGAAGCGCTCAAGTTGGCCGATCACCTTGTCATCCTTAAGGATGGCTTTGTTGTGCAACAAGGTGAGCCTCAACATATTTTGTTACATCCTAATGATCCTTACATTGAAGATTTTGTAAGTGACATTAATCGTGCGAGAGTACTTCGAGTTAGATCTATTATGGCTCCGCTCACTAAGGGCTTGGTTCCTACAGATACGCATGGTGAGATTAATATCGATGACACACTGGAAAGTATGATTGCTAAATCTGGTGGAGATACTTCGTATACCTATCTCGTCACTCGTGATGGAAACCCCGTTGGTACTTTGGATATGAGTAGTCTTGTTCTTGCTCTGGTACCCAGGGTTGCATCTGAAGAAGGGGCTCGCCAATATTAGCTTTTGTGTAACCGAATTAGACCTCGTGTCCGTCTGACTACAGTAGTAGCAAGCTTTCCGTCAGCATACCAAGTTGGACATGTTACTATAACGTGCTGTAGACGATTACTAAGAAAATATATTGGTCCAACTTGTTTGGTGAAGGTTTTTTAGTTCACGTCTGTGATGTATTGACAAGTGTGAAATTAACTTACCGTTTTTATTGGCAAATTATATCTTTTTTGAAACGTTACGAAGTGCATTCAAGATTTTGGTGGTATCGGGCATGGTGTGCCTACTGGTCCAAAGCCAATCGGCTAAATCATCACCATCACTTAATGCATGTAGAAATTTGGTCACTTGAAAATCGTTAGAACTTTTTCAGTATATGTTGCGGTTTGGTTGTGCTGAATGATCTCATTTGGTCTGAGCGATCTTGGATAGTTCGTGAGTTTTTGTTTCAACTGCTTGAAGTCGTCTATACTCTGCGTTGTTGAAAACTCGTCTGGGAAGAGGCGGATCATTTCTTGATGACCTCGATCCCAGCGCTGGGTAGTTGATTTATCGATGCCCAGAGAGGCATTATCATTGTTGCAGATAGATTTTTGGAAGATTTGCTTAACATATTTTTTTCTTCTCGAAAGTAAAACGTATTAGTTCCGTTGTGGTTATTCCATAATCAACACTGATAATTAGCAAGTTAAGCATCGACAATGAATCGTACCACGCATTAGTTCAGGTACCAAGTTGTTTGGACACCTTGTTACAAAACTGTCGGGCAAAAGAAAATGTGGAATGGACTGTTGAATGTTACCAAAATAAATCTGATTAACTAGTAAAACTGAAATATACGTTGAGGACTATGATGTTTGGTTGAAAAAGTAGGATACTCTAGATGGAGTAATTTAGGCATTTAAAACCCAAAATTCGATCTTACTTACTAAAATTAAATCATTTATTCGTACAACGGAAAAAATTGTTATGGTTGTTATACAAAAGTGGACCACTATAGGTGAAAGATGAGTTGTAATTTTACTGAATAGTGTGCGTTAAAAACAATCAACAAAACTGAAGGGGGCAATAATGAGTGCTTTTGATGAGGATTTATTTCTGAAGGGCTTGGAACAACGCAAGTTAACTTTGGGCTCTGATTATGTTGAAAAAAATCTGGCAACTGCTGACGATTTTACCAGGCCATTCCAGGAAGCTATGACAGCATGGTGTTGGGGATTTGGATGGGGTGACGACGTAATTGACGCAAAGACACGCTCCATGATGAATCTGTCAATGATAGGTGCTTTGGGAAAAATGAATGAATGGGAAATTCATTGTCGCGGGGCTATTAAAAATGGAGTTTCGAATGAGGAAATTCGAGCAATTATTCATGTGATTGGTATATACTGTGGTGTTCCGCAAGCGTTGGAATGCTTTAGGTCGGCCCGTCGCGTCATAGAAGAAAACTAAAAGATCCCGCTTCAAAGGAATAAATAAAATAGCGCCCATCAATAAAGATGGACGCTTGGAATATATTTATAACATTTGAGTCCATATTCAGGAAATCAACTGCGAGTTTTACCGATTACTTTCCATGCTAAGGGTAATAACATTGCTGCTACCGCTAGTTTAACTAGGTCTCCAAAAATAAATGGTGTTAGCCCCCACTGTAGTATTGGCTGATCCCAACCGTACAATGCGCCCAACCAGATAAGACCAGGGATATAGATCAGTAGGTTGCCTAACAACATTGCACAAGCCATTTTAGGAGCAGTCCGATCCCAGCCCATGCGAGCCAATTTACCTAAAGCTAGGGTCGCTACTACATAACCAACAAGATAACCGCCTGTACCACCCACCATGTAATCTAAACCAGAGTTGCTAGCAGAAGAGGTTGCAAATACATCAAAACCAAGAGCGCCAATTATCAAGTAACCTAGGATCGTCGCCAAACCCAAGCGGGGCCCGTATGCTGACCCGATAGTTAAAACGGCTAAAGTACCGAGAGTTATTGGTACTGGTGTCATTGGGATTTTCACCTTTGCGGCGATAGCCAACGCCATAACACCTGCAACGACCAGTAATATTTGTTTCAGCCACAAAAGTGCGCCCTCAGACGCACCGAATGCCTCGGTCAGGACTTTTTTGTTCATGGTCAAAGCCATATAGAGATCTCCAATCTTATGCTCTTTTTTACGTTTAATCTTGGAAAGGCCAGTATCGCAAGGAAATAAGCATCTTTAGTATGAAATTAGCGTCGGTATTGGGTTACTATGCTATAACATTTGCGAGGCCCAAATACTCCCCACTGAGTTGACCACTTTGGCCATTTAGAAAAAAAATAATTCCCATTGTATTGGTCTGGGTAGCACCAATGCAATACCGTTCCACCACTAAGTGGAATATGGTGAAAGTTGCGCCCGTCTGAAAATCTAACTGGGATTTGTTTAGTACCCTTTTTATTGATCGAATTATCCCAGTAATAACGACGTGTTCCGAAGATAGGTGACCCAAGTTGTGTGTCATCTCCTTTAGAGATCTGCATTCGCAGTTCTCCCTTCTCGTCATAAACCAAGCCGGTCCGGCAGCGCGCAAATGTCCCTGTCCCAATTAGCTTTGCAACCGTGCCGTCTGCATGGATAATTTCCCGGTTAATTCTCCACTCACCCTCAAAATCCAATAGATTTCTTGGGCCCATTGAGTTGCCGAATCCAATCACGTCTCAGGCCCCCGTTCAACTTGCCGGATTTGGTGCCTATGTTTCATATGTCTGGACCCTGCGGCATTCTTTTATTTTCGTTCAATATTTTATAAAGAATTACCAAAATAACCAAGTTAATAAGAAGTCTTAATTGAAAGCTTATAAAAATATTTATGAGGCATTAATCTTAAAAATAAAACTAACAATATTATTCTATTCAGTTCGTGCGCTGCGGGCTAGACTGAGGTAATTTGCGTGCACAAGGTATTCAATTTGGAAGTAAATATTAGTCGTGGGCCCCAGGAGATATCAAGATGCCCAATAACGCAGTGACTGCTGCAGCACGATTTTCTGCTGCGCCAATGATGGATTGGACCGACCGTCACTGTCGTTTCCTACACCGTCAGTTAAGTAGGCAGGCTCTCCTTTACACTGAAATGGTAACAGCGCCTGCATTGATTCGCGGCGGTGCCGTGCATTTATTAGATCACAGCCCAGCTGAGTATCCTCTTGCTTTACAGTTAGGTGGTTCTAATCCTAGCGAATTGGCGCGCGCTGCTAAACTTGGAGCCAATGCAGGATATCAAGAAGTCAATTTGAACTGTGGGTGCCCCTCAGACCGCGTTAAGTCTGGTACTTTTGGCGCCATACTGATGCGGGACGCAGCTCTGGTTGCTGATTGTGTGGCAGCGATGCGGGATGCTGTAGACGTCGATGTAACTTTGAAGTGCCGTATCGGAGTTGATGAACAAAACCCAGACGAAGTATTGCCGAAGTTTTTGGCAAAGATTATTGCCGCTGGTTGTGAACGTGTAACGATCCATGCACGGAAGGCTTGGCTGCAAGGTTTAAGCCCTAAAGAAAATCGTGATATACCTCCTCTAGATTATCGGCTCGTTCTGCGAATGAAGGAGTACTTTCCTAACTTGCACATCTCAATCAACGGGGGAATTACTTCGCTTGAACAAGTTGAGGCTTTTTTGGCGGCTGGACTTGACGGTGTAATGGTGGGCCGAGCGGCATATCATCAGCCGGCTGATATCTTTTGTTCAGCAGACCGGCGAATATTTGGTGCCAGCGATGAAACGTCCGTTGAAGATGCCATTATGGCAATGCTGCCTTATATTGAGAACCATCTTTCCTCAGGTGGTCGATTACATCAAATCACGAGACATATGCTTGGTTTGTTTGCTGGGCGGGCAGGTGCACGGTTGTGGCGGCGAACTATAAGTGAGGGTTCTGCAAAGAATGGAGCGGATGGAGAGCTTGTCTATTCGGCTTTAAGTCAAGTCATGGCAATAACGAATGAAACCAACGCTGTGATATAAGCTGTAGGTTATTAATTTCCGAGTACTATAAAATGATTGGATAATAGAATGGTTTGCTCTATTTATTCCTCAAATACTGCACATCTATATAGTATCTGTGGCGTCCGGTTAAAAGCTACAATGATATCATTTTAAGCTAATTGTATCCAGTTCGGTAGCATAAGTCATGATTTTTGGGTTTTCTTGAATGGTTGAGCAAGATGGGTTTGTTTTGTTCGAGACTGATAAAAGAGTTGTCGCGTGGGCAAAGGCCGCTCGAAATTGCGCGGAAAAACTCTCCAGAGACCCTACTATAAGAGACGCTAACTTTCGCCATGGTAGAACATGGTTTGTCGGAGTGGATATGCTTCCCAACGGGCCAGACGGACGTGTTGCGGGTGTGCCGCTAAATGGGCCTTGGGAAAAGCATGTTCCATCGCTTATCCAACATAAAGCGCAAGTGTCGATTATTTTTCCGGAATACCCTAAACAAGATTTTGATGAGAGTGACGCTAATCACCGATTTCGCCGCAAACGTTGTGGAGCTCATGTCGACGGGTTATTGCCAGAGGGGCCTGCTCGGCGCAGGTATGCACGAGAATACCACGCATATATTTTGGGGTTACCTTTAAACCTCGTGACAGATGCACCAACTGTCGTGTGGCGCGGTAGTCACCGAATTATGCAGGCTGCTCTGGCCGAGGTTATAGGTAAGCAGGCCATTGGGACGGTTGATCTTACGGATGCTTATCAAGCTGCGAGGAGTGCTGTTTTTGATACTTGTGAAATGGTCCCTCTACATGCCTGTCCAGGCGAGAGTTATCTTCTACACCGTTTTGCGCTTCATGGCACAGCTCCATGGACAGGTTCAGAAAAAACAGGCAGAATGGTTGCATTTTTCAGACCTGAGTTTCCCAATCCAGCAGACTGGTTAGCAAATTGAAACTACCAACGGTTTTGAAATTTTTTTACCGCTTTAAGCGACCACTTCTCCCGCCACGCCGCGTTTTCGGTGCAGGTTCTCTGCCTGGAAGTTTTTCCATAATCTCAGCCCGCTGGTTTGCACTCATTCTACTCCATTCACTGATTTCATCTATGGATCGTGCGCAGCCTGCGCATAATCTAGTTTCTGGATGAATTATGCAGATTTGCACGCAAGGGCTCTCGATCTCTTGTCGTACCCAAACTGATTTTTGGGAACCTGCTTCCATTATACTTGCCTTGTTACGGCCGCGAGGCGATCTAGTAATCCTTGCAGAATATAGCCTGCAGCAACATGGTCAATCACCTCGGCGCGCCGTTTACGTGTTGTATCCGCCTCCAGCAAAGCTTTTTCAGCGGCGACAGTGCTCAATCGTTCGTCCCAGAAAGTAATTGGACCATTCCAAAGCATCGAAAAATTGCGGGCAAATGCCCGTGTTGACTGGCAGCGGGACCCTTCTGATCCATCCATATTGCGCGGTAATCCCAATACGACACCCCCTATTGCTCTATCAGTTATCAATACTTTCAACCGCGCGGCATCTACACTAAATTTTTTCCGGCGAACCGTTTCAAGTGGTGTTGCTACGGATCGATATGTATCAGATACGGCCACACCTATAGTTTTTTCTCCTAAATCAAGCCCTATAATTGGGCAAAGTGGTGGTAAGTTTGACAGAAATTCTGGTATGTCGTTGGTAATCATCGTAGGCCAACCTGACTTGCAGTATTATTTAAGATATCGATGGCGGGCAGATCTTCTTTAAATGCAAGCTGGGCCTTCTCAAAAACTGTTCGTGCTTCGTCCATTTGACCCAATACTGCAAGAGAGGAAATCAAACGCGCCCAATCTTCAACTGGACCGCCGTCATTTGCTAACCTTTCACTGAGACCTGAAACCATACCTTGGATCATTTCCAGTCGCTCGGTGGGTGACATTTCGCTTGCAGCTTCTATGGCTGCTGCAGATGGGCCGCTTTCGATAGGTACTGCTGGGCGCGAATAGTTCACGCCTGCGCGGACTGCTATTTCATCAATTTGCAATTCAATTGGAGATACCCAAGGTGAGTTTTGTGAACTGGTACGCAACAATTGATCCCAAATTCGTAGAGCTGTATCTGGCCGTCCAGTTTGTGCCATCATTAAGCCGAAGTAGTAACCTGCTGTACCGTTCGAGGGGTCCATTTTCAGCGCTTGTTCAAGAACTGTTTCTGCCTCTGGAGAAACATACCCACCAGCTGCCAGAATTAGCAGGTCAGCATATTCAGAGTAATCTGTTGCTGTTGCTGTCCATTTTTTCAGTTCAATAACTCGTGCCTGAGCGACATGAGCAGCTACAAAATTACCCAACTGTGCTTCAGATTGGACCAGCAATATTTGTCCCTGTAGATCATTTGGACGATTCCCTACTGTTTCTCGCAATTTCTGAACTAAAGTGACATAATCGGGTGATATTGGTGGACCCACCGGCAATTTGGCTGCCGAACCAACCTCTGCCGTTTGCTGCCTTGGTCGTTTCGCGCGTAATTCTTCCGCTAACTTAATACGATCGGTTAGTGCAAGGTCGCCATAGCCTGGTGCCCCGAGATGCATGTAAATTGAATAGGAGCCTGCTAGAATTGAAAGAGATAGCATGGTTGCTGCGATTGGACCGCTATGGCATTTCAGCGTTGACGTTTCGTTGCGAAGGGAGGTATCGGCTGATAAGATACGTCGAGATACTTCTATTCGTACGCGCTCCGCGTCTGCTTCGGCTAGTATACCGCGCGCTAAATCGCGATCCACTTCTTTTAACTGATCGCGATAAACGTCTAGATCATAGGCCGCAGATGGGCGAAGATTGCTGCGGCCTCGCAGCAATGTATTTGATAAGGTTCCAACAACGATAAGTGTAAGAACAGCGGTTACAGCCCAAAACAGCATTTTTTTCCTACTCATGTATTGTTAATTGACGTAACTCTTGTGGATGGAATGTAAAAGAGGGGAAACCGTGTAACGCATATAAGTCATTATTAAGGTGAATAATAAAATGGAATATAGTCAAATGAAAACGTGTCGCAAAACCTTATAAAAGAGGCGCCATCGCAATCCTTTTTGTTTGTTCAAAAGGTCATTAAACTGCAAGTGTAAGAACTGTTGATTCCAGTGCCGGATAAATACTAATGAAACGCTACTCAGCCTTTGCTATTGCCCGTGAGGCATTACGTCATCATACTGGATGGGAGCGTGCATGGCGATCACCCGAACAAAAATCAAAATATGAAGTAATTATTGTTGGAGCAGGTGGCCATGGCCTTGCTACAGCTTATTACCTTGGCAAGAGATTTGGCATTACAAACGTAGCTATCCTTGAAAAAGGTTGGCTTGGTGGGGGCAATACAGGCCGTAATACAACCATTATTAGGTCAAATTATCTTCAAGATCCATCTGCGGCACTCTATGAAAAATCCCGTTCATTATATGAAACGATGAGCCAAGATTTAAATTACAACGTAATGTTTAGTCCACGAGGCGTCATCATGTTGGCCCAAACCCAACACGAAGTCCGAGGCTATCAGCGCACTGCTCATGCCAATGCATTACAAGGTGTAAAGACCAAATTCATTAGGCCTGAACAGGTTAAGGAGTTGGTGCCGATTATTGATATTAATGGATCTCGTTATCCTGTTTTAGGCGGTTTATGGCAGGCACGTGGTGGTACGGCGCGTCATGATGCTGTCGCTTGGGGCTATGCTCGCGCATGTTCCGCTATGGGTATGGATATTATTCAGCAGTGCGAAGTGACAGCAGTACGTCGGCAAGGCAGTATGGTCGTGGGCGTTGATACAAACAGAGGCGCAATTGATTGTGAAAAGTTAGGAATGGTTGTTGCAGGTCATTCGGGTCATCTTGCTGATATGGCTGGTTTTCGGCTTCCTTTAGAATCTGTTTCCTTGCAAGCCTTAGTAAGTGAACCAATCAAACCCTGTATGGATGTGGTCGTGATGGCTAACACGGTTCATGGCTATATGAGCCAATCTGATAAAGGCGAAATGGTAATTGGCGGTGGTACGGACGGGTATAACAACTTTACGCAGCGTGGATCATTTCATCACATAGAAGAAACTGTACGCGCTCTGATTGAGACATTCCCAATGATTTCGCGTTTAAAGATGCTTCGGCAATGGGGTGGGATCGTTGATGTTACCGGTGACCGCTCTCCCATTCTGTCAAAGACACCTGTCGACGGGGTATTCATTAACTGCGGTTGGGGTACTGGAGGTTTTAAGGCTATCCCGGGATCTGGTTGGGCTATGGCTGAACTGATTGCAAAAGGGCACTCCCCACTAACTGAAGAGTTTTCACTAAATCGCTTTCGTATTGGAAAGTTCATCGATGAAAGTGTTGCTGCTGGAGTGGCACACTAAAATGCTGACGTCGTATTATATTTTTGGCATTTTTAAGTATATTTTTATGACTATTAGTTTTGTTGTGTTTGTCCTGAATAATAGTTTTGTCGTGAAAGTGGTTGTCAGATCTTTGGAATTTTTACTTTTTCATGCTATTATCTACGAATTGTATAATAAAAGTAAAAGGTGGAGCATTATCGCATTTGATGTTCGAGGTTCAGCATGTTTTCCTTATGCAGATCAGCGCTTTTATAAGACTAAACTGCGCATTATTTCTTCTGTTGAAGAATTAACTCTTTGGAACTTCTGTTTTTTTGCCATCGCCCGCTGCCGAGCCAAAGGCAATCAAATCGCTTACGTCAATCTCGCGCCCACCCCGAGCTGCCTTACGTTTGGCCGCTCCACGGCGCTCCAAAGCAAACATCGTCAGTGCGATAACGATTATTACGCCGAAAACCAAAATAGCGCCCATTTCCTTACTCATAAGATTTTCCCTCTCACTCAAATTTACCGCTCGAACAATAAACTTAATGCACTACAAAAAAAAATTGGATCATTTAGAGATCATATAAAAAAACCGCGCGATTTAGGTTTAATTGTTGCGATCACCAATGAGCTGTTTCATTGTTACAATAATACCCCCGTGAAACGACGCAACAAATTTGTTCTAATTAAAGCAAAACTTTTTTTGGCTTTATCGTTTTTTATAATCCGAGTTCCAACTCATAACGAAATGATTGGGTTTGTGGCCTTTATGTTGCAGCCTTGCTGTCTGTCTCCCCCACTTATTGGAGCCTACTCATGCTAATCCTCACCTGCCCGTACTGTGGCCAAAAAAGTGAAGAAACTGAATTTCATAGCGGTGGAGAGGCGCATCTTAAGCGTTTCGGTCCTGGCTCCACTGACGAAGATTTTCAGGAATACTTATTCGTAAGGGAAAATCCTAAAGGCGTGCATTTTGAAAGGTGGCGCCATATTTATGGCTGTGGAAAATGGTTTCATGCAGCTCGCTGCACAACAACACTTGAAATTTTTGGAACTTATTCCGCTCAAACTGTGAAACCACCCAAAGAATTGCGTGATAAGATCAGCGCTAAACGACCAGGTTGGTCTTGGAGAACTTACCCATGATACAATTTACAATCGTCACATTAGCGTTGCCTGAGATGTCTAAAACCTTTGCTACTCCTAAGGTGTATTTTATATGAGCGCCCGCCTCTCCGCATATGGGCGTCTTTTGAACAAAGCACGTTCAGTGAATTTTACATTTAACGGCAAAAAATTTAGAGGGTACGAGGGTGATACCCTTGCCTCGGCTCTTTTAGCAAATGGCCAAATTCTGGTTGGTCGTTCGTTTAAATATCACCGTCCACGAGGTATTGTGGCTGCGGGTGTGGAAGAACCCAACGCCTTAGTCAATCTTGGTGTTGAAGGAAATTTCGAACCCAATCAAAGGGCAACAACAACGGAGCTTTTTGAAGGTCTTCTGGCCACTAGCCAGAACCATTGGCCCAGTCTTGAGTTTGATTTAGGCGCACTTAATTCCAAGCTGTCGCGTTTCATGCCTGCTGGATTTTATTATAAAATGTTTATCCATCCACGACCTCTTTGGAAGTATGTTTATGAACCATTTATCCGGCATGCTGCGGGTTTAGGTAAGGCGCCGAAAAATCGAGACGCTGATACCTACGAACATTTTTATGCGTTTTGTGATGTACTAGTCATTGGGGGCGGTATTGCTGGACTGCATTCGGCTAAGGCAGCCGCAAAATCTGGTGCTAGGGTAATTGTACTAGAACAATCAGCGCATTGGGGTGGGCGCGCTTTGGTCGATGGTGGTGAGGTTGATGGGTCTCCTGTGGATAATGTGGTGGATAAACTCCTTACTGAATTATCTAGTCTAGAGAACGTTACGCTTCGTAACCGCGCCACAGGAGCTGGCATCTACGATCATGGCTATGCTCTTGGATATGAGCGTTTAACCGATCACACGAGTGATAATGCTGGTCCGCGACATCGATTGTGGCGCATTCGTGCGTCGCACGTGGTAACGGCAACTGGTGCGATTGAACGTCCATTAAGCTTTTCGGGGAATGATGTTCCCGGTGTAATGTTAGCATCAGCTGTGAGAGATTATGTTGTAAATTACGGTGTTGGCGTAGGTGATCGCACTGTAATTGTTACGAATAATGATGATGCTTATCGAACTGCAATCATACTTAAAAAATCTGGTTTAGTGGTTCAGGCAATATTGGATGCCCGAATGTTGGCTGTCGATAGTCCACTGGTTGCTGAAGCAAAATCTGTGGGCATCCGTGTTTTAATGGGACACGCAATATCCAAAGTCTTGGGGGGCAAGCGCGTAACGGCTATTGAGGTTTGTTCACAAGCAGGGAGAGGAACCGTGCTTGAAAAAATTGAGTGTGATACGGTAGCCATGTCTGGAGGGTGGTCTCCCGTTGTCCATCTCTGGTCCCATTGTGGTGGAAAACTAATTTGGGATGAAAATTTCTCTATGTTTCGCCCAGATGTGGACAAAGCACCAAAAGGTGTTGATGGCACGGCTTTTGTGAGTCCCGCTGGTTCAGCTAATGGCCATTTTGGACTAATGGAATTAATTGGTGACGCGCACGCTATGGGACAGGGAGCAGCAGAGGCTGCTGGATTTGTTTGCAAACGAGCCAGTGCACCGGAAGGCTCCTACATCGAAGAGGCTCCGATGGTGCCTGTCTGGCTTATGCCGCAAGGCGCAAACTTTGCGCTGCGCTCAAAATCTTGGCTCGATTATCAAAATGACGTGAAGGTAACCGACGTACAGTTGGCTGCGCAGGAAGGCTTTGAAAGTGTAGAACATGCAAAACGCTACACTACACTTGGCATGGCTACCGACCAAGGAAAGCTGAGTAACATAAACGGTCTGGCTATCTTATCAGACGCTTTAAACCAACCAATTCCGCAGACTGGTACGACTACATTTCGCCCACCTTACACGCCTATTTCTTTAGGTGCCATTGCCGGCGAAGCGCGTGGTGAAGTGTTTCAGCCTGTCCGAAGAACACCCATGCATGATTGGCATGATGCTAACGGCGCCAGCTGGGAGCCCGTGGGGCAGTGGCGTCGACCTTATGCGTACGTACAGCCAAGTGAGAGTATCCAAGATGCTGTAATGCGTGAGGTCAAAAATACGCGAGAAAATGTTGGTTTATTAGATGCCTCTACATTAGGAAAAATATTGGTGAAGGGTCCAGATGCGGGTAAGTTCTTAGATATGCTCTACACCAATGTGATGAGCACATTAAAATCAGGCAAATGTCGCTATGGGCTGATGTGTAACGAAAACGGTTTTTTAATTGACGATGGAGTGGTTGCTCGGATCAATGAAGAAACATTTTTGTGCCACACAACGACTGGAGGTGCAGAGAGTATTTATGGTCACATGGAAGAATGGCTTCAAACTGAATGGTGGGACTGGAATGTATATGTAGCTAATGTGACTGAGCAATTTGCACAAATCGCTTTGGTGGGCCCAAATGCTCGTCAAGTTCTTGAACGATTAAGCGGTATGGATGTATCCAAAGATGCGCTTAAGTTCATGGAATGGACAGATGGTTTATTGGGCGGATTTGATGTGCGTATTTTTCGAATTTCATTCTCAGGGGAATTAAGTTTTGAAATCGTGATAAGGTCTTCTGAAGGTCAGACGTTTTGGAATGCATTAATTAAGGCGGGTAAAGACTTGGGCATTATGCCGTATGGCACCGAGGCTTTGCATATTTTAAGGGCTGAAAAAGGCTTTATTATGATTGGCGACGAAACGGATGGGACAGTCATTCCACAGGACCTGGGACTGCATTGGGCACTATCAAAAAAGAAAGAGGACTATATAGGCAAACGCGCCCATGCTAGAAGCCACATGTCAAATCCAGAACGATGGCAGTTAGTTGGTCTCGAAACTTTAGACGGTTCTGTTTTGCCTGATGGAGCATATGCCGTTGCTGAGGGCGTAAATGCAAATGGACAAAATAATGTGCAAGGGCGTGTTACATCATCATATCATTCGCCGAATTTGAATAAAGGGATTGCGATGGGTCTTGTCATAGATGGTCCCAATCGAATGGGCCAGATTATTGATTTTCCGGGAACTGACGGAAAAACCTATCAGGCTAAAATTGTTAATTCTGTGTTTTATGATCCCGAGGGGGAAAAACAGAATGTCTGATGAAGTATCAGCCCTAGGTGGAGTAACTCGTTCGGAAGGTATCGCAAAGGTTACTGAAATGCCGTTGCAGGGAATGGTTACTGTGCGCGGAGACCTTAGTGATAAGGTTTTAAAAAAAGCGATTTTGGCCGTAACCAAGCTTGAAGTACCTGTTTTGGCGGAGATCAATCAGGTTGGTGAGTATGCATTGTGTTGGATGTCGCCGGATGAATTGCTGTTGTTCTGTCCTTATGCATCAGTGGAGATAATCCTTGCTAAATTAAATAAATCATTGTTAAAAACTCACTCCCTTGTGGCAGATATCTCTGATGCTCGAACAATTTTTTGTGTGTCTGGGTCAATGGCGCGCGATGTCATCGCTAAGTTAGCACCAGTTGATATTAGTCCTAAAGCTTTTCAGAATGGTATGTTCCGAAGGAGCCGATTGGCACAAGTTTCCGCGGCATTTTGGATGCCGGCTGATGAGGTTGTACATGTTATTTGTTTTAGGAGTCATGCACAATATGTGTTTACTCTATTGAAAGTAGCAGCGCAAAAAGGCAGTGGTTTAAACGTTTTTTAGAACGTTTATTTGGTTTTCCACCCACCAATAAATTTTAATTGTGTTATTTGGGGTTTCATTTGATAATTAGTAATCAACCTTTTAGCATTTTATGCGCTGTTGAAAAATTCTAACCTACTTTTTGAGTAACCATACCCTTGACGTTGTAGGGGTTGCGCCGCATGTACCATGTATAATCATTAAATAATAAGGATCCGAAATGGCTTTTGAACTTCCTGACCTTCCATATGCTCACGACGCTCTGGCTGCAAAGGGCATGTCAGCTGAAACTATGGAGTACCACCACGATTTGCATCATAATGCTTACGTAACCAACGGTAACAAGGCAATTGAAGGCACTGATTGGGAGGGAAAATCTCTCGAAGAAATTATCTTGGGTACCTATGATAAGACCGCTGTCGCCCAAAATGGTATATTTAACAACATCAGCCAACTTTGGAATCATAACCAGTTTTGGGAGATGATGGGACCTAGCGGTGATGCGATGCCAAGTGAGCTTGAAAAAGCAATCATTGAAAATTTTGTTTCGATTGAAAATTTCAAGGTGGAGTTCTCTGCGGCTGGCGCTGGACAATTTGGCTCTGGCTGGGCTTGGTTGGTAATGGCCTCGGATGGCAGTCTTAAAGTGACTAAGACTGAAAATGGCGTAAATCCATTATGCTTTGGACAAAAAGCCCTATTGGGTTGTGATGTTTGGGAGCACTCTTACTACATCGATTTTCGTAATAAGCGGCCAGCATATCTCACTAATTTCTTAGATAATTTGGTAAATTGGGAAAACGTTGCATCACGCATGTGAATGTTACTCTATCAACATCGATTTAGGGTTGGTAAGCTTGATGCGCTACCACCCTAGTAGTATCTTATAAATAAGTTCCTACATGTCTCGGCCCGTGTGGGAGCTTTTACAATAAAAGTTTTTTGGAAACCCAACCGTTCGAGAGGAAATATAGAGCTTTGGCTGAGTGGCTGGCCGTATCGAAGTATTCAAGTAGCGACGCGTCGACAAAGTCTCGTTTCACAAGGTGACTTAACAAACTTACTAAAGGAGTCCAGGCTCGTTGGCATTCAGTATAACTTTCTGTTTATCGTGTAGACCGAGTCGTCGCCATGTTAGAATTTCAAAAAATAATCCAATCATTGAGCTCCGCGAGTTAACAAGGCTACCACATCGTAATTCAAAAACATTACTTTTTTGCGCTCATGAATGATTTCAGTAATGATGAATTGGCTTGAATCAGTTTTACCGACCTCCCAGTCAACTAAGTGTTTGGGGAATTATTCAAAAATTCGCCTGATAGCTATTTATGCTGCGTGTGCTACTGCGCCTAACAACCCAATATCACCAGCACCATAAATCAGCTGCGAAGTTTTTGCTGCAATGACAGTTCCTAAAAATTTAATTTCTTTTATATCTTAAGGTTTTACCTAAGTTCATACGGCGCAATAGACGCAACCAGATTTTTGAGGCATATTGATTTCCTTGATGGTTTAATAAGGTTATGGCTATCTTGATCAGTTGTTTTGACCCTTGCATCTGTGCCTGCTAAGGAAACGCAACAAACCCGTAGAAAACCGGTCAAAAGAGAGGAATATAATGTCTAAATGGACAGCTTGGACCAGCTCAAATACGATGATGGTAGTGGCCGCTGTCGCTTTCGCCATAGCTGCGGTTGGAGCGGGGTTGTATATCAACAACCGCAATGCGCAAAAACCAGGTCTTGCTCTGGTGGTTCCGGCAACCTCCAAGCCCGTGGTCGAGGTCACCACAGGCAAACCAGATAATGAGGCTTCCCCAAGCGATAAAAGTGAAATCTCTCCCTCAATTGATGAGGTTCGTTTTGAGGCTGATGGACTAACTATTCTGGCTGGTCGGGCATCACCAGGCAGTAAAGTTTCCATTTTTATTGACGGTGTTGAAAACATCAGTGTGACCGTTGATAATGAAGGAAATTTTGCGGCGATAATGTCAATCCAGCCCAAGACAAATGCTCAAGTTTTGACTATTGTGCAAACTTTGGGTGACGAAGTTGTTGTTTCTTTGGATGAGATTATCCTTGCGCCTATTTCGTCGCCTGTTGCTCTGGTTGAAAGTGTTGCTGAACAAGATGCAAATGAAGAAGATATAGCTATCTCAAGTGATGTTGTTGATAATACGACAGAAGTAAAAGAACCCGAAGACTACACAACGACCTCAAGCAACGTTGTGGATAGTTTGGCAGTAATTAATGAACTCTCAGAGGATAAAACGACTTTTACTGAGCAACCAACCACTACTGTGACGAACGACAAACCAGCGTTATCAACAAAATCTCCAGAGAGTGTTTCTTCGCTATCAATGCAGGTAGAAGTTGAGCCTGAAATTGTGAAAATTCTTCCAGATGATAAAGACGCGGATAAACCCCCTGTGGCTGAAGCGGCTTCGGGCGCTGGGGCTGTTCTTTCAGAAGATGTGGCCAGAAATGAGGTCCAGATGTTAAACACTGGAACGTTGCGAATATCCGAGCCGGTCATTGACACGTCAGTAGAACAGCAATCAGTTGTTGTATTAAAGTCTACAAAAAACGGTGTGGAAATGATGGGACCAAGTCTGGGAGGGCTGGAAGATATTGCGATTGATACAATAGGCTATTCAAATAATGGTGATGTTCAATTGACTGGTCGAGCGCAATCAGACTCTGATGTCGTTAGGGTCTATATTAACAACCAACCCATCATAGAGATGGCGGTAGACAGTAAAGGCCGATGGCGCGGAAATTTGCCTAGTATAGACACAGGAGTTTACACCCTGAGGGTGGATGAAATAGATGGTTCGGGAGGTTTGGTTAGTAGCGTTGAAACACCTTTCAAACGGGAAGACCCTGAGGTTTTAGCAGAGGTTAAGACCTCTTCTGGATCAGGTACACATACGGTTCAGACTGGACATACTCTATGGGCGATTGCTCGAGAGCGTTACGGCGAAGGTATTCTTTATGTTCATATTCACAAGGCTAACAAGCATTTAATTGGTCACCCGGATCTAATTTATCCAGGGCAGGTCTTTGCTGTGCCAGATTAAAGCAATAAATTCATATTATACAGACTGCCTGTGTTTGTATGATCCTATCTTTTGTCCTTTGTAACTAGGATACTTTTTTATGCCCGCTGATAAAACCGCTCCAGCGGCCTCCAATATCCATGCTAGCTCGCAACTTGAAGGTGCAGATAAAGATGCATTAGATGGGCACAGCTCAGGTATGTATACAATCCGGAAAGTTGTTCCATACCTCTGGCCGCAAAATATGCCCTGGGTGAAGAAACGTGTTGTATTAGCTATGCTAGCATTGTTGTTATCCAAGCTAATTTCGGTTGGTACACCCCTATTATATCGCGATGCAGTTGACGCTTTGGCAGGAGATGGTGCATCAAAACTTATGCTGGGCGCAGTTGGCCTAACAATTGCTTATGGTGTTGCGCGCCTTATGAATATTGGTTTTCAACAGGTGCGAGATGCGGTCTTTGCACGTGTTGGGCAACGCGCTTTGAGAATGTTAGCGCTTGAAACATTTGATCATATCCACCGTTTATCTATGCGATATCATATCACGCGTAAAACTGGTGGTTTGAGCAGAATTATCGAACGGGGCGTGAAAGGCGTCGATTTTCTACTTCGCTTCTTATTATTCTCCATTGGTCCACTGGTGCTGGAACTCCTTCTCATCGGGATAATCCTGACGATTATGTTTGATGTGTCTTATCTCTTAGTTGTCGCTGTAACAATTGGCTTATACGTCTGGTTTACCTTTGCCATAACTGAATGGCGCGTAAAGTTAAGACGCGAGATGAATGATCAGGACACTGATGCCAATCAAAAAGCAGTTGATAGCTTGTTAAATTTTGAAACTGTTAAATATTTTGGAGCTGAAAATCGCGAGGCAGCTCGATATGATAGCGCTATGGAACTTTATGAAGCGGCTGCACTCAAAACTAGTTATTCATTAGCTTTTTTAAACTTTGGTCAGGCAATCATTATCACTGCAGGGCTGGTTGGTGTTATGGTAATGGCTGCAATTGGTGTGCAGCAAGAACTTTTGACGGTCGGTGATTTTGTTATGGTTAACGCTTATATGATCCAGATCACTATGCCTCTAAATTTTTTAGGAACAGTTTACCGAGAAATTAGGCAGGCTCTCGTAGATATGGGGGAAATGTTTAACTTGCTAGAACAACCGGCTGAGGTGGTAGATGCACCAAATGCGAGACCATTACATATAAAAGGTGGGCAGGTATCATTAAACGACGTTTATTTTAGTTATGACAAAGCAAGACCAATCCTGAAAGGCATATCATTTATCGCTGAGCCTGGCGAAATGGTTGCAATTGTTGGGTCAACCGGATCAGGTAAGTCTACTATTGGACGTCTATTATTCCGTTTTTATGATGTGGAAAGCGGTGCATTGTCTATCGATGGACAGGATGTGCGTGACGTCACGTTGGAAAGTTTGCACGCTTCTATTGGCGTTGTGCCGCAAGATACAGTGCTTTTCAACGATACCATCGGCTATAATATTGCTTATGGTCTTGACGGAGCCACACATGGAGAAATTATTAATGCTGCGAAAGCTGCCCAGATCCACGATTTTATAAAACAACTTCCGGATGGCTATGATACAACTGTAGGAGAACGGGGTTTAAAGCTCTCGGGTGGTGAAAAGCAACGCGTGGGCATAGCTCGCACATTACTTAAAAACCCTCCGATTCTTTTGTTAGATGAGGCTACAAGCGCGCTCGATAGTGTAACAGAACAGGACATTAAAGATGCGCTGGTTCAAGCTGGGCGGGGGCGGACAGTTCTGACTATCGCACACCGTTTGAGTACAATTTCTGATGCTGACCGAATAATCGTTTTAGAACAAGGTCAGATAGTTGAAACGGGCAATCATGAGGAATTGTTAGCCAAGGAAGGTCGCTATGCCAAACTATGGGATCGTCAACAATTAGATGAAGTCACCTGAACATGACATTATTGCTTAACCTAATCAAAATCTTTAACGTATTTGACACAATACAAATTATCACATCGCAATGAATTTGTTCATGTATGATTAACCGCCGCTTTATTATTCGGCGGCCTTTAGTGGCGTTGATGCTGCTGTTAATTCTTTTTTTGAGTTTTCTTCTGGTTTAACTTCTGAGTGAAAATCCCAGATAATTTCGGTGTTAAGTACGTGGCTAGCTTCTCGGACCAATGCCCAATCACGTGCGGCACTACTTGCACGACCTAATGACAGCTTGGCTAGCAATTGGCTTGTCCATCTGGCATATGTCACAACCCAGATCCGCATAGCGAGAAGAGAGGGTGTCACCATGAGTGTAAGGAATGTGGCTATTCCAAGTCCAAAGACAACTGCAGTCGCTAATTGTTTCCACCAAAGCGCAGTTGGGCTGTCGACTGTATAGCCCCCACCACTGAAATCCAAGCTAAGGCCGAACATCATTGGAGTTAATCCTGCCATTGTGGTTATTGTTGTTAAAATAACAGGACGAATACGATCTTGTGCAGTTCTAATTATTGCTTCAACCCTTGGCATGTATTTTTCATACTCTTGATAAGTATCTATCAGCACAATATTATTGTTTACCACGATACCAGCCAAGGCGACGATACCTGTTCCAGTCATGATAATTGAAAAGGGCTGGTCCATCACTAGCATCCCGATTAGCACTCCAGCAGTCGATAGGATAACAGCTAATAGTACCAAAAGCGCATTATAAACGCTGTTAAATTGGGCCAAAAGAATGATAAACATTAAGCCCAAGGCGCCTGCGAAAGCTTTTTGAAGAAACGCACCAGACTCAGCCTGATCTTCTTGATCACCAGTCCACACTGTACCGAGCCCAATTGGAAAAGGGTTGGTCTCAATCCATTTGGACAACTCCGAAATTCTCTCGTTTGGATTAACCGGAACCATGCGAAGTTCACCACTGGCTAATTGAGCCGACAAATCACTTTCGTCTTGGTTGCTTTTGTTGCGGAGTACAGTATAGAAAGTTTTTTTATCTAAAGTAATTTCACCCGAGGAAGAGGGGCGCAGTGTGGCAACAATTTCTTCTGTATCAACCCCTCCAATTGTGTTTGTTTTTACTAGTTTTTGAAGCCCTGATATGACATCTGCTTTAATGTCAAAATATCTAAATTGATCAACCCTGTTTATTTCTGCAAGGCTCGCCACTGGAGTGCGCGTAATGAAATTTGCTAGAGGAACTAGACCACCAGTCGTTCGTATTTTGAGTGTATCAAGCGTTGATAATACGCGATCTTGCTCAGGAAGGCGCACTCGAATTTCAACCTCTTCGTCGGAGCTATCCACTCTCATGGTATCAAGTAGCAACCCCCGCGTTACCAATTGCACCATAGCGCCGACAGTTGCTACATTAGCTCCATAACGCCCTGCTTTTTCAACATCGACGTCAATTTGCCAATCAATGCCAGGTAAGGGGCGAGTATCTTCTATAGCGATTAAGCCAAGAGTATCGTCAAACTTTGCGCGTGCTAAAGCAGTTGCAGCAACCAGATCACTCCAATTATAGCCTGTGATACGAAGATGTACTGGTTTGCCGCTTACCGGGCCGCGGGAAAGAATAAACACTTCTGACCTTATACCAGGAATTTTTGCTAACTCGGACGCAAGTTCGTCCATAATAACTTCACCATCAAATCTATCAGCTTTTACTTTTCGCATGACCTTGTAGTTAATCAATGGAATGGTAAACCAAGTCTGATTGGCATCGGGTCTAGTTTCCCAAGGGATAGTCTCTATTTGTATCTGACCAATTGTATCTTTCGGAGAGGTGGCTCCACCAGTATTAGCGTTCAATCCACCGTTTCCGGCGAAAGAAAAGACACTTGAAATACTAGGGTGGTTAATAATAATTTTTTCTGCCTGTCGGAGCAGCGTATCTTTCTCGTTAAGGCTCAGATTGCCGCGAGCCAAGACATATACAATTGCTTCTTCTGGCTCCGTCTCTACGAAAAATTCGACGCCGTTATTGTTATTTATATAATAAATTAGAGTTGTACCAACGAACGCAAAAACTGCACCCAACATTATGACTGGCATTAAGGGATTGCCTACAAGAGCTTTGATCAAAATGCCAAAACTGCTCTGGTGATATCCAGAAGATACGTGGCTAGGACGTTTACCATAAATTTTTTGACCCGCCCAAATACTGACCAAACCAAGTCGCAGAAAAATGGCAGTAGTGGATAACACCCCTGCAGCTAGCCCAGAAAGCGCGAGGCCAACCAGAGCCATTATTCCAATTATATTTGCAAATACCGTAAGGAATGCTGGCAGAACTGATCTTAAAATATTTTGTTGATCCATGGTGGCAAAACCAACAGAGATGTTTGTTTGTAACGGACTTATTGCAATTGTTGAACAAACTAACAAAGCTGCAAGCGGGAAAAGCAAAAGATGTGCCAGAAATGGCAAATGTGCGATGTGCGTATTTTGATCTGAAAACCAGTTCATAATTCGGCCTAATACACCGCCCATAACTGGCAAATATACCAGTGCAACTATTAGAGAAGCAGAAAGTACAAAAATCAGTGTTACTGGAAGCATTCCCATGAACTGACCAGGAACTCCTGGCCAGAAGAGCATTGGTAAAAATGCGCAAAGCGTGGTAGCGGTAGAGGAAACAATAGGCCAAAACATCCGGTTAGCTGCATCAACGTAAGATTGCATCGGGCCAACGCCTTGTTGTTGACGCTTGTCTGCGTACTCAACCACTACGATAGCTCCGTCAACCAGCATCCCAACGGACAGTATCAAGCCAAACATTACAATGTTCGAAATTGAAATCCCCATGATTGCCAGAAGTACAAAACAAAGGAGGAAAGAGGTTGGAATTGCAAAACCTACTAGTAGGGAAGCCCGTGGGCCTAGTGCCGCGAGTGATACCAGCATGACTAGCGCTATTGCGGTAAAAACTGAATTTTGAAGCTGTTTGACCATAGAGTCCACAACACGGCTTTGGTCATTTGATGTGCCAACCTGAACCGCTGCCTTTAGGCCGTCAGGCCATGCACTGGAGCGTTGCGTTACCAAGGTTTTTACTGCAGTGGCAGTATCAATTAGATTGAAGCCCTTCCTTTTGACAACCTGTAAGGCTACAGTATCTATCCCATCAAATCTTGCTGTTGAGAGCTTATCCTCGAATGTCAAATTAATGGTGGCCAAGTCGCCAAGTGTTACGATGCGGTCACCGTTTATTTTTACGGGTAAAGAGTATATATCGCTTATTTCATCAAATGAAGATGGAATTTTAACCGCGAAAGTTCCTTGATCTGTTTTGACCTCTCCAGCAGCAATTAATTGGTTGTTGTCTTGTACGACTGATACCAACTCGCTGGCAGTAACGTTGTAAGCTTCAAGGCGTAAAGGATCGATAATAACCTCGACCATTTCGTCGCGACTACCAACGATACTGGCCTCGAGAACGGCCTCCAACGACTCAATCTCATCCTGCAGTTCTTTGGCAACGCGGGAGATAGTACGTTCGGGTAAAGGGCCAGTGAGATTAACTATTATGATTGGAAATTCAGAAAAGTTGAACTCATCTAAAGTATACTGTTCGTAACCAGATGGAAAATCTGCTTTGGCGCTATCCATTGCATCTCGAACGTCGGCCATAACTTTCGTTTTGTCCCAGCCAAACCTAAACTCCAACACGATATTGGCATAACCCTCTGCTGCTGTAGCCGTTATTTTCTCGAGTCCATCTAGATCTGATAGTTGGCTTTCCATTGGTTGTACTAGAAGCGTTTCGCTGTCGGATGCTGAAATGCCAGGAAATGGCACAGATATCACCAAAGTTGGAATTTCAATATCTGGTTCGCCTTCTTTGGGTAAGCTGATATAAGCAACCGAACCCACAGCAATCGATAAAACGATAAAAGCGAGAACCATACGAGCTCGCGAAGCTGCCCAGTTCACTATACTGGTCATTTGGTTTGCTCTGTATAAGTGGGAATAACGGTAACGCCTGCCGTTACAAACTCTTGTCCGACAACGATCACGTTGACTTCATCTGGCAGCCCAGTCAGCCAGACGCCCTGTGTCGTGTCTCGCATTACAGTCACTGGAATGAAGCTGACTTTATTAGACGCTGACAATGTGCGCAGGCCGATCTGACCTTCTTGATTTAATGTTAGGGCAGAAGATGGCAGTAGATGTGCTTGAGCGCCTGCGGCCGAGATTATAATTTCAGCAGTTTGCCCATCACGAATTTCGAGGTTAGAATTGGGTACCTCAATTTCAACTAAAAAGGTACGTGTTTCAGGATCTGATGAACGACTCAGAAAAGTAACTACACCATTTACTGTCCCTCCACCGGCTGCGAGTTCAGCTTTAGCAGGTGCGCCGATGGCTATGCGATTGACCTCTGTTTCCGGAGCATAGGCAATTAGCTTTATTGGATTTAATTGTATTATCGTTGCGCACAAAGAACCTTGTTGTAACAAACTGCCTAATTCAGCCGTGTCACTCTCTAAAAGACCTGCAAACGGTGCATCAATTACCAGCCTTTCAAATTCAATTTCGGCTGCAGTGATGGCAGCAGCAGCACTTTCAATCGAGGCTGCGGCAGACTCTATACCCGATTTTGCACCGATAACACCTGAGCGTGCCGCTTCAAGTGCTGCCTGAGCAGCTGCATTGACTGCTTGAGCGTTTTTAAGGCGGGTGTCTGAAGCAAAACCACCCTCGCTGAGGCTAGTTGCGATTTTCAATTTTACCAAGGCTTCCTCTAAGCGAGCTTTTGCTTCTGCTACACGTGCTTGCTTTTCGGGAATGCGACTTTCTGCCTCCACTTTACGCGCTTTTGCCTCTGCAAGGCGAGCGTGTGCCTCACTAACCGCCGATGAACGAGCTCCGGCGGCAAGTTGGCAAAGTATTTGATCTTTCTCAACAAAAGTACCCTTACGTAGGGGCGGAGATAACACAGTGGAACTCGTTTCGGACCTAACATTGACTTGTCGAAATGCCTGCGTTTGGCCACGTAAAATAACAGCACTATCTATTTCGCGGGCAATTGAACGCAGCGCGACAACCCCAATAATTTCAGCGTCGTCTTTTAGAGTGGAGCCTGTGGCATTATTTGGTGCTGGTGTTGTAGTAATATACGCTGGATCACTTCGAATTTTGTCTATGTATGCAACAGTGTTTTCGCGTTCAATAACCCAAAAATAAAGTGCAGCCGCCGCAACAATGGCAAGTATAAACGACACAATACGCATCTAGGTTGATTCCTGATAAAAAGTAGTGTCGCTCGGAGCAACACGTAAATTCCATTACTATATCTACGTTTTAAAAGCTATAATTAGATCACTTTTTTCGAGGTTAAACTGCAATGGTTCATAAAAGAGCTGATTTCTATTGCTTTGTTGCTCTTGGCTTGATCGTATCAGCGCTATAAGAGGAATTTGAAGAAAGTGTGAGTCTGTTTAAAACTGCTTAAAATTGGGAGCGCTAGCGTGAGCAACACCGACAGCTTTATTGAAGAAGTTACTGAAGAGGTACGTCGTGATAAGCTCTACGGCTACTTAAAACGCTACGGTTGGATTGCAGGTCTAATAATTGTCTTAGTTGTTGGTGGCGCTGGATTAAATGAATATCGTCATGCACAAGCATTGTCTAAGGCTCAGGCCCTTGGTGATGCAATGCTTGCAAGCCTCGGTATTGATGATGATGTGGGAAGGGCTGAGGCTATTGCCTTCGTTAAGGCCGATACGCCACAGGGTGCTGCAGTTCTTTCATTTTTAACTGCAGGTGTACAAACTGAAGCTGAGGAAATTAGTGCAGCGATCGAGACGCTAAATACGATTTCTAATAACCCTGATGTTCCAAACATTTATCGTCAGGTTGCAACTTTTAAGTCTCTTATCTTGCAAACTGACATGGTAGATGCAGAAAAGCGCCGCAATGAATTTGAAGCTCTAGCCGTACCGGGGCTTCCAATAAGAATGCTCGCTGAAGAACAACTTGCTTTGATCGATGTTGAAACTGGCAGTACCGGATCTGCTATTGAGAGATTTCGGAGGATAATGACAGATGCTGAATCTGACCCGGGCTTGCAACGGCGCGCCCTGCAGGCAATCATTGCTTTAGGAGGCTCCTTAACTGTTGAAGGGGCTGAACAAAAGGCAGAAGAGTAGGGGCTTTTATGTCTGATACGCGAATTATTCTCGATGTGCGCTTTCTTGCGACGCTGGTTAGGTGCTTACGTTCTGTCCCTTTTCTTGGACTACTTTTTGCGATCACGCTCCTCTCAGCTTGTGCTGAGCGCGAAGTTATTTTGCCGGGTACTAGAGAGGCTATTTCAACTTCCTCGATGCTGGGTGATTCAAAATCTATTGATACAAATTCTGATAGAAATTTCAGTCTTGATATCCGACTTCCTATTCAAATTGCCAACTCAGAAGCCGCGCAAAACCGTGGAAGCAGGATATTTCGAACTGACAACCCGAAATTATCAACAAATTTAAATCCAATTTGGAGTGTAAATATTGGAGAAGGCGATAGCCGTAGACAAAGGATAGTTGCTGATCCTGTTGTTTCGGGCGGACGTATCTTTACTTTGGATGCCCTTACGCTTGTATCGGCGGTATCAACTAGTGGAGTATTGATCTGGCAGCAGAATATATTGCCCGCTGGTGCGGATGAGAAAGACGCAACTGGTGGGGGTTTGGCTGTAGAGGGTAGCGTGGTATACGCTGCAAGTGGTTTCGGCACTATTACGGCATTAAATGCATCTACAGGGGCAAAAATTTGGACCCAAGATGTTGAAGGAGTAGGAATAGGAGCACCTACGGTTGTTGGTGATTTAGTTTACGTAATAGCTGGTGATACGATCGGCTGGGCGCTCAATAAGAAAAATGGACGTATTCAGTGGCAGCTTATTGCTTCAGTGAGTGGTTCTAATGTTTTGGGCGCTCCAGCACCTATTATTGCTGATGACTTGATGGTTTTTGCCTTTGGATCTGGCGAAATACAGGCAGTTTTTCGCCGCGGTGGATTAAGGCGGTGGGATGCATCAGTTTTAGGTGAGCGAAAAGGACGTGCGCTTGCAAAAATTGGTGACATTACTGGTCAACCTATTGAGGCTAATGGCATAATTTATGCTGGCAACCAATCTGGCAGGTTAGTTGCTGTGAATGCTGGCAACGGTGCTCGCATTTGGAGCGTAAGCGAAGGCGTTATAGATCGTATCGTACCCGTAGGTGGCAGCTTGTTCTTAATAAATGATCGCAACGAACTCTTGCGCCTCAATGCGCTTGATGGAAATCGCATTTGGGGTGTGCCACTGCCTAATTTTATTAAAAACCGCCCAAAAAAAATGGCTTCAGTGTTTGTTAATCATGGGCCAATTCTTGCGGGTGGACGGATTTTAGTAGCATCCTCTGACGGTGTAATCCGCAGCTATGATCCCACGTCAGGCACACTTTTGGGTTTAACAGATATTACGGGTGGAGCTTCTACAAACCCAGTGGTTGCAGGGCAAACACTTTATATTGTTTCTAGCTCTGGAGAATTAGTTGCCTTTCGGTAAACAGTATGGGCCGTTTCTTTTCTTTCAGTTTTGATATATATGGTCTATGTGCCGTATCTAATTTAATTTTCGGTAATGAAAATGTCTATGACACTTGCCATTGTTGGGCGGCCTAATGTAGGAAAATCTACTTTGTTTAACCGCTTAGTTGGTAAACGGCTCGCGTTGGTCGATGATCAACCAGGTGTTACCCGTGATTTACGGGAAGGCGCAGCTAGACTAGCAGATTTAAAATTCACTGTCATTGATACAGCCGGCTTAGAAGAAGCTACGGATGAAAGTTTGCAGGGCCGAATGCGCCGTTTGACAGAGCGGGCAGTCGACATGGCAGATGTGTGCTTATTCATGATTGACGCGCGAACAGGAATAACGCCAGCTGATCAAGTTTTTGCTGAAATTCTGCGTAAACGTGCAGATCATGTTTTGTTAGCCGCAAACAAAGCTGAAGGGGCAGCGGCTGACGCTGGCATAATTGAAGCTTACTCACTAGGCTTGGGAGAACCAATTCGTTTGTCTGCTGAGCATGGTGAAGGATTGAATGATCTTTATGCTGAGCTGCAACCCTTGGCTGACAGATTGGCTGATACAGCAATAGATGATACACCTGAAATTGATGTTGCTATAGATGAGATTGAAGAAATTAATAGACTGAGCCCCACCAAATTAAGGCCCTTACAGGTCGCGGTGGTTGGACGACCAAATTCCGGTAAGTCAACTTTAATTAATCAGATTGTTGAAGATGACCGTCTTTTGACTGGCCCTGAGGCTGGTATCACTCGGGATGCAATTTCTTTGCGGACGACTTGGGACGAAACCCCCATGCGTATTTTTGATACTGCTGGGATGCGGAAAAAGGCGAAGGTACAGGAAAAGTTAGAAAAGCTTAGTGTTGGTGATGGACTGCGCGCAGTAAAATTTGCCGAAGTTGTAGTTGTTTTACTCGATGCGGCAATACCTTTTGAACAGCAAGATCTGCGTATTGCGGATTTAGCAGAGCGCGAGGGCCGTGCTGTTGTGATTGCTGTAAACAAATGGGACATAGAAGAAAACAAACAGGTCAAGCTACATGACTTGAAAGAGAGTTTTGAGCGTCTTTTACCACAATTGCGAGGGGCTCCATTGGTAACTGTCTCAGCTAAAACGGGCCGTGGCTTGGATCGTTTGCATGTTGCGATTCTGCGTGCTTATGAGATTTGGAATCGACGAGTTGTAACTGCGCAATTAAATCGTTGGCTCACGGGTATGATTGAAGCGCACCCACCGCCAGCACCACAAGGCAAAAGAGTTAAACTTCGCTACATGACGCAAGCCAAAACTCGACCGCCAGGCTTTGTTGTTATGTGTTCTCATCCTGATAAGGTACCAGAAAGCTATAAGAGATACCTAGTTAATGGACTACGACTAGACTTTGATATGCCTGGAGCCCCAATACGATTGTTTATGAGAGGACAAAATGATGCCAATCCTTTTAAAGGGCGCAAAAAGGCAGCACCTTCAAAATTGCGTAAGCATACGGATGGTAGAAGAATTTAGATATTTTTAGGAGTAAAAATATAATCATAACATCTAAGATTTATTTTATACTATACTCGGATTCCTTGAACATGCGACTTTAGTATTGACGAACTGAGAGAATGGGATTCAGCTGTTTATATGATCCGTCCTAACTTTCTCATTGCTGCAGATCGCCTTGAACTCTTGTCCTGTGTGAAGGGCCAACATGAAGATCACGGGGTTGCGCGGCGTGCGAATGCACTTTTGTTGCTGGATGATGGGATGTCATGTGCCCAAATCGCAAAGGTTCTGTTTCTGGACGATGACACGGTGCGCAGCTGGCACAAGCAATATCTGGCTGAAGACTGGGAGGCCGTCGCCTACGATGGGTGGAAAGGCGGACAGTCACGGATGACGATTGCTCAAGAGGCGGCTTTATGCGAATGGCTTGAGGAACGGTTCTGCCGTTCAACGTCGCAGATCAGAGCCTATATGGGCGCAAAATTTAACATCCACTATTCTCATTCTGGCTGCATAAAGCTTTTGGCCCGCCTGGGGTTCGAGTATCGCAAGCCAAAGGCGCTGCCCCGTGTGGCTAACGTTGAAAAGCAGGCCGCATTCATCGCATTTTATGAAAACCTACTGAATAACTTGCCTGCTGACGAGGCCGTCTACTTCTCGGATGCCGTTCATCCGGAATATCAAAGCAAACCCCGCCATGGCTGGACCCGCAAGGGGTCAAACCCGGCCATCCAGACAACATCTGGGCGTGGGCGCGTGAACATTCACGGCGCTCTGAACCTGGAAACCTTCGACGCGCCCTTCGTTGAACCAACCACCGTCGATGGTATCAGCTCCGTTCAGCTTCTCGCCAAAATCGAGGCTAGGAACCCTGACAAACGTATCATTCACGTCATTTGGGACAATGCCCCATACCACAAAGGCCCCGATGTCAGAGCGTTCCTATCGCGCAAAAACTGTCGCATTCGTTTGATCCAACTGCCGCCCTATTGCCCGCATCTCAATCCTATTGAGAGGCTTTGGGCCGTCATGCACAGCCATGTCACCCATAATCGGCACTATACAACGCAAAACCACTTCGCCAACGCAATCTTGAACTTTATGCAGGAGGTTGTCCCAAAACAGTGGCGCAGCTTTCGAGATCAAGTAACTGATAACTTCCGCATCATCTCACATCATAACATTCGGGTTTTGCAGTAAGAGGTGTATAAGTTTTTAAAATACAAAGTCATTATATAAATAATGTTATATTTCTAATGCTGACAACATGGTGGGCCACGCGACCAATGCTGCGCCTGACAGAGCCAATGCGCTAGTTCCACTACCACCAAAACCGTTTTGTGCTGCAATAGCAACGAATGCCCAAATCACTGCACAGCCATACGTCGGAATTTGTTTTAGCTTCCATTGGACACTGAAAGTGAGTACAGCGGCTACACATATCATCATCCAAGCTGCGACGTTGTTTGAACTCCACCCGTATCCACCCAATAAAAGGCCGAGTGCTACAAAGCTGGCGGCACTCAACCATCCTGCGTATAAGCCCAGTGGCCAAGCGGCAGCCCACTTATCTTCTAAAGGGCAAAGCAGAAGTGCCCAAAGCGCAGTGCCCAACATTATCCAAATAAGGATAGTAGCATAAACTGGGCTGAGTACTGCCACGGGTAACCAGACTGCACCCACGGCCATTGAAATTGCAAGGGGTTTCCGCATTGCTGACCATGATGAAGTATATCTGCGTTTCCAAACACTGAATAAGCTTCCAACAAATAGCCAGATATAGATTACGCCCCAGATAGCAAAAGCATAGCCCGCTGGTTGTACTGGCGGGTCAATTTGAGGAAATGGGAACTGATTGGCTTCGAACCCGCCAAAATCGGTTACCCAAAGGGGAGACACTGCAAAAGCAATAGTGAACACTAGCACAATAAGAGACATAATCATATTTTAATTATAAATTCTGTCTAATCTTTTGTATAGAGCTCAAGACACAGTTAAATGATAGAACAACAATTAAGAGTTATGCTAAAATTCCATCTTTAGTCAGTATGGTATTCCCCATTAAATACGGCTTTAATGCCGAGGGTATTGTGACAGAACCATCTTCATTTTGTCCATTTTCGAGTAGTGAAATCAAGCAGCGCCCCACAGCAAGACCAGATCCGTTGAGCGTATGAACAAATCTTGGCTTGCCCCCGTCAATTGGTCGGAAGCGTGCATTCATCCGACGTGCTTGAAAGTCGCCAGTTGTAGAGATGGAACTTATTTCACGGTAGGCTTTTTGACCCGGCAACCAAGCTTCGATATCAAAGGTCCGGCGAGCCCCAAATCCCATATCACCAGCGCAGAGTAAAACAGTTCGATAAGGAATATTAAGACTTTCCAATAATACTTCCGCACAGCGTAACATCCGTTTTTGTTCGGTGTCACTTTTATCAGGATGAGTGATTGAAACCATTTCAACTTTTTCAAATTGGTGCTGACGTAACATTCCAGAGGTATCACGGCCAGCACTACCTGCTTCTGATCGGAAACAAAGCGAATGAGCTGTAAGCCGAATAGGTAATGTAATTTCATCAAGAACGTTGTCGGCAACAGAATAAGTGAGAGGCACTTCAGACGTTGGAATCAGCCACATTCCTTCTTCAGTTTTATAGCTATCTTCACCAAATTTTGGTAATTTGTCAGTTCCATACATTGCGTTTGTCCGCACAATTACTGGCGTATTTACCTCTGTGAATCCGTTGGTATCAATGTGCGTATCGATCATGAATTGGGCGAGTGCGCGATGAATGCGGGCAATGGCGCCTCGAAGCATAACGAAACGGCTACCAGAAATTTTAGCTGCGGTTTCAAAGTCCATGGAAGCTGCTACACCAAGTATTTCAAAATGTTCTCTTGGTCTGAAATTAAAATTTTTGCGCTTTCCCCACCGAGTAACCTCGACGTTGCTAGCTTCATCTTTACCACTAGGAACGTCATCTGCTGGGAGATTGGGAATATATGCTAAGGCATCGTTCAATTGGAAATCTAAAGACTTAGCCTCGTCTTGCATCTCAGCTATTAAAATTTTTTGTTCAGCTACAAACGCACGAAGACGCTTAAACTCGTCCTCGTCGCCACGGCCTTTGGCTGCGCCAACTTCTTTTGACATTTTGTTTTGTTCTGCTTGGGCGGTTTCGGCCGCTAGGATTTTTGCGCGCCGGGCTTCGTCCAAAGTTAATAAGTTGGAAGAAACTTGAGTGTCCCCACGTCGTATGAGGGCGGCATCAAAAGCACTAGGGTTTTCACGAATGGCTCGGATGTCGTGCATGGCTTGGAACCTTTAGGACGAATTTTTGTTGATACTCGTATGCCCAATTGGTTGGAGAGAGCCAAGAGCCTAACGTCGTTATTAAGCATTCTAGTGTAATAGAATTGTCCTTTTAACTCGTAATTGGTTAGAACAACAAATGATCTCTTCAAATGTTGAAAGATATCTATTTCTAATAACTTTTTTCCCTCAAGTATGGTTGCCAGCTTACTTAAATTACTGTTTGCTAGTTTTTGTTGTTGCTTTCATGTCCTTTGCACCTTGCGCACCGCCATCCCCGCCCATAAGTTCTGCTAAATCTGTTGGGGCTTGTAATAGCCCTCAGTCTCGCGCTTGAATAAGGACATTATCATGGAAGCTTTTGCTCAGTTTACTCCGCTAATTTTGATCTTCGGGATCATGTATTTTTTGCTTATTCGTCCTCAGCAAAAGAAGGTTAAAGAGCATGCTGCAATGGTCAGCGCATTGCGTCGAGGTGATCAAGTTGTCACTCAAGGCGGACTTATTGGCAAAGTTGTCAAAGTTAAAGACGACAACGAAGTTGACGTAGAATTGTCTGAGGGCGTTAAAGTACGCGTCGTTCAGTCCACTATAGCGCAGGTTTTAAGCAAAACTGAGCCCGCGAAGTAATGCTTCAATTCGATGGTTGGAAACGGTTTTTAATATGGTCAATCTGTGCAATTGGTTTGCTGTTGGCTCTACCCAACGGCTTTTATACTCGTGTTGAGCAGCATAATGATGCCGTAATTGCAATTGATTTGGGTGCTGAAACAGCAGAAAATCAAGCTCTGGCTGCTCAGTGGCCTTATTGGCTGCCTTCTTCTCTTGTTAATCTTGGTCTTGATCTGCGCGGTGGTGCTCATCTTTTAGCTGAAGTGCAGGTTGAGGACGTCTATGCAAGCCGAATGGACGCTATTTGGCCTGAGGTCCGTGATGCTTTGCGTCCCAAGCGGAATGAAGTTGGTACCATTAGATTGCAGCCATCTCCTGTAGACGAGTTGCATGTTAAAATTGGTGACGAAACTGGGATGCCGCTCGCTTTGAAAGTGGTACGTGGGCTGGCTCGACCGGTGCAAACCCTCACCGGCGTTGGCGCTAAGGACATAGATGTTACATTGGATGGTGACTTATTAATAATTAAGCTAAGTGAGGCAGAACGCTTGGCTAGTGATGAACGTACTGTACAACAATCACTTGAGATTGTGCGTCGACGAATTGATGAAGTGGGAACACGCGAACCCACCATTCAGCGTCAGGGATCGCAGCGCATTCTGATTCAGGTGCCAGGCATCGGATCGGCCTCAGAACTGAAAGAAATTATTGGAACTACTGCGCAGTTGACTTTCAATCCTGTTGTAAGCCGTACTTCTGATGCTTCGCAGGTCCCTGGGCTAGGAAATAAGCTGGTACCGTCTTTAGACGAAGAAGATTTATTTTATATAATTGAATCAGCTCCAGTTGTTACAGGTGAGGATTTAGTAGATGCGCAACCTTCGTTTGATCAAAATGGTTCCCCTGCTGTCTCCTTCCGTTTCAATACTGCTGGAGCAAGGTCATTTGGTGACTACACCGCAGATAATATTGGGTCACCCTTCGCCATTGTATTGGATAATGAGGTGGTGAGCGCACCAGTAATTCAATCTCACATCCCTGGTGGTTCGGGTATTATAACAGGCCGTTTTGAGGTGGAAGAAAGCACTAATCTAGCGGTGCTTCTGAGAGCTGGTGCGCTTCCGGCCGGTCTTACATTTCTTGAAGAGCGAACTATCGGCCCAGAATTAGGGCAAGACAGTATTGATGCTGGTAAGGTAGCGACAGTCGTAGCTTTTGCAGCAGTCTTGTTGTTTATGTTCCTAAGCTATGGGCTTTTTGGTATTTTTGCCAATATCGCACTAATTATTAATATAGGTCTAATTTTTGGATTGTTAAGCCTTGTTGGTGCAACTTTGACCCTTCCCGGGATTGCCGGAATAGTGCTTACGGTGGGGATGGCGGTAGATGCTAATGTGTTGGTCTTCGAACGGATAAAAGAAGAACTGAAATCAGCCAAAGGTCCAGCCCGTGCAATTGAGTTGGGGTATGAGAAAGCACTGAGCGCTATTATTGATGCCAACATTACAACTTTTATTACAGCAGTTATATTATTTGCTATGGGATCTGGACCTGTTCGTGGATTTGCAATCACATTAGGCTTAGGCATTATGACTTCTGTGTTTACAGCAATATTTGTGACGCGGCTTATGGTGGTGCTCTGGTTTGAGCGCAGCCGACCCAAAAAAATTGAGGTTTAATGATGCGCTTGAAGCTGGTCAAACAAGACACAAATTTTGATTTTTTTAGTCGCTGGAAATTTTGGCTAGGCATCTCAGCATCATTAGTCTTGTTAGGAATTGCATCCTTTGCGACTCAAGGGCTAAATTTTGGAATTGATTTTCGTGGTGGTACTACGGTCCGGACAGAAAGTGCCCAACCTGTAGACATTGCATTATATCGCAATGCTATCACCCCGTTGGACTTAGGAGATATTTCAATTACTGAGGTGTTCGATCCTACCTTTGGTGAAACCCAGAATGTTGCGATGATCCGAATTCAAGCACAAAAAGGGGAAGAAGCGGTCACCCCAGCTATGATCCGTGATGTACAAGCGGCTATGACCATAGCTGTGCCAGACATTCTTTTTGTGTCGGTGGAATCTGTTGGACCCAAAGTTTCCGGTGAATTAATACAAACTGCCGCGCTAGCTGTGATTTTAGCTATCGGAGCTGTTTTAATCTATATTTGGTTACGCTTTGAGTGGCAGTTTGCTCTGGGGGCTGTAGTCGCTCTTATTCATGACGTAATCCTTACAATTGGGGTATTTTCAGAGCTTCAAATCAAATTTGATTTAGCTATTATTGCCGCTTTGCTGACTATCGTAGGATATAGTTTGAACGATACCGTGGTTGTATTCGACCGAGTGCGAGAAAACTTGCGTAAGTATAAGAAAAAGAAATTGGCCGAAGTTTTGAATATTTCAATAAACGAGACCCTCGCCCGAACAGTTATGACTTCTGTAACTACCTTGTTGGCTTTGATTGCACTCTATGTCTTGGGTGGCGACGTAATACGCGGATTTGTGTTTGCTATGATTTGGGGTGTCATTGTTGGAACATATTCATCAGTTTTTGTTGCTTCAACCATTCTTCTCTGGTTAGGTGTCAAAAGGAATTGGACCAAGCCTGATAATACTGCGGGTAACCAATACGCCAACATTGATGCCTGATTTGTTTGCTGCTGCCCTGGCTTTGCCAGGGTTGTGGTGGCTTACAATAGCAATTATCGCCGCTGGGGTTGTCCGAGGATTTGCCGGCTTTGGTAGTGCTATGATTATTATGCCGGTGGCTGGCTCTGTTCTAGATCCGTTTGTTGCGATTACTTTTCTGATAGTGGTTGAATGTTGGGGTCCTTTAATTAATTTTCGCGATGCATGGCGTGTTGGGCAACGCCTTGATGCACTCCGGCTTCTTGGTGGAGCTTTGGTGGGTGTGCCAATGGGCTTATGGCTTTTATCATTAATAAACCCATCTAATTTTGGCTGGGCCGTTTCATTGGTTGTTTTGTTTTTGTTGGTAATTCTTATGACAGGATGGCGATATCATGGGCGAATTAGATCGCATACGTTGGTTGCGGTTGGTGGGCTCGGAGGCCTACTTGGTGGTTTTGTAGGTGTTCCAGGTCCACCGGTCATAATAATGTATATGGCTAGTACAAAATCAATTGCTGTGATCCGGGCAAACTTCCTGCTGTACTTGCTAGGAATCGACATTTTAATGTTAATTATTTTTATTTTTTCTGATTTGTTAAATCCCACGGCGGTTTTTGTGGGTCTGTTAATGACGCCTATTTATATAATTGCTAACGCGATTGGTGCGTATTTTTTCAATCCTAATGCTGAGGTAGTTTTTCGCCGATTAGCCTACCTAGTTATCTCAACATCCGCTATATCAGGTTTGCTGATGTAATAAAATAGCCGAGAGCAGAGCAATGCGCCTTAATGAGATCACATACACGGACGCCAAACCAGTTGAAGGCTATGGACCAGGTTTTTTCCGAATTGGCGGTTTAGTAATTATTGGTGGGGTGTTTACAGGCCCAACTGGAACATACAAGTGGAATGGCTATGATGAGCCTGAGCCTTTGCTGCGTTTGGTGAAGCATATTGACGTCCTTTTTCTGGGAACTGGTGCTGAAATTTCACATATTCCTGAGAATTTTCGGAGCATTTTGGAAGAGGCAGGTTTCGCTTTAGATGTTATGGCCTCCGCCTCTGCTGCAAGGACATACAACGTTTTACTCAGCGAAGGACGCCGTATTGCTTTAGCCATGTTACCTATATGAAATAAAACTGCGTTTCAGGTTTTTAGTGTATACCATTTCTTGAAAGGCATCAGGCGGCAGGGTAGGCTTTTTCTGAACTAAGCAATACCATAGGTGTGGACAATGATATTGACTGTATCCAATTTAACTGTCGCCCGTGGCGGTGTTGCTATTCTTGCGGGGATTAACTTTGTTATGGTTTCAGGTACAGCATTAGTGGTGCGTGGACCAAATGGTTCGGGAAAAACTAGCCTGTTACGCACAATCGCAGGCTTGCAACCCCAGATGTCTGGGCAAATCACGGGAGCGGAAGATCGTATAGCATATGCTGCCCATTCAGACGGCTTGAAAGCTGCAATGAGCGTGGCCGAAAACCTTGAATTCTGGTCGTCAGTTTTTGGTGGTCCATCAATTCAGCCAGCTTTGAATGCTTTTAATTTGAATAGTTTAGCCTCTCGGCGTGCAGGCCATTTATCGGCTGGTCAAAAACGACGGTTAGGCTTGGCGCGATTGATGGTCACTGAACGCCCATTGTGGGTACTAGACGAGCCGACAGTATCGTTGGATGCTGTATCTGTTTCTATATTTATTTCTGCGTTAGAAAGCCATCTAGCGAATGGTGGTATGGCCCTGATTTCAACACACATCGATTTGGGTCTTGATGCTGAGGTACTTGATATGACACCTTTTAAAGATTTAGCCGCGAACGTGGAAACTTCAGATCAGGCCTTCCTGTGAGAGCGCTATTGATTCGAGATTTGAGGTTGGCATTACGATCTGGTGGTGGTTTTGGCCTTGGTTTGACATTTTTTCTAATTGTGATTGTTTTAGTTCCATTCAGCGTTGGACCGGCTTCGTCATTATTATCGCGGATTGCGCCGGGAATTTTGTGGTTAGGTGCCTTATTGGCGTGTTTATTATCACTGGATCGCTTGCTTACTGTGGATTGGGAAGATGGAGCGTTGGACTTATTGTCAACCTCACCAATACCTTTGGAAGGTATAGTTTCAATAAAAGCATTAGCGCATTGGATAACAACTGGATTACCTCTATTGCTAGTGGCACCATTGTTGGGTGTGTTGTTGCATTTGCCAGTCGACGGATTTGGTGTGTTAATTTCCAGTCTTGCTTTAGGAACGCCGGCTTTGTCTATGATCGGAGTATTTGGAGCGGCGCTAACTATTGGCATAAAGCGAGGTGGTTTATTGCTGTCCCTGCTTGTTTTACCACTTTATATCCCAACTTTGATCTTTGGTGCGGAAGCAGCTCGCCGAGGAGCGCAAGGACTCGAGTTTGGTACGCCATTGCTTTTTTTAGCTGGTATTACAGGCTTTGTTCTAGCTTTGATGCCTTTCGTCGCAGCAGTTGTACTGCGATTGAACCTGCGTTGATGTAAATTTAAATTGAGAATTGCAAAATGAGAGCTTAGGAATTTAGTATGTCGTTATGGGAATATGCCAATCCAGTTAAATTTCTGCGCCTGAGTGGAGCGCTTCTTCCTTGGTTATGGGGTGGAGCTTTAGTTTGTCTTATGGTTGGACTGACTTGGGGTTTTTTCTTTACGCCCGACGATTTTCGTCAGGGTTCGACTGTCAAGATTATCTATCTGCATGTGCCAGCTGCATTAATTGCCATAAATGCATGGTTTATGATGCTAGTAACTTCGCTAGTTTGGCTTGTCAGACGGCACCATGTCTCAGTTTTGGCGGCAAAAGCAGCGGCCCCTGTTGGCGTGGCAATGACATTAATAACATTGATAACTGGCGCTATCTGGGGTCAACCGATGTGGGGTACTTGGTGGGCTTGGGATCCCCGGCTGACATCTTTCTTAATCCTATTCTTTTTTTATCTAGGCTATATCGCACTGTGGGAAGCAATTGATGATCCAGACAGTGCAGCAGATCTGACATCAATACTCTGTCTTGTGGGGTCAGTTTTTGCTATTTTAAGCCGTTATGCGGTAAATTTTTGGAACCAAGGGCTTCATCAGGGTGCATCCTTATCGTTAGATAAAAAAGAAAACGTAGCAGATGTTTTTTATCTTCCACTACTGGTTTGTATCGGGGGCTTTATTTTGTTGTTTCTCGCGCTGGTTTTTTACCGAACGGGTACTGAAATCCGGTTAAGGCGGATAAGAGCGCTCATTGCAAGGGAGACAAGAATTGCCTGATCTTGGGAAATATGCAGATACTGTTTTGTGGGCCTATGCTGCTTCATTACTTCTTTTGCTCGGGATTGTTATTTTAAGTTTGTGGCGTGGGCATAGAATTCAACTTGAGATGCAGGACTTAGAAGGCAGGATTAAGCTGGATGGTTAAAGTTCCATGGCTAATGTTTGTCCCACCACTTATATTTGTGGGTTTTGTTACTTTTGCGGCATTGGGAATGTATCGTGACTATCCAAATGAGCTTCCATCTACTCGTGTTGGTAGTTTGGCTCCAGAATTAACTGAAAAGGGCCTTATTCAGTACCCTAGTGTTCAATTTGGAGATTTAGCACGTGGGGAAGTAACGTTGGTAAATTTTTGGGCTAGTTGGTGCCCGCCGTGTCGCGCCGAACACCCCAAACTACTGGAGATGGCTGCAAATGGGCTACCAATTATTGGCGTAAATTTCCGTGACAAAGCTTCTGCTGCTGCCAATTATTTGGATGATGACGGTAATCCATTTGTTGCTGTTGCCTTTGATCCCGAGGGAAAGTCAGCCATAGATTGGGGTGTTACTGCACCGCCAGAGACTTTCATTCTGGCCGCTGATGGTACAGTACTTTTTCGTTACATTGGTCCACTGGTTGGTTCAGACTACGCGCAAAGGTTTTTACCTGAACTAGAAGAAGCTCTGGTTGGCTCTCGCACTAAATAAATACTAGCGGATCCACCCGTTTTACCTTTATTGTTGTCATTAATGCGCAAAAAATTGGTACAAACATTATTCTTACTAATTGAAGGCTACAAAATTAGAAACACTTAAGCGGCCAAAAATTTGAATGTATTAGTTCATAATAGTAAATGCTCTGTGCAATGTAGCACAGAGCATTTACTGTCCGAACATTAGGCAGCTGAAGCTAAATTGCGGAGCACATAGTGTAGCACCCCCCCGTGCTCGACATATTCAATCTCGATTGCAGTATCGATCCTACATTTTAGGATAATCTCTTTAACCGTTCCGTCAGACATAGTTATGATACACGGAACCTCTTGCAATGGTTTGATTGTATCGAGACCAGAAATGGAGATGGTTTCATCACCCGTCAAGCTGAGTGTTTTTCGAGTATCATTATTGGTAAATTCGAAAGGAATTACGCCCATACCAACTAGGTTTGACCTGTGAATACGTTCGAATGTTTCTGCAATCACAGCTTTTACACCTAAAAGCGCTGTTCCCTTAGCTGCCCAGTCGCGTGAAGATCCTGCGCCATATTGTTCTCCACCAAATATAACTAAAGGAGTACCTGATTTTTCATATTCCATGGCTGCATCAAAAATAGATGTCTGTGCGCCATCTGGGCCTCTGGTATAACCGCCTTCAACACCGTGTAGCATTTCATTTTTAATACGTATGTTTGCAAAGGTGCCTCGCATCATAATTTCATGGTTGCCGCGGCGTGAACCGTAGGAGTTGAAATCTCGAGGTTGAACTTGGCGTTCTGTAAGATAGCGACCTGCAGGTGTTGTTTCCTTAAACGATCCGGCGGGAGAGATGTGGTCTGTAGTGATCATGTCGCCAAGCACAGCAAGAACTTTGGCATTTTTGATATTAGTAATTGTTCCTGGCTCCGAGCTCATATCCTGAAAGTATGGAGGATTCTGCACATAAGTTGATGCTGTTGGCCAGTCATATGTTTTCTGATTTGTTGTTTGGACACTTTGCCATTTTTTATCACCTTTGAATACGTCTGCGTATTTACTTTGAAATGCTTCACGGGTCACCGTTGCTTCAACGAGTTCTGAAACCTCTTTTGATGTTGGCCAAATATCCTTAAGGTAAACGTCGTTGCCATCTTTATCTTGCGTAATTACGTCGGTTGCTAAGTTTATATCGAGGGTACCAGCTAACGCATACGCAACAACAAGGGGAGGTGAGGCAAGGTAGTTGGCTCGCACATCTGGAGAAATTCGTCCTTCAAAATTACGATTTCCTGACAGAACTGAAGTGGCTACTAGATCACCGTCAGCTATTGCTTTGCTTAATTCTGGTTGAATTGGACCCGAATTGCCTATGCATGTAGTACAACCATAACCCACTAGATTAAAGCCGATGGCGTCGAGGTCATCCTGAAGTTTGGCCGCTTCAAGATAGGCGGAAACTACCTGCGAACCTGGAGCTAACGATGTTTTTACCCATGGTTTGCGTGTCAGGCCAAGCGCAGAGGCTTTGCGCGCAACCAATCCTGCACCAATCATCACGTAAGGATTTGAAGTATTTGTACAGGAGGTAATAGAAGCTATGACCACTTTACCTGACTCTAGTGTGTAATCTTCGCCTTTGACATTTATTTTTTTTCCCATCGGTCGTTTAAAGGTTTCCTCCATTTCCTTTCGAAATGCAGTCTGACCGTCAGTTAAAGCGACATAGTCTTGAGGGCGTTTTGGTCCAGAAATTGCAGGTACGATGGTGCCCATATTTAGATGCATAGTGTCTGTATATATAGGCGCGTAATTAGCGTGACGCCAAAACCCATTTTCTTTGGCATAAGCTTCAACTAGTGCGACCCGGTCTTCATCTCGGCCAGTGTTGCGAAGATAGCGTAATGTTTCGTCGTCAATAGGAAAGAAACCGCAGGTTGCTCCGTATTCGGGTGCCATATTTGCAATCGTAGCTCTGTCTGCCAATGGTAATCGGTTTAGACCTTCGCCATAAAACTCTACGAATTTACTGACAACACCTTTAGCACGAAGCATTTCGACGACTTTTAATACTAAATCAGTCCCTGTTGTTCCCTCAATCATGGAGCCAGTTAATTCAAAACCTATGACCTCTGGGATAAGCATGGAAATTGGCTGGCCTAACATTGCAGCTTCGGCCTCAATTCCACCAACACCCCAACCTAAAACGGCAGCGCCATTAACCATTGTTGTGTGACTGTCAGTGCCGACCAGGGTATCTGGGTAAGCTACCTGCTGACCGTTTTGATCTTCGTCGGTCCAAATTGTCTGTGATAGATATTCTAAGTTTACCTGATGACAGATACCTGTGCCGGGCGGTACAACACGGAAATTGTTGAAGGCTGATTGACCCCATTTAAGGAATGTATAGCGTTCTATATTGCGCTCGTACTCTCGCTCTACGTTAGCTTGGAAAGCACGAGGATTACCAAACTCGTCTATCATCACTGAGTGGTCAATGACGAGGTCAACGGGATTAAGTGGATTAATTTTTTCAGGGTCCCCACCAAGCGCAACAAGACCATCACGCATAGCGGCTAGGTCAACAACAGCTGGAACACCAGTGAAATCCTGCATGAGGACGCGAGCGGGACGATAAGAAATTTCGCGAGGATTTTTACCGCCCTTTACAGCCCATTCAGCAAAAGCCTTTATATCATCTACTGAAACAGTTTTGCCATCTTCGAACCGGAGCATATTCTCTAATACTACTTTTAGGGCAGCGGGTAGCTTAGAAAAATCTCCCAAACCCGCTTTAGTGGCAGCTGGGATCGAGTAATATGAAATAGACTGCTTCCCAAATGTCAGCTTCTTACGGGTATTGGCGGTATCTTGACCAACGATAATGGACATAAAAGCTCCCCTTGTATATGCGCTTTAGGGTAAAAGAATTTTATGCCTCATGCCTCAAGCTGTCTCGGCAATCAACTAGTTTCGTAATGGAAACAAGTATTTTGTATACCATTGCATACAATATTTTATATTCTTCAATGACATAAATGCTCAACAAACCTTGATTGGCCATTTGTTTGTAGTCGTTTTAGATCTACCTCCAGTCTAAACATTTATTTCAAAATCGTTGGCGAGTATTATCATGCAAAAACTGATTATTTTCATTATTTCTGCTTTTACCCTGGTAGGATCTCCAGTTATAGCTCAATCACCTGTAGTAGTTGAGTTGTTCACTTCGCAGGGCTGTTCGTCTTGTCCACCTGCTGATAAATTGATGCATGATCTTTCCAAGCGGGATGACGTCATCGCTTTGGCATTACATGTGGACTACTGGGACTATCTTGGATGGAAAGATGAGTTTGCAGTGCCACAAAACGCAGAGCGCCAGCGTGGATATGCACGCAAGGCAGGCCTACGGTCAGTCTACACGCCGCAGATGATAATAAATGGTGTGACAGACATTGTTGGTGCACGACCTATGGATCTTTCCAAAGCAATTGCAGAGCATACAGCAAAAACTGATAGTATCGCACTGAATGTTGCTCGTTCTGGGGCAACTATCACTATTTTAGCCGAGCCAGTTGAAACCAACAGCTTATTTTTAGTTCAGATGGTACGCTATACACCACAGCGTAGTTCAACGATCACACATGGGGAAAATGCTGGGCATGCTATTTCCTATGCTAACGTAATTGATGATTGGGATGTTCTTGCTGAATGGGATGGCAAAACTGCACTTTCGCTTGAAGCACCGGACCCAGGTTCTCATCCTTTTGTGGTGATAGTCCAACAATGGCCGTATGGGGCTATTGTAGGAGCAGTACAGGTTAAATAGCTGCTTATACTTGCCAACGACGTGCAATCCAAAACCACTGCTCGGGATGTGCTAGGATGCGGGCCCCGATGCTGTCGTTTAGTGCTTGCGTCATAGTATTAGGGTCGCTGTGCTGAATAGGTGCTTCAAGTATACAATCAAAATTAATGCCATCAGTTTGTCTAATTCCGTAAAAGGGTATTAAAAGTGCATTATAACGCAAAGCTAGTTTAGCTACTGATGTGCTGGTTCTGGCTGGGAGCCCTAAAAACTCTAATATTGGGCCTTTTTCAACGTGTTGATCATTGAGCACAACTAGAGGTCCGCCGCTTTTAAGGTGTCGCACAAACCCAGTTAATCCAATTTTTGTTTGCGCAAAAACCGGTGGTCCAAGAGCCTTTATCGTTTGTACATAATGTGAGTTGAAGTAAGGATTGGACATATTGCGGTAAAGCCCACCAATATTAAAACCACGATTTATTAAAGCTGCGCGTGCTGCCTCATAGTTACCAAAATGACCACTGATCAATAGAACTGGTCTCTTATTTTTTGTCGCCTCAGTCAAGGCCGTCAGGCCTTTACCGTGTACTGGCGCATATTTTTGGTGGGAAAGAAGGTCAGTAGTTGAATAATTTTCGATCATTGTTCGACCTGCATTATACAAGCTATTGGTGACAATTTTTCTTTGTTTTTGACGGGAAAGTTTTGGAAATAACTGGGAAACGTGTTTTTTCGTACGCTCACGATACCCGAAAATTGGACTAATTAAATTAGCGAAAACCCAACCAATTAGATGCCCACGTGTTTGGTAAGGAAAAGTGAGTGCAGTCAGAATCAAGCCACGGGTCAAAATATTTGTTAAAAACTGGGCTGGTATGTTAGCCCGTGATTTTTGTGACAAATTCTTTTCTACCTCCTTGTGAGGGACTCCAATCGCTTGGTAAATTCCTTAATCTGCTTACAAGCACATAGAGTAGGCTTTGGTTGTTAACAATTTGATACCCCTATTTTCTTTATGTAACCGAACGTTTGTAACAAAACCGATCTAAATTAATTGCTACACTATCTGTTCAGTAGCTGAATGTTGCTTCCGTTTCTATTGCTTTTCGTAGTGCCGTTTCAGCCCAAGTTCCCATGCCTCCACGTTTTTGTATTTCGCGTAATTGTTTAATAGCTGACACTTTATTTCCATTTTCAACAAACCCTTGTGCCATGTATGAGCGTGCTAAAAGGTTATTTGGATTAGCATGAATGGCTCTTTGATAAAAGATATTTGCTAGCTGTACATGGCCAAGTTTTCGGGCTGTAAATCCGCGATATGTCAACACTTGGTCGGATTCTTGATCGGGCATGTTGTCAAGCACTTGAATTGCTTCACTATAACGCCCTGCATATGCCAGCTCTCGCACTGCTTTGTACAGCGTATTCAAATCTAAGTAAGATGTTTTGTCAGGGCGTACGCATTTTTTTATGCTAGTATCCCAGATGCCATTCACTTTTTTCGAAAATACCACGTATTTTTTTATTTCTGGATCCCATTGACGCTCTGTTAAACAATCTTTTGTTGTTTGAGTTTGTTCTGGTTCAGAATCGCTATCTCCACCAGCGGCAAAGACGTCTGTTGACAGACACAGTGGCAGGGTAAGGACTGCTATAAAGGTCAGTGTACGTATCATCTCTATCCTCCGGTTATATATAGATTAGATTTAGTTCTATATTCTGCCATTTCACCCTGTCATTTTCAATAAACCGTGAGCCTTAATTGGTTTTGGTGCCGCATGAATATCTTTCAAGTCTTATAAATGAGTTGGATAATCAAGGTAGTTAGTTCCAGATGCGTTTTTATTGATTGCGATGTGCTAGTAATGGAATCCATTGAAGATACGCTGTAATTTTTAACATTGTATAGCAATTAAGCCCATACTGCCAACGAAATTACAGAGCTGATAAGGCATTAGGAAAAGTATTTTACGAGTTAAACCACTAATTTTTATTTACCTGACAGGTAATCGTGTATTGAAATATAATTGCAAAGATACATATTTTATTTCAGTTGGAATGGTTTTGGCAATGTATCCAGAGATCGTGCACCTAGTTGTCCCATATTTGCATGCAGGTCTGCTTTTAACATATTAGCAAGATGCTCAGGACCATCAGCGCCCAAAGCAGCTAACGCATAATGCCAAGCGCGCCCTAACATAACAAAATTAGCTCCAGATGATAACGCGCGCAGTATGTCGAGGCCACCTTCTATTCCACTATCAAAGATTATGGGAAGATTTGAAGCTTGACGAATTTCTGGCAAAACTTCGATTGAGGCAGGAGCCGCATCAAATTGTCGGCCAGCATGGTTTGAGACCCATATGGCGTCGATACCAGTTTCCTGGAGTAATTGGGCATCTTTGCTGCATAGTATTCCTTTGACAACTAAATGTCCTGGCCATGCATCTCTTAATGATTTCACATACTCCCAATCTGGTGAAGTGCGAAGCAAGTATCCGATATGTGCATTAACTGGTAAGTTTTCAGTGGATTTACTGATATAAGCATCAAGCATGCGCATGTGAGGCATACCTCTGCGGGCAATACCGATAGCCCACGATGGTCGCATGGCTACTTGAGCTAATAACCGAGGCGTTAATTTAGGAGGATTTGTTAACCCTGAGCGTATTTGACGTTCGCGTCGTGATGCAACTGGCACATCAACCGTAAGCACCAGTGTTTTGAACCCAGAAGCCTGAGCCCTAGCCAACATATCTTGACGGATTTTTTCATCGTGGGGTGGATACATTTGGAACCAGGCATTTGGACCTATAAAGTTTTCAATGTCTTCAGGCGCTACTGTGGCTACGGTTGATAAAGTATATGGAATGCATAAATGGCGCGCTGCGCTAGCCAAATGATATTCGGCGTCTGGCCATATCAGTCCGGACATGCCTACCGGAGCTATTCCAAATGGCAGGGGTAACTTTGCTCCTAAGAGAAAAGTTGAAAGATCAGGGGTAGACTCGCCGTGTAAGATTGACGGCATCAAACCAATTTTATCGAGGGCAGCTCGATTACGAAATCTTGTTTTTTCATTTCCAGTACCGCTGTCTAGGTATTCCCAAACAAATTTAGGGACGCGTCGTTGAGCACGCTCCGCAAGGTCTGAAATGGCTGGAAAGCGAGTTTCGTTTTTCATAAATGAATTATGACGTGATTGGTTGAAGGCTGCAAGATGACGTTAATTTGATAGTTTTATTAAAATTGTAAAATTTTTGTTGCATTAATTTGTCTGGTTCGTGTGGTCTTTACTTTTTATTTGTCTATTCAGCGGGTCTTTAAGTCACATGTTTATTCATTGCGTATTTTAGCGCACTATAAGAACTGTTTTGAATAATATATTAGTAAGAACATCCAGAGAACATGGCTTTCCCTTTGTACTTGTGCGCGTTAGGTTGATAGAATGAATAATTTTGATGATACGGACGCTTTTGAGAGTGCCCCCTCTTTGTCTAAGCGTGCCCTTGCCGCTCGCCCACAGTCTTATTTGGAGGGACTGAATCCTGCGCAGCGCGCTGCGGTTGAGCAGACGGAAGGCCCTGTTTTGATGCTTGCTGGGGCGGGTACTGGAAAGACACGGGCTTTAACAACGCGAGTGGTGCACTTGCTCAGCACAGGCCGTTCTCAACCTAATGAAATTCTGGCTGTAACATTTACCAACAAAGCAGCTCGTGAGATTAAGCTTCGCGTTGCCAATATGTTGGGGCAACCTGTTGAAGGAATGCCCTGGCTGGGTACTTTCCACTCTGTTTGTGTGAAATTATTACGCCGTCATGCAGAATTAGTAGGCCTTAAGTCCAATTTAACTATTTTGGATATGGATGATCAACTGCGGCTTATTAAACAATTAATTCGTATTGAAAATATTGATGATAAGCGGTGGCCGGCACGGCAGTTGAGTTCCCTAATTGACGGTTGGAAAAATCGTGCAATAACTCCAGAAAAAGTACCGGCAGCAGAAAGCGGAGTATATAACAATAAAGGCATAGAACTTTACAGGCAGTATCAAAATCGCCTGAAGGAGCTGAATGCCTGTGATTTTGGTGATCTGTTGCTCCATATCATTACTATTTTTCAGACACAGCCAGATATTCTAGCACTTTATCAGCGTTGGTTCGCTTTCATTTTAGTTGATGAGTACCAAGACACCAATATAGCTCAGTATTTATTGCTTCGTTTGCTGGCACAAAAGCACAATAACATTTGTTGTGTAGGTGATGATGATCAATCTATCTATGGCTGGCGCGGCGCGGAAGTAGGCAATATTCTTAAATTTGAAGCTGATTTCCCTGGAGCACATGTGGTAAGGTTGGAACAAAACTATCGATCTACGCGACATATTTTAGGGGCTGCGTCTGGTATTATTGAAAGTAATCAGGACAGGCTGGGTAAGTCGCTTTGGACTGATAAAATTGAAGGCGAAAAAGTTCGTTTAATTGGCCATTGGGACGGTGATGAAGAAGCTCGATGGATTGGTGATGAAATAGAATCTGGACAACGTGGAACCCGTGGGATGGACCCTGTATCGCTTGACAGGATGGCTATTTTGGTTCGAGCCAGTCACCAGATGCGCGCTTTTGAAGACAGGTTTCTAACGATTGGCTTGCCGTACCGTGTTATTGGGGGTCCCAGATTTTATGAACGGATGGAGATCCGTGATGCAACGGCTTATTTTCGCATTGTTGTGTCGCCAGAGGACGATTTGGCTTTCGAGCGTATCGTAAACACTCCTAAACGCGGTCTTGGTGACAAAGCACAGCAAACCATTCAAATTGCGGCGCGCACTAATGGTGTCTCGCTGCTTGAAGGTGCCCGCCTATCCTTAGAATTAGGGTTGATCAAAGGTAAGGGTGGCAGCGAATTGCGTACTCTAACGGATGGAATTAGTAGATGGAACTCCGAGTTGTACGGTGCGCGGACTGAGGTGTTTCGGAATGATAATTTGGAGTTAGATCAAGAAGGTTTTGTACCACGTTATGAGTATGACGCACCGCGAATGTCGCACGTGGAACTGGCTGAGGTAATTTTGGATGAGAGTGGATACACGGGACATTGGCAGAATGATAAAACACCTGAAGCGTCTGGTAGGTTGGAAAACCTGAAGGAATTGGTGAAAGCACTTGAAGGATTTGAAAACCTTCAAGGTTTTCTTGAGCACATCTCATTAATCATGGACAACGAGCAGGATGATGATGGAGCTAAGGTATCCATTATGACCTTACATGCTGCTAAAGGTTTGGAATTCCCAATGGTGTTTTTGCCTGGTTGGGAGGATGGGCTTTTCCCGTCGCAACGGTCTATGGACGAAAGTGGAGTGAAAGGTTTAGAGGAAGAGCGCCGATTAGCCTATGTGGGTCTTACTCGTGCAGAAGAAGTCTGCACCGTGTCATTTGCTGCAAATAGGAGAGTATTTGGGCAATGGCAATCATCGATGCCATCTCGGTTTATTGATGAATTACCAGAAGAACATGTGGATGTGCTTACTCCACCAGGGCTCTATGGTGGTAGTTTTGGGGGGATAGCTAAGAGTGCTGGAGAGCATTCGAATCTACATCAAGCAGCGGCTGATGCGAATGTTTACGATTCTCCTGGTTGGAAGAGGTTACAAGAGCGAGCCGGTAACCACCCCATTAGTCAGCCAAAGGAAAGTCGAAATACTGTGATTGATCTTACTGCTGTTTCGAGTTTTACAATTGGAGAAAGAGTATTCCATAAAAAATTCGGATATGGGGCAGTTATTGGAATTGAAGGCGATAAGTTAGAAATTGATTTTGAAAAAGCAGATACAAAAAAGGTAATTTCACGTTTTGTCTCCGGCTGTGACGATATTCCTTTCTAAGCGTAAAGCTTTTAAACTTCTTTATGATTTGTTGAGCGACTGAACCAAGTTTTGTGATTTGTTATTTTTTGATTTTATTAAGCAGTGTTTTATCAACAAGTTATATGAAAGTGCATTCCAGATTAATTTAAATTGGTTACAATCGTTTCAGACGTTTTGTGTTAGCTACGATTTTAAATGAAAATTGGGTCCAAACATAATAATTGGTGATAGAAAACTTGCTGCACCTTTAGTGCGCGGCAGCTCAGAGTTTAATTTGCTGCCACCACAAGTTTGAGGTTATTTAGAGAGAGTAAGGAACATCTGATTTTGCGATACAATATCATTTACTGGTTCCGTAAGCCACTTCCCATGAAATGCGTTTGATTTCTGTAGCATGTATGCCTAGATCAGCCAACTCCCTGCCAGATAATGATCTTAATTCTTCATATGTGGATTTGTACAATCTGCGCTTTTTGTGGCGCTGCGCCGCATTATTTAAGATGTCGATTGCTGTTTCCAACACTCGCTGTAATAGGTTGCTGGATTTTGTGGCATCATTACAGTACGTCACTATTTATTCTCCATTCTTAGTTGGAGAAACAAATAGATAGTTGCTGCGCTTGCACAATAGCTAAACTGTCAATGCCGCTATGCAGCAATTGCATGCGCTGAATTGCTACAATAAAAAATTCTAAAGAAGAGATATGATATTGTAGGAAGTTGTTTCAACCCCTTGTTCTTCTCCAAATTTATGCCAAGTGTTCAAGAGTTGGAGTGGAGGAAAATCATGCCAATTACTGAAGAAGAAATACTTTCTAATTTACGTCAGATCGCAGTACCGGACGGTGGAAATCTTATAAGCCGCGATCTGATACGTGCACTGCAGGTCAATAAAGACATAGTTAAATTTGTTATTGAGGCTCCTTCAACAGAATTGGCACGTCGTATGGAGCCAGTGCGTCTAGCTGCAGAAACCGCAGTTAAGGCAATGAATGGCGTTAAGGTTGTTCGCGTTGCTCTGACAGCGCATGCAACGACGGAAACGTCTGCTAATCCCCCGAATTTAAAAGTTGGAGGGCACCCAAAAGTACAACAAGGGCCTATTAAAGCACTTGGGGTCAAACGCATCTTAGCCATCGGATCCGGTAAGGGAGGCGTTGGTAAATCTACAGTTTCTTCCAACCTTGCCGTTGCACTTGCTAAACAAGGCAGGAAGGTTGGTCTTTTAGATGCGGACATATACGGGCCATCCCAGCCGCGTATGATGGGCATCAACCAACGACCCGCGTCTCCAGACGGAAAAGTCATTATTCCGTTACAGGCCCATGGTGTCACGTTAATGTCGATAGGTTTTATGGTTGAAGAGGGTAAGGCAGTGGTTTGGCGAGGACCGATGTTGATGGGAGCTTTGCAGCAAATGCTTGGTCAGGTTGAGTGGGGCGAACTAGATGTATTATTAGTCGACCTGCCGCCCGGCACTGGAGATGTTCAGCTTACGCTCTGTACGAAGTCAGAGTTGACTGGGGCTATAATTGTTTCCACTCCTCAAGATGTGGCGCTGATTGATGCACGTAAAGCACTGGATATGTTTACCACGCTGAAAACTCCGATTTTGGGTTTGATTGAAAATATGTCGATGTTTGTCTGTCCTGATTGTGGATCAGAGCATCAAATCTTCGGTCAAGGGGGTGTTGCTGCTGAAGCCAAGAAGATGGGTATACCTTTGCTCGGCGTGTTGCCTATTGATTTAGATACGCGGCTTGCCTCTGATGAAGGTAAACCAGTTGCAGTTGGAGACGGACCTATGGCACAATCTTATGCTAGGATTGCTGTTGGTTTAATCAAAGGTGGAATGGCATAATAACATTTAAAGATGTTATGGTTATTTAAGTCAATGAAATGAAATCCTGTATTTATACTCTGATTTGTTACGAATTACGCAGTCCTACAATTTGATTTATTTGTTTAAATGAAACACCTATTATCGATAACCAGCAAGGCTGGAAATATGTCAGCGACGTATACTTTTTAATAGGATTTATGAAAAAATGATCCTAGATCGAAAGAATTGTATCAAATTCGGGCTGCAAAAGACCAGATTTAGACCTCCCTAAAAACTGTAAGAGTTTACCAATTCAGAGCCTACGATAATATCCTCTATTATAGCTTTCAAGAGACCTCAGCAGAAGAAGCATATATTAGAAGCCATTATTATTGTGGGCGCAGTTTTTGCATATTTCAGCTTGTGCCATTAGCACTTATGGTCAAGTCAGGTGGGGTTTTCCGCCATTCCAACGGTTTTAGCCAAACATTTGCCTGAACATTGCGCCTTTTTGCCGGTTCCATTCAATGGCAGCGATTTGGAATTGGGCATGGGTTCGCGTTAGCCCCATAAACCTCGATCTAGTCATGTCCCAAAGTCG
>ENA-OQVM01000025-OQVM01000025.1-marine-metagenome-genome-assembly--contig:-NODE-25-length-209919-cov-10.830520_pt1 | contig 209919 bp, 186 predicted proteins | sample MGYA00237776_ERZ505498 | MGnify/ENA primary metagenome ERZ505498 (study PRJEB26159, sample SAMN06265151) | marine metagenome | isolation source: Helgoland LTER site | place: Germany:Helgoland, sampling...
TAGCAGTTATTCAGCGCAGTTCTAAGGAGCCATTACCTGTCGGGTGCACCATTAACATCAATATGTAAGAAATAAGTAAAAATTATATTGATGGCTCCAAAGGATGTTTTAAGTGGTAAATCTGAAATGATTAACGAGAACGATGTTATTGTTTTCTAGGTCAACATCTATCTGTACTCAGATTTGGCTCGAACGAATGCGTGGGAATAAATTGAAAAATAAAATTTGGATTATTTTTGTAACACTGCTAATTTCAGTAATGAGTATTAATAGTCAAGCGAACGAAGTTCTTCATCAATCTAAACGCGTTCCAGCTGAATGGGAACCTCAAGAGGCGATTTGGATGCAATGGCCTGGTTTTTTGGAAAAAGATTATGAAATAACTTTTGCAAATATAGCTGATATAGTTTCTCGCTACGAAAAACTTCATATCCTTTACCATTCAGATCAGATTTATTCAGATGCACAAAAAGCATTAAGAGATGTAAAGGCAGATCCACAAAATAAAAATATTCATTGGCATGAAGTACCCAATGATAATGCTTGGATGAGAGACAACGGTCCTATTTATGTTCTAAATGGTCAAGAATTAAGGATTCAAAATTGGAATTTTAATGCTTGGGGTGGTGCTTTTGGGCATGATGTACCCTTTAATCTAGACAATACAGTCCCAGACAAAGTTGGCGAAATACTTAAAATGCCTGTTGATCAAATTGATATCGTACATGAAAGAGGTAACTTAGAATTTAATGGATCCGACACAGTATTATTAAATTGGAGCACCCTTGGTGATCCCAGTAGAAATTTGAACTATAAAAAACAGCAGGCAGAACGTGATCTGAAGGAGTACTTTGGTGTAACAAATGTTATTTTTATTGAAGGCATTCCAGATGGAGATCTTACCAAAGGACACATTGATGGTATTGCCCGGTTTATTGGACAAAGGACTGTAGTGGTCGTCCAATGTACAACTCAATCATTATGTCGACCCAATAGTATAGATGCGGAAATTTATGATAAAGCAGCAAAAACAATAATGGACGCAGGGTTCAATGTAATAAGAGAACCTATTGAGGGCTTTGTAAAACATAATGATATAATGTTTGATACTAATTATATGAACTGGCTAGTTGGAAACGGCTTTGTAATCGTACCTGGATTTGGTAATCCAGACACCGATTTTTCAGCAAAATTACGTGTAGAGAGCTACTTTCCTGATCGCGATGTATATCTAATTGAGATGTTAAGCTCTTGGGCAGCTGGTGGTGGAGTGCACTGCCATACAAATGATCAACCTGCCTTCTAAATATCCAAATAAACCTCTTTAATTTATACAAATCATTAAAAAGACAACGGAACTCTAGGAGTGACCCCTCAGCGACCTAGTGCAAACCCTGCTCGACTTTAGCGTTCACTTCTTGCACCCCACATTTGAAATGCTTGTAAGGTATCACCACAAAGCTCTAGTGAGAGATTTCTCATTAGATGTACTGGCGATCCACCTCCACCTTTCCTAGATTTTCCTTGTGCAACAGTGAGGCATAATTCCGTATTACCGGTCAGATAAATTCTACCGTTGTTATCCCATTCAAATTTCTGAAGTTCCTCATCCTGGCATTCGCTTAGTCGCAATGATGCTGATGCAGTATTTGAGTCCGCCTCCATACAAACATCAAAGGCAGGTAAAAGAAATTGGCCCTTATCTAACTTAAACAAGTTAAAACCCTGATCAACTGCAATGCTACCTTGATATGAGTAACAGGTATGGACCTGAAGTCCGGAATTTATTTTTGCTTTAGATTTATGACCCCTTATGTCTATACAGAAACCCCGTGGGTCATCCATCTGGTCCAGAGAATAAATTTCTACAAAATTACCTGTCACAATATTAGGGATTAAAAAAATAAGGTAGAAAAGAAAAGTTAGTTTTCTCATTATAAGCTCATCTATTACGGGCAGGTTTTGGGCTTGCAACCAAATAACTAATCCCTGATCTTTTTTCTATTTCCCATACCCTTGTTACATTACAATTTCATATATTGAGTATTGTACAGACTTTGTTTTAGCAGATGTGCGGTTATCACAAAGTCACAAACTAGGATCAAGTTATCTCATAAAGTACCTAAATCTTAAATTGCAAGTGTTATGATATATCATTACATATAAGTGATGAACCCAATTTGTATAAAGTTAGCTAATGAAAAATAATCTAGGTAAAACGAAATTACCAATTCGTCATAGACGCACAGACAGCTTAAGAGACTTTGATAGGTTACCACGCCAGTTGAGAGAGTGGCTAAGGAATGCTATCTTGCCTTGGAGCCCTAAATCCGTGCGGCGTGTTTATCACAGGGCTTTTTCTAATACTGGAAATATTGATACAGCCCTTGCAGAACTTGAGCGAATTCAAGAACGGCAACTTGCTAAAGACGCGCAACATTATCATTAAGAGCGTCATTACTGTAGCTTGCCTAAAAGTAAACCAAAACTACGTAAACAAAGCTATTATTAGGAACAACAGCCACTTGTGCACTGTGACCTATAAATAGGCTGAAGATCGCTGTCTGTTACGGGTAACTCACCAGTCAAAGTCATACTGGGTATTTGCAGCGCATGGGAAAGGCGGGATACTTCATTTGTCGACATCTTGGCTGTCTCTGATGTTTCAATCTTAGCCAACTGTCGCTCTGTTATACCCACTTGTTTGGCTAGCTTTGGCCGTCCTATCTTACGTGCCTTCCGTATTTCCTTTAACCGCCCTGTCTTAATTTCAACATGTAGCATTTGTAATCTTTCCAATAACATCTCTTTTAAACTAAGCTTTGAGTATCATATTTCTATTTGATACTCCATCCACTAATCATCCAAACTGTAGAACTTATGCCATCGAGTAACCCTCTCATATTCACCATAAACTAATTTAAAAACCAACACTTAAGCATGTATATTAATCCACTCATGTAAATTTGAAAGCGGCACTTAAATGCTTAAATTATAATTACTTGATTATTTTAACATTTTAACTAGGCTTCTAATACTACACCTGCAAAAATTTAAAAAATTTCAATACTACAATGTCTTTAAAAAGACGGGAGGAATGAAATGTCAATAAATTTAAGTGGTGGTTGCGACCACATAACAACTAAATCTGTAAACAATCCAATTGATAACCATACGTGTCATTGTTCTGTGTGTAAGAGCGTTACCGGACAAGCTACGACCCACGTAGCTTTTTTTAATCATGGTGATTTGACAGTTGCCAATCCAGAGAAAATGAACCGGCAGCCTTTTAATGCTAGTAATCCAGGAGGCCCCTTGGAACTATGCACGTGCTCTGATTGCGGGGCACCCGTAATGTTGGATGATAAAATGGGTCGTATCAGGGCTGTAGTCCCAAATATTATGGGTTACGATGCTAGTTTTCCTGCAGCCACTTACCACGCTTTTTATGATCCGAGTGCCGGAGTGCCGAAACCAGACGATGGACGACCTGTGTGTGAAGGCCTTCGTTCTGACTTCGTTTGGCCGCCAGAAAAGTAAATAACGTTTTTTCTAGCAGTTGATCTCGGTATGTCGATTGCTAGACATGACGCCTGGCACTATTGCCAAAAATAGATAGGTGAAATCAATTTAAAGACTATTAGCTTTGTAGTTGTTAAGATTGGAAGCTTTTAAAACTTCCAACAATAGTTAGTACTAGAAAAAAGGTTGCGGCTACGCAGACTATTGATGGGCCAGCTGGAGTATCTAAAACAAAGGCGGCCCTAAGGCCTACTACAGCAGAGACCGCGCCTATTATGCCAGCTAATATTGCCATGGTTTCAGGTGTGCGCGCAAGAGTTCGAGCAGCCGCAGCTGGAATGATTAGCATTGCGACTATGAGTAAAACACCAACGACTTTGATAGCGACAGCCACGATTAGCCCTAATAAAAGTGTTATAAGAAGTTTCTCTCGTTTTGGATTAAATCCACTAGCATAACTAAAATCTTCGTTCAAAGTTACCGTCAGTAGAGGTGACCAGCGCCAAACCACAAGTATTAATACCAACAATGCACCCCCCCAAATTATAAAAAGATCGAGACGTGAGACCGCCAAAATATCTCCAAACAAATAAGCCATTAGATCAATACGAATACCTGAGAGGAATGAAACAACGACTAGCCCGACTGCCAGTGAGGAGTGAGCTAATACACCCAAAAGAGTGTCAATTGCATACCCACGTTCTGAAAGGAGGTTCACCATCCAGGCTATAAGTAACGCCACAACTAAAGCACCCGCAAAGATTGAAACCTGTAACATCAGCGAAAGAGCCACGCCAAGTATCGCGGCATGAGATATTGTCTCTCCGAAATAGGCCATCCGGCGCCAAACCACAAAACAGCCCAGTGGACCCGCAGCAAAGGCCAATCCAATTCCTGCCAAGCCAGCACGTATCATAAAATCATCTAACATTATTGATCCGCATGCGATTTACTTATGTCATGGTCATGGTCATGGTCATGACGATGCTGATATAATGCAAGAGTTCTCTCTGTCACCATCCCAAATAGCTGTTTATATTCTGGGGCGGACGCAACAACTTCTGGGGTCCCCGCGCAACATACATGACCGTTAAGACAGATAACACGATCCGAAGCGCTCATCACAACATGTAAATCGTGACTAATCATCAATACGGCACATCCGGTATTCTGGCGCGCATCCTCCACAAGACGATAAAAGGCGGCAGATCCTGGTTGATCGAGCCCCTGCGTTGCCTCATCCAACAGTAGTATTTCTGGCGTATTAATTAGCGCTCTAGCAAGAAGTACCCGTTGGAACTGTCCACCTGAAAGTTGTGACATCTGTTGCGTCATTATTGATGAAACACCAACCTCCTCTAGAGCCATAATAGCGGATTTATCGCCTCCCTTATGGGTCAACTGCATAAACCGTTTCACAGTCATCGGGAGACTTGAATTAAAATTTAATCTCTGAGGCACGTATCCAATTTTTATATCAGGCTTTAGTTTCACTACTCCTTCAGCAGGTGATGTTGCCCCTATGATTGCTCTGAGAAGACTAGTTTTTCCCGATCCATTAGGTCCTACGACGGTCACGATCTCACCAGGTTCTATTTTGAGATCAACTTTACTCAAAGCTATTCTAGACCCATAGATTACGCTAAGGTTGTTGACTTCGATTAAACTCACACCTACGCCATTTCCGCACAAGAGTTGCACACGCCTTTTGCCTCAAGGGTGGTCTGTTCAATTTCAAACCCAGTAGCACTAGCGGTTGCTGAAAGATCGAAACTAGACGAGGGTGATTGAGCCTCCACCACTGTGTCGCACTTCCTACAAATCATGAAGGCTGGGGAATGCAAGATATCAGGAAGTGCACAGGCAACAAAGGCATTTAATCGTTCTATCTTGTGCGCAAACCCATGCTCAACAAGAAAACTTAACGCACGGTAGGCCACTGGTGGCTGGGAACCAAGTCCAGCTTCACGCAATAAGTCGAGGACTGCATAGGCGCCTAGTGCACGATGCTCCTCAAGCAGTATCTCCAGCACCTTGCGGCGCAAGGGCGTAAACTGAAGGTTACATCTGTCGCAGTAAGATTCAGCAGCCTTTATTGCTTTCTCTAAGCATAAACCATGGTCATGCTTTTCAAAGCCAACTGATTTTGAAGTTTCTGACGCCATACCTACAACCTAACTTGTAATGTTATAATATATCATTTATGTTAACGTAATAGAAAATTATAGCAAGGTATTATCAATGTCCAGAAAACTATTCTCAATATCAGCAGTAGCAACATTGTTAGGCAGCAGCGCAATAGCCGACGTGCCAAACGTATCAGTAGACATTGCGCCATTACATTCATTAGTTGCCAGTGTTATGAATGGGGTCGGAGTTCCTAACCTTATAATTCCGCCTGGCTCCTCCCCTCATGACCATCAGTTGCGCCCGTCCGAAGCTAAGGCAATGCAGGATGCTAATATCGTATTCTGGATGGGTGAAGAACTCACGCCTTGGATGGAAAATGCTGTTAAGACCCTCTCAAGCGACGCTTCCGTCACTACATTTCTTGAGAACGACAAAACGTCATTGTTAGAGTTTCGCGAGGGTGCATTATTTGAAGCTCACGACCATGAAGAAGAGCATGACGATGAAGAGCATGACGAGCATGATGATGATGAGCATGACGATGGGCATGACGAGCATGATGATGAAGAGCATGACGAGCATGGCCATGGATCGCATGATCCACATGCATGGCTTTCACCAAACAATGCCAAGGCATGGCTTGATGTTATCGCAGCTCAGCTTTCTTCATATGACCCTGAAAATGCAGGCGTATACTTTACAAACGCCGCTTCTACGAAATCTGAAATAGAAATGATGATTGCAGAAATTAATTTAGCGTTAGATCCCATTAGGGGTGGAAAATTTATAGTTTTCCACGACGCCTATCAGTATTTTGAAAATGATTTTGATTTTCGGGCCTCAGGAGCAATTTCAATAGGTGACGCCTCAGACCCAAGCCCTGCCCGCATAGCCAAAATTCAAAAAAGGATCAGGGATGAGGAGATCAATTGTGTTTTGGCTGAGCCGCAGTTCAAAGCGAAACTTGTGCAAACAGTAATGGAAGGCAGCCAGGCAAATACAAATGTGATAGACCCACTAGGCGTTGGACTGAAGCCAGGTGTTTCACTCTATAATAAATTGATAAAAAATATGGCGCAGTCATTAGCTAACTGCTTTTAATTTGGGTAAAATTCTTATTTTTTAAAAACTTACATTTCATTGGGTTGTTAAAATCCAATGGAATGTATTGCAAAACTGATTTAACCAAATATTGATAGTATTAGATAAGCTAACAAAAACTTTATCGACTAATAGCTTTACGAGGTTATGGTGAAATATTTTTCAATATTTATTATAATATTAATATTTGCTGTAGGATCGGTGACTGCAATATATCTTCCACCATACCTAGAGCGACAGCAAAAGTTGAGAGACCGTAGTTTCGGTTGCATCAACTATAGGCAAATGGTCCAAAAATCTGACGATAGTTACCAGCTAAACCCCAGTGGCTCTACATGGAAGCGCGAAGGTATGGCAGCCGCAGGTCTATTGAAAAAACATAGATGTACACCTCAGAATTAAAAAATTACTTTAATAAAGTATTAAAAATAATTGATTTATAACAAAAAATTAAAAAAATATTATTTTTTAAATAATAAAGCTTGGGAACATCTAACAAAACTTAAATCGAATTAATCTTGGCGGTGTTCCACACGAGCAAGTGGCATGATATTTGCAACATTGGTTCATCTAACTCTAAGAGAAAAGCATGGCCAGTTCACAAAAAACTCGTTCTCAAGCAACAAAAGACCGAATTCAGGAAATACGAAACCGTGTATTTCAAGAGGTCTCCGACGCTCCCGATCAAGAAATTGAAGAGATAGAGATTGAGGCAAAAGATGTTCCAGCAGGGGCAGATCTCTCTGTAGTTGACACCGCAGAAAACGCCGTTCCAGTTCAAGAGCCAATAACTGAAGTCTCTGAAACTGACGCAACAGCTACAAGTTCTACTGTAGAAGTAGCAGAGGATGAACCTGGCACGGAAAATGTTCCAGATGAAAAACTAAAGCATCAAGAAATACAGGACTTTGAAAAAATTAAAATTCAAATGGCTGAAGAAATCAATGCTGAATTTGCTCTACTAACAAAGCAAACAGATGAGAGACTCAGTAATTTTGAGACAAAAATACCAGACATTGAGAAAGGCTCAAAAGTTAGAGATGAACTGCTCCATGATATTGACCTAATGATATCACAAAAGGTTAATGAACAAAAAAATAAGATTGATAGTGTAATCGAAAAATTAGAAATGAGTTTTGCGAGCGCAAATGACCTAGTTGAGATGCAAGAAAGTTTAGAAAAATCTTTTGATCTTGGCTTAAAAAGCAACTTAGCTGCTGGAGACGAAGTGGGTCGCGCAGTAAAGGAAGATTTTGCCTCATTAGTAGATAATTTTAAAGCGTCCAACGAACAGGTAGACAAAAAACTGAAAGATAATACTGACTTATTATCGAGTGTTGAGAGCAGAGTAAAAAATAGCTTAAAGACCGTTGAAGAATTTAGTAATTCCGTCCGCGAAGATATTGATCCCATTCTAAATAAGATCAGTATTTCAAACAAAAAAATTGATACAAAATTTCAAAACAATACCGAAGAGTTTTTAAATCTACAAAATGCCATAGATCATCAGCAGAAATCTTTCGCGGCGGATTTAAATAGAAAACTAACAAATACAGATAGTAAAATATCCACGCTCAGCACCGACACTGAGAAAAGGTCATCAGAATTAAACAGCTTTCTTATCAAGAAAAACAACGATTTAGATAAAGCTATTAATCAAAAAATTAAATACAATTCCGGCGAAATGGAAAAAAAGCTACTTGCTTTAGAGGAAAGCGTAAATAGGGGTATAAACAGTACAACCGAGACATCGGAAACATTAAAAAAAGATTTGGATCATCGTCTGAAAGATAATTCAGGAAAGTTGGAAAATCTAAATGTTTTGATACAGCAAGCGATTATTGCCTTCGAAACTAAACTTGCTGCCTCAAATGAAAAAACTGCAATAGAAAATCAAAAAAATATAGCTGATAGACTTTTGAGCTTGAAAAGAACTCTGGAAGCACAACAAAAGTTTTTTTCAGATAGTTTCTCTGAAAAGCTAAAAACAAATAACGATCCGATAGTGAATGAGCTTGCGCAGTTAAATAAAAAATATGACACAAAGGTTAGCTCTATAGAGGCGCAACAAAAGACTTTGTCAGATAGTTTTTCTGAAAAACTCAAAGCAAATAACGATCCGGTAGTGAATAAACTTGAGCAGTTAGATAAAAAGTTCGACACAAAGGTTGGTGATCTAGAGGCGCAACAAAAGGCTTTGCCAGACAATTTTTCTGAAAAGTTGAAAATAAACAATGACTCTTTGATAAATGAACTTGGGCAGTTAGACAAAAAGCTTGGTACAAAGGTTAGTGCTTTGGAGGACGTTGTACATAAGGGTATAAATAGTGCGACCGAGACATCGGAAATATTACAAAAAGATTTAGATAATCATCTGAAAGATAATTCAAGAAAGTTGGAAAATCTAAATATTTTGATACAGCAAGCCAATAATGTCTTCGAAACTAAACTTGCTACCTCAAATGAAAAAATTACGGTAGAAAATCAAAAAAATATAGCTGATAGGCTTTTGAGTTTGAAAAGAACTCTGGAAGCACAACAAAAGTTTTTTTCAGACAGCTTTTCTGAAAAACTGAAAACGAACAACGATCCAATAGTGAATAAACTTGAGCAGTTAGATAAAAAGTTTGGCACAAAGGTTACTGCTATAGAAGCGCAACAAAAGGCTTTACCAGATAGTTTTTCTGAAAAGTTGAAAACAAATAATGCCTCTTTAATAAATGAACTTGGGAAGTTAGACAAAAAGCTTGGCACGAAGGTTAGTGCTATAGAGGCGCAACAAAAGGCTTTGCCAGATAGTTTTTCTGAAAAGTTGAAAACAAATAATGACTCTTTAATAAATGAACTTGGGAAGTTAGATAAAAAGCTTGAAACAAAGGTTAGTTCTATCAGCTCTTCACTGGAAAAGCACCTATCATCAGCACTTTCTCGCCAGGAAAAAACAATCGAAAGCCTGACGCAAGAAATAAAATTGTTAAAAGAAAACTTTGGTGTTGAGGTAAGCGAAGTCAAATCCTTGCTGGAAAGGCAAAAAACGAACCTGTTTGATCAGATTGCGAACTCCTCAGCTGAATTTAATAAAAAAATACAGAGTCAGACCGAGCACACTGAAAGTAAATTCGGCATCGTAAACCAAAAACTTATACAAAACGCTGTTGAAGTTGATAAAACCATCGAGATTCAGGCAACCAATAATAACAAAAGCTTCAATCTACTTAAACAAGAATTTAAAGATCAAACAAATGAACAGAATATCGATCTAAATAGAAAAATTGACAGGCACGTAATCGAATTTACAAAATTCAAAAAGGACAACGGAGTAACGCTAACGAGCCTAAATGGAAACATTGAAGAGAAGCTTGATGCCGTATCTTTGACTTTAGAAGAAAATCAAAAAAACCATCAAAATCAACTAGATAAATTACAATCAGTTGTAACAACAAATGGCCTGAAGTCATCTGAAAATTTAAAGAAAGAAATTGATAAAATCAGCTCCAATAACCATGCAAATAATAATAAACTTTCAACTGAATTTGCCACTCTAATAAATGAATGTAAGAACACTATATCTCAGAAAACTGGGATGCTTGAGGTAGAAAGCTTTTTTAAAAATGAGATGGACAAAAAATTAGATATATTTTCGAATAGGATGGGTGATCACTTTCAAACAATTCACAAGAATATCAAAACAGTGGAGGAAATGATTTTAAAAGAAGAAGATTTAACTGAATTATTTAAAAACTATACGCTAAATGTTTCTATCGGCGATTAAAATAATTTTTCAAAAAAATACCCTATTTTAATTAGTTTTGTAACTAACCTAGGTTGATATTAAAATATTTTTGGTTTTTATCACTATTATCTTAAAAACCTTATTACCGTTTAATCTTTTACATATTACCTAGAATTAGGCCTCTATTAATTTAAGAATTTGAAACTGAGCGTAATTGAGGTCTTTTTTTAAAAACTCAGAGCAGAGGCAGAGAATTGAAAAAGAAAATGCCCGGCCCTAATGCAATGAATAAAAAAGATATTGATGCAGTAATCACTTGGGTTGACGGAAGTTCACAGAAACACACTCAAAGGCGCCAAAAATATATGGCGGATGTGATTGGCCCATTACACGAAAATGCCATTAATCCTCATAGGTGGGCCTGTAATCAAGAGATCCTATTTTGTTTGCAATCTATTTATAATTTTGCGCCCTGGATACGTAAAATTTGGATAGTTGTAGACAGTGAGACACCAGACATTTCTGCTTTACCAGTAAATTTACAAAAAAAGATTTTTTTTGTATTTCACCAAGAAATTTTTAAAGAATATTCTGATAACCTTCCAACCTTCAATTCTGTTTCAATAGAAACTTTCTTGTGGCGTATATCTGAATTGAGCGACAGGTTTCTGTATTTTAATGATGACGTATTCCTTACCGCTCCCGTGCATCCAAGTGATCTATTTGTGGACGATATTCCAGTTTTACGTGGCAACTGGATCGATTATACGTCGATAGTCAAAAACAAAAAATCTATAGCAGATCCTGCAAAATTTAATAATTACATGCAGATAAATAGTGCTAATATTTTAGGCTTTAATGCAAACCATGTTTTTGACGCCGCCCACGTGGTTCATCCCTTTCAACGCTCTACAATGTCTGAGTTGTTTGGACTTTACCAAAAAGAATTTTTGCAAAACGTCACATACCGATTTCGTGACTTAAACCAGTTCTCGCCCCAAGCACTTTACAACCACGCCTGTATTTCAAGAAAACAGGCAGTTTTACAATTAAATCAAGACCATTTGCACATCTATAGTGGTCAGGAAGCTGATAGTTCTCCAGGAGAATTAAAAAACCTTTTAGAAGAGGCTTCTAGGGATAATAATATTAAATTTCTCTGTATAAATGACCTGCCAAAGCTAGAACGGGTAATTCCCGATATGAAGAATTTGGTTGCAAACCTTGTTGGTGGCTTTGAAGGCCATTCAGATTCTACCAAAAAACCCTTTTTATAGTGCCTAAATTTAAAGTTAGATGCATCGAATATTAAAAATACTACTAAAAGTTGATGCATCATCAAGCTGATTTTAAATATAAAAACGATGTTGATTGGTACTTTACTTTCAAAATCAACTAGTTGCCCTTGACGGTGGGGCCGTTCCCTGAGCAACTATGCAATTATTAAATAAAAAATTACAAGTTTAAACACTTTTATACACACTGTTTCGTAATGAGATCAGATTATTATAATGTGGATAGAGGTTGCTATCAAACTTTCTAGCGTTGCCGAGGGCTCATTATGGTTTCATCACTTCAACCACTAATTGGTAAGGCTGCGGATGGACCGTTGTCCCGTTCTGAAGCGATGACTGCATTTGAAATTTTATTCAATGGCGAAGCAACAGCTAGCCAAATTGGGGGCTTTCTAATGGCACTGCGTACTCGCGGAGAAACCGTTGATGAGTACGCAGCGGCTTCAATTGTGATGAGGCGAAAATGCAATTCTGTGTTAGCGCCTGCAGACGCAATAGATATTGTTGGTACAGGTGGCGATGGCAAAGGTACGTTAAACATCTCAACGGCAACTGCCTTTGTGGTTGCTGGCGCAGGTGTAACAGTTGCCAAACACGGTAATCGTAATTTAAGTTCTAAATCTGGTGCCGCTGATGCCCTCAGTCAGTTAGGAGTAAACGTAGCAGTGGGTGTTGAGGTGGTTGAAAAAGCGCTCACAGACGTGGGTATAGCCTTTATGATGGCACCAATGCACCATCCGGCCATAGCACATGTGATGCCAACAAGAGCCGAGTTGGGAACCCGTACAATTTTTAATATTCTGGGACCTCTTACCAACCCAGCAGGCGTAAAACGACAATTAACAGGTGTATTCTCTGCTGATCTCATACGTCCCATGGCAGAGACTTTACTAGAACTGGGTTCAGATACCGCATGGTTAGTACACGGGTCAGATGGTACCGATGAACTTACGATAACAGGTCTTAGCGCAGTAGCAGTGCTAGAAAATGGAAAAGTTTATGAGCGCGAAGTGCATCCTGAAGAAGCAGGCCTTCCCGTTCATCCGTTTTCGTCAATAATTGGTGGAACTCCAGCTGAAAATGGCAAGGCCTTTAAGGCTTTGCTGGAGGGCGAAAATACAGCATACCGTGACGCAGTACTTCTTAATGCCGCAGCCGCACTGCAAATTGCAGGTAAAGTTAATAACCTACGAGATGGCGTTGAGCATGCAATAAGGTCAATAGATAGCGGTGCTGCCAAGCAAAAACTGCAGGCACTAGCCAAACTCACCAACAAAAAGTGATTATTGGAAGATAATAGATGACGAAAACAATTCTTAATTCAATTAAATCTTATAAGCTAGCTGAGATTGCTTCACGAAAGTTAAACTACCCGTTAAGCAAATTAGAGGCGCTAGCACGGGATGCTGAACCGGTACGTGGTTTCAAAAATAGACTTATAGTAGCAAGTGAAACTAGTTTTGCTCTAATTGCAGAAATAAAAAAAGCCTCTCCCTCGAAAGGGTTAATACGAGCTGATTTCCATCCGTCAACTTTGGCAGCTGAGTACGAAAAAGGTGGAGCGACTTGTCTATCCGTTTTAACCGATACGCCATCCTTTCAAGGCCAAGACCACTTTCTAACTGAAGCAAGGGCCGCCACTAGTATTCCATTACTGCGCAAAGACTTTATGTACGATACCTATCAAATAGCGGAATCCCGGGCGTTGGGTGCTGATTGTATTTTAATTATCATGGCGTCAGTGTCTGATATGCAAGCCCAGGAACTAGAAACCGCTGCCATACAGTGGGACATGGACGTCTTGGTTGAGATACATAACAAAAATGAACTCGAACGTGGTTTGCGCCTTAGATCCCCACTTCTGGGCATAAATAATAGAAACTTGAAGACTTTTGATGTTGATTTGGATATCACACGCCAACTTGCGCCCTATGTACCAAAAGATAAAATTATTGTGTCTGAAAGTGGAATTTATGGCCCTAACGATCTTACAGAGTTGTCATCATACGGTGCAAAAGCATTTCTTGTTGGTGAAAGCTTAATGCGGAATGCAGATGTTGCGGGAGCTACAAAACGCCTATTAGCCCAACAAGCCAACACAAGTAGGTTATAAATGAGTGAACTCACACATCTCGATGGAGACGGCCACGTACACATGGTCGATGTGTCCGACAAGTCGGATACTATTAGAACAGCTAAAGCTGTCGGATCAGTCCAACTTAGCAATAATTCAATGGCTGCATTGCTTAAAGGGAACCTAAAAAAGGGAGACGCTTTAGCAGCAGCCCGGATAGCAGGAATAATGGCTGCAAAAAAAACATCTGAATTAATTCCACTATGCCACCCACTGCCAATCACTAAGGTCAATGTTATTATAGAGCCTGATAAGTTGGAAAACCTAGTTTTGATCACTGCTACGGTTAAAACTAAAGGGCCAACCGGTGTCGAGATGGAGGCTCTTACGGCAGTCTCTATTGCTGCGCTAACACTCTACGATATGTTAAAATCTGTTGACAAATATATTACTATTTCTGCTGTTCAACTGGACGAAAAGCAAGGTGGAAAGACTGGTGCGTGGAAACGCATTTTAGAATGATTTCTGTTAACGAAGCATTAAATAATATTTTTGAATTAGTAGCACAGCTGGAGGCTGAACAAGTAGGCTTAAAAGACGCTAGCGGACGCATTCTCGCAAGATCAGTAATTGCCAAACGCGATCAACCACCATTTTCTGCATCAGTGATGGATGGCTATGCAATATGTAGTAAAGATTTAGATAAGGGTGTTAGAAAATGGAAAGTCATCGGTGAAGCTGGCGCCGGACATAGCTTTGGTGGATGCGTAACATCTGGGCAAGCAACACGAATTTTCACCGGTGCGCCCATGCCTGAAGGTACCGATCAAGTTATCATTCAGGAAAATGTAAAACTGAAAAATCTTGTTATCACTCTTTCCCAAACGCCAAATTCAGAAAAATACGTTCGAGCAGCCGGCTCAGATTTTATTTCTGGATTTACATTAAAAGCACCGCGACTTTTGACACCACACGATGTAGCACTACTGGCCGCAATGAATTCACCTACACCATGGGTAACTAGAAAGCCACAAATTGTAATTATTGGAACTGGCGACGAGCTGGTACAGCCTGGTGAACAGCCAAATGATGATCAAATTATAGCTTCAAACACTTATGGGCTGGCCGCTATGTTAAAGGCAGCAGGTGCAACGCCACGCCTGCTACCCATTGCGAGAGATCGCTTAACTTCCCTTGAACAAGTTTTTTCGTTGATAGGAACCGCCGATGCGGTAATTACGGTAGGTGGTGCATCCGTGGGTGATTATGATTTTGTTTCACAAGCTGCTTCTAATTTTGGCATGAAACAATCCTTTTATAAGGTTGCAATGCGTCCCGGAAAACCCCTTATGGCCGGGTATTTGAGAGGTATTCCAATGATTGGGCTACCTGGAAACCCTGTTTCGGCTATGGTGTGCGGTGAAGTTTTTTTAATACCACTAATTCAAAAAATGCTTGGATTACCTGCTGTACCGAGGTTGCGAAAAAATGGTCAAATTGGTCACTCTCTTCCCCAGAACGGTGCCCGTGAGCATTATATGCGTGCCAAATTAATAAATGGGTCAATATTTATTGAAGACCCGCAAGACAGCTCCTTACTCACAGTTTTAGCAAATGCAGATGCCCTCGCCGTACGTCCAAAGGACGACGGACCATTAAAAGAAGGTTCAAATATTGAGTATATCCCCCTCTGATTTAGCTCCAATGCTTGACACAAAGCAGGAACATGTATAGAACATAAAGAAAACATCTATGATCATGCTCTGAAAAGGATCAGAAATGCTGACGCAAAAACAACTAAAATTGCTTGAATTTATTCATAACCGCACTCAGAAAGATGGAGTTTCGCCATCATTTGATGAAATGAGAGAAGCACTTGACCTAAGGTCAAAGTCTGGGATTCATCGGTTAATAACAGCGCTTGAAGAGCGTGGTTTTATCAGGAGGCTCGCGCATCGCGCAAGGGCCATTGAAGTCACAAAAATGCCGGGCTCACAAACAACACTACAAAATAACTTTATTCCAAGGGTATTTGAGGGATCTCGTCCATCGCGTCCAAGCAGTGCAATTAATGTTGAAAGCCATAACATAAATTCCTTACCTATGATGGGACGCATTGCGGCGGGGGTCCCTATCTCTGCCATCGAGGACTACACCGGAGATATACCTGTCCCTGGCAACATGATTAGTGGGAAGGGGCAACATTACGCCCTTGAAGTTAAGGGAGACTCGATGATTGATGCTGGTATCAATGATGGTGATGTTGTTATAATTAAAGAAACAAATACTGCTGAAAATGGCGACATAGTTGTTGCATTGGTTGAAGATGAAGAAGCAACGTTAAAACGTTTTCGTCAGAAAGGCAGTTCAATAGCACTTGAAGCATCTAATCCCGCATATGAGACAAGAGTCTTCAGTCACGAACAAATAAAAGTTCAAGGAAAACTTGTAGGCCTTATTCGAACATATTGAATTTGATTTAGTTTAAAATACCAAAATTAGGTTTTTGTTTCCACTACTTCGTAGGGAACTTTAGTTATTGTTATAATTCTAAATATGGTTTGATGGTTCAAAATAACAAAAATATTAAGCTTTAGTATATAGTTTGACTTACTTGTCCTCTTTCTTTTTGGGCACTAGTAAGCGTTTATTTGATATCCGTTGAGCAACGAAAGATTTACCTAAATGTCTACTCCAACAGTTGTTACACGTTTCGCTCCCTCACCTACTGGTCCGTTACACATTGGGTCAGCACGAACAGCTTTGTTTAATTGGCTTTATGCTCGCCGGCATGGCGGATTATTTCTATTACGTATCGAGGATACCGACAAACAGCGTTCTACTGAAACTTCAATGCAAGCTATTCACCACGGTATGGAGTGGCTCGGTCTAAAATATGATGGCGCACCGATAAGCCAAGCAAGTAACGCCAAACGTCACAAAGAAGTGGCTCTTAAAATGCTATCTGAAGGCCACGCCTATAAATGCTTTAGCACACCAGACGAGATATCTAAATTTCGCGAACAAGCAAAATCTGAAAAAAAATCATCTTTATTTCTATCGCCTTGGAGAAATACCTTAGAAGAAGATCATCCAATTGCCCCATTTTCAATTAGATTAAAAGCCCCACGAGAAGGCAAAACAATTATTAAAGATCGCGTTCAAGGCGATGTTATTATTGATAATTCTCAGATTGACGACATGATACTTTTAAGATCTGATGGAAGCCCGGTCTATATGCTCGCCGTAGTAGTTGATGACCATGATATGGGAGTCACTCACATCATCCGTGGCGATGACCACCTCAACAACGCCGCTCGGCAAATGCAAATTTATAATGCAATGGGTTGGAAGCTGCCAACTTATGCCCACATTCCGCTAATACACGGGCCAGATGGTAAAAAAATGTCTAAGCGTCATGGAGCTACAGGAGTAGAAGAATATCAAGCGCTTGGTTATTCGGCCTCAGGAATGCGAAACTATCTAACGCGCCTAGGATGGAGCCATGGAAATTCTGAATTTTTTAGTGATGAAGATGCGCGTAGCTGGTTCGATTTAGAGCATATTGGTAGATCACCATCACGTTTTGACTTCAAAAAACTTGCCAACATTTCAAGCCAGCATATCGCTAATACAGAAGATAACGACTTGTTGCTCGAGTTGGAAGATTACCTAAAAGTCTGTAATCACCCTGCTCTATCAGAACCTCAGAAAGTAACATTTTTATTGGGAGCGCACTGCGTGAAACATAACGCAAAAACTTTGAAGGAACTTCATGAAAAGTCTGCATTTATGTTAAATAAGAGGCCATTTTTACTTGACGAGAAAGCAAAAGAAAATATCTCGTCATTAGACGGCAATATTCTAGAAGAATTGACGGGGCAGCTGCAAGGTGTTAGTTGGGATAGGGCTTCTTTAGAAACTGTTGCAGAAGTACTTACGCAGAGCCATGATATAAAACTAGGTGAACTCGCGGCGCCCTTAAGGGCAGCTCTTTCGGGACGTGCAGTCTCACCGAGTATTTTTGACATGATGTTGGTATTAGGCCGGGATGAAACCATCGATAGATTGGAAGAGCAAAGCTAAAAAAGCGTTGTCTAAATACTAATTGCTAGGAATGATGAGAATAATAAATGAAAAAAGTTTCAGATAGCTTCGCCCAACTTACATTTAATGGGAAAACCTATAACCTACCCGTCCGCTCACCAACCGTCGGACCAGATGTATTGGACATACAAAAGCTATACTCAGAAGCAAATGTCTTCACCTACGATCCGGGCTTCACTTCTACCGCAGCCTGCGATTCAAAAATCACCTACATTGATGGCGCAGCGGGAGAATTGCTCCATCGAGGGTACCCAATAGATCAACTGGCAGAAAAAAGTCACTATCTTGAGGTTTGTTTTTTGTTGCTATACGGACATCTCCCCTCTGGAACTGAATTAGAAAGTTTTGAAAATCTTGTAACAAATCACACCATGCTGCACGAGCAAATGGTTAATTTGTTTCGTGGTTTTCGTAGAGATGCGCATCCCATGGCAATCATGACTGGCGTCGTTGGTGCCATGTCTGCTTTCTATCACGATTCTACCGACATAAATGATCCGCACCAACGAGAAGTGGCATCCATAAGATTGATTGCTAAAATGCCAACTATTGCAGCTATGGCTTACAAATACACCGTCGGCCAACCGTTCGTATATCCACGGAACGATTTGGACTATGCATCGAACTTCCTACGTATGTGTTTCGCAGTTCCAGCACAAGATTATGTAGTCAATCCAATTTTAGCCCGAGCTATGGATAGGATATTCACACTCCACGCCGATCATGAGCAAAATGCTTCAACTTCTACTGTGCGGCTGGCATCTTCATCTGGGGCAAATCCGTTTGCCTGTATTGCCGCGGGAATAGCCTGTCTTTGGGGTCCGGCGCATGGAGGTGCAAATCAGGCCTGTTTAGCAATGCTGAATGAAATTGGAACAGTCGATAAAATTCCAGAATTTATTGCAAGAGCAAAAGATAAAAACGATCCATTTCGCCTCATGGGGTTCGGTCATCGTGTTTATAAAAACACTGACCCGCGTGCAAAGGTTTTAAAAGAATCTGCTGACGAAGTTCTCGAGCTATTAGGTATAGAGAATAATCCTATCTTAAAAGTTGCTAAAGAGTTAGAAGCAGCAGCCTTGCTCGATCCGTATTTCGCAGAAAAGAAACTATTCCCAAATGTTGACTTCTATTCAGGAATAATTTTGGAGGCTATGGGCTTTCCAATGTCAATGTTCACACCAATTTTTGCCCTATCGCGTACTGTGGGATGGATCTCTCAGTGGAAAGAAATGATATCAGACCCAACAATGAAAATTGGAAGGCCCCGCCAACTCTATTGTGGCGAGACTAAGCGAGATTACGTAGACATTGAGAAGCGTTAATTCATACAATACCACCCCATAAAAGCTATCCATACGCAAAAATTAGGCTCCTTTATTTTTATACCTCCGATAAATGCTTAGAGCTCAATAAGTTAATATTTTGAAATCATGACAGTGATATTTTTTTGATTTTCTCTTCTTCTTGATCCGTCAAAGGAGAAGGAACTGAGGTATTTTTAGCTTTGCTACGAACCAGATATAAACAAAAAATACCAACTAAAAATAAAAAAGGGCCGGACAACCAGAGAATAAAATTTATTCCTTTTCCATTTGGCCTCAGCAAAACATACTCACCATAGCGCGATACTATAAAGCTGACGACTTCTTGGTCACTGTCTCCATCAGCCAACCTTGTCCGAACCAAAACCCTCAGGTCACTAGCTATACCTGAATTTGACTCATCAATGCTTTCATTACGGCATTGGAGGCACCGAAGGCTCTTAGAAATGGACCTAGCTCTTTCCTCTAGAAGGAGATTGGACATTACTTCACCAGGTTCAACTGCCGGCACCGAACCGGCCCAGGCAACAAAAAAAAGGGCGAGAAAAATCCGCGTCAACTCGCAGTCTCTTTAAGCTTATTTTGAGAAGAATGAGCTACGCGATACCGTCTATCCAGTAGACTAAAAAATCCACCTAAACCCATAAAAATGGCACCAGCCCAAATCCAATTCGCCAATGGTTTTATAAAAGTACGAACAGCAAACCCACCTTCAGGTTGCGGCTCACCAACAACAACGTAAACATCCCGTAAAAAATTACTGTCGATACCAGCTTCGGTAGTCTGCATGTCTGCAACAGGATAATATCGGCGTTCTGGGTATATTGTTGAAATTAGCCGTTCATTACGCAATAATTTTATTGTTGCCATCGTAGTGAAGTAATTAGGCCCCGTGTCATCCTCCACACTATCTAGAACTAAAGAAAATGTCGTGATTTCAAATCTTTCTCCAACTTTCATGATCCGAATATCCTCAACCTGCCAAGCAGTTAGTCCCGCTACTCCACAAATTGTGACACCAAGCCCCGCATGGGCGACAGCTTTTCCCCAATCTGAAAGCGGTAATCGCAAAATCCTTAGAAATTTACTGCGTCCCCTGCCTGTCCTTTGGTAAAGCTCAACCAACACCCCTAAAATCAACCACACTCCCAAACCCATTCCTATTGGACCTAACAAAGAGCGACCTGTTTGAATCGTCCAAAGAAGACCTACCGAGGCTAAACAGAAAATTATTAAAGGCCATAACTTAACGAGGTTTCGGTGTGTGGCACGCTTCCACGGCAGTGTGGAACCAATCGGCAAAATTATTGCTAATCCAATAATCAACGGGGTAAATGCTATATTAAAAAACGGAGGGCCAACAGAAAGCTTTCGATCCGAAATTAACTCCGCAACCAGGGGCCATACTGTACCTACAAAAACAACAAAGCAGCTGACAACTAATAAAAGATTGTTAACAACCAAAGCGGATTCCCGACTTACAGTGGCAAACACTCCCTTACTTTCCATCGAGCCCGCACGAAAAGCGAATAGGAGTAAAGATCCACCCACAAATATTACTAAAATCAATAGAATGAAAACACCCCGTTCAGGGTCGTTGGCAAAGGCATGCACCGATGTAAGAACCCCCGAACGGACAATAAAAGTACCTATCAGAGAAAACCCAAAGGCTAAAATAGCCAACAATATTGTCCAAGCTTTCAATGCATCTCTTTTTTCAACAACTATGGCGGAGTGCAGCAGAGCTACTGAAATTAGCCATGGCATTAAGCTAGCATTTTCTACAGGATCCCAAAACCAGAACCCCCCCCAACCCAACTCATAATAAGCCCACCAACTACCCAGACCAATACCAACTGTTAAAAAAACCCAGGCAGACAAGGTCCAGGGGCGTACCCAACGCGCCCACGATGCGTCAACTTTTCCCTCAAGAAGCGCAGCTATAGCAAAAGAAAAGGTAACGGATAAACCAACGTAACCTAAATACAAGAATGGCGGGTGAAACGCTAAACCTGGATCTTGAAGCAGTGGATTTAAACCCTGCCCGTTAAATGGTGGAAAATCAACGCGGCTAAATGGATTTGAAGTTAGTAGTAAAAATGATAAAAAAGTTGCGCTTATTGCACTCTGAACACCCAATACTCGCGCTAAAAGACTTGGTGGTAGATTTTTTGCAAACCACGCAACGCATGCCGCAAACAAAGTCAGGATCAGCACCCACAGAAGTAAAGACCCCTCATGGTTTCCCCAAACACCTGCAATCTTATAAATTGTCGGTTTGAGTGTGTGCGAATTCAAAAGCACTACGCTCAAAGAAAAATCAGATCTTATAAAAGCGAGGGTAAGTATTACAAAGGCAAAAGCAACTAGCAAAAATTGAAGGACAGACAGTACTGGCGCCAATCGCATCCAATACAGATAATTCAGTCTAGCCGCCACTAGCGGGATCACTGTCCCCAGTAAAGCAACGACTAGTGCTACAGTAAGTCCAAGGTGTGCTAATTCATTGAGCATCTCTTTGGTATAGAGTGCTAAATGAGCTTAGCAAGAAACACCTGCCATTTATGCCTGCGCAAATAGTCACAACCTTTAAAATTATCTAATAATATTTTTGAAATTTGAACCATCAGTTATCAGGATCTTTATAGACACCTTGTTTTTTTAAAGCGTCTATGACCTCTTTAGGCATATATGTCTCGTCATGCTTGGCCAAAATTTCAGTTGCGTGAAAAATACCTTCCACAAGCCTGCCTTTTGCAATCGTTCCCTGCCCTGCTTCAAAAAGATCAGGCCTAAGGTCAGTCCCTACATAATTCACACTTAACGTATTGCCTCCATCAGTCACATCAAATGTAAATGGTATGCCCATAGCCGGCTGGATACTGCCCTCAACGACCAGTCCACCTATTCTAAAGATTTCAGTAGTATTTGGTGGATTAGCCACAACCTCCGTTGGTGACATAAAGAAATTTATTCCCTTACGGAGCGAAAATCCGATTAGTATCGTGGCTAAGGTTAAACAAAGCAAAGAGATTAAAATCACTTGGACCCTGCGTTGTTTCTTAAGGCCACGCATTATGGAAAAATTGGCGCCATTAAAAGACCAGATGTTTCAGAGCATCCAAGCATCAAATTGGCATTTTGTAACGCTTGACCCGAAGAGCCTTTAGTTAAATTATCAAGAGCCACAATTACAATTGCACGTCCAGACATACGGTCACTAACAACACCAATATGGCAATAATTGGACCCACGTATGTGGCGTGTGCTAGGATGTTCCCCCATAGGTAAGACGTGAACAAAACTTTCATTTTTATATGTTTTCTCTAATGTTTTATAAATCTCATCAGCGTCACCCTGCACATAGACAGTGGCTAAAATTCCGCGATTAGCAGGAATTAGATGTGGTGTGAATTGAACTTGAACCAAACGGCCTGCCAATTTTGAAAACTCTTGATCAAACTCAGCCAAATGCCGGTGCTGTCCACCAACAGAGTAAGCATGAGTTCCCTCCGAAAGCTCAGCATGAAGGATGTTTTCTTTCGGTGATCGCCCCGCCCCTGAAACTCCTGTCTTTAAATCAATTATAATCTGATCTAAATTTATCACTCCGGCCGCAATTAAGGGGCGAAGTGCAAACTGACCAGCTGCGGCATTGCAACCAGTGCAGGCTACAATTCGCGCATTAGCCACTTCACCACGATAAAACTCTGTAAGTCCGTAAACTGCAATTTTTTGTAAGTCTGGGGCGTCATGCTCTTTGCCATACCATTTTTTATAAACACTGGTATCGGAGATGCGAAAGTCAGCGGATAAATCGACTACCTTCACGGTATCAGGGATGGTTAAAATTACCGCTTGAGATGTGGCATGCGGTAAGGCGCAAAATACTAAATCAGCTGAAGAGATATCGATATCACTAATTCTTTGAAGCTTAGGTAAATCAAGGTGGCGTAGGTGTGGAAATACCGCGGACATTTCTTGGCCCGCTTTTCTATCTCCCGAAAGAGCTTGGATGCTCATCTCTGGGTGCGACGATATTAAACGCACTAATTCCGCGCCCGTATACCCGCTTGCTCCCAGAATAATTACTTTATGGGTCATCACACACCACCTTCCAAGTTCTGGATATGCGGTAAAATTTTATGTCTTTCAACTGTTGTTTATTTTTTGGGAACCAACAAGTCTCAAAAACAAACTATGGTTTAAGGCTGGGAGGCGAAGGCCAAAACCACTCAGGCTTGACGCTATTGAAAATCTTTTCAGCTTTTAAAAGAAACTTCCCACTTCAGGGCCGTGGCCCCTCTTATCAGATATCAATGATGTAGTTAGACCAAAAGATTGTGACGGATTACAGAAGAATGACATAGCTCATAATCAAATCACATGTTACCGTACTGCTAACACAGTATTTGGAGAATTTGCATGGATTGGGACAAGCTAAGAATATTTCACGCTGTTGCAGATGCCGGGTCACTAACCCATGCCGGAGAAGTATTGCATTTATCTCAATCTGCAGTTTCGAGACAAGTAAGAGCCTTAGAAGAATCCCTGGACGCAACCCTATTTCACAGACATGCGCGCGGTCTAATTCTTACAGAACAAGGTGAACTATTATTCGAAGCAACCCATGCCATGAGGAAGCGGCTCGACGCGGCATCAGCACGAATTCGAGATAGTGAAGATGAAGTATATGGAGAATTACGCGTCACCACAACAACGGGTTTTGGCTCTTTATGGCTCGCTCCCCGGCTGCCTCACCTTTATGAAAAATATCCTGATCTGAATGTGGATTTGATGCTGGAAGAGCGGGTATTAGATCTTCCCATGCGTGAGGCTGATGTTGCCATTCGTATGAAAGAGCCAAGCCAAGCAGATTTAATCCGTAAAAGGCTAATGACAGTGCAAATGAGGCTTTATGCGTCAGAACATTATCTTGACGAACGGGGCCTCCCTGACTCATTAAACGATTTATCTTCACATCGCATTATTTGCCAAAACCCTAGTGCCCCTCAAGTCGCCGTCAGCGCTTCCTTGGTTCAGAGACTCTTAACGCATCAACCAAAGTCGACACTTAAAGTTAATAATTACTTCGGAGTTCTTCAGGGTGTAATTAATAACTTAGGAATTGGTGTGTTGCCAGATTATGTCACGCATGACTTCCCAGACTTAATCCGTGTACTTCCAGAAATAGAACCAGCCGAAGTACCAGTGTTCTTAGCCTATCCCGAAGAGCTGCGCCATTCCAGACGAATTGCGGCTTTCAGAGACTTTGTACAGGACGAAATCATTGCCCGAAGGCGCTCCGATCGAGGTCTGTCCTGATATACGAAATGCTTCTGGTCAAAATTATTTAAACATATTGGCCAACCAAATATTATTTGGACGTTAAGACACACTTTATAAATTTTATTTTTATCAGAAGTCACTCTTAAGGTACAAACGACAGAAGTCGTCATGCCGGCCATATTTACAAAATATTTGGTAATTAAATATTTGTTATTTACCAAGATTAATTTTGATAGAAACCTTTCCCTTACTTCTAATTTTTCGTATCGATAAACTATTGTGGCCAAAAGGAATATAGATTGACAGAACCATTAATTACGCCTGAAATTATTGAAACTCATGGACTTAGCGAGGAGGAATACAAACGGATACTTGAACTAATTGGACGATCCCCCTCCTTTACTGAATTAGGAATATTTTCGGCAATGTGGAACGAGCATTGTTCATATAAATCATCAAAAAAATGGCTAAAAACACTACCAACAACAGGTCCACAGGTTATTTGTGGACCAGGAGAAAACGCAGGTGTGGTTGATATTGGCGATGGCCAAGCAGTTGTTTTTAAAATGGAAAGCCACAATCATCCAAGTTATATTGAACCTTATCAAGGCGCAGCAACTGGTATGGGTGGCATTTTACGTGACGTGTTTACCATGGGCGCCCGTCCAATTGCCACCATGAATTCACTATCATTCGGCGCGCCAGCCCTTCCAAAAACAAAAACTCTGGTCTCAGGAGTTGTGGCCGGCATAGGCGGCTACGGTAATTGCTTTGGCGTACCTACCGTTGGCGGTGAAGTTCGATTTGATACAGCTTATAATGGTAATTGCTTAGTAAATGCCTTTGCCGCAGGAATAACAGATACTGATAAGATATTTTATTCTGCAGCTTCGGGCGTCGGAATGCCTGTTGTCTATCTAGGTGCTAAAACTGGTCGTGATGGCGTAGGTGGCGCTACTATGGCCAGTGCAGAATTTGATGAGACCATAGAAGAAAAACGCCCAACTGTTCAGGTGGGTGATCCGTTTACAGAAAAAAGGCTGATGGAAGCAACCTTAGAACTTATGGCAACTGGTGCTGTAATTTCCATTCAAGACATGGGTGCGGCTGGCTTGACTTGTTCAGCGGTGGAAATGGGAGACAAAGGAAACCTAGGCATACAGCTTGACTTAGAAAAAGTTCCTACCAGAGAGCTTAACATGACAGCGTATGAAATGATGTTATCAGAATCTCAAGAACGTATGTTGATGGTATTGAATCCAAAACTTGAGAAAGTAGCTAAAGCTGTTTTTGAAAAATGGGACTTGGACTTTTCGATAGTTGGCAAAACTATTTCTGAAGATCGGTTTATTATTTTTATGGACGGGGAACTCAAAGCTGACCTTCCATTGAAAGCCCTATCTGGGACTGCACCTGAGTATGACAGGCCATGGGTGGAAACAGTTACTAAGGTAGACTTAAGCGACGTTCCACAAATTGATCCAATCGACGGCCTTAAAAAATTAATTACTAGTCCCAATTATGCTGCAAAACAGTGGGTTTACGAACAATATGATAGTCAAGTAATGGCTGATACTATTAAGACACCCAGCTTAGGCTCGGGAATTGTAAGGGTGCATGGCACCAATAAAGCTTTAGCATTTACGTCAGATGTAACGCCTCGCTATGTGGCAGCAAACCCTTATGAAGGCGGAAAGCAAGCCGTAGCAGAGGCTTACCGCAATCTAATCTCAGTTGGCGCATTGCCACTTGCAATTACAGATAATCTTAATTTTGGGAACCCTGAAAAACCAGAAGTTATGGGCCAGCTGGTTGGCGCTATAAAAGGTATTTCTGAAGCCGTTCAAGAATTAAATATGCCAGTCGTATCCGGCAACGTCTCCCTTTATAATGAGACCGACGGAGTTGCGATACTACCCACTCCAACAATAGGTGCCGTTGGGTTAATTACCCAGACGGAAGACGCGATAACTGGCGTTCCGTGCGAAGGCAACATAGCCCTTCTAATTGGGAAAACTTCAGGCCATTTAGGTCAATCAGCCATTCTGGCTGAAGTTTTCAACCTCCAAGAAGGAAGCCCACCATTCGTAGATTTAGTAGCAGAAAAAACAAATGGTGAGTTTATTCGCCAAAATTCTTCATGGATAGAAGCGTGCACGGATTTATCAGATGGTGGGATAGCGTTAGCGGCATTTAAGATGTGTGAGGCTGCAGGAATAGGTGTATCACTAGAAATAGAAGATACCGCTATACTGTTTGGGGAAGATCAGGCACGTTATTTAATTGCCTGTGACTTTGATCAAGCAGAAGCAATACTAGCAGCAGCTGGAAAGGCAGCCATACCCGCCGAATGTGTTGGAACCTTTGGCGGTGAGCATGTTTACTTTGGAAACTCTATGTCCGAACTGCAAGGCTTGAGCAAGATTTACCGCAATAGTTTCGAGGCAGCCATTACTTGAAGTTAACAAGCTCAGGTATTAAATCCAAATATAATGAAGAAGAGGAGAAAATAAATGGCTATGGCCGCAAACGACATTGAGGAATTAATCCGCAGTACATTTCCTCACGCAATTATTACAATTACCGATCTTGCTGGAGATGGTAATCACTATGCCGCAGAGATTACAGATTCAAGTTTCATTGGCAAAAATAGGGTTCAGCAACATCGTGCTGTATACTCTGCACTAAAAGGGAAAATGGACGGCACAAATGGGGAATTACACGCCTTGGCATTAACAACAAAAATACCAATAGAAACTGCATAGATGATCAAAATATAACTTTAGTACTGCTAAATTTAATTTAACAATATTATAAAGCGAGTCTAAGATAAGAAGTTTGCTGACTTACTACTTACTGAGGGTTGCACCATTTGCGCAAATTAATTTTATAGGGCACCATAGGTGGACAATTACATATTTTTAGGGTCCCAGGGATTTACATACAAAACACAAAAGATTGTACATAATTATTTAGAGGGTAAAAAAATGACGGCTGAAGATAAAATTCGCGAAACTGTTTCATCCAATGATGTCGTTCTATTTATGAAAGGCAATGCGGCGACGCCACAATGTGGATTTTCAAGCCAAATAGCTGGTATACTGAACTATATGGGCGTTGACTATAAGGACATCAATGTATTGGAAGATGACGGTGTGCGACAAGGTATTAAAGATTATTCAGATTGGCCAACAATTCCCCAACTTTACATAAAAGGTGAGTTCATTGGTGGATGTGACATAATTCGCGATATGGCAATGTCTGGAGAATTTGACGGACTACTGGAGGAGAATAGTATTATCTATAATAAAGAAGCAGCTGACGAAATCAGAAAAGCAAACAAAGGCTGAATAGTTTTTTTAATTCAGAAGCTTACCGCCAATCACTTTTTTTCTAGACTATCAGCTAAACTTTCTGCCTTTAGAGAAAGCTTGCTTAAACGCTCATATAATTCTGTTGTTAAATTTGATGAACTTAGTTTGTCGTCATCAATACTCTTTTCCATGGATCCTTCTTCAATTTTCAATTTTAAGTTATTAATTTCAACTTCAGCCTTTTTTAGATCCTCTTGAATAGAAATAGCTCTATCTGCCGACATCAAGCCTGAGATCAAAAGCATTTGTGACTCAGAAAGTGTCTTAGATTGCTCAACTAAGGTTCTGGCATCAGCACTCAATATTTGCGCAGCGGCTTCTAAAGAAGCTTCTTCACCTTCCGGACAAGCCACGGCAAAGGACCGGCCACCTATATTTAGATTTATGTCAGGCATTTGTCTGTTCCCCATCCGCGTCCGTGATGGCAGCCAGAATAATATTTATTTGAGATTTTTCAGCCTCCCGTTCAAGTCGAATATTATCAATTTCTATTTTAAGAGCATTATTGATTAGTTCCGGATCTCCAACACCTTTTGAGTTAGCATCACGAAGTTGTTGATTCATTTCTCGGAGATCGGTGTTTGACTGCTTTAGCCTTGATAGAGCCACCTCCAACTCACCCACTAAACCAGCAAGATTATCATTATTTTTCTCAACGTCCGGCATTGTACCCACGACTGAAGCAATTCTATCAAGCGCAGCTTTTAACCTCTTTTCGAGTCCCAAAATATCATCCATGATTAATCCTTTACACAACTACTTAATTTACAGCGGCATGTCTCGAATCGGAATTATTATGAATAATGTATTGCAAGACTGGCAAAAGGTCCAAGACCGAGAGACATTGGTCTTTTTTTGTTCAAATTGGCTTACTTGATATTTTATCTTTTGTTGTTAGGAAGTCATCATATTAGCCAAAACAGGAAGGTTTAGTCGTGGATCTCAAGGCACTTGCTTCAAGAAACCCTGCCCACTGGAAGAAAGCCGCCGCCATTAGAGCGCTTACTCTTGATGCGGTAGCTGCGGCTAACTCTGGACATTCTGGAATGGCAATGGGGATGGCTGATGTAGCCACCGTATTATTCGAAAAACATCTAAAGTTTGATTCATCTGAACCAAACTGGCCAGATCGGGATCGGTTTATATTGTCTGCTGGGCACGGCTCAATGTTACTGTATTCACTTTTGCATTTAACCGGTTACGCAGACATGACCCTTGAAGAAATTAAGAACTTTCGCCAATGGGGCGCCAAAACAGCAGGTCACCCAGAGTATGGCCATGCAAGCGGTATTGAAACTACAACTGGGCCTCTTGGCCAGGGCCTTGCCAATTCAGTCGGCTTTGCGATCGCAGAAGAGATTTTGCGAGCCACCCACGGCAAAAGTATTCAAAATCACAAGACATATGTGATCGCAGGTGATGGCTGTTTAATGGAGGGGATAAGCCAAGAAGCTATCGGCTTAGCCGGGCGCCAAAACCTAGGTAACTTAATTGTCTTGTGGGATGATAACAATATCACGATTGATGGCCCAGTTGATTTGTCGGACAAAACAGATCAAATACAGCGCTTCAGAGCATCTGGCTGGCACGTGCAGTCCATAGATGGCCATGATCCGAAAGCAATTGACACCGCCTTAAATATCGCACGTCAAACAGAACAACCTTCAATGATTGCTTGCAAAACTCACATTGCGTTGGGCCACGCGGCGCAAGATACTTCAAAAGGCCACGGTGCATTAACCGATGCTAAACAATTGGCTGATGCCAAAGCTGCTTACGGCTGGGGCCACGGTGCTTTTGAAATTCCTGCTGATGTGAGGGCTGCTTGGAAAGCTATAGGCGCACGAGGAACAGTAGAGAGAATAGATTGGGAGGCTCGATTTAAGAATTTATCGCGCTTCCGTCAGAGCCAGTTCAGCCAAGCATTTTCTGGTGAGACTACAAAAAAATTAGGTACGGCAATCCGGTTGATAAAAAAAGAAGCGTCCGAAAAACTTCCTAAAGTAGCCACCCGTAAAGCGTCAGAGAGTACATTGAAGATAGTTAACCCAGTAATGACGCACACCGTGGGAGGCTCCGCTGATTTAACTGGATCAAATAATACGAAAACAGATGATATGGGTGTTTTTAAACCAGAAAATAGGAAAGGACGTTATATCTATTTTGGGATCCGCGAACATGGCATGGCAGCGGCCCTAAACGGCATAGCATTGCACGGTGGGCTTCGACCCTACGGTGGCACTTTCATGTGTTTTACTGACTATGCCCGCGGTGCAATGCGCCTGTCAGCTTTAATGGGAGTTCCAACTGTGTATGTAATGACCCATGACTCAATTGGTCTCGGGGAAGATGGTCCAACTCACCAGCCAGTAGAACATCTTGCAATTTCGCGTGCTACACCCAACACATTAGTTTTCAGACCTGCTGACGTTACCGAAACAGCCGAAGCATGGGAAGTAGCTCTAAGCCAGTCCAGCACACCTACCGTAATGGCTCTGTCACGGCAAAGTGTGCCGCCAGTGCGAACCAACTATAAAGCTGCAAATCTCAGCGCACGCGGCGCCTATATTTTGGCTGAAGCCACGGGCAAACGCCAGGTAATCTTACTTGCCACGGGCACGGAAGTCTCTCTCGCCATGCACGCCCGCGACCTACTCCAGGCCGACGGAATAGGTACGCGTGTAGTTTCCATGCCTTGTATGGAATTATTTGCGCAGCAAGATACTCCCTATCGTAGGCGTGTATTACCAGGTGGTGCAGTCCGAGTAGCGGTAGAAGCAGCCGTTCGAATGGGCTGGGACCAATGGCTATTAGGAGAAAGAGGTCGAGAGTCTAAGGCCGGCTTTATAGGGATGAGCGGTTTTGGCGCATCCGCCCCAGCCGAGCATCTATATAAAAAATTTGGAATCACAGCAGAGGCAATTAGTGAAAAGGCCAGGTCATTATTGTAAGTGACGGGGATTAAAATTCTTCTCCGTTAAATTAATGAAAAATTTCAATTTTATTAAAATAACGTTCACTTATCCCTAATATCAAAAATGTTTTCGCTAACATAATCCAGATTGCCTGTTTTAACTTTCATTCCGTAAAGTCCCTTGCTAACCAAAAAAGTAATATTGGTTGGGATAGTAAAATGACAGTAAAAATTGGCATTAATGGGTTTGGACGTATTGGCCGCTGCATTTTATCACATATCCATGAAAGTCGCCGCACCGATTTAAAGGTGGTTGCGATAAATGCTACTGGGCCATTGGAAACCAGCGCGCACTTAATGAGGTACGACAGCGTTCATGGCCGCTTCTCTGGTGAAATTACAACTAAAAGTGGAAATTTAAATATGGGTGACGGCCCTATTCAAATGTTCTCCTCCTATGACCCAACTGATCTAGATTGGAAGAATGTTGACGTCGTTCTTGAATGCACTGGGAACTTCAACGACGGCGACAATGCTAAGGTTCATCTCAACCAGGGCGCCAAAAAAGTTCTAATTTCTGCACCAGCCAAAAATGTGGATCGGACGATTGTTTTAGGTGCCAACGAAAATATGCTATTACCTACCGACAAAGTCATTTCCAACGGATCCTGCACGACGAATTGTCTTGCACCCCTGGTTAAGGTCTTGAATAATTCAATCGGCATAGAGCGTGGAATTATGACTGCAATCCATAGCTATACCGGGGATCAGCCCACTCTAGATCGGCGCCACAGTGACCTTTATCGAGCCCGAGCCGCAGCGTTGTCGTTAATACCAACGTCGACGGGCGCAGCAAAAGCCTTGGAAGAAGTATTGCCAGAAATGGCAGGTAAGCTGGACGGGACAGCGATTCGAGTCCCAACACCAAATGTATCGTGCATTGACCTTACTTTTGAAGCCTCAAAGCAAGTAACAATGGAAGAAGTTAACGCTTGCGTAGCAGTAGCTGCGTCAGGGAATTTAAAAGGAATTATCGGATATGATCCAGCGCCTAAAGTTTCAATAGATTTCAACCATACGACTGAATCCTCTATCTTTGCCCCTGACCAGACCAAAGTAATTGGCGGTACCACCGTGAGAGTTTTAGCATGGTACGACAACGAGTGGGGCTTTTCTGTACGAATGGCAGACTTAGCAGCAAAAATGGGAACACTTTTTTAAATTCATCTTTAAAGAAATAATTAATCATTAAAGTTCTGATTCTAAACATTAATTTTTGTTTTTAAAAAATTAATTTAGTTATTGATACGGTGTAATAGGTAATAGATATGTTGACTTCAATGCAATGACATGATGTTAGCGCTATCAAAAATAGGTGGCTTTCAAGTATGACACTAAAAATTGGGATAAATGGCTTTGGGCGTATTGGCCGCAATATTCTGCGTGCAATCGTTGAGTCAAAACGCTCCGACTTAGAAGTTATAGCCATAAATGACTTGGGTTCAATCGAAAGCAATTTACACTTATTGAAGTATGACTCCGTACATGGCCGTTTTCAAACTAAATTAACGGCTGGAAAAAGCTCTTTTAAGTTGGGTAAAAATGACATTCGCGTGACCGCTTTTAAAAACCCAGCTGATTTGCCTTGGTCAGACGTTGACATTGTACTGGAATGTACTGGGATTTTTACATCAAAGACTGATTGCCAGTCTTACCTCGACAACGGCTGTTCACGAGTTTTAATCTCTGCTCCTGGTAGGGATGCAGATAAAACAATTGTTTATGGAGTTAATCACAACACTTTAACTGCCGAAGATTTAATTGTTTCAAATGCATCTTGCACCACAAACTGTTTGGCGCCAATCGCCAAGGTATTGCATGACAACATTGGTATCAAACGTGGTTTAATGACTACAATCCACAGCTACACCGGAGATCAGCCCACATTAGATCGGCCTCATAACGATCTCTATCGTGGCCGCGCCGCAGCGCTATCTATGATACCGACCACCACAGGAGCAGCTAAGGCTGTGGGTTTGGTCCTTCCAGAATTGGACGGTAAGTTAGATGGGGTGGCTATCCGTGTCCCAACTCCAAATGTATCAGCTATAGACTTAACCTTTGAGGCAGGCCAACATACGAATAAAGCAGAAATCACTGACATGATGCAGGCGGCAGCGGCTGGGCCTTTAAAAGGCGTATTAGACGTCACTGATGAGCCATTAGTCTCTTCTGACTTTAATCATGATCCGCATTCATCAGTTTTTCATATAGATCAGACGTTGATTATGGGCGGAGACATGGTTCGAATATTAGCTTGGTATGATAATGAATGGGCCTTTTCAAACCGAATGGCAGATACGGCAGTAGAAATGGGGAAACTTATCTAGTTGTTCAATTTAGCTTTCAATGCCAAATTGACTGCAGGCGTCACAAACTTAGACACATCCCCACCTAGCCCACAGATTTCTTTAACTAACTTGGATGAAATTGCTTGATGGTGAGCCTCCGCCATTAAAAAGACAGTTTCTATGCTACTGTCAAGTTGGCGGTTCATTCCAACCATCTGGTACTCATACTCAAAATCCGCAACGGCTCTTAACCCACGCAGAATTATGCTTGCCCCCACGTCCCGGGCGCAATCAATAAGCAAGTTCTCAAATGGGTGTACAACTATCTCAATCCCTGTTTTCAAATTTAGCAAACGAGATTCTTCATTAATCATGGCTAAACGTTCCTCCAGATCAAACAAAGGACCCTTCTCACGATTAATAGCCACCCCAATTACCAAGCGGTCAACTAAGGCACAACCACGGCGTATGATATCTATATGCCCCAAAGTTATAGGATCAAATGTTCCAGGGTAAAGTCCTACACGCATCCGGTATTCTCCAATTGGTTGAGGACAAGAAGCCAGATTTTGCAAGAATTGCAAGTATTTGGCATCAATAATAACCAAAAAAACCTATGGCATTAACTTTTCTAACTTCTATCCAAAATGCTCTCAATGGATTTCTGGTTAATAAAGCCTTTTTAAAAGAGCTAAACTGGCTACCTAAAAAAGCTAATCCTACCAAGAATAGCTAATATCGAGAGTATAATAAAATCAGACCGTAAAAATACAAAACTATTATGTTAAAATGCTAGAGATAAATTTGCGGTCTAGGGCCCGCTCACTGATCAGCAAAGTAACCCATTTAAAAACAGCAAATTAGACGTTCAGATTGGAACCTACATATAATCCCGACTATACAATACATCCTTATATTTTTAAAATTGAATTTAATTTAATGCCCTTTTATTTCTGTAGTCGCGAGGCTAAGTTGACGCAAACCTTAGGAGAAAATTATGCAAGAGCTAACCCACTATATAAACGGCGAGCATGTAAAAGGTACATCTGGTCGATTTGCTGATGTATATAATCCTGCTACTGGTGAAATTCAGGCCACAGTACCATTAGCCAACGCGGCTGAAATGGATAAAGCCGTAAGTTTTGCTGTAACCGCCCAACAGAGTTGGGCTGCTGTAAACCCGCAACGCCGTGCACGCGTGTTAATGAAATTTGTGGACCTTTTAAACCGCGACATGGATAAATTAGCAGAGGCGTTAAGCCGCGAGCATGGTAAGACCATTCCAGATGCCAAGGGCGATGTTATTCGTGGTCTGGAAGTTGTGGAGTACTGCATTGGCGCCCCTCAATTATTAAAGGGTGAATACACTGATAGTGCGGGACCCGGTATTGATATGTATTCTATGCGCCAGGCACTCGGTGTAACCGCAGGTATAACTCCATTCAATTTTCCAGCAATGATCCCAATGTGGATGTTTGCACCTGCCATTGCCTGTGGAAATGCGTTCATTTTGAAACCATCCGAGCGAGATCCATCAGTTCCGCTGATGTTGGCTAAATTATTTGAAGAAGCTGGGCTTCCAAAGGGTGTTTTACAGGTTGTAAACGGTGACAAGGAAGCTGTGGACGCAATTTTGTATCATGATGTCATCCAATCCATTGGATTTGTGGGGTCGACACCAATCGCTGAATATATCTATGCGACGGGTTGTGCCAACGGGAAACGTGTTCAATGTTTTGGCGGTGCTAAAAACCACATGATAATAATGCCAGACGCAGATATGGACCAAGCTGCTGATGCCCTTCTTGGTGCTGGTTATGGGGCCGCTGGCGAGCGCTGTATGGCAATTTCAGTGGCAGTGCCAGTTGGAGAAGATACCGCAGATCGCTTGCTAGAAAAATTAATTCCACGTGTTGAGGCTCTCAAAGTTGGACCCTATACTTCTGGAAATGATGTCGACTACGGGCCTGTGGTTACAGCAGCTGCCAAGGCTAACATCGAACGCTTAGTCCAAACCGGCTTAGATCAGGGCGCCAAATTAGTTGTGGATGGTCGTAATTTTAATCTGCAAGGCTATGAAGACGGTTTCTTTGTGGGAGCGCATTTGTTCGATAATGTCACAAAAGACATGGATATTTATAAATATGAGATCTTTGGGCCCGTGCTCTCTACTGTCCGTGCACAATCATACGAGGAGGCCCTCGGCCTTGCCATGGATCATGAATATGGAAATGGGACAGCTATCTTTACTCGGGACGGCGACACTGCTCGTGATTTTGCAAATCGTGTCAACGTCGGCATGATTGGGATAAACGTACCGATTCCAGTGCCATTGGCTTATCATACATTTGGTGGTTGGAAAAAATCAGTCTTTGGCGATCTCAACCAACATGGCCCAGATGCTTTTAAATTTTACACCCGCACAAAAACTGTTACCGCGCGTTGGCCGTCAGGACTTAAAGAAGGTAGTGAATTTAGTATTCCAATCATGGAGTAAAATACTTTTTGTTCTAAAATTGAGAGCTTTATATACTCCTGGTTATTGAAGGATATAGCTACAGATTTTGGTGTCAGCAACATAGGGCAATTTGTAAGAATCCAGAGAGTAGCCTATCACCGAAATAAGTAGCAGAGTGGCGAATGTCTTTATGCAGCTCAGTGGAAGCTACGCCTTCTTTGCTGAATATTACATAAAAAACAGTTGGAGACTTATGAGTTTACCAAATTCTAGAAACTAGTAATGAAATTGTACGCATAATTGTAGCTCGAGGCTTAAATACGTGAGCCAACTATCCTCCCGCGTCCAAAGCTGTGCACGGAGATTTTATTAAGAGCATCCGCGCCCTAGTTATGGATAAAGATAAAAAACCAAAATGGCAGTACACCTTAACAGACCCTCTACTTTCAGCTGCCAGCGCCATGCTTCGTCCACTTGGGAAGCATCCGTTAGGTTTTATGGACAAATAAGATGAAAATAAGCTATTTAGGTATGATGCATATGAGCGCGCCTATGACTTTGAGTTTAGCAGCTGCCGCCAAAGTTTCCCAAAACTTTTTTGAGGACAAAATTGGCTCATGCAGTTATTAATTGGACGTGTTAGCATAACTTGAGGGCCACAGCCGGTCGTAGGATACGCCATGTTAATGAAAGAATTTGCAGCAAACCTTCGATATGATATCCTGAACGAAGATATTCTGCGGGTCTTACGCCGATCCTTATTAGACACCATTGGCGTAGCTGCAATCGGGTCCCAGAGTAAGATGGCACAAATTGGCAGCCAGACTGCAAGAATAATGTTTGGTAGCACCCCAACGTCATCTGCACGTTGTTTGTTTGACGGAAATATTGCCAGCGCCGCAGGAGCAGCCATGGCGGGCGCTATGACTATCGACAGCGTGGATGGCCATGACGGAAGCTCCCCTTGTAAAGGCCATGCAGGCTCTGCCATTTTTCCAGCGTTATTTGCCTTAGCTGATGGAAAGGGGTTCACCGGCCAAGACTTAGCCACTTACTTAGCACTGGCCTATGAAATTTCCTACCGTGCCGGGTTAACCCAACATGACACCTGCGCCGATTACCATACCTCTGGGGCTTGGACGGCTATTGGAGTGGCTGCTATGACTGCGCGCATCTTGGGCTGTGAAGAAACACAAATCAACGAAGCGGCAGGGATTGGAGAATATCACGGTCCACGCAGCCAAATGATGCGCTGCATCGATCACCCTACTATGGTGCGCGATGGCGTAGGTTGGGGTGCTCCTACTGGCATCACAGCTGGTTTTTTGGCTCAGAACGGATTCACCGGCGCACCGGCTCTTACCTGCGAGGGCCCACATTGGGAAAGCCTAGGAAATGAGTGGAAACTTGTAACTGACACCCATTATAAACCCTACCCCTGCTGCCGTTGGGCCCATCCCAGTATTGATGCAGCATCTGAATTAATGTTACGCCACAAGTTATCTTATCAAGAAATAGCTTCGGTGGAGATCAGGACATTTCACAACGCCACGCGACTGGCAGGACATAAGCCAGTCTCTGCAGATGAATTTGCATATTCTATAGCTTTCCCAGTTGCATGTATGATTGTACGCGGCCAAGTGGGTATTTCTGAGCTGGAAGTTTCAACCTTAAAAGATCCTAATATCTTGAGGATTAGTGCAGCTACAACCTTAATTGAAGATGCACATTTAACGCAGATAAGCGAAGGCAAACGGTGGGCACAAGTCTCGATTTTAATGCGAAATGGGACACGGTATGAGGCAGCCCCAGGCACCCCACGTGGGGACACAGATCTTCCGTTAAGCGACGTCGAAATATCAGAAAAATTTCATAATTTTTCTGATCATATTTTAGGTTCCAGCATAGCAAAAAAAATTGAAGAATTTGCCACAAGCTTCGATAAGCTAAACGCCACAGAAGTTCAAAGCCTACTCGATCTTATTCTTACCAAACCTAACCTCTAAAGGTCGCTCAGATTAGATATTGTAGTAAAATTTTAACTAATAGCCCTCACTTGAACTGCTATGCTTGAAGGCGGTCAGCTGTAGTTTGCGGTATCAATCTGCCCTTTGAAGCTAACATATCTTTCAAGTATCGCCCGGTATGGCTGCCCAAAATACTTGCAACTTCTTCTGGGGTGCCTTTGGCAACAATTTGTCCACCACCGTCCCCTCCTTCAGGTCCAATATCAATGATATGATCAGCTGTTTTTACTACATCTAAGTTATGTTCAATTACAATAACAGAATTCCCTTGATCTACGAGTTCATGCAATACTTCCAGAAGCTTGCGTACATCTTCAAAGTGCAGGCCAGTTGTTGGCTCATCAAGTATATATAACGTACGTCCAGTGCTGCGCTTAGACAATTCCTTGGAGAGTTTCACTCGTTGGGCTTCTCCTCCTGAAAGTGTAGTCGCCTGCTGACCAACTTTAATATAACCCAGACCTACGCGCATCAACGCATCCATTTTCTCTCGGATTGAGGGTACAGCTTTAAAAAACTCTTGAGCAACTTCAACAGTCATATCGAGAACATCAGCAATTGACTTGCCCTTAAATTTTACTTCAAGGGTTTCGCGATTGTAGCGCGCACCTCTACAGGTCTCACACTCAACATATACATCTGGAAGAAAGTGCATTTCGATTTTGATAACTCCATCTCCTTGACAGGCCTCGCAACGTCCACCTTTAACATTGAAAGAAAAGCGACCCGGCTTGTATCCACGAGCTTTTGATTCAGGCATTCCCGCAAACCAATCTCGGATTGGAGTGAAGGCGCCAGTATAGGTTGCTGGATTTGAACGAGGTGTGCGGCCGATGGGACGCTGGTCTATATCAATAACTTTGTCGAGATGCTCTAATCCTTTAACGGCCTCACACGGGGCTGGCGTCTGCCGCGCTCCATTGAGGCTCATCGAGGCAGTCTTGAACAATGTTTCAATGGTCAAGGTTGACTTTCCACCCCCAGACACACCAGTCACACAAACAAATTGACCTAGTGGAAAATCAACGGTGACATTTTGCAGATTATTTCCCGTGGCCTTACGAACGGAGACTTTTTTCTTATTGCCCAGTCTGCGTTTTGTAGGAATATCTATAGCACGACGCCCAGCCAGATAATCACCGGTAATCGAGGCGCCGTTAGCTATTATTTCGTCTGGCGTGCCACAAGCTACTACGTGCCCACCATGCACTCCAGCTCCTGGTCCAATATCAAATACATAATCAGCCTCGCGTATCGCCTCTTCATCATGCTCAACTACGATTACTGTATTACCTTGATCACGAAGATTCTTTAGGGTTGTTAATAAGCGACCATTGTCTCGTTGATGTAACCCAATACTGGGTTCGTCTAAAACATACAGTACGCCTTGCAGCCCTGAGCCAATTTGGCTCGCCAATCTGATCCGCTGACTTTCACCCCCAGACAACGTACCAGAATTTCGCGCTAAAGTTAAGTATTCTAAACCAACATTATTAAGAAATCCCAATCGTTCACGTATTTCTTTTAAGATTGGACCAGCAATTGCCAGTTTTTGCTTACCCAATTGAGCGGGAACGCTTTCACACCAATCAAATGCCTCTTTAATCGACATTTGAACCACCTGTCCCGCATGTAAGTCAGCAATCTTTACAGCTAATGCCTCAGCACGCAGCCGATAACCACTACATTTTCCACATGACTGGTTATTTTGATAACGTTCAAATTCTTCACGTATCCAATTGCTATCAGTTTCTCTATAACGGCGTTCCATATTTGGTATTACGCCTTCAAATGTGCGGGTAACCTGATAAACACGACCACCTTCATCGTAGCGAAACAATATTTCTTCTGCACCTGATCCGTAAAGAAATACTTTTTGTACCTGTGCAGATAAATCTTTCCATTTCGACGATTTATCAAAGCTATAATGTTTCGAAATTGATTCAATTGTTTGGAGAAAATATGGTGACTTTCCTTTGCGCCAAGGGGCCAAAGCACCATCATTTATTTTAAGGGTCTGGTCAGGAACAACTAGACGCTCGTCAAAGAAAAGCTCCACCCCCAATCCATCACAATCGGGACAAGCACCAAACGGTGCGTTGAAGGAGAACAACCGCGGTTCAATTTCAGGAATAGTAAACCCGGAAACTGGGCATGCAAATTTTTCACTGAAGGTATACCTCTCCGTCTCTCCCTCAGAATTCTTAGTCTCCAGAACTGTGATCCCGTCTGCAAGATCAAGCGCTGTGCGAAAACTATCAGCCAAGCGTGTTTCAATGCCCTCACCAACAACAATTCGATCAACAACAACATCGATGTCATGCCTAAATTTTTTATCTAAGGTTGGCGGCTGATCCAATTCATAGAATTCACCATCTACCTTGACCCGCTGGAACCCCTGCTTGCGAAGCTCTTGAAATTCTTTTTTGTATTCGCCCTTTCTGTCACGCACGATCGGCGCTAACAAAAATCCACGAATTCCGTCTGGCATGGCAATTACCCGGTCTACCATGTCCTGTACCTGCTGCGCCTCAATAGGCAAGCCCGTTGCAGGTGAGAATGGCGTGCCGACTCTCGCAAACAATAAGCGCATATAGTCGTAAATTTCTGTCACTGTTCCAACTGTAGAACGCGGATTTTTAGAAGTTGTCTTCTGCTCAATTGAGATTGCAGGGCTCAAACCACTAATGTGATCAACATCTGGCTTTTCCATCATATCAAGAAACTGCCGGGCATAGGCAGAGAGGCTTTCAACATATCTTCTCTGGCCCTCAGCATAAATTGTATCAAAGGCTAGAGATGATTTTCCAGAGCCCGACAAACCTGTGATAATTACTAATTTATCACGCGGAATATCCACATCTATATTTTTCAGATTGTGCTCGCGTGCGCCCCGGACTTCAATTTTTTTTAGTTCAGCCATAATTTACTCCATCTTAATGGAACATAGTGTTATGTGGCCTCGGGGCCAGTCCAAAAGGTCAATCACTCAACAAAAATTTTGCTTGGCATTAATTCATTGTAAACCTGAAGGAACAACAGTAATTTATCCACAAAACTTATTGCCGATTACTTTATAAAAGATAGAATAGTAGAGTTTAATTTCTCAAGATTTTTAGAAATCTAGATATGAATGGCTCGATCCCACGCATCTAGTACACTTTCATGCATCATCTCAGATAGAGTTGGATGTGGGAAAACTGTTTGCATAAAATCTTCTTCTGTACTTTCCAATTGACGTCCAACTACATATCCTTGAATTAACTCTGTGACTTCAGCACCAATCATATGAGCGCCAAGAAGCTCACCAGTCTTGGAATCAAAAATAGTTTTTACCATGCCCTCAGGCTCTCCCAGGGCAATCGCCTTTCCATTACCAACAAAAGGGAACCGCCCAACACGAACATCATACCCGGCCTCTAGCGACTGTGCTTCAGTTAAGCCCACACTGGCCACCTGCGGGGTGCAGTATGTGCAGCCAGCAATACTCTCCGGTTTCACTGGGTGTGGCTTGCCGCCAGCAATTAGTTCAGCAACCATTACGCCTTCATGACTAGCTTTATGTGCCAGCCAGGGAGCCCCTGCCACATCACCGATCGCATATACCCCCTCAACACCAGTCCAAGCATAATGATCAGTTTGAACGTGCCCATTATCCACCTTAACACCTAAGGCCTCAAGCCCCAGATCTTTAACATTGCCCACAATACCAACAGCAGAAATTACAGTATCAAAGGTCTCCACCGAACTTTTTCCATCTTGCTCAATGTGCGCCTTAACCGAGCCCACGCCACGGTCAAGCTTTTTAACAATCGTATTGGTTTTAATTTTCATGCCCTGCTTCTCAAAGGACTTTTGGGCAAGCGCTGATATTTCACTATCTTCAATAGGCAGAACTTGACCCATCATCTCAACAACAGTAGTATTAGAACCTAAGGTATTGTAAAAACTTGCAAATTCGATGCCGATCGCACCTGACCCAATAACTAAAAGATTTTTTGGCATTCTTGGGGGGGTAAGCGCCGTTTTATATGTCCAAACTAAATCCCCATCAGCCTCAAGCCCTGGTAGTTCGCGGGCGTGTGCACCAGTAGCGATTATTATGTCTTTTGCCAACAACAGTTCATCACCTTTCGGAGTCGTAACCGCAACCTTTCCAGGCCCAGTTATTGATGCGTCACCGATAAGGCAAGATACTTTATTTTTTTTTAGTAAATGCGTCACTCCACTATTTAATTGTTTGGCGATGCTACGAGAGCGTGAGACGACGGCCGCTAAGTCGAAATCAATTTTTTGTGCAGACAAACCGAATTCTTTAGCGCGCTGCATTAAGTGATACACCTCAGACGAGCGTAACATCGCCTTGGTAGGAATGCAGCCCCAATTAAGGCAGATGCCACCCATGTGCTCACGTTCGACAACAATGGTTTTTAATCCTAATTGGGCCGCACGAATAGCAGCAACATAACCTCCAGGGCCTGCCCCTATAACAATTAAGTCATATGTTTTTTCAGCCATAGCCGCCCCCTATTATTAAAATTAGTTTAATATTAAACTATAAATAATTTCAACACAATCTAAATTGCTTTTTTTGAAATTTAGATGTTAAATGAAGATTAAATTATTTAAGCACGTTGAGCCAGTTCACGCAAAGTTAAACCATACCCACCAGCAACCCTATATGCCTCTTCTTGTGGAGTTGATTTACGGGATAAGGCATTATTTCGAGTTGGAAAACGTCCAAATTTTCTAATAATTTCCCGGTGCGCCTGGGCATGCGGCAACCCTAAAGATTTACCATCAGGCATGCGGGTCATTATCAACCGAACTGCTCTATCTTGATCCGTCAGGCTCTCAGAGTGCATTAAAGGCATATAAAAAAATTGGCGCGCTGGCTCATCTATTTTCAGGTCCCAACAATTTTGAAGTGCTGACTTGGCCGCAGTAAGAGCTTGGCGATCCGAGCCAAAAGAATTAGCCGTGCCCCTAAACATGTTTCGAGGCATCTGGTCCATTAAAATCAAATAAGCAAGCGTACCTGTTGGGTAAGTTAACCATAAGCCGTTGGCACCATTTAAGGTTTCCCACCAGACTTGACTAAAACGTTCACCTATTTCGTCATCGAGATCTACGCCGCCTGAATACCAACCATCAGCACCAACCTCATCTAACCAATAATTTACTACCTCGTCAGCGCTTGCCATTTCCTTACCTCGATGACCTAGCTTTAAAGTAATTAAGGCTATCTAATACCAAAGTGCAAAGAAAAACTTAGCCTAGGCGTCTTTAGTTTCATCTAACAAAGCAGTCTCAATATCAAATTCAGATGCAACTTCTACGGCTATTAGAGATGAAGACGGCATAACAGGCGTGTAGGCACCGTCTTCAATGCCTTCACGTGAAGTCTGAGTCATTCTAAAACCTGCATAAATAGCCAAACCAATCATCAAGATAGATATTACCATAAAAAAGGCTTGCGCCCCAAATTGATCCATCATCCAACCAATAATCAAAGGACCCGCAATCGCACCAACGCCACTAATAAAGACTAGGCCACCAGATGCTGCGGCCATGTCGTCAGGCTCAAGATAGTCATTCGTGTAAGCAATAAGCAGTGAATACAATGGATTCGAAGTGCCACCCATTATAAATCCAGCAAATAAAATGGTTACAAAATATTGACTACTCAGCAAAGCAAGAAACGCTGCAACGCCACCCAAAGCCGCCACTAACAAAATCACTAGACGACGGTCAACTCTATCCGAAAACCAGCCGATTGGATACTGCATAAACAATGCGCCTACGTAGATACTAGATACAAATAAAGAGATTTGGGTTATTGTAAGGCCCGCTGAGGTCCCATATACAGCTGACATACCAAATTGCGCTGAGAAAACCCCGCCCAAAGCAAACATTCCAAAACAACCAAGAGGAGAAGTTTCGATCAACGTCTTTAATGGCATAGGTTTTGCTGTTTCAAATGCTGGTGTTGGCGAAATTGACAGTAAAATTGGAGCAAATGAAATTGAAACCAAAACTGATGCTATTATGAATAGGATGTAGCCACTAGCGTCGCCTATGGCTAAAACAGCCTGGGCGCTAACTATGCCAATCATTTGAACAATCATGTACATTGATAAGGCTTTTCCCCGGTTGGTATTGTCCGCAGAATTGTTCAACCAACTTTCCGCGGTGACGTAGACACCGGAAAAACAAAATCCAATAGCCACGCGACCTAATGCCCAAGCTACCGGATGTGCAAACATTGGGTACAAAATAAGTATTGCCGAAATAAATGATGCAAGCGCCGCAAAAACACGCACATGTCCAACTCTTCTAATCAACTCCGGAGCAATTTTTGAGCCACCTAGGAACCCTGCAAAGTATGCAGACATAACTATAGACATTTCAAAGGTCGAAAATCCTTCAATGCTGCCTCTTATACCGAGAAGCGTGCCTTGCAGACCATTGCCTACCATCAAAAACATCATCCCGAGTAACAACGCCCATGAACGGGACAAAACTTGAAACATTCTGTGACCTCAAACTTACACTTCTGGGGAATAACAATTTAAACAATTAAAATCTAAACTCGTTTATTTAGGAAATAGCAATGACGCATCCCCATAGCTAAAAAATCGATAGGCGTTATTGATCGCGTGCCGGTAAATCGCATCAAGCTCATTTTTGCCAACAAAAGCGGCAACAAGCATCAGCAATGTTGATTTTGGCAAATGAAAGTTTGTCATTAAGCCATCAGTTACTTGAAATTTAAAGCCCGGGTAGATAAAAATATCTGTCTCTCCTTCAAAAGGCTTTAGACTTCCGCTTCGTGATGCGGTTTCAATTAAACGCAAAGCCGTAGTTCCAACCGGGATAATACGTCCGCCTTTTAGCCTTGTTGCTTTAATTTCAGCCACAGATTGGGCGCTGACATGACCCCATTCAGCATGCATTTTATGCGTTCGTATATTCTCTACCTTTACCGGCAAAAATGTACCGGCTCCAACGTGCAAAGTTATAAAGGTTATATCAACGCCGTGATCCGCCAAAGTTGCCAAAGCAAGCTCATCAAGATGTAACGACGCAGTTGGCGCTGCTACCGCTCCCCGATGTTTGGCCCAAACTGTTTGATAATCCAAACGATCCTGCTCGTCTGCAGCCCTTTTTGAGGCTATATATGGCGGCAAAGGCATTTCTCCACTAACATCAATAGCACTGTCTAATTCATTCCCTTGCACAGAAAAGGACAGAGTTGCTTCGCCATCCAATTTGTCAGTGCAGGTTGCTGTCAAGCCCTCCCTAAATACAACAACCTCTCCAACTTGTAATTTCCGCAGTGGCTTGATCAATGCCTTCCATTTGCCAGATGACAATGGCTGTATTAAAGTCACTTCGATTTTTGCCTTCACCAGCCCTTGAACAGAGTGACGCAAACGAACTCCATTTAATCGTGCGGGAATGACCTTGGTATTATTTAAGACAAGGCGATCACCAGCCCTTAAAAACTTACAAATATTGGCAACTCTGGCGTCTTGTAATTGTCCACCTGTACTTACAAGTAATTTAGCGTCACCACGAGGCGTCACTGGTCTCGTAGAAATTAACTCTGGAGGAAGTTGAAAATCAAATTCTGAAAGAAGCATTAATTTTGCTTTGGGGCTGGACGCCTAAAAATTTCTCTAAACATTCCAGGCGTAAATGCAGATAGAGGATTGACCGTGGCTATAGGTTGGGCAGTTGGCCCTTTTAAATTAAAGTTAAAACCAATCAAACCTTCACCACGTCGCGTTAAAAAAGCGCCAATTCCATTAAGTAAGTAGAATGGGGATAAAACTCCCTGCAAATCCATCAACTTGCGCTTAGTGTTTATATAACCATCCAAGGACAGACCTAGCGATGGCCCAACTGCACTTGAACGATACACTGTATATTCATCATTTTCGATATTAAATTCACTTTCTATCGTGTTAAAAAAAATACCTTTGCCATCAATTTGGTCAGGCAAACCAACGACTGAAATAGCACTCAAAAGCTGAGCTATTTGAGGGGCATCTTTAATCCGAACATTACTAATTTTCATGTCAGCGTTCCATCCGGAAGCGGCCGGAGTAATACCTAAATCCATATATCCACCACTGGCTTGTCGTAGCAAACCAGAGTCCCGTAGAACTCCGCCCGCATCGTCTGAAAAGAGATCCAAACGTAGGTTATCCCCACGCCCAGAAACATTGCCTGTTAGAGGGGTTCCATCATTAACATTTCCAGAAAACTCACCCGTCACAGCCTCTCCACCCAAAAAAGTGGCCGATACGTTAGTAAGAGCTAAATTTTTCGAAATACGAACAGTATTAAGGTTAGCTATAATTGGTGCGGTTGCACCTGTTGACTTATTAACTGGTAAATTTCGCAGATCTAAGGCGCCACCACTTAGGGTAATTTGCATTGGTTTTCCAGGATCGCGTCTCTCCAAAACGACATCAGAGGACAGCCACTTACCGACCTTTAAATCATTTAATGAAATATTAGTTAGGCCCATATCATCAAAGGCCATATCTCCCCAAGTCGACAAACCCTCACTTTTTAGTTTAAATTGGTTGATTGTAATTGGTTTTGAAAAGCTTCCAGAAATTTCAAAATCGGCAGGCACAGTAGTTTCCTTTTCCCAACTTAGCGCAGGAACATCTATACCCACTCCTACGAGATCTGACTTGAGATCAAACAAAATTGGTGACCCTTTTTGAATATCAAGAATTAAATCACCATTGGCTTTGCCCGAGATAGCTTTCTTCGGAAATAAAATATTTAAACTCCTTAAAGAAGTTTCAGAAATCTCTATCTGCACAGCAACCTGACTAGATAGCCCAGCCACACCAAGTGGCTGCGTCCATCGTCCTGAAAATGGAACCTCAGATACAGTCCCATCGCCAAAAATTTGAACTTTTTCTGGTGACGCGTTGAAATTAAGAAATTTTGATACGATCATTTTTTCCGGTATTAATGATCCTGTACGAACATTTTGTAAAACACCAGTGACGTCATATCTGACATCTCGCAATTTCACGGCCTTTGTTAATACAGACTTAATTTTAGCATCAAAGGTGACGTGACCCGAAACATCTTTGATGTTCATTTTTGATCTATTTGCAATCTCAAAAGGTTTTTGATTCAACAAAGACATGGCTGCTGAAATACTACCACTACCCTGCACATCAAACTTGGCCAATGGGCTCGGAACCCTTGTATCTTCGATTTTAAACACTGAGCCCTTTAGAGCTATGCGGCCACCCTCAGGCGCTTTAATATGGCCACCCTGAGAAACGACGGTTAAAGCGCTACCCTGGAGCATACCGTAACCTGAGCCATTAGAGATCACAGGCATGTGTTTCATAAATTTAATATTTGCATTTTCAAAACTAAAGCTGCTTGCAACCTCAAATTCCCGTCCCACATTTTTATTTGCATTAATCCTTAAATTTTTGAAAGTTCCTAAATTTACGTTTTGTTCGAACCATTTACGACTTTTAATTTTTTGTCCCAAGGGCCAAAATTTAAGTAAATCTTTTGAACTTAAGCTTGGGATTTCTACATTTAAGTTAGAGATCCATCCTGCGTGCATTAAACTTGCACGGCCAGATCCACTAATATTTGCACCGTTTACTCGCGCTTGAATTTGTCCAACATCTACCTGCAAAGGGCTGTAGGTTATTTTTATCTGTGATGTTGCCTCAGAAATTTTGACATTTTCAGCCCACCATGGTGTTGATTGTAATTCAGCACTATCTACCTCAAGATCCAAAATCATTCCATCAGATAGGTGGCCATCTTCGCCTTCAGATAATAGCAGCGAATATCCACTGGCTGATAATTTACCCCAATCAGACTCAATCAGTATAAGATCAATATCCAAGCGCTCATTCTTTGGCGAATATGAAAAATAGGTTTTTGCTTTAGAATAAGGAATGTTTTTGTTACCTTTACCAGCTAATAACTCTCCCTGCCCAAAATCTAAAAGGGCATTTAATTCATCGAATTCTCCATTAATCCTAGTGCTGCGTAAGCTCCCAGATAAATTTCCATTTACAAAGCTAAGCCATGTAAGTGCTTCCGCTTGTATTCCTAAATCTCCAGCTGGTATGTTATGTATTTCTGCACTCAACTCACCAATTCCATCGGTTGAAAATTCATAGCCAATCCCAACAGTGGCTGGCTCATCTCCGCCACTAAGTAATGCCAAATCAATTCGCAGTGTAACACGACCGTCGTCCCGCTCTGCCCGGAGCCGCCCACCATCAAACGTCCAAGCCCTTTTGTTTAATTGATCAGTATAATTGACCGTAACCTGATCAATTTCACCTTTTTCAAGGCTTCTATACTCTTCATCCACAAAAAAACCTTCAATTTTTTTGAACACTTCGTCCACAGATAGCGTAGTGGTAATTCCACTCGAAACATCAAAACCTAGGTCAAAACTACCATCAATTTTACGTGTGACATCTAATACAGCACCATTCAGCCGTGTAGATTTTGGCGCTACGACGCCTGTTATGAATTTACTACCATCAAAAACCACCTCAAGCTTTCCAAGCCTCACCCCAGAACCCGTCAAGTCATCAGAGAATTGCACCCCCTCTAACACCAACTTCGGATTTAATATTGCCGAAAAACCAATTTCAGCACTGCTAAAACTTATCTCGGGAAAATCCGGTTCAGTATTTAAAAAAACGTTTAACTTAGTTTGAATTGTTTTAGGTAGAGTTAATGTCCGATCTTGCAAAACAGTAACTAGTAAGCCGGCACATAAAATAATGGAAAAAAGAAAAAGACCCATGTATAAGGAGATAAGAGACACCCACCCTCGCCGCGGTGGCGGCTCTGCTTTTTCCTCTTTTTCTTTCTCGGTTTGTATCTTCGACATCCTGCACTTAAACCTTTTTAATTAGCACAACGTGACCTAAAGTGTTTCGACCAACAGTAACTCTAATATAAACTGAGGATATCATGCTAACAATCGGTGATAAAATACCTGAAATCAATGCTATAATTGAAGGTAATTTGCCATTTAAGTTTCCTAATAATGAAGGCAAAACACTAGTTCTTTACTTTTACCCAAAAGACGACACGCCAGGCTGTACAAAAGAGGCAATCAGCTTTTCAGAACAATCAGCCGTTTTTGAAGCTGAAAACACTATTGTTATAGGTGTTTCACGGGACAGTGTCACGAAACATGAAAAATTTATCTGTAAGTATGACTTACAAATTAATTTGGTATCCGATAATGATGGGAAACTCTGCAACATTTTTGACACGTGGGTTGAAAAAAAAATGTATGGCAAAGTCTATATGGGTATTGAAAGATCTACTTATTTAATAGGTGCTGATGGAACGATCCTAAACACATGGCGCAAAGTAAGAGTTGAAGGACATGCTCACGAAGTCCTTGAAGAGGTTAGGGCTATTAACAAATGATGTCGCTTTCAGAAATGGCATGTAATGTTTTGGAAACTCATAATGCGCGTGAAAAAACTGCCTTATCCCGAAAGTTTGCATCGAAATGGTTCCAACAGCGCAATGACTTGAAGGCCACAGAAATAGGAACTTTCAACCCGCCTCCTGTACCCGCGCGACCAGTTTCTCCAGAACTTTTGGAACCAAAAAATGTTCCAAGGCGAAAAACAGGCTCAAAGGAGGGTCGTAATGCTCTTTTACACGCTGTGGCACATATAGAACTTAATGCAGTCGACTTACATTGGGACCTAATTGCTCGGTTCTCTAATACTGCCATGCCAATTGGTTTTTATGATGACTGGGTCAAAGCTGCTGACGATGAGAGCAAACATTTCAATCTCATGTGCGATTGCTTGGAAAGTCACAGCAGCTTTTATGGCGCCATGCCTGCCCATGGCGGAATGTGGAGGGCCGCAGAGGATACCGCTAATGACTTTTTGGGGCGCCTCGCAGTAGTGCCAATGGTACTGGAAGCCCGCGGCCTAGACGTAACGCCTGGAATGATTAAAGTTTTTGAGAATGTGAAGGACACTCAGGCTGTAGACGCTCTCAATTTAATTTATTCAGAAGAAGTGGCACACGTGGCTTATGGTTCCAAGTGGTTTCACTTTCTTTGTGGCAAAGAAAACATTGATCCAAAACCCAAATTCCATGAATTGGTACGAAAATACTTCCATTCCAACTTGAGGCCGCCTTTTAACGATGAAAAAAGAGCACAAGCGGGAATAGCACCAGATTTTTATTGGCCACTAGTTGATCAAACCTTGTTACCACCAGGCATGCGCTGATTAAAATTGGCAAAACACCACCCCAAAAACTGCCTTAAAAATCTGCATGACATAAATTTCTCAAATTTGTTGCGGCCGAAAGCTACGTTGGCTATCAGTAGACCAATTAGAAGTATTACTACTTTGAAATAATAATAGGGATGCAACTTGTTCACAAAAATCAAAAATAATTTGAATTCATTTCTAGAACGCAAGGTTCCAGAAAAAAGATTGTTTTTGCGAACGGATAAAGAAACCCGATTTGTTAAGTTAACGCCAATTACCCAAATTCTAGCCCTTATTGGAATTTCTACTGTTATAATATGGAGTATTATAGCAACGGCCATTGTACTAATAGAGACTATTGGGTCAGGAAATTTTAGAGATCAAGCCCGACGTGACCAAGCTCTATATGAAGAACGGCTCAACGCTCTAGCTACCGAGCGCGATATAAGAGAACGGGAGTCGATAGCGTCACAAAATAGGTTCAACACTGCACTAAGTCAGGTTTCAATAATGCAATCAGACCTACTTGGGTCAGAAGATATGCGCCGGGAATTAGAGCGAGGTATTAATGTAATCCATGGGACACTGCGACGAGCCATGAACGAGCGTGAAGCGCTTCGAATAGAATTAGAACTACTGAAAAAACAATTAAATCCTGAAATTGGTGTACTTCCAAATGCTATTAGTTTGGCTGAAGTTTCCCAAACTATGGAGTACATGAATCATACCTTACGAGGAATTTCTCAGCAACGAGACAATGCGTTTGATGCTGCAGAATTAGCCAAAAAAAATATGGAAAGCTTAGAACTTGAAATACAGTTCTTTGAGGAAAAGTCTGACCAAATTTTTCGACAACTGGAAGATGCATTAACTATATCAGTAGAACCGTTGGACAAAATGTTCCGCAATGCTGGTTTAAGTACCAAACGTTTACTGGACCAAGTTAGAAGAGGTTACTCTGGTCAAGGAGGAGCCTTAGCTCCAATTTTGTTTCAACCAAATGTTTTTGAGACTGAGGACCCGAGAATAAATAGGGCAAACAGTATTCTGATAAAGTTGGATAAATTAAATATTTATAGAATAGCAGTTGAGAAAACTCCCTTTGATATGCCTGTCAAAGGTTCTTTTCGTTACACAAGCGGTTTTGGACCCCGATGGGGACAAATGCACCGTGGCGTTGATTTAGCAGCAAAATCAAGGTCTCCGATTTATGCAACTGGGGATGGCGTGGTTACCCAAGCGGGTTGGAACGGAGGTTATGGACGTGTAGTATACATCAAACACGAATTTGGGGTTGAAACTAGGTACGCCCATTTGGCAAGAATTCGCGTAAAAAAAGGTCAGCGTGTTTCCCGTGGACAAAAGATCGGGGATATGGGAAACTCAGGACGATCCACTGGCACCCACCTTCATTATGAGGTACGAGTCGATGGCAAGGCAGTTAACCCAATGATCTTTATCAAGGCAGGAAGAGATGTTTTCTAAAAATAAAATAAATACCCCATCACCTAAAACTGACGTGGAAACGCCGAAGGCAGCAGAGCCCCTCAGTAAACCAGCCGTTGAGTATAAGCCGCAAGTACCGAAAGCTAAACCACCTGCATCAATCTTATCTTCAGATTTACTTATTACTGGGAATTTGAAAACCACAGGGGATGTTCAGGTTGAGGGCCGTGTTGATGGAGACATTAGAGCACACCTACTAACCATTGGAGATGGTGCAACGGTAAAGGGTGAAATTATAGCTGATGACGTGGTCGTAAACGGCCATGTAGTAGGTAGAGTAAGGGGATTGAAAGTTCGTTTAACTTCGACAGCGCGGGTAGAAGGCGATATAATTCACAAAACTATTGCCATTGAAAGTGGCGCACATTTTGAAGGATCAGTTCAACGCCAAGACGACCCATTAAATCCCGCTTCAAACAAGCAAAACGGTATTGCTTCAGCAAAACAGTAATCCAAAATAAAAACGGTAAAAGGCACATTCAAACCTGTGCCCTTTATACTAATTTTGCGCATCTTTAGTCTCGGCACGCGATTTTCCAGAAGCTTTCATGGCTAGAGTAGCCGCCATTAAACTATCCAAGTCACCATCCAAAACTCCTTTAGTGTCGGAAGTTTCATAAGAAGTGCGCAAATCTTTCACCATTTGATAGGGATGCAATACGTAACTACGAATTTGATTTCCCCAACCTGCGTCTCCTTTATTTTCATGCGCTTCATTAACAGCAGCATTTCGTCGGTCTAATTCTATTTGATATAGACGCGATTTTAAAGCTTTCATTGCGATCTCGCGATTTTGATGCTGTGATTTTTCCGAACTAGTTACAACTATACCGGTCGGGATATGGGTAATTCTAACAGCTGAATCGGTCGTGTTTACGTGCTGCCCACCGGCACCAGAACTCCGGTAGGTATCAATACGAATGTCCTTACTTTGCACCTCAATATCAATATTATCATCCACAACCGGATACACCCACACAGAAGAGAAGGAGGTATGGCGCTTGGCCGCCGCATCGAAAGGACTGATACGAACTAACCTGTGCACACCCGACTCAGACTTGAGCCAGCCATAGGCATTATGACCAATAACTTTATATGATGCTGATTTTATTCCAACCTCTTCACCTGCTGTTTCTGATTGGAGTTCTACTTTGTAGCCCTTTTTTTCTGCCCAACGAATATACATCCGAGCTAACATCAGAGCCCAGTCACAGCTTTCAGTGCCACCTGCTCCAGAGTTAATTTCTAGGAAAGTATCATTGCTATCTGCTTCGCCGCCTAAAAGTGCTTCTAATTCTTTTTTAGCAGCGGTTTTCTTAAGGTTTTTAAGAGCATTTTCAGAATCTCTTATTACCCCAGAATCATTTTCTAACTCAGCTAACTCAATCATTTCTAAATTATCAGAGAGCTCTAGTTTGATGCCCTCATAAACAGCTAGGGAGTCAATTAATAGTTGCCTATCACGCATCAATTTTTGAGCACGTTCCTGGTCATCCCAAAGTGCTGGATCTTCGATCAGCGCGTTAAACTCTTCCAAACGGTATGGAGCCGTTTCAAAATCCAAGCGCTGGCCCAAAAGCTCAAGAGATTTTCCAATCGCATTTACCACATTGGTCATCTCTGCACGCATTTATCACCTAGAAGGTCTAATTCTTTTAGTTTCAAAACTTTAAACAACCACAGTTGAGTTGCCAAGCCGACATTATTATTTACGCTAATACAACCCACCAGATGAAATAGTACCAATTGAAGCCTGTGGTGCAACATTAACCTTTTTACCTGAAGATGTAATCATCTCATTCATCTCTTCAGTCTCACCTTTATCAAATAACGGAATGTTTCCACTCACTTTAAAATCACCAGTCAAGCCTGGAGCACCAAATTTTGGTTCTTCACCAACTCTAAAGAACTCAGCTATGACGTGATCACCCTCAGCATCTTCCTGCAATCTGGCACCCGAATGTCGGTCCATATTTATAAAATTCCCATTTTTAGGAACTTTAAAATTGCCAGCACCATATTTTTCTATCGCAGCATTCATAAAGCGATCAAAAACTGGGCCACACATACCACCACCGCCCGAACCTTTTCCCAAAGGTGAGGGTTGGTCCATTCCCATATAGCAGCCAGCAACAAGGTTGCTCGTGAACCCTACAAACCAAACATCTTTTGCTTCATTGGTCGTGCCTGTTTTCCCAGCAACCGGCACTGGTAATTTAACTGTTCTCCTCGCAGTTCCACGATCAACCACTCCCTCCATCATAGACGTCAGCTGGAAGGCTGTAACTTGATCCATCACCTTCTCACGATCAGATGTTATTTCTGGTAGCCAACCTGTGACTAAATCAAATCGCTTGCAATCTTCACAACTGCGATTGTCATGTTTGAACACTGTGTTGCCATCCCTATCTTGCACACGGTCCACTAAAGTTGGCAAAACTCTTTCTCCACCATTAGCAAACATTGCATAGGCAGAAACCATTTTATAAAGAGTGGTTTCTTGTGAACCCAGCGACATTGACAGATATGGCTTCATATTTTCATAAACTCCAAACTTTTCCGCATAGGCAGCAATAGTTTTCATACCAACAGCTTTTGCTAAGCGGACAGTCATCAGATTACGTGATTCTTCGATTCCTTTTCTGACCGGAGATGGGCCATAAAACTTGTCAGTATAATTTTTTGGACGCCAAAATTCTCCTTCCTTTAGTGTAGCCTCTTCAATTGGTGCATCAATCACGATTGTAGCTGGACTATATCCACTATCCAATGCGGCAGCATAAACAAATGGTTTGAAGGAAGATCCCGGTTGGCGCATCGCTTGTGTCGCTCTGTTGAAAAGAGAATGTTCATAGGAAAATCCTCCCTGCATAGCAATCACACGTCCAGTATGAACATCCATAGCAACAAAACCGCCCTGAATCTTGGGTATCTGCCTCAAAGACCAGTTTAAGAACTGACCATCTGTTGCGTTTAATGATGGCGACACCAGAATAACATCACCAACAGACAGTATGTCTTGAAGACGTTTTGCTTTCTTTCCTTTAAACCAAGTCACCCATTGGACATCATCACTTGGTAAAATATGCTTACTTCCTTCAAAGCCTTCCACTCCTATTAAGGCATCATTTTTTTGAATTTCCAGTACGACAGCAGGGCTCCATTTCTCATTAATAACAATATCTCGAGGAATATTAATTTTTGATAGATGTCCCCTCCATTGAGAAAGGTCCTCTTCTGGTATTGCCTTTCCAGTACCATGATAAATCCCTTGCGCACGGTCATAATTTTCCAGTCCTAATCGTAAGCTTTGCGCAGCAACATTCTGTAAGCTTGGATCAATAGTTGCCCTTACAGAGTAACCACCTGTAAAAAACTCTGCCTCGCCGAAGTCACGACTCAATTGACGCCTAATTTCGTCTGTTGGATAGTCTCGCTTGGGCAAGGAACTACGGAAGCTAGTAAAATCTCCATTTTGCACAGTTTTAAGTGATTTATTTCGCGCTAATTCATAATCCTCATCAGATAAAAAATTATTTTCATTCATTTCCTTTAAAACAAAATTTCGTCGACTAATTGCCCGATCGCGTTGGCGAACGGGATGATATTTTGATGGAGCTTTTGGTAATATTGCTAAATAGGCCACTTCTTCAGGTGATAAATTTTTTAAAGATTTATTAAAATAAGTTTGTGCTGCCGCAGCGACACCATAAGAGTTCTGACCAAGAAAAATTTCATTCAAGTAAAGTTCAAGGATTTCGTCTTTTTCAAGGGTATTTTCTAATCGTGTTGAGAGAATAAGCTCTTTGACTTTGCGTTCAGCCGAACGGGAGCCATCAAGTAAAAAGTTTTTCATAACCTGTTGGGTAATCGTCGATGCACCCCTCAAATTTTTACCTCGCGATACTACAGCATCGCGCAAAGCGGCAGCCATGCCGGCCGGATCATAACCTACATGCGTATAAAAGTTTTTATCTTCAGCCGAAATAAATGCCTCTTTTACAAGGTTAGGGATCTCTTCCTCCGCGGCAAAAAGCCGTCGCTCAGTAGCAAATTCATCAATGATATGTCCCGAGGCTGAATAAATCCGGCTAATAGTTTTAGGTTGGTAACTAGCTAACTCTTTGTGACTAGGGAGCCCTACGCCATAAATAAAAAATACAGCTCCAATAAAGAGCGCCAAAAATACTACAGCAAGTGTAATAGTTGAAAATAAAGCACCTATTATGCGTAGTAATATAAAAAAAATATTAAGCGAAAATTTGGTTATAAAATATCCAAAAGCGCGCACAATTAGCATGGATCATAACTCCAATATAAAAGACATTATTTGACCAGGTTTTTTTGAGCCTGCAAAACAAATTGTAACAGACCTTTATAAAAATATAAATTCATAAATTCATAAATTCATTTAAACGATAAACTTAAAGTTCCATTGATTTTGCAGCTTCCATTACGTCCGTAACGATGAAAGGGTCAATGTAAATTCTTTTTTATGGCCCATCTTTAAATCCATTTATTTTAGAGATTTTTTAAACTGTAGAGGTCTTAAATGCTTTACACACGTCTGAAAGTTGTTTTGGCAACATTTCTTTTATTACTTGGCGCAAGTTCAGCAAAGAGTATCTCTCTTTTACGCGACTCCGACATTGAGAACAGCTTAAAAGAATTAGCGCAACCAATTTTGAATGCTGCAGGAATTAATAGTAGTAATTTCCAAATTTTGGTAGTTGATTCAGCAACACTTAATGCCTTTGTCATAGATCAAAATCATATATTTATTCATTCTGGCCTTATACTCAAACTAAGCAGCGCTGCACAGCTTCAAGCAGTGATAGCACACGAAGCAGCCCACATCGCGAACGGACACATCGCACGCAGAATGACAAACACAAGAAAAGCTAAAATCACCTCAACATTCGGTACATTGATAGCGATAGCCGCTGCAGCCGGTGGCCAATCGAAGGCTGGTTTTGGAATAGCATTAGGAACTGCAAATTCTGCAAATCGTGTTTTATTGGCACATACTCGAAATGAAGAATCTGCTGCAGATCGATCAGCTGTTCACTACCTGAATGAAGTTAATTTAAATTCAAACGCAATGATTGAAGTATTCAAAATATTCGAACAGCAAATTAATTTTAGCCTAAAAAGGCAAGATCCTTATACGAGAAGCCACCCTCTGGACAGAGACCGCATAAATGCTCTAACCCGGCTTACTTCAAAACAGCCCAATCACTCAACCAGCCCAGAAAACAAATATTTTTTTTCACGACTTCACACTAAACTTGCTGCATTTAGAAATGATCCAGGGTGGGGGCTGGAAAAGCCAACAAGTAATGAGCACTTAGATTTAATGCAAAAAGCAATATCAAATCATCGCCTTGGCCAAGTCCAAGAGGCAATTAATTTTATAGGGAATTTAGTCACTTTAAAGCCAAAGGATCCCTATTACAGGGAATTACAAGGCCAAATTCTATTGGAAAATCGTAAATATTCTGAAGCAATAAACGCTTACAGGAGCGCAACAAAGCTTGCTCCCAACGACCCTCTTATTTTAGGTGGTTATGGAAAAGCTCTGTTGACTCAAAACAAACAGATTAACGATATTGAAGCACTTAAAGTTTTGAAAATAGCCCAAAATCTGGACAGTAAAGATGCAAATATTTTGTATCACCTTGGCAGAGCGTTTAGCAGAGCAGGTAAAATTGGAGAAGCGTCATTGGCAACAGCGCAACGTTATGCCCTTCAAGGGGATATAAAAAATGCAATTTTGCAGGCAAAGCGCGCCGAGGCCATTCTCCCACGAGGGTCAGTAGCATGGCAGAACACACAAGACATCATTTATGGTTTTTGAGATTAGCTACGTCTTTTACTAACGATTTTATTACGTTACAGGTCTTTCCCGACTTAATAACTCTGCCCGTGTTTCAACCTGTTCCACAATATGATCGATCATTTGATCGTTTCCCAACTTATGGCTTTGTTTGCCAGCGAGGTAGACCATCCCAGATCCACTCCCACCGCCAGTAAAGCCTACATCAGTCATCAGAGCTTCTCCAGGACCATTCACAACACACCCAATAATTGAGAGCGACATGGGTGTTTTGATGTGCTCTAAACGTTTCTCGAGTGTTTCCACAACCTTGATTACGTCGAACCCTTGTCTCGCACAACTGGGGCATGAAATAATATTTACCCCACGGTGCCTCAAACCCAATGACTTTAAGATATCATAGCCTACTTTAATTTCTTCAACGGGATCAGCCGATAGGCTTACACGCACTGTGTCACCAATACCCATCCACAGGAGATTTCCCAATCCAATGGCTGATTTAATTGTTCCAGACATCAGTCCGCCAGCTTCAGTAATCCCAACATGAATTGGTGCATCAGTGACCTCTGACAGTTCCTGATAGGCCGCCGCCGCCATAAAAACATCACTAGCTTTTACACTAATTTTGAAATTGAAAAAGTTGTTATCCTCAAGTATTCTGATGTGCTCAAGACCACTTTCTACAAGTGCACTAGGACAAGGCTCACCATACTTTTCTAGTAAATGTTTTTCTAAAGATCCCCCATTTACACCAATTCGCATTGAGCAACCATGATCCTCAGCTGCTTTAATAACCTCTAGAACACGTTGCTTGCTACCAATATTTCCAGGGTTAATTCTAAGACATGCTGCACCGGCTTCCGCAGCTTCAATCCCACGTTTATAGTGAAAATGGATGTCTGCAACAACTGGAATTGGGCTTTCTTTTATAATTTCTTTGAGTGCTTTCGACGACGCCTCGTCGGGTACCGACACACGAACAATATCAGCACCAACGTCTGCGACTGCCTGAATTTGTGCAACTGTGGCCGCTATATCTGTTGTGAGGGTATTAGTCATAGTTTGAACACTAATAGGAGAGTCACCCCCAACAGGAACAGACCCGACCATTATTTTTCTGCTTTTCCGCCGATGAATGTTCCGCCAAGGGCGTATATGATTCAGCGACATAGAAAATTCCTAAACAGTAAATTTGCCCTACTTCTAATCATTAAGAGGTATCGGTCCAAGATTACGTAGGAAGCTATATAGTGCCGATTGAGCATTTGGAGTGAATAAATCATAGGTGCCGATTATATTTTTGGATGATAAGCTTACGTTTTTTACTGTGCTCGATTTCTCTCCAGCAGGCCCATACAGTTTTCCGTTTATAACAAAAAACAAGGATCCAGAATTCCCCGCTCGGTCAATAAATGGAGCTGCTTCTGTTGCGGGAACATTAAAGGGACTACCAGCATTCATTATTTGTTCGTATAACGTATTCCCTTCGCTATCTTTTATACGCACCCAAACTCCCTCTGATGCCAGTAATTGGACCCTATCGGGTTCAGCCTTTATAATCTGTAGTTCGGTTGTTTTTTTAGGCTGCGGTGTCGCACTGATTAACAGATTTGATTTTGCATCCGTTAAAAGTGCATTGCGAGAGCTTGACGAATTAATATCGCCAAAAGTACCAAGCATCTTGGGGTCAAGCCCAGAGATTGGCCCATCACGCGGTTCAAGAAGGGGACTATCAAGAGCTTGAGGTCGATAAATACGAGTATAATTTAATTCTTTTTTAATTAAATTTTGTCCAGAAGAACTATCAACTGGGACAAATTGTAAAAGCGGATCAAGATCGGATTGTAACACTGGTGGATGATCTACAGCAGAAATTTTAACCTGTTGTATTTTCTGAACAACGTTATGAATACCATAAAACAAACCGCCCAGGAAAAATACTAAAACCAAAGACGAAATCAACGCTTTTAAATCTATTTTATTTAACAAATTCTCTTTATGCGGAATAAAAGATGACGGAGTGGCGCTCAGTCCAGAAGGTAAACGTTTTTTATCACTATCGAAATCTTTGACTGATTTCGATCGATTGGGAAGTGCACTGTCAGAATCCATTCCGTTAACCGGTTTAAATCCACTTTCACGACAGAAAAGTATAAATGATTCTTCAGGATCCAATCCAAGATATTTTGCATACGAACGGACGTAACCGGCTATAAAGCCAGGAGTATCAAAAATGAGAGGATCAGTGTCTTCAATTGCCGCAATATAAACTGCTTTTATTTTAAGTTCATTTTGTACGTCTAAAAGAGATTTTCCTCGGGTGGCACGCTCACCCCTCATGGTATCACCAAGCATCAATTCATAATCGTCAAAGCCTTTTGGCCCTGTTGTTTTTTTAATAAGCTTCAAACGTGATGATCTTCTACCAATCATACAAATGCCCTGACAAATAAATTCTGCATAAAGTCCTACAATGCAATTATTTAGTGACACGCAATAGCCACAAAATAAACCAAAAAATGGACCCACAATTAAATAACAATAAAAATAGGCAATTATGAGCCAATTATTGGTGATTTAAGATTACAATAAAGAGAAACGTAGTTATCACAGTTTTACATAAAATGGTCCGTTATCCGAAAGCCCACAGGTTTTCAAATTAACTATCATAAAAAAACGGAGAACTTAGCAGGTGCTCAACAATGCGACGTTAAAATATTTTTTGGAGGATCAATGTCAAAGAAAAATTTAAATTTAGTGTTGGAGCACATTGATGCCCAAATAGAAAAGGCTACGCTCCGTTTATTTGATCTCCTCAAAATTCCCAGTATTTCAACAGATCCAGCCTATAAAGCAGATTGTAACATTGCGGCAGATTGGTTGGTAGAAGATTTAAAGAAAATTGGTTTCAGGGCAAGTAAACGTGAAACAAGTGGCCATCCCATGGTGGTCGCACACACAGGAACTTCTGGTAAGCACATTATGTTTTATGGGCATTATGATGTCCAACCCGTTGATCCAATTGAGCTATGGGAAAAAGCACCTTTTGATCCATATTTAGCGCAAGGGGATATTAGTGATGTAATTTATGCCAGAGGCGCAGCAGATGATAAAGGTCAGTTAATGACATTTATTGAAGCTTGTAGAGCCTGGCAAGCTGTCCATGGAAAACTACCAGGTAAAATAAGTCTTTTTTTTGAGGGCGAGGAAGAGTCGAGCTCTCCGTCTCTAGTTCCGTTCATGCAAAGCAACGCGAAAGAGTTAAAAGCAGATATTGGAATAATTTGCGATACTGGTTTATTTGGGGACAATACGCCAGGAATTGTCACACGCCTGCGCGGTTTGTTGAGCGAAGAGTTAATCATCACCGGACCAGTAAAAGATTTACATTCTGGAATGTACGGTGGGATATCTAACAACCCAGCACGGGTTTTATCTAAAGTTTTAACTTCGCTGCATGATGAATCAGGCCGTATAACTATCCCTGGTTTTTATGATAGTGTTGCCTGTCTTGACGATAACATAAAAAAACAATGGGAAGAACTGGATTTTGACCATAATAACTTTCTAAATCAAGTAGGCCTCTCCGAGTTGGCGGGAGAACAAGGTAAAACTGCTTTAGAAATGATTTGGTCAGAACCCACCTGCGAGATAAATGGAATTTGGAGCGGTTATACTGGCGATGGTTTTAAAACAGTACTTCCAAGCAAAGCATCAGCAAAGATTTCTTTTCGCCTGGTGGGTGAACAAGATCCTCATGTAATACGACAAAATTTTCGGAAATTTGTAAAATCAAACCTTCCCCCAGATTGCTCAGTAGAGTTCAAAGCACATGGAGCTTCTAAAGGAAGTTCAATGTCCATTGAAAATCCCATTTTTGAGGCTGCAAGGCTCGCTTTGACTGATGAATGGCCCAATGCAGCTGCGTTTATCGGGTGTGGAGGATCCATTCCAATCGCAGGGCATTTTAAATCTATTTTAGGTATGGATACTCTACTAATTGGCTTTGGACGAGATAATGATGCTATACACAGTCCAAATGAAAAATATGATCTCCGCAGTTTTCATAAGGGAATTCGTAGTTGGGCGCGAATTCTCGATAAAATTTATAATTAAGAGAGATAAAGATTTTAATGGCGCGGTTGACGGGACTCGAACCCGCGACCCCCGGCGTGACAGGCCGGTACTCTAACCAACTGAGCTACAACCGCTAAATGTTATAAGTTCTAAGACGTAGGATTTCTCTAAGGTGGAGACAAAGCAGCGTCAAGCTACCGCACGGGACTTTTATGATTATTTTACGAACCCACCAATAAATTCAAACTAATATTTACTTTTATCAGCGGCTTAAAAACATCGTACGTATTTCAATTCAATCTAAAATGATTTTTTGAGCATCATGGTGGGTCGTGAGAGGCTCGAACTCCCGACATCTTCGGTGTAAACGAAGCGCTCTACCAACTGAGCTAACGACCCACTGATCTGGATATAGATTGCAGACTAGGGGTGATGCAAGTAGTTTTTTAATGGGTTGTTGCGCTTGCTTCCTCTAACTGCTTCGCATCAATCCTCGCTGCGGCTTCTTCTGCGGCTTCATCCCATAAAATCGGTTCTGGCTTTGATACCAAGGCATGTTCCAAGACTTCAGAAACATGTTCTACCGGAATTATCTCCAGACCGTTCAAGACGCTCTCAGGCAGATCTATTAAGTCTTTTTCATTTTCTTTTGGAATTAAAACTTTTTTAATCCCACCCCTTAAAGCCGCTAATAATTTTTCTTTTAATCCACCAATAGGTAATGCATTACCTCTAAGTGTAACCTCTCCAGTCATCGCCAGATCTTTGTAAACCGGAATGCCTGTAAGGACCGACACAATTGAGGTTACCATTGCTAACCCAGCAGATGGACCATCTTTCGGTGTGGCACCTTCTGGAACGTGAACGTGAATATCTATTTTATCAAATCGCGGCGGTTTAACTCCTATTTCTGGGGAAATGGATTTCACATATGAACTAGCTGCGTCTATACTTTCCTTCATCACATCACCTAAAGTCCCAGTAGTCTTCATTCTACCCTTACCCGGTAACCTCAATGCCTCTATATGTAGTAAATCTCCACCTGCGCTAGTGTATGCTAATCCAGTAACTACACCCACTTGGTGGTCATCTTCCGCTAAGCCATAGCGGTATTTTTTAACACCAAGAAAGTCCTCCAAGTTATCAAGTGTAACCGCCACTGATGTTTTTTCTTTTTTAACAATCGCAGTCACGCACTTTCTAGCTAGCTTACCTATTTCCCTTTCTAAACTTCGAACTCCAGCTTCCCGCGTATAAGTCCGTATAATCTCTTTTAGCGCTTCAAAACCTAGTGAGAACTCTTTGGCCTTCAGACCATGATTTTTGATCTGCTTTGGAAGTAAATGACGATTAGCTATCTCAGCTTTTTCTTCCTCGGTATAACCAGCCAAAGGTATGATCTCCATTCTGTCAAGTAACGGCGCCGGCATATTATAACTGTTGGAAGTTGTTATAAACATTACATCAGACAGATCATATTCCACCTCAAGGTAGTGATCAGTAAACGTGGAATTTTGTTCAGGATCCAAAACCTCGAGCATCGCAGAAGCTGGGTCACCCCTAAAATCCTGTCCCATTTTATCTATTTCATCCAACAATATTAGAGGGTTGCTTGTCTTTGCTTTTTTTAAAGCTTGAATGATCTTACCCGGCATAGAACCAATATAGGTTCGGCGATGTCCTCTTATTTCACTCTCATCACGTACACCGCCAAGCGAAATCCTTATAAATTCACGGCCGGTAGCCCGTGCAACGGATTTACCGAGAGATGTTTTTCCAACACCAGGGGGGCCAACCAAACACATTATTGGCCCTTTCAGCTTCCTCGAACGTTGCTGGACCGCAAGATACTCCACGATCCGCTCTTTAACTTTATCCAATCCATAATGGTCATCATCTAAAGTCTTTTTCGCTTTGTTAAGGTCCTTTTTTACTCTGCTTTTAATACCCCATGGGACAGACAACAACCAGTCTAAATAGTTACGGACGACTGTAGCTTCTGCCGACATTGGAGACATGTTTTTTAACTTCTTAAATTCAGCCTCTGCTTTTTCTTTGGCCTCTTTACTAAATTTTGTTGCCTCAATTTTAGTCTCAAGTTCAGCTAATTCACCCTCGCCCTCATCGCCATCTCCAAGTTCTTTTTGTATGGCCTTCATCTGCTCATTTAAATAATATTCTCTTTGGGTTTTTTCCATTTGGGTTTTGACCCGAACTTTAATTTTTTTCTCAACTTTTAATACCGACATCTCACCTTGCATTAGGCCATAAACTTTTTCAAGTCGTTCTGCCACATTAAGAGTTTCTAAGAGTTCTTGTTTTTGTTCGACCTCTACGCCCAGATGGCCTGAAGCCAGATCAGCTAACTTCGACGGGTTGCGCGTTTCGTTAATGGCTGTGAGAGCTTCTTCAGGCACATTCTTTTTTATTTTTGAATATTGCTCAAACTCCGACGAAACGGACCGCACCAAAGCCTCCGTGGTGGGCTGATCGCCATCCACTTCCTCCATCAAAACTGCTTTTGCCTCGAAGAAGGACTCATTTGTCAGAAATTCGTTTATTTTTACCCGTGCACGACCTTCCACAAGCACCTTCACAGTCCCATCAGGGAGTTTTAGCAACTGCAGTACGTTCGCCAAAACACCCACCCTGAAAATACCATCAGCACTGGGATCATCTTCAGTTGGATCACACTGCGATGACAATAGAATATGTTTATCTTGATCCATGACTTGCTCTAGCGCGCGCACAGACTTATCCCGACCAACGAATAGTGGAACAATCATGTGGGGGAAGACTACAATATCCCGCAATGGCAACACTGGGTAACTGTCAGCTAATTCTAAAGTCATAATCGATCCTTTTAGTGAATTATTCCAAGCAAACGTAAGGTTCGGGAGTTAAACATTTTGTCTTGATTGTTTATTTGGTGCGTAAACGAAGCTCTTTCAAGGTCAAAAACAGATTCAATTTTATTTTCACCAAAGGTTTCAAATTATATTCTAAAAATAATAGCATTGAGCTATAATGGATCAATATCTCCATTTACCCTTTGAGCGAAAAACTCTGAAACAAATTCTGAAAACTTATCCACGGCAATAGCGTGACGTATATTCTCCATAAGTTCCTGAAAATAGTGTAAGTTATGCCAGGTTAGTAGCATCGAACTTATAATTTCTTGGCTCCGAAATACATGGTGTAAATAGGCACGGGAATAATTACTACATGCTGGACAATTACAATAATTATCCAATGGACGTGGATCATTTTGATGGCGGGCATTTTTAATATTAACGACCCCATTTCGAGTAAATACTTGACCAGTGCGGCCCGATCTACTTGGAAGAACACAATCCATCATGTCGACACCGCGCAACACTGCGCCAACAATATCATCAGGCTTGCCAACCCCCATCAAATAGCGTGGCTTATCGACCGGCAGTTGATCTGGAGCAAAATCTAAAACTTTAAACATTGCACTTTGACCTTCCCCAACCGCCAAACCACCGATAGCGTAGCCATCAAAACCTATGCCACCGAGTTTCTCCGCACTTTCTTTACGCAGGTCCAACTCCAAGCCACCCTGTTGAATGCCAAATAGAGCTTTGCCGGGCTTAACACCAAAGGCCCGCTTCGATCGTTCAGCCCAACGCATAGACAAAAGCATGCTGCGAGCGATATCATCTCGAGTTGCTGGAAGTGCCGGGCATTCGTCAAAACACATTAAAATGTCACTGTCCAAAAGCTTTTGAATTTCTATCGAGCGTTCTGGGGTTAGGTTATGCTTGGATCCATCAATATGAGACTTAAAAGTCACCCCCTCCTCACTCATGTTGCGTAAGTCAGCCAAACTCATCACTTGGAAACCACCACTGTCAGTTAATATTGGGCGCTCCCAATTCATAAATTTATGTAGACCCCCAAGGCGGTCTATTCTTTCGGCTGTTGGCCGCAGCATCAGGTGGTAGGTATTGCATAGAAGTATGTCAGCGCCAGTCTCCCTCACGGACCCGGGTAGCATTGCTTTCACAGTCGCCGCCGTACCCACTGGCATAAATGCTGGCGTCCTAATTTCGCCTCGCGCAGTTGTTATAGTTCCAAGCCTCGCTTTGCCCGAAGTGGAGTTAAGTGTAAAAGAAAATTTTTCTGCCATAACTACCAAATGCTTCAACACAAGATTGGGATCAAGCCTTCAAAACAATATTCTGAAATTAAAAAATAATCATCAGAAGTAAAATGTAACGGGAGGAACCGAATAATGCCAAAAAAGATATAAATTGAGGTCGCCCTTTACCCCGGGGGCTCCGCGGCATATATCTCATTCAAACAATTAAGGAACAAGCTATGTCTGAAGACGCTCAACTCGAAGGTACCCCTTTGATAGCGCCCTCAAGTACAGAACACCCGCTCTATGAATCTATCGTAGAAAGTATCCGTTCGGTTTACGATCCAGAAATACCAGTCAATATTTTTGATTTAGGCTTAATATATACAGTAAATATTAATAACGAGTCTGAAGTACAAATAATAATGACCCTAACGGCACCAGGCTGTCCTGTCGCAGGTGAAATGCCTGGTTGGGTGGCAGAAGCAATAGAGCCCCTGCCAGGAGTAAAACACGTAGACGTTGAACTTATTTGGGAACCACCATGGGGCATGGATATGATGTCAGATGAAGCGCGGCTGGAATTAGGTTTCATGTAATTAATTGAAATTCAGAATACTTCTACTAAACTACTTATGAAATTAAATTTCTCGCATATTTAATAGGATCTTAAATGTTTGGCATTCCTGGAAAACCGGCCGTCACACTGACAGAAGCTGCAGCAAATCAAATAAAAAAGCTAATGAAAAAAAATGGTCATGAAGGCTTAAGAATTGGCGTAAAAAAAGGTGGCTGTGCGGGTATGGAATATACAATGGAATTTGTAGACGTTACAACATCACACGATGAAGTAGTTGAAAGTGAGGGGGCAGTTATATTAATCGCTCCGATGGCACAAATGTTTTTGTTTGGGACAGAAATTGATTATGAAACAAGCGTATTAGAGGCAGGCTTTAAATTCAAAAACCCAAATGTTGTTGACGCCTGTGGATGTGGGGAAAGTATTAAATTTGATGAATCCCTTTCAGCTGAGATATAGCTTTTAAATTACGTTACCTTCTAATTAAAACATAGCGTTGAGTAGCCATTATTAGAGCATATTATTAAAATCTAAGCTTAACTTACAACATTTCGAACAAAAAAAGTTGACGCAATGTTGGATTTATTCAACCGTAGAAAAGAGTGCCAAGTTTTCGGGTTATTAAAAACATACAACCAGAGGGGTTTTAATGCCTACAAAAATAGCTGCAGGAAATTGGAAAATGAATGGTCAGCAAACTGACATTTCAGAACTACAATTGATATCAAAAGCTGCAGACCAGCTGGATTGTAGAACGATCATTTGTCCTCCAACAACACTTCTAGGAAATGCCACTAAGTTCTGTAATGAAATTTTTATTGGGGGTCAGGATTGTCACCCTAAGCCAAGCGGTGCTTATACAGGCGATATATCAGCAAATATGTTAGCAGATATGGGAGCAAGTTATGTAATTGTTGGCCATTCTGAGAGACGCACCTACCATGGCGAAAATTCAACGATAGTAAAGGCAAAAGCTGAGGCCGCAATTGCCGCAGATTTAAAACCGATTATATGCGTAGGGGAAAAACTGCAACAGCGCGAGAGCGGGGACGCAATTGAGGCAGTGAGTTTACAGATCAAAGGCTCCATACCAACAAATTCTGAAATCATACTAGCGTATGAGCCAATCTGGGCGATTGGAACTGGCGTCATTCCATCATTCAAAGAAATTTGCCAAATGCACGATGCAATTAGAGCATTACTAACTAAAAACTATGGATCCAGTGGACAAAAAATTTCAATATTATATGGCGGTTCGGTAAAACCCAGCAATGCTGCAGAAATTTTCAGCGCGACAAATGTCAACGGGGCACTTGTCGGAGGCGCAAGTTTAAAATCAGCTGACTTTATTCCAATCATGCGAGCATTAGCTAAAAGTTAGAATATTAAGTTCATAACAAACATTGAAACAATTAAAAACAAAACTGTCATAATAGAACCACATCGGACAAAATCTGTTACTCGATAACCACCCGGACCCATTATTAGTGCATTTACTTGGTGGGTCGGAATCAAGAAGGAGTTCGACGTAGAGATCGCTACAGTGAGGGCAAATACTGCAGGATTAGCACCAGCAGCCACAGCGATTGAAACCGCAAGTGGAACCAGCAAAACTGTGGCGCCTACATTTGACATAATTAGCGTAAAAATAGTAGCCATGATGGCTACCCCAATTTGTAGTCCCCAAACAGGCCAGCCATCCAACAAACTAAGAATCTGCTGGGCAATCCAACCGGCCGTCCCAGTAGCCTGCACAGCAATCCCAAGTGGGATCAAGCTAGCCAAAAGAAATACAGTATTCCAGCCGACCGACCCGTAGGCTTCATCCACTGACAGAACACGGGTTACAACCATACCGACAGCGCCAGTCAACAAACAAAGAGATAAGCGAATATCAGTCGTGAGGATCATCACTATAGCTATTGAAAAGAATGCTAAAGCCCAACCAACTTTTTGAGGTCGAACCTCTTCCCTTGGATACTCAGAAGTAACAATTACATAATCACGGTTGTTACTAAGACGCGTTAAAGATTCCCATGTTGTGTGAACAATCAACGTATCACCAGCAAATAAGGGTATATCAGTTAAACGAGTGGCCGAATGTTCTGGAGTTTCGACATGGCTCAAAGTTTCTGTACTACGGTGAATTCCTAAAAGTGAAAGACCGTGTGTTGCCCGGTATCTTATTTCTCCTGGTGTTTTGCCAATTACTGGTGATCCGGGAGGTATTACAAGTTCAGCAACCCCAGCATGTGTTGCGGCAAACTCATCTGAAAAGTTTTGAAGTTTTGGCAGTAGTTCAAGTCCGAAGTCTACGGCAAACTCTTCGACCACCCTGCGCAATCCCAAAATTGCCAACCTACATGGAGCTTCAATTTGAGTTGTCGCCAGAGGCGCGACCACGCGCTTTCCACGATAGTCCGTACCAATGATGTAAATGTGATGCGCATCCATTAAATCAGCAAGAGAATGGCCAATCAAGATATTTCCTTCAGGAACTTTGACTTCAAAAATATCCACCTGTAGCCCATAGGTATTTTTTACGTATTCACGCATTGATTGCCCAGAAGCACCCTCGTCATTACTTTTTCCAGAAGGTAAGACCCACCTTCCAAGAATGATAAAGTAAAGTATCCCAGTAATAACAAGACAAATACCAATGGGAGTAACATCAAATAAACCAAACGGCTGCATCTGTTGGTTGGGAGGTAATCCTGCGTTGGCGACCCCCATAAGGTCATTCAACAAAATCAGCGGGGACGAGCCCACCATCGTAATGGTACCCCCCAAGATAGCACAAAAACCCATTGGCATTAACAAGCGCGACAGCGATATTTCTGTTCTTACTGATATTCGACTAGCAACTGGTAAAAAAAGTGCCGCGGCTCCAACATTTTGCATAAAGGACGAAATCACGCCAACCGAACCTGACATAATGGGGATAATTCGACGCTCTGTACTACCCCCAATTTTTAAAATGTATCCTGCCACTTTTGACATCAATCCAGTTTTATCAAGGCCGGCACCTATGATCATTACCGCTATAATCGAAATCACTGCGTTGGATGCAAAACCATCAAACAATGTTGAAGGATCTGCTAGATTATGCAAACCCGGCAATTGGCTCAAAAGACCCAAAGTGACCATTGCAAGGATGGCGGTAAGATCTATGCGAAAAGCTTCAGTAACAAAAAGAAAAACTGTGACCCCAAGGACTGCCAAAACAACTACCATTTCTGTAGTGAGCAATATTGGATCCATAGTAGTCATCCTTATAATTCTACGACTAAAAAGTACGACGAGAGTTCCACGTCACTTTCAGCTCAAGGGCGTTATTTAGCTTCCCAATCGGTCAATATGATTGAGCTTTAGGTTACAATAAAAATATAGGCAATATATGTTATGGCAAGCAATGGTGCATGGGCGCTGCAAACAAAACATTAAAATAGTGCCACGTTAAGGCATAAAGATACAGTGCCGGTTCATTACTAATATAATGTTTTCACTTCCAACTTGCTTCGCAAAACAGTTCAGGCGATATGGTCTCATGGAAAGTTTTAACCAATCGCCCTTTGACCAAACGTTTGTTCAAAACCCTTACCCAGCCTACGAAATCGCTCGTAAATTAGGTGACGTAGTTTGGTGGGAAGACTATGAAATGCCGGCAGCGGTAAGTCACCGCGCAGTGCGAATGATTTTAAGCAACCGCAATTTAGGAACTGAGCCACCCAGTCCAGCACAGTGCCCAATACATTTAACAGAATGGCAGGCTAATGAATCTCACTCAATGCTTGCACTCGAGCCACCCAGACACAAACGTCTGCGGGGATTAGTGCTGCGGGCATTTACAGCCAAGACTGTTGCCTCTACTTCAGACGAGATCAGAGCCACTTGCCACCGATTGATAGACGGATTTCCAGATAAGCCGTTTGATTTTCTTAATTATTTCGCACGCCCTCTACCAGTGCGCGTAATAGCTAGTCTATTAGGCGTACCCACTGAAAAATGTGATGACCTCTTACGTTGGTCAAACGCAATGGTCGCTATGTATCAATCAAAGCGCAGTCATGAAATTGAGTTAGCAGCCAATCTAGCCACTATTGAGTTTACCGAATTTCTAGAAAGCTACATAACGCATCGACGTAAAAACCCTCGCCCTGACCTATTGTCAGATTTAATCGCCGCTGAAGAATTAGGAGAAAAGCTGACTGGAGCTGAGCTGATTTCAACATGCATTTTACTATTGAATGCGGGGCATGAAGCTACCGTCCATACACTTGGCAACGCATTAAATACGCTGTTACCAACAAATTTTAGATCAGTAACATCCGAATTGATTGAAGAGGTTTTACGCTATGATCCACCGCTTCATGTCTTCACTCGTTTTGCTTATGAAGATATCGACTGCTTTGGTTATAGAATAGAGAAAGGCCAAGAGGTAGCTTGTGTATTGGCATCAGCGAACCGGGATCCAGCTTTTTTGGAAAATCCTAATAAATTTGATCCTTTTCGTAAACCTGGTCAACATCAGTCATTTGGAGCTGGCATTCACTTTTGTGTCGGCGCGCCATTGGCTCGATTGGAAATCAATTTGGGCCTAGCTACCCTTTTTGAACGCCTACCTAATCTACAAATAAATTCACCCGCAGAATACGGAGACACGTATCATTTCCATGGCCTAAAGGCTCTAATGCTGAAATATTAATATTATAGAGTTAGGCCTCTGTTAAAAAAATTTTATAATAAGTAATTTATTTTCGATTGCAGAATAATCACTATTATTTTCTGGCAATTGAACTTTTATTATTCAAGGCGTAAACGCCTCTAGAAACCAATAAGACCGAGCTCAGCACCGTGCCCCAAGATACATCCCAATCGCAGCTATTGCCCGACGCACAGACCGTGACAGAAGTCCAACATTACAGTGACAGTTTGTTTCGGTTTCGTGTCACGCGACCGGCGTCGTTGCGCTTCAGATCTGGTGAATTTGTAATGATCGGCTTGATGGGTGACCCAAATCCAGAGACTGGCAAAATAAAGCCACTTCTGCGAGCATATTCGATCGCGTCTCCATCTTGGGACGAAACCCTACAGTTTTACTCTATCAAAGTTGAAAATGGACCACTTACAAGTAAACTACAACATATCAAGCCTAATGATCAGGTAATTTTACGTCCAAAGCCTGTCGGAACTTTAGTACATGACGCCCTGACAACTGCAAAACGAATTTGGTTTTTTTCCACGGGAACAGGTATTGCACCATTTGCGTCACTGCTTCGTGAACCCGAAACATACGAGCGATTTGAAAAGGTTGTGCTCACCCACACCTGCAGAGATTTGGCAGACTTGAAATTTGGTGAAGAATTGATCCATGCAACTAAAAATGATATTTTGGTAGGCGAACAAGCGCAGGAAAAGTTACATTATTATCCCACTACAACCCGTGAAAAATCTAATAAGATGGGCAGAGTCACAACTTTGTTAGAGGATGGAACACTGTTTAAAGAACTCGGCGTTACTAATTTTAACTCAATTAATGACCGCGCAATGGTTTGTGGTTCTATGGGACTTAACACCGATATAAAAAGAATTTTGGAGAAATATGGTTTAAAAGAGGGTGCTAACTCGGACCCCGGTGATTACGTCGTCGAAAAAGCTTTTGTGGGTTAGCTCCAGACAGAAAGTACAAACAATTTATTTTTCAACAATAATCAATAGGTTTCTGCATTAATGGCTCAATAACTGCCTGTTACTGAAACTATTTTATGTGCAAGCGGGTTTAAAAAATGAGAATGGTCTAAGCGCCTAACATTAACCTTGAAACTAGAGCAGTGGGACGCTAGGTACTCCACATACATTTATTTAAAAAAGGACTACTGTTATAGCTCGAAGACCTCACAACGCGCCTCCGCAGCGCGAAACTGGACCCCGCGTAAATGAACGCATTAATAATCCTGAACTTCGCTTAATTGATGCTGAAGGCGAAAATGTTGGATTAGTAACACCACAACGTGCAATGGTTATGGCCGAAGAGGCAGGATTGGATTTGGTCGAAATTTCGCCAAATGCAAACCCACCAGTTTGCAAAATCATGGACTTTGGGAAATTCAAGTATGAAACCCAGAAAAAAGAAGCCGAGGCACGAAAAAAACAAAAAATTATAGAGATCAAGGAAGTTAAATTCCGCCCAAATACTGATACGCATGACTACGAAGTAAAAATGCGTAATGTTTATAAATTCATAGAAAATGGTGATAAAGTTAAAATCACAATGCGCTTCAGGGGCAGAGAGATGGCCCACCAAGAGCTTGGCCGTGAGCTTTTACTTCGCGTTGCAGATGATACCAAAGAGATGGGTAAAGTGGAAAATATGCCCAAGATGGAGGGGCGGCAAATGATTATGCTCATCGGGCCTCTACCCAAGTCATAAGTTAAAATACAATTAGACGAATTCTAATTAAAAATTTAGAATTTTATTTCTTCAAATTGTCATTTGTAGTGTTTAATTAAATTTTCAGGGTATTTTTTTAAAAATAGTTTGCCTCATTAACATTCAATTAAAATTAAAGGGTGATCAATAATGTCAGAACTCAAACCACAACTTGGAGATTTCTATTGGCAAGACCCCTTCTTATTAGAAAGTCAATTAACTGAAGATGACCGCATGTTGCGTGATGCAGCGGCACAATTTGCTAAAAAAGAGCTTCAGCCGTCAATCGTAGAAGTGTATCGAGAGGCTCATGTCCAACCAGATCTGTTCAAAAAAATGGGACAGGCTGGGCTACTTGGTTCTACCATTCCAGAGGAATATGGCGGCATAGGAGCCAGCTACTCAGCTTATGGATTGATTGCCCGCGAAATTGAACGCGTTGATAGTGGGTACCGCTCTATGATGTCGGTGCAGTCTTCATTGGTTATTTATCCAATTCATGCATACGGCAATGAGCAACAGCGTCAAAAATATCTACCTGAATTATGTGCAGGTGATTTAATTGGCTGCTTTGGACTGACAGAGCCTGACGCAGGTTCTGATCCAGCAGGCATGAAAACCCGTGCAGAGAAAACATCCACTGGGTATCGTATTACAGGATCTAAGATGTGGATATCGAACTCACCAATCGCAGATGTATTTATAGTCTGGGCAAAGTCAGAGGCTCATGGTGATAAAATTCGTGGTTTCATTTTGGAAAAAGGCATGCGCGGACTAAGTGCCCCTAAAATTGGAGGAAAATTATCACTCCGAGCTTCCGTTACTGGTGAAATAGTGATGGATGGTGTTGAAGTTGGTGAAAATGCGCTGCTACCAAATGTTGAAGGCCTGAAAGGCCCCTTTGGTTGTCTTAATCGAGCTAGATATGGAATAGCATGGGGCGTGTTGGGGGCCGCTGAATTCTGTTGGAATGCTGCCCTACAGTATGGTCTTGATCGAAAACAATTTGGCAAGCCACTCGCTCAGACACAATTATTCCAAAAAAAGTTAGCAGACATGCAGACTGAAATTGCACTTGGCCTTCAATCTGTTTTTCGTCTTGGCCAAATGATGGATGATGGCACAGCCAGCCCAGAGCTAATTAGTCTAATGAAACGTAATAACTGTGGAAAGGCATTGGATATTGCCCGTATCAGCCGAGATATGCATGGTGGAAATGGTATATCAGAAGATTTTCAAATTATGCGTCATGCAGCGAACTTAGAGACAGTAAATACCTATGAAGGAACGCATGATGTCCATGCTTTAATATTAGGACGTGCACAAACTGGGCTACAGGCATTTTTCTAAAATAATGTTTTAAAAATTACCAAACCTAGCAAAATCTTCATTCAAACCTTTAAAATTAATAATTTGTGATCACGGATTTTTTACCGTGATCACAAATGTACGAAATATTCAGAATTTCAAATAAAGACCTGTAATACCTTGCGAAATTCCCGGTACATTTGGAATCATAATACTTGATAGGAAGACCAAATGAACATTCACGAATATCAGGCGAAAGCCTTGCTGCGGAGTTACGGCGCACCGGTATCGGATGGTAGGGTCGTACTAAAAGCTGACGAAGCGAAAATAGCTGCAAGCGAAATGGATGGTCCACTTTGGGTTGTAAAAGCTCAGATCCATGCAGGGGGTCGAGGAAAAGGGCATTTCAAAGAGGCGGACGCCGGTGTAACCGGTGGAGTTCGTATGGCTAAAAGTGTTGAGGAAGCCGAAAAAGAGGCAAAGGCTATGCTGGGCCGTACATTAGTCACTAAGCAAACTGGACCAGCCGGAAAGCAAGTTAATCGCGTTTATATTGAAGACGGTTCAGAAATAAAAAACGAGTTTTATCTCGCAATCTTGGTGGACAGGCAAACTAGTCGGATATCTTTTGTTGCCTCAACCGAGGGCGGCATGGACATTGAAGAGGTTGCCGCATCCACCCCGGAAAAAATAATATCCTTTTCAGTTGATCCAGCAACAGGATATCAGGGATTTCATGGACGGCGGATTGCATTTAATCTTGGACTAAGTGGAAAACAGGTTAAGCAATGCGTTACCTTGATGGGCAACCTTTTTCAGATGTTTGTAGAAAAAGATATGGAAATGTTAGAAATAAATCCACTTATTGTGTCCGGCAGTGGAGATCTAAAATGCTTAGATGCCAAGATGGGATTTGATGGTAATGCCGTATACCGACACGCTGATATATCGGAATTGCGTGATACAACAGAAGAAGATCCAAAAGAACTTGAGGCCAGCAAACACGATCTGAATTATATAGCCCTAGACGGTGAAATTGGCTGTATGGTCAATGGCGCAGGCTTGGCTATGGCCACCATGGATATAATTAAGCTCTACGGCGCAGAACCCGCAAACTTTCTGGACGTTGGGGGAGGTGCAACCAAAGAAAAGGTAACAGAAGCCTTTAAAATAATTACATCTGACCCACAGGTGAAAGGCATACTAGTCAATATCTTTGGTGGCATTATGCGTTGTGACGTAATTGCTGAAGGCGTCGTTGCGGCAGTTAAGGAAGTCGGTCTAAAGGTTCCTTTGGTTGTAAGGCTTGAGGGTACTAATGTGGAAAAAGGCAAAAAGATCATAAATGAAAGTGATCTGAATGTAATTGCGGCCAATGACCTAAAAGATGGTGCCCAAAAGATTGTTGCGGCAGTTAAAGAAATTTGACGCGAGATGATTAAGACAAATCAAGATTTTATTAAAAGGAGCGTCTAATGGCCGTGCTAATTGATCAAAACACCAAAGTTATATGTCAGGGTTTTACGGGCAGTCAGGGCACATTCCATTCCGAACAAGCAATTGAATATGGCACCAACATGGTGGGCGGTGTGACGCCTGGAAAGGGCGGTCAATCACATCTAAACCTACCAGTATTCAATTCCGTACATGAAGCAAAGTCTGTTACAAACGCCAATGCAACGGTAATTTATGTTCCACCACCATTTGCCGCCGATTCAATATTAGAGGCGATTGATGCCCAAATGGAAGTAATAGTATGTATCACCGAAGGCATTCCAGTTTTAGATATGATAAGAGTTAAAAGGGCACTGGAGGGGTCATCCAGCCGATTAGTGGGGCCCAATTGCCCCGGCGTTATAACTCCCGGTGCTTGCAAGATTGGAATTATGCCAGGACACATCCACCACCGCGGATCAGTTGGCGTGGTGTCTCGGTCTGGAACTTTGACGTATGAGGCAGTTAAACAGACCACAGACGTAGGATTAGGCCAATCAACCTGCGTCGGCATAGGCGGTGATCCAATAAAGGGAACTGAGCACTTGGATGTGCTGGAATGGTTCCTAGCGGATGATGAAACTGAGAGCATAATCATGATTGGAGAGATTGGCGGATCTGCGGAAGAAGAGGCTGCGCAATTTTTAGCTGACGAAAAGAAAAAAGGTAGATGGAAACCCACTGCTGGATTTATTGCAGGACGCACCGCGCCCCCTGGCCGCCGTATGGGCCATGCTGGCGCCATAGTGGCCGGTGGGAAAGGTGGGGCAGACGATAAAATAGAAGCAATGCGGTCAGCCGGAATTATTGTTGCGGAAAGTCCAGCTGGCCTAGGAGAAGCTGTATTAGAGGCGATAGGGTAACCTTATGGAGATGATTTTAAGCCAGTATAAAATAATAAACAGATATACGGCAGACATTAACAAATTTTGCAACTTGCTTCGCCTTTTTCAATTAGAAACTCAATATTGGGTTACCAATAGCATGTTGCTCTTATTATGTAGAATGATTTTAATCCCAATGCTTCCAGAAGTTAAAAAAAGCTTTAAATTCTATACTTCCAGCCCACTTTGAGGTAATCTTCAATGACTAATCATCCAGACAACACTCAATTTCATGCTTCCTCTTTCATGCAAAGCCACAACGCAGAGTACTTGGAACAAATGCATGCCCGCTACGCCACAAACCCAGAATCTGTAGATGAGCAATGGTCTAAATTTTTTAAAGAGCTTGGCGATGCTAATGTCGAAGCCTTAGCTGAGGCATCGGGGCCATCTTGGGGTCGAAACGATTGGCCACCACTCCCGATGGACGATCTTACATCTGCTCTGACTGGAGAATATCCCAACACCACAAAAACTGCTAACCCTAACAAAAATATGCCTACTATGGCCGAGCAAAGTGATGCAAATCTTGATGACGACCAGATAAAGAGAGCCGTACTTGACAGTGTGCGTGCGTTAATGCTGATCCGCGCCTACCGAATTCGTGGTCACTTAAGCGCAGATCTTGATCCCTTAAATATGCGCATGGAAACCGAACGACCCGAATTAGATCCCAATACTTATGGTTTTAATCAAGCTGACCTTGATAGGCCAATCTTTTTAGACAATGTCTTGGGTTTAAAATTTGCATCGATGCGCGAAATTCTTGAAATTGTTAGACGAACGTATAGTGGCACGTTCGCCCTACAATATATGCATATTTTGGACCCTGAACAATCCTCCTGGCTAAAGGAACGAATAGAGGGCTTTGGTAAAGAAATTAGTTTCACGCGTGAGGGACGAAAAGCTATTTTAAAAAAGCTTGTAGAAGCCGAGGGCTTTGAGAAATTTCTCCACGTAAAATACATGGGTACCAAGAGGTTTGGTCTTGATGGAGGAGAGAGCCTTATCCCAGCAATGGAGCAGATAATAAAACGTGGCGGCGCACTGGGTGTTAAAGACATAATTATTGGAATGCCACATCGTGGCCGCTTATCTGTACTTGCCAATGTAATGGCAAAACCTTACCGCGCTATTTTTAATGAATTTCAGGGTGGATCCTCCAAGCCTGAGGACGTCGATGGATCAGGTGACGTAAAATATCACCTTGGAGCATCTTCAGATAGGGAGTTTGACGGCAATAACGTGCATCTTTCATTAACTGCAAACCCAAGTCATTTGGAGGCAGTAAATCCTGTAGTTTTGGGAAAAGCGCGCGCAAAGCAGGATCAAAATAATGATTCAGAGCGGACAACTGTTCTGCCAATTCTGTTACATGGCGATGCGGCATTTGCAGGCCAAGGCATAATAGCTGAAGGTTTTGGCTTATCTGGCCTCAAAGGCCACAAAAATGGTGGGACAATACACATTGTTGTCAATAACCAAATAGGTTTTACAACAGCACCCCACTTTAGCCGCTCCTCAGCATACCCAACAGATATTGCACTGATGGTAGAGGCACCCATCTTCCACGTGAATGGTGACGATCCTGAGGCAGTGGTTCATGCAGCGAAAGTAGCTACTGAGTATCGACAGAAATTCAAAAAAGACGTCGTTCTAGACATTATTTGTTATCGGCGATTTGGCCATAACGAAGGTGATGAGCCAATGTTTACAAACCCGATAATGTATAAAAAAATTAAAAACCAAAAAACAACACTCTCACTCTACACCGCGCGCTTGGTAAAAGATGGCTTAATACCTGAAGGTGAAATTGAAGATAGTAAAGCCGACTTTCAGGCTTACCTAACTGCGGAGTTTGAAGCAGGTAAAAGCTATAAACCTAATAAAGCCGACTGGTTAGATGGCAGGTGGTCAAAAATAAATCGCCGTGGTGAAGAATATCAACGAGGTGACACAGCAATACCCGAGACAACTTTCAACGACGTTGCAAAAGCTTTGGGACAAGTTCCAAATGAATTTCCAGTGCATAAAACAGTGCAAAGAATGCTTGATACAAAAGCTAATAATTTAAAGTCTGGAAAAGAAATCGATTGGGCTACTGGTGAAGCATTGGCGTTTGGATCTTTATTAACTGAAGGTCACCCAGTGCGCCTATCTGGGCAAGACAGCACGCGCGGTACGTTTAGCCATCGGCACTCAGGATTGGTAAACCAAAATACAGAAGAGCGTTATTACCCTCTGAATAACATTCGTAAGGGACAAGGTGAATACGAAGTTATCGACTCGATGCTTTCTGAGTACGCCGTCTTGGGTTTTGAATACGGCTATTCTTTGGCTGAACCTAACGCTTTAGTAATGTGGGAGGCCCAATTTGGAGATTTTGCAAATGGCGCCCAAATTATGTTTGACCAATTTATTTCAAGTGGTGAAAGCAAATGGCTTCGGATGTCTGGGCTAACGATGCTCCTTCCACATGGCTTTGAAGGCCAAGGGCCAGAGCACAGTTCCGCAAGACTAGAGCGTTTTTTACAGATGTGTGGACAAGACAACTGGATTGTCGCAAATTGCACAACACCAGCAAATTATTTTCATATTTTGCGTCGTCAAATTCATCGTACGTTTCGGAAACCATTAGTACTAATGACCCCAAAATCACTGCTACGTCACAAAATGGCAGTTTCAAAGCGCGAAGAATTTACTTCGGGTTCTAGTTTTCATCGAGTTCTTTGGGACGATGCTCAATATGGAAATTCTAAAACCAAACTTTTAGCTGACAAAAAAATTAAACGATTAGTTTTGTGCTCAGGTAAAGTTTACTATGACCTCCTCGAAGAAAGAGATGTGCGTGGAATCAACGATATATACCTCATGCGAATTGAACAATTCTATCCGTTCCCAGCCATATCCATGGTGAAAGAACTGGAACGCTTCAAATCCTCGGACGTTGTCTGGTGTCAAGAAGAACCAAAAAATCAAGGCGCATGGTCATTTATTGAACCTAATATTGAGTGGGTTCTCAATCGCATCGGCGCTCAAAACTTACGTCCAACTTACGTCGGACGTTCTGCCTCAGCCTCGCCTGCCACAGGCCTTGCATCAATTCATAAATCACAGCAAGCAGCGCTCATTGATGAAGCGCTAACGTTGAAAGGATAAAATATGTCCACTGAAGTTCGTGTGCCCACTTTGGGTGAATCTGTCACTGAAGCAACTATTGCAACATGGTTTAAAAAAATTGGTGATCCCGTTGAATTGGATGAAATGCTTTGTGAATTGGAAACAGATAAGGTAACCGTAGAAGTCCCTAGTCCTATAGCCGGCGTTATTACAGAAATTGTGGTCGCAGAGGGCTCTACCGTAAGCGTTGAAGCTTTATTAGCAAAAATTAGTGAAGGCGCTGTTGCACAGATAACCAAAGCCTCCGAACAGCTATCAAATCGAGCTAAGCAGGAGCCCAACTCATCTAAATCTGAGACTATTGATATCGAAGATGCTCCATCAGCCAAAAAAATAATGGCTGAAAAAGGAATTACAAGATCCGACGTAATTCCTACTGGGAGGGATGGACGTATCATGAAGGCCGATGTCCTAAAGGATCCTACTGGCGGAGCACCAGAAATCACACCCATCAATACCCCCTCACCAGTACCAGTGAGTGATGCTTCACGCGAAGAGCGGGTAAAGATGACACGCCTACGCCAAACCATTGCCCGTCGCCTCAAGGACAGTCAAAATACTGCTGCCATGCTAACTACTTATAATGAAGTTGATATGACCGAGGTGATAGCATTACGTGATCAATACAAAGAACTATTCCTGAAAAAACACAGCGTAAAATTGGGCTTTATGTCCTTTTTTACTATAGCCTGCTGTCACGCACTTAAGGAAGTGCCAGAAGTTAATGCTGAAGTCGACGGCACTGATATAATCTACAAAAACTTTGTTCATATCGGCATAGCCGCCGGTACACCGACCGGCCTTGTCGTGCCCGTAATTCGAGACGCAGACGCAATGTCATTTGCGCAGATAGAAAAGGAAATTGCAGAAAAAGGGTCCCGAGCAAGGGATGGAAAGCTGACAATGGCTGAAATGCAAGGCGGTACATTTACCATATCTAATGGAGGCGTTTACGGCTCTTTGATGTCGTCACCAATTCTAAACCCACCACAATCAGGAATCTTGGGGATGCACAAAATTCAGGAGCGTCCGATAGCTTTGAATGGTCAAGTTGTAATTCGCCCGATGATGTATTTGGCCCTTAGCTATGATCATAGAATAGTCGATGGCAAGGGAGCAGTGACATTCCTTGTGAGAATTAAAGAAGCCCTAGAAGACCCACGTCGGTTACTCATGGATCTCTAACAGGTTAAAAAGTGGTTTTAAAAATCTAAAAGATGTTATTTTGCGTAATAAATCGCATTACTGTTCAACTAGAAGGATAAGTCTCGTGGCTTCATACGACGTAATTGTGATTGGTTCCGGTCCCGGCGGATATGTAAGCGCTATTCGCTGCGCTCAGTTAGGGCTAAAAACAGCTTGCGTAGAAGGTAGAGATACCCTGGGAGGCACATGCCTTAACGTAGGTTGTATCCCATCAAAAGCCTTGTTGCACGCCAGCCATCAACTTCATGAAGCACAACATAACTTTGCAAAAATGGGCCTAATAGCTGATAATCCTTCTGTTGATTGGAACAAGATGCAGGGATACAAATCTGAAGTTATTGAAGGAAATACTAAAGGTATTGAATTTTTATTTAAGAAAAACAAAATCGACTGGTTAAAGGGCTGGGCATCCATTCCCAGCGTTGGAGAAATTCTTATTGGTGATGAAACATACACAGCCAAACATATTATTATAGCAAGTGGGTCAGAACCTTCGGCCCTTCCAGGAATTAAGATCGACGAAAAAATAGTGGTCACCTCCACAGGGGCTCTTGCCCTAGACAAAATACCTGCAAAAATGATCGTCATAGGTGCTGGCGTAATTGGCCTTGAGCTTGGATCCGTTTATGCACGCCTAGGCACAGAAGTGGAGGTTATAGAATTTTTAGATGAAATCACCCCAGGCATGGATGCAGAAATTCAAAAGAATTTTAAACGTATATTAAAAAAACAAGGCCTCAAATTTACCATGGGTTCGGCTGTAAAATCAGTTTCTGTTAAAAATAAAACAGCCAGCGTTACTTACGTAAACCGAAAAAAAGATACCGAGCACCAGGTCGACGCTGACGTAGTATTAGTTGCAACTGGACGAAAGCCATTCCTTGATGGACTAGGCCTTGAAGCTCTTGGTATAACGCTCACTGGCGGCGGCCAGATCAAAACTGACAGTAATTATTCAACAAATGTCACAGGGGTCTATGCTATAGGAGATGCCATAAGTGGGCCCATGTTGGCTCATAAAGCTGAAGATGAAGGCATGGCGGTGGCCGAGATTTTAGCTGGCCAAGCTGGGCACGTAAACTACGGAGTAATTCCCGGTGTAATCTATACGCACCCAGAAGTTGCTTCTGTTGGCTTAACCGAGGAACAATTGAAAGAAACCGGGAATGAATTTAAGGTAGGCAAGTTTTCATTCATGGGAAATGGCCGTGCAAAGGCAAATTTTGCTGGTGAAGGATTTGTAAAAATTCTCGCCGACGCAGCCACCGACCGTATTTTAGGAGCACATATCATTGGGCCAATGGCGGGTGATTTAGTTCACGAGATTTGTGTTGCGATGGAGTTTGGCGCGGCAGCTGAAGATCTTGCTCGGACCTGCCATGCTCATCCAACTTATTCAGAGGCGGTACGCGAAGCAGCCTTGGCCTGTGGCAGCGGCGCAATTCATAGCTAATAAATTCTTTAACGAGCTAGCATGCGCAGACCCTGGGTCACGTCAGCACGGACAGCCATACGTAATCCTGGCTCGTCGCCTGCCTTAAGAGCTGCCAATATTAGCCTATGGTTGACTGGTGGCTCTTTACGCTGAAGTCGCCCGTAGAGAGAGCGCATTGTTGGGCCCATTTGCAACCAAACTGTTTCAACCGTAGCCAACATTGCCGGAGCCTGCGCCCTAAGATAAAGAGTACGGTGAAACTCTAGGTTGGTTTTGATGTAGGCCACAGCGTCTGATTTAGCGATAGCCACTGCAATTGAGTCGTTAATATTCTGCAGTCGCTCCACTAATGCCAAGTGTACCCGTGGTAGAGCACGCGACGCGAGCTCAACTTCAATAAGGGCGCGTAGAGAGGCTAACTCTTCTATACGATCATTCGAGAGTTCCGGAGTTTGAAACCTACCAGTCACTGAAATACTCAGAGCACCCTCTGCCGCCAAACGTTTCAATGCTTCCCGCACAGGGGTAACCGAAACACTGAATTCTGCAGCTATCCCCCTAAGGGTCATCGCTTGCGCAGGCTTCGCCTCCCCGTACATTATACGCCGGCGCAAAATACGAAATAACTGATCATGGGTTGATAAATAATTATCTTCTAACTTCTCTGACATAGGCCTTTGTGATCACATTTTTTTACACTGTCAAATTAGAAGCATTCAAAACTTGTAACTATGTAAATTTTCACCATTTACCTTTAACCAATTTCGTTGCTGGTCATAATTAGGGAAAAGCTGTTCCACAACAGACCAAAATTTCGGAGAATGGTTCATTTCCACTAAATGGGCTGCTTCGTGCGCGCAAACATAATTTAATACATCCGAAGGCGCCATAATTAATCGCCACGAGTAATTTATGTTGCCTGCAGAGGAACATGACCCCCACCTTGATATTGTATCACGCAAAGTAAGTTTACCATAAGGCCGCCCCAACGCCTCTGCGTAAAAATCTGTCGATGCTCTTAAAGCTTGTCTTGCTTGAAGTTTTAGGAATACTTTTGTTCGAGAAGAAATCATTGATTGAGGGCCTGGTACAATTAAATTTGAAACCTCTGGTATCACTTTTTTACCTTGGCCCATGCGTATGGTAAATTTATTTCCTCGATATAGAAGTTGGGTACCCACACATACTTGTATATTTGTTGGTAGGGCTATCAAATTTTTTCTAATCCACGGTTCTTTTTCGATTAAAAAGGATTTCGCCTGCGTAAGAGGGCAGGAAATTGGTAAACTTAGAGTTACCAGTCCTTTTATTCGTGAAATTCGAAGTGACAATCTTTTTGAACGCCTGGATCTACGCAAAACAACACTAATTTGGGGATTTCCTGGCAAGAACACGAGCTGTTCAGAAGAAATTGATGCTGAATTCATACAAGACATCCATTAATTAATAGATTCACCTTTGACACCAGCCAATCTCTATGGCACTCGACATGGAATGTCACCGAATTACTAGAGGGGGGAACCCATGCCCGAAGCAGAATGGGGTACAAAACGCATATGCCCGACCACCGGTAAGCGTTTTTACGACCTGAACAAAGATCCAATTGTAAGTCCATATACAGGTGAAGTTGTTTCTGTAGATTCCAACAAAGGCCGCACTATGGTGGCTGATGCGCAGGATGCTCAAACTAAAAAGATGGAAGAGGCCGAGGCAGAAGCCGAGGAAGTGGTATTAGAAGACGATGTTGATGTAGATTTGGGTGATGACGTACTTGAAGATGATGATGACGAAACTGTGTCTCTTGATGAGATAGCTGATGTTGCCGCTGATGATGACGATAGCTAACAGTACAATTATTGAAAATGTATTAGGCGTAGTCTAGAAAGATGCATTAAAGGGCCCTTAGCTCAGCTGGGAGAGCGCCTGCATGGCATGCAGGAGGTCAGCGGTTCGATCCCGCTAGGGTCCACCAAATCTCCAAAAAATAGAATAAAATAAATTTTTCAATACTCTGTTGGGCGTAAGACTCACCTAGGTCAAAGTACGTCGAACCGCGTCCCGCCAACCGCCATAGAGTGTATCTCGATCTTTGCTAGGCATTTGTGTTTTAAATCTCCGTTCTAGAGCCCATTTTTTGGCAAAAGTATCTTGGTCTGGATACACCTCTGCTTTCGAACCCGCCAACCACGCCACACCTAAAGCCGTTGTTTCAAGCACTTCTGGACGATCCACGGGGGCATCTAAGATATCTGCTAAAAACTGCATTGTATAATTACTAGCTGCCATCCCCCCATCTACCCTTAACACAGATGTATTTATCTCGCTGACATCACCTTGCATGGCTAGGAGCAAATCACGCGTTTGATAGCCAACACTCTGCAATGCAGCTTTTGAGATTTCGTTGGGTCCAGAATTACGAGTTAAGCCAAAAATAGATCCTCGACACTCAGAATCCCAGTATGGGGCACCTAACCCAGTGAATGCTGGCACGAGATACAATGACTGGGTAACATCAGCTGCTGAAGCCATATTTTCTGTTTGGCTAGCGTCCTTGATTATTCCAATTCCATCACGAAGCCACTGCACCACTGCTCCTGCAATAAAAATTGAGCCTTCCAAGGCATATGTCGGGCTTCCATCAAATTGATATGCAATCGTTCCTAATAAACGATTTTTTGATTTAACCAGAGTAGACCCTGTATTTAATAAAGCAAAACAACCTGTGCCATATGTAGATTTTAACATACCTGGAGTGAAACAAGCCTGCCCAATAGTTGCCGCTTGCTGATCACCAGCAACACCAAAGATTGGTATATTTCCTCCAAAACATTTGGTAACTCCAAAATTTGAAGCACAATCATTTACTTTCGGTAATATGGTCATGGGTATGTCTAATAGGTCACAGATTTCTGGATCCCATTTGCCTTCGACAATATCGTACATCATTGTCCGAGCCGCATTTGTCGCATCAGTTACGTGAGATGCTCCATTAGTCATTTTCCAGATCAAATAACTATCTATAGTACCAAATAATAGTTTACCCCTTTGGGCAGCCAATCTAGCGCCTTCCACATTCTCCAAGAGCCAATTGACTTTAGTGGCTGAAAAGTAAGGGTCGATCAGCAAACCAGTTTTATCTGTAATCATTGCCTCATGCTCAGCAGAGCGTAGAGTATCACAATAGGAAGCGGTCCTACGATCCTGCCACACGATAGCTCTAAAAATTGGAATGCCTGAATTTCGATCCCAAATCACGGTGGTTTCTCGCTGATTTGTGATCCCAATTGACGCAATATTCTCTGGTTTGCATGATGCCTTCTTCATAACATCGTGAACGGTTGCCATAACCGAAGCCCAAATTTCTTCCGCATCATGCTCAACCCAACCAGATTGAGGGTAATACTGTGTCAACTCCTGCTGGCTGATAAAGGCAGGCCGCATATTTTTATCAAACAAAATGGCCCTGGTGGATGTAGTACCTTGATCTATGGCTAATACAAAAGTCATCTCACCTCCATTCAACTATAACTAACCCGAGTGACCACAGTATAATTTTGAGCTCCATTACATTAGCTTCAGCTATTGGGAGCATAAATTTACTATGTCATCATAAAACATCACCTGCATAGCTCTAGAGCTTTTGGCCAGCTTCCCCCCGAAAACCAGTTGCAACTACGAATTTTTCTGATGAGTTTGACCGTGAAGCGGGAGGTTTAATATTAGAAACCTTAGTAAATTTTTTCTTCAGTAGTCCCTGCAGTTCTCCTTCAGCACCACCGGCCAAAACCTTAGCCACAAAAGTACCACCAGGAGCCAAAACGTCGAACGCAAAATATGCCGCGGCCTCACAGAGAGATATTATCCGCAGGTGGTCGGTTTGTTTATGTCCAGAAGAGGCCGCAGCCATATCTGACATAACAACATCAGCCTCACCATTAAGCCATTCTTTGACCTGCGCGTCTGCTCCGTCACCCATAAAATCAAGAATGTAAATTTCAGCTCCAGGGATAGTTTCAACTTCCTGCAGGTCAACACCCAAAACAGTGCCAATCTTCTTACTTTTGCGCTCGCCCAAGGCATTTATCCGGCGCGCAGCTACTTGGCACCAACCACCGGGCGCACAGCCTAGATCTACAACGCGAGCTCCTGGAATTAAAAACCTATATTTGTCATCAATTTCAAGTATTTTATAAGCGGCACGACCACGATAGCCCTCCACCTGAGCTCTTTTTACATAGGGATCATTTAATTGACGCTCCAACCACAGCGTTGAGGAAAGGCGGCGGCCTCTCGCTGTTTTAACTTTTACACGCAGTTCACGTTGGCCACGTCCACTATTATTAGATGAATTTTTCACCATTTGTTTAGCTCTTTTGTTCCCGCAACACAGAATCTGCACTCATTTGGGCGTATAGTAAACCTTCTCTAAGACCACGATCTGCTACTGACAAATTATGTGTTGGCCAAATACGTAGAAGCGCCTGCAAAATTGCAGCCCCCGACATTATTAAAGCCTGCCGCTCATGGCCAATAAGTGGATCTTTTTGTCTTCCATCCTGACCCAACCGTAGATAATCATGAATTACTTTATCAATCTGTGTAGAAGACATCGACAAACCATCTACCTTGTTACGATCATAACGCCGTAAGCCCAAATGACTAGCTGCAACAGTAGTAACGGTCCCACTTGTACCGATGATTTGAAACTGGTTTTTTTCATGTGCGCGCTCATAGGGAACAAATTTCTCAAGTTTTTCTTCGAACATAAGGCTCATGAGGGCAAACCTCCCTGCGTCGTCATCTACATCATTAAATAAATCACGTAATGTAGCCACGCCTAGCGGTATCGAAATCCAATCAACCACTTTAGCGCCAAATTTATTCGGACGTGAACCTGACCTAAACCCTTTATGCATATGCATTATGGCACGGCTTCGTAGGGATGGCTCAACATTTACAAGGTCAATCCAAACCAGTTCAGTAGAGCCACCGCCTATATCAACTACTAACAATTGTTCCGTTTCTTGGTGTACTAAAGGCCCACAAGATAGGACTGCTAGCTGGGCCTCCTCCTCAGACGAAATAATATCAAGTTGTAGCCCAGTTTCTGTCTTGATTTTGTTCATCAACGCCTGACCGTTTTCTGCCCGTCTACAAGCCTCAGTTGCAACCAATCTCTTTTTCTTAATATTGAATTGAGCAAGCTTTTGAGCGCATATTCGTAATGCTTGTAATGTACGATTCATGGATACCTGGCTAAGTCGGCCACTACTTTCTAAACCAGCTCCAAGTTGGACCGACTTTGAAAAGCTATCGACAACTTTAAATTGCGCGCCATCAGGCTGCGCAATAAGCATCCGACAAGAATTTGTACCCAAATCCAGCGCTGCATACAGCTGCTGACTTTGAGGCTTTGAGCCTGCGGTAGATCCAACCGCTTTAGGAACTGCGCCCGCAGACTTAGGACGCTTTGGCGTCATAATTACGCCTTTCGAATATCGAGTTGGAACAACCGTAGGCTCATTTATCCTGTCTTACAATCACAGATGAAGATAATAGAGCGTCCAATTAATTTTAGGCTCAATATTATGGTAATTGATTGGTTAAGACACCAAAGTCGCTGCCACCCTTTCGGGTGTCGAAAATCGACGATGAATTAACGATACAAGCACCTAGAGACTTATTTAACAGCGAGGAATCAGATGGCAGACGTAGTGATTGTGTATTGGCGAGACATTCCAGCTCAAGTTATTGTGGGCAAGGGGCGTAAAGCATCTAAAATTCAACTTCCAGAGCGTTTCGAGCAGGCAATCGATAGGGCCGCGATGAAAATCGGTGCCGAAGATACTGACTCTTATCTTGCCGAATGGCGAAAAGCAGAATCTTATTCTGTTGACGGAGAGCCAGACCTGATTGCTAAGTCAGAGGCCACTAGGATTGATACGGAATACACGAAGCAGAAAATTAAAGAGCTGATAGACAACGATGGCTGGGCCAGTTGAACAGAACAATCCGTAATAAGAGGAATAACCAATGGGCTTATTAAACTTCGCTAAAAAAGATACTCAAGCTCCAGAGGGTAACATCGAACTGGAAAGTTTTCTAAAAGATTTTTCTATTGAAGTTATGCCACGCACAGCGGAAAAAATTGAAAACTTTCGGGATCTGCTTCCTATTGGAACCACTGTTTACATTGCTCACTTAGAAGACACTCCCATAGAGGACATGGTGATAACAGCCAAACGAATAGCTGCCGAGGGGTTTGATGTGATGCCACATTTCCCTGCGCGTATAATTAAAAACAAACAAACTCTGAAAAACTGGGTTGCAATGTATCAAGGCGAGGCAAATATTAGCCAAGCTCTGCTATTAGCCGGAGGCTTAACTAAGCCGCATGGAGACTTTGAGGATTCCATGCAATTACTTGAAACTGGCGTCTTTGGAGATGCAGGGTTCAAAAGGTTACATGTTGCCGGTCATCCTGAAGGTAATAAAGATATTGACCCAGACGGATCTCTAACCAACGTCAACAAAGCGCTCCACTGGAAACAAGCATTCTCTGACACATCAGACGCTAAAATGGCGATAGCAACACAATTTTGCTTTGAAGCAGATCCAGTAATCAAGTGGGCTAATAGTTTGGTAGAAAATGGTATTAAATTGCCTATCCATATTGGAGTGGCGGGGCCCGCCAAACTGCAAACACTTATCAAATTCTCTATAGCCTGTGGTGTTGGAGCGTCTTTACGTGTTCTACAGCGCCGCGCAAAGGATCTGAGCAAATTACTGCTTCCATTTACTCCAGATGAGTTTCTTGCAAGTTTGGCAATCGAAAAAAGTAAAAACCCAGATTTTAATATAACTAACGTTCATTTTTTTCCACTTGGTGGCATAAAAACAAATGCTAAGTGGGCTACGGAGAACGGTGGATCCTCCGCTGTTCCTCTTTCTCAATCTTAAGGATCCCCTAAATGACACGAACTGTTGTCGAGTCCAAAACTAAGACTGCCATAATCGGCTTTGACGAACCATTTTGTGTTATAGGTGAACGGATTAACCCAACCGGTAGAAAAATATTAAACGCAGAACTGGAAGCTGGGGACTTTTCCAGAGTTGAAGCAGACGCAATGTCTCAAACAGCTGCTGGAGCAAATATTTTAGATATTAATTCTGGTGCAGTATTTTCCAACAAAATGGCTGAAGACCCACGTTACGCAGATAATAACTTTGTGGAGCCCACCCTAATGGAGGAGTTGGTCAAACGGGTACAGGCTGTAGTTGACACTCCACTGTGTATTGATAGTTCAGTGCCAGGCGCTTTGGAGAACGGCCTAGCTGCTGCCGAGGGCCGCCCGCTGCTTAACTCAGTGACCGGTGAGGAAGATAGACTTGAGCTAGTGTTGCCACTGGTCAAAAAATACAACGTGCCAGTAGTAGCAATTTCCAATGATGATACCGGCATTTCAGAGGATCCAGACGTAAGATTTGCAGTTGCTAAAAAAATTGTTGAGCGTGCCGCTGATTTTGGCATCCCCGCACATGACATTGTAGTTGACCCACTGGTGATGCCTGTTGGCGCCATGGGCAGTGCCGGTTTGCAGGTATTTACACTAGTACGCCGCCTGCGTGATGAACTTGGAGTAAACACAACATGTGGTGCGTCCAATATTTCCTTTGGACTGCCAAATCGACATGGGATTAATAATGCATTTTTACCAATGGCGATGGTCGCAGGAATGACATCCGCGATTATGAACCCCGTGTCTTTGCCTGTAAGCCAAAAAAAGATTGCAGAAAAAAAACTGGCAATAGCAGCTGCTGGAATAATTTTACCACAAGACATGGACGACGAGGCATTTGTAAGTTTATTTGGCTTAGGCTCCACTCAATTTCGCGCTGGGAAAGAAATGGAAGCCATCCGAGCTGCTAACTTTTTAACCGACAATGACCCCAGCGGTGGCTCATGGATTAAATTTAATAAAATTCCTGGAGCTGATGCTGGTGGACGTGGCGGGCGTAAGCGCCGAAGAAGTTAAGATTTTCAACTTACCATCCTCCTGACTGCAACTTACGTCCGGTTAATGGCCAATTTAGTCGCCTGCAACGCTGATTGAAACAGGGTGACATCGGCCTCCACACAAAGAAATGTACCACCCTGCCCCACAAATCTCTTTTGATCTATTTCTGAAAATGCAATCGTACCAGCTGCAACACCGGCAGCGGCTATGTCTTTCATTCCTTGAGCAATAACTACTAAGACATCTGGGTGATTTAACTCAGCCAAATATCCCATATCAGCACTCAAGTCAGCGGGCCCAATAAAAACACAATCTACGCCCGGAACTCGGGCGATTTGTGGAATATTTTTCATGGCTGTTAAAGTTTCTACTTGCACTATTACGCATACTTCCTCGTTTGCGGTCTTTGCATAGTCTGGTATTGCGTTGTAGTTACTAGCCCTCACCAGCGCATACCCGACACCCCGGCGACCCTCAGGGGCATATTTGCAGGCAGCCACTACATCAGCAGCCTGCTCTGCGGTCTCGACCATCGGTACTAAAACAGTTTGAGCACCAAGATCTAAAACTTGTTTTAAAATCCAATCATCACCTTGAGGCACACGCACGATCGCGCTTGTGGGCTGGCCTGCCAAGGCACGCAATTGTTCTTCAATCCTAGGAAGGTCGTTTGGACCATGCTCGCCGTCAATTAAACACCAGTCAAAACCGTTACTACCTGCCATTTCAGCTACGCCCGGGCTAGCTAAACTAAGCCACAATCCATATTGCATCTTGCCAGACAAGATTGCAGATTTTAATTTGTTTTTTGGAGCTGGCATCAGGAAGTCCTCTAAATTGCTTGTTTGAAGACACCCATATATTGGCATCAATGGCAAGACTTCTTAGTAAGAACCCGGCGCAATAGGCTTGCATGAATTGACAAAAAGTAAGTAAGTAACAGATAAGAAATCTGGCGAATTGGACAGCAAACATGGTTGCACAATATTTGGTAGCAGATGTCGGCGGGACTAATACACGAGTAGCACTAGCAAGTGACGGAAAATTGCAGATAGAGAGCATAAAAAGTTATCGTAACTCAGATCAATCTGGCGTTGACACGATCTTGCAAAAATATCTTCTGCAGTACCAACCTAGCGCAAAGCCATCAGCTGTCTGTGTCGACTTGGCTGGCCCAGTAGGCATCGATCAAGGGGAACTGACTAATCTTGACTGGGTTGTGACTACAGCACAGCTTTGTAGCGCATCAGGTGCAGAATTTGGTGCTATCCTCAACGATATGCAGGCACAGGGCTTAGCCCTATCTCATTTACCAGCTACGGCGGTCAGCGGCATCTTAAAGGGTACCTCCCATGCTGGAAGCCATCTTGTGGTTAATGTTGGAACCGGGTTCAACTCTGCCTTGGTTTTAGACAATGGCAACAACTACACCGTTCCAATTAGTGAGACTGGGCACGTCAATTTACCCACACCTAGTCTCGCGATATTTGAATTGCATCAATACTTGACTAGGCAGTATGGTTTTGCGTCGGTTGAGGAAGTTTTATCTGGTCGTGGTTTGGCCCACATTTATGAATTTCTATCTCAGCAGGAAACCAAAAAGCTAACCGCAAACTCTGCAAGCATAATAAAAAATTTAGATACAGATCCATTAGCTTACAAAGCCGTAAATATATTTTTAGAGGTATTTGGCTGCGTTTGCGGTAACCTTGCACTTACTCACTTACCATTTGGTGGCATATTTTTAGTAGGTGGCATGGCTAGAGCTATGGCAGACCACTATCAAGAAAGCTCTTTTCAGAGAGAATTTACTGCAAAGGGACGGTTCACAGACTTTATGAAGCAATTTTCAGTTCACTTGGTAGAAGACGACAACGCTGCACTTTTGGGGTGTGTCTCTTATTTAAAAAGTTGTAATCTTACAACTCGATAACCCAGCGCCACTATCGATAAGTACCCATGACCAAAGAATAACTACCGTCCGAAAGCGTACGCTCGAACGGTTCCCCAGCATCCAATATTCCATTATTGTTATAATCAAGAAAGGCAATCGCATTCAGCAAAGGCTCATCCTCCACTGTACCAGTAAAATCGGCAATGAAGGTACTCGTAGTAGTGCCTTTGCAAGCTGCCAGCAAAACCAAGCCAAGTGGGGTTAAATTACCAAATAAGTTGTTCTTTCGCATTCAGCCCTCTTTAGACCATGATTTAAGGGCTTTACGCTATTGGAAAATAACCATTATGGAAACAGTTAATTAGCTAACACCAGCGTTAGTGCTTTTATTGAAAATTAAAAAGACCTGTAAGGCAGCAAGGTCAAAGTAGGAGTAGAATAAGATGAAATTAGTGCGTTATGGAAATGAAGGCTTTGAGCGGCCGGGCTTAATTGATGATTCTAGAATACTGCGAGATCTGTCGCAACATATCCCAGATGTCAGCTCATCAATTTTAAGTGATAGTTCATTAGAAAAATTGCGTAAAATAGAGACGGGCACACTACCGAAAGTGGAGGGTACGCCACGCTTTGCGCCAATTATTTCCAATATTGGTAAGTTTTTGTGTATTGGTCTGAACTATTCCGATCATGCCGCCGAAACTGGCGCCACAATTCCAGAACATCCAATTTTGTTTTTAAAAGCCAATTCAGCCATAACTGGCGCAAATGACAATGTGGTTATGCCCAGACGTTCAACTCATACTGATTGGGAGATTGAACTAGGCGTAATAATTGGAAGTAAGGCAAAATATGTTTCCGAAGAGCAAGCTTTAAACCATGTTGCGGGTTATTGCATAGTCAATGATGTGTCCGAACGCCGTTTTCAAAACCGCCTAAGTGGCCAATGGACTAAAGGTAAAAGCTGCGACACCTTTGGCCCGATTGGACCCTGGCTGGTTACACGCGATGAAATCCCCGACCCCCAATCCTTATCAATGACTTTAGAAGTAAATGGCAAGCGGATGCAGACCGGGAACACCGGCACAATGATTTTCACAGTGGCACAAATCATTAGTCACCTATCAGAATTAATGACCTTACACCCCGGTGATATTATATCTACTGGCACCCCACCCGGTGTTGGGGCAGGTAAGAAGCCAAATCCCATTTTCTTAAAACAAGGTGACGTAATGGAGCTGCAGATAAGTGGATTGGGCCAACAGCGACAGGTCATCAGCCAAGATAAATAGTCCGGTGACTAAAGTAGGCTGACCGACAATTCATAATGGGCCACACTCCATAAGAGTGCGGCCCAACTAAAAAGTTATCTGATCTACCCAACCAACTCGAGGCCTGAGAAAAAGTAGGCAATTTCTAATGCAGCTGTTTCAGGTGCATCAGATCCATGAACTGAGTTTTCGCCTACAGACTGCGCAAAATCTGCACGGATTGTACCCGCCGCCGCATCTGCTGGATTAGTGGCCCCCATAACTTCACGATTTTTAGCAATAGCACCCTCGCCCTCCAAAACTTGGGCGATAATTGGCGCGGAAGCCATAAATTCGCAAAGCTCAGCGAAAAACGGACGCTCTCTATGAACCCCATAGAACTCGCCGGCTTGTTCCATTGTTAAATGGATCCGCTTTTGCGCAACAATGCGCAATCCAGCATCTTCAAATTTAGCATTAATTTTACCGGTTAAGTTACGTTTAGTAGCATCTGGTTTTATTATCGAAAAAGTGCGCTCTAAAGCCATTTCTAAAATCCTTTTAATTATCAGGTCATCCTGAAGTTTTCTTTGGTCGCGCGGTAGCACGGCGTCTTACGGAAGAAAAGGTGTGATTGACGCCCAGCGAAAGCTAGGCCATGGGTTCGATATGTTAAAAATACAAGATATAACTTATGCCATAGACGGCCGCCGTTTGTTTGAAAACGCAAGTGCCACAATTCCAACCGGACACAAAGTGGGCTTTGTCGGACCTAACGGAACGGGAAAAACAACACTTTTCCGTATAATTCGTGGTGAATTAGCACTTGAAGGTGGTGAGATAGAACTTCCCCGCCGTGCTAAAATTGGCGGCGTCGCTCAGGAGGCGCCAGCAAGCGATCAATCACTAATTGAAACCGTGCTTGCCGCCGATCTTGAGCGCGCGTCACTTATGGCTGACACAAGTCAAGATCCAAGTAGAATTGCAGAGGTTCAAACTCGATTGGCTGATATTGATGCTTGGTCTGCTGAAGGAAGGGCTTCATCAATTTTAAAGGGCCTAGGCTTTGACGAAATAGCACAAAAAAAACCATGTGCTGACTTTTCTGGAGGGTGGCGAATGCGAGTTGCATTGGCAGCCGTTCTTTTTTCTGCTCCAGATGTTTTATTACTGGATGAGCCTACGAATTATCTTGATCTAGAGGGTACAATCTGGCTCGAGTCTTTTCTCGCACGATATCCTCATACTGTTGTAGTAATTAGTCACGACCGTGACCTACTCAATCGTGCCGTCGGAGCAATCTTGCACCTTGAGAATAAACAACTCACGTTTTACCAAGGCAATTATGACACATTTGCAAAAACGCGTGCATCGAAGCGAGCGGTCCAGGCCGCCGCAGCTAAAAAACAGACAGCTCAACGTGAACATTTGCAAAAATTTGTCGATCGCTTCAAAGCTAAAGCATCAAAAGCAAAACAAGCTCAGTCACGCGTGAAGGCACTAGAGCGGATGGAATTAATTACTCCTCCAGAGGAAGTCGCAAAACGTGTATTTTCGTTTCCACAGCCAGAAGAGCTGTCACCACCAATTGTAGCTATAGAAGACGCCGCAGTGGGGTATGGTGGACCAGATATTTTATCCAAACTAGAATTACGTATTGATCAAGATGACCGCATTGCGCTCCTAGGTAAAAATGGAGAAGGAAAATCAACTCTTACTAAACTTATTTCAGATCGTTTAAAAACTTCTGCCGGCCGTCTCACCACCCACAACAAACTACGTATTGGCTATTTTGCTCAACACCAGGTCGACGAATTAAATCTTGATGAAACTCCGCTTCAACATTTACAATCAGAGCGCCCAGACCACAGCCCTGCCAAGTTGCGTGCCTTAATGGCTGGTTTTGGTTTAGGACCAGACCAAGTAGATACAATAGTACAAAAACTATCTGGGGGTCAAAAAGCACGCTTATCTCTATTGCTAGCGACTTTAGACGCGCCACATCTATTAATCCTAGATGAGCCCACAAACCACCTAGATATAGAAAGCCGGGAAGCTCTTGTTCGGGCTTTGACCACATATTCAGGCGCCGTTGTCTTGGTCAGTCACGACATGCATTTACTGTCTTTAGTTGCAGACAGACTGTGGTTGATTTCTAATGGTCATGTTGTCCCCTTTGAACAGGATCTCGCAGCATATAGGTCATTTCTATTAGGCACCCCCGCCACAAAAAATAAATCTGAGAAATCTAAACCTAAAAAACCTAATCGTGAATATTTGATTGCCGCCAAAGCTGAAGTCAGCCGCAATGAAGAGCGATTGGAAAAATTAAACTCAATGAACACTAAATTACAGGACAAGCTGGCTGACCCAAAGCTATATGAAGACCATAATGCCGCTGATCTGGTAGTTTGGCAAAAGAAGTTTCATGAAGTCGAAACTGCTTTACTACGTGCAGAAAAATTATGGCTAACCGCAATTGAGACGGTAGAGAGACTGGAAAGCAGCACATCAAATAAAAATAGTAATGTATGATTTTTCAAGCAGATAAAATATAGATAAGTATTTGGAGAGATCTGTATGGCTGATATTACAGCACGACTAATTTACTTAGGGCTATTGCTGTTAGCGTTAGCTGGCTGGTTTGCTGCAAGCAACCGCCCCTCAATCGGTAAATCGTTACAAATGGCATTGGTTTGGGGGATGATTTTTTTAGGTAGTATGGCAATTTATGGTCTCTGGCAAGATATAACCAGCTCGCATGAGGCTCAAAATATCAGCGAAGATGGGATAATTTTAGTTCAAAGGTCAAGCGACGGACACTTTTACCTAACCTTACAAGTTAACAAAATTGATATTGAGTTTTTAGTTGATACCGGGGCTAGCGACTTGGTACTTTCACCACAAGACGCAATCAATGTGGGGCTCGATTTTGAAAATCTTGCGTTTTTAAATAGTGCAAAAACTGCAAATGGAGCTGTTCCAATAGCATATGTAAGGCTCCAAGAGGTTCAGTTAGAAGAATATATAGATAAATCCGTGTCAGCTGCTGTGAACAGCAGTAAAATGAACAAGAGCCTTCTGGGTATGAGTTATTTAGATCGATACCAACGAATTGAAATGTCGGCAGATAGCCTCAAGCTATATAGGTAACGAAGAAAATATTATTTTGGCAGGGTTTCTGCTTTCAGCTCCCAACTCCCCGAGGACTGATCCCAATACTTTGCGGATAAGCCTTCATCCAAAAACTTTTTCCACTGATTGCGAGCATGCTCCACATCACTTGGACTATCATCCTGAAATATAATACAAACACGCTTGGAAAGAGATACTTCATCGCTCGTCACACTGGCGTTGGAGATACAAATCAAACAATCATGTAGTGGTACCACTTGGCCTTCAGGAACAAGCAATACCGGTTGATCTGAGTCATGAGCCCCCCCCAACAAGCCATGTGGTAGAAATTCATTACCGGGCCCCTCCCAAAGCGTCTCATCCAGCGCCTCTAGCAACTTTAAATCTGTCCCTCGCACCACAACCCGCCAATTATTATCCAGACATTTTTTCAACAGTGGCACTAAAGCTTCATTTATTGATTGGCGTGTGAGATGGTAGAAATATACCTCACCCAATAGGTTTATCCTCCACATCTTCGTAGTTATCTGCTATCATTCGGTTCAAGGCGCGGACGCCCCAACCAGTTGCACCTTTAGGTGAAAAAGTACTTTCTTGAGCCATAGAAGCAACTCCTGCAATATCTAAGTGAGCCCAGGGCATGTCATCTTTTACAAAGCGTTTTAGAAACTGCCCCGCCGTTATAGAACCCGCCGCCCGTCCACCAACATTTTTCATATCTGCAATACGCGATTTCAACTGTTTATCGTAAGCTTGTGTCAAGGGCATCCGCCAAGCCCCCTCTCCTTCTGCTGTAGCAGCGTCAATAAATTGATCAGATAACTTGTCATTATTGGAAAATACCCCCGCCATCTCATGACCTAAACCAATAATAATTGCTCCGGTTAAGGTAGCGAGATCGATCATTCCAGAAGGCATAAACCGCTCCTGAGTATACCATAAAATATCAGCGAGGACGAGCCTGCCCTCAGCGTCAGTATTAATCACCTCAACTGTATCGCCTTTCATTGATTTGATCACATCACCTGGCCTGGTTGCGTTGCCAGATGGCATATTTTCTACAAGGCCCACCACTCCAACTACGTTAGCTTTCGCCTCCCGAAGAGCAAGTGCCTTCATTGCGCCAGCGACAACGCCAGCACCCCCCATATCCATTGTCATATCTTCCATGCCTGCCGCAGGCTTTAAGGAAATCCCACCCGTATCGAACACTACACCTTTACCTACAAGGGCAAACGGCGCTTCCTTCCCTCCACCGTTCCAATGCATGACTACAACCTTAGAAGGACTATCCGAGCCTTGTCCCACACAGAGCAAGGTTCGCATCCCTAATTTCATCAGTTCTTGTTCGTCTAGTACTTCAACTTTGATGCCGAGTTCAGAGAGTGCTGATAACTGTTCAGCAAATGAAGTTGTTGTAAGGACATTTGCAGGCGCATTTATAAGGTCACGGGTAAAGAACACACCATCAACAACCGCAAGCTTTTGGTTTATTTTATCGACGTGGTCTTCAACAGATTGAACCATAACTTGCAAATTAAAAGTAGTAATCTTGGTGTTTGTCTTCTGATCAAGGTAATTATAATTGCGCAGTGCAAGTCCCTCCACCAGATTAGCGGCTTTTTCGAACTCACCACTTAAGATTAAAATATCTTTGCATTCAACCGCTTTTGCAATTTCAACGCCACAGGCGCTCACCTCATCAACTCCAGAGCCTTGATTTAATTTTGCAATAGCCAGGCCTTGGGCCTTTAAGCCTGCTGGGTATGAAAGCAAAAGCACTTTCCCTAACGCTAGGCTTTGGAATTCGTCTGATGCCAGGGCTCTATCAAGACCGCCCGTCATTAGTTTGTTGATTTGACGACCCAAAACCTCCAACTTTCCATCCTCATCAACCAAAATTACAAGCTGGCCCTCATAATTCATTAAAGCATCAAAATTCATTTCGATAACTGAAGTTTTTGGTAGCGGTGTCATTTACTGTTCCTTTTAAAATCTCATTGGCGAACCCTAACCTTTGTTAATATTATTGACCAGATTCCTATTTCTGTTTTAACCAAATTCAGTTATCGATGTGTTAATAATTCACCAGGAGAAATGATGTCACACATCAACAACTACATCTTAAAGCAATTGCTAACACTGTTTGGTTTTTTTGCTTTAGTCTTGGTGTTGATATATTGGATCAATCGAGCCGTGAGATTGTTTGATGAATTAATTGCAAATGGACAATCAGCAATAGTATTTTTGGAATTCACCTCACTAACACTTCCATGGATGATTTCTATAATTACCCCCGCGGCAGGTTTTGCAGCGGCAGTTTATGTAATAAACCGTTTGTCGTCTGACGGTGAACTCGTAATACTAAAAAACTCTGGTCAATCAACCCAAGCTATATCACTACCTGTTTGGGTATTTGCATTGTTGATGGCTACAATGAACCTGGTGTTGAGTAACATTCTAGTACCTATCAGCCAACACCAATTACATGGGCGCCAACTAGAGGTAGCAGAAAACTTGACAGCCCGACTACTCACCGAAGGCAAGTTTTTGACACCAAGCGATGGCATTACTTTCTATTTAAAAGAAATGAACTCTGATGGGCAACTTGGATCTGTTTTTTTGAATGATACCTCTAACCCCAGAACAAACCTGACTTATACCGCGTCAAAAGCATTTCTGGTTAGGGCTGAAAATGGGCCGCGACTAGTCCTTATTGATGGTCTAATCCAAAGCTTTGACAACGAGACAAAACAGCTCACTGTGACAAAGTTTAATGATTTTGTCATAAATATTGGTGAATTAATAAGCCCAAACGTTACAAAAACAAAAAACATTACCCACTATACAAGTCTAGAAATTTCTAAGGAACTACTTCTGGGAAAGATACACCAAAGCGTCAGCATTCATGAAGCTTTGTTCACACTGAACCTCAGGATTTCAAGTCCTCTACTAGGCATTTTTGCTGTGTTGTTAGCTTATGCAGCTCTTTCGTCCGGCACCTTTAGTAGGTTTGGCCTCTGGCGACAAATCCTTGTCGCAGTTTTCTGGTTAATCTCTTTGAAGTTTATTGAAGGCCTATGCATTGATTACGTACGCCATGTAGGAAATTCTATCTGGGTACTTTATCTTCCACTCTTGTTTGGCTTTTTTGTATTTCAATCAGTTATATTTACTGTCGATAGGCCATGGCTTAAAACTCAAGGACCTTTGCTATGACATTGCACTTTTATTTTGCAAAAAGGTTTTTTGTTTCATTTTTAATTGTTGCTAGTGCATTTCTAGTATTAATATTTATGATAGATTTTATTGAGCATCTACGTAGCTTTCGAGGCCAAGATGTGGCTTTCGTCGAGATTTTAGAATTAGTCGCTTTAAACGTTCCCTCTAGCTTGCATCAAACCCTCCCACTTATGATGATTTTGTGCAGCATTATGCTATTTTTGAGTCTTTCAAAAAGCAATGAATTGGTTGTGACTCGCGCAGCAGGCCGGTCAGCGGTTCGCTCACTAATAGGTCCTATCACGGCAGCATTCTTGATTGGAGTTATTTCCATAATACTTCTCAATCCAATCGTCGCAGGAACAAAAAAACAATACGAAAATCGTACATCAGAGCTTTCTAATCTGCCGATCAACACTTCGTATCTATCGGCCAATGGACTATGGCTTCGTCAGGGGAATGAAACCACACAGACCGTTATTCATGCAGCTAACGCTAATCTTGATGGCACAAAGCTTTTTAACGTAATACTTCAAGACTTTAATCTTTCTGGAACAGCTATCAGACGGATTGCAGCAGAATCAGCATCTCTGGAAATTGGATATTGGCAATTAATAAATGCTAAGGAATGGCCGCTTGGACAAGGACAAAACCCCGAGGCTAACGTCGTTAGGCGATCAAATTACAAGCTTCCAACCGATCTTACAAAGAACCAAATACAAGATAGCTTTGCCACACCCGCATCCATACCAATCTGGCAATTACCTGCATTCATCCAACAACTTAAAAAAGCTGGTTTTTCTGCAAAACGCCACATTGTTTGGTTTCATATGGAAATAACACTTCCTATTTTTCTATCCGCAATTGTGATGATTGGGGCCGGTTGTACGATGCAACAAACTAGACAAGGAAAAACTAAACTGATGGTACTGATGGCTATTCTTTTTGGATTTTCTCTCTATTTCTTGCGAAATTTTGCGCAGATTTTGGGTGAAAATGGTCAGCTGCCAGAGGTTTGGACTGCCTGGATCCCACCTATGGCTGCTATAGGTCTTTCACTTGCATTCTTGTTGCATACTGAGGACGGTTGAGTGCGATTAAACTTAGCAATTATCTTTATTATGTTTAGCAGTCTCAGTGCTGTAGCAGAAAATATTACAAATTTGATTGCGGATGAGATTAAAATAAATCAAGCGGGCGAACTGGTGGCCAGCGGTGCTGTGACCGTGTGGTATGAAGACCGTAAGGTCACTGCCAGCAGTATAACTTATGCCAGCCAAAATGATAAATTGATCATACGGGGACCCATACGTATAATTGATAACCAATCTACTATGATTTTGGGTGATCAGGCTGAGCTATCTGAAGATCTAAAAGTAGGCATAATAAAAAGTGCTAAGATAATTCTGGGCTACCAAGTTCAAATAGCCGCTGCAAAAGTTTTACAAAAAGATGCTCGTTATTCAGAAGCTTTTAATATCGCAGCGACGTCGTGCCATGTTTGCCTTAACAAAACCCCACTTTGGCAAATTAGGGCTAGAAAAATTGTTCAGGATAAATTTGAAAAGCAAATCTATTTTGAACATGCGCAACTTAGAGTACTGGACATTCCAGTTTTCTATTTACCATTCATGCGCCTGCCAGATCCATCTTTAAAAAGAGCCACTGGCTTGTTGGCTCCAAAACTAAAAACCTCCAGTGTTTTGAATACTGGAATAAAAATTCCTTACTTTATTAGGTTAAATAAACATAAAGATTTTACGATAACGCCGTTTTACTCGCCTAAAACAAAAACAATAGAGTATCGTTATCGACAGGCGTACACTTCAGGCTTCATGCTGATTGAAGGAGCCCTCACTCGTGACGCTCTAATACCAAATAAAAATCGTGGATATATTCTCAGTGATACTAGTTTGATTTTACAAAATGGTTACAACCTAGGAATACAATTACAGGCCGTAAGTGACCCTTCTTACCTTTTTGAATATGATTTTGCGCAGCTTGATCGCCTTAATACTAAATTAGAGTTGTCACGTTCTATGCGATATCAAAATTCTGAAGTTAAGTTATCTAACTACCATTCACTGCGTGAAAATGAAAATAACGCCACCCAGCCAACCCTTGTCGCAGAAGGTGCAATAGAGAGCCGCTTAAATCCAGACATGATAAAGGGAGAAATTGGGCTAGAAGCTAATTTTTTGAAAAGCTACCGTTATTCAGACTTGAATAACGATGGCCCAGACTCTGATACTTTAGTTGACGGTTATGACACCACTCGTCTGTCACTTTTGTCAAATTGGGACCATGGCTGGGAAATAGCAAATGGAATAATTTTGCATTTTGAGAACGAGTTCGGACTGTCGCAATACTACGTCCAACAACACGCCGATATTGGACCCAAAGCAACGCGAATGTTTGGTGTCGGCGCCGTTGGGTTGCGGTGGCCATGGTATCGTATTAATTCAAATGGTGGAATTGGGGTTGTTGAACCACAAATACAGCTGGTACGCTCAGTATCCAGCAACTCAGCGGTGCCAAACGACGACAGCACACAAGTCGAATTTGATGAAGGGAATTTATTCCGGCTAAACCGTGCTCCAGGGTTGGATTTGATTGAAAATGGAAGCCGATTAAATGTTGGATTGGCGGGTTCGCAGTTTATGGACAGTGGCTCTAATTTAAGTTGGAAAATTGGTAGGGTATTACGATCCGAGGCATTATCGACATTCCCCTCAGGTTCTGGATTATCAAACTCAATTTCTGATTGGCTTTTAGCAACTAATTTTCAACAAAAAAATGGAATTGAATTAATTAATCGAGCACTGATAGCATCTGATGGAGTAGTTACTAAATCCGAGACCAGTTTAAAGGTAAATAGAAATCAACACCAAATTAGGGCCACTCATGTTGAATTAACCAAAGACTCAAATATCTCACAAAATCAATCACTTAGCTCAGTGACCTTAGAGTGGAACTATAATTTAAACTCTAATTGGCGATCTGACTCAAAATTTCAATTTGACTCTAACATTGGTCGCCTGTCCAAATTAGAGCTTGGTTTAAGATATGAAAATGAATGTGTAAATGTTGACTTATCAAGCTCCCGTAGTTTTTCCACGTCCAGTACCCTGATTGATAAGACTGATTTTACTTTAAGTGTTGAGTTAACTGGTTTTTCCTCTAGTGATAGAAAAAATGCCAAAAGTCACAAATGTGGTGTTTAATAAGACGAGGTCCATAATGCTCAAAATATTTGTGTCCTGGAGTTTGGTAGTATTTACTTTATTTAGCGTTCTTTCAAATAAACTTGCTGCTGAAGGTATTTTTGACACAATTATATCAGTTGATGGGGCAGCTATTACTAATTATGAATTAGAGCAACGTATCCTATTTTTTAGTTTTCTTAATGAACCAGGTGACACCCTTATTAGTTCTCGCCAAAGTTTAATTGATGACCGCCTGAAAATGGCCGCAGGGAGTAAAGACGGCTTTGCACTGACCCCTACAGAACTAGAAAACGCGATGTTAGATTTTGCAAAAAATTCCAATCAAAGTCTTAGTGGACTTCTTAACCTTCTAAACGAGGGAGGAGTTGATGCTGAAACATTTCGCGATTACGTAGAGGTTGGTGTTGTTTGGCGTGAAGTAGTACGCAAACGCTTCGGTTCGCAATCCCAGCCAACAGAATCTGAAATAGATCGAGCTTTGGCTGCTGAAAGAGCTGAAGGTGATATTAGTGTTTTATTAACAGAAATTGTATTACCAGCAGGTCCTAGCCAGTTAGAAGAAAGTCGAAAAATTGCCAGAGAGTTAGCCAAGATCACATCTATTGGTAGTTTTTCAGAAAAAGCAAAAAAACTGTCAGTTTCCAGTTCACGGGATAACGGTGGAAAAATTCCATGGAGAAACTTAAAAGACCTCCCGAACGGGCTACGTCAAATAATTGCAAGTCTCCGTCCCGGTCAGGTAGCAAAACCATTAGAAGTTCAAAATGCAATTGTATTATTTCAGTTGCGCGATGTTGAAGAATTGGGATTAAAAGCGCCAGAAATAATATCAATGAAGTTTGCAAAAATTACGGGCATTAATTCTGTGTTAGATTTAGCGACAAAAACTGTAAACTCATGTAATGATCTCTATGGACTGGTAAAATTGGATAAAGATGTAGTTCTAGAGATGTTAACTCAGCATCCAGATGAGATTGAACAAGCTACAGCGCTTCGCTTAAATAGATTAGACAGGCACGAAATGAGTATCTTTTCTGATAGTCCAGATAGTATCGGAAATATGATAATGCTTTGCGAAAGAAACTATACAACCTCAGCAGATATATCACGCAGTGAGGTTGCCAAAAATATTAGAGCAGCACGCCTCACCAATTTAGCGGAAGGATATTTGGCTGAATTACGCACCAATGCTACGGTAATATTTAAATGATTCTACGACCTCCTCTTGCGGTCACCTCTGGAGATCCTGCCGGAATTGGAATCGAAGTTTTTTTAGCGGCTCAAGAGGAAATAGGCGAAGAAATACCAATTGTTTGGTTTGGCGATAGCCAGCATTTGCCTAGAGAAAAATTATTCACTAGCTGGTCTCCAGAAAAACCAAAAGAATTAGCACCAGGACTTAACTTATATCAAATTGACTTTAAAAACCCGGCAGAGCCTGGCAATGGTGATCCAGGAAATGCCCTAGGGGTTATAAACGCAATTAAAACAGCAACTAATTTTGCAAAAGAAGGTAAAATCTCTGGCTTGTGTACAGCTCCTATTAATAAAAAAATTTTAAAAGAAGGTGCTAACTTTAATTTTCCAGGCCATACAGAATATTTAGCCCACCTTTGCGGCGTAAAAAACGCAGTGATGATGCTTAGTTGCCCGCAACTTAGGGTAGTTCCACTTACAATCCACATACCCATATCTGATGTTGTCAAAAATATAACAAAAAGTTTGTTTGAAAGGACTGTGGAAGTTATTCATTCTAGTTTGATACTGGATTTTGGAATTAAAAATCCTAAAATTTCAGTTGCTGGGCTTAATCCTCATGCCAGTGAAGGGGGAAGTATTGGGAATGATGACATAGAGTATATTGGACCCTGGATCACCCAGCTTCAGTCTAAGGGCATTTCAATTTCTGGACCAAATCCCGCTGATACAATGTTCCACTTTAATGCCAGATCACAGTACGACGTTGCGCTATGTATGTATCATGATCAGGCTTTAATACCCTTAAAAACTTTAGATTTTTATGGTGGAACAAATATAACATTGGGGCTACCAATAGTACGCACTTCACCTGATCACGGAACAGCGTTTGACATAGCAGGTCAGGGCATTGCAAACAAAAAATCGATGGTGGAGGCAATACGAGCTGCAGATTTGATAATCAAGGCACGCCATAATGCAAATTGACTCTCTACCCCCTCTGCGTGAAGTCATTGCAAATCATAGGTTAGATGCACAAAGGTCTTTAGGACAAAATTTTATACTTGATCTTAATTTAACCGCAAAAATTGCACGGCTTGCGGGCGTTTTAAAAGGCCATGATATTCTGGAAGTAGGCCCTGGACCAGGTGGTTTGACCCGTGGCCTGTTAACAGAAGGCGCGCGTAAAGTTGTCGTACTTGAAAAAGATTCAAGATGCCTACCCGCTTTAAAAGAGATTGCTGATGTGTATGGCGATAAATTAGAAATATTTAATGTGGACGCACTTAATTTCAACGCGATTATCCATTTAAAAAAACCCGTCCGTATTGTCTGTAATCTACCATACAATATAGGCACAGAGTTACTGATACGTTGGCTTACGCCGACAGAATGGCCGCCCTTTTGGCACACTATGACTTTGATGTTTCAAAAAGAAGTCGCTGAACGAATAACGGCGCTACCAGGAACCAAATCATATGGCCGCCTTGCAATATTAAGTCAGTGGAAAACCGATGCTAAAATCGTGATGTCATTGCCCCCAGAGGTATTTTCACCGCCACCAAAAGTACATTCTGCCGTAGTACATTTTGAGGCTTTGACATCACCTCGTTTTCCTGCACCCGCAAAGTTATTGTCATCTACAGTAGCTATGGCATTCAATCAACGCCGCAAGATGCTGCGCTCAAGCCTTAAATCTGCAGCGCCCAATATTGAGAAAATACTGCAAGACACTGGACTTGATCCGACAGCGCGCGCTGAAGAAGTTTCTCTTGAACAATTTTGTGCTCTTGCGAGGCAGCTGGCTGATTAGTAATATCTAATGCCCAGTTTCTTTCGCCTCTCCTGATGGGAGCGAGTGAGGACTAGATAACTCTTCGCTAACAACTTTTGCTGTTCGCCGCGGACGAGTTTTCTGAGGTGGGCTTTTTTCAGCATCAACATTTTCTAAATCTTGTTGCAATTCTGAAGTTGAAACACTGTCAACAATTGGGACCGCTGCCGGTCGCTCAGAAGTTCCCAAATTTGTAACTTCAGGAGTGTCCACAACAGGTTTATCATTTTCAACCCCATCTGCACGCTCACCTCGTTCGTGATCGCGTTGGGCCTGTTTTTCACGGTTCTCGCGAGTCTCACGATCCTGCTGTTCTCGACGCAAGTCAATTTCACGTTGCGCGTCAGCTTGAAGGCGCATGTAGTGTTCAGCATGTTGTTGGAAGTTTTCAGCAGCAACCCGATCTCCTGAAAGCTGAGCGTCACGAGTTAGTTGTTGATATTTTTCAATAACCTGTTGTGGAGTACCACGAACTTTACCCTCTGGGCCGGAGCTATCAAACACGCGGTTCAACACATTGGCAGCAGATCGATTGTTATTATTACGGTTATTCTTCGAGCGAGGGCGCGGTTTTGAAGATCTCATATGATGTAATTAGCCTATTTGGCGAGTGACCCTTAAAGCGATAGCCCTGTTCGGTCATGTTGGGGTTAAATTAGTGACAAGCACTTTTGCTGTGTCAACGTTTGCTTAAAAGCATGCCAGACAGAAATCAGCAAGTTAAAAATTAAAAATAATATAATTTATCTATTTATGGTCACTTTGAGCAACATGTTATCATACGGTCGCATCCATTTAAATCAGGCACTACCCGTATATCTTGAAATCCACTTGTATTAAGTATCTCTGCCACTAATGGCCCTTGGTCATACCCAATTTCAAAAACCAACCTAGCCCCCACAGCCATAAATTTTTGGGCACTCATTGCGATTTTTTTAAAGGAACCCAGCCCGTCTTCATTATCAGTCAAGGCCATCATTGGTTCCTTTAATACCTCCGGAGAAAGGCGTTCCAACTGGTTAGGATGAATATACGGAGGGTTAGCAACAATTAAATCAAATTTCTGTTTTTCAACATTAGAAAACCAATTTGATAAAGAAAAATTTGCTCTATTCTGTAGATGCAAATTTTTTGCATTTTTTCTTGCAACTGCTATCGCCGCTTCAGATATATCTATCCCTAGCCCTTGGGCACTCAGATTTTTTGCTAATAAAGAGAGCAATATACAACCAGAACCAGTTCCCAAATCAAGTACATTTTGACAACTTTCTTTCAGTGCCTCGACAACTAATAGCTCAGTTTCGGGACGTGGGTCGAGTACATCAGGTGTTACAAAAAAGCGATGCTCGAAAAAATCACGGTATCCCAAGATATGTGATACAGGTACGCGGCTTAGGCGTTTTTGGATTACCTCTCCAAATCTTTCTAATTGAGTTTTATCTAGGAAGTTACCGCCAAGTAGTGAAGCCTGGTGCGGGGCAACTTTCAATACTGAAGACATTAAAATACGTGCATCAAGATGAGCGCCTTCAATACCCGCCAAGGCAAGCTGGCGAGTTGCATCCAGAACCGCTGATCCAATAGTCTTTGTCATGCGCTTATTTCTGCCAACAGCTTAGCTTGCGCCTCGGCCGTTAGGGCATCAATAATTTCACCCAAATCACCATGAAGAATTTGATCCAAACGATATAATGTCAAACCGATCCTATGATCTGTCATTCTGCCTTGTGGAAAGTTGTAAGTTCGGATCCTTTCTGAACGGTCTCCAGACCCAACCTGAGATTTGCGGTCAGCAGACCGTTCGCCATCCACCCTCGCACGTTCCAAGTCGTAAAGTCGCGTCTTTAAGACTTGCATTGCAATTTCTCGGTTCCGGTGTTGGGATTTCTCAGAGCTAACTACAATTAATCCAGTAGGTAAGTGGGTAATTCGTACAGCAGAATCTGTTGTATTTACGTGTTGGCCCCCGGCACCGCTTGCTCGCATTGTGTCAATACGGATGTCGTTAGTTTCAATATGTATATCTACGTCCTCTGCCTCTGGCAAAACTGCAACGGTCGCGGCAGAAGTATGTACGCGCCCCCCACTTTCAGTAGTTGGAACACGCTGAACACGGTGAACACCAGATTCGTATTTTAGTTTTGCAAAAACACCAGCCCCCTTGATATTTACCACTAACTCTTTGAGCCCACCCAACTCAGTAGTTTGATTTTCCACCACTTGAAAAGTCCAACCTTGAGTTTCTACATAACGCTGATACATCCGCATCAAATCTCCAGCAAACAGGGCAGCTTCATCCCCACCGGTCCCAGGTCGGATTTCCATAATGACAGAACGCGCATCCGCCGCATCTTTTGGTAGAAGAGTAATTTGTAAATTATATTCTGCTTTTGGTAGAGCCGCCCGTAATATAGGCAACTCTTCTTTCGCCAGTTCTCGCATTTCTAAATCTTCTAACATTGCCTCAGCGTCAGCAATATTACGAACCAAACCTTGATAAGCCCTCACCTCTTCCACCACCGGCTTCAAATCAGAATACTCCTTAGCCAATTTCGCTATATCGCTAGATCCCTCAGCCATTTGAGCTTCCAAAAATTCAAATCGTTGTGTAATTTGGATTAATATATTTTCTGTTATCATACTTTAAGTTCACCTTTGTTTGGTTTTTGATCACGTGTATAGTTTGTTAGGATTAACAAATTACTGACCCAACCACGCCAAAATCCGTTTTTTGTTTGCACCCAAATGGTAAAAACCAATGATAAGTTGGCCCCAAACGTGAACCCAATCACCCTTTCACCAAAGCTCTGTGACGTGAGGAAATCTCCAGGGCCAAGACCACAAAACACCAACAATATATGACTAATTGAAATAATTTGAAACCATATTGGCTGCCAAATTTTATTTCTCAAATCATCAAAAAAAATGTCATTCCGTAAAATGTAGTATCCCCCCGGCTTGGCCATCTCAGTGGAACCTCCAGCCAACTTTTGTTCCCATAATGGCTAACTGAAAACGGCCAAAAGAAAAATAACGGTTTGTGAACTAGAAAAGTGGCTAGTCAAAGATATATTATTTTCAATTCAATGGCCAAATTAAAATTAACGGAACTTCACACCGGGTAAAATACACAGAATTTCAAACATTAAATTAGCCGCGGTTAATGCTGTATTTCCAGAGGTATCATACATCGGGCTCACTTCAACCATATCAAAACCTATAATATTAAGACCACGCAAAGCTCGAATAAACTCCATTGCTTGAGGGGTGGTAAGACCCCCAATTTCGGGTGTGCCAGTACCTGGAGCATAGGCCGGATCTAAGCTATCAATATCATAGCTGAGATAACAAGGATGAGACCCAATTGCACTTTGAACATCTTTACCCAAAGGCGTCAGAGATTTATGCCATATATCAGGCGCTGTAATCATGTTAAAACCCCAGCTCGCCGCTTCAGAAAAATCTAAAGCGGTATAGCCAGTTCCACGTAGGCCTACCTGAAACACTAACTCTGGCACCAGAAGCCCCTCCTCATAAGCCCTACGAAACACTGTCCCATGAGTTTCACGTTCGCCAAACATATCATCATTAACATCTGCATGCGCATCAACATGAACTAGAGCTACAGGCCCGTGTTTTTTTGCGATAGACCTTAAAATTGGTAAGGTAAGTGAATGATCGCCACCCATTGTGGCCGGCAAAACAGAATAATCATGTAAGCGATCATATGTCGCTTCAATAATCTTTAAACTATCCACTAACGAGAATGTATTTATACTAACATCACCCAAGTCTGCTATCTGAAGACTATCAAAAGGAGCCGCGCCCGTTTGCAAATTGTATGGGCGTATCATAGCGCTTTCCTGCCTGATTTGCTTGGGACCAAAGCGTGTCCCAGACCTCCAACTCGTACCTATATCTATGGGGACTCCCATAAAACATACGTCTAATCCTTCCGGGCTGGTAGCCTCAGGCAATCGCATGAATGTTTGTGGTCCGGAAAACCGGGCCATATCATTTCCTGAGATGGGTTGGTTTGGCATTAAATTTTCCCCTCTTATTTTTTTATATTTTTGCGATTAGCCCTCAAGTTCCAACAATACAGGCACATCAATTCCATAGCCACATGTGCACCAGCAATAGCTGTAGCACCGGAAGCATCAAATTGTGGGGAGACCTCAACCACATCTGCACCTACCATATTAATACCACGAATATTACGAAGGATGCCTGCAGCCTGGGCAGATGAGAGGCCGCCCCATACCGGCGTACCAGTCCCAGGCGCAAAAGCTGGATCCAAACAATCAATGTCAAAAGTTAAATAAACTGGGTGATCGCCCACAATATCTTTTATTTTTGCAGCCGTATTTGCAGTTGTTTGTTCATGTACTCGCGGCGCATCAATGACATGTAGGCCCGCATCAAAATCATTCTGGGTACGGATGCCTATTTGAACTGATTTATTCGGAATGATCAGTCCTTCTTTGACAGCCTTATAAAACATTGTGCCATGATCAACCCGATTCATGTCATCATCGGGCCAGGTATCAGAGTGAGCATCAAATTGTACCAGCGCGATTGGACCAAATTTTTCTGCAAAGGCGCGCAGTATTGGGAAGGTCACATAATGGTCTCCACCAAGCGACAGCACACCACTTCCATGAGTTAAGATTCCTCTAATGTGATCAGTCAATCTTTTAGGGAAAGCCGCAACATTAGCATAATCAAAAGCTAAATCACCATAATCAACAACGTCAAATTCTGTAAGTGGATTAATGTCCCATCCATAGGGTGGGTCACATGGTTGAAGAGTGCTCGCCTCGCGAATTGCACGGGGGCCAAAACGCGATCCAGGTCGGTTAGTTACCGCTTGATCAAACGGGATCCCAGTCACAGCAAGGTCAACGTCAGTTAAATCTTTTGTATAATTGCGCCGCATAAATGATAGAATGCCCCCAAAAGCATTTTCATATGACATACCGCGTTTACCTTTACGGGTTATCGCATTGTCTACATCAGATGCCGCGTCTTTTAGAGCCATTTAATTCTCCAACGGGAGTGCACGCTCCACCAGTCGGGCAAAAAAAGAGGCACCAATAGTAGATACGTCATCATTAAAATCAAATTTTGCATTGTGCCATGACGCTCCATCTCCCTGACCCAGAAACAAATAACAACCTGGTCGTTTTTCTAATAAATAGGAAAAATCTTCAGCACCCATATCTCGGATGCGATCTGACACAGTCATAGCATCACCACAAACCTCCCTCGCAACATTGAGTGCAAATTCACTTTGAATTTCAGAGTTTATAGTTGCCGGGTAGCCGCGTTTATAAACATACCTTACATCCACATCAAAGGCTTCGGCATGACCCCTGCAAATTTCGCCCATGCGCCGATCAACCATATCTTGAACATGCGAATTAAACGTCCTTACGGTACCGCCAACAAACGCATCATCATTTATAACATTGTCGATAGTTCCAGCGTGAATTTGGGTAACACTAATGACCAAATCTTCCACTGAATTATGATTTCTACTTACAATCGTCTGAAAAGCCTGGGTAATGGATACTGCCGCTGGTATCGCATCTTTAACCGCATGAGGCATTGCCCCATGCCCGCCCTGTCCAGTCACATAAACCTCAAATGTGTCCACCGCTGCCATAATTGGCCCCGGCGTGGTGCTCAACTGCCCCGCTGGCGCACCAGGTTCGGTATGCAAAGCATAAACTGTTTCAATTTCGAACCGTTCTAAAATACCTTCTTGCACCATCACTTCACCACCACCCCCGTTTTCTTCAGCAGGTTGAAAAATCAAGGCGACCGTTCCAGCAAAATTACGCGTCTCAGCCAGGTATCGGGCAGCACCCAGTAGCATAGTAGTATGACCGTCATGTCCACATGCATGCATTTTTCCTGGCACTGCGCTTGAATAGTCAGCCCCTGTGGCCTCTTCAATTGGAAGGGCGTCCATATCAGCGCGCAATCCGATTACGGGGCCCGATGTACTCCCATGGATCAATGCCACTACGCCCGACTGCGCGATACCTGTATGAATATCCACAATCCCAAATTCTTTTAGTCGGTCGACAACAAAACTTGCTGTATTATGGCAATCAAAACCTAATTCTGGATTCTGATGCAAAAAGCGGCGCCAAGTTTTCATTTCTTCATCAAATTCAGCGATACGGTTGACGATTGGCATTAGTATACTCCTTATGGATAGAGAAAAGCGGATATAACAAGGCAACACAATGGATAATAACGATTTAGTATACGCAAAAAATGGTGGAATTGAGCGCTTATTACACATTATGCGAAGCTTGCGAGATCCACAAACTGGATGCCCGTGGGATATAAAACAAACATTTAGCTCTATTGCCCCTTATACAATCGAAGAGGCATACGAGGTAGTGGATGCTATTGAACGTGCTGATATGGCCGATTTAAAGGGTGAATTAGGGGATCTATTACTGCAGACGGTCTACCATGCGGCCATTGGAGAAGAGCAAGGTCTATTTGACTTTCACTCAATAGCAGACGTGATAAGTGATAAGATGGTTGCACGCCACCCTCATGTTTTTACCAATTCATCACAAAAAAAATCAAAACATAAACAAACTCAAGACTGGGAAAAAATAAAAGAAGAAGAACGTAAGGCACTTAATCAAAATGGGACTTTAGATGGTGTGGCACTTGGCCTACCCGCACTGACCCGCGCGGTAAAGTTACAAAATCGTGCAGCCAGAGTAGGCTTTGATTGGCCAAAAGTAGATAGCGTTTTAGACAAGGTTTCCGAAGAGATTATAGAATTAACCGAAGCAAAAAGTGCGTTACATCGACACGAAGAATTTGGTGACTTGATGTTTGTGTTGGCAAACCTTGCTAGACATTTAAAGATTGACCCGGAGCAATCCCTACGAGACGCAAATAAAAAATTTACTCGTCGTTTCAGTGAGGTAGAAAGAAAACTTTACAAAAAAGGTAGTACTCCCACACTTTCAAACCTGACCGAGATGGATGCATTATGGAACGAGGTCAAAGGAGAAGAAAAATAATCTTATTATTTTTGTCAGGTATTGATGTAATTGTTTTTATGAACTAAAAGCATCTAAGAAATTTCTTGGAGGCCATTATGACGTTTCAAACCTTCGCTGCTGCATTCATTTCATTCTATATAGTAACTACATTTGTGACTGCCGAGGAGGTGAATGTTTATTCATACCGTCAACCTCACCTGATCGAACCACTGACAAGTGCATTTACAGCTGAGACTGGAATTGCTGTGAACGTCGCCTTTCTTAAAAAAGGTTTAATTGAACGCCTGCGTGCTGAGGGAAGCCGGTCACCAGCAGATTTAGTTTTTACTGTCGATATATCACGCTTGAATGCAGTTGTTGAGGCTGGCTTAACACAATCACTCAACAGCGAAGCAATAAATTTAAATATCCCATCAGATTTTAGAGATCCCAATGGTCATTGGTTTGGACTCACCACTCGTGCACGAATAGTTTACGCCTCAAAGGATAGGGTTTCGCCTGCTGATATCACAACATACGAAGATTTAGCGAACCCCAAATGGAAAGGTCGTATCTGCACGCGTTCTGGCACTCACCCGTACACGCTGGCATTGACCGCTGCACATTTGTACCATCACAGTGAACCTGAAACTCTGGCCTGGTTACAAGCGGTCAAAGACAATTTAGCTCGCAAACCTCAAGGAAATGACCGTGCCCAAATTAAAGCAATTTGGTCTGGAGAATGTGATATTGCGCTTGGAAACACCTACTACATGGGGAAAATGTTGACTGATCCGGAACAAGCGGCCTGGGCTCAAGCATCATTTATTAATTTTCCAATATTTGAGGGTGGCGGCACCCACGTCAATGTCTCTGGCGTTGCTTTAACAAAAGCTGCCCCCAATCGGGGCTCAGCAATTAAATTAATTAAGTTTTTGACTTCGCCGAAGGCTCAAGAAATATATGCTGCTGATAATTTTGAATACCCAATCGCACCTGGAACAAAAGCAGATCCACTCGTGCAAAGCTGGGGTAGTTTTGAGCCAGACCCAGTTAACTTAACCTCAATTGCCGAACTTCGAGCGGATGCTTTAAGGTTGATTGAAATGGCTGACTTTGACGGCTAAAAAGTCTATCGATATCAGAAAATGTCTAAGATTAAGCTTTGTAATTCTTAAAAAGAGTTTCTTCTCAGTATATTGGCCTGTCGAGACACTAAAGGCGACACTCTCTCAGTTTCAGTCGGTGTTCCTGGGTAAAAGTACTAAGCACTCATTCAATATGTTTTTCCAAGCTTTTTTAAAAACTCATTCAGTGACGGAGACTTTAACCATTCGGTCAGGGATGCCATCAATTGCCCCCGAGCTGGGGTTACCCAACTTCAGTTGGTCTATTAACTCCATACCCTCAGTCACACGGCCGACAACAGTGTATTGGCCATTAAGGAAATAGCCAGGTGCGAACATAATAAAAAATTGGCTGTTAGCACTGTTGTGGCTTTGCGATCTAGCCATCCCGACAATTCCTCGCTCGTAGGCCACATCAGAAAACTCAGCATCCACGTCAGGAAGCTGTGACCCCCCCGTCCCAGCGCGTGACATATCATCTGCATCCTTGCCAAAACGGACATCACCAGTCTGAGCCATAAAACCCGGAATCACACGATGGAAAACCACACCATCATAAGCTCCATCTGCTGCAAGTGTAGTAATTTGAGCTACATGCAATGGCGCCACTTTCTCAAGCAGGTCAATCTTAACAGTACCACGAACATCTTCTCCAGCCAGTTGGATTTCTAGCCCAGCCGAAAATGCGGGGCTACCCAAAAATAATAAAATATAAAACAGTTTATTCATTTGTTGCTACTTCTTCTTACTTGCTGGCTTCTTGGCAGCTGGCTTCTTGGCAGCTGGCTTCTTGGCAGCTGGCTTCTTGGCAGCTGGCTTCTTGGCAGCTGGCTTCTGATCTGCCACAACCTTGACGCTTATCATTCGATCTGGCGCAGTAGGTGGTTCTCCACGCGCAATAGAGTCGACATGTTCCATTCCAGAAATAACGCGTCCATACACCGTATATTGACCATTCAGAAAATGATTTTCTCCAAAATTAATGAAAAACTGACTGTTGGCAGAATCAGGGTTCGAGGATCGGGCAGCGCCAATAGTACCTCTGTCATGTGGCAACTTTGAGAATTCAGCTGGCAGGTCTGGAAGGTTTGAAGCCCCTGTACCTGCCATACGCAGATTGAAACCGTCCGCCATGTCACCATGCTGAACATCGCCTGTCTGAGCCATAAAACCTTCAATCACACGGTGAAAAGCAACATTGTCATATTGACCTGACCTAGCTAGCTCTTTCATCCGCGCTACATGTTTTGGGGCTATATCAGCCAAAAGTTCAATGGTCACATTACCATCTTTAAGTTCTATTATAATGGTATTTTCCGGATCAGTAATGTTAGCCATTTGGAGCTCCCTTTTCTTTGAGAGTTTTCTATAATGAGATTTATAACAAAGGAAAAGGCCCAACTGGTTGACCCAGGCAGTCATATCGGGTGTTAACGGAGGCAACAATTCAGGAGCACAACCATGAGCTGGAATACGCTGGGTGACATGGACCTAAACGGCAAACGAGTACTAACGCGAGTAGATATCAATGTTCCGTTTGAAGGTAATGTGATTAGCGACCGCACTCGAATGGACCGAATAGCCCCAACTGTTAACCACATATTAAAATATGGAGGCACACCAATCCTAATTGCCCATTATGGCAGACCTGGGGGTAAAAATGTACCTGAGATGTCATTGAAATCACTTCTGTCTGACTTAGAAATCGCCCTAGGACATTCTGTGAAACTAACGTCCTTGGAAGATGCTAAGGGAAATATAAAAACACACCCAAATCAAGTTATTTTAATTGAAAATATCCGATTCGAACCAGGAGAGGAAGTCAACGACACTGCCTTAGCTCAGAGGCTAGCCGATTTAGGTGATTTTTACTGCAATGATGCCTTTTCCACTGCTCACCGGGCCCATGCATCGACGACAGGTCTGGCCTACCTGCGACCGTCTTGTGCCGGTCTACTGATGGCGTCAGAACTCGATGCATTACAAGCAGTACTTGGCGCCCCAAAACGACCATTGGTGGCTGTGGTTGGAGGTGCGAAGGTATCCACAAAGCTAGATTTGCTGGAAAACCTAATCACTAAAGTCGATTATCTGATAATTGGAGGCGCTATGGCCAATACATTTATAGCCGCACTTGGCAATAGTGTTGGGGCAAGCCTCTGCGAACATAGTATGGCAGATACTGCACTACGAATTCTTTACAACGCAAAGAGTATTGGATGTGAAATCATCTTGCCATCAGACGTGATTGTGGCAGAAAAGTTTGCAAAAAATGCTAGGAATATAATGGTTAATGCAACCGACTGCCCAAGTGGATATATGATCCTGGACGTTGGTAATAACACCATAACACAGATTTCTGAATGCCTATCAAAGGCCAAAACTGTCATATGGAACGGGCCATTGGGCGCATTCGAATTAACACCATTTGATCGGGGTACAACTGTCACTATGCAGACTGTGGCAAGACTCACTAAATTAGGCAAGATAACATCAGTGGCTGGCGGAGGCGACACAGTTGCAGCGTTAAATCATGCTGGGGTCGGGGGAGCTTTTACATATATTTCCACAGCAGGCGGCGCATTTCTAGAATGGATGGAAGGAAAAGAACTTCCTGGGGTCGCCGCATTGAACACAGAGAAAAATTAAACTCAAAGCCGTTAGCGCCATCAGCATTGCAGCATTCGCGAATGCAACTTACACAAACTTAAAAAGTTGTTCATTTGGAGACGTTGAGGGAATGACGAATCAAAATCAGATTGACTTAATCGGCGCTGGTAAGGGTTTCATTGCAGCACTCGATCAAAGCGGGGGTTCCACGCCAAAGGCTCTTGCCGCTTACGGGATTACTAATGAGGCTATAATATCAGATAGCAAAATGTATGAGCTTATCCACGAAATGCGACACCGCATTGTCATATCTCCAAATTTTACAGGTAAAAAAGTGATTGGTGCTATTCTTTTTGAAGACACCATGAACCGCAACTTTCAAGGTAAAAAATCAGCCCAATACTTATGGGAAGAGCGTGGGATCGTACCATTTCTGAAGGTGGATAAGGGCCTTTCAGGGATTTATGAGGGCGTTCAATTAATGAAAGACATTCCAGATCTTGATTCACTATTGAAACGCGCTGCTAATCTCAACATTTTTGGAACTAAAATGCGGTCAGTGATTGGTTCAGCAAATTTAGTAGGCATTAGTAAAAATGTGAAACAGCAGTTCAAGATGGGTAAACAAATCTTAGAACATGGCTTGGTTCCTATTCTTGAACCAGAAATCACAATCGGAATACCAGATAAAGCCGAAGCGGAGATAATTTTAAAAAAAGAAATTATAAAACAACTAGATACGTTACCAGATAATCAAAATATAATGCTCAAACTTACCCTCCCAGAGGTAAAAAATCACTATCTTGAATTAATCAGGCATAAAAATGTTTTATCAGTGGTCGCACTTTCGGGCGGATATACGCGGTCTGATGCAATTGGACGTTTGGCTCAAAATAAATCAATGATAGCCAGTTTTTCTCGGGCTTTAACAGAAGGGTTGTCAGTCCATCAAAGCGACTTGGAATTTGATAAAATGTTAGGGCAAACAATCGATAGCATTTATCACGCCTCTATTTCTTAATTAAATGACAATTCAGGGGATTCACATTTTCAATTATATGTGTCATAATTCTTGAAAGCCCGGTAGAGGTGAAAAGCAGTCCATGGTTAATCTTAGAAGCACCTCACTCGGCAGTGTTGCCGTCACATTGGTTTCGCTTACTTTAGCGGCATATTTTTGTTTTTCTGCAATTCAGGGAGATTACGGTATACTTCGACGCGCAGAGTATCTGACGGAAGCAAGTATACTTCAGGAAAACTTTGAGCAAATCAAAAAATCAATACTATTGCTGGAAAATAAGACTTTGCGACTATCAGACAGTTACCTAGACTTAGACCTGTTAGACGAACAAGCACGAAATATTCTTGGCTTTATTCGTCCGGATGAAATTGTCATTCATCAAAAATAACCTAAGTCACTGAACTAAAATATTTAATATTTTAATAAATGTTTTCCATTTTCTAATATTGTATGCTAATATATAGTTTAACGTTAAACTATATATAACATGAGGCGCTAATGGCCACAAAAAAAACCAGAAAAACAAATCTGTCAAAAGATGATTTGATGCCTTTATACCGTCAAATGCTGCTAATCCGGCGTTTTGAAGAAAAAGCTGGCCAGCTTTACGGTATGGGTTTGATAGGGGGATTTTGCCACCTATATATTGGGCAGGAAGCAGTCGTGGTCGGACTGGAAGCTGTGGCAGAAGAAGGTGACAAGCGTGTCACTTCCTACCGTGACCACGGCCACATGTTGGCTTGTGGTATGGACGCGAACGGCGTCATGGCCGAACTAACTGGCAGAAGTGGGGGGTATTCAAAAGGCAAGGGCGGCTCCATGCACATGTTTTCTAAAGAAAAACATTTCTATGGTGGTCACGGAATAGTTGGGGCACAGGTTCCAATTGGTGCCGGTCTAGCATTTTCTGACAAGTATAAGGGTAACACTAACGTAACATTTACATACTTTGGTGACGGTGCAGCCAACCAAGGCCAAGTTTACGAGACATTTAACATGGCCGCATTATGGGATCTTCCAGTAATTTTTGTTATTGAAAACAATCAGTACGCTATGGGAACATCTCAACAAAGGTCCACTTCATCCGCAGAAATCTACGAACGCGGACAGGCTTTTGGCATCCCAGGTGAGGCAGTAGACGGGATGGATGTGTTAGCAGTCAAGGCGGCTGGTCAGACGGCAGTCAATCATTGTAGGTCAGGCCAAGGGCCCTATATTCTAGAGATTAAAACATATCGATATCGGGGACATTCGATGTCAGATCCTGCTAAATATCGTACTCGCGAAGAAGTTCAAAAAGTACGCGAGGAAAAAGATGCAATCCAGCATGTTCGGGATCTACTTTTGACTGGAAAACATTGTACCGAAGACGATCTAAAATTAGTCGACAAAGAAATTAAAGCAATAGTTAATCAAAGTGCGGAGTTCGCCAAAGAGAGCCCCGAACCTGCTCCAGACGAGTTATGGACTGATATTTATGCGAATTTGGAGGCCTAAGCTATGGCAGTAGATATTTTAATGCCTGCCCTCTCACCTACAATGGAGGAAGGCACTCTGGCTAAATGGCTAGTGGCAGAGGGTGATACAATTAAATCAGGTGACATTTTAGCTGAAATAGAAACTGACAAAGCCACGATGGAATTTGAAGCCGTTGATGAAGGTATAATTGGAAAACTATTGGTAGCCGAAGGAACAGCGTCCGTATCTGTAAATTCCCCAATTGCGATATTATTAGAGGATGGTGAAGAGGTGCCAACTATTCAGGCAAAAACTACGGTAAAAGATCCAATCATCGCACCAAACAAACAGGCTACAGAATTAATATCCGCATTAGATGCCCCCCCAAATGAAAGTTTAGTCGACCAAAATTTGCCTGAAGGCACAAAGTTTAAAACCCAAACTGTACGTGAAGCAATTCGTGAAGCTATGTCGGAAGAGATGCGCCTCGATGAAGCTGTATATTTGATTGGTGAAGAAGTAGCCGAATACGAGGGTGCTTACAAAATTTCACAGGGCATGCTCGATGAGTTTGGGTCTAAACGTGTAATTGATACACCAATTACTGAGCATGGATTTACAGGTATCGCTGTAGGCGCTGCGTTTGGAGGCCTAAAACCAGTTGTAGAATTTATGACTTTCAATTTCGCAATGCAGGCGATGGATCAAATTATCAACTCAGCAGCTAAAACACTATATATGTCCGGTGGGCAAATGGGTGCACCTATTGTGTTTCGAGGCCCAAATGGAGCCGCCGCTCGTGTTGGTGCACAGCATAGCCAAGATTACGCAGCCTGGTATTCGCATATCCCCGGCTTGAAAGTAGTTCAGCCATATTCAGCAGCAGATGCCAAAGGGTTGCTAAAGTCGGCAATTCGCGATCCCAACCCTGTTATATTTTTAGAAAATGAAATCCTCTATGGTCAGAGCTTTGAAGTCCCTGATTTGGCTGATTATACGGTTCCATTAGGCAAAGCTCGAGTGTGGTGCGAGGGTAATGACATCACTCTGGTAAGTTTTGGGATCGGGATGAAATATACTCTTGAGGCTGCAGAACAGTTGGCGGAAATGGGTGTCAGTGTCGAGGTTGTTGATCTCAGAAGCTTAAGACCATTAGATACCCAAACAGTGATTAATTCGGTTAAAAAGACAAATCGATGTGTCACAATTGAAGAAGGTTACCCAGTTTGCTCCATTGGAAATTACGTGTCCTCTGTTTTAATGCAACAGGCATTTGATTACCTTGATGCGCCTGTTATAAACTGTACCGGCAAAGATGTACCTATGCCCTATGCAGCAAACCTTGAAAAATTAGCTTTAGTCACCACCGAAGATGTGATGGCCGCTGCTAAATCAGTTTTATATCGTTAAGGAGCCTCCAATGGCAACTGAAATACTCATGCCAGCCCTTTCGCCAACTATGGAAGAAGGCACTCTAACCAAGTGGTTGGTATCTGAGGGTGATGCAGTTCAATCTGGTGATCTTTTAGCAGAAATTGAAACTGACAAAGCAATAATGGAGTTTGAGGCTGTTGATGAGGGGACAATTGGGAAAATTCTAATTTCTGGAGGTTCCGAAAATGTAAAAGTTAACTCAGTTATTGCGATATTACTCGAAGATGGTGAAACCTTAGACGTCACTGTTGAAAATCCAATGGCTCAAACAGCTTTAGTCACTCCTAAAACGAAAGATCCCATGGTCAACATTGACATGTCCCACAAAGCAAATACCAACCAAGAAAAACGTGTTTTTGCTTCGCCCATTGCTAGGAGAATAGCGGCAGACAAGGGTATTAATTTGGCTTCTATTTCTGGCACAGGGCCAAGAGGGCGCATAATAAAGGCAGATTTGGATAACAGTTCTCGTGTTCCATATGAAACTATTTCAACAACGAACATAGAAAAATCAACCCTCTCTGATGGATCTGCTACGAAGACATTATATATGAACAAAGAGCATAAAGCAGTGCCACTTAACGGAATGCGAAAAATAATAGCAGCACGTGTGACAGAGGCAAAGCAAACCATCCCACATTTCTACCTTCGCCGTGAGGTACGTTTAGACGAATTGCTACTTTTACGCACTAAGATAAATAAGAGTCTTGAAGCACGCAAAATTAAGATTTCAGTAAATGATTTCGTAATCAAAGCCTGCGCCCTGGCCCTACACGCAACGCCAACAGCAAACTCAGTGTGGGGAGGTGACTGTATATTACAAATGACCGCAGCAGATATAGCAGTGGCGGTGGCAGTTGATGGAGGCTTACTAACACCTGTTCTCCTTGATGTTGAAAATAAATTGATTTCACAAATTTCTATTGAAATGAAAGATCTGGCAGACCGCGCGCGCAGTCAAAAACTGGCACCACATGAATATCAAGGTGGAAGTTTCGCTATTTCAAATTTAGGGATGATGGGAATTGACAGTTTTGATGCCATTATAAACCCACCCCACGCGGCTATTTTAGCCGTCGGTGTAGGAAAAAAGCGCCCCTCCATTCTTGATGATGGCACTCTGGGCGTGGCTACAATGATGAATGTGACAATGTCAGTAGACCACAGAGTAATTGACGGAGCACTTGGCGCCGAATTACTCAGAAAAATTGTCACTCATTTAGAAAACCCTGCAGCGATGCTAGCCTAAATCTTTAACATTAGTGTTCTTTATCAACTTAAACTGACAAGTAAGTTAAATTTGGGTTAGGTGAAAGAAAGTCTGCTTATAGTAGTTGATCCATGCTTACTGAGGGTTGATCACAACCCGCAGATCCAACTATTTTAGCGGGCACCCCTGCCACTGTTTTACATGGCGGAACGTCATGCAAAACTACCGAGCCCGCGGCAATACGGCTAGAATGGCCAACCTTTATATTACCCAGAACTTTTGCACCAGCGCCGATCAAAACGCCATCACCAATTTTTGGATGCCTGTCATCATCTTGCTTTCCAGTTCCACCGAGGGTGACCGAGTGCAGCATTGAAACATTATTTCCGACAACAGCTGTCTCACCAATGACTATAGAATGAGCATGGTCAATCATAATGCCATGGCCAATCACTGCAGCTGGATGAATGTCTAAATTGAACACCTCGGATATTCTGGATTGAAAGTAATAGGCCATATCTTTCCTTCCAGCCTTCCAGAGCCAGTGACCGACCCGATAAGCTTGGATTGCTTGGAACCCTTTGAAAAATAATAATGGCTGAATAAAACTATTGCACGCTGGATCACGCTCAGTCACAGCAACGAGATCGGCACGAGCGCAAGAACTTATCTCGCCATCGCCTCGCATAGCTTCATCCGAAATCTCACGCAGCATCTGTTCAGGCATCTCAGCAGTCGATAATTTATAGGCCACTCGATACGATAAAGCCTGCTCTAAATTACGATGATGAAGTATACTTGAATGCACCAAGGAACTTAAGAGCGGTTCCTTTATCAACGAAGACTTCGCCTCATCAACAATTCGATCCCAAGCAGGATCACATTTATTTATCTCCATTAGGGACAGAGCCATATGAATTCCTTAAAACAGTTGGGTTAATTCAACAAATAATTACGTAGCAGCATAAATAAGTTCTTTACTTATTTTTTTCAATCTTACGCCATGCGGCGACATTTCTATTGTGTTCTTTTAAAGTAGTGGAGAACGCATGACCACCAGTGCCGTCCGCGACAAAAAATATGTAATTTGTATTTGCCGGATTAATTGCAGCTCTCAGACTAGCTAAACCTGGACTTGCAATCGCACTTTTCGGCAAACCACGGTTTACATAAGTATTCCATGGCGTGTCCTTTCGAAGCTCACTCTTACGCAACCCGCGGCCTAGTGAACCTTTACCTAAAGTAATTCCATAAATAACTGACGGATCAGTCTGTAAGGGCATACCCAGTTTTAGGCGGTTAGCAAACACAGATGCTACTTGAGACCGTTCGCTTGCAACAGCAGTTTCTTTTTCAATAATAGAGGCAAGAACTAATAAATCCTGAATATTGTCCACGGGTGTTTTATCACTTCGCATTCCCCAAACCTCTTTAAGTCGCCTATCCTGAGCCTTCGCCATCCGTGTTAAAACATCAGCTCGAAGATCCCCGATCCTAATTTCATAACTATCGGGTGCCAAAGTACCTTCCTGTGGCATATCAATTATTGGACCATCTAAAACATTAAGTCCCTTCAAAGCGTTCACAATGCTCCAGCTTGTAGTACCCTCAGAGATAGCTAATCGGATCATAGAATCATCATCTTTCAATGCAGATAAATAAAAATCCGACGCAAAATTTTCATTAAGATCCACACGGCTAACTTCAACATACCTATTAGTTGTAGGGTCAAGCTCCCTTACTAAAACTGTATTACGGGTTACGCCCACCCTAAAGATGACCTCTGTGCCACAGGTGTTGCGCCCACTGGTAGTTATTTGATCCGCTATCTGAGACATCGAAGAGCCTGCCGGTACAAGATAACTTCCCGCTTTTAATTCACTCCTTCTTCCCGAGTAATCAATGCCTAGCTGAAACAACGTTTTGCTAGAAACTGCTCCTTGGGTTTGGAGTTTTTCGGCTATGCCTGATATCGAGCTACCCGATGCAACTTCAAGGCAGATCGCTTCCTGTAATAAACTTGGACTTGTATATTTAACTTGTAGCGTTTTAATCAAGGCCCCTAAAAGAAATAATACAACTACAAAAAGAGTAAGGCTATTTGACGCAAAATGCCGCCCCATTTATTTGTATTTTCCAAAAACGATACTAGCGTTAGTACCCCCAAATCCAAAAGAATTGGACAGAACTAAATTAATTTCACGTTTGACTTTTTTGTTAGGGGCTAGGTCAATCTTGCTCTGCACTGCTAGATTATCGAGATTGATCGTTGGTGGGGCAACTTGGTCACGAATAGACAAGATACTAAAGATAGCCTCAATTGCCCCAGCGGCCCCTAGCAAGTGACCAGTGGAAGATTTAGTAGAGGACATGGTAACATTTGATACGGAATTCCCCAACATTCGTTCGACTGCCGCAAGCTCAATCAAATCAGCCATAGTGGAAGTCCCATGAGCATTTATGTAATCAATGTCCGAGGGTTTAGCATTAGCATTCCGTAGAGCTGCGAGCATCGATCTCTCAGCTCCATCGCCAGTGTCAGCGGGTGCTGTAATATGAAAGGCATCACCAGACATGCCGTAACCGAGAACCTCTGCATAAATTTTAGCACCCCGAGCTTTAGCATGCTCAAGTTCTTCAAGAACTACCACACCTGCCCCCTCGCCCATCACAAATCCGTCGCGGTCGGCGTCATAAGGCCTACTTGCCTGTGAGGGGTTTTCTTCGAATTTTGTAGAGAGGGCTTTGCATGCATTAAACCCTGCTATCCCAATTTCGCAGATGGAACTTTCAGTACCGCCAGCAACCATAACATCAGCATCGCCAAATATAATTAAGCGGGCAGCGTCGCCAATCGAGTGCGCACCCGTCGAGCAAGCTGTAACAACAGCGTGATTGGGGCCCTTAAAACCAAATTTGATACTGACTTGACCTGAAACTAGGTTAATCAGTGCGCCCGGTATAAAAAAGGGTGATACTCGACGAGGACCTTTTTCTTTAATTAGTAGTGCGGTCTCAGCAATAGACTGCAAACCACCAATTCCGGAACCAATCATGACCCCCGTACGTTCACGGTCTTCTTCATTGCTTGGCAACCAGCCACTATCCGATACGGCCTGCTGTGCAGCCGCAAGACCAAAGATGATAAAATCATCTACTTTCCGCTGCTCTTTTTTTTCTAAATATAGGTTTGCATCAAACGTACCGTTGGAACCATCTCCCACAGGCACTTCACAGGCATATTTTGTTACAACCTCTTTTGAATCAAATTTAGTGATAGGCCCAGCTCCAGACTGTCCCTCCAGTAAACGCTCCCAGGTGGCCTCAACTCCATCGGCAAGAGGTGATACCATTCCAAGTCCTGTAACTACGACGCGTCGCATTTTGGCCTCCACTTTTATTTTTTTTCAGTAAATATGAACTGAATAAACAAATAATACAGTCCTAGTATCAGAAAGTTTTGCAATTTAAAACGAAAACGGCATCCAAATAAGGATGCCGCAACTAGAAATTTCTTGAGTTTTTTAAACCGCTTCAGATATATGCTTCACTGCATCACCAAATGTTTGAATAGTCTCAGCAGCGTCGTCTGGTATCTCAATGCCAAACTCTTCTTCAAACGCCATTACCAGCTCAACCGTATCCAAGCTATCTGCGCCGAGGTCATCAATAAAGGATGCATTTTCAACTACTTTATCCTCTTCAACACCAAGGTGTTCTACAACAATCTTTTTAACTCGATCAGCAACGTCGCTCATATCTAAGGTCCTTATTAATTCATGGGCAGTGGCCCGTGGTTCTCCGTTTTATTCAAACGGCATTTTGGTGCTTCAAACTTGAAGCGATGTAAGTCTCTTAAGTTTAGAGACCAATCTTCTTTGCACTAACTACAAAAATACTCATTGCGCCGCCTATAGCACAGGTTTCGCTAGGGGCAAATGTTTTGTCTTAGCTTACTAAAAATAAGCAAGAAGTAACTACAGCATTGCCATCCCACCATTTATATGGAGAGTTGTGCCGGTAGTGTATGCTGCTTCGTCACTTGAAAGGTATAGAGCAGCAGCTCCAATTTCAGTAGCTTTACCCATGCGACCAGTAGGAATCTGAGTTAGGATTCCTTTTTTTTGTTCATCAGTTAGCTTTTCAGTCATAGCTGTAGCAATAAATCCAGGCGCCAGACAGTTGACGGTAATTCCGCGCGTAGCAACTTCATAGGCCAAGGATTTAGACATAGCCACTAGACCCGCTTTTGAGGCGGCATAATTGGCCTGCCCAGGATTACCCGTTGCACCAACAATTGAAGAAATATTGACTATTCTACCCCATCGCGCCTTCATCATGCCTCTTAATACACCTTTGCATAGACGCATGGTACTGGTGAGGTTGATCGCTAACACAGATGCCCACTCATCGTCCGACATTCTCATTAGTAAATTATCACGAGTTACGCCCGCGTTGTTAATCAAGATATCGACACTGCCCATGGCTTCGTTAGCTTGCTTTGGCAATGCTGTGACTTCATCCTCGTCAGATAGATCACACGGCAACACGTGCACTCGATCACCCAGTTCAGCCGAAAGAGCTTGCAAGGGAGAGACACGAGTTCCCGAAAGTGCAACAGTTGCACCTGCTCTATGCAAAGTACGCGCGATTTCACCGCCTATGCCACCTGACGCACCCGTAATTAATACCGTTTTTTTATCCAAACGAAACATAAAACTCTCCTATTTTAAAAAATAATAGCAGGCAAGGCGCACTAACTCCATCACTTAGCTACAACAATAGCTCGATAACGTTTTGTTTAGAAATTAAGCAATTATGGCTTTGCCGATATCCTCAGGCGATCCAATAGTTTGGCAAGTCAAAGATCGGTCAATTCGTCTGATCATACCAGACAACGCCTTACCCGCGCCTATTTCCCAAATTTCAGTTACGCCTTCTGCGGCTAAGAATATAATTGACTCACGCCATCGAACAGAACCAGTCACTTGCTTTACAAGCAGTGACCTAATGGTTGATGGGTCGTTAACGGCGGACGCTTTCACATTAGAAATCAAAGGTAAGACCGGTATCGCAATTTCGACTTCTTCAAGTGCAACCTTCATCCTCACGGCTGCAGGCTCCATTAATTTACAATGAAACGGCGCGCTTACTGGCAGCAAAACCGCGCGTTTAGCACCAGCCTCTTTAGCCAAGACAAGTGCCCGTTCGACCGCGCCCTGATGCCCAGATACGACCACTTGCCCAGGATCATTATCATTAGCGGCCTGACAAACCTCGCCCTGAGACGCCACCTCAGCCACTGCTGTTACGGTTTTGAAATCCAACCCTAGGACTGCAGCCATTGCCCCAACTCCAACAGGTACGGCCTGCTGCATTGCAACACCACGAATACGCAACAGGCGGGCAGTATTTGCAATTGAGATTGCACCTGCTGCTGCTAATGCAGAATATTCTCCTAAAGAATGCCCAGCAACAAAAGAAGCTGTTTCTAACGCAACGCCCTCAGCTTTTAATGCATACAGAGCTGCAATCGAAGTTGCCATCAGCGCAGGCTGAGCATTTTCAGTCAAGGTTAACGTATTGATATCACCATCCCATATGAGTTTAGAAAGATTTTGCCCTAAGGCATCATCAACCTCATCGAATACCGCCTTAGCTGCAGGATAAGCCACGGCCAAAGCCTTTCCCATACCAATTGATTGTGCACCTTGTCCCGGAAAAACAAATGCCCTCATTTTTATTCCTTTTTAAAACATTAGATTTGGTTTTACATATCTGGTGACCCTACTTGACGCAACGGCCGACCTGAATTCAGCAAGTATTTATATTTAGAAACTTCTGCTAAAGGTTGATATGTTTTAAAAAAACTGTGCCAAGCTCTACAACCATAAAATTCTAATTATGTTGCCAATTTCCTTGCACACAGACGCCACCTATGGCAAACGCACTTATCCGCAGTTCAAACACTTCCGTGCGGCCTCTCGTGATCAGACTGCGGTTTAATATCTGATCTTTGAAGCGCACCTAAAAATGGGAAATCACATGTCATTTTATGAGCATGTCTTTATTATGCGTCAGGACCTGTCAAATACACAGGCGGAAGCATTAATTGAAGAATTTTCCGGTATTCTAAGCGAAAACGGCGGCTCCGTCGTTGAGCATGAATATTGGGGCGTCAAAACCATGGCGTATAAAGTTAACAAAAACCGTAAAGGTCACTATGCCTTTCTAAAAACGGATGCGCCCTCAGACGCTGTCAAGGAGATGGAACGCCTGATGGGCTTGCATGAAGACGTCATGCGCTTGTTAACTATTCGCGTAGATGGCCATGAAGAAGGTCCATCTGTTCAAATGCAAAAACGTGAAGATCGTGGCGAACGTGGCGAACGCCGCGAACGTCGAACATAAGGAGCGCTAAGTCATGGGAACAAAACCATTTTTTCGCCGTAGAAAGGTATGTCCTTTTTCCGGTGATAACGCACCAAAAATTGATTATAAAGATACACGTCTACTCCAGCGTTATATATCAGAGCGTGGAAAGATTGTACCATCGCGTATCACTGCCGTATCTGCAAAAAAACAACGTGAGTTAGCCCGCGCTATTAAACGCGCACGCTTTCTAGCTTTGCTACCATACGCCGTAAAATAGGGGGAAATTGAAATGCAAATTATCCTGATGGAAAGAGTAGCTAAATTGGGCCAAATGGGCGATGTAGTTAATGTAAAACAGGGGTACGCTCGTAATTTTTTAATCCCATCTGGCAAAGCTTTGAGAGCTTCAGAAGCCAACATCTCTGGGTTCGAGGCACAAAAAACACAATTAGAAGCGCAAAATTTAGAAAGTAAAGCTGAAGCAGAGGCTTTGGCAGCAAAATTGAACGGGCAACAATTTGTTGTGATCCGTTCAGCATCCGACGCAGGGTCTCTCTATGGGTCTGTTACCACACGAGATGGAGCTGACGCGGCTGGAGAGGCAGGTTTCAGTGTTGACAAAAAACAGGTAATACTTGAGGCCCCGATTAAAGACTTAGGGATACATTCTCTTTCAGTACGCTTACATCCTGAAGTTGAAGTAAAAATTGAACTCAACGTTGCTCGCTCAACAGAAGAGGCAGAACTTCAGGCCGCAGGCAAATCTATTCAAGATGTAGCGGCTGAAGAAGAGGCTGTGGCGGAGTTCGAAATCCAAGAGCTGTTCGATGACATTGGCTCTGCGGGGTTAGACGACTTTGGCAATGACGATCAGGATGATAAGCCTGTTGTTACTAAGGACGAAGACACAGATAATACCACTGAATAAAAACCCTTTAACATTAAAAGCGCCACATCTTTAATAGGTGGCGCTTTTAAACGCTTAAGATTTAGCTTTGGGTTTAGATTTTGGCTTCGCTTTGGATTTAGCTTTAGGCAATTGAACAACCTCCTCGTCCAGAGCCTCCACATACTTTTGTAAATCCTGCTTTGACGTAGGTTTTTCGGTAACTACTGCCAGCTCTAAAATATAATCTACTACTTTGTCTTCAAACAATGGAGCCCGCATTTGCTGCTGCATTTGTTGGTTTTGCTGAACAAACTCAAAAAATTCTCGCTCTTTTCCAGGGTACTGACGAGCCTGGTTCATTATTGCTTGCGTCATTTCTGAATCTGTAACCTGAATTTCAGCCTTTTGGCCCACCTCAGCCAATAGTAGGCCAAGACGAACTCTTCGCACAGCTAGATTGTTATGTTCTTCCGTAGGATTAATATCAGGGTGATCATGGCCCTCTACTTCAGGGTTTTCGTCATGCCATAGTTGGTGCGCAATTTGTCCAGCTTCAGCCTCCACCAAGGAAGGAGGCAACTCGAACTTCGCCAACTTGTCCAGACTGTCGAGTAAATCTCTTTTAATGACAGCGCGGGAAGCTCCAGTGTATTCGGTTTCCAAACGCTCAGTAACTTGCGTCCGCAATCCTTTTAGGTCTTCAGCACCAAACTTCTTCGCAAGATCATCAGAAATTGACATAGCTTTCGGTGATTTTATAGCTTTAACTTTGCATTCAAATACCGCATCTTTACCTGCCAAATTTTCAGAACCATAGTCATTTGGAAACTTAACGTTTACCACAATTTCTTGGTCTACCTTGGTATCTAATAATTGTTTTTCAAAACCTGGAATAAAAGAATTTGATCCCAGAACCAAAGGGTAATCTTCTGCCGTTCCACCCTCAAAAGCTTCGCCATCCACTTTTCCTAAAAAGTCTATTGTGATTTGATCGCCATCTTTTGCCTTTGAGCCTTTTTTACGATCCTCAAAATCTTGAGCGGTTTCGGCTAAATTAGAAAGAGCCTCATCAACAGACTTTTTGTCAGCTTTTACCGTCATTTTATTTAATTTTATGGACTTAAAATTTAATTCTGGAATCTTAGGAAGAGCCTCATAGGACATTTCGACATTTACGTCATCCCCCTCTTTCCAGTCCTCATTAGTCATTTTAACTGCTGGCTCCATTGCTGGACGTTCACCACTGTCTTCAAGGTGTTTCGACATTGCGCCATCAATGCTTTCCTGCATTGCTTCGCCCATCATGCGCTGTCCATACTGCTTTTTCAGAAGCGCCAGAGGCACTTTACCTTTACGAAAACCCTTCATCTCAATCGTAGGCTGAGATTCTATCAATTTTTCATCAACTTTCGCAGATAACTCAGCCGCAGTTACAACAATATTATATCCACGTTTCAAACCTTCGTTAAGGGTCTCTGTAACCTGCATTTCCATTCCTTTTTCAAATATTGGTGCGGGTAGAGGGACTTGAACCCCCACGCCTTGCGGCGCCAGAACCTAAATCTGGTGCGTCTACCAATTTCGCCATACCCGCAAAACATCTATCGGATCCGAAGAACCGTTAATCTCAAAAGGTCTGTAGCAAAGAGATTGCGAGGATGCGAGAGGAAAAATCACTGTTTGGGTGCTAATTTTATTTACTCTTTTAGTTTAAAGAAATTTCACTGAAAACTTTGATAACTCTCGATCCTTTTATATTAATAAACCTCCAGAAACCATACAACATTGCACAAAAAAAAACCATTGTGCTTATTTTTTAATCAAGGAGCCTTCTATTACATCTTTTCCTCAGAAATGATCCACTACAAAGATTGTATGCTTAGCAAAAAAGTGAAATTTACGAAATAGTTTTTACGTTAAGGGGGTCACGATGAAGAAAATCGAAGCAACAATTAAACCGTTCAAACTCGATGAAGTGAAAGAAGCTCTACAAGATATCGGAGTACAAGGTCTGTCGGTAGTGGAAGTTAAAGGTTTTGGACGTCAAAAGGGACATACTGAACTCTATCGAGGTGCCGAATACGTTGTCGACTTTCTTCCAAAGGTTAAAATTGAAGTTGTTTTAACGGATGATCTTGTCGAAGGCGCTATTCAGGCTATCTGCGACGCGGCAAAAACAGATAAAATTGGTGATGGAAAAATATTTGTGTCGTCAATTGAACAGGCAATTCGTATTCGAACCGGTGAAACTGGTGACGAAGCAATTTAAAAATGATTTCGAAGGAGGAAATCTATGAGTAAAACTCTTTTATCAAAGATCACCGAGGAAAGTATTGAATACGTTGACATCCGTTTCACGGATCCAAGAGGAAAGCTACAGCACGTGACAGTTTGTGCAGATCAAGTAGATGAAGACTTTCTAGATGAAGGTTTCATGTTCGATGGTTCATCTATAGCTGGATGGAAATCAATTGAAGAGTCTGACATGAAGTTGATGCCCGACACCGATAGTGCGTACATTGATCCATTTTATGCAGAAAAGACATTATGTATTCATTGTACAGTGGTGGAGCCAGATACTGGAGAAAGTTATGCTAGAGACCCACGAGGCTGTGCCCTCCGCGCTGAGGCGTATTTAAAGTCCTCAGGGATTGGCGATGTTGCTTACATGGGTCCAGAAGCTGAATTTTTCCTTTTTGATGACGTAAGGTTTGAAAACAAAATTAATAAAGTTTCGTATGAAGTTGATGCGGTAGATGCCTCTTGGAATACCGACAGTGACTACGAAATTGGAAATATGGGTCACAGGCCCGGGGTAAAAGGTGGCTATTTTCCTGTAAACCCGATTGATGACGCCCAAGATATACGTAGCGAAATGCTCTCAACTATGAAGCGTATGGGCATGAAAGTTGACAAACATCACCATGAGGTCGCTAGTTGTCAGCATGAGCTGGGTCTAATTTTTGGGCCACTCACTCATCAAGCTGACGAACTGCAGAAGTATAAGTATGTAATCCACAACGTAGCTCACGCTTATGGAAAAACAGCAACCTTCATGCCAAAGCCAATTGCAGGCGATAACGGCACAGGCATGCATGTTAATATGTCAATATGGAAAGATGGGAAACCAATTTTTGCTGGAGATAAATATGCAGATTTGTCCAACGAAGCACTTTATTTCATTGGTGGCATTCTAAAACATGCAAAAGCACTGAATGCCTTCACCAATCCAGCTACAAATAGTTACAAACGATTAATTCCAGGTTTTGAAGCTCCAGTCTTACGGGCCTATTCAGCACGCAACAGATCAGGCTGTGTTCGAATTCCATGGGCCGAATCTCCGAAAGCCAAGCGAGTTGAGGCAAGGTTTCCTGACCCAGCCGCAAATCCTTATCTATGCTTTGCTGCCTTATTGATGGCAGGTCTGGATGGTATTAAAAATAAAACTCATCCTGGAGAGGCCTCTGATAAAGATCTATACGATCTGCCACCAGAAGAATTAGCTGACATACCAACAGTGTGTGGCTCCCTTCGTGAAGCATTGGACGAACTCAAAGCTGATATGGGCTTTCTGACCGAAGGTGGTGTGTTCACAGAAGATCAAATCGCCGGTTATATCGACTTGAAGATGGAGGAAGTGCTGCATTACGAGCACACGCCCCACCCAGTAGAGTTTGGCATGTATTACAGCTGCTAAATATTCATGTATTTTAAAAGGCGTCCACAAATGGGGCGCCTTTTTTGTCTTAAAATATAACTTTTTAAGTTTACTGAGTGGTTTTTTATTGTGTCTAATTTTATCTCATAATCTTAGATTTATTTTTTATAATATAGGTATGAATCGAAAATAGAACCGAACCAGTTTTTGGCATCCGGACTAGGGATTGATGCTCAGTTCGAGTATAATCACCACTACCATAATCTTGATCTACCCTTCGTGCGTCCGCCTCTTTCCTCGGCTGATAAAGATCAGGGCGGATATATTGTAATAGGTTAAAACGCCATACTGGACGACCACTTTGTATACCATCAAATAGCCGCTGAACTCGTTTTGCAATATTTTCATCATACTCAACGACTGGCCCATGCACTGCACTTAGAGGACGACCCACTTTTTCAGACAGTGTCCAACTGGCCGGAAAACACAACACTCCAGCTGTTAAGACATGTTCGCCGTCAGCGCTCTTTTCGTGTAAGCAAAGGTCTTCTTGAACTAATCGGGCCGCAGTTAATAGGGGATCACCCTCAAGTTTTACTATTACTCCATCAGGGCGAATAACATCGGTGTTACTGATTTTGTAATTAGGACGACCGCGCAACAATTGCAGAATTTGATCCAAAACTTCATTCTTTGCATCAAAAGAAGCCCCAGAATCACAAAATATCTTTTCCGGAATCTCAGAAATCAAACGATCACGCTCTGCCATTTGACCTACAAAGGCTTCATCCTCTGTTATCCAACCATCTGGTGCTAGTGGCGCTATCCCAGGCAAAGCTTGTTTACCCAAAACGTCATACGGAATGTAATCCTGTAAGATTTCGACCATAAACCAAACCCTAAACAATAAATATCAAAATATGTCGCAAACAAACCTGACATGCCACCTTCTCAAACGCAACGGTTGGAGCAGCCAGGAGGTATACCATGACTGTAAACTTTAGCCAAACTCGTAAAATAGACCCTTCCAAAGGTTTTTTTACCGGCGATAATACTCTCAATGATATGGACCGCATCGAAATAGGACCAACTAAACTTGCGTTTGATGAGTGGGCCCAAGCAGGACTAAAACTTCCAGACCTTCAAGCTATGCGAAAATTTCGTCATAAGAGATTAGTTGATGGAGTAAACTCCCGCAACTATGGCGCTTTGTTAGTCTTCGATCCACTAAATATTCGCTACGCCAGTGACAGCACAAATATGCAACTCTGGAACACGCACAATCCCTTCCGCGCTTTGATCGTATGTGCTGACGGGTATATGGTGATGTGGGATTATAAAAACTCACCATTCTTATCTGAATTTAACCCTTTAGTTTGCGAACAACGTTCTGGCGCAGACTTTTTCTACTTTGACAGAGGAGATATGGCCTATATTGCCGCTGAAAAGTTTAGCCAGGAAGTGAAGGATCTTGTCGCCAAACATGGCGGTGGAAATCTACGACTGGCAGTAGATAAAATTATGATGGTCGGCCTGCGTGCTCTCGAAAAAAAAGGTTTTGAAGTGATGGAGGGTGAAGAGTTAACAGAAAAAGCTCGAGTAATAAAAGGCCCAGATGAAATCAAAGCCATGCGTTGTGCCAGCCACGCATGTGAAACTGCTGTCTATAAAATGGAGGCCGCTGCACGTGATGGGGTGCCATCAAAAGATATGAGTGAAAATGATATTTGGGCAGTCTTACATGCAGAAAATATAAAACGAGGGGGAGAATGGATAGAAACCAGACTTCTCACTTCAGGGCCAAGGACAAACCCTTGGTTCCAAGAGTGCGGACCAAGATTTGTCCAGAATAATGAAATCGTCAGTTTTGATACAGATTTAATAGGAAGTTATGGTATCTGCGTTGACATATCACGAAGCTGGTGGATTGGAGACAAAGCCCCCCGTCCCGATATGATCGCAGCCATGCAACATGCACGTGAACATATACAACGGAATATGCAAATGCTTGCGCCCGGTGTTTCTATGCGCACCCTATCAGAAAACTGTCACCGTTTGAATGCGAATTACCAGGTCCAAAAGTACGGGTGTATGATGCACGGTGTTGGTCTATGCGACGAATGGCCACTAATTGCCTATCCAGATCAGCTTGTTGATGGTGCATTTGAGTATGAGATTCAGGTCGGAATGGTACTCTGCGTTGAGGCCTTAGTCTCTCCAGAAGGAGGTGACTTTTCAATAAAATTAGAGGATCAGGTTCTAGTAACAGACGAAGGTTATGAAAACTTGACCACTTATGGGTTTGACGAAGCGCTTATGGGTAATCAAATTTAAAATCGGCGCTATCAGCAAAAAAGCTAATGATTAGCCAATCCCTTTTATACCAAAAAAATCTTATTTAAGCCGGCCTACTTTGTTTACAAATTTCCATAGACTTGGCAATAACAGTGCGGCGAGAGACAATTTTATAAGGTCTCCAAACAAGAATGGAGTTAGCCCCCATGCGAAAATTGGCTGATCCCAGCCATAAAGGACCGCTAACCAAAGAAGACCAGGAACATATATTATTATATTTCCAACAACCATAGTTCCTGCCATTTTTAGTATCGAGCGATCCCAACCTTGGCGGGCTGCCCAGCCCAATCCTAAAACAGCAAGGACATATCCAACTAAATACCCACCTGTACTTCCCATCATATAGGTGATGCCAAGTTTTTCAGCTGATGAGCCAGCAAACACATCAAAACCTAATGCCCCAATAAGCATGTAACCAATAACTGTGGTTAACCCCAAACGCGGACCGTAAGCGGCGCCAATACTTAAGACTGCAAAAGTACCCATGGTCATTGGAACTGGAAACATTGGAATTTTTATCTTTGCGGATAAGATAAGAACGACAATACCCAGACACACTAAAGTCAGTTGCTTGATAAGCAAACCCCTTCGACCTTCGTTGAGCAGCAGTACTTCTATAAGAACACTATTATTGGTCGCCGTTGTCATATCCAACTTCCTTGTAAATTATATACCTCAAACGTTTACCCGCTGCGGTGATATTTTAGCAAGCTCTCAAATCAAAGTTTTGAGTAATTACTATACATTTCATAATCTTTTCTTGGTCCCTGCACACACCATTTTGCGCCCCACTGTGGCCAACCTTTGAAATCATAGCCGACCTCATAATAATCCTCACCACATAAATGGTTGGCTGTTGGCATCAAACAGGTCAAATCAATTCTATGAAAGAAAAGACCATCATCAAAATAGCTATCTATTCCATGCCCGGTAGGTTTCCAAATATAGGACTTACTACTTAAAGATTTTTTTCCATCATCCGATATTATCTCCCCATTTTCGAAATACCTTCCATCAGAGATTTCACACTGCCCTGTATAGATAAATTTTTTGGATTGCCTATTATCATTGATAACGCGGTTAATATTCCAAAAACATCCAGTAAAATCCATAAAACATTTACCCACTGATAGGGTTTCCAATCTTAATGTAATTACAAATGATGACTTGTACCGAGAAGCCATGAGATATCTCACACAATAGTATAGTTTCTTACATTCGCAAATGCTACCAGGGTCTACGGGTAACCTAAAATACCATATTTACTTGGTATAATACGACCCATCGCTTGAGTATCAAGGCTTGCTAGGCTAGAGGCAGCTTGAAAACTTAAAACGTAAAAGGTTATCAACCTATGATAGAACGTTATTCTCGCCCTGAAATGGTCTCTATTTGGTCGTCAGCAGCTAAATTTCGTATTTGGTATGAAATTGAAGCTCATGCCTGTGATGCCCAAGCTAAACTGGGCGTGATACCACAGGCCAATGCTGATGCCGTTTGGAAAGCAAAGGATATTGATTTTGACGTTGAACGAATAAATGAAATTGAAGCCGTTACAAAACATGATGTAATTGCCTTCCTCACTCACTTATCCGAAATAGTGGGCAGCGATGAAGCACGATTTGTTCATCAAGGTATGACTAGTTCTGACGTATTAGATACGGCATTTAATGTACAACTCACACAGGCAGCAGACATATTGATAGCTGACATTATCGAATTATTGGCGGCGTTGAAGCGTCGTGCGTTCGAACATAAGGATACTATCCGCATTGGACGTAGTCACGCCATTCATGCCGAACCAATCACAATGGGGTTAACTTTTGCTCGGTTTTATGCCGAAATGACTCGCAATTTATCCCGAATGCGAGCCGCAAGAGTTGAAATAGCGACTGGCGCAATTTCGGGAGCCGTCGGAACATTCGCTAATATCGATCCAGCGGTTGAAACACATGTGTGCGAAAAACTAGGCCTAGTTCCAGAGCCCATTAGTACTCAGATCATACCCAGAGACCGCCATGCAGCATTTTTTGCAACACTTGGAGTTATTGCCAGCTCAATTGAAAATATTTCTATTGAAATACGCCACATGCAACGCACGGAAGTTTTGGAGGCAGAAGAGTTTTTTTCGAAGGGTCAAAAGGGCAGCTCAGCGATGCCGCATAAGAGAAATCCAGTACTGACAGAAAATCTTACCGGCTTGTCACGGCTCGTACGTATGTGTGTTATACCGGCAATGGAGAACGTTGCCCTATGGCATGAACGAGATATTTCACACAGCTCAGTTGAACGCAACATTGGGCCAGATGCTACTATAACTTTAGACTTTGCCCTTTTTAGATTGACGAGCGTAATTGATAAATTAGTTATTTATCCTGAAAATATGATAGCTAATATGAACAAGTTCAAGGGTCTCATTCATTCCCAAAGAGTACTTTTAGCACTCACTCAAAAAGGTGTGAGTCGAGAAGATAGCTACAGTTTAGTTCAACAAAATGCTATGCGGGTTTGGGAGCAAGGGGCTGATTTTTTGACAGAGCTCAAGGCAGACCCCGATGTTATGAAAGTAATGACTGTTGAAGAGATAGAGGACAAATTTGATCTTGAATATCACACAAAACATGTTGGGACCATTTTTAAACGGATATTCGAAAACTAGCTTACCAACCAAACATCCCTAAGACTTTATAACTATGAAATAATTGAAGAAATAGTTGAAAATTTAAACTGAATCAGATTGCTGGACAATTCTAATGGCCACACCTAGCTTTATATTATGAGTAGTTTTTTTGGAAAAAGATGGCACGATATGGGCGGCGATCCAGCTGGCAAAATTGACCATGAGCAACATGACTTTGCACTATGGGAAAAACGAGTAGACGCCTTGTTGGTAATCTCCTCGTCCGCTGGTTTGATGAATACTGATAGCCTACGTCGAGTGCTCGAAGATATGGGTGAAGAAACCTATGAGAACATGAGTTACTATGAACGATGGATTTCCTCTATTTGCCAAAATATGATTGAAGTGGGAGCTTTTTCTACTTTAGAGTTAGCTACAAAGATGGAATTAATAAAATCTCGTGGGGCAACCTATGGTGACGCCTCATGAAAGTACGAGTACTTAGTCAATGGCCTCCGGGTCACGTCAGAACACCAGGCTACCTACGAGGCAAAGTTGGGACTATTGAACGAAGCGTCGGCACCTTCAATAATCCAGAACAAAATGCGTATCGTCTAACGCCGACTAAAAATCGTTTACTACGTGTACGCTTTCGAATGAGTGAGGTCTGGGGACCTAGAGCCGAAAACCCTGATGATGTTGTTGAAGCAGAAATTTATGAACATTGGTTGGAGCCTTTCAATGCCTCATGACCACCACGAACCACTCTCGCCATCAGGACATCCTTATCGCGCTGATGATGATAGAGATCTGACTTATTGGCAGGTGATGGAAATAGCAGTTAGAGAACTATTGATAGAAAAAGGCCACGTTTCGGCCACCCAAATTCAAGATCAAATTAATACTATGGACGCACGCAGTCCCGCTAATGGTGCTCGCCTTGTAGCAAAAGCCTGGACCGACCCGGCCTTTAAATACGCACTAATAGAAGATGCCGGTCAAGCGACCAGAGAAATGGGATTTGATATAGGTCCAATGCATTTAATTGCATTAGAAAATACCGAAGAAGTTCATAATGTAATAGTCTGTACGCTTTGCTCATGTTACCCACGAAATCTACTTGGCTTGCCCCCAGATTGGTATAAATCTCGTGCGTACAGATCTAGAGCCGTAGTTGAACCACGCAAGGTGTTATCAGAATTTGGATTGGAATTTAACCAGAAAATCCAAATACGCGTGCATGACAGCACTGCCGACATGCGATACATAATCCTACCTTATCAACCGGCAGATTCAGTAGGACTATCCGAGGCAGAACTTGCAAATTGGGTTACAAGAGATAGTATGATTGGTGTTGGGCTTCCAAGGCCGCCAGCATGAAATTGACAACAGCCCAACTTGGCGCAGCATGGATGATTTTAGGAGTCCTATGCATGGCATCCATGGATGTGATGGCTAAGACTTTAGGTCACCGTGTTCCCGTAGCTCAAATTGTATGGCTACGTTTTGTATCACAAGCCATTTTAATAGGCGCATTTCTTATAATTTCAGGCCAATCTCTGCTAAGTAGCAATCACTTTCGACTACACGCCCTTAGAGGTTTTGCCACAACAACAAGTAGTTATCTATTTTTTCTCGCGGTAATTTACCTACCTTTGGCTGATGCCACAGCCTTAATGCAAGTGGCACCAGTGATGGTTGCATTAGGCGCAGTTTTGGTACTGAGAGAACGCATAGGGAAACGACGGGTTTTTGGTATTATAGCTGCATTTATTGGCGCAATGATCTTAATCCGACCCGGTACGTCTGTAATGACAACAATGTCACTGGTACCACTTATAGGAGCAGTTTTCTTCGCTATTTACGCGCTGGCCACCCGTTTTGTTAGGGATGATGGTCCTTGGAGGGCTTTGTTTTATCAAGGGTTTTTTGGTGCATGTTTTGCGTCACTGATTGTCCCGTTCTTTTGGCAACCAATAGCACAAAACGATATACCTATTTTAATAGCATTAATTTTATTAGGAATTATTGGTCACCTTTTTATCATACGTGCGTTTGCTACAGCACAGGCTAGTGATATCGCACCTTTTGGATATGCAGGCCTTTTATTTGCAATTTCTTTTGGTGTTATAATTTTTGGCGAAATGCCAGACATCTTAACCTTACTGGGCGCAATTGTGATTGTCACTGCAGGTTTATACGTTTGGTATCGAGAAAGATTAACCGAGGCCAACCCCGAAAATGACTGAAAAAGCTGATCGAAACGGAACATTTAAGGAATGGTTCTCTAGCCATGTTTTAATGTTATTTTTTAGATCAATGAGACTACTTCCATATTTGTTTCGCCACTGGCTTATGGGTGCCTTATTGAGGGGCCCTTTGGGCTACATTACTGGTTACAGAAAACGTACTTTAGATAATCTAAATTTAATCTATCCAGAATTTTCGAATGAACAAAAAACAATAATTGCGAAGCAAGTTCTAGATAATGCTGGACGTACTTTTTTAGAAAATATGTACCCTGCCGATTTTCAAGCTCATAGTCCTGAAATAAAACTTTGGGGAGATGGTTTGGAAGCTCTTCTAAAGGCACATTCCGAGGGTCGACCGATTATGTTTTTCTCAGGTCATTTTGGAAATCACGAAGCTTTTCGGGCAGCGCTATACAGACACGGAATTAAAGTCGGCGGCTTAATAAGGCCAATGTCAAATCCATACTTTGATTATCATTATCAAAAAACGCTTCTAATCGAGGGAAGATCTGGCCAAGTTTTTTTACCAGGCCCTCAGGGCACTCTTGGCTTTTATAAGTCATTAAAAAAGGGTGCAACCTTGGTGTTATTAATTGACATTGCAGTGCCTGACGGCCCTTTTATAGACTTTTTGGGCCGCCCTGCTCGCACCGCGTTAACAGCAGCAACTTTTGCTGTAAAATCAAATGCACTTTTCTTACCTTACTTTTCGATGCGAAACCCTGACTGTTTAAGTTTTAACGTAGAAATTGGCAAACCTATCAAACATTCAGATCCCCTCACTATGACGCAAAAGGCAACTAAAGCCCTTGAAAAACGTATCGTAAAAGATCCTGGTAATTGGTTTTGGATTCACCGCCGTTGGAAATATAGCCCTGAACCTCAAACAGAAACTGAAGAAAAATTGTAACTTATGGGTCTTTAATATCTGATTTAATAAATCCACCAGGCCCAATACAATCCATTCAAAAGACTTGAAGAACAGAAGGTTTTTGTGTACGAAATCAGGGCATCAACCGTCTTTATTATTTGGCCTACCCGATAAACTTACCAAGAGGCCGGTAGAGCAGAAAGTTAGCCGAAACAATCATGAGTTTATATAAAGAATATCTAAAAGAGATAGAAGTCCGCAAGGCTCAAGGTTTGCACCCCAAACCAATTGAAGATGGTTCTTTGATAGAAGAAATTGTTTTACAGATCAAGGACTTAGATCATAAAGATCGTAGCGATTCACTTAGTCACTTAATCTACAACACTCTACCTGGTACAACTAGCGCAGCGGCGGGAAAGGCGCAGTTTCTTGAGGAGATTGTGAGTGGCAAAACACTGATCAAAGAAATCAACAGAGATTTTGCTTTAGAACTTCTGTCCCACATGAAGGGTGGTCCATCCGTTGCAGTTCTTTTGAATCTCGCATTCAATGATGATCTTGAAATTGCGAAAATGGCGGTAGCGGTTTTAAAGACCCAAGTTTACCTTTATGAAGCAGATACCAATCGAATTGCCGAAGCTTATGAAGCAGGCAACAAAATTGCTCAGGAGCTGCTCGAAAGCTATGTCAGAGCTGAGTTTTTTACAAAGCTGCCAGATGTAGAAGAAGAGATCAAAGTTGTTACTTACATTGCAGCAGAGGGCGACATTTCTACGGACCTTCTTTCGCCAGGCAACCAAGCCCACTCGCGGGCGGATCGGGAACTGCACGGTCAATGCTTCATATCAGAACGTGCACAGAAAGAAATTGAAGCTCTTAAACTTCAGCATACTGACAAGCGTGTAATGCTAATCGCCGAGAAGGGTACTATGGGAGTTGGCTCGTCTAGGATGTCGGGGGTCAATAATTTAGCACTTTGGACAGGCAAGAAAGCAAGTGCATATGTACCATTTGTCAACATCGCACCTGTGGTGGCGGGCACTAATGGTATATCACCTATTTTTCTTACCACAGTTGGCGTAACTGGCGGCATTGGCGTTGATCTAAAAAACTGGGTCAAAAGGTTAGACGAGAGTGGCAATCCAATTCTAAACAATGCTGGAGATCCCATTCTAGAACAGCGCTACTCAGTAGAAACTGGGACGGTCCTAACAATTAATACTAAAAATAAAAAACTGTACGATGCCAAAGGCGACAAAGAGCTTGTTGATATGGCTGCTTCGTTCTCACCACAGAAGGTAGAATTCATGAAGGCTGGTGGCTCTTACGCCATTGTCTTTGGAAAGAAACTCCAGTCATTTGCAGCAAGAACTTTAGGTGTAGAAGCCCCACTGATTTTTGCACTATCAAAAGAAATTAGTCACGAGGGTCAGGGTTTGACAGCAGTTGAGAAGATTTTCAATGCTAATGCCCTAGGAACAACCCCAGGTAAGGTTCTGCACGCAGGATCCGATGTGCGTGTTAAAGTAAACATCGTTGGCTCCCAAGATACAACTGGTCTTATGACAAGCCAGGAACTTGAAGCAATGGCCGCAACCATTCTATCTCCTAGTGTGGATGGCGCCTATCAGTCTGGTTGCCACACGGCGTCAGTTTGGGACTTTAATGCGCAAGCCAATACACCAAGATTAATGGAATTCATGAACAAGTTTGGACTAGTTACGGCACGAGACCCCAAGGGTGTCTACCATTCGATGACAGACGTAATTCATAAGGTCCTTAACGATATCACCGTCGATGATTGGGCGATTATAATCGGTGGTGATAGTCATACACGAATGTCCAAGGGGGTTGCGTTTGGTGCAGACTCCGGAACGGTCGCGCTCGCCCTTTCGACCGGTGAAGCATCGATGCCAATACCAGATTCTGTCAAGGTCACTTTTAAAGGCAAGATGGCAGATCATATGGATTTTCGAGACGTCGTACACGCCACACAATCACAGATGTTAGCTCAGCACGGAGACAATGTCTTTCAGGGCCGTATTATTGAAGTTCATATCGGCACCCTATTAGCAGATCAGGCGTTCACGTTTACAGATTGGACTGCTGAAATGAAAGCCAAGGCCTCAATCTGTATTTCAAACGATGACACTTTGATCGAGTCTTTGAAAATCTCAAAGTCCCGTATTCAGATAATGATTGATAAAGGCATGGAGCATGAGAACGGCATGCTAAAAAAGCTGATTGATATCGCAGAAACAAGAATTTCAGAGATAGCCTCGGGTAAAAAACCAGCTCTTATGCCAGATGGAAATGCGAAGTATTTTGCTGAAGTGGTTGTTAACCTTGATACTATTGACGAACCAATGATTGCAGATCCAGATGTACACAATGAAGATGTTTCCAAGCGTTATACCCATGATATGATCCGCCCAATCTCGGACTATCGTGCAGAAAAAAAAATCGACCTAGCATTTGTCGGCTCCTGCATGGTGCACAAAGGTGATATTAAAATAGTGGCGCATATGCTTCGAAATCTCGAAGCTATCCACGACAAAGTAGAGTTTAAAGCGCCACTTATCGTTGCAGCGCCCACCTACAACATCATTGACGAATTAAAAGAAGAGGGAGACTGGGCGATCCTACAAAAATACTGCGGGTTTGAATTTGATGATACTGCCCCAAAGCAAGTGGCGCGAACAGAATATGAGAATATTCTTTATTTGGAACGGCCAGGTTGCAACCTCTGCATGGGCAATCAGGAGAAAGCAGCAAAAGGCGACACAGTTCTTGCTACGTCAACACGTCTGTTCCAAGGCCGGGTTGTGGCTGACTCCGCAACTAAAAAAGGAGAGTCGCTTCTTGGATCAACACCTGTAGTCGTTATCTCTGCAATACTTGGACGAACACCAACATTAGAAGAGTACAAAGAAGCCGTAAAGGGAATTAGACTTACAAAATTTTCTCCACCGCTTCAAAAGCTATCAGGCACACGTTCAGTTCACTTTTAACCTAAATAGACAGTAAAAATAGTTAAAGCCACTGGAGCCTTGTACGATGCGCTGGGCAACCGCCCAAAAGCTGCATGTAGATATCAAAATAAAATTCTGTAAGCTGATAATAACGGCTATGGAAAACTAATCCCGACAGCTTTCAAAGCTGGCAGCACTCTAGTATTCATGTTCCGTTGTGTAAGGGGACCTGCGACTCGCAGTAGTACCTTTCCATCCGGCCCTATGATAAAAGTTTCAGGAAGACCATAAACACCCCAGTCCAACCCCATTGAGGCATCTGGATCAGCTCCACTCATAGTAAACGGATTGCCTAATTCTTGCAAAAATAGATTAGCTTTTGTTTGGTCGTCTTTATAATTAACCCCAAATACATTAATACCTTTCTCTGAAAGTGACATCAAAGTTGGATGCTCAGCTCGGCACGGACCGCACCAGCTCGCCCAAAAGTTTACAAATGTTACCTTGCCATTTCTCAAATCACTTTGACCAAAGGGAATACTGCCCATCAAAGGCTGCAACTGTACCCTTGGGGCGTCTTTTCCAATATTTATGCTAGGAAGTACATCGGGGTCTTCACGCTGCATGCCAAAGAATGCAAATGCAACAAAAGTACCAAATAGCAAAAAAGGAACCCCAACTAGAAAGTTACGCATCCTTTCGTGCCTCAGCTGCCATGAGTCTACGTTTGATTATCAGACCTCTACGCCAATACAGGAAGCTAATAATTAAAATCAGTAAAAAAGTTATGCCGTAAGCACTAGTCACTTCCACTGCATATTTGCCAAGATCAGGCATCATTTCAACCTCTCCAACCCTTCTAGTACTTGCAAGCGTTGAGCCCGTATTTCTGTTCTTGCCCCAATCAAAAGTAGCGTAAGAAACAAAAGCCCAAACCCAATCATAGAGAGCAATAGAGGTTGAAAAAAGATACTAGATATATTTTTCTGGCTTACTCCATCCGCAATAGTAACTGTTGTACCTTGGTGCAGTCCCTGGTTCCAAAAAATAACAGCATAGCGACTAAGTATTGCAAATACAGCCCCAACAAGTGCTAGAACTGATGTTAAATCGGCTACCTTATCTTGATCGTCGATAGCAGCCCAGAGGGCCACATATCCAATATAAAACAAAAATAGAATTAGAAAGCTAGTTAAACGAGGGTCCCAGACCCAATATGTACCCCATATAGGTTGTCCCCAAATTGCTCCTGTCGTCAACGCAATGACCGTCATAGTCATTCCTATGGGGGCAGAGGCTTTGGCGACTAAAACTGACACATGTTGCCTTCGTACCAGCCAAAATAAAGAGCCAAGAACCATAACAAAGTAACCATTGATCGCTATAAAAGCCGAAGGAACATGCAAATAAATAATTTTTACTGTAGAACCCTGACGCGCATCATCAGGTGTTAAAAAAAACCCCCAAATCAAGCCGGTCCCAAGACAAAGAACAGTCAAGGCGATTATCCACGGCAAACACAAGCCAGACCAACGCATAAAAACCTTGGGATTAGCCAGTTTCCAAAAGAAAGGCCAAAAATGCTTCATGCCTAATTTTGTGCTCATAAGCTTAGCCTTATAATTTTATAATCTAAATAAACCGCCATATCACTGCAGATTAGCCCGCAACGCCATCGCCGAAAAAAAGGGTAAGATTGCAATTGCTCCAAGAGTAATTGCTAAAATAGGTATTAAAGACCCATCCAATTCCTTTCCTAACGCCGCAGCATTAACCGTCAATGCACCAAATATCAAAGTTGGAATATATAAAGGTAACACTAAAAGTGATAATAGAAGTCCACCCCTCCTAACGCCAAGTGTCAGGGTGGCTCCAAACGATCCAATCAAACTAAGTGCAGGTGTGCCCAACAATAATGACAGACACAGAACTCCACCAACCTCTAGGTTTAAATTCAATAATATACCAAATACAGGAGCCGCCAAAGATAATGGCAAACCTGTGGTGAACCAGTGCGCGGCTGCTTTTGCCAAATAAACACTCTCCAAAGGTAAGGGAGATGTGGCCAGTAACTCCAATGTACCGTCCTCATAATCCATCCCAAAAATGCGATCTGATGATAGCAGACAGGCCAGCAAAGCCCCGAGCCAAAGCAAACCCGGTGCTATTTTTGCTAATACAGACTGATCTGGGCCTAAGGCAAATGGCATAAGAACGACTAAAATTAAAAAAAACACTAAAGCCAAACCAAAACCACCACCAGATCTCACGGAAAGAACAACGTCTCTTGTGAATAACTGAATCATTCCAACGGCTCATCAAAGTTGGAGGTAACGATACTTCTAGCTTTACAGAACTGTGCCAGATCAAGCGTTTCTGCGTTAATATTAAGGTCGTTGTGCGCACTCAACAATGCAGCACCGCCCGCCTGCAAGTGACTATCAATAGTCATGTAAAACAAAGCTATATTTTCGGCATCTAAGGATGCTGTAGGTTCATCCATTATCCAAAGGTCGCAACCTGTTACCAACATTCTTGTCAAGCTTAGGCGGCGTTTTTGCCCCGCTGACAAATTTGCCGCTGGCCTTTGAGCTAGATCGTTTAGTTTATATGCAAGAAGGACTTCTTCCGTCATCGATCCGCCATACACGTCAGCCCAGAACTTCAAGTTTTCAAAGACACTCATCGATCCCTTGATCCCCTCTGCGTGTGCCGCGTAGGCCACGGACCCTTCCAGATTAATATCACCTAATAGAGGGTCCTGCAGACCAGCAACACAACGAAGCAAAGTCGTTTTTCCAACACCATTTGGTCCGCGCAAAACTAGCGCCTGACCTGCCTTTAGCATAAAATTCACGTCGTTTAGTAAAGATATTCTACCCCGCCCAACACTTAAGTTTGAAACTTTTAACATCGCTCAAACCGGAATCAGGGCTAAGCCAATACGCCTACCCTCCGAAAGCATAACGTTATAGGTGCGGCAGGCGGTTGGCGAGTTCATTATCTCAACACCGATACCCGCATCTTCCAACGCTGTTCTAAAGTTTAGTGGAATTTGACAGATTTGTGCTCCTGTTCCCACGAAGACTACATCTAAATCATTCGCTGCCAAAACAAACGGAGTAGGGTCTTCAAATCCGAGCCAATGCCCACAGGAATTCGGTAATATTGCAACCTGCCCTTCAAACACTTCTCCCGCAATTCGAAAAAAATTTGGCCCATACCCGTCTACTGGTCGACCCTCTTCAAAGGTTATTTCCGTTAACCGCATTTAAGCGTCGATATTTGCAAATTGGTTCCCATCAGTGTTGTTGGTCTTTGACCAATCACGCTTTACCCCGAGGGAGAGTAACGTGGAGCTGGCAACGAATACTGAGGAATATGTACCAACTAATACCCCCCATATCATTGCAAAGACAAAACCACGTATAACATCTCCACCCAAAACAAATAGAGAAACTAATGCCAGCAATGTTGTAACCGATGTCATTACAGTTCGACTAAGTGTTTCATTGATAGACATGTTCAATACTTCGGCCAAATCTTTTTTCTTATAACGTCGAAGATTTTCTCGAACCCTGTCGAACACAACTACTGTATCATTAAGGGAATATCCAACTATCGTCAGTAAAGCTGCAATAATGGCTAAATCAAACTTAATTTGAAGTACTGAAAAAACTCCAATAGTTAAAACTATATCATGTACAATAGCACCAACGGCTCCAACCGCAAATTGCCACTCAAATCGCAACCAAATATAAATCAAAACTACCGTCATTGCGATAAACACCGCCCAGGCAGCAGACTGAATTAGTTCTCCAGACACTTTAGGACCGACTGACTCAACAGACGGAAATATTATGTCAGGTGCTATATCTCGCAACACAGCCTGAACTTGAATTACAATATTAGAAGCCACTGACTCCTGTCCTTCTTGAGTTTGAATACGGATTTGTGCGACGTGTTGATCAGATCGAAAAGTAGGGTCAAAAACTTCAGCAATTGAAATATCACCTAGCATTAAAGGCTCCATAGCAGAACGATAGACCGCCACATCTATTGGACTAGTGCTTTCCGCTCTAATGGTAGTGCCACCTTTAAAGTCTATGCCAAAGTTTAAGCCTATAACTAGGGTTGAGGCGATAGAACAAATTATCAAAATGGATGATAAACCAACCCAAATTTTCCATTTTTTAAAAAAATCGAATGCAGTATTCTCATTAACAAGTCTTAAGCGCATCGCCTACACCTCCAATATTTTTGGCTTGCGGCGTTCAAACCAAATCACAATCATAATCCGGGTCACAAATATTGCCGTAAAGACAGATGTTATGATGCCCAGCCCTAAAGTGATCGCAAAACCTTTAACAGGCCCAGCCCCAAAGTAGAAAAGTATTGCCGCAGTTAATAGCGTTGTAATATTTGCATCAATAATTGCAGACAGTGCTTTTTCATAACCCAATTCAATAGCCCGCGCAGGACCCTTGGCTGTTTTAAGTTCCTCACGAATACGTTCAAAAACAAGGACATTAGCATCAACAGCCATTCCAATCGTAAGCACTATGCCTGCAATTCCTGGCAGAGTGAGAGTAGCCCCAATCATTGACAAAAGGCCAAAAATTAAACCAACATTAATTATTAGTGCAGCATTTGCGAAAAGGCCAAAAGTGCCATATGACAATGCCATAAAAATTAACACAGACCCAAAAGCAACTATGCACGCCACCTTTCCCGCATCAATACTATCTTGGCCCAACTCCGGACCAACCGTACGTTCTTCCAAAAACTCCAAACTGGCGGGAAGTGACCCAGCGCGTAATAATGTGGCAAGTCTAGTGCTCTCCAGCACGTCAAAATTCCCAGTAATAATTCCAGACCCACCTGTTATTGCAGATTGAATAACTGGAGCAGAAATTACCTGTTCATCCAAGACAATCGCAAATGGTTCACCAATATGCTCCGCCGTATATTGACCAAATTTTCGGGCTCCAGATGTGTTGAACATAAAATTGACAGCTGGACGACCATTTTGGTCAAACGCCGGCTGTGCATTGGTCAGTTCTTCGCCAGTTACAACTGGGGTCCTTTCAAGAATATAGTAAAGCTCCTGATCCTCAGCGGATTGTACCAACTCGTTACCAACTCCAGCAGCACCATTTGGGTTGCTTGTCTGACCGACAACGGTTTGAAATGTTAATAATGCAGGTGTCCCAATGAGATCTTTCAACTCCTGCGCAGAACCAAGCCCTGGTACCTGAATTAAAACTCGATCATTTCCTTGCCGCTGAATGGTAGGTTCACGTGTCCCAGCCTCATCGACTCGACGACGAATAATCTCAAGTGACTGTGCCATAGTTCGGTTATCAGTTGCCAGTTTTTCTGCTTGGGATAACGTTACAATTAATTGATCCCCCTCTGCAGTCACCACAATATCGTCAGTCATGCCACCTGCTATGGACGACACAGGCCGAGCTAAAGTTCGCACAGTGTCTAGCGCATCATCCATAAATTCTGGGTTACCAATGCGGACACGTAACTCCCCTTCATCCCCCTCTTGTTGGCGAATAGCACCAATTTTTGCTCGTTGTTCACGCAAAGCATTTCGAACTTCAGGCCAAAAGGCTTCGAGACGTGTCGTGTAAACTTCTTCAAGTTTAATTTCGCCTAAGAGATGTGCCCCACCTCTGAGGTCTAATCCGAGGTTAACAAGGCCAGATGGTAAAAATGAGGGCCAACCAGTACCTTTGCGACCTATCTCATTTGCATCGTTGAAAGCCTCAACTTTGGTGTAAAAGCCATTGGGCAAAGCAAATAGAAGTCCCATCGCACAGACCAACCAAATTACACCCCGCTTCCAACCCTCTATTTGTAACATCTTCAAGCTCCCAGCCTATCATTCTGTTTGTCGGGATTTTTATTTGGCGGGCACTGTCTTGTTGCGTACATCAGCGATAGTGGCTTGAACAACCTTCACCGAGGGTAAATCCTTGGCGAATTGAACTTCAATCTCATTACTGTCAGCTTTGATTTTGGTAACTTTTCCTATCAAGCCTCCTGCTGTCACAACTTCATCACCCTTAGCCAAATTACTGACCATATTCTGATGTTGTTTCATCTTCTTTTGTTGTGGCCGGAAAACCAGCATATAAAAAATGCCAATAATCAGCAGTGGAAACATAAATGTGCCTAAAGTGTCCATAAATACCTCATAAAATTACATACAGCGCCGTGCCGTAGGTTCTCGCAGAATGTATTATTTAGGAACCACCATTGCAAGGGAGACAGTGTCTTGAGAGTAAGGTTAAAACATTATTTTTGTAATAATTCTGAAGTTTTGAGGCTCTTTCTTTAAATTCACAAGAAGTAGTAAGAAGTGACAAGGTTATATGTTTATAATTACTAAAAAGTGCAAAGCTCACTCCATCATATTATGCAGTATATTAACTTCAACATTTTAGTATCGTGACCTATGCCTCACCATTAGGCATAACGGCATTATTGATTCTTTTGATGGAGCAAAGCCATGCATGATATCCGTGCTATCCGCGACAACCCAACTGCTTTTGATGACGCTCTAATCCGCAGGGGTCATGCCCCCACCTCTTCACATATCTTGCAATTAGACACATCACGACGCGCTTGCATTCAAGCCGCTGAGGCAGCATCCGCAGAACAAAACACCGCTGGTAAATTGGCCGGCGCCGCCAAGTCCAATGGAGACGATGTGGAATTTGATCGTCTTCGTAGTCTGGTTTCAGCTAAAAAAAATGAAGTCGCCAATCTAAATGATGAGGCAAAAGAGAAAGATACTAATCTAACCAATTTACTAATGGCTATTCCAAACTTACCCTATGAAGACACGCCAGATGGCAAAGATGAGAATGATAATGTTGAAATCAAACACTGGGGTACTCCAAAAATATTTAATTTTCCAGCTAAAGAGCATTTTGAGATTACTGCCGCCATAGGTGGTTTGGATTTTGAGACTGCCGGCAAGATCTCAGGAAGCCGTTTTGTTATAATGTCAGGCACAATTGCACGTTTGCACCGAGCATTAGCGCAATTCATGCTCGATACACATGTGAATGAGAATGGCCTTACTGAAACTAATACCCCCGTACTTGTCCGTGAGAGTGCGATGCAGGGAACAGGTCAGTTACCAAAATTTGGAGAGGATAGTTATCAAACCACAAATGGTTGGTGGCTTATTCCTACATCAGAGGTGACCCTAACTAACATAGTTTCCGGTCTAACAGTTGAAGAACATACACTGCCACGGCGCTACGCTGCGCACTCGCTGTGTTTCCGATCAGAAGCGGGCAGCGCGGGACGGGATACAGCCGGAATGCTCCGCCAACATCAATTTGAAAAAGTTGAAATGGTTTCAATTACCCATCCAGAACATGCACGTCCAGAACTGGACCGAATGACCAAATGTGCTGAAGGGATTTTGGAAGCCCTAAATCTGCCCTATCGAACCGTTGCTTTATGCGTTGGAGATATTGGGTTTGGTGCACGTCGAACTCATGACATTGAAGTTTGGTTGCCCGGACAAAATACTTATCGTGAAATTAGCTCGTGCTCATCTTGTGGTGATTTTCAAGCGCGACGAATGAACGCTCGATTCAAGCCAGCCACTGGAGGGAAACCAGAGTTTTTACACACTTTAAATGGATCTGGTTTAGCAGTTGGGAGATGTCTGATTGCTGTTTTAGAGAATGGACAACAAAATGATGGGTCAGTCTCCATTCCAGAGGTCTTACAAAAATACATGGGGAATTCATCCACAATTTTACCAGATGGCAGGTTATCTTAACAATAAGTAGCTATTAAAAAAAGTAAAAACTAATCAATAGGCTTCCTGCCAAGATGCTTCCTTAAGCGTGATGGGGTTGATTTCTTTCTGTTTTTATAAGGATTTTGATCACCCTGGCCACGCATCCAGAGCCTTATGGGAGTGCCTGGCATATCAAAATCTTCCCTCAATCCATTTACCAAATAACGGGAATAACTCGTCGCAATTTTGTCAGGATAAGAACACATGACAACAAATCCCGGTGGACGTGTTTTTGCTTGAGTCATATAACGGAGTTTAATGCGGCGCCCACCTGGCGCAGGGGGTGGGTGTGCTTCGACCATACCAGAAAGCCAACGGTTTAAGTGACTGGTAGAAATTCGCCGGTTCCACACCTCGTGCGCGACTGAGACAGCCTCCTGAAGCCTGTCTAATCCTTTACCAGTTTTTGCTGACAATGTTATTAAAGGAGCACCACGAAGTTGTGGCAACAACCTTTCAAATGACTCACGTAATACTCGAAGTTTAGCCTGTTTTTTAGGTTCCAAATCCCATTTATTGACTGCTAAGACAACAGCGCGCCCCTCACGTTCTGCCAAATCAGCGATTCGTAGATCTTGCTGCTCAAAAGGAATGTCTGCGTCGAGAAGCACTATAACAACTTCAGCAAATTTAACTGCGCGGAGCCCATCACTTACAGAGAGTTTTTCCAATTTTTCCTGCACTTTGGCCTTTTTACGCATACCAGCAGTATCAAAAATACGTGTTGGAATGCCACCCCAGTCAAGAGTAAGAGAAATTGCATCACGTGTAATGCCTGCCTCTGGTCCAGTAAGAAGGCGATCTTCGCCCAATATTGTGTTGATAAGAGTTGATTTTCCGGCATTTGGTCGGCCAATGACAGCAACTTGCATTGGTTTTTGCACAGTGGGCAAACTATACTCTTCTAAAGTTTCTCCGTCTACCAAATCTAAATCAACGATTGGAGCATTTTCTATGGACTCTTCTTCCGCTGAGTTAATTAGAGGGGCAAGCAAAATAGCTAGTTCACCCATTCCCTCACCATGCTCGGCAGACATCCTTAAAGGTTCGCCGAGCCCCAAGGCATAAGCCTCAATAACGCCACCATCAGCAGCGCGTCCCTCTCCCTTATTTGCAGCAAGAAACACATGGGCATTTCTCTTACGCAAAATGTCCGCAAATACCTCATCTGTTGGGGTCACCCCAACCCTTGCATCAATCATAAACAAACATGCGTCAGCCATATCCACGGCACGCTCTGTCAAGCGTCGCATACGACCTTGCAGGCTTTCATCAGTAACTTCTTCGAGGCCCGCTGTATCTATTATAGTAAATTTAAGATGTCCAAGTCGCGCAACCCCCTCGCGAAGATCTCTCGTAACTCCAGGCTGGTTATCTACTAAAGCAAGTTTTCGCCCAACTAGGCGATTAAACAAAGTAGATTTACCTACATTTGGTCGGCCAACAATTGCCAGTGTGAAGGACATTCAAACCTACTTTCAGGAAATTAGAACTGACCCCTATATTAAGTTTTCCTCAACGGAAAGCCAGGAGAGCGCCATCCAAGGTTAACAGGTAAAGTGTTCCTTCAACCACTATGGGGGAACTAGCCGCTCCATACGATAATCTCGTTGAAGAGATCAACGTACCATCTGCCGGATCAAATTCACGCAACATCCTATCTGAAGAGGCTAAAATCAGCCGACCACCTGCCAAAATTGGTCCATAATGGGCAAATATATCCGTACGACGTTTTAAACTCTTCTTTGTAAAATGAGGTAATTGGTTGGACCAGATAATACTTCCATCCAGTTTGGACACACGAATTAATTTATTTTCGTCACTTACAAAAAAAACTGATTGCCCCGATGTTAAGATATCTCCCTGACTACCTTGATTTGACGTCCATTTTCTCTGGCCAGTTTTCAAGTCTAAAGCAGCCATACGGCCTGCTGAATTTGATAAATATACTAAATCAGAGTCAATTACGGGTTGCCCTGTGACATCCTGCACATAACCAGCGCTTCGCCCTAAACGCGCACCTGACAAAACTGAATTCCAGCTAGGCAACCCACCTTTACGGAATACCGCAAAAACATCTCCAGAACCAAAGGGAAATAAAGCATATTTGTCATTAACTGCCGCGCCCGGGCCACCCACAAAACTAGAGCGTGAGCTTGGTCCAGCGACTTGCCACCTGATGCGGCCTGTCTTTGTTTCAATCGCCCATGCAGAACCACTCCTTGCAGATATATATAAGAGATCTCCAAATACAGTAGGTGATGCCCCACCATAACTAGCCAAGTCTTGAGACCAGACAATATCACCAGTTTCAGAACTTAAAGACTGAACAGTGCCAAAACCCGTTGTAACAAAAAGTTGTCCGTCTTTTATAGCCAATCCACCACCTGATGCATCATCTCGACCTTCAAATTTGTCTCCCACATCTCTTTGCCAGATAATCGTTCCATCCAAGTCCACCGCTGTAACTAAAGATCGGCTATCAAGTGTAAAAATACGACTAGCTTCTAAAACAGGGCTCGAGGCTATTTGATGGCGCCTACTGTTACCTTTTCCAATTGAAGCTTTCCAGACCAGTTCAAGTTTATCCCCCAATAAAGGGTGCCCAGGGTTATGTTGTGCGTTTCCACCTCTATGCGTCCATTTTGAGTTCAACTTTTCTGGAGGCAATTTCAAAGCTGGCAGACTGTCTATTATGAACCGATCTTCTTTTTCTTTAGCTGCCGAACCATCCAACATTTCTCTAGCACCAGGCAAAACAGGATCACTGCTAGAGCATCCAAAATTAAAAGAAACAAGTAGGAGGCAAACCAATGTATTAAATTTCAAGAGCGCCTCCCAATCGATTATTTTCTAGAGCAGAGTTTCTGAAAACTACAGGTTATTTTTCTAATTCAGGCGTAGAACCTAAGGCTACAATTAACTCAGCCATCCTTTGGACCTGCATGCGAGACGCATCAGCATCCTGAATATGCGCCTGCAACAATTCTAAAGCTGTATCTACATTGCCTAGTTCTAGTTCATAGGCTACTAATATTTCCATAGCTGCATTCCGGTAGAAACCACCCGGAGACGATAGATCGTTCAAAGTTGTTAGTCTATTTTCATTAGTTTCAGCGCCTGGAATAAGTGTCAACTTTAATCGCGCAAGGTCTCTAATGAAATCAGGCTGATCCATATTTGCAATGACTTCTTTAAGAAAGTTTACGGAGCTTTCCATATCAGCCCCAGCAGCAATAAATTTTGCTATCACATGATCGACATCTTTGGACGCAATCTCATTTAAAGCCACATTGCGCGCTATATCATCAGTGATATCAAGAGCATTCAGCAGCGTATCTCCACGAACCTGAGCCAATAGAGCTGCTTTGGATTTTGACCATTCATTGTAGGCTGTACCGCCAACGAGTATTAAAATCAAAACTGCTGGGATCCAGCCAAATCTACGAAATAAGCGAAACAACCTATCACGACGTACGTCTTCAGTTACTTCTGCAATAAAACCATCTGTATCTGACATTCTAAAACCACCATATTAGTCTTTCTTTCATATAGTCAAAAGCGAAGACGCGGTACAACCCCTCAAGAGCAAGATTGGCCCCTCAAAGGTCCGGATCCAACTCAGCAACCTTCAAAGGCTAGATGTTGCTTGGTTCTTTTCATCTACATCTGCTCTAATTCGAGAAAACCGAAACTTTACTCGCTTGAACCAAGCATCAACGTTAGCCCCAAGAACCAATAAGGCTGGAGTTGCAAGCAGTGTAAGTATTGTTGCAAACGTAAGGCCACCAGCGATTGTGCTGGATAAGTCTGTCCACCACTGTGACGAGGGTGCACCAGACAAAATAGATCTTTCACCAAATTGGATAGTCAATCCAAACACCATGGGCAAGAGCCCCATAATGGTCGTTACAGCAGTCAACAGCACAGGTCTAAACCGCGCAAGACCAGCATGAAACGCCGCCTGCTTTGCCTCGTAGCCCTTGGACCGAAACTCGTTAAATGTATCTATCAAAACAATATTATTGTTAACAACAACCCCCGCCAGCGCAATAATACCCAACCCCGACATAACTATTCCAAACGGACGATCCATCAGCCACAACCCTAAAAATACTCCACCGGACGACAGGATTATAGCAGACATTGTTACAAACGTTTGCCACACAGAGTTAAATTGTATCATCAGAACAAGGATCATAAGACACATAGACAAAGAAAAAGCTTGGCCAAAAAAGGTCTGTGTCTCCTCAATATCTTCACTTTCACCACCAAAAACTATTGAACTGGAAAACGGAATCCCTTTATTTTCTGTTACCGCACTTTGAAGTGCCTCCACTTGTTTGGCAGGCAAAAGACCTTCTTTTACATCGGCATCAATCGAATAAAACCGCTTACCGTTTTTCCGTTCAATATCACCTCCCTTGGGCTGTGGTATTAATTTTGCAAACACAGACAATGGCACGTATTCGCCCGCGGCAGTAGGAATTCGGATCTCTTCCAGATGATCAAGATTGCGTTGATCGCTTGGAAAGCGCAGCTTTATGTCCAGTTCGTCGTCAATATCGTCAGGACGATAGTCAGAAATACTGACGCCTCCAGTCAATAATTTAACCATGTTTCCAAGCGCATCGATAGAGACCCCATGGCGACTGGCTTCATCACGGTCAAATTCTATCGTCCACTCTATACCTGGTAATGGACGCGTATCTTTAATATCTATAAAACCACCAATTTCGTTCATTAAACCAACCACAGAGTTCGTTGCTTGCGCAGCCTTTTCAAGATCATTGTCAAAGACCTCTATATGGATTGGCGCTCCACCGCCCGGGCCCGCTTGTTCTTTTTGAATGTTGACTTTAATTCCAACCACCCCCTCAAGCCTTTGGCGCATTTGCTCCATCAAAGTGTTGACCGTTTCACGCTGTTGCCAGTCATCAAAAACCGTACGAATGGATCCAATAGAGTCTCTGGGAGCCTGTTCATCTGATCCTAGTTTCGCATAATTTGCAGATACACCAGTTATACCCAACACTCGGGCTTCCGCCTGTTGTAAAAGATCATCACGCTCATCCGCAGCGAGATCACCGCGAGCTAAGACTTGAATTGCGGCTTGTTCTGGTTCTACGTCAGGGAAGAAGCTTACCCCTAAACCAGCCGAAAAATAACCTCCAAAAGACACAGCCATAAAACCTATAATGAACAACACGACAAGCATTGGATATTGAATGGCCCGCTTGAGAATCCAGCGGTATGAACGCGGTGCTGAATGGTGGACGGCCCCACCGACAGAGACTTTTTTACCAAACATACCGCCTAACACTGGAATGAATATTAATGCCATTAATAAGGATGCCGATAATACGCAAATCACAGTAATAGGTAAAAACTTCATAAAGCTGCCAACAATACCAGGCCAAAATAGTAGCGGGAGAAATACCATTAATGTAGTAACTGTCGAAGCTATAATTGGCCAAGCCATTCGAACAGCTCCCTCACGGTATGCTGTTGCCCGATCTACTGATTGTGCTATCCTTCTGTCCGCATATTCAATTGTGACAATCACCCCGTCCACAAGCATACCAGCAACAAGAATAAGCGAGAATAGTACAACAATATTGAGCGTAATACCCATATTGTAAAGCAAGGCTATACCAATCAAAAAACTACCAGGGATTGCCAGCGCAACCAGAGCAGCATTTCGCAGTCCAAGGCTTGCAACGACGACTATCATAACGATCAAAACTGCAGCAGTTACGTTATTTCCAAGATCACCAAGGGTTGAGCGTACATTTTTTGATTTATCCAAAAGATAATTAACTTGCACATCGCCAGACATAGCGGCAACTTCAATGTCAATAATCTTACGGGTCGCTTCTGCTACTTCAATAAGGTTGGCGCCTACCCTTTTCTTTACATCTAGAACCAGAGAACTTTGGCCATTAACCCGCGAACGATTGTCTGAATCTACAAACGCCCGGCGTACCCTTGCAATATCTTCGAAATGAATAGTATTTCCGTCGCCAATTTTGATTGGCAACTTCATCAAATCCTCGATTGTTTCAATTACGCCGGGCACTTTGAGCGCAAGACGTCCCGCCCCTGTGTCTATGGAACCAGCCGTAACAAGCTGGTTATTGGCCGATACAAGGCCTATGACCATTGCAGGGTTAAGACCGTAGCTTTCCATAGCACCGGCATCAATAAGTACTTCGACCATTTCCTCACGGTCACCACCAATCTCAACTTCCAGAACTCCTTCGACCGCTTCAAGTTTGTCTTTTAAATCGCGAGCGGCCAAAATCAGTAATTTTTCGGGTACCTCGCCATAAATAGCAGCTGTTAGAATTGGAAAAAGAGACAATGAAATTTCAGTGATTTTGGGAGCGTCAGCGCTTGGAGGTAAATCTGGCTTAGCATCATCAACAGCTTTGCGTACGTCCTCGAGAACCAAGTCAATATCTTCTCCCGCAAGAAACTCCAGGGTTACTGACGCGTATCCTTCACTTGCTGCACTAGTCATTTTATCAAGACCTGCGACCGATCTAAGTTGCTTTTCAAGCGGCTTAACTAAGAGCTTTTCCGCATCAGTTGGTGAAATGCCAGAGTAGCGGACCGAGACATAGGAAATCGGAATATCAATATCAGGTTCAGCTTGCTTCGGAATATTATTCCAAGCATTTAAGCCGACGCCAAATATTATCATTATCATGAAAATAATTGCACCAGGCCTTTTGAACGCCGCGTGGATTATAGATTGCATTAGTTTGCTTCCTCGCCGATTTGGTAAGTAATTTTCGAACCTTCACTAACGAAGGCCTGGCCCATGCCCAAGAGCAGCGTACCGTCGGGTAAGCCTGATACATAAGCCGCATTACCAACAGTTTGGGCAATCATCACTGGCATAGTTTTCACAATACCACTGGACACCACTGTTTTTACACTCAATAGTCCCTCCTCATCGACGTTAAGATGAGCCGGAGATATTTTAAACGCAGGTACTTTATCGATTATCACACGTACGCCAGCACTCATCCCAGCGCGCAAGTTTCCATCATTGTTATCAAGCAATATTTCAACATTGAATGTCCGGGTTGCTTGGTTAGCAGATGTCGCAATCTTACTTACACGTCCCTGGCGTTTGCCTGCACCATCAATCTCTAAGTCGACAATATCACCGATTTTAATTTTACTGATCTGGGTTTGGGGTATTGGAGCATCTAAAATGAGAGACTTCAAACCTAAGATACGCGCAACAGGAGCGTTTTCTTTAATTGTTTGGCCCACTTCCACATGATACTTCTCCAGCCAGCCACTTTGAGGCGCTGTCACATCGGTAAATTTTAGCTGCTCTAACAGCTGTGAAATACGAGCATCGACAGCCTTAATTTGAGCATAGGACGCTGAAAGCTCAAGCTCTTCAGATTGGTTTTGTAACTCAATCAAGCGCATTTCTGCTGCTTTAAGCAAAGCAATTTGTTGAAGTTTAGCGAGTGGTTTTTTAACACCCCGATCCACTAATTTTTTTGTCGATTCATAATTACTTCGTACGGCCTCAAGGTCTGCTGTTGCAGCTGCGATCTGAGCCTCCCAAGCACCTCCAATGCGGAAACGCTTTTTAACGTCCTCGTATGCTGCTAGCCTTGACGTCCGCTCAGCACGAGCAGCTGCAATATCAGCTTCCAGTGTTCCCTTATCAAGTTTAATCAATGTCGCCCCAGACTCGACCCAGCCACCTTCAAGAGCAACTTGAGCAAATACAAACGCTTGACGGCGGCTTATTACATCAATTTCAAATTCTGTACGCGTCACGCCCCTTGCACGGATTTGCAATGGGACCAGTTCATTTACCACTCTAAAAGCCTGCGTGATCAATTCAGGCTCGGCAGTTACATTTTCTTCCACTTCAAGGGTTGCTAATTTTTCCTGATCAGTTTCACCGCTGGAGGAAGTCCCAAGCACATCATCTGAATACATCCAACCAATAATCAACACAGCAATGATAAGAGCCGAAATGTATGACTTACGAATTTTCATTTTATAATTTAACCTTTAGTTTGGCAGGAACTGATGCAGTCACGATGGCTAGAGATAGTTTGCACCAACTAAATGTCGAGGAAGCTAGTGTCAAACCGAGAAACCATGTGGGTAAAGGTCTTTTGAGACCAATAATTAGAAAATCGTGATTAAAATATAGGCAATTAAGAAATATTTTTGAGGTAACTTAAAATCACTTTCAGTGTAGAGTAACCTATTAAGCTTAGGGTGGTTTTTTACAGCAAAATCTTCAAACTAATTCCTTATGCCGAATGGCTTTGCCATTTTCAGCTAATTGTAAATTCCACAGGTGTGCATAGCGACCAGCCTTTAACATTAATTCATCATGGCGGCCCTGCTCAACGATCTGACCTTTCTCCAAAACTACGATGCGGTCCGCGTGCACAACAGTAGACAATCTATGAGCAATAGTCAGGACTGTTCGTCCCCGTCCCATTTGAATTAAGCTGTCCTGAATATCATACTCTGTTTCTGAATCCAAAGCCGATGTCGCTTCGTCTAGTAATAAAATTGGAGGGTCTTTAAGTAAGGTACGGGCTATCCCCACTCTTTGCTTTTCGCCCCCAGATAATTTCAACCCCCGTTCACCAACAGTCGTTTCATAACCCATAGGAAGACTTTCTACGAAGTCATGTATCTGAGCCGCTTTTGCAGCTGTTTTGACCTGATCCGGTGTCGCACCAGTACGACCATAGGCAATGTTATAGTAAATAGTATCATTGAAAAGCACTGTATCTTGAGGAACTACCCCTATCGCCTCATGCAAGCTTCGCTGCGTGATGTCGCGGATGTCTTGGTCATCAATTAACAAAGCGCCATCATTAACGTCATAAAACCTAAACAACAAACGACCTAAAGTAGATTTTCCAGATCCAGATGGACCAACAATAGCCCATGTTTGGCCGGGCTCCACTTTTAAGCTAACGCCTTTAAGGATAGGGCGCTCAGCATCATACGAAAATTGTATATCCCTAAACTCAATACACCCACCGGTCACTTTCAAAGCCGTAGCCGCATCCTTATCTTCTACTTCAGGCGGTCGCTCCAACAAACTAAACATCTCACTCATATCTACTAAAGCTTGGCGAATTTCACGATATACAAAGCCTAAAAAATTAAGTGGCATCATCACTTGCATGATATAGGCATTGACCGCAACAAATCCGCCTACACTCGCCCGGCCGGCAGCTACATCTTGCGCCGACATAATCATTACTGCCACCATTGCCGTGTTGATTATTAATGACTGACCGATATTAATAAAACCTAGGGAATAAGAAGTTTTAATTGCCGCAGCTTCGTAGCCTTCCATCGCAGCATCATAGCGGCCTGCTTCACGCATTTCAGCACCAAAATATTTGACAGTTTCGAAATTTAACAAACTATCAATAGCTTTTTGGTTTGCATCTTTATCTTGATCATTCATAACTTTGCGGATTTTTACCCTCCACTCAGTTACCACTGCGGTAAAGAGGACGTAAGCGACAACTGCTAAAGCAATGACACCTAAATACCTGACATTGAATAATGTGGCCAAGGCAATGGAAATAAGGATGAGCTGAAGAGCCAAGGGGCCAATTGAAAAAAGCAAAAAACGTAAGAGAAACGAGACACCTTTTACGCCCCGCTCCATCACGCGACTTAGCCCTCCTGTCTGGCGACTGAGATGGTAACGCAATGACATGTTATGAATGTGTTGAAACGTCTCTAAACCTACTTTCCGTAGGGCACGCTGTCCAACCTTAGCAAAAACTATATCGCGCAATTGCTGAAATGCACTTTCTAGAATTCGGGACAGACCGTAAGCTACAGTGAGCCCAATAGCACCAAGCATGAGGATTTGGCTGGGTCCTCCGTCACCAGAAAGATTATCAACCGCGGCACCCATTATCATTGGCGTGGCGACTGCCACTAATTTAGCCATTACCAAGCTAACCAACGCAATTATGACCCGCCACTTCACCCAAGCTTGACCTTTTGGCCACAAATAAGGCAGCACCCGGGCAATTACGCGAATTTCGACCTTCCGGTCATGCTGATTTTCTGGGTGATCAATGCTTTTCATTACGATAGTTTACTTAGGTCAATAATTGACAAATGTAAGGCCTAATTAATCTGGAATTTCGAATACCTGCCCAGGGTATATCAGATCGGGGTCCCTAATCCGTTCTTTATTAGCCTCAAAAACTTTATGATATTCAATGCCAGAACCATATCGTTCCTTGGCAATTGCCCAGAGCGTTGAACCAGGCTGAACCGTTTTAATCCTAAACTCAATTGAGAGCTTGGGTACTTTAACCCGTCCTGAAATGGGCTGAGGCTTTTCGTCTATACTAATCACATTTGATACAACTTCATTTGACTTTAGGGTTGAAGTTGAAGCCTCAAGACCCACAACTTGGTCCTGAACCTTAACCTTATTTTGAGTAATTGCAGAATTTATCTTAACTTTCTCGCTACCTTCTTTAGATGCCTCAGTAGTCAAAGCTACAAGCTCGTCAGGCTTCTCGCGTTTAAATGGGATTTCCACCCGCGAGAGCACTTCGCCCGTTTCAGATATTTCATCTACACGCAATTTATAAATTCCAGCTTTTATGTCTAGAAAATCAGCTTTCCAATATCCATCTTTTTTAATTTTTGACGTAGCTATAAGCTTATTATCAATATAAATACGTACAAACCCTGTTCCAACGGCGCGGCCTCCAACAGAAACCTGACCCTCTAAATCATAAGAAATAGTATCGATGGAAACAGCCGTAGTGGAGCTAGTTCCAATCTGGTCTTGAACTACTCGGATGCCATTTTCATCAGCAACAATAACTGCTGGTGCCAGAGGAACTTCATCAGTTTTTAAATCTGTTTCCTCCACAACTGAGTTCGATGCATCAGCCGTATCGGATACAATAGTTTCTGGCGGCAAAGTCACAAACGTAACCCCTTCCGAAATAATTGGCCCACTTCCATTCTTTGGGAAAAGCCATAGCTGAAGAGCTTGCGGTTCTGGTTTGCGTGGCAACTGGGCTAGTATCGCAAATTTTCCATTACCATTTAAATCTGCTCGCGCGTCAGGAAACTCGCGGCCATCAAGGCTGAGAACAACATATCCAAAACCTTCCGCTAAGCCATATACAACCAATGACCCATCTGCGTCGAGGCGAGTTCCATCAAATTCTGGAGCTGATACCTGCTGAGGTTCTGGTTCGGCGGTATCAACTATGTCTGTCTCTGTCTGTATCACAGTCGGAGGTTCTGGTTCAGCAGTATCAACTATGTCTGTCTCTATCTGTATCACAGTCGGAGGTTCTGGTTCAGCAGTATCAACTATGTCTGTATCTGTCTGTGTTGCAGTCAACGTTTCAGTATTTACCGCCTCCTCTGAGGGAGTTTCTTGTTCAGGCTCTTCAACGACTTCGTTAGGCACAACAATCTCTGTTGGAGACCGATTAGGCTGTATTTGTTCTCTTATTTGTGGATAAAACCACCAAACAACAGCGGCAAAAATCAACACCCCCCAGATAACTGAGTATATTTTTTCTCTGCCATCAGCTTGGCTATCGTCCGAGTTACTCATTTAATTCCATTCCCCAATCGATAGCGCCATGGTATCAGGCAGAGAACACCTGTCCAGCAAGAACTGAGGGATTTATCAATGACCCAATCAATTTGTGTATTTTGCGGAGCAAGAATGGGGAATGATCCCATCTTCAGTGAAGCCGCTAAGGAGCTTGGCGAAATAATTGCAAAAAATTCATGGCGATTAGTTTATGGAGCTGGACGTTCCGGTCTAATGGGTACAGTGGCCAAGGCCGTTAAAAGAGGGGGGGAACCACTTTTGGGATAATTCCAGAGCATTTAATAGAGAGTGAAAAAGTAGACCAGGACACTGAAGGTTTAATAATAACCGATAATATGCATAGCCGAAAGAAATTGATGTTTGTTAATAGCGACGCTGTGGTTCTGCTACCTGGTGGGGCCGGTTCAATGGAAGAGTTTTTTGAGATTCTGACTTGGTCACAGCTAAATCTGCATAAGAAGTCAATAATAATAGCAAATATAGCAGACTATTGGCACCCAATGCTAAATTTAATCGATCATGCAATTAAATCTGGGTTTGCAAATAAAGGCCTAAGCAATCATTTTCAGGTAGCCAAGGATTCAAATCAAATTGAAGCTTTGTTGCGATCTGCACTGAACACGGCCCACGTGTAAAATACTAATGCAACCCAGATCAGGGCAATAGCTACCAAATGCCATCCGGTTAAAATCTCTCCAAGCAAAACGACTGCACAGAAAAATTGTAAAATTGGATTTAAATATTGAATTAATCCAACCGTAGCCAGGCGTACTATTTGGGTAGAATAGGTCATCAACATAAGTGGACCTGCGGTGATTATGCCTGAAAACATTAACAGGCCTAACGTGGCTGCGTCTGGCATGCGTCCGAGCCATAGCAGATAAGCAATCGCCAGAGGCAATAGTAGGATCACCTCAAGCGTCACTGATACAACCGAGTCCACCTCAATAATTCGCTTCAGCAGCCCATAAATACCAAAGGTTAGAGAGATAATTACAGCTAGCCAAGGTGGCGAGCCAAATCCAAAAGTCAGAACTAAGACTGCGCTTACAGCAAGCAAAACCGACAACCATTGTAGACCCGATAAAGTTTCGCGAAATACCACCAGCCCTAAAAGCACCATGACTAGTGGAAAAATATAATATCCAAGAGACGACTCAGTTACTCGTCCAGCTCCAACAGAAAAAATAAATACATACCAATTTATTCCAATCATCACGCCAGCCAAAAAAATTAAACTTAATGTTTTGGGTGACTTAAGCGTACGGAAAGTTTCGTGATGCCTACCTGTCAACCGAATAACAAAAACGAATGTGATAACAGACCAAAGCGTGCGATGAGCAAGAATTTCTTCTGGGCTTAGATGTGTTAAGTAGGAATAATAGAACGGAGAGAAGCCCCATATAAAACAGGCCAGTAGCATCGCTAAAACGCCCTTAACTGATCGTGTCATAATGTCCAACCAATCACAATTCAGTTTAAATCGTAGAGCCTAATAATCAACAGAAAGGCCCGCTGAGAATTCCCTGCGGGCCTTGAAATAATTTAATTACATTTTTACCACTACATGCGACTTGCCACATTTTCCCAATTTACCAAATTATCCAAAAAGTTGGACAAATAAACCGGACGCTTATTACGGAAATCGATATAGTAGGAGTGCTCCCAAACGTCACAGCCTAAAAGAGCGGTCTGTCCAAAACAAAGAGGATTAACACCATTTTCAGTCTTAGTAACAGCTAACGATCCATCAGCATTTTTGACCAACCAGCACCATCCCGAACCAAACTGACCAACACCCGCTGCAGAAAACGACTTTTTAAACTCATCTATAGAACCAAAATTATCTATTAAGGCTTTTTCGAGTGAACCAGGCATTTTATTATCACCCGGCCCCATCATCTCCCAAAATTGGTTATGGTTCCAAAGTTGGCTAATGTTGTTGAAAATACCATTTTGAGCGACCGCTGATACATCATAAGTACCAATAATGATTTCCTCGAGGGACTTTCCATCCCACTGGGTTCCGGAAATTGCTGCATTTCCATTAGTCACATAAGCATTATGATGTAAGTCATGATGAAATTCCATAGTTTCAGCAGACATGCCCTTCGCGGCTAAGGCGTCGTGGGCATAAGGGAGATCAGGAAGTGTGAAAGCCATAATAGCAATCCTTTCAACGTTAATGTATAATATGTTTCTTATTATAGGAGGTAATCTGCCGGAACAAAATGGCCATTACTAAAATAACTAAAATTGCGATATTAAGAAAGTCAAAATACTCGAGCATCCTGCCTAGCTGCATCGCACAATAAAGAAAACATGTATTGCTGTACCGAACGAAAACAAATTAAAATTATCTTATCTTCGCCGACCCTGAAGACTGCGCCCGCTACCTGCGCAATTCTAGTTCGTGTAAAGCTACCCACCTTAAATTTTGCTGGATGGAAATCCATTGGCGCTAACTTCGCTAACACCTCTGGGACTTTCGTTCCTGTAAGTGTAAAGACTGCACGAGAATCCGAAACGTCTGAAAGCAGAGCATGCTGACCGACTAATGCTTTTTGTAAGTCAGCATAGATAGAGCCAGAAGTTGGCCCAGGCACAGTTATCAAAAGCTCATCAGGTGACATCCACGCCACAGATTTACCAGCGTATGTGTCGCAAAATCCACGCTTAGGAATAGGGCCACCTAAAACTGATTTTATAGCTGTCTTTACTTTTGTTGATGACAAAGTCGCCCGCAATGTAAACATGTGTTGTCCAAAACTCTGGCTAACCTTTACGTAACCTTCAAAACTACTATCCAACATTCTGTTTCTCTCCTTCTGGATCAAAAAATATAGGACTGACAATTTTTGCTTCTACCGGTGAAGTTCCAATTTTTGTAAAAGAAATTACTTCACCCACCCGACTAGGACCATTGTGTACAAGACCCATCGCGATACCCTTCTTTAAGGTCGGCGAGTAATATGTTGAAGTAATTCTACCCTGAGTATTTGTCTGCCCATTAGCATTTTTTCCAGATGCAATTGCATAAGCTCCATCTTCCAGAACAGAACCATCTAGGGTCTCAAGCCCCACAAGCTGCCACCGGTTATCATTGTCCATGAATGAACGTTGTTGTGCCCGTTTTCCCAGAAAATCATCTTTTTTCTTCGATACAGCCCAGCTTAAACCTAAATCCTGAGGAATAACCGTACCATCTGTCTCATCTCCAATCATTATGAAGCCTTTTTCAGCCCGCATTACGTGAAGACATTCTGTGCCATAAGGCATGGCTCCAAATTCAGCACCCGCATCAATAAGCATTTTCCAAAACTGTAAGCCTTGGTTGGCTGGTAAAGCTATTTCATAAGACAGTTCGCCAGAGAATGAGATCCGATAAGCACGGCAAGAAATTCCACCAATATTTCCATCTGCCCAAGCCATAAATGGCAACGCTTCAGGTGAAACATCCATCCCCCCCAATTTTTCTATTACTTTCCGAGAATTTGGTCCAACAATTGCAATCTGTGCCAGCTGTTCTGTTAGATTAATCGTCCATACCTTCCAATTCCACCACTCAGTTTGAAGCCACTCCTCCATGTGAGCGTGAATACGATCAGCACCACCGGACGTGGTATGACAAAGCCAAGTGCCATCATCAATACGCGCAACGACACCATCGTCAGATAAAAATCCATTTTCAGAACACATCAAGCCGTAACGACAGCGTCCAACTTTAAGATTGGACATCATGTTTGTATACATCATGTCTAAAAATTTTCCCGCGTCAGGACCTTTAACAATGATCTTACCAAGAGTAGACGCATCCAAAAATCCAAGGTTTTTGCGAGTGTTCAAAACCTCACGATTTACTGATTGTTTGGTTGTTTCGCCCGGCTGAACATATGCATACACCCGCCGCCAGCCAGCTACTGGTTCCCAATCTGCTCCATTGCTTTCATGCCAATCGTGCATTGGAGTTTTGCGAATAGGTTGAAAAAATTCTGCACGCGCTTCCCCTGCTAAAGAGGCCATCGATATGGGCGTGTAGGGAGGCCGGAAAGTAGTAGTTCCAACATCTGGAATATCCATATTAAGAGATTTAGAAAGTACTGCTAATCCATTTATATTACTCAATTTTCCTTGATCTGTTGCCATGCCAAGGGTAGTATAGCGCTTTGTATGCTCTACACTCTCAAAGCCCTCTTGCGCCGCTAATTGAACGTCGATAACTTTCACATCATTCTGAAAATCAAGCCAAGATTTGGATCGCAAACCATAGTTGGCTCCTTGTGGCATCAACCAGACAGGCAGCATCGGAAATTCAACAGAATTATTACAATGTGCCGCTTTTAATTTCTTAGTTTTGCCGCCTGCAGCGACTGCTGCCACTGAGCCCTGCTCATTGGCATCAATCAAGACCGCAGCGCTGCCTAAATGGCCATTGGCAACGCCAACAACTCGAACCATACCCTCTCCATCAACTCCCAAAGGTGGATGCTTTGGGTCTGGACAGAACATTGCTTTGCTTGAGTCCCAAAAAAGTTTGCCACCACAGTGCGACCACAAGTGTACCACTGGAGACCAGCCACCTGACATTGCAACTACATCACAGGATATTTCTTCCAGCTCCGCGCCCTCACCAGCTTGAGAGCAGATACTCACGCCGGTAACACGCTTGCCACCTTTTACCTTAGCTATACCACGCCCAGTCTCAACCCTGATACCAGCGGCGATAGCCTGGTCCATCAATATCCCCCCACCCTTTGGCCGGGCATCTATTATTAGAGGTATGTCTAGGCCAGCATCTTTTAAAACTATGGCGGTACGATAGGCGTCATCATTGTTTGTGACAATAACAGTACGATCACCAGGGGAAACTCCATAATTTACCACATAATCGCGCACAGCGGCGGCAAGCATAACACCAGGAATATCATTCCCAGCAAAAGACAAAGGCCGCTCAATGGCACCAGTAGCCACAATAATTTGTTTACACCTAATTCGCCATAAACGGTGGCGTGGACGACTATCGCCAGGCGTATGATCTGAAATACGCTCATAACCAAGAGCATAGCCATGATCGTATACTCCAGATCCTTGAGTGCGGTTCCGAATAACGACGTTATCCATGACCGAAAGCTCAGACAAAGCCCCTTTTATCCATTCTTCTGCAGCAATGTTATCAATCACGACACCATCAACGACGGCACGACCACCCCAGTGGGCTGTTTGCTCAACCAACATCACACGCACGCCCGAAGCCGCAGCAGATTTAGCAGCTTGGATTCCGGCTATGCCACCACCAACGACCAAAACTTCGCAGTGGTGATAGTAATGCTCATATTTGTCTAAATCACGGTCTTTAGGCGCTTTACCAAGTCCAGCAGATTTTCGAATGAAAGGTTCATAAATGTGTTTCCAAAATGATCTTGGATGGATAAACATTTTATAATAAAAACCCGCTGGTAAAAACTGCGAAAGTTTAGAATTAATAGCTCCAACATCAAATTCTAAAGACGGGAAATGATTTTGTGAGACTGCCACCATACCATCAAACGTTTCAGTAGTTGTTGCCCGAGCATTTGGTTCAAAGGATCCACCCTCGCCCAAATTAATAAGAGCATTTGGTTCTTCTGCTCCAGAAGCAACTATCCCCCTAGGCCGATGGTATTTAAAGGATCTTCCCACTAGAATTTGATCGTTTGCGAGAAGCGATGCCGCTAAACTATCACCCTCATAACCAATCATTTTTTTACTGTTAAACAGAAAATTTATTGGCTTCCTTCTATCTATAAGACGGCCGTTATTGGCTAAACGAGTACTCATTCAGACCCCCTATAAAGACTTTCGCAATCAAAAGCCTGCACATCCGATATTTCGTTAACCGGCAACGTCACGAGAAAGCTCTCCAGGACCAACCAGGTCTCTTAACAGTAATTAAATCTTTGATACTCTGTGGAGGTTCCAATGTTTGAGCTTCATAAGTCCCAAAAACCTCAAGTGTGAGTGTACAACGCGCGGCATGAAACCATTTTCCGCAGCCTGAGGAGCAACGCCAACGTTCGAAATGCAGACCCTTAGGATTAGCTCTTCCAAATAGGTATTCCTCAAAATCCTGATCAGACGAACCCGGACCAAAACGTTTGATATGCGCCTCTCCACCAGCAGAAAGCTCTGTTTCGTCTTTATTCATGCCACAATATGGACAATTCAGCATTAGCATACGATCTCTCCCAAAAGAAATGCGCGTAGGGCAAGGAGCGCGAATTTAAAATTTGGAAAATAGTAATATATGAAAGAAAAAACACTCATTAATGCGCCACTCCTGCCGCAACACTTTCATCTACGAAACGCCCTGCAGAAAAACGATCAAGGCCAAATTCAGCCGTTAGAGGACTTTCCCCCTTGGCCATAAGTTCAGCAAAAGCCCAACCTGAGCCTGGAATAGCCTTAAAACCGCCAGTGCCCCAACCACAGTTAATAAAAGTTTGACCTAGTGGAGTTTTACTAAGAATTGGGGATCTATCTCCTGTTACGTCAACTATCCCACCCCAATGGCGCAACATTTTCAGACGCGAAATCATTGGGAAGGTTTCAATCAACGCGCGCACTGTCTCCTCAAGATGATGAAATGATCCCCTTTGAGTGTACGCGTTATACCCATCGGTCCCGCCGCCAATCACCATTTCTCCCTTATCGGATTGGCTCATGTAACCATGAACAGTGTTCGCCATAACCACTACGTCCATGCAAGGTTTTATCGGTTCGCTTACCAGCGCCTGAAGCGGCACAGACTCAATAGGCAAATGGAAACCAGCCATTTCAGCTACAACTGAAGCATGCCCCGCAACCACCATACCAAGTTTCTTACATTCAATATGCCCACGCGACGTCTCAACACCTGTGACGTTGCCTGCTTCTTGTGTGACGCCAATAACTTCAGTTTTTTGTAAAATATGCATTCCCATTTCAGAGCAAGCACGCGCATAGCCCCAGGCAACTGCATCATGACGAGCCGAGCCCGCTCGAGATTGCCAAAGAGCTCCTAATACAGGATAACGGGGGCCATCAACATTCATAATTGGGCAAAGTTGCTTTATCCGTTCAGGACCAATAAATTCTGTTTTTACTCCCTGCAAACTATTAGCGTGCGCGGTCCTTTGATAACCACGCATCTCATGTTGTGTTTGAGCAAGCATCATACAACCACGAGGGCTGAACATAACATTGTAATTAAGTTCCTGACTTAGGTTTTCATATAAGGAACGAGATTTCTCATAAATTGCCGCTGACGGATCCTGCAAATAATTTGACCTAATTATGGTCGTATTTCGCCCAGTATTCCCACCGCCGAGCCAGCCCTTTTCGATGACAGCTACATTGGTAATCCCAAAGTTTTTACCAAGATAATATGCGGTTGCTAGCCCATGTCCACCGGCACCAATAATAATCACTTCATAAGATTTTTTCGGCTGTGGGTTTGCCCAAGTACGGCTCCAACCACTATGTTGACGCATAGCTTCGCGGGCTATTGCAAAAACTGAAAATCGTTTCATAACAGAATCTCTCTTAGGCGGACACTGTCGTTATCTCTGATCAACCATACTTTTCACAACCCATGAGCGCCATAGTTTGAAATCATTGCGACATATATAAAAGCTATGTAGAGCGTACCTAGTTTATGTCATTATTTTTGCCTACCTGCCCAACGCTTAAGGATATTTATGATAATTGCTGCTCTATTTTTGTTTATAGCGTTGCTACTGATTGGCACGTTGTTGCATCGCAGGGTGCTTAATACAAAAATACATTTCACAGGTGATGTAGAAATCTATTCAGAACACATGCGCGGTCTAGAGGCCGATCGCAATAAAGGTCTTGTAGCAGATGATGAGTTTCAAGCTATGCGCGCGGAAATTGGCAGACGCATGATCTCAGCATCCCGAACGCACTTACCAAAAGAAATTCACTATAAAAGTCAAAATAAGTGGGCTTTGCCCGGCATTATTATGACGGCATTCCTTTTGGGCTCAATAATTTATAGTCAAATTGGCACTCCAGGACAACCAGACTTCCCAATAGAACGTCGGTATGCTCAATCAGATGCCTTGCGCGCGAATAGTCTCAGCCAGCTTGACGCTGAGGCACTAGCTCCAACCAATTTAGTCACTCAAGATACTGCATACATTAATTTAGTAAAAGATCTTCGGAATGCGCTAAAACTAAGGCCAGACGACATTCAGGGCCTTGAACTTCTGGCAAAGTCTGAAAGCCGCATAAAAAATTATTCTGCGGCTCATATTGCTCAAAAAAATATTTTACAATTGAAGGGCGCTAAAGCGACAGCGGTCGAATGGTATGCTTATGCAGACTTGTTAATCATGGCAGCCGACGGCTATATCTCAACAGTGGCCGAAGAAGCCCTAAGACAAGCGTTAATGCTTAACCCAGAAAATAAATTAGCTTTATTTAGAATGGGAATATATTTTGATCAAATTGGCCGGCCAGATCGTACATTTGCTCTGTGGCGAAAATTGTTGGAGTCTGGTCCTGAGAGCGCGCCATACATTCCATTAATCCGTAGAACTATCGAAGATTTAGCATTAGTAGCTGGCGTAAATTACGAGCCCATAGAACCGAAAGGCCCCACAACAGACGATATTTCAAACGCGCTGGAACTAACAGACAAAGAACGGCAAACCATGATTGTGGAAATGGTTGCCAGTTTAGAAAAAAGATTAGCAAAAAGCGGGGGTGCCAGCTCTGATTGGGCACAACTTATTTTTTCACACGCTGTATTGGGTAACGACACTGCCGCAAAGAAAACTTTTCAGGAAGCGATAATATTATTTATGGGGCAAGAGAGTGACCTAAAAATTTTACGCCAAGCAGCAGTTTCAGCAGGAATTATTCAATGATTTATGACGATATTTCTGATATTATAATTCATGCAAAGGCTTCTGAAGCTTGGATGGGTCTAGACCTTGGCACCAAGACCATTGGTGTGGCGGTTTCAGATCGATTGTTGAGCTCAGCTACGCCTCTCCTCACAGTGCGGCGCAAAAAGTTCTCCCTTGATGCGGAAACTCTACTATTTGAGGCTACCAAACGAAATATTGGTGCAATTATTCTAGGCTTGCCACGGAACATGGACGGGTCAGAGGGACCAAGATGCCAATCTACCCGAGCGTTTGCACGAAACCTAGCCTCCCTCACAGAACTTGCAATTGGGTTTTGGGATGAGCGTCTTTCGACCGTCGCCGCTGAACGAATACTTTTAGAGGCGGATACGACACGCAAACGTCGTGCTGAGGTAATTGATCAGGTAGCTGCTGGATATATACTCCAAGGCGCGCTTGATCGCGCACATCATATTCGAGCGACGTAATGAACAATCAAAATAGCAATGAAATTTGGGAACGGAAGGAAATTGATAGCCCTTGTATCAAACTTTGCTCAATCCATCCAAGCGAACGAATTTGTGTTGGTTGCTATCGCTCCATTGAAGAAATTGGGATCTGGTCAAAATTAAGCCCAGAAGCGCGTTCCACCATTATGAAAGAACTGCCAGGGCGAGCACATCAGGTACAAAAACGCAGGGGAGGTCGCGGTAGCAGACTAACTAAATAGAAGTTATAATTTTAAACAGTTAGTGAATTAGATACGGAACAGAGAAATCCTTTTAATAAGACCCATTTAGCCAATTGATTAGGTTACCATCCCCTTCAGGTCTAAAATAAACGACCAGCCGTCCATGATCAATAGGGGCTACTTCCTCAGGCCAAGGCGCAATGCCATGTAAAGCGAGCCGATGTAAGAGATAACACTCTCCAGGTTTTGCTAAAATTGATATTTGCTCGCATTGATCAAAACATTTTCGCCGCGCTTCATGGTAAACTTTGGTTAAATCTATGCTATTCCATTGGGCAACCGGGATATCATCAAGTACAGATTTAAATGCTGCCCGAATTATATGATGGCTGCCCTCCCAAACAACCATTGGGCTTGCCTGAACGTTATAACCAACTGTCGGAAGGCCTAAAACATATTGATGTGGTTCATGTATAAACCGCCGACGATTGAGGCCTTCTGATCGCAAGCCGTCAACGTGCGCTCCACAACGATTTTTCCGATACCGGTGAGCAACTTCAGTCTCTGTTCCGTCAAAGGCTGGGTAACCAGGATAAATTACTGAAATTTGGGCACGATCCAAGGCAATTGGTCCATGCAGTTTAATTAAAAAATCAACTACAGCACCCTTTAATTGAGGCCCTTCAGCGACACTGCCAGCTGGATCATTGGGCAAAGAATTAACTCCCACAAACCAGGTATCTCCATGGCGTAACCATAGCGCCTTTTGTTTGGGGTCTTTAGCTATACCTGCAGCCGTCGGCTGTATGTAGTGAACCCAATCTAAAATGTCAGGGTCGTTATCAAATTTAATCCAGCCACGTTCACTGAGAGATACTAACCCCATAGAGCCTGCAACATCATGTTAATTGCAACTAATAACAAAAATAATCCAAATACTCGTTTGAGGGGCTTAGCATCCAATCTGTGGCCCAAATTTGCTCCTAAGGGTACAAATATAAAGGTCAGTGGAACAATAAATAAAAATACGAGAAAATTCACTGCTCCAAGGTTAAAAGGAAGTGCTGGCGACCCAACGGGAACAAGTAGCCAAAAAGCCGTAGACGGAATTGCAATCGCGAGGCCAAAACCGGCTGCAGTACCAACCGCCCTATGAATTGCAATTTGGTGTAATGACATAAAAGGAACTCCTAATGAACCTCCTCCAATTCCCAAGAGTACTGACAAACCGCCCAAAGCAGATCCCAAGACCCAGCGAGTAATTCCTTTCGGCAGATTTTCGGCCAGAAACCAGGACTGTTTACCAAAGACAAGGTAGACGCCAATCAAAGTCCCGAGCCCACCAAATATTAACTGAAGAACAATAGACCCTATACTTGCCGCAAGATAGGCGCCACATACAGCCCCAATAGCTATACTTGGAACCCATTTCTGTAAGATTTTCCAATCCACAAAACCCTTTCTATTATGGCTTTGTAGAGAGCGGATGGAAGTTACAATAATTGTGGCCAACGACGTTGCCACACAAACCTGCATCAGTTGCGGACCATTATAGCCAAGGGCTTGGAATGAGTAAAAAAAACAGGGGACCAAAACTATACCTCCCCCAACACCTAAAAGGCCTGCCAGAAATCCCGCAAAAGCACCAATGAAAATTAAGCTTACAAACACAGGGAGCAGCGCAATAAGTTCCATTAGGCTGTTTCCAATTCAGTCTGGAAACGTGTTATACTTTTGATCTCCTCCAAAAGAGCAAAATAATCAGCCATGCCTGCATCCCGCAAACTACCAATATCAGAAAGTCGACGGCGCCAATGTCGGGCACCAGGTTGACCTGCAAATAATCCAAACATGTGTCGGGTAACTTGGTGAAGGCGACCACCATCCTTGAGATGTTTCTCTAAATAGTGGGTCATTGCCGCCCCAATCTCCAAGGCAGAAGGTGGATATTCGTCATCAAAAATTTCAGAATCGACTGATGCAAGCACAGCATAGGGTGTGTGATACGCGGCACGGCCAATCATCACTCCATCAAGGCCACCACTCAAATGCTGCTTAGCTTCAGTTAAATTTTTAATCCCGCCGTTCACACTAATGTGCAAGCCAGGAAAAGCTTTTTTCATTTCTCGAACCAACAAATAATCAAGAGGCGGTACGTCCCGATTTTCTTTTGGACTCAGCCCTTGAAGCAGAGCCTTCCGCGCATGAATAGCAACCCGTTTGATACCAGAATCTTCTATCATTTCCAGAAAACTAGGAAGAATTTTTTCAGGGATTTGATCATCTACGCCAATTCTACATTTTACCGTGATTTCGGCATCACAAGCACTTTGCATCTTATCTAAGCACTGCCTAACTAGATCTGGTTCCTTCATAAGTACTGCACCAAAGCTTCCAGATTGGACCCTATCAGACGGACATCCCAGATTAAAATTAATTTCGGGGTATCCACGCTCTGCACCAAGCGCCGCAGCCTGGGCCAATTGAACCGGATCACTACCACCCAACTGTAAAGCAACTGGATATTCTTCAATGTTGAAATCTAACAAATGAATTGCCCCACCCAATACTAAAGCGGGCGCCGTCACCATTTCCGTGTAAAGAAGAGATTTTTTTGAAATTAAACGATGAAAATAGCGGCAGTGTGTGTCTGTCCACGCCATCATTGGCGCCACACTAAAGCAAGCACTTTGCCGTAATTTTTCTCGATCAGATCCGCTCATGCCTACGTTCCATAAGAGTTAGATAGTGAAGTAGTAAAAAAGTAAAAAAATTATAATCCAAACCCTGCCAGGCCAAATATTTTCCACGTATTTATCTTAAGGGTAACAGTTTTCAACCCTTGATCAGGATTCCTAGGTCAGCGACATTTGTACCAGTAGGCCCAGTGATCAATAATGCGTTTGCAGCTTTTAATGCATTATAGGAATCATTATTAGAAAGCATTACTTCTGGATTTATGCCCTGGCTTTCTAGTGTGTTCAACGTTGTCTCGCATACAACGCCACCTGCAGCATCCGTTGGGCCATCGCGTCCGTCAGTCCCACCCTGCAAATATAACCACGGCGCCCTCCAGGCCTGTTCACGAGCCAACAACGCTACCCGCAAGGCAAGTTCTTGATTGCGACCCCCCTTACCTGTTCCATTGATCTTTACGGTTGTCTCCCCTCCAAATAGATGAATACCAGGCCCGCTAGACGCAACACGCTTGGCCGCAACTGCAACATCACCAACCAGCGGCGTATAATGGGCTCTTGACCGTTCAAAATAAGCAGACATAGCTTCAAGACTTAATTTATTTGACCCGATTAGGGTATTTTTAGCTTTAGGAAATTCCAATACCAAATCACTACGCTGCATTAGTGCCTGAATGGATTCTGGTATGCGATCCCAAATTCCCAAGCGTTTCAAAGCTAAGCGTGCTTCTTCCCGGCTTCCGATAGGCGAAGTAGTTAAACCACTGGATACCACACGTAAATCATCTTCAACAACGTCTGATAAAATTAAACTACTTACAGAACTTGGGGCGGCATATTGCAGTAAACCACCACCTTTTAGCAAGGAAACTTGCTGACGTATAAGGTTCATGGTTTTAATTTCGGCACCAGCCGACAGCAAAACTGAGTTTAATTCAATTTTTTCATCTAAGGAGATTCCATCACGGGGTGCGGGCAGTAATGCTGAGCCACCACCAGATATTAAACACAGTATAGGACGGCAAACTTTGGACGCACGTTGTAAAGCTGCAACAACGGCTTCACTCGCCAACAAGCCAATTTGATCAGGAATTGGGTGCGCGGCCGCAAATACTTTAATTCCCGGCATTTCGATAGCATTTTCAGGATTAGTAACAACTATTACTTCCGCATAATCTTTCAAAACATCAACTGCGGAAATCGTCATTTTAACCGCAGCCTTTCCTACCGCTATAACTGTCGGAACTTCATCGTAACCTATCAACTCCTGCCTAACCGCTGAAACAGGGTCTGCCGCATTTATTCCGATCAAAAAAGCTTTTAAGGCCTGATTATAATATTTATGTCTCATTTTCAGCTTTTTCAGACTATGCAAAAATATTTGGGTTATTCAAAACAATAAATTAGTTTAGTGCAACAGGATGAAATTCACCACTTCTAAACAAACCAATTTGTGACAAAAAATAGATTTTCAGGTCATTAATTAATATTGCAAAGTTAATGATGTATTTTTTAAATTCATGTAAATACACATAATACTAAAATGTAAGGATAAATAATGAGTAACTTTGATGAAGATCTTTTTATAAAAGGCCTGAAGCAGCGTCAGGCTACACTCGGAAAAGATTATGTTGCTAAAAACCTAGCATCAGCAGATAGCTTTACGCGCCCGTTTCAAGAAGCAATGACTGCATGGTGTTGGGGGTTCGGTTGGGGTGATGATACAATAGACGCCAAAACAAGGTCAATGATGAACCTTTCTATGATAGGCGCATTAGGCAAAATGCAAGAATGGGAAATTCACTGTAAAGGCGCCCTTAATAACGGTGTGACAGTAGAAGAAATTCGCGCAATCATTCATGTAGTAGGCATTTACTGTGGCGTTCCCCAGGCGCTAGAATGTTTCCGAGTTGCCAAAAAGGTATTAAGTGAAGCAGGCCTTTTAGAATAAGATTAATGTTTTTAGACTTCCGCTACGGAAGGGTTGCAAAGCCAAGCTAAACCACTTGATTACAAACTGCTCATATAAAGGAGAGGTCCGTTATGACTGGTCAGTCCTACCCACATCTATTCCAACCACTCGACTTAGGCTTTACCCAATTAAAAAATAGAGTGATAATGGGTTCAATGCACCTAGGGCTTGAAGAGGCCAAAAATGGTTTTGAACGTATGGCAGCATTCTATGCAGAGCGTGCAGCAGGTGGCGTAGCTTTAATTGTGACAGGGGGAATTGGCCCTAATCCAGAGGGTGCTGTGGGTCAGGGTGCCGCAATTATGACGACACCAGAGGAAGCTCAAAAACATAAAATAGTAACTAGAGCTGTCCACAAAGCGGGCGGAAAAATTGCTATGCAAATTTTGCATACAGGTCGTTATGCATATAATCCTAACGCCGTAGCACCATCGCCAATCCAAGCGCCAATAAACTTTGTAAAACCAAAAGAATTAGATGAAGAGGGAATTCAAACCCAAATCTCAGATTTTGTCCGTGCAGCAATTTTAGCTCAATCTGCCGGATATGATGGCGTGGAGATAATGGGCTCAGAAGGCTACTTCCTAAATCAATTTATCGCGCTAAGAACTAATCACCGCACTGATGCCTGGGGCGGGAGTTATGATAATCGTATTCGACTAGCAGTCGAAATAGTGCGGCAGGTGAGGCAGGCTGTTAAAGAAAACTTTATCATAATTTATCGGCTTTCAATGATTGATTTAGTTGAAGGGGGGTCCACCATTGAGGAAGTCATCAAGCTTGGAAAAGAAATTGCCGCTGCAGGCGCAACAATATTTAATACTGGCATTGGCTGGCATGAGGCGCGTATACCCACAATTGCAACTTCAGTTCCACGCGCTGCTTTTACCTGGGTAACTGCTATGGTGCGATCAGAAATGCCTATACCCGTCATAACTTCAAATAGGATCAACACGCCTGATGTCGCCGAAACGATAATAGCACGTGGTGACGCAGATATGGTTTCAATGGCACGCCCATTTTTGGCTGATGCAAATTTTGTTAGTAAAGCTGCAAATGGAAGAGGCGATGAAATCAACACTTGTATCGCCTGTAATCAGGCGTGCCTAGACGCGATATTTAATGGTAAAATTACATCTTGCTTGGTTAACCCATTCGCCTGCAATGAAACAGAAATGGTACTAAAGCCTGCAACGGTGATCAAAAAAATAGCAGTTGTTGGTGCAGGCCCTGCCGGCCTTGCTGCAGCAACAACCGCTGCGCGCCGTGGGCATCAGGTAACGCTTTTTGATGCTGCAGAAGAAATTGGTGGTCAGTTCAATATTGCAAAAAGAATACCAGGAAAGGAGGAGTTTTATGAGACAATTAGATACTTTGCCAAAGAAATTTCTCTTAGTGGTGTGACTTTAAGGCTTGGTTTGCGAGCAGGACCAAAAGATTTGGCTAGTTTTGATGAAGTTATACTTGCCACTGGCGTTATGCCGAGAACACCAGAGATTATCGGCATAGAGCACCCAAAAGTGGTGGGATATCTTGATGTGATCAATGGTACGCAAGTTGGCAAATCAGTGGCTGTAATTGGTGCAGGCGGTATTGGCTTTGATATCAGTGAGTTCTTAATACATACTGGTTTTTCGACAAGCCAAGACATTCCTAATTTCATGAAGGAGTGGGGAATTGATATGTCGATGAAAGCACGTGGGGGTGTCGAAGGAATGGTTGCTGAATTTAAGCCTGCAGCCCGCAAAATATACCTGCTTCAGCGAAAAGCAAAAAAAGTTGGCGCAGGTTTAGGTAAAACTACTGGTTGGATTCACAGAAAAAACCTGACTAAACGTGGTGTGCAGATGATGTCTGGCGTTACTTATAATAAAATAGACGACGATGGGTTGCATATCTCGATTGGAGACGAAAACCGAGTGCTGGCAGTAGACACAATAGTGATTTGTGCAGGACAAGACCCGGAACGTAGCTTGGCCAAGCACCTCCCAAAAGCCCACTTGATAGGTGGAGCTGATGTGGCAGCAGAATTGGATGCGCAGCGGGCTATAGATCAAGGCACTCGCCTGGCATTGGAACTCTAAAGAGTTTTGCTTCGGCGCAGATCATCAATTGTTAGACTAGGAGTTATAGCTTCAGTCGCCACATTAAGGTCAAGTATTGCGCCAGTCGGACTAGCCAAAGCATGGGCAAAAGCAGCTACAAAATCCTCAGTTTTTTCAATGCGTTCAGTATAAAACCCATAAGCTTTACCCAGCGCAACAAAATCAGGATTTACTAAATCAGTACCACTTATTCTTGATGGATAGTTTTTTTCTTGATGCATCCGTATAGTTCCATATGTACTATTGTTAACAATAAGCACGATGGGGCGAGCATCAGATTGCAAAGCCGTACCCAGCTCTTGGCAATTCATCTGGAAATCTCCATCACCTGAAAAACAAACAACACAACGTTCAGGATACTCTATTTTGGCAGCAATAGCAGCCGGTAGTCCATATCCCATTGCGCCAGATTGTGGAGCCAGCAAACGCTGCTCGTTTGAAAACTGCATGAATTTATTTGGCCAAATAGCAAAATTTCCAGCTCCATTTGTCACTATAGCATCTAAAGGCAGGAGTTTTTCAACCAAAATAGTGATCTGACCCATATCCACAGGGCTTGGCTGGGTTTTAGCTTTCTGAGACTTTTCAAAACCTTTACGCGCTGCCAAAACCCATCCACTATCAATTGTTAAATCAGAAGGCGTCAAAATATCATTTAAATCGTTTAGTAACGCGCTCGGATCACAAATCATGCTTAAATCAGGCGAGACGTATTTATTAAACTCATCGCCAGACCGATGCGTTTGAACAATCCACTGATCATCACGCTCTTCGTTAAATAGAGTAAAGGCGTCAGTTGTCATTTCACCAAACCTTACATTGATGGCTAGGACTAAATCAGACTGAGAAAGGGCAAGCCTAGTATTCTCTGACATTCCAACTCCCGCCTCACCCAGAAAAAGCGGAAGTTTGTTATCAAACAAATCATGATAACGAAAAGCAGTTATTACTGGAATATTCAATCTTACTGCACATTGACTCAAGGCCGCCCTATCGCGGGCCGTCCATCCACCACCACCAACTAATAGAACTGGGCGTTTAGCCGCTTTTAGTTTTTTTGACACTTTCATCACTTCGACCGGCATCGCTCCAGCCTGTGGCGGGATTATCGGCCTGGTTGGGATTTGAATTTCAGCCATCTGTGTTAAAATATCTTCTGGCAACGCGATGACAACAGGGCCTGGCCGACCAGAAATTGCTATCGACCATGCTCGACGTACAATCTCAGCTGTACGGGTAACATCGGTAATTTCTGTAGCATATTTTGCGACGGATCCATATACTTGTCGATAATCAAGCTCTTGAAAGGCTTCACGTCCCTGGTGCTCCAAGCCAACTTGACCAATAAACAAAATCATTGGAGTTGATGCCTGCATTGCGGAATGTACGCCAATACTCGCGTTCGTCGCTCCAGGGCCACGGGTCACAAAGCACAGTCCAACTTCGCCTGTCAATTTGGACCAAGCCTCAGTCATGAATGCGGCTCCACCCTCATTTCGGCAGCTAGTGAATTTAAAATCTGGTATGTCGCAGAAGGCGTCTAAAACAGCCAAAAAACTTTCTCCTGGTACCCCAAAACTTTGTCTCGCACCAAGAGCTATTAAGGTTTTTACAATGGCTTGACCGCCAGACATTTGTGACATTTCTCAACCAATCTAAAATACTTAACTATAATTTTAAGCAGAATAAAAAATATGGTAATTTGTTAGACAGCCTTATCACTATTAAATTTTCAATGTTTAAACAATACCATCTAAAACCACAGAATAGTTTGGCCAAATAGATTTGGCTCAATTTAACGTCAAATTGAAACTAATTATAAATTATAAGCTTAACATGACTGCGCTCAAAGATTTGATAAAAAAAGTTATAAATAAATGGATTCACCTTGATTACAAAATTGAATATGACAAATTACGAAATGCAAGGAGGCGGTATGGAAGCAGATTTTGTGATTGTGGGCTCGGGTTCATCCGGCTCAGCGTTAGCATCTCGTCTTAGCGAAGACGGAAAAAATTCTGTTTTAGTGCTTGAATATGGTGGAACTGATGCGAGCCCTCTAATTCAAATGCCAGGTGCACTATCCTTCCCAATGAACATGCCACGGTATGATTGGGGATATTTTTCAGAACCAGAACCACATCTAGGTGGTCGAAAATTAGCCTGCCCTAGGGGAAAGGTGATTGGGGGCTCATCTTCTATTAACGGCATGGTCTACGTACGGGGCCATGCAGGAGATTATGACAATTGGTCAGACACCGGTGCGGAGGGTTGGTCATATGCGGACGTTTTACCATATTTTCTTCGTATGGAGAATTGGCATGACAGTGGCCAAGGGGGTGATCCCGAATGGCGTGGCAAAAATGGGCCCCTTCACATTACCCGCGGCAAGCGAGATATCCCACTGCACAAGGCCTTTGTGGATGCAGGAATTCAAGCCGGGTTTGAATTGACCAAAGACTATAATGGCGAGCAGCAAGAGGGCTTTTCCCCAATGGAGCAGACGGTTTGGAAGGGTCAAAGGTGGTCAGCGGCTAATGCATATTTAAAACCTGCCCTAAAAAGATCAAATCTAGATCTACACAACTGCTTAGCACGACGTATCATTATGGACGGGAAGCGTGCAGTTGGCGTTGAAGTTCAGCGCGGATCAGACGTTTATATAGTTCATGCACGGCGTGAGGTCATAATAGCAGCGTCAGCCATCAATTCTCCAAAATTGTTGATGTTGTCAGGCATTGGCCCAGCAGCACATATTAAGGAAACAGGTATTAATGTGATTGCAGATCGTCCAGGAGTGGGACAAAATTTGCAAGATCATTTAGAACTATACATTCAACAAGCGTGTACCCAACCAATTACTCTATTTAAGTATTGGAACCTGTTTGGAAAAATGCGCGTTGGAATTGAGTGGTTGCTAAACAAATCTGGTCCAGGGGCATCAAATGCCTTCGAAACATGTGCATTTTTAAGGTCCAAACCCGGCGTCAGTTATCCCGATATTCAATATCATTTTTTACCAATTGCGGTACGATACGACGGACAAGCTGCAGCAGAGGGGCATGGTTTTCAGGCCCACGTAGGCCCTATGAGGTCAGCCTCAAGGGGTTCGATCAGGCTAAATTCATCTAACCCAGAAGATAAGCCAAAAATCGTTTTTAATTATATGTCTCAGCCACAGGATTGGGAAGACTTCAGGCACTGTATAAGGCTCACCCGATCTATATTCGGCCAACTTGCTTTTGACCCCTTTCGAGGTAAAGAAATCCAGCCAGGCATAGATGTACAGAGTGATGAAGAGTTAGATACTTTTATCAGTGAGCACGTTGAGAGCGCCTATCATCCATGCGGTACTTGTAAAATTGGTCGACCAGAAGATCCCATGGCCGTAGTCGACCCTGAATGCCGTGTAATTGGAGTAGACTCATTACGCGTTGTTGATAGCTCGATTTTTCCACGAATTCCCAATGGTAACCTGAACGGACCATCAATCATGGTCGGAGAGAAAGGCGCAGATCATATTTTGGGTCGTGCGCCACTTCCAAAAGACAATCGCGCGCCCTGGATAAACCCACGCTGGAAAATATCTGATAGATAGATTCAGAAAAGTAATTTAATTATAAAAAAAGGTCATCCGACATAAACTACAAATATCAAACTTTTACGGCCAACTTGAATTTTGCTCTATCCAGATAATACGGAGATATAATGCCACCAAATTTTTACCAGCAAGCAAAAAAATATTTAACTAAAGGCGAAGTGAAGTAATGGCACGGCGAGGTCGTAGGAAAAACGAAACAGAAGACGAAGCAAAGCCAAGTTTAAAGGCAACCGGCGGAACCTATCAGCCATTAAACTTGAATGAAACTAAACAAATTTCAGATGCCGCAATTGAAATTATGTGTACCGTTGGGTTCTCTGAATGCCCTAAACCGGTAGTTCAGAAATTATTAGAATTTGGTTGTCAAAAAATTAGAGATCGTATCCACTTTTCAAATAGTTTGATCGATGAAGTTTTACAAAAGATACCTAAATTGGTAACTCTTTACGGTCGATCAAATAAGGATGACCTCAGAGTAGGTAAATCGGCAAGTTTTGTTGGAACTGGAGGTGCATCTCCTTATATTCTTGATATTCAGACAGATACCTATCGCGCCTCAACGCTCAGTGATCTTTATGATAGTGCGCGTTTATGCGATCAGTTAGATCACATTCAGTTTTTTTCACGGTCTTTGGTTGCAAGAGAGATAAAAACTCCCCGCGACCTTGATCTAAATACAGTTTTCGCCTGTATTCTTGGAACACAAAAACACATCATGACCAGTGCGTCAGAACCTGAGCACGTGGAGGAGATTGCAGAAATTTGCTATTCAATTGCTGGCTCAGAGGCAAAATTTCGCGCTGAACCGTTTGTGTCTTTCAACATCAACCACGCCGTACCGCCATTAAGGTTTCATGCTGAAAGCTTTGCAGTCATGAAGGTAGCAATACAAAAAGGCTTCCCAGTTCATGCTAATGTTTTTGGCCAGTTAGGTGCATCAAGCCCAGTAACAACAGCGGGTTCAGTTGCGCAAACATTAGCTGAAGCGTTGGCAGGAGCGGTCTATGCTTACTGTGTAGATCCTGAAGCGAAGGTGATTGTTGGCCCACGCCCGATGATTACTGATTTACGCACTGGCGGTTTTTCAGGCGGGTCTGGAGAACAGGCCCTTGCTACTGCTATGTGTGGGCAAGTTATGCGATACTGGGATTTACCTTGCTCAGCTATCGCTGGTGCAACAGATAGTAAGTCAGCAGATGCTCAATCCGGATTTGAAAAGTCTCTAACTGTGAACACCGCGATACAAGCAGGAGCAAATCTTATTACCCAGGCAGCCGGAACACAGGCCGGCCTCATGGGAGCGTCACTTAAGGCATATGTCATTGATAACGATATGCTGGGCTCACTCTTAAGAGCAAATGTGAAACCTAATGTATCAAAAAAAACGTTAGCCATTGAGTCAATATCAGAAGTGGTCCACGGGGAAGGTCATTTCTTGGGTCAGAAAGAAACTTATGCCAGAATGAAATCTGATTTCTTATATCCTGAAATCAGTGACCGAAGATCTATTGATGAATGGGGCGATGGCAAACAAAAAACTTTAGAAGAGAAAGCTAAAATACGAGTTTTAGAATTATTAAAAAATACGCAAGAAAGTAATCTTGATCCAAACCTAATACGAACACTTATTAAAAAATACAGCCTATCTTTCGACCTTTTGAGCCTGCAGCCCATTAAAGTAATTGGTTTTTAGTACAGAGCCTACCCCAATTATTTTGAGAGTATTTAAAGTCGCTATCACACTATTTTTGCAAGTGTGGCGGATCGCAAATATTCTTCCGTTATGCCTTCAGCCGTTTCAACAATCTTTAGACCACCTTCGACAACGTCGAGTACTCCAAGGTTGGTGATGATACGGTCGACAACACCAGCGCCAGTAAGCGGTAAAGTACACGCAGGGAGAACTTTGCTCTCACCTTTTTTATTGGTATGATCCATGACTACTACTACCCTACGCACACCTGCAACTAGGTCCATAGCGCCCCCCATCCCTTTAACTAGCTTTCCTGGGATCATCCAGTTTGCCAGATCACCATTTTCAGCAACTTCCATCGCACCTAAAATGGCCATAGCAATTTTTCCACCACGGATCATGCCAAATGAAGTGGCACTATCAAAATAGGCTGTTTGGGGAAGTTCTGTGATTGTTTGTTTTCCAGCATTAATTAAATCAGCATCAACCTCATCCTCAGTAGGAAAAGGCCCCATTCCAAGCATACCATTTTCCGATTGCAGCGTCACTTCCACACCCTCAGGGATATAATTGGAAACTAAAGTTGGAATGCCAATTCCCAGATTAACATAGGTACCATCTTCCAACTCAAGAGCAGCCCGAGCTGCCATTTGATTGCGATCCCAGCCCGTTTTATCATTGGCCATTATGTTACCCTCAGTGTACGTTGTTCAATACGTTTTTCATGCTCACCCTGTATCAATCGGTGAACGTAGATCCCTGGCAAGTGAATTAGGTCGGGATCAAGGCTACCGGTCGGCACTATTTCCTCAACCTCTGCAACACACACTTTGCCGCACATTGCAGCCGCTGGATTAAAGTTTCGCGCTGTTTTCCTAAACACTAAATTTCCTGTTTCGTCAGCCTTCCAGGCCTTAACAATCGATAAATCTGCAAAAAGACCGGTTTCAAGAATATAAGTTTCGCCATTGAAATCTTTATGTTCTTTGCCATCTGCAATCACAGTACCAACACCTGTTTTTGTATAAAACCCGGGGATACCACAGCCGGCAGAACGCATTCGTTCAGCCAGTGTGCCCTGTGGATTGAACTCCAACTCTAATTCTCCAGATAAATACTGCTGCATGAATGTATCATTCTCACCCACATAAGAGGCAATCATTTTTTTAACCTGTCGGGTTTGAAGTAGGATACCAATTCCAAAATCATCAACACCAGCATTGTTAGATGCAAATGTGAGGTTTTTAGTGCCCGCCGTACGGATTGCATTCAGCAAGTTTTCTGGCAAACCACACAGTCCAAAGCCACCTGCCGCAATAAACATCCCGTCAAACAACAAACCATCCATGGCCTCGCTGGCGGATCCATATACTTTTTTCATAAGTAAATTGTCCCATAAGTCAGATTAAAGTTTAAGAAACACTGAAAGTCGCCTGGGTCAAGCTTTCGCTCAAATTTTAAATAAAGTTGTCTAATGACAAGCCAATGCAAAACTACTGACCCTCAACTTTTCAACGTTAGTCAGAGAACTCACAAAAATGGCAAATCAACTAAGATAGCCTGAGTTTCACGCCCCGCCGAACGAAGCAATGTGACGGAGTCACCCACTTTGCAGCTACATGAAATCAAAGCATACCCTATATTCCTTCTAAGTCGCGGTGACCAAACACATTGGGTCATATCTCCAACTTTTTTACCGTCAACTAAGATATCTTCCCAATGGAATGAGAGCGGATCTGCAATATTTCCTTCAAGGGCTAAGCCAAGCTGATGACGCTTTGGTCCCTGAGCTTTAATAAGTCTGAGGGCTTTTATACCGACAACGTCATCTGCAACATCAAGATCAATATATTTTCCCAATCGAACTTCAAAAGGATTAGTCGTGTCATCACTATCAGACCCACAACTTACCAAACCACTCTCGGTCCGTTCTGGAGATGTCGGGCCCCCATTCCCAATCGCATAAGGCTGACCAGCCTCTTTAACGATGCTCCAAAGTTCATCGCCGCGGGTGCCATCTTGAAGGTAGATCTCAAAGCCACCCTGTTTTGACCAACCAGAACGCTGCACCGCGACTGGAATTCCATTAATTTCTGTCTCAGAAAACCAAAAATACTTTAAATCATGAACCCAATCACCAAAAATAGAAGATACGACAGCAGGCGCTTTTGGACCCTGGACTGCAAGAGGAGAGACATCTGGTTCACTAATCGTGACGTTCAAGCCACGTTCAGCAGCAATAGCCCGAGCCCAAAACCAAATATCACTATCAGCAATTGAAAACCAATATAGGTCATCACGCAACTTCAACATAATTGGATCATTAATCAAAATACCGTCATGGTTGCACATTGGCACGTATTTTCCCTGTCCAATTTTACATTTTGATAGATCGCGCGGGCTCAAAATTTGAGCTAGTTTACTTGCATCCGGTCCTTCTAACTGAACTTGACGCTCCACGCCAACGTCCCACATAACAACTCCATTTATGAGATCCCAATACTCTTTTTCCTTGTCACCAAAGCTGGCAGGCAAAATCATCCGGTTGTAAATGGATGCGCTAGTGCAACCCTCAGCCATAACCGAATTAAAAAACGGGGACGGCCTCAAACGTGCCGTTGGAAAAACCTGAAACATCTTTTGCTCCTGAACTGCTATTATCCACCGCTGTAATCCAAACACTGCAGAGCAGAGAGTGCGCTCAGCGACAAACACAAGATACTACGCGACACTCCATAGTTACTTGTTCACCAAACACAGTTTTTGATAACGGATAGGCGATCAAACCAACAACCAAAAAGATGTACTTATTTACAAAATTTGAGTGGAAATAGTGCTAGAACGACTTGATGCATTTACTATTTTTGGTATCGTGTTTTCAACTTGGAGGGTTTTATGCTCAACTCTAGTATTCGACTAAGCGTCGATATTGGCGGCACATTTACTGACGTAGTCTTGGAGAACGGCGACGTAGTAATTTCCACCAAAGTATTAACTACTTACAAGGCCCCAGAAAATGCGATAATTGAGGGCATGTCTTACGTCTGTAAAAAGTCAGGTGTGGATCCGTCACTCATTAGTCAGATTATACATGGCACCACATTAGCAACAAATGCATTAATAGAACGGCGTGGCGCAAAAACTGCCCTAATAACTACCAAAGGCTTTCGTGATGTCATCGAAATGCGAACGGAGAGCCGTTTTGAACAGTATGATTTGAACCTTACTCTACCAGACCCGCTCCTGCCTCGCAATTTTCGTTATACGATAGAAGAACGTATGCAGGCTGACGGGAAGGTCCTCATACCACTCAACCAACAAAAATTGGATTTATTAATTAACGAAATTAAGGCGGCAGGGTTTGAAAGTATCGCAGTCGGTCTTCTTCACTCCTATGCAAATGATACACATGAACGCATGATTGCAAAAGCTTTGGCTCAACGTATGCCTGAGGCTATGGTGTCGCTGTCGTCACAAGTAAGTCCACAAATGCGGGAGTATGAACGCTTTAACACCACAATTGCCAACGCATATATTAAGCCTTTGATGAAGTCATACCTTAGTCGTCTCAAAGGGCGCTTAGCCAAAGAGCATGCAAATTGTCCAATTTTTTTAATGCACTCAGGTGGTGGGATTATTAGCCTCGAAAACGCGGCTGAATTTCCTGTCAGGCTAATTGAATCTGGACCTGCTGGTGGCGCTGTGTTTGCCGCACATATCGCCGCTCGTCACGGGTTAGATAAGGTGCTGTCTTTTGACATGGGTGGTACTACCGCAAAAATTTGTTTGATTAAAAACCAAACTCCCAAAACTGCACGTGTTTTTGAGGTTGCGCGGACATATAGATTCAAAAAAGGATCCGGTATGCCAATCTCGATACCTGTAATAGATATGGTTGAGATCGGTGCCGGTGGTGGTTCGCTGGCCCAGATAGATAGTATGCGCCAGATCCGCGTAGGCCCAGAAAGTGCAGGGTCTGAGCCAGGGCCTGCCTGCTTCAAACGCCACGGCACAAGACCAGCCGTCACTGATGCAGATTTAATACTCGGTAAATTAGATCCAACAAATTTTGCAGGCGGCAGTATCAGCTTGGATGCGTTAGCCAGTGAAAAAGCTTTAAAGTTACATTTGGGCGACCCGCTCGAAGTGACTGCGCAAATGGCAGCCTTTGGCCTATCAGAGGTGGTAGACGAAAATATGGCGAATGCTGCACGTGTCCATGCCGTAGAAAATGGCGAAGATTTAAGTGAATTTACAATGATCGCCTTCGGTGGAGCAGCACCACTTCACGCAGGCAGATTATGCGAAAAACTTGGTATCAAAAGGATGTTGGTTCCCACGGGCGCCGGAGTGGGGTCTGCTATTGGATTTTTATACGCTCCCTTCAGCTTCGAAGCCAACCGCAGCCAATTCATGCGTCTCTCAGACTTTGACGCAAAAGCAATTAAGTTAATACTTAACGAGTTGAAGTCAGAAGCCACGGCCTTTGTGCGAAGTTGTAACGCTTTAGCCCCTATTGAAGCCAAATATAAAGTATACATGCGATACTCTGGCCAAGGCTGGGAAATTCCAGTCCAACTAACAAAAGCGCAAGCCAAAGCTCCTGACGTAAATACATATCAGGCACTATTTGAAAGAGAATATGAACTCTTGTTCGGTCGTGTTGTAGATGGAATGGATGTGGAAGTTACAGTTTGGTCAGTAAATGCAACCACACCAGCTCAGACGGTAAATCCGGTACAAAAAATTCAAACCTTGCAGAGCCTGACCACTGAGAAAACCAGAGAACTTTTTGATCCTTCTGTAGAAGCAGTAACAACGGCAGCTGAGTTGCCGCGTTCTACAATGAAACCCGGCAGCCAGATTGCAGGGCCTGCAATTATTACTGAAGATGAAACCACTGTTATTGTGCCTGCCTCCCGCATAGCCACGGCTTTGAATGATGGCTCAATCGATATTACTGAAAAAGAGCGCCCAGATGTGTCCTAAATCAACAAAAGCCCAACCCTCAAATGTGCAATATCAGGTCATGTGGAACAGGTTAATTTCAGTGGTGGAGGAGCAGGCCCAAGCACTTGTCCGCACAGCGTTTTCTACTTCAGTTCGTGAAGCTGGAGATCTGTCTGCAGGGGTCTATGATAAAGACGGAAAAATGTTGGCACAAGCGGTCACAGGCACGCCCGGACATGTCAATGCTATGGCTGACGCAGTAGCGCATTTTATCCGTCGCATTGGTCCAGAAAACTTTTCGAGTGGAGATGTTTATATAACAAATGATCCCTGGGAAGGGACCGGACATCTCCATGACATCACCATCGTAACACCAAGCTTCCATCATGAAAGGTTTGTTGGATTTTTTGCGTGTACTGCGCACATTGTGGATATCGGTGGGCGCGGCTTTGGAGCGGACGCTAATAGCGTCTATGAAGAAGGTCTTTATATTCCCATTATGAAGTTTATTCACCAAGGAAAAGTCGACGAAACACTGATAAAAATTATTCGTGGAAACGTGCGTGAACCTGATCAGTTAGTCGGCGATATTTATGCTTTGGCGACCTGCAATGAAATTGGTCATCGCCGTTTGCTTGAGATGATGGACGAGTTTTCTTTAAATGACATTTGTGGCATTTCGGACTTCATTTTAACAAATTCCAAAAGGGCCACACTAGAAAGGATCAATTCACTCACCCGGGGAGTAGCTCAGGGTGAGATGCGCAGTGACGGCTACTCACATCCAGTGGACTTAAGGGTCAAGTTAAGCATCCAAAAAGATAAAATTCTTTGCGATTTTAATGGTACTTCAAGTATCGATAAAAAAGGTATAAACTGTCCACTAGTTTATACCAAAGCGTACGCCTGTTATGCGATAAAATGCGCCGTCGCCCCTGATATTCCAAACAATGCAGCCAGCCTTTCTCCCTTTGAAGTAATAGCTCCAGAAAATACTATAGTTAATGCATTGCACCCAGCACCTGTCGCGCTGCGGCACGTAATCGGCCACATGGTACCCGATGCAGTTTATGCGGCTCTAGACCAATTAATACCTGATCTAGTGCCAGCCGAAGGTGCAGGCTGTCTATGCAACTTCCAAGTTTCATTAAGGCCACGCACCGATACCCAAGCCCCTGTCAGCGCCCGACGAGCAGAAGTTTTGACATTTAATTCTGGAGGTTCAGGAGCTCGCCCAAGACTTGATGGAATGAACGCAACTGCGTTTCCCAGTGGCGTTATGACAATGCCTGTTGAGGCAACAGAGCAAGTCGGGCCAGTTATTATTTGGCGAAAAGAACTACGACCAGACAGTGGTGGCGTCGGACGTCATCGTGGTGGATTGGGACAATTTATGGAAGTTGGCGCACAAGAAGGGCACGAGTTTGATATTCAAGCAATGTTTGACCGGCTTAATCACCCTGCTAATGGACGGCAAGGCGGGGGTATGGGTGCCCCCACAACAATAGCCCTGGATAATGGAACCGCGATGAAGGGGAAAGGGAAACAATTCGTGCCACACGGTAACCGGGTTATGATGGCTTTCCCAGGCGGCGCCGGGTACGGGCCTTTGTCCGAACGAAAGAACCCTGAAATTTGGCGTGACCTGGCGGCTGGGTATATTTCCGAGCAAGCTGCAATTGAAGCCTACGGCCTTGATCCAGATATTGTAAAAGACGTGATGAAACGTGCACGAAACGGGGAGGTTTTTTGAATTGGCAAACGTAAAAAACACCCCCAAAAAGACAAAATATGATGTCGTTGTGGTGGGAGGTGCGATTTACGGCAGCTCAGTCGCGTGGTGGCTATCTCAAAATACAGACTTTGGCGGTTCTATTTTGGTAGTAGAACGCGATATGAGCTATGAGTTTGCTTCTACCAGCCATACCAATTCCTGCATCCGCCAACAGTTTTCTAATCCTACAAACATCCAAATCAGTCAATTTGGTGCAGAATTTATAAATAACTTCAGAAGTTTTTTTAATGACGATCCAAGAGTACCAGACATACCAATCCAATCCTTTGGTTATATGTATCTAGCTGACACAACAAATTCTGCGGCAATGTTAAAAGAGTGTCAGGAAATACAGGCCAAGCTGGGCGCAGGTACAAAACACATGAGCGCCAGTCAAATCAAAGATGATTATCCGTTTTATATGTTGGATGATATTGTGGCAGGTAATCATAACCTCATTGATGAAGGTTATTTTGATGGCGGAACCATTTTTGATTGGTGGAAGCGTTCAGCGCAAGAGAATGCTGTGGAATACATTGAGAACGAAGTAGTGGCCATCGGTTGCTCTGGCAAACATGTCAATAATATTTTATTAAATTCAGGCGAAACGGTTTTTTGTGGTACGTTGGTGAATTGTTCAGGACCCCGAGCGGTCGAGACAGCAAGGATGGCGGGCCTTAACCTACCAGTGGAACCCCGAAAACGTTTTACCTTCGTCTTTGATGCGGAAACTCCTCTGGAATGTGATCTACCTTTAACAGTAGACCCGTCCGGCGTGCATGTCCGTTCAGAGGGGAAATATTATCTAGCTGGTTGTCCACCTAATGACGATCCGGCAATAGAGTACGATGACTTCATCCAAGACCATCAAATATGGCAAGATAAGATCTGGCCAATTATTGCCACCCGCATTCCACAATTTGAAGCCATTAAAGTAATAAATAGCTGGGTAGGGCATTATGCCTTTAACACCCTTGATCAAAATGCTGTAATTGGCCCCCACCACGAAATTGAAAATTTCATTTTTGCAAACGGATTCTCAGGGCATGGATTACAACAGTCAATGGCTATGGGCCGTGGAATTTCAGAGATAATAACCTATGGCGCTTATCGCACCATTGACCTTACACCTTTTGCGTATTCACGTATTCCTGAGGGCAACCCATTCTTAGAAAAGGCAATAATATAATGAAAAAACTTGTTTTAACTGGTGCTGCAGGCCGTCTCGGATCCTACTTGCGAGAACCACTTACCAAGATGTGTGATGAACTAGTTTCTACTGATTGGATTGAAGATATCGGTCCGCTTTACGAAGGAGAAACCTATATAAAGGCTGATCTTGGTACATTAGATCAAATGGAAAAGGTGCTAGATGGGGCAGATATGGTAGCCCACTTTGGAGCAATTGGTGATGAGGCTGCCTGGGATGCCATCCTACACTCAAACATTATAGGTGCTTATAATGTCTGGGAGGCCGCCGCACGTAGAGGCGTAAGACGTGTGATCTATGCAAGTTCAATTCATGCTGTTGGAATGTACCCAAAGACACAAAAAATAGATACCGAGGTTCCACATCGCCCTGACACATATTATGGTTTAGCGAAGTGTTTTGCAGAAGATTTAGGTAGCCTTTACTGGGAGAAAAAAAACATTGAAAGTGTGCATTTAAGAATTTTATCTGCCGCGCAGGTCAACAGTCCAAGATCGTTAGGAACTTGGTTATCTTATGATGATTTGATCCACCTAGTTCAATGCGCCATAAACGCACCAATTACTGGATTTTCTATTATCTATGGGGTGTCAAACAATGACCAAGCTCCAGTTGACAACCATAAAGCAAGCTTCTTGGGCTACCGTCCCAAAGACAATGCTGAACAATTTGCTGAACTCGTACTTTCAACGTCAGATGCAGCAGACCCTAAGGATCTAGGACAAATGTGCCAGGGGGGACCTTTTGCTACGGTTGAAATTGGTTTTTCTGGAGTTGCCAGTATGAATATCGTGCAGGATAAAAAAGAAATTTAAAATTACTCCTATCCAAAAAAATCAAATGTTTATGGATAAAAGTACGATAGAAAGTTGAAGTAATGAATGCACTTTTTACACCACTAAAGATCAAAGATATTAATCTTAAAAATAGGATTGGGATGGCCCCAATGTGTCAATATTCGGCTGTTGATGGTGTAATGAATGACTGGCATCGAAATCACTTGGGTGCACGGGCTATGGGTGGAGCGGCTTTAATAATTTGTGAAGCTACCGCAGTTTCACCTGATGGACGAATAAGTCCAGGCTGTACTGGACTTTGGAATGAGGTGCAAATGCAGGCAGTCGCGCCAATTAATGCATTTATTGAGAGTTTGGGAGCTGTGCCTGCCATTCAGATAGGACATGCGGGCCGTAAGGGTAGCGCCCATGTGCCGTGGAACGGTGGCGCCCATATACCCGATGATGATCCACTAGGCTGGCCCACAGTTGGACCAAGCAGTGAACCTTTCGATGCTGATGGAACGCGGCTTTGGAAAGCTCCAAATGAAATGAGCATTACAGATATTGAAGCAATGAAAGCAAAATTCGTCGCAACAGCTAAACGTGCATTGGAAGCAGGATATAAAATCCTTGAACTGCATGCAGCACATGGATACCTGCAGCACTCGTTTCTTACTCCATTAGTTAATACTCGCAGTGATGCCTATGGTGGCGATTTACGTAGCAGAGCTCGGTTTTTATTGGAAACTGCTGAAGCTGTTCGTGAGGTTTGGCCCGAAAATCTACCCTTGGCGACCCGTATTTCCATTCATGACTGGATTGAAGGTGGTAACGGTATCGAAGAAAATATACAAATTGCAAAATGGCTTAAAGATGTAGGCGTGGATATGATTGACTGTTCTGGAGGCGGAGCAACACCAAAGGCGCGGGCGAGCATCGGCGAACGCACGTCCGATCAAGTTGGCTTAGCAGGAGAGCTTCGCGCTGCAACCGGCATAACAACCATGGCAGTCGGCTATATCACTGAGGCAGAACAAGCCAACAATCTGATAAAAAGTGGCACTTGCGACATTACACTTTTGGGCCGACAACTGCTGCGGGAACCTTACTGGCCTATTCACGCAGCGCAAATCTTGGGTGAAGACCCAAAACCGCATATGCCAATACAATATCATGTTGTGGCAAGTTAAGTATGGCGGCTTGACACAGTCACTCCGATCTTCTCAAAATTAACCATGTCACAAATAAACTGCTGCGCACCAGCCCGTGATGGCCAAGTTGACCCACCCTTTCTTGAGGAAGAGCGCGGGCATCATGAGGGAGTGCTGTGTGAAATACCTGGTGGCAATAGTTTAATGGGTACGGACACCCCAATCATCAAACTTGACGGTGAGGCGCCACTCCGTAAAACTAAGATTAAGCCATTTAAAATGGGTCAAACACCCGTAAAAAATAGTGAATTCGCAAAGTTTATTTCCCAAACAGGCTATGTCACCGAAGCCGAAGTTTTTGGATGGTCTTTCGTATTCCACTCACAAGTCCCCAAAGCCGTCCAAACTATTCAAGGATCTCAGGGTGCTCAGTGGTGGAGAAGGTTAGATAGTGCCACATGGGATTGGCCAACAGGCAGTGAAGGGCCCAAATGCGATCCTGAACATCCAGCCGTACACCTTTCCTGGAATGATGCGAAGGCATATTGTAAGTGGGCTGGCGGCAGATTGCCAACTGAAGCAGAATGGGAGCACGCCGCACGTGGGGGATTGGGAGATGTGACCTATCCATGGGGTAATACTGACCCAGATGACAGCACTCACCTACCCTGTAATATTTGGCAAGGTCGATTTCCAGATTTCAACACAGCCAGAGATGGTTACGCATTTATAAGCCCAGCCCTATCTTTTGCACCCAACGGATACGGCCTTTATGGAATGTCTGGCAATATATGGGATTGGTCCGCAGATCCATTCCGAGTTAAGTCCCTATCGAAAGAAGCTAAAACGCAAGCCAATGCTATGCGGGGATACCGAGTTATTAAGGGTGGTAGTTATTTGTGTCATGCCTCCTACTGTTCCCGATACCGGATAGCAGCGCGTACTGGAAATTCACCAGATAGTTCGACCGGTCATACAGGTTTTCGAATTGTATTTACTTGACTTTAGGGCTCTAGAGAAAGCTGTCCATTCTTCAACTTATATGTCGTTTCTGTACTTGCTCTTCAATTAACTTTGGGTTTTGGTTATCGAATGGATATTATACACAATCGGCACCGTCATGAGGGAATAGATACTGCGATATTGCGGGACATTCCTTTTCCTTCTACCAACTCAACTCAGGTAAAGGAATTACTATCCAGATGCCCAAGCTCAGCTGTAACTCCACTAGTAAACGCTGAACAAATGGCCCGTGAGCAGTTTGTTGGAAAGATTAGTATAAAAGATGAACGCCAGCGTATGGGTTTGGGAAGCTTTAAAGCGTTGGGCGCCGCCTATGTAATTGCTTATAGGGCAATGATCGAGGGTGAGAGCCAAGTTGGTAAAACCTACGTAACATCAAGCGCCGGCAACCATGGATTGAGCGTTGCTGCCGGCGCCAAGGCCTTTGGCGCAAATTCAGTTGTTTATATCTCAAACACAGTACCCGAAGCTTTTGTTATAAGGCTTATGGCCGAAGGTGCTAAAGTTGTCCGCGCCGGTCAAGTTTATGAAGAAAGCATGGAAGCGGCCAAGCAGGCTGCAGAGGATAACGGTTGGGTACTGCTGTCTGACACCTCTTGGCCAGAGTATTATAAGACCAGTTATCGTCTCATGGAGGGTTACACGGCCCTAATGGATGAAGCGAGCGCACAAATAAGCACTCCCACCCATATATTTTTACAGGCAGGTGTTGGTGGCTTAGCTGGGGCAACGGCCGCGATGGTGCGAAAAATCTGGGGACAGGATGTTATAATTATTGTCGTAGAACCTTCTAATGCGCCTGCATTGCATAGTTGCATTCAGGCAGGAGACTTTGTTTTTGCGAAGGGATCTGGAAGTAGTATGGGTCGCCTTGATTGCCAAGAAGCTTCCCTAATTGCACTAAAAGGTCTAGCAAGAGATGCCAATTTCTTTGCCCTGATTAGTGAAGATGAAGGTGATGCTAGTGCAACTTATGCCGCGCTTCACAATATGGTTAGTACCTCCTCAGGTGCTAGTGGACTTGCGGGTCTCATATCATCAGCACAGCATCGCAAAACTTTGGGCTTAGATAAAAATTCACACGTAATGTTAATCATGTCTGAGGGTCCAGAATAGTGAAGCGGGGCTTTGATAAATCAGAGTTTCAGATGCGAGTAAGGCGAGCTCAGGTTGAGATGAATTACCACAACCTAGATGCAATTTTACTGACAACAGAGCCAGAAATTCGCTATTTTACAGGTTTTCTTACCCAATTTTTGGAAAGCCCCTGTCGCCCTTGGTTTTTAGTAGTTCCCGTCACCAGAGATCCTATTGCAGTCATTCCCTCAATAGGTGAGGTCTTAATGGCAAACACTTGGATTGATGATATACGTACGTGGCGGGCTCCAAACTTGACAGACGATGGCGTAAGCCTTTTGGCAGAGACTTTGCGTGGCATAGGTTCAAATATTGGGATGCCGAGTGGGATTCAATCGCAGCTGCGGATGCCACTGACAGACTTTGCCCGCCTCAATGCCAAGCTAGAATGCCCCATCGGCTCCGATGCTGGAATAATACAAAAATTACGTTTAATAAAATCTGATGCCGAGATTAGTAAAATTCAAACCGCCTGCGATATAGCCGGTCGTGCTTTTGCCCGTGTACCAGAAATAGCCAAGTCCGGCACTCCCCTTGAACAAGTTTTTCGTAATTTTCAGAGGCTTTGTCTTGAGGAAGGAGCCGACCGAGTACCCTATTTAGCAGGTGCTGCGGCTCCGAATGGGTATCAAGATATTATTTCACCTGCTGACGCTCGTCCACTTAGCCTTGGCGACGTTTTAATGTTGGATACCGGTCTGGTTTTCGATGGCTACTTTTGTGATTATGATCGAAATTTTGCCGTTGGGTCTGTACCAGCCGAAGTGGATGCGGCTCATGCTAAATTAACCCAAGCAACTCAAGCGGCCTTTGACGTTGCCTGTCCTGGCAACACAGCGGCAGATTTATTTTACGCCATGGATAAAATAGTCTCTGGCGGCGCTGGTGGATTAGAAGCAGGCAGATATGGCCATGGGCTGGGCATGAATTTAACCGAATGGCCTAGCTTAATACCCACAGATCATACACCTTTAATATCAGGAATGGTGCTTACACTTGAACCAGGCATTGAGGTACTCCCTGGCACTATGCTTGTTGCAGAAGAAAATATTGTTATTCGTGAAGACGGCGCTGAATGGCTCAGTGCACCAGTAACAGGCAAAATACCGCGTCTTGCGCGATGAGCATATTTCCCTACACACTAGCTGAAATAGAGCCAACCCGTATTGCGGTGATTGTTTTACAGTCAGATGAGACGATTGAGCGCGATATGATTGCATTGCGTGGAGATGCTGATTTATTTTTTACCCGTGTGCCAAGTAGCCAGGAAGTGAACAAAGCCACATTACAGTCTATGGCAGACCACATAACGGCATCTGCCAGCTTGCTTCCAGAGACAATAAATTTTGAGGCTGTAGGTTACGGCTGCACATCTGGGACAGCGCAGATTGGCGTGGATGAAATTCATAGACTAGTGTCAGAAGGCACCAAGACCGCCCACGTCAGCGAGCCAGTTTCTGCACTGATTGCAGCCTGTAAACAGCTCAGATTGAAACGCTTAGCATTCCTATCCCCATATATCGAAAGCGTTAGTGCAAACCTTCGCAAAGTTTTAGCCAAAAATGGTGTAGAAAGCCCCGAATTTGGAACATTTGCTGAAGCGGAGGAAGCAAAGGTTGTTCGCATATCAAGCCAATCAGTCATTGAGGCTGCTCAACAGCTGTGCAGATCAGGAAATGTTGACGGTATATTCCTAAGTTGTACTAATCTTCGGACGTTAGATCTAATAGAACCATTAGAGGCGAGTACTAACCTCCCAGTAATCTCGAGTAATTTAGCATTAGCCTGGCACTTAGGAAAGCTGAGCGGAGTATCAGACGCCATGGTTGGCCCTGGACGGCTGTTTTCTTCTACTCATAATTAATTGTCAGCTTTTATTGGCTAAGAGAGTGGTATTGCCACCTGCAGCGGTGGTATCTATGCAAATAGATTGTTCACGCATAATCCACATTTCAAAACTTTCATCCATTAATAAAGGTACTATAGGACCGGAACGCTCGCTTAATTCCATTCGTAATTTGGCTCCGTCAGGACCCGCATAAACTACAGCCTCTAAGTCTAAGATCGTACGCAAATCCGCAAAATTCAAAGTTGCTGCTACTGAATTACATCCTAGGACTTTGGCCCGCCGCGCTAAATCATTAGCCCCTGCCCCCATACACAAAACTCGTCCCCTTGGCTTCAAAGTATAGAGATTGGACTCGCCAGTTGGTCCGGGAAGATTGGTCGCATCCACTGATAGCCCCTGCGACGTTTCCCTGAATGCGGCCTCAAGCTCAATAGAGTTCATTTTCTTTGGAAAAATACCATTAGTACCAAGTCTTGATTGGGACGCAAACCGATGCAAATAGCGCGGACCACCAGCTTTTGGCCCTGTCCCACTCAATCCATGCCCACCAAAAGGTTGAGCTCCAACCACTGCTCCAATTTGGTTTCTGTTTATATAGAGATTTCCAACATCAACCTGCGATATAATTTTCTGAACTCGTGCATCAATTCTGCTGTGAAATCCAAAAGTTAGGCCGTATCCTGTAGCATTAATGGAACGAATAACTGCATCCATATCACCTGCTTTAAATATTCCTAAATGCAATACTGGTCCAAAAATTTCATCCTCAAGGTCACCAATTCCATCGACACCAAGAACCGTTGGCGCCACATAGGTTCCAATCTGTGGTGCTGATGTTTGAAACAGTACCCGCCCTCGCGCTATATAATCTAAGATCTTGTTCTGAGCAGCTTTGTCAATTACCGGGCCTACGTCACAATCAATTGTGGATGGATCCCCCACGACCAAGGATTCCATGGCGCCATACAGCATTTTTGTGAAGTTCGACGCAATATCTTCTTGTACATAAAGCATACGTAAGGCCGAACAACGTTGGCCTGCAGATTGAAAAGCACTGGAAATCACGTCACTTACAGCCTGCTCTAGCAAAGCCGTACTATCGACAATCATTGCGTTTAATCCGCCAGTCTCAGCTATGAAGGGCACATGCGCAGGCAATTTTTTTGCTATTATTTGGTTAATAGTATTAGCCGTGACGGTAGACCCTGTGAAACATACACCTGAAATTTTTGGATCGCTGCATAGCGGTAGACCTACATCAGCTCCAATCCCTGTTACAATTTGGAGGCTGTTTTTGGGTACTCCAGCTTGATACATTAAATTAATGGCGAAATGCGCAATCATACTGGTACTTTCTGCAGGCTTTGCCAACACGCCATTGCCCACCGCCAAGGCCGCCGCTATTTGTCCAGTAAAGATTGCTAATGGAAAGTTCCAAGGGCTGATACATGTAAATATCCCCGAAGCCGTCAGGCTATCCTTTTCAGCCTGCGCGGCGTAGTACCTCAAAAAATCAACCGCCTCGCGTAATTCACCAATACAATCTGGTAAAGTTTTACCAGCTTCACGCGTGAGTAGGGCAAACAACTCTTGCGCGTTTTTTTCATAAATATCTGCGACTTTACGTAGAGTTTCTGATCGTACTTTTGTAGGTTGCGCCCAAGGTCTAGCCTTTTCAACTTTTTGCTGCGCCTCAAGACGGGACAGAAAGCGTACCTTTCCAATCTCCTGCCCATTAGCGGGATTAATCACTGTTTCTACTGTTCCTTGGCTCCCAAAGTTCCACTCACCAACGAGAACGCGTCCGGCTTGTAAATAACTTAACACTCGAGGATCTGCTAAATCATAACCAGAAGAGTTTAGTCTATCTGGTGCAAATAATGCCTCAGGCAACGAAATGTTGGGGCCCACATGTCCCATTTTTTCAAATGGATCGCCCGCGACAAGATCCGAAGGTACATCACCGTCAAAGATTTGATTTACAAAGGATGAGTTCGCACCATTCTCTAAAAGCCTGCGCACCAGATAGGCGAGAAGGTCTTTATGGTGACCAACTGGCGCATAAATTCGGCACCGAGTACCGTACGATTTTACTACCTGGGCATGTAAAGCCTCACCCATGCCATGGAGCCTTTGAAATTCAAAGTCCCACATATTTTGCAACTTTGCCAAATGCAGCACAGCGGCAATCGTATGTGCATTATGGGTAGCAAATTGCGGATAGATGCGGTCACCCATTTCTAATAGTTTTGCAGCACAACAAATATAACTTATATCAGTATTTTGTTTAGCTCCAAAAACTGGAAAGCCAGGTAAGTTGTCCACCTGCGCCAATTTAATTTCTGTATCCCAATAAGCTCCTTTTACCAGTCGGACCATAATCCGGCGATCAAGTTTTTGGGCGAGCTGATATAGCCAGTCAATTACAAGAGAGGCACGTTTGCCATAGGCCTGAACCACCACGCCAAACCCATCCCAAGCTGACAACTCAGGCTCAGACAGCAAAGCCTCAATAACGTCGAGAGACAAGTCCAGACGCGCTGCCTCCTCAGCATCAATATTAAGACCAATTCCAGCAGATTTTGCTAAAAGTGCCAGTTCAAGTATTCGGGGCACCAAGTCTTCCATAACCTGCTTACGATGTAACATGTCATATCTAGGGTGAAGGGCCGATAGTTTAACCGAGATACCAGGATTTTTTTGGATATCATCACTTATTGCAGCTTTAGCTATCGCCGAAATCGCATCTACATACGCTTTATGGTAACACTGCGCATCCCCGTCACTCATTGCGGCTTCGCCCAGCATGTCATAGCTATAGTTGTAGCCTCTAGCTTCGTACTTTTTTGCCTTTACAATGGCTTTCTGAATGGATTGCCCCAGTACAAACTGTTGTCCCATCTCGCGCATTACCCGCGCCACAGCTTGGCGGATTACAGGCTCACCTATTCGTTTAATTGCACTACGCAACACACCAGCCAAGCCACTATCAGGCGTGTCAAGAACCCGGCCAGTAACAAACAAGGCCCATGTGGATGCATTGATCAAATTTGAATGGCTTTCTCCCAAGTGTTTACCCCATTCCGAAGGGGCAATTTTATCTTCAATCAGCGCATCCATGGTAGTGGAGTCAGGCACCCTTAAAAGCGCCTCAGCTAGACACATCAGCGCCACACCTTCCTCAGAGGAAAGACCATATTCTCCCAAAAACAGCTCCATCATTGAAGGTGCGGCTTCATTCCTCAGGTTCTCAACCATTATGGATGCTTGCACAGCAATCGCTTTACAAGACGGGCCACTTGGAGCCCAAGCCACCATAGATCTTAGCACACTCTCATCGGCTAAATAGCAATTCTGTTGTATATTTTGTCTGAGATCTTTCATTAATTTGTAGTTTTTGCGCGATCAAGCATCCCAAAAAGGTCGCGTGGATCATCGGGATCTGCCAGCAAATCAAGATCAACGTAATGACCAATTGTTTGAAGTTGGTGATGGATGTAGCGCAAAGCTGAGAAATCTTCAGTAGCAAAACCCACACTATCAAACAGGGTAATCTGATCCCTAGACTTCCGCCCTACTGCTTGACCTTCTATTACCCTCCAAAGTTCTGTTACAGGAAAGTCTGCCTCCAGTACTTGGATTTCTCCTTCAATGCGAGTTTGCGGTGGGTATTCTACAAAAATATCCGAGCGTAGTAGGATGTCTCGATGCAATTCAGTCTTACCGGGGCAATCACCACCAATGGCATTAATATGTACGCCAGAACCAACCATATTGTCACTTAAAACAGTAGCATTTTGTTTGTCCGCAGTGCATGTGGTGATAATATCAACACCAGTTATTGCTTCTTCCGCATTGTTGCATACGACAATATTCAATCCAGTGTTTCGTAGATTTTTTGCAGCCTTTTCTGTTGCTTGTATGTCTATATCATAAAGGCGTATCGTATCAATTCCAATTATTTCGTTGAAAGCCAGCGCCTGAAACTCACATTGAGCCCCATTTCCAATCATTCCCATGACCCTTGAACCTTTAGGCGCCAAATATTTGGCAGCCAATGCGCTTGTGGCAGCCGTACGAAGTGCAGTCAGGATAGTCATCTCAGAGAATAGTACTGGATAACCATTCACAACTTTGGCCAATACTCCAAAGGCCGTCACCGTTTGAAAACCACGCGCCATATTGGCAGGATGTCCATTTACATATTTGAAGCCATAATACTCTCCATCCGAAGTTGGCATCAATTCTATGACACCCTCCTCTGAATGAGCTGCAACGCGAGGTGTTTTATCAAATTCAGGCCAGCGTTTAAAATCAGCTTCGATATAATCACAGATTTCAGACATCATTTTTGGTGCGCCAATAGTATTCACCAAACGCATCATATTATCGACCGATACAAACGGGACCATGGCAAGAGAGGATGGTAAGTGATTACCCATATCAAAAGCCCCTTGTGCGACGATCAAGAACTTTTCTTCCCAGTAATGATGCGGTTAGATCACACATAAGGGTAGCTGTTTTACCTCGAATATCAAGAAATGGGTTAAGCTCTGTTAATTCAAGTGATGAAGCTAGCCCACTGTCGTGTACCATTTCCATAATTAAATGGGCCTCACGGAAAGTGGCCCCACCAGGAACTGTTGTACCTACTGCCGGAGCAATTTCAGGGTCAAGGAAGTCGACATCAAAACTAACATGTAGCAAGCCATTGACTGCAGAAACCCGGTCAAGAAAATCAGAAACTGGTTTAGCAACTCCAACTTCATCAATACGCCGCATATCATAAACATCTATTCCCAACTCGGAGATAAGTTGGTGCTCAGGTTCATCAACAGATCGCAAACCAATCATGCAAACATTTGCTGGATCCAAGGGCGCTAGAACTGGTGGAAAAATACCCTCGAAGCTTGGCATGCCCAAAGCATAAGCCATGGGTGTGCCATGCAAGTGTCCACTTGTTGTGCTGGTCAAAGTATTCATGTCAGGATGCGCATCAAGCCAAAGCACAAATTGCGGCCTTCCCTTGGACTGAGCGGCAAGCGCCACTCCGGTCAGCGTCCCCGCTGCCATTGAGTGGTCACCTCCAATAAAAATTGGAAGTGTTTCAGCCATCGATAATACGGTTGCCTGTTTCTGGATATCACGTGTCCAAGCCACAATTTCTGAAAGTTTCTTAAGATGTTTAGGCCCATCGATATCCAAAATCTTGCTTGGAAATGGTAAATTTCCTACGTCAGTCAGTCCTAAGCCTTGGCTCATTATCGCATCCCCAAGGCCAGCGGTACGAAAAGCATCAGGCCCCATAAGACAGCCACCACGGCCAGTGCCGGCCTGCAATGGTAATCCCAATATGGTACAGTGATTGTTCATGACGCCTCCCCATTACCCACTTTTAAAAGATGGCATGTGTGGCATTGTACAATTAGGCTAAATATTGTTCAGATGGTATAACTTTTGATCAATATGTAAGGAAAAAAATTCAAAATGTTCAATATTGATGAAACTGACCGTAAAATTCTAAACCACCTCAAGGTTGATGGGAGAGCATCCATAACAACACTGGCGGGTGCATTGGGCTTGGCGCGTGGCACAGTTCAGAGTCGTTTAACCCAATTAATCGAAAGCCGCACCATCAAACGCTTCACAACCGAATTGAACTCAATAGAAACTGACGAGATGGTGCGAGCGGTTATGATGATTGAAGTACGTGGCAATACAGCAAATTCAGTTCAGAAAGCCTTACAACGCATGCCAGAAATTAACTCATTGCATCGAACGTGCGGAGTTTGGGACATAGTAATACAATTGGAAACTACTAGTTTATATAATTTCGATGGCGTGTTGGCCCGAATACGTGAGTTACCTGGCGTTGCAAATTCAGAAACATGTCCATTATTGCGCCGCATTTCCTAAACCTTTCAGAAAAAATAGAAGTGGGTAAAGTTTATGAAGGGCTCAATCCACGCAGACGTTCAGAGCGGCGGCGCAACAACTCGAGTGTTACAAGTAACGCAATTGACATACACACAAGAATAGTTGCAACAGCAAGAATAGTCGGGCTAATTTGTTCCTTTAATCCAATGAACATTTGCCACGGTAATGTCTTTTGTTTGGACGAACCAACAAACATTATTACTACGACCTCATCAAATGAAGTGATGAATGCAAACAAGCCACCCGCCACAACACCAGGCATAATTAATGGCATTTGGACCTTAAAAAAAGTTTTAACCGGACCAGCACCCATATTTGCTGATGCTCTGGTTAAAGAATTGTCAAAGCCAACGAGTGTTGCCGTAACCGTAATAATGACAAACGGAATACCCAGCACGCTGTGTGCTAGAATTACTTTGACATAGCCAACCAAATTTTTGTCAATCCCAAGGCTGTTTTCTAAAAAATTTCCAACTGTTGCGTAAAAGAAGAACATACCGGTTGCAGAAATTATTAACGGCACGATCATCGGTGATATTAGTAAAGCCGTTATCAGTCGCTTGAACGGAACGTGGCTTTGGCTCAGTCCGATAGCCGCCAACGTTCCCAAGGTCACCGAAATCACTGTTGCAATAGGCGCTATAATTAGAGAGTTCTTAAACGAACGTTGCCACTCATTATTGTAAAAGAAGTCCATATAATGCTTCAATGAATATCCAGCCGGATCAAACTGAAGCATTTCAGGGGTAAAAGTAAAATAATTTTGGGCATTGAACGACAGTGGCATAACTACAATAATCGGCATAATTAAATATGCAAACACAGCCCCACATATTAGTCGAAAGGTAAAGTGCCAGAGCACTTGACCCGATGTCAAATAAGAATGTAGGCGAGCTCGATATCGGCCCTCAAACAACCAAAATACAAACCATCCATAAAACCAGCCCCAAAGCCCACCAGCAATCATCCCAGCGGGACCAAAAGCGTAATATCCAGAAATAAGTGATAGAAAAAACAAGCTCCAGCGCATCATTTTTTCTTTTGCAGCACTCAAAATTGTAACATACGAAAGCCCAACAGATACAGCGGCACCTATCATGATGCCAAGTCCCGCATTACCCATGGACATGCCCATTAAAATTCCAAATAAAGCGCCCAAAAGGCCCATCGATGGAAGGACAAAAGAGAGAGGTTTGCGCGAAATTACAGTCATTATAGCCATGATATCATCCCCCCAATTTCACGTTATCGATGCCAACAATTTTGTCATAAGTCCAATATAGTATAAGAACTGCAAACAATAGTATTGATGCAAGAGCAGCACCAAGCCCCCAATTCAAAGATTTCAGAATTGAATAGGCAATCCGGTTTGAAATAAACACACCCTTCGATCCACCAACAATTTCCGGTGTGATGTAGTAACCAATAGCCAAAATAAATACCAATATAGAGCCTGCTCCAATTCCAGGAACAGTTTGAGGAAAGTAAACCCGCCAAAATGCAGTCCAGTTAGTTGCCCCAAGTGATTTAGCAGCCCGTAAATACGTAGGCGGTATGGTTTGCATTACTGAGTACATTGGCAATATCATAAAGGGTAACAGTATGTGCGTCATTGCCACAATGGTCCCCGTTTCATTATTGATCATCACAAGTCGGGCGCTGTCGGCTACCAGCCCAATTTGAACCAACAAATCATTAATTACACCTTGTTGTTGCAGCATAACTTTCCAAGCGGATGTACGTACCAAAAGAGACGTCCAGAATGGCAGCAGAACCAAGATCATCAAAAGGTTAGACTGTCGGGCCGGTAGGTTGGCCAACAACCAGGCCACAGGATAGCCCAAGAAAATACAGGCCCCCATTATTATGAGTGACATAATAAGCGTACGCTTGAACAACAGTATTAATACTTGTTTTTCTTCAGGTTGAAACTCTGGGCCCGAGACTGTCTTGCGCATATCAATTGCATTCAAAAAATATCCACTGGTATAATTTGAGCTGTGTACCTTTAAAGTTTGCCATATTTCAATTTGGCCCCAACTTTTATGGACTTTGATCAATTTTTCTTTGAAAGGGGCGTCAGCATCAAGATCCCATTTCTTTACCTGACGGGCAGTCTTCTTAAATAGAGATGAAGCACCAGATTGTTCATAATTTAGTCTCAATCCGACTTTAGTATGCTTTTTTGCCTTGGCGGCTATTTTAATGTCAGATGCTATAGCAGCATAGACTATTTCAGGTGGAAGCTCACCCAGCTCTGCGTTCCAAGACTTTAATTCTAATACCGTCTGGGGAAGAGTATTAGCAACAATGTCATTTTCGACTGATCTAAACAGCATTGATACTATCGGCATAACAAACGCGACAAATACAAAAAGCAAAAGTGGCGCAATTAGCATCAGCGCACGAATTTTCTGCCTTCGTAGGGCTCGGCCTAAACTTTTTTTCAGGGGTGTGCCATCAGCGGCAAGAAGGGGTGCTGTAATGGGGTTAACACTCATAATTAGCCTGTCTGATTGTAATTTTTTTAAAATGTATAAAAGAAAAAAAAGAGGGGCTTAAACCGCCCCTCCATGTAGTAAAGCTTATTTTGCTAACCAAGCCTGAAACTTAGCGTCAAAATCATCACGATAATCAGCCCAGAAGCTGTAATTCATTAGGAACGCACGCTCCAGGTTTACTGGATTTGTTGGCATGTGAGGCGCCATGTCGATGCCTAACTCAGCATGCTTGCCAACCAACGGCGCAGATGATTTACGAGCTGGACCGTATGGAATCCACTTTGACTGATCTGCCAAACGAGTAGTGTCAGTAGCGAACATGATATAGTCAAGTGCACGAGCCTGACGTTCTGGGCTAAGGCCCGCTGGAATTATCCAACCATCAAGATCCATAACCTGACCGTCCCAAATCATGGCAACTGGCTGCTTTTGCTCTTCAATTAGCGCAAAAAGACGACCGTTATAAGTCGCGCCCATAATCACTTCACCATCAGCCAAAAGCTGTGGAGTAGTTGATCCAGCATCCACCCAGATTACGTGATCCCTAATTGTATCAAGCTTTGCAAAGGCACGATCTTGACCGTCTGACGTTTCCAAAACATCATAAATATCAGCTTTTGCTACGCCGTCACAAAGTAACGCCCACTCCATGTTGTTGATTGGGTAGCTGAACAAAGATCGCTTTCCAGGATACGCTGCGATGTCAAACACATCACAAACACTTGTGGGAGCTGTTGATCCAACTAGGTCCGTGCGGTATCCAAAAGTAGTCGAATAAACGATTTGTGGAATAAAGCATTCACTCACAAGCATATCGCCAAAATCATCAGCCGCAGATACATCATTCGGCGCACGCGCCAACATAGTGTCTGGGTCAATTACCATAGCCAGGCCTTCGTCACAAAGCTGCATCGCAGGACCTGCTTCAACGTCAACAACATCCCATGTGATGTTGTTTGCTTCGTTCATCGCGCGCAATTTAGCAGTCGCGGTTCCCGAACTTTCATCATTCAAAATAGTGACGCCTGTGATCGCCGAATAGGGCTCGTGATAGGCTTTTAGTTGTGATTTAGAGTAAGCACCACCCCATGACACAATGGTCATTTCGCTGGACATGTGGCCACCTGCAAAAGCAGATCCCGCAATCAACGAAAGTGCTGCTGTTGCTAAAATAGTTTGTCTTGATAACATTGCATTCTCCCATGCAACCCGTTTTTCAATGATAGAATTTGCTTAACGGGTAAATCAGCAAATTCTTTTTTTATTGCGTACCTGGCGGCCCACAATATCAGTTAAAGTATTTATGCATCCAGTGCCCGACAATCTGAGGGCAGCCAGCCAATATCTATTTCTGAACCGGGTTCGAGCCGAACTTGATCCGGTGCATTGCGGGTTTTAACAATAAACTCATCATTTCCAGCAACTCTAAGACGTGTACGAAAGATATCACCCATATAAATAAACTCAAGTACTTCTGCTTTCAACGTATGAGCACCTTTTTGCAGCCGGTCCTTATTAAATTCGACACGCTCTGGTCGAATTGAAACTCGGGTGCGCTCACCAGGTTTTGATACATTGATTGGATTACAGTCGATAAGTTTGCCATCATCCAGCTGCACTAAAGCAACGCCGTTTACGATCTCTTTAACGACACCTTCTAAGGTATTATTTTCACCAATAAACTGCGCAACAAAACTATTTTGAGGTGACTCGTACAGCTCGTCAGGTGGAGCAAGTTGTTGAATTCTACCATCGTCAAAGACGGCGACCCTATCCGACATCGTAAGTGCTTCAGTTTGGTCATGAGTAACATAAACTACTGTTATTCCTAGGTTATTTGCAATTCTTTTGATTTCAAACTGCATGTGTTCTCGCAGTTGTTTGTCCAGCGCACCCAATGGTTCATCCATCAGAACTAGTTCTGCTTCAAACACCAGTGCGCGTGCGAGAGCCACGCGTTGCTGCTGACCACCCGACAACTGAGCGGGCCGTCTCCCGCCAAACTCACCCATTTGCACCATTTCCAGAACAGTTTTTACCTTGGCTTCTCTCTCACTCTTTGGCATTTTTCGCACTTCAAGCGGAAACGCTAAATTTTCAGCAACGGTCATATGAGGAAACAAAGCATAATTTTGAAAAACCATCCCAATACCACGTCTATGCGGTGGAATGTTATTAATCGAAACGCCATCCAACTTAATATCGCCGTGTGTTGCAGTTTCGAACCCCGCCAACATCATCAGGCAGGTCGTTTTGCCTGACCCTGATGGTCCAAGCATAGTTAAAAATTCGCCCCGAGGCATCGAAAGGCTTAGGTCCTTTACAACCAGAGAGATCCCATCATAACTTTTTTGCACACGGTCAAATTGAACAAAAGCTCCAGCCTCTGTATTATTATTTGCCAAAGAGTGGCCCCCTGCTTTTGTCCAACTAAAAAATCATAACGGCTATAAGCCTGCTTAATGTAAAACCAGTAGAAATTGCAATCATTCTTTATTAGCAAACAGTAAAATTGACGGTGAGTTTTTTGATTTGCTTACACTAAAAGTATTTTTTTAAATAGTTCAGATTTAATTTCAACATCGAATTTTTACCTATTTTTAAAGCTATTAGCTTAAAAATTTACTTTGATGGCCAAAGTCCACTAAAATTAGTCAATTTTAACAGAAGCTTATTTTAATATTTAGGCCATATACATGAAAGCAGAAAACACCTAAGTCTTAGTTGTTATTATGTATGAAATAAATTAATTTATAATTAAGTATGCTGCTACATTTCAAAAGATCGTATCCTCTTTTTTCGTTAAAACCTTAACAA